>ERZ808259.1-NODE-1-length-589899-cov-14.689574_pt1 | contig 589899 bp, 569 predicted proteins | sample MGYA00521279_ERZ808259 | MGnify/ENA primary metagenome ERZ808259 (study PRJEB31516, sample SAMN03275586) | gut metagenome | biome: mammalia-associated habitat; material: feces | host: Papio cynocephalus | place: Kenya | collected 2012-07-27 ...
GTATAGCAACAGTGCCGCGGGCAGTTCATCTATCAATGATTGCTACCTGACATTGACCGATGGTAACTTTGTTTCAGCTGTAAATGAGGGCTCTCAGTTATGCGCTCAGGGTTATTACTGCAAACACGGCGGTCAAAACATCTATTATGATGAAAATGGCGACGAACGCGGTTTGACAGATTCGCGTCCAACCATTGGTGGGGGCGATGCCTGTGCACGTGGCGCATACAGTGATACAGAGGCAACCAGCTGCGACGCATGTCAGAACGGTCAGACAACTAGTGCCACTGGTGCAGCCAGCTGTAACGCAACCTGCTCTAATGCAGACAACGTGACCGAATGGAACACCGCGACATGGCAGGAAAACTATGTCAGCAATCACTGCTCTATTAAAACATGCGCAACTGGTTACAAACTGGAAAACAACAAGTGCGTGTTGTCAACCATTCATTGTGATCCTGGTTCTTACCTGCCTGCAAAATGGACATCTTGCAGCACATGCGAAGAAGGTAGATTCTGCGAAGGTGGCAACTTTAATTACAGTACAAACGACCAAGGGTTCGAATACTGTCCTAACGACTATCCATTTTCTGATGCTGGGGCTACCGCCAGAACAGAATGTTATGGTGCGCAAAAAGACCGTCCATGGACAGGCACGCAAGAATCATGTGATTTGCCAGATGGATGTGTGGGCGTAACCTGCGAAGAATGCAAACGCGATGCGTGCAAGTACATTGCGTACTCTAATGAAGATGGTACGGCCGATGGTCAAATCAGAGAAGGTTGTGCAAGCAACAATGAAAACTGCAAACAGAAACAACTTTCTGTCAACGCATGGTCGGGTAATTATGTAAATGGCCTTACATGTCCGGCATGTTCGACACTGGGCAATGGTGAGTACACATTGTCTGAACATAGCAACACCGGTGGTGCGACAGCATGCTATATGAAATGCAACACGGCGTGCACACGTCCGACATGTCCATTGCATGCAATCTGTTCATACACAGACACATCAACAGATGGTGTACAGTACTATGGTGGCACTTGCAGTGCAGCGGCATCAACATGCCCTATGACATTTACATGTGAAAATGGCTATACCAAGACATCTGATGGTACAGGGTGCGAGGTAAGCACATTCCAAATCACGTACAAGAGTGGTTACGACAGCCAGTCCACCACCCAGTCAGTGGCATATACTGCAAAGTTCACAACCAAGGCAGCAAGTACGTTCAAACGTCCTGGGTATACATTTATCAACTGGGGTGGTCAGTACCCACAGGCCAGCACAGAATACACCTATTTAACCGCGGGCAACACGACATTGACTGCGTCTTGGACAGCGTGCGCATCTGCGGTTACGTCCCCAGGGACATGTAACTGTGGCAGCAATCAATACCCTAATGGTCAGGGATGCAGTGACTGTGTCAAATCATGCTCAACGGTATCTATTTATACCAAGGGTTCTTACAATGTTTGCCAATCGCAAACTGTTGCTGATGGATGCTATCGCGATTGCACAACGTCAGATGTGCCAAACTCTGCAACCGTGACAGGAACTGTTAAATACGACGCGGTCAGCAACACTTGTGCCGCAACAAAGTGTAATACAAACTATTACCTGTCTGATGGCAAGTGTGTCACATGTCCTGACAACGCCATTTGCGGTGGTGATGATAAAATCACATGCGAAGATGGCTATACATTAAATGGCAAGGTGTGCGAACCAAACAAGTACACCGTGACATTTGATGCAAACGAAGGCACAGGTGGCCCAACCGCACAAACGGTTGAATTTGGCAAAAAGATGGCAACACTGACAACATTGCCAACACGTGCAACATATTCATTCGTTGGATACTTTGATACCAAGACCGGTGGCACACAGTACTATGCGTCCAACGGTACGGCCGTGCGCACGTGGGATAAATTGAGTGATACAACCCTGTACGCACACTGGTCACAGAATCAGGTTACCTGCGAAGCGGGCAAGTACTATGACGGCACGGCACAGGTTGATTGTCCGTCGGGCAAATATTGCCCAGGCACGGGTACAACCATCGAAGGTGGCGCGGGCTGCGCGATTGAATGCACAACACTGGGCAGTGAATACACCGCATCTGATGTTGGTGCATCGGCCAGTGGCCAATGCTTCAAGGCATGCGATGCCGCCTGCTCTGGCGAAGATACGGACAGTTGCGTGTCGCCTATGTGGACAGCGGATGGTGATTGCAAATACGATATGACCGCAAAGGTGTCTGGCGTTCAGTATTACAACAGCACCCAATGTGTTGGTCAAGGTAAAACCGCATGCCCATTAAAGGACTTTACGTGTAAAGCGCGTTATTTCAAAGATGGCGACAAGTGCACAGCGTGCAAAACGTTGGGTGATGGTTCGTTCACTCTGTCATTGGCCAGAAATTCTAATGGTTCAAAGGATTGTTATAAGTCGTGCAAACAAGAATGTGAAAAAGCACCTTGTACAGCAGGTCACGGTAGCTGTTCCTATGAAAGTGTATTTGATACAGGTGCGATACACTATGATAACCCAACGGTTTGTCAGGTTACATCAACAAATTGTCCAATGACCATTACATGTGATGCGAACTATGAACTGGATGCAAATACAGGAACGTGCCCAGGTGTACTGTACACAATCACGTTGGATGACAACAATGGCACGGGTGGCGATGGCACAGCGTATCAACAGTATAACACTGACTGGTTCAGCGATGCCGCCAAGACCAACAGCATCAGCAAGGTTACCGCACCAACACGTGATGGCTGGACATTCTTGGGCTACTATACAAACCAGACCGGTGGCAACGTGATGATTGGCGAAGATGGCACACTGCCTTCTAATACGACATTCACAGCAAACACGACACTGTATGCGCATTGGTCACAGAATGCCACAACGTGTCAGGCGGGCAAATACTATGACGGTGCAAACCACGTCACATGCCCAGCGGGCAAATACTGTGACGGCACGGGCACTTCGGCAATCGGCACGGCTGGTTGCGCGGCGGATTGCCCTGCGGGTGGCACGTCTGGTTCGGGCGCGACAGGCCAAAAGGACTGCTTTGTTGCGTGTCCTGCCCCTGCGACAATCGCGAATGGTCGCTTGGAAAATGCCCAGACACAGCAGAATTATGACGGGTCTGCATATCCGGAATGTACGTATCATGCGGTCTGCAACACAGGTTATATCGCCAAGGACGATTACACGACCGCACCAACATGTATCTGGGGCAGTGGCGCATGTCCAGAGAACTATTACTGCGACCCAGACCCAGTGGCATGTCCAGATGGTGGTTTGAGTAACACTGGTGATTCCGACATAACACAGTGCTATAAACTGTACGACGATTATGACGGATTCCAGAATGGTACGGCATCGGCAATCTGCTATTACCAGACCGCGACCAATGCGTATGACCGCTGTCAGGTTCGCACGGTCAAGACATGTTATGCTGGTTATTGGTATCAAAACCCAACAATGCCGGACGAATTCTTGTGCCGCAGTGTTCAAGACAAGTATTACAGCCCGAATCCGAACATCTATCAGACAGAATGTCCGGACAAGACCAACCAGTATGTCCATTCGGAAGAAAATGCGGCATCTTATGTGAACTGCTATAAACAGTGCGTATTGGATGTTCCACATGCGACAACGGTGGCCGCGGCCAAGAACACGGTATATGGTATCAGCACAACCCAGTACGAAGCATGCTCGTTCAATGTGACATGCGATACGGGTTACACGGTACGCAATAACAATACCGCCGCCCCATCATGCCAAGCCAACGCGTACACAATCACGTTGGACAAGAATGGTGGTACAGGTTCAACACCGGCCAGTGTCACATGCACATTTGACAGCGGCGCATGTACATTACCAGCGACCAGCGGTCTGAACCGCGCGGGTTACGGCGTAGAGGCAAAGTGGTGTTCGACCAAGAATGGCGGTGCGCCATGCTATGAGGCAGGCAAATCCATTGCTGAAAACATCTCGGGCGATGGTACGGCGGTCACACTGTATGCTGTATGGACGCCACAGGTGTACACGGTTAAACTGGACAGCCGTAATGCAGATGTTGTTGCAGCACCAGATACGGTTTATCTGAAATATGCAACCGGCTGGTTCAACAATGCGGCGGCGACAGACCCAATTATCGCGCTGACAACGTTACCATCAAAGGCGGCATGGTTCTTTACAGGGTTCTATGACGCAATCGAAGGTGGCCAGCAGATTATCAGTGCGGACGGTAAGTTTGGCACATCCGAGGCGGCGTTGACGATGACGACCAGATCACCTGCGACAATCTATGCCAGATTGGAAGCCGGCACTGTAACATGCGATGCGGGTACGTATTACACCGGCACAGGCCCAGATTGCACAATCTGCCCAGCAAATAACTATTGCGAAGGTGGCACATTCGGTGCGGATTCTGGCAACGTCGGCGGACTGGTGGCGTGCCCAGACGGCGGTAAATCACCGACCAGTGCGACATCAGCGGCGCAGTGCTACAAAGAAAATCTGGATACGTACGTGTCGGATCACGGTCGTGGTACACAGACATGTAACTATGACACGGCGGCATCGGATTACACGGCGGATTGTCGCGATCGCAACATGACATCGTGCGATGCGGGTTATTGGCTGCGCGATACCAGCAACCACACAGATCCTGACTGTGACAGTGTGGACGATGGTTATTGGTCTGCGGCAAGCACTCTGACCCAGACGGCATGCCATGGATACACATCTGGTGGCGCGGTACATTCAAAGCCGAATGCAGTCAAGGTTCAGGATTGCTATAAAGAGGGTGTTGCGTATAACGCGACCAAGGGCAGCGGCACACAGACATGCTACTACTCGGTTGGCGAAGGTGACAGCGCGGTATATGGCAATGAATGCTATGACATTACCATCAACAAGTGTAACAAGGGTTATTGGCTGGCAGACAGCGCAGACATTGATTGCAGCGTGGCGGACTTTAACTACTACAGTGGCGCGGACGAAATAACACGTACGGCGTGTCCAGCGGGCGGCAAGACCCGTATCGACACCGCCGAAGCACCACAGCAGTGCTATAAAGACGGTCAGCCATACACAGCGGATCATGGTGTTGGGTATCGCGTGTGCTTCTATACCAGTGGCACGGGCGATGATGCCAGATATGATTCTGCGTGCGAAACACCAACAATGACCAAGTGCACCGGTGGTTATTACTATGACATCGAAAAGAACAAGATGGATTGTATCGTTGTTGGTTATGGCTATTACAGCACGAACAACATTGAACGCGAGCAATGCAAGCCAGATGGCACAACCAAGACCGAAACCAGCACATCCAGTGCGGAATGCTATATGGATGGTATGGTGTGCACCATCACAAATGGTCAGGGAACACAAACATGTAACTATGACGCGGCGGCCGACGCATATACGGCATCGTGCACAACATGTACGGTTGTATCTTGCGACGAAGGGTTCTCGCAGGTGGGCAACGAATGTGTGAACTGTCCAGCAGGCAGCGTCTGCAACAACGGCACGCAAAAGACATGCGCTGAACTGACCAATGGCGAATACCCATTGTCTGACGCGGGTACAACCGATGTTGCGATGTGCTATCGGAACTGTACATTGGCGGACAATGCGGCGTCTATGTCCGGTCGTGATTACCAAGGTGCACCAGACACATGTGCAATTAAACGTTGCGCGGCGGGCTGGCATCTAGAAAATGGCGTGTGCGTGCTGTGTCCAGAAGGCAGTTTCTGTGGCGATCCGGACAACCCAGATCCAGACGCACCAGATGTGAAATCTTGCCCAGCCGATTGGCCATTGTCTGACAAGGGCGCAAAGAGCCAGAACGATTGCTATCGCAAGTGCGAAGAATATGCAATCGAAGGTGGCAAGGCCGTACCAGTCAGTGACAAAGCAAACTATCCAAAGGTTTGCGAGTTCAAGGGCGTATCGGACAGTGGCAACCCATGCGAAATCGTGGATGACAAGTGCGTTGAAACATCATGCAATGGGGACTTTGAAATGATAAACGGCAAGTGCGAGCCATGTAATCGTGATCATGCACTGACCTATCAAAAGACCGGCAACTGTATCGTTGCGTCGTGCGAAGTGAACTATCACCCGAACGGCCAGAGTTGTGAATACGATGTTCAGGAATGCACAGCACCAAATGCGGTGTCCGCTGAAAAACGTTGGGACGCCAAGTTGCAGGCATTCGGCGTATGCACAATCAAGGAATGCGAGGAAGGATTCCACATTTCGTCCAACGCATGTGTATCTGACCAGCAACAGTGCACGGTTGACCACGGAACGGGTATCAAGGAATGGGATCACGTTGCGAACCAGTGGGGCAAATGTGTGGCAACGTATTGCGATGCGGGTTACACCAATGATCCAGATTTGGTTGACAGCCGCGATGCATCGAAACCATGTGGCGTATGCCGTAACAAGTTCGCAGTTGATGGCGAAATTGCGGCCAGCAGTTACATCCGTGAATGCGAAATTGCGTCGTGCATGTATCAGGGCGAGATGTACAATCTGGAAGACAACGAATGCAAACCAATTTGCAGTGTTGTTGGATACTCTGATGAGACCGGCACAGAAAAGTGGGATGCAACCCGCAAGAAGTGCGTACGTACATGTAACGCCGGATACACATCGTGGTAAAGAAAAATAGACCGTCCAAATGGACGGTCTATTTTTGCCATGGATTTTTTATGCACGCCACGATAAAATAATCATTATGAAAAAGTATGATGTTATGATTATTGGTGCGGGCGCGTCAGGTATGGCGGCGGCGCACGCGGCACTGGCGCGCGGACGCAGTGTGGCGGCGATTGATATGGGCAACGCCCCATTGCGCAAGGTTGCGGCGTCTGGTGGTGGACGATGCAATTTCACGAATGCCGCGGCGGGACGCAATCGTTACTTTGGTGAAAATCCGGACTTTGTTCGTGGGCCATTGGCGCGCGTGACGTCCAGCGATATATTGGATTGGGCACGCGGGCACAATATCGCATGGACTGAAAAAAGCGCGGGACAATATTTCTGTGCCGATGGCGCGGGCGCGATTGTTGACGCATTGATGTCGGACGCGCGCGGGGCGAAAATCATTCAAAATGACGCCGTAGAATCCGTTGATTTTTCAGGCGGGCAATTTATCATTCACGCCGCATCTGGCGATTATGGTGCGACGTCTGTGATTGTGGCGACGGGTGGTGTGTCATTCCCGACACTGGGGACGAGCGACATTGGTTATAAAATTGCAAAACATTTTGGTCATAAGATAGTTCCCGTGCGCCCCGCCCTGTGCGCGATTGCAACGGGTGTGTTTACAGACACATTGGCGGGCATTTCATTGCCGGTTGAAATTACCGTTGGTCGCGATGTGATTACGGACGACATGTTATTTACACATGTTGGCATTGGTGGGCCGACGGTATATCGCGCGACCGTGCGTAATTCAGATGCAGATTGGATTATAAACCTGATGCCGAACGCAAACACATTTGACATATTGTCGCGTGCAAAGCGCACCGATGGTCGCAAAACCGTGGCCACGATTCTGGGGCAATATATGCCCGCGCGCGTGGCCCAGTGGATTGCGCGTGGCGACGTGCGTAACATTGCCGATATTCGCGACACAGACCTGCGTCAGGTTGCACTGCGCGTGCAACATATTGTTATTGCGCGTGATGCGTATAAATACCACGGTCTGCGCAGTGCAGAGGTCGTGCGCGGTGGCGTCGCCACAGACCAGATATCGTCACGCACTATGGAATCAAAATTGCGCAGTGGCCTGTTCTTTGCGGGCGAGGTTATAGACATCGCGGGCGATTTGGGCGGATTCAACCTGCACTGGGCATGGGCCAGCGGCACAATCGCCGGCGAAAACGCGTAATTTGCGCACGCCCACAGAATACATACCTATTGTTCAGCGGGCGTATATTCCTGTATCATCGTGCCCAAGAGGCACACATATCATGACAACACAAACATTGATTGCCAGTGACGGAATGCGGCTGCGTTGCACGTTGTGGAACAACGTTCGACGCCCCATTGGCGTGGTTCAGATTATTCACGGCATGGACGAGCATGTCGGACGATATGCGCGATTTGCCCAATATATGAATCAGAACGGCTATATCGTGTTTGGCGATGACCATCGTGGGCACGGCCGCACCGCCGGTGGCGCGCAAAATATCGGTCGCGTTGGGTGCAGTGCCGATTTATTTATGGACATTGTGTCGGATGAATTGGCGATTTTGAAATACCTGAGCCAGAAATACAATTTACCCGTATTTATTTTTGGCCACAGTTACGGCAGTTTTATTACCCAACGCATTCTGCAAGAATCAGACCTGTGTGCGGCGGGCGTATGCATGTCGGGTTCGGCACGATACCCGCGCAGTATGCTGGGGGTTGGGACGGCGATGGCATGGATTGGACAACGCATATTTGGTGCAAACGCGCCGGCACGTGCAATCGAACTGTTTTTACCAATACGCGGACGCCACGCCGCACGATACCTGACGCGGGACGCGCATCAGGTTGCCCTGCGCGATGCAGACCCACTGCGCGCAAAATATTTTTCATATGGATTTTATTATTCCCTGTTTCGTAATCTGATGCACCTGCCAATGGGCGCAAATCGTAAAATTCCGTTGCTGATTATCAGTGGCAACCGCGACATAGTCAGTATGAACGCGCGTTTGGCGCGGTCGCTGTATCGCGCATATCAGGGCCAGAATATGAATAACCTGACGCTGATTATTTACCCGCACGCGCGGCACGAATTACTGTTGGATACGAATTATGCCGATGTCCAGAACGACATTCTGGGGTTCTTTAATGGCGTGCTAAATCGGCACTAGCATCAACCAATCTTTTTTGTTATAATTGTGGCCAAGGATTGGGTGAAATGTTTCGCAGTACATCGCGTGTATTTTTTCTGTTGATTTGCGCCACCGGCACAACCGCCGCAATGGCCGCGAATGAAAAGATTGATATTGATCAACCTATTTTGCTTTGTATGGATAAGGGATGCAGTTTAGCATTTACCCCAGCCGTAAATGATTTCAGTTCTTGTCTGGGCAATCAGTATACGACGGCATGTTATGGCGGTGATTCAACCTATGGCAATGTAAAGGCGTATTCTTGCGTTTCGTGCCCCAGTGGCTATACACTTACAAAAAAGTGGGGGTTGGCAGATTCAGGATCTTCGCCTTGTAATTTTTCATACTATGAATGCGAAGAGGAGACATGTAATCTGAGATGCCCCTTAATAATATCACGCTGGCGTTTGGCCAGCGAACGCGGAAATTACGAGAGTTCATACATTACAAGGTTGAACGAAGACACATGCACATGTGACAAAATTTACAGTTATAGATGCGCAGCAGGGTATTATAATTCACGCGGTTCTGCGGCGGTTGTAAGTTCCCCCAGCAGTTTGAATTGTGTCAGGTGTCCACGCATGCTGGACAGTAATTTGTTGTTATCATATGGCACGTCCGACGCTGGTCGGAATGTTGGTGAGAAAAGTTGTTACATGAGCAAAGGTGATTCATATTCACATAAAGTGAAGGAAGGCGAAAAAACAAACACCATCGGCAAGTATCGATTGAGTGTCGATTGCTATTATGACCAGCCATCAAATTAGTTGTACAATGTCCGCCCCTTTTTAGAGCATAGATAATAGAGAATAGATAATAGATTTTGTGCGCCATTCGGCGCAACATTATCAACTGGATTGCCGCGCTACGCTCGCAATGACAAGGGTGCTAGTAGAGCCAAGAAAAAGGATGGTGGCGGGAACGCAGTCCGCAGGCGACACACGTGCTAGAATCCCTGTCATTGCGAGGAATGAAATGACGAAGCAATCCAGTAAATATAAAAGTGCGCCATTCGGCGCAAGTCAATGACCTGGATTCCGGTGTCAAGCACCGGAATGACAGTTTTTTTTAGAACGTAGCAAGTTCCCCACCATTGGAGGGGGTGTCCGCAGGACGGGGTGGTCGAGAGAGCCCGTAATTATGGATGGTCTTTTATAGGTTCGCGGGGCTTACATTTTTGACGTCATGCCGGCGCAGGCCGGCAACCATTGCTGCGCAGCAATAGACCCCGACCTGCGTCGGGGTGACGAAAATATGTGCTACGCAACATTATCAACTGGATTGCCGCGCTGCGCTCGCAATGACAAGGGTGCTAGTAGAGCCAAGAAAAAGGATGGTGGCGGGAACGCAGTCCGCAGGCGACACACGTGCTAGAATCCCTGTCATTGCGAGCAAGCGTAGCGACGCGTGGCAATCCAGTAAAATAAAAAGTGCGCCGGTGGCGGCGACAGTTAGGCACAGATTTCGGCGAATTTCAGCGGAATGATTTTTGCCAATGCGGTGGGCGCAACCTCTACCTGATAACCGATTTTGCCGGCACTGAAAATAATCGTTTCAAAATTATTTGCGGATGCGTCGGCGACCGTCTGAAACTGTTTTTTCATACCAATCGGACTGCACCCGCCATGGACATAGCCCGTCAATGGCAACAGTTCGCGCATTGGCAACATATCAATCGCCTTTTCCCCGACCGCCAATGCGGCACGTTTCAAATCCAATTCGGAACAGACCGGCAACATAAAAACATAATACTTGTTCGAACGCGCAACCGTAACCAATGTCTTGAATACCTGATGCGGATTTTGATTTAATGCCGCCGCAACATCAACGCCCGACAGTGCCGGCGTATCAGCATAGCAATAATGGTTATATGGTGTTTTATGTGCGTCCAGAACGCGCATAACATTTGTTTTATATTCGTTGGTCTTCATGCGCTATATTTTGCGCGCAGGTGGGAGAATTGTCAAATCTTTTATGTTTGACTTAGGTATGCAAATTATTATAAAATTTAACCATTCAAATGTAGGAAAATGCAGCAGTCAAAAATAACATCTTGGGCGCAAAATATCTGTGATTCCGTGGGCGATTACACGTTGCGTATGGCGGCGCATGCACGTGATGGTTTGCAATTCTGTGGTGCGGTATTTGCCAGTGTTGGCCGCGCAATGCGCGGGCGCGCGGTATTTCGCCAAATTGATTTGTGGGGTGAGTTGGAAAAGGCGGGGATTCGCGCCGTGCCGATTGCATGTTTAATCAGTTTTATGATTGGTGTCATTATTGCCTTTGTCGGTGTGATGCAGTTGGAAATGTTTGGTGCGGAAATTTATGTTGCCGCCCTGTTGGCGATTGCAACAACACGTATTTTGGGTGCGATTATGACGGGCATTATTATGTCGGGTCGCACCGGTGCGGCATATGCCGCCGAAATTGGTTCTATGCAGGTAAATCAGGAAATCGACGCATTGCGCACAATGGGCGTGCGGCCGATGGATTTCTTGGTGTTGCCACGTGTGCTGGCGTTGACAATTACGATGCCGATACTGACCATCATTGCGGACATTGTTGGAATACTGGGTGGCGCATGCATTGCGTTGACACTGATGAATGTATCCATGACAGAATATTGGAAAATGACGTTTGAATGGATTACGTTTAACAACTTTGCAATCGGTGTTTTACATGGTTGGGTGTACGGTTGGGTTATTGCGATTTGCGGATGCTATTGCGGTCTGAACACGCAACGCAGTGCCGATGGAATTGGACGCGCGACAACGCGTGCGGTGGTGTACAGTATTGTGTGGTGTATCGTTGTCACGGCAATTCTGACACTGGTATTTAATTGGTTGGACATATAAACAAAAATGCGTAAAAACGATGAACCTTTTATCACAGCCCAGAATTTGACCATAGCGTATGGCCCGCGCGTCATCGTGCATGACATTGACTTTACCGTCAATCGTGGTGATATATTCGTCATTATGGGCGGCAGCGGCAGTGGTAAAAGCACGATTATGAAGGCCTTGATTGGCCTGAAACAGCCGGACAGCGGTGTTGTGATGGTTGGGGGCACCGACCTGTGGCACGCGGACAGCGCGGTGCGAAATAAAATTCTGGAAACATTTGGCATATCGTTTCAATCGGGCGCGCTGTTTTCATCAATGACGGTTGGGGAAAACGTCGCCCTGCCCATGGAATTACAGACGAAAATGTCACCGCAACAGATTACGCGTCGCGTGGCAGAAAAACTGGAACTGGTGGGATTGGCGGACGCGCGCGATTTATACCCGACGGAAATCAGTGGTGGCATGATAAAGCGTGCGGCATTGGCGCGCGCACTGGCGTTAAATCCAGAAATTGTGTTTTTTGATGAACCGTCGGCGGGCCTTGACCCAATACGATCAAAGCAGTTGGACGATTTAATTGTGCATATCAATCGTGCGGGCACGACGATTGTTATGGTGACGCATGAATTGGATTCGATTATGTCCATCGCGACAAATTCTATCTATATCGATGCGGCGACGCATTCCATTGCGGGGCGCGGCGCACCACAGAAATTACTGGCAACAACCAAGAACCGCGAAATCATTGAATTTTTGACACGCGGCAACACAAAGGGGCGGAAATGTTAAAACCAAACAAACGCGCGGTCGGCGCATTCATGGTATTTGGACTGGTACTGATTATCGCGGCACTGGGATTCTTTTTTGGCGGGCGTTTGACCCGCAATGAAATGACACCTGTGCTGTTTTTCGAGGGCTCGGTCAGTGGCCTGTCCGTCGGGTCACAGGTGTATTTTCGTGGTGTGCCCGTGGGCAAGGTTGAAAAAATTCAACTGATGCCAAACAGCGAAGATAAAATTATCATTCCTGTCTATATTACTTTTGATCCAAAGGTTGTGACCAGTGCGACACAGGCTGCGGTGGATTCTGTGGGCGACACAAAATGGCTGGACGCGTTGGTTGCGCATGGGCTGAAAGGGAAACTGCAAAGTCAAAGTGTTTTGACCGGACAAATGATGATTGAATTGGACTTTTACCCACAATATCCGGCGAAATTCTTGGCAAAGAAATACGGGATTGATGATCCGGAAATTCCAACCGTGCCATCTATATTCGACGAATTGTCCCAGAATCTGCAAAAGATTCCATTGCAAGACATTTCGAACAACACCAATGCGTTGTTGCAGAATCTGAACCAGACAATTCCAGAACTGTTACAACAGACAACCACGGCGGTGGCGGGAATCAACCGCGTTGTAAATGCATTGGGCGAACCGGTATCGACCAGCATTACTGATTTGAACAAAATGATTCGCGACGTCAGCGACGCCGCACAGGCGGTGTCACGACTGAGTGATTACTTGGAACGTCACCCCGAAGCATTATTGAAAGGCAAAGGAGGTTATTGATGAAAAGCAAAATTTTGGTTGTGTCCACCGCATGTTTGGTGCTGGCGGGCTGTTTCGGCGGCCACACCAGTCCACAATCGCGTTTTTATGGTCTGACAACGCCAACTGTTGCATCCCAGACACGTGGGCCGTCAACCGTTACAAACATCGCCATTGACACGGTTTCTGTGCCGCAATCGGTTGCACGTCCCCAGATGGTTGTGCGCCACAATGATTCAACTGAAATCACACTGGCGGAATTTGACCGCTGGATTGAAAATCTGGACGCCGCCCTGCCCGTGGTGATTTCTGAAAACATGAATATGTACGCTAAAAACATCAGTGCGCGCCCGTCACGCATCGGCACGCGCAAGGCCGCAAAATACAACGTTTCGATTGAATTTGTGCGATTTGATACGGTTGAAAATGGCGACATCACGTTGTCGGTATGGTGGCTGGTCACAAATGAACGTGGCGATGTGATGGTTCAGAAAAAGAACACATTCACCGCGCCAACCCCGCATGACGCATCAGGCGCGCCGGATTATGACGCAATCGTTGCCACACAGAGCAAGTTGATTGCGAAACTGTCCTATAAAATCGCCGATACTATTTCTGATTTGAAATAAAGTGGTGCACTTGCGCGCAACATTATCTACTGGATTGCTTCGTTACACTCGCAATGACAAAAGAGCTAGCATCTCTGTCATTGCGAGCGAGCGTAGCGCGGCAATCCAGTGAATTGGAGTTGCGCCAAACGGCGCACTTTTTTTATTTACTGGATTGCTTCGTCATTTCATTCCTCGCAATGACAGGGGTGCTAGAAGTGCATAAAATACGCAGTCCGCAGGCGACACGTTTTTAAGTTTTATATTCTAAAACTGTATCACTTTTAATCGCGACGGAGTGCAGCGGAGACGGATCACTATATCACTCTATCACTGTGTCACTAATCAGTAACCCTCCCCGTCCGCTACGCGGACACCCCCCGATGGCGGGGAATAAGAAACGGGGCGACGCCCCGTTTGTTCGTTATTCTGCTGGACAATCTTCGGGTTTTTCCGTGACCTTTTTGAACTGAATATCTTTCAGTTTCTTGTATTCGCCGTCACGTGCCGACAATTCGGCATCCGTACCACGTTCAACAATCTGGCCACATTTGATAACACAGATGATATCTGAATCCAAAATCGTCGTTAAACGGTGCGCAATAACGAATGTTGTACGGCCGCGCATCAGTTTCTTTAACGCCTGCTGAATCAGTTTTTCACTTTCCGTGTCCAGTGCCGATGTCGCTTCGTCCAACAGCAAGATTGGTGCATCTTTCAGAATTGCACGGGCGATTGCGATACGCTGCTTCTGGCCACCGGACAGTGCCGAGCCACGTTCGCCAACATTTTGTTCATACCCATTTGGGAATGTCATAATGAAATCGTGCGCATTCGCGGCACGCGCAGCGGCCTTGACCTGGGCCATGGTGGCATTTGGGCAACCGTATTTGATATTGTCGGCGATTGTACCCGCGAACAAGAACACATCTTGGGACACCGTCGCGATATTGTTACGCAATGAATGCAGTGTGTATGACCGAATGTCGCGACCGTTGATTTTAACCGCCCCGCCCCATGTGTCATAGAAACGCTGTAACAAATTAAAGATTGTTGTCTTACCGCCACCCGATGGGCCAACCAGCGCACACGTTTTACCCGCGGGCACATCCAGCGTTACATTGCGCAAGATTTCGCCATCGGCGCGGTCATAGCCAAATGAGACATTTTCCAACGAAACGTTCATTGGTGCTTTCTGTAATTCAATGGCGTCTGGGGCATCGGTCAATTCTGGTTTTGTGTCCAGAAATTCAAACAACGATTCCGCCGCAATCAGACCGGTTTGAATACCGCCATTGACATTGGTCAACGATTTTGCCGGCTGGTACGCCGCGGTCAACGCCAGCAAGAATGCCGCAAAATCACCAGTTGAAATTGAACCATTGGCGATAAAATAGCCGCCCGACATCAACGCCATAAACAGACCGACGGAAATCATCGCCTCTAAAATCGGGCTCTGCATACCGGACAAGGTTGCCTGACGCATACCCAACGAAACACGTCTGTCTTCGATGGCATTCATGTTCTGTTGCTCCTTATCTTCGGCACAGAACGCCTGAATGGTCTTGACCCCTTCGATACTCTGGCTGATTTGGGTAATGGACGATGCGTCCGCGCCAAATGTATTGCGGGCAACCTTTCTGCGCTTGCGCGTAATAATGGTCAACGGCACAACCACCGCGGGGACTAAGAACAACAGTACCGCCGTCATCTGGGGCGCATACCATACCATCAGCCCGACCATCATAATGATTGTCGCGGTGTTATGAACAATCTTGATAACAGTATCAGTTACCAATGCCAAAACCGCACTGGCCATACCCGTGAAATAGTTGATTAAATCGCCGGTGTGTGTCTTGCTGAAATAGCCCATTGGCTGCTTTAACATATGACGGTACAGTTTGCGGCGCAATGTGGTTGCCCCCATCAAACCGGCGTGCGTCATTGCCAATGTCTTCATAAATGTGAACAACCCCTTGGCCCCAAAGGCGGCGATGATTTGCAGGCCAATCACGAACAAGGATTCCATATTCTTTTCAATGAACCCTTGGTCAATAACCTTTTTTACCAGTGTAATCGAGAACCCCTCGGCCGCGGCGGCAATCGTGGTACAAATAACACCCGCCAGCAACCATTTCCAGTTCGCACGACCGATTTCACGCCATACGCGACCATACAGCGACCATTTGATACGCGTCTGGGGATTGTCGTTTTTAATGAACGATTTTAATTTTTGCCAAATTTTATGCATGCTTTTAATCCTGTTTGTATACCCATGCAACCGTATATAAAAATCGCATAAAAGTCAAGGGGTTCTGCGCCATTGCCAATATTTAACAACGCTTAATTTTAGCGCACACCCAAAATATACATATTCCATTCCTGACGACGGCGGCTGGTTAAACCGTCTGATACCACCCCATTATAACGATTCCATGCCAGCCACGCGGATTCTAAATTTGGGTACACCGCACTATGAAAATCAGGATTGTTTATATATTTAACCACGGTTGATTCAGAAAAGTTCTGTGCGCCTATGTTATATGCCAACATCACCAGTGCATCATATTGGTTTTGTGTCAGGTTTGCCGTTATACTGTTTTGAACGGCGCGCTGCGCGGTTCTGACATCTTGGCGCAATAATTCCGTCGCTGCACGTTCTGTCAACCCGTCCGTGAAATTTTCACCGCTTTTTATCAGGTGTCCATAACCAATGGTTGCACCACGTGGCAATGGCGCATTTGGGGCAATGGGCCGCCCCGTTGCATCGTCATAAATAACATGCCGGTCGGCGATTTTAACTGCCCCCTCCAACTGTTTCAGTTTGTTCAATCCGTTGTCGCTGATTTGCATTTTTACCCCCCGTAAATAAAAAATCCCGCGGAATGCGGGACAATAAAAAAAGACAGCACAGTGCCGTCCGATTGATGCAGGTATTATACCACAAATTGCGCAAAAATGCAATCGCAGAGTATTTTGCAGTTTTGTCGGGTTCGAATCCCGAGGCATTTCCGTCACAAAAATAAAACGCCCACAAGGGGCGTTTGATTTTTGTGGCGGCGTTGGAACATTCTACGGTTTATTACATACAACAGGGAACTTACAGGGAAATTCTCGCCATTTTTGAACAAAAACCACTTTTGCACCACACGCAAGATACACTTTCCCTTCTTCTCGCTAAATATTCCCTAAACAAATAACAGGGAATTTATTTCGCAAATTATCTTTTTTATTGATTTTTTAGCCCATTTTTGATATAATACTCAACGATTTGAGCAGGCGATGTTATCGCCGTTTTTTATTCGCCCCCGCCATTCTCGGTGGGGATTTTTATTACCCAAAAGGAATTACATGAAAAAATCGAATATCATTATCTCTGACATAACATGTATGAAAGAAAAATTTTGTATTGCCGGATTTGACACCTATGAAAAACGTATGAAACGCCTGATGTTGGACGGCGGATACTGGGATGCCAGTCAGATTCCGACCACATATTGCGAAATACTGGTTGATAATGAAGAATTCAAAGAACCTCGTGATTACCCACACAGGACTGAAGATGTGAATATAGATATTGATTCTATCGAAGTCTTGCGAAAATTTGAACTGGACAAAGAATTAGCAAATACACTGAAAGAAAGCCTGTCAAAGGATATTCAAAGCATATTTCATCATCACGTCAAAGAAAATGCCTATGTCACGCAGAAAACTAAGTGCCCGTCACTGGGAGCAATATTGATACCGGCACACAATATCGAATTCTTTACAGAAGGTGGTAAATTGCGCGCACGTATTACGGATTTTTCAAACCAAACCTATGAATTATTGCATCGCAATTATTCTGCATAAAATCTGCGCACATTTATAACCGATTACACTAGTCCCCAGAACGTTATAACCGATAAAACAAACAGCACAAAACCACAAATTGGTATCAACAACACCCATTTGCGATACGTTTTGAATAAATAAAAGAATAAAACACACAACGCGCAAAGTATTATCCCAATACATACAATGTCATAGTTTGCCATGCAATTCAGATGCCCCCCATCGGCATCAAATAGGCATTGCACAAACCAAATATGATTAAACTTCGCAATTTTACCTATGCACAATAAATCAAACAAAAACATGTACAAGGCACAAAACAAACATATTGCTACAACAAACCAAAATTTGCTTGATAACTTTTTCATTTTGTGCCTTTGTTTATTAGTATTGTACCTTAATAATCAAGTCTTTTCCATTCTTTTTGAACCAATTTGCAAACCCAGGCATTTCACTTGTTAGGTCAATACATCCCGCGGAGCCGGGCTCTTCACCACCATGAATACTAAAACCACCGCGTCCGTATGTATTTGTTTCTTTGGACGGTTCCAGCCACACCCTATGTTTTCCCCAACCGTGTTCCCCACCCGGCCAAGAGGTATATCTTTTTATCGGTCCATAGTCATCTCTATTTTGAAAATCTTTCTTACGCGCAACATATGCCCCTTCGGGGATGGGACCAGTATCTTTTTTATTTTGAAGATTGATACCCTGGTTTACCAGACACTGCCTCAAAGTCTACAATTTTTTCCCCTTCGTCATAAACAGCCAGTGTTTTCCCATCAAATTTTGCATATTGACCAGGTTTTATATCAACTGGTTTGTCAAAAGTTGGAGTTTTTTCTGACGGAGTTTCTTTATCGTTTTTAGGGGTTTCCGGTTTTTGACCTTTATAAACTTTGCTGGAAATTGGTTTGCCATTATCATCTAACTCTACTTCTTCGACCCAGCAACGACAGTTAGGATGAACAGGAATGTCTGGGATATCATCTTTGTCTTCAAATACTTCACCATTGTGTGATGTACAATCATCGCAAATGCGTTCATCATCTTCGCTGTGCCAAATCCAAATCTTTTTTGCCTCAGTTGGCTCTTCGTCGTCATCTGGTAAGTCCAATGTATAAACAATCAATCTTTCATTTTGTATATCACCCCAAGGCATTAAAACACGAACTTCTATCTCTTCTTCTATTTCCACAAATTCTGAACAATCAACAGTATTTCCAGTTTCTTCTTCTATTTCTTCTTCGGCTTCTTGAATTGCATTTTGTATATCGTTGTCAAATTTCTTTTGTGCATCTAAAAATTGTTCATAAGTCATATCGTATTTTGGTTCAATATATTGACCGGTTGCGTCTTGCTGCAATTCACCAGGAAACAGTTTGCCTAAATATTCATTTGCTTTTGCAAATTCGGTAGAGTTTTTGTCCCAGTAATTATTTGATTGCAACAGATTACGTAAAAAATTTGGTATTTTCATAAAATCTCCTTTGCTAAATAAAAAAAGCCCGCCAAACGCGGACATAAAAAAAGACGACAAAATGCCGCCTATTAAGTTGCACTTATTGTATCATAAATCACATAAAAAATCAACCGAAACTGGCATCGATTTTTTGAGCAAGGTATATAAATGATGAAGATTTGAGTAGATTGGGCAAATGGGGTGATATACACAGGTAATATCATTGTCAAAACCTGCCGGGAACGGGGTGAAAAAGAACATCCCGTGGGGTTACCACGGGATGTTCGATATTACTGGCGGAGACGAAGGATTGGCTAACGCCGACCTTGCAAAATCGCCTGTGGCGACCGGCGTTATTCCGCCTTTTTGCTGCGGTTCGAACCCTTTTGTCGGGTTCGAATCCCGAGGCATTTCCGGCACAAAAATAAAACGCCCACAAGGGGCGTTTGATTTTTGTGGCGGAGACGAAGGGATTCGAACCCTTGATACCGTTGCCGGTATACTACATTTCCAATGTAGCGCACTAGACCAACTATGCGACGTCTCCGGATTTCGGCGGTCTGATTATTCAGCAGACAAATCCGCTGTGGTTTCCGTCTGTTGTGGATCAACAGGTTCATCAACCAATGCGTTTTCCAATTCTGCATCAATTTCGCGCAACAATGGATCTTCGGTTGCGCCAACCTCTAACGATTCTTCGCCAGATTCGACCGCTGGGGTATCTTTGTACGACTGAATAAATTCATGACGAACGTTGTTCACGTCCAATTTGCCACTGGCAATTTCGCGCAGTGCAACAACCGTCAATTTGTCGTCGTTTTTGTCGACCACAGGTGTTGCGCCACCGTTCAAGTCGCGAACACGCTGGGACGCCAACATTCCCAGTTCATAACGGCTTTCTACAAATGGTAATGTATCTGAATTTGTGGTACGGGCCATCATAAAATCCTTTGTTGAAATCGTTTTTAACCACGCTATAATGCCCCAAGGACGTAAAAAATGCAAGCAGAAAATAATAAAAATAACATTATGACCCTGTCCATGGGTTGCCGATTGAACGCATTGGAATCAGAAAAGATTCAAGAAATGCTGGCGCGCGCCATGCCCGCCGCCATTGTGGTCAACACTTGCGCCGTCACGGCCGAGGCCGAACGTCAATCGGGCCAGACCATTCGTAAAATCGCACGCGAAAACCCAAACGTCCCTATTTTTGTCACGGGATGCGCCGCCACACGCAACCCAGACCTGTTTTTACAGATTCCAAACGCAATCGTTGTTGATAATCGCGACAAAATGCACCTGTCGGCATATTTGACCGCATTGGCGGACGCGCCGTGTCATTTTGACAATCCGCGTGTGGTGAACTTTGCGCGTGGGGACACCACCCTGTCCAAGCAATTTATTCAGGTTCAAAATGGCTGCAACCACGAATGCACATATTGCATCACACGCGCGCTGCGTGGGCCATCGGTTTCGTTTGCATATGCCGACATTTTGAACGATGCACGCACCGCCGTGGCGCGCGGTTTTACCGAAATAGTCCTGACGGGGGTTGATACGGCATCGTATGCCCGCGATGGTATGTTGATTTCAGACGTATGCGCGCAATTATTGCGTGACGTGCCGGAAATTCAGCGGTTGCGCCTGTCGTCCATGGATCCGGCGTCGCCCCAGATTTTCAATCTGATTGATTTAATGCATAACGAACCGCGTATGATGCCGCACCTGCACCTGTCCATGCAATCGGGGTGTGATGCCATTCTGCGCGCGATGCGTCGCCGTCACAATGCGGAAATGGTGCGCCAGATAGTTGCCGCCGCGGGCGATGGCATTACGTTCAGTTGGGACATTATCTGTGGTTTTCCGGGGGAAAACGACGAATACTTTGACGACACATTGGCGTTGGTACGCGCAACGCGCCCGATAAAGATTCATGCGTTTCCTTTTTCCCCACGACCTGATACGGTGGCGGCAACCATGCCAGACCAAGTCCCCCACAATATCAGCAAGCAACGCGTAAAAATCATAACCGACGCGGCAAACACCAACAAACAGGAATTTATGCGCCAGCAAATCGGCAAAAGCGTCCAAGTTCTGGTTGAAGAGAAAAATATGGCGCGTGACCCGCACGACATATCGGTAAAAATCGTCGGCGACGCGATTCCTGCGCGCACGGTTTGCAATGTTTTGTTGACTGATATCAATGGCGACGAATTTATTGCGCATGTGGTATAAAAATTTGTTGGCAACGGGCGATATTCTTGCTAGTATCATGGCATCATGAACAAGAAAATATTCGCAATTATAATTTCACTGATTTCAACCGCGGCAAATGCCGAATTTTCAACACGTGCGCGTTCGGCGTTTCTGGTCGACTATGATTCTGGCACGGAAATTGTGGCCAAGAATGCGGACACATTGATGCCGCCATCATCAATGATAAAATTGATGACGCTGACCGTGTTGTTTGACGAAATCAAGGCCGGCCGTCTGACCATGGATGACAGATTACCCGTCAGCCAGAATGCAGATTACAAGAACCCACTGTGGTATCCCGCCAGCAAGATTTGTCTGACCGCGGGCCAGACCGTGTCTGTGCGCGATTTGATTTTGGGGCTGATTGTGCTGTCGGGTGGTGACGCATCGGTGGTTGTGGCGGAAAAACTGGCAGGGTCTGAAATCGCATTTACTGATTTGATGACGAAAAAGGCGCGTGCAATCGGTATGCCAATGTCAACATTTGGCAATGCCAGCGGATTGCCCGACCCGAATAATTTGATGACCAGCCGCGAATTGGCAACACTGGCCACACATATCATTGCCGATTACCCAGATATTTATCCTATGTTTGCGACCAAGCGTTTTGAATTTGCCGAACACCAGACCGATTGGTGTCGCGAATGGGGACGCACGCACACGCTGAACTATAACAAATTATTATTCATTATGGCGGGCGCAGATGGATTGAAGACCGGTCATACCGCCGAAGGGGGCTATGGCATGGTGGCCAGCAGCCGCGTTGGTGGACGCCGCCTGATTGGTGTTATCAATGGCTTTAACGGCAAGGGGCACGATGCGTTGGCAGCAGAAATGAAAAAATTGCTGAACTATGGTTACGAAACAACCAAGAACCATGTGTTCTTTCGCGCGGGCGACAAAATCGCAAAAGTGCCCGTATGGTATGGTCGTGACAAATTCGTAATTGGCACAGTGGCCAAGGATTTTGCAATTACATTACCAAAGAAACAAACCATGGCTGGCATTCGCGTATTGGCGCGGTATGACGATCCGCACCCCGCCCCCATTGCCGTCGGCGACGTGCTGGGCGAAGTATTGGTTGAACGCGATGGCCGCATAATTGCGCGCACACCGTTGGTCGCACAAAACAAGGTGTCCAAGACACAGTTCTTTGGCCGCGTAATCAAAAACATATCGGTATTGTTTGGAATTAAATAGGAACATTCGCAATGGCCCCCAGAAAGAAACCGGTTTTATACACGTTCCCCGCGCCAGCCGACACGGACATATTGGTCGGGCACGATGACGTGATGCAGCACTTTATCAATGCGTGGCAGAATCGCGATCGTTATCCGGTGCACCCCGTATGGATGCTGGCCGGCCCACGTGGCATTGGCAAGGCGACGATGGCGTACAAAATTGCACGCATGGTGTACGGCAACGTTGGCGATTTCTTTGTGATTGATTTGGCGCATAATATTGACAAGGACGGCAACCCAAAGCCCGATATGAAATCCATTTCGGTATATACCGTGCGCGCCGTCATTGACAAGATGCAGATGTCGTCTATGTCGGGCGAATGGCGTGTGGTGTTGATTGATTCTGTGGATGAATTGACCACAAATGCCGCGAACGCGATTCTGAAATTACTGGAAGAACCACCGGCCAAGGTATTATTCTTGGTCGTTGCGCACCAGTTGGCAAATACTTTGCCGACAATTCGGTCACGTGCCCGCGTGGAAAAGATGCGACCGCTGACCATTGACCAGATGCGTCAACTGTGCGCGCACTTTATTCCCGACGAACAAATCAGCACCGAAACATTGAAACTGGCCAATGGCAGTTTTGGTAAAATCGCCGCACTGAAAAGCACGGGCGGTGACGCCATTTACGAGGATTTGATAGAGGCACTGGAAAATCCACAATCTAATTCCGTGGACTTTATGGCGATTGCGCGACGACTGGCGGCGGACACGGCGTTGTATGGTATATTGCTGGATGTGATTGCGCACTTTGGTTTGGCTGACATGTATTCGGATGCCACCCGCACAATCAACAGCATACGCGAGGTGAATTTAGAACCTGAAACCGCGCTGTTCAAAATTATATTGGATATCAAAAAATGCTTATAGATACACATTGTCATTTGACCGACAATTACGTGTCGGGTGATTTAGACGCCGTGATTGCGCGCGCCGCCGATGCGGGCGTTACAAAAATCATTTGCCCAACAGCCGATCCGGCGGACATTTCGCGCGCGGTACAAATTGCAAACACGCACGATAATATCTGGGCAACGATTGGCATTCACCCCGAATATCACGGCACGGACGCGGCAAAATTCTTGACCCACGATGTGTTGACCAACCCACGCGTGGTGGGCGTGGGCGAAATCGGACTGGATTATCACGAATGCGGTGGCGATACGCGCGACGCCCAGATTAAATTGTTTACCCAGCAACTAGCCATTGCGCACGAATATGATTTACCGGTGGCAATTCATACACGCGATGCAGAACGCGACACGCTGGACATTTTGCGTGGCGATGTGCGCGGGGTTATGCACTGCTTTACCAGTTCATGGGACATGGCGCGCGAAATGCTGAATCGCGGGTTCTATTTTTCCGCCAGTGGTATTCTGACATTCAAAAATGCCGCCGATGTTCGTGAAACATTTGCCAAGATTCCAACCGACCGTTTGGTTGTCGAAACAGACAGTCCGTTCTGTGCGCCCGTGCCATATCGCGGGAAACAGTGCGAACCATTTATGGTGACGGCGACCGCGCGCGTATTGGCGGAAATTCACGGAATAACATTGGAACAATTTGCCCCAATTTTGGAACAAAACACGTATAATTTGTACCCACGGATGCGTGGCGATTTGCAATTTGCAAAACATGATGTAAAATAGATTCACTATGACACGCAGAAGTATTATTAAATTTGGTCAGGTTTCTGAAAATCGCAAGGCGCGATTCAGTTATTCTATTACCGACACTATCGAGGCCGGCATTTCCCTGACGGGTGCGGAAATCAAGTCAATTCGATATGGCTTGGTGACGATTGTTGATGGTTTTGTTCAGCGTCGCGGTACGGATTTGTACTTGGCGGGCATTGAAATTCAGAAATTGCCCACGGCGGCGCGCATTGTGAACTTTGATGAACGCCGTCCGCGCCAGTTGCTGTTGCACCGTGCGCAAATCAATCGCATGATTGGCAAATTACAGGAACGTGGTGCGACGATTGTGCCACTGAAAATGTATTTCAATAATCACGGAAAATTAAAGGTTCTGTTGGGAATCGGTTATGGTAAAAACCGCGCCGACAAACGCGAAACGATTAAACAGCGCGAATGGGACAAGAGCAAAGCCCGAATCCTGAAAGGAAAATAAAAAACACGCCATCGGCGTGTTTTTTTAGTAATAACAATCATCGCTGAACTCGTACTTTCCTGTTGTATCTGATAACTCTATCCCCGATGGTATGTAGCAATCACGGATTACTGTTGCGCCACCACCAGGGGTGGTACCTTGGGCACCGCTTAATGTGGGGCAACGCACACAATTTTTTGTATCGCTGGCCGTTGGATTGCCATAATACCCCCGCGCGCAACGATATGAATACTGCCACCCTGTATTACACAAACCAGCGGTCAAGTCATCTTCACAAGAGAAAAAACCCGCCATTTCTGTACCGCAGTCATCGCTGGCACCACTACATATGCTTTCCCAATCATAGACCCACGTATTACAATTACCTACACCATCACACGGCATATAACAGTTATATGTCTTGGTGCCACAGTCACACGTCCCATATCCACACGAGAAAGCACCTTTTGATGTATTCCATACGAAATCATTGCATCCGCTGCCCGCTGGACAATATGGTGTGGCATGTGCAGGAACAACACTGCATGCCAATATCAATGCGACCAATAAAAATTTTCCGCTCATATTCTATATCCTCCAGATTTTCCCAAATGAAAAACCACCAGTTTTCACAGGTGGTCAGGAGGTTGAGAACAATCTTACGAATTGTGTCGTGTATTTGTATATTCCACGAACCCTCCTGACCGAAATCAGGAGATGATTTGTCATTGCAAAAACTAAAAAACGCCGCTGTTCGCGCGCGTCTTTTCACATTGCAACGCGTAAGCAGAGGTTCTCACACCCCATCGTTGGAACACCCAACGACAATAAGATTATATGCGGTTTGGAAAATAAATACAAGTGGAAAAGTTCAAAGTGCAGAGTTCAAATAATGCACGCGCCGAACGGCGCGGCTCTACTGACTGGATTGCCGCGCTACGCTCGCAATGACAAAAGTGCTAGTAGAGCCAAGAAAAAGGATAGTGGTGGGAATGCAGCCCGCAGGTGACACACGTGCTAGAAACATTGTCATTGCGAGGAATGAAATGACGAAGCAATCCAGTAAATATAAAAGTGCGCCATTTGGCGCAGCTCTATTCACCTGGATTCCGTGGTCGAACCACGGAATGACAGTTCCGTGGGCGGGGAATAAAAAACGGGGCGAGGCCCCGTTTTTTATTCTGCGATTTCAGATTGAACTTCTTGTTCAACCGCGGCGCGACGCATCTGGTGCTTGAACGCCTTGAATTCTGCCTTGGTAATGCAACCGTCGTTGTCCATGTCCATCATTGGCAATGCGTTTTGCAATTTTGGGCATTTAACGGATGCGACATCCATGCAACCATTCACGAATGTTGGGCGTGGGCCACCGCAGCACATTTTTGCCGCGACAAAACCCAATGCGAACACAATCAGAATGATAACGAATTTCTTGAAGAAACGAACGCCACGGCAGCCACATTTGCAACCGCATGGGCAATTTTTGCCACAGCCGCATTCGTGTGTTTCTGGGGCGGCGACGATAACTGGTTTCAATTCTGGGGCGGTTGCTTTTTTCGCAACTGCTTTCTTGGCAACTGTTTTTTTAGCAGGCGCGACTTTCGCGGCAACCGCCTTTTTCACAGGTGCTTTTTTGACCGCTGCAACTTTCTTTGCAGGTGTCTTTTTAACTGTTTTTTGTGCCATTTTTCCTTCCTTTGTTGTTGACGATGTTATCTTAAAAAATATTGAAAAACATGTAAAGTGTTTTTTGTCCCTTGACTTTTTGCGCGCAAAGATAAAATATTATATTGGCGTTACCAATAACGGTGGCGTCGATGTGGATTTAACCTGACTTGTCCCACAACAGCGGACTAAACAAGGAGTGAAAAATGCAGAAAACTGCGGAAGCGGTGTCTTTGGGACACCCTGATAAAATTGCCGACTATATTTCCAGTTATATTTTGGACAGAATGATTGAACAAGACCAGCACGTAAAATACGCGGTCGAGGTCATGATAAAAAACAACACCGTCGCATTGGGTGGCGAAATCACAGGGCACGTTAAAATGGACAACGTGCGGGCGTGCGTAATTGATGCGTTGGCGGAAATTGGCTATACACGCGATTATGCCGCGCGATGGGGCGATTGCACAATCAATCCCGATGCAATCGAAATCATAAATATGATTGGCGTCCAATCACCCGATATCAACCGCGGGGTTGTGCGCGACGGCTGGGGCGACCAAGGTGTCTTTGTCGGATACGCATGTCGTGGTGATGGGGATATAAACCGCGAATTGTATCTGGCACGGAAATTGAACCGCGCGCTGTACGGATTGGCACGCGAATCAAATACACTGGGGCTGGACATCAAGACGCAAATCACACTGGCGGATGATGGCACGATTGATACCGCGATTGTCGCAATTCCGATGTTGACTGATACTGATTTAACCGATTTTGTTGCACGCACATTGGGCGCGCGCCCACGGCACATAATTATCAACGGCACGGGACGATACACGTATCACGCATCGATTGCGGACTGTGGCGTCACGGGACGCAAACTGGCGTGCGATTTTTATTCCACCGCGTGCCCCGTCGGTGGCGGCAGCCCATGGACAAAAGATGCGTCCAAGGCCGACGTTACCCTGAATATTTTCGCACGTACGTTGGCGGTTCAAAATCTGGGTGACAATGACGAGTGCTTTGTGTACCTGTCGTCGTGCATTGGGCGCGGCGATTTGCCCAGTGCGGTGGTAAAAACCGTCCGCGACGGGGTGACGCGGACGCGCAACATTCACGTTGATGCGCGCCCCAGCGTACTGATTCCGATGCTGGGGTTGGATGCGCCGGTGTTTGCGAACCTGTGCCGAAATGGGCTGGTGTAAAGTTTAGAGTTCAAAGTGCAAAGTTCAAATGATATGTGTGCTGCGCGCAACATTATCAACTGGATTGCTTCGGCTCCGTTCGCAATGACAAGGGTGCTAGAATCTCTGTCATTGCGAGGAATGAAATGACGAAGCAATCCAGTAAATAAAAAGTGCGCCGATGGCACGGCATCATTTACCTAGATTCCGGTGGACACCACCCACGAAATTTACCAATTTCGCGGGGCCCAGACAAGCACCGGAATGACAAAAAAGTAAGGACGCAGTCCGCAGACGACACACCAGCTAGAATCGCCGAAACAATAAGGTACTAGCACTCATCTATTATCTATTCTCTATTATCTATGCTCTAATAAAAAATGGGGCGATGCCCCATTTTTTATTCTGCCAATGTTCCAACAGACATTGTGATACGACGAATACCACTGCTGATGGATTTTTCTTTGTTCACACGGGCCTTTAATATTTCGCCAGTGTGATATACGTGTGTGCCACCGCACAGTTCGCACGATACATCGCCGGCGGTAATAACCTTGACCGTGTCGCCATATTTTTCGTTGAACAGTGCTGTTGCGCCCTTCTCCTTGGCGGCATCCAGTGACATTTCTTCGTGTGTAACTGGCATATCGGCCGCAATCCACTGGTTCACCAAATCTTCGACTGCTTTCTTTTCGGCGTCGGTCATTGCGCGCCCGAACGAGAAGTCAAATCGTACGGAATCCGGCGAAACCTTTGACCCACGCTGGTGCACATCTTCGTTCAAGACATGCTGCAACGCCGCCTGTAACAAATGTGTTGCGGTGTGGGCACGTGTGGTCTGGGCACGAACAGATGTGTTGATTGCGGTTTTGACCGTATCACCAACCGACAGGTTACCCGTCAATGTCCCCTTGTGAATAACGACGCCGTCGGCACGTACGGCCTCGGTCACGGTCATGACAGGTGTGCCATCGCGCAGGATTTCGCCACTGTCGCCAACCTGACCGCCCTGTGTGCCATAGAAATTTGTTTTGTCCAATGCAACCTCTACCGCGTCGCCGGCGTTGGCCGATTTCACAAATTCGCCATCGCGCAAAATCCCCAAAACCGTTGATTCCATTTCTGCGTTCGGCGCATATTTCGCACTGTCGTCGGTCGCAGGCAAATTCTGGGCTTCCCACAAGGTACGTGTGCCCTTGGTATCGGCGCGGCTGCGTTCCTTTTGTTCGGTCATTGCGCGTTCGAACCCAGCGACATCAACGTCAATATTTCTGTCGCGCAGAATCATTTGCGTCAAATCCAATGGGAAACCGTATGTGTCAAACAGTTTGAATGCCACATCCCCTGGCAATACGTTGTTGTTCAATTTTGGCAATTCGTTTTCCAACAATTTCATACCGTTTTGCAGCATGTCTGCAAATGCGTTTTCTTCGTTGCGAATGATTTCAACCACGCGGGACTGTTCACGCACCAATTCTGGGTACGCATCGCCCATTTCGCGAACCAATGCCGGATACAATTCCGACAGCAACGCACCGCGATGACCCAACAGTTGACCATGACGCATCGCACGACGCAAGATACGGCGGATTACATAACCGCGATCGGTATTAGATGGAATTACACCATCGGCAACCGCAAATCCAACCGCGCGCAAGTGATCTGTAATAACCTTGAAACTGGAAACATTTTCAGGCGTTTCGGCGACGTGGGTTACATCGCTGACCGCGCGTTTCAGGTTCACGAACAAGTCCGTATCATAGTTATCTGTTTTGCCCTGCATCATTGCCGCCCAGCGTTCCAGACCACCACCAGTATCAACGTTCTGTTTTGGCAGCGGCGTCAGATTGCCATTTGCATCACGGTCAAACTGCATAAACACGTCATTCCAAATTTCAACCCAGCGGTCATCATCGTTTGCGATACCATCGCCGAAATCATAAAAGATTTCTGTGCATGGGCCACATGGGCCGGTATCACCCGCCGACCACCAGTTATCGTGATCACCCAAGCGAATTGCCTCTTTGCCGGCGATTTTGCGCCACAGTTCGGTGGCCTCTTCGTCAGACGTATGTGTGGTCACGCGCAATTTTGCGGGATCCAGTTTCAATACGCGGGTCAACAAATCCCACGACATTTCAATCGCGCCCGCCTTGAAATAATCACCAAAAGACCAGTTGCCCACCATTTCAAAAAATGTGTGGTGACGACCGTCAAAGCCAACCTCGTCCAAATCGTTGTGTTTACCGCCCGCACGAATGCATTTCTGGACGTCGGCGACGCGTGGTGCGAACGCGGGCTCTGTGCCTTGCAAAATCCCCTTCCATGGAACCATACCAGCGACCGTAAACAGCAATGTCGGGTCGTTTGGAATCAGCGACGCAGATGGCACGATTTTATGGCCATGCGATTCAAAGTAATCCAAGAATGTTTTACGAATTTCATTATATTTCATTGTTTTTCCCCATTGAATTTCGGTGCAATTCTATAAATATTATTGCCCCCTTGCAACACATATTTGTTCAAAAAAGTAATATGAAAAAATTAGTTATCGTGCCCCACAGGGGCGGCCAATGCCGCGCGCAAAACCGCGTCAAAACGCGCAACCGCGCGGGCATAATGATCACGTGTGGCGCGTGCCGGCGTGCGTGCGCGGCCATATTTAATTGTTGCGGTGTCTAATTTGATTGCGATATACCCCACCCTGTCCATGTAAATAGGCACGGCATCGGGGTTCACGAATCGTACATACGTGTTCAGCATTGTCCACATTATCGCGTCATACGGCGGGCAATAGTCCATATCGTCATCAATACGGCGAATATCATCAATCGCGCCATGCAACACCGACATCAGGCCCGCCAGTGCACTGATGCGTATTGGCGTACCGACAAAGCCCATATGCGGGCGCACCAAAACGACGTTTTCGTCATCAATCGTGATATCGGTCGCGTCGCGCATAACGCGCAACAGGTCTGACACGCGATGACGCACCACCGCCATATTACGCACCACCGCGAAATTATCGGGCGACACGCGCGGAATATCAACATCTGTTAAAATATCATCATCGTCACAGAATACAATCCAGTCCACCGACGGTGCATCACGCAATGCCGCGGCGACAATCGCCATACGCGCCATAAATGTACCGACGTTTTCCGCACTGTTTATAATACGAACATCGCCACGATAGCCCAGCGCGCGAATCTGGCGACGGGTGATGGTTATGGTTGGATTATCATTATGTACAATCAGCAAAAATTTCTTGTCCAGTTTGCCCAACGCCGGCACAGATATGCGCAGCATATTCACATCAAATGTGGTCAAACCAACAACAAGATTGTACTTTTTCCCGAACATGCAATAAATAGTAATTCAATGTTTCTGAAATTGCAATTTATTAGTTATTTATGATATAATAAAGATACAAAGGGAATGCAGACACCATGAAACCAACGATGTTATTTGCGATTGTAATGCTGACGGCGATTGTGCTGATAACGTCGTTTGATTTGCAATTTGGGGCCAGCACACCCGTCGCTGTGCCGGAATCCATGGCGGCAAATGTGCTGTATGTTTGTCCGGTGGCCAGTGGCACATGGGATGCGGTTTCGCGCGCACTGATGCCATTTACCCGTTCAATCACAATCGGATTTTTGTTCGCCGCAATGATACTGATGTTCAGTTGGGGTTGGGCACTGTACCAGAATTTGTTAAAGGATTCATTCAAGCGCGAGAGTTTCAAGAACCCATGGGCATTCACCAAGATGTGGTTCTGGGCGGGCGTGATTGTTTTGATGGCGGCACTGACCCCGAATCATTTTAGAGAGGTACATTTGACGGGCAGCACCAGTTCATATGTTCTGTGCGACAATAATACGCCAGGGGCGCGCGCCGTGCGGGCCAGCGCGGTTCACAACTGATTTTCCATTTTTTGTCAACAATTATAAAATTTTCAAAAAATTAAATATACTCTTGACTTAAAGCCCCGAATTCTCTACGATTCGGACAAGCAGTACAGGCAATGTCCGTGAGATACAAGCGTTTGCGGTTGTGACACAATAAAAAGTGGCGCAAACCTGCGGGACGGATTTCATCGACATTGCCTTGGAACTGTCGGACACCTTAAAAAAATTATTGAAAGGAGAAACACATGAACAAAATGCAATTGATTGAAGCAATCGCAAATGAAGCAGAAGTTACAAAAGCAACAGCTGCTGCTTGCTTGGATTCTTTCATCAACACAGTAACAAAAGTTCTGAAAAAGAAAGGCGAAGTTCGCTTGGTTGGTTTCGGCACATTTGCAACTGCAAAACGCAAAGCAACAACAGGCCGCAATCCTCAGACAGGTGCTGCTATTAAAATCCCAGCATCCACACAGCCAAAGTTCAAACCAGGCAAAGCATTGAAGGATGCATTGAACTAAAATCATTTGATTTTGTTTCATACAGACACGCCGCCCGATTGGGTGGCGTGTCTTTTGCGCCGTGCACTTACCCCTTGCATTTACGGGAAAAAGCACTATGATACTATGCGTGAGAGAGGATTTTAATCCGAGCTGTTTTTGGATTAGAAAAACCATTTCCCCTGTGTTATAATTGTCTATGTATCAATTCCGCATGGGGATTAGAACTGCACTGCCACCAGATTCACTACAAATAAAGCGTTGCTTTATTGGCAATGGATTGTGGTGGTGGTGCACAAATGTTAAACATAACAAAAGGATTGTTATACTATGGTAAAAGTTAGAGAGAAAGCCGAAAAAGCACCGGTCGCAGATAAAAAACCGGCACGCGCGGCAAAGCCAAAGAAAGTTGTCGCGGCTGCGAAAAAGCCCGCCAAAATTTCTGGCATGAACAAACACGAAAATGACGCCAACGACGACAAAGTGTACTTTATGGCGTTGGGCGGTCTGGAACACATCGGCCAGAACATGTACCTGTATAAATACAAGGGCAAATATCTGGTTGTCGATTGTGGTATGGGATTTTTGGAAGAAGAAATTGGCGCGGGTGACGTTCAGTACTGCGATACCACTTGGTTGGAAAAGCGCAAGAAAGACGTTGTTGGTTTCGTTATCACCCACGGTCACGAAGACCACATTGGTGCGTTGAAATATATTTGGCCGAAATTCAGAAAGCCAATTTATTGCACACGTTTTCCTGCGGAAATCTTGATTCAGACATTCCGCGGTATGGAAATGGATTTCAACCCTGAAAAAGACATCGTCGTATTTGACCACAATGGTGCAACGTTAAAGTTAGACCCGTTTGAGGTTGAAACGTTCCATGTATCACACTCTGTGCCAGAGGCACAAATGCTGATTATCAAAACACCGGCGGGCAAAATCTTGCACACGGGTGACTGGACATTCAATGACGACAACCCGATTGAAGCACCAACGGATTTCGCACGTCTGCGTGAAATTGGGTCTGATCCGAAATTGTTGGCATGTATGTCTGATTCCACATCGGCATCACGTCAGGAAAAACAGACCACCGAAACACAGGTTCGCGACACATTCACACGCCTGATGCAGGAAGCCCCAGGCCGCGTTATCGTGACGGGTTATTCGCGTTCAATCGCGCGTATGAAGATGTTTGCAGAGGCCGCACATGCCGCTGGTCGTGTTGCCGCAATCAAAGAACGCAGTAATCCAAACCCAGTGCCATATGTTGGTCTGCCGGAATTTCGTGAAATGGGCATGGAATTTGGCTATCTGGGCAAAGACGATGTTTATCTGCACAGCGAAATCAAAGATTTGCCAGCGGAAAAACAGGCAATATTCCTGACCGGTTCACAGGGCGAACAATTCGCAATGCTGACACGTCTGTGCCGTGGGCATGTAAAAGAAATGAAACTGATGCCAACCGACACGGTTCTGTTCAGTTCCATTATTATTCCAGGTCGCGAACAAGACGTTTCGTTCCTGTACAACAAACTGGCGCGTATGGGCATCAAAACGCACACGATATTTGATACAGACCACCTGCACGCGTCTGGTCACGCGGGTCGTCCGGAATTTGAACGCTTTTATGACTTGGTTCACCCCCAGGTTTCTGTGCCAATGCACGGCGATTACATCAACGAAATGTTGAATGGCAAAATGGCAATGGAACGCGGTGGTGCAAAACACATGATGGTTGTGCACAACGGTGAAATGATTGCGTTGGCGGATGGCGCAGAACCATACGTTTGCGAAACAATCGAAACGGGCTTTGTCGTTATGGAGGGCGAAACCGAACGCAGTGCCGACGACCAAGTATACAAAAACCGCAAGAAAATCGCATCAAACGGCGCGGTGTTTGTAACATTGCCGGTTGACAAACGTGGTTTCTTGAAGGGCGTACCAGAGGTATCCAGTGCGGGTATCTTTGAAACCGACGAAACAGGGTTCATGAAACGCCAGATTCAAATTGAAATCACCAAGGCGATTGATGCCCTGACCAAGACCGAACGCAAAGACCGCGACAATCTGACCCGTGCGGTTCAGGTTGCATCGAACAAGGTTGTACGTGCGGCATTGGGTGCGGACAAAAAACCGCAATACAGTGTGCATTTCGTACTGAAATAAAAAACGGGGCATTGCCCCGTTTTTTTTATATTTTCACTTTCTTGTTGCGCTGAGAATCCCGTCTGTGCTAGTGTATTCATCAGCAAAAGAGACATAATTATGTTATTTGAACGCAGTTTAAGAACGTCATTACCCATATTGCGCCCCAAAACGTGGCCACGCTTTATTTATCATAAATCATTAGAACCCAATATTTGGACTGAAACCGGCAAGATGAACAAGTTGGTGTCCAATTCATTGCAACTGATTGCGTGGAACTATATTCGATTTATGCAACGCGTGGGCCTGCCCATTCCGGACGATTGCATTCGTGATATTTTCGTCCACGGGTCGACCACCAATTATTACTATGACGAAAACAGCGATATTGATATCTGTATCGTGGCGGATTTGTCGCCGATGCGCGAAAAATTGGCGGGCATTGATTTGCGCACCATTATAAAATCTATGCTGGGCGCGTGGTTGCGCAAATATCGTATTCGCGTATGTGGTCGTGGTATTGATATAGAGGTTGTAGAGGTATCCACCCCGATGTATGGCCCTGATATGTACAAGGTTGGCAGTGCATATTCCATCGCCCGCGACGAATGGATCAGACGTGCCGAACGGTTGACCGGTGAACAATTCCGCGCTATTCGTGCCGAGGCCAAACGTCAATATCGCGAAATCTATCACATGTATCGCCAGATATGTCGTGAAAACATGCAGCCCGATTTTATTGATACGTTCTTGCAACGCCTAATGGCGGATCGCAAGGCCAGTTATGCCGCCCATCCTGAACAGCCCGTCACGGCGGAAACGATGGCATTTCGTATGGCACGTCGCCGTGGGATTCAGCGCACATTGGGCGAACGCGCAACAAAAATGCGCTCGCGCAGTTTTAATGTCGAAAAACCGTGATTAGAGAATAGATAATAGAGCATAGATAATAGATATTGTGCGCCGATGGCGCACTCTCTTATATGCGCTGCGCAACATTATCAACTGGATTGCCACGCTGCGCTCGCAATGACAAAAGTGCTAGTAGAGCCAAGTAAAAGGAAAGTGGCATGAACGCAGCCCGCAGGCGATACACGTGCTAGAATCTTTGTCATTGCGAGCGAGCGTAGCGACGCGTGGCAATCCAGTAAAATGTAAAAGTGCGCCGGTGGCGCGGCTCTTCTATTTACCTAGATTCCGGTGTCGAGCACCGGAATGAAACCGAGCGGTACGCGAAGGTTGCGGCAAGGACGCAGTCCGCAGACGACACAGTTTTTAAGTTTTATATTCTAAAACTGAATCACTTTATCACTATATCACTGTGTCACTGACCAGTAACCCTCCCCGTCCTGCGGACACCCCTCCAATGGAGGGGAATTTAGTACGTTCTAGAAATAGCACAAAATCTATTATCTATTCTCTATTATCTATTCTCTATTTATCTGCCAAGGGGTGGGCGTGGTTATAAATGTTCGTGATTTCCGCCATGTTGACGCGCGTGTACAACTGGGTCGTGGACAGGGACGCGTGCCCCAGCAATTCTTGCAAGCTGCGCAAATCCGCCCCGCCCGCCAACAATGCCGTGGCAAATGTATGTCGCAGCGCGTGCGGCGTCACATAATCGGGCAACTGTAAATATTTACGGACGTGTTCAATAACTTTTTCCGCCATACGTGACGACATGGGCAGGCCGCGCACACTGCGAAACAGCGGGTCATCGGGCGAATTGCCAAATGGGCGCACCGATGTATATTTATCAATCGCGTCCCACACAGCGGGCAATACAGGAACGATGCGTTCCTTTGATCCCTTGCCCATTATGCGTAATGTATCGGGGTGCGTGCGGACATCAGAATTGGTCAGCGACAATGCCTCTGATATACGCAGGCCGCAACCAAATATCAACACCACCAGTGCCCAATCACGTGCGGCAATCCACGGTTCATTTTCGTCGATACTGCGAATGGCATCGTGCATGTTTTCGACATCGGTAACATCTATCGCTTTGGACAATTTACGGGGAACTTTTGGTGATGAAATCAATCCGATTGCATCGTTTTTTATACCGTGATGCTTTGCCAAGAATTTATAAAAACCACGCAGTGACGACAGTGCCCGCGCGGTTGATTTGTGCGCCAAATTGCGACGCGCCCTGTCCGCCAACCACGCGCGAAAACACAGCGTGTCGGCGCGCGCCATATCGGCCAGCGTCGCCGTGCCGCCCGCATAATTGTCCCAGAATTTGATAAAATCGGAAATATCTGTTTCGTATGCCGTGGCGGTGTGCGACGAATAATTTTTCGTATTCGTCAGGTATTCTATAAATTCGGCAACGATTTCGTTCATGTATAAATTTGTCGCCGTGGCGAACTGTTTTATTTACTGGATTGCCGCGCTACGCTCGCAATGACAATGGGGCATAACGCGACAACCATGTAATATAAATTATCTGATTTCAAATGTTGCAGATACGGTGACGGAAACCTCTGTATCCTTGGTCACCAGACCACCGCCAACGTATGCGCCGGCATCTGCCGTTTCCACTGTCGCCTTGGTGCGCAAGAAATTAGACGCCAATGGCTGGTACGACGAACGGGTATTTACGTCGTATGATACGGCCAGCATTTTGCCCGCGTGACGTTTATCGCCCGCCGCCAATGCGTCTGCACGCGTGCGCGCATTTTCAACGGCCGTGCCCAAGCATTTTTCCATAATTGGTTTCATGGTTTCATTGCTGGTGTACATGCGCAGGTTTTCAGAATATACGTCCTTTTGTCCCGCGAATTGGGTCAAGATTTTTTCGATTATATCGACGTTGTCGGCTGAAACCTCGACCGCGATGGATGTTTCAATGCCCAATGTTTCAGATTTCTGCAATTCGCGATTCCATTCGGTTTTTTCATACGAATTGAAATCGGTGGTTTGCATTTGGACATCTTGTTTTTTCAGGTACTCTGTAATTTCGGCAATTTTTGCCGTGGCCTGTTTCATGGAAACCGCCGCCGATTTGTCCAACGTTGTCACGCGCAGCGTGATTGCCGTTCTGTCCTTTGGCGCGGTGGTCAGGCATTCGCCCGATACCGACACAGTGCGAATATCACGTGGCTGTTCCAGCCAGCCAAACACCAATGCCAGCACCGCGCCAGCACCGATTACACTGCCCGCCCACACTAATGTTTTTTTCATATTCTCTCCCTTTATTTTTGTGTTTTATTTAGTCAAAATAGTTCAGTTTCATCGCGGTCTTGACCCGTTTGACGGTTTCCGCCGCCGCCGCGCGTGCGTCCATTGTGCCACGACGCAAGATTTCCATTACCGATGCGGGATCACGTGCCAACTGTTCGCGACGTTCACGAATTGGGCGCAATGTTTCCTGCATTACTTCGTTCAGGAACTTTTTAACCTTTACATCGCCCAAACCGCCGCGTTCATAGTGCGCCGCCAATTCGGCATAGTTCGCATACTCTGGCAAAAATGCCGCAAAATGTTCCGGACGCGCAAACACCGACAGGTAAATGAACACCGGATTGTCCGTGGTGTTACCAGGGTCTGTGACGCGAATATGGTTTGGATCAGTGAACATTGTTTTAACCTTGGCCGCGATTTCATCTGCGGAATCTTTCAGGTAAATACCGTTGTTCAAACTCTTGCTCATTTTCGCATTGCCGTCCGTCCCCGGCAGGCGCGCCGCCGATTTCGACTGGGGCACAACCGCGCGCGGCATGGTCAATGTGTCGCCATAAATGCTGTTGAATTTGTGCACGATTTCAGACGCCTGTTCCAACATAGGTAACTGGTCTTCGCCAACTGGGACGATATTTGCGCCAAATGCCGTGATGTCCGCCGCCTGTGATATTGGGTATGTAAAGAACCCAACCGGCACGCCACCATTAAACTTTTCCTTTTGCGCGATTTCGGTTTTAACCGTTGGATTGCGTTGCAGGCGCGCCACCGTCACTAAATTCATGTAATAGAACGTCAGTTCGGTCAGTTCTGAAACCTCTGACTGAATGAACATAGTGGTCTTGGCCGGATCGTAACCAGCCGCCAACATGTCCAGCGTGATTTCCATAACATTTTCGCGAACCCGCGTCGGGTTATCAAAATTATCGGTCAACCCCTGGGCATCGGCAATCATGGCATACATTTTTGCATAGCCGCCGGCGTTCTGGATTGCAATATTCGGCATCAACGCGCCAACCATGTGCCCGATGTGCAGCGGGCCGGTCGGACGAATACCGGTTAAAATAATATCTTTGGACATAGTAATACTCTCTATATTTTTTCTTGTATTAAATGATACGATATTTGTGCATAAAAATCAAAATAAAAACGCGCCGAAATGGCGCGTTTTTCATAATCGTTTCGATTTTTATTATCTTTAACGAGAATAAAATTCGACAACCAATTCTGGGAACATCTGAACTGGGTATGGAACATCTTCGAATGATGGAACACGTGCAAATGTTGCTGTGAAATTCGCGCTGTCCACGTTGATGTAATCTGGCCAGTTGCGTTCCGCAGATTCCAGTGCCAAAACAACCAAAGGCATCTGTTTTGCTTTTTCGCTGACGGTGATAACGTCACCTGGTTTTACCTGATAAGATGCAATTTTAACGCGTTTGCCATTGACATAGATGTGACCGTGGCTGACCAACTGGCGTGCCGAGAAAACGGTTGGTGCCAATTTTGAACGATACACAACGGCGTCCAAACGGCGTTCCAGCAAACCAATCAAGTTATCTGGTGTGTCGCCCTTCATATTATCTGCTTCCAAATAATATGCACGGAACTTCTTTTCACCGATGTTGCCATAGTAACCCTTTAATGTCTGTTTTGCGCGCATCTGTTTTGCGTAATCAGACGAATTGCCACCACGAGATGTTGGCCCATGCTGACCAGGTTTGTATTTACGTTTGTTAAATGGAGATTTTGCCTGACCCCACAGGTTCACGCCCAAACTGCGGGCGATTTTCAATTTACGAGTGCTGCGTTTCGCGCCTGCTCTTGCCATAATTTTAATCCTTTGTTTTTGGTTTTTAGGTGCCAGATTTTTCACAGATTCCTTATCGCGTGCGATGCCAAAAAACCATCGTCGCAGTAATCAGTTCTGATTGTCCAGCGCGCTCAGTTTATAGTGTTTTTGTCCGAAAATCAAGTATTTTCTGTAAAGACATGGTGTTTTTTACGCCACATTCGCGGGCAAACGCATCCCCGCGCGACCAAAATCGCCCTATTTTATCAGCTGCATGGGCATCATCGCTGAACAAGATGGGAATATTCCGGTCAACCGCCATTTTTACAATGCGCTGCGATGGGTACGGTTCATTACCCCGTTCGTATAAACTGGTATTTATTTCCATCGCGGTATTTGACGCCGCAATCGCGTCCAGTGCGGAGGATTCCGCATCGCGCCACCGTTCTGTGCGACCCAGCCCCGCCTTTTTATACAAATCCAGATGTGCCATCCATGTGAACAGACCAGACGACGCCGCATCACGAATATTTGTCCAATATGTTTTCAGCATCTGATTCTGGACGTCCGGCGACGCGTGCGCTGCATCGTGCGTATTGCACAGGACGCCCCCATATTCCACAAAATGCGCCGTTCCAATAATGTAATCGGGACGCAGAATCCGCACAGCGCGTTCAAATTCGGCACGCCACGTGGGGTATGTGAAATAGTCAACCTCCATCCCGCGCAAAATACGAATGCCGGACGTCTGGGACAATTTGTCCAATTCGTCATAGTGCGCCTGAAAATGCGCGATTGTATCATCAAAAGATTCAGAATAAATCGCATCATACCCATAGCGCACGGCGTACTTATACATTGGTGCGCAACGAACATTCGGGTGCACGATAAAGTGATTTGAAATCCCGATTGCCGTCATCCCCATTTCTGCGGCACGCGTCGCCATTTGGGCGGACGTGTTTTTACCGTCAAAACCGATTGTATGGGTATGCAGAGTAAAATCTTGCATCAGAACTTTACCGTTGGGTTGGCACGTGACGCATCGTCCGCCGCAAACAACTGTTCGTGCGTAATGCCAAACGCGCGGGCGACAATGTTCGATGGGAACTGGTCAATTTGGGTATTCAACGCCATGACCACGGTGTTATAGAACTGGCGCGATGCCTGAATTTTGTTTTCTGTATCGGACAATTCACGCTGTAATTCCAAAAAGTTTTCATTCGCGCGCAATGTCGGGTAATTTTCCGACAATGCAAAGATACTTTTCAGTGCCCCCGACAACTGGTTTTCCGCCGCCGCGCGTGCATCGCCGGTCGCATTCATGGCTGAATTGCGCGCCGCGATAACCGCGTCCAGCGTTTCACGTTCGTGCTTTGCCGCGCCACGTACCGTTTCAACCAGATTAGGAATCAAATCATATCGACGCTTTAATTGGGTGTCGATTGTGGCAAATGCCTCGCGCGCCTGATTCTTGCGCGCAACCAGACCGTTATACACGGCGATAAAATACAAAACCAATACTGCAACGATTGCAACTGCTGTCCACATGATTTAATCCTTTTGTTATTATTCAATGTTATTGTAGTGCAAATAGGGAAAAATACAACCACGAAAATCCGTCCGCGCCGGTGGCGACGATAAATATGTGCGCTGCGCGCAACGTTACCCACTGGATTGCCGCGCGTCGCTACGCTCGCTCGCAATGACAAAAAATACTAATTTCCTAGAAACGTTGTCATTGCGAACGCAGTGAAGCAATCCAGTAAATAAAAAAGTGCGCCATTCGGCGCAAGTCAATAACCTGGATTCCGTGGTCAAGCCACGGAATGACAAAGATGCCAGAATCGTCAGAATAAAAAATTGCTAGCACCCATCTATTATCTATTCTCTATTATCTATGCTCTAATAAAAAACGGGGCGATGCCCCGTTTTTTATGATTTTTTCCAGAACGCAAAACTGCGGCGGGTTGTTTTTTCCTCGCGCTGTTTGCGGTCTTCGGTTGCGCGGCGATGTTCCGCGCGACGTTCATGAAATCTGCGCGCTGATTCTTCGTCGCGTTGAATCAATTTCAATTCAGTTACCGACAGTTTACCATTACGAACTTCTTCTTCGAATTCAACGATATCGTTTTCATTCAAGAATCTGATGCCTGCGGCCTTTAACGCGCTGGAATGAACAAATACATCATCTGTGTTGCCGTCCGCGTTTGGCGCATCTGGTGTAATGAAACCAAAGCATTTTTTACCGTTATACCATTTTACTTTACCTTGACGCATAATCTAAGTCCTTTGTTATGCTTGTTATGGTTCTGTGCAACTCTTACGCTGAACCTGTGATAATTTTGACTAATTTGGCGACGCAATGCAAGAAAATAACTTTCCTATGGATTTAGGAAAAAATGTGATATAATTGCGCGCCGAAAACAAATAAAGCGGGGCAAATTGCCCCGCTCTGTTTTTATTACTTGCCGTCTTTCTTGTAGTAACGCTGAACCTCTATCATAACAAAGTTAAACAGGCGTCCCGACAATGTGTCAACCGGCACAGACCATCCACGATGACCGTACGGCATTGCCGCAACCAAGACGAAATTTGCCATAAAGCGGAAAATTTCTGATTCTTGGGCCTGTGTCAATTTTGTTGGCGCATCGGTGATATGAAATACCTCGTTTTCAACGGCATCTTCCAATTTACCCATGATGCGTTCAACAACGCGCGGTGGGTAATACAGTGTGCATTTTTTCGGGAACCCTTCGAACAAGGCGACATTATTACCCTGACCGTACAAGATATTCCACCCAACGCGGTCAAACAAACTTTCCAAGCAGTCGCATATCATCAGGTTGTATTCTTTCGCGCCCCCTTCCATAAAATCGGCCAAACGACGTTCGATATTCTGGCTGGTCTTGCATGCTTTTTTACGCGCAACCTCGTAATGTTCGTGCGTCTTGCGTTCATATTCAAAGAACGTACGAACCTGACATATAATTTCCATTGGCACGACAAAGCCATCTTTGCCGATATCAATAATCAGTTTCGCGTCGCGGTAATTACGCGGGTTGTCCATATCATAGAAATTATCACGCACAGACAAAATACGTTCCGGCATCATTTCACGCACGCGTTCGATAAACGTACGCGCCTGTGGAATTAAATCAAACAGGCACTTTACACGCCACACGTCCTGCAAGCGCAGATGTGGTGGTTGAATTTTATCCAGCGCACGCACCAATTCCACCGCGATTTGTTCGTGTCCCGAACCGATAATGGACAAGACAGTTTCCGACGGGGTGGAAATATAACGTTCAGACAATTTTTCGCGAATCTTTTTCGCGATTGCGTTTGCGGACGCTTCGCGCTCGTGCGCGGCGATTACGCGGTGAACGGTGGTGGCAACCTCGTCCACGTACATGGCGTAATATTTACCAACCACTTTGTCCAGCGCACGATCAACGTTTTTCTGTGCGCCAACGATAACCGTCACGATGGACGACACGGCCAGATCAATTTTATGTCTGGCCTCGCTGGAAAAGAACTGGTTACGCATCGGGTCAGCGTCCAGACGGTGATGCACGATATATGGTGCAAACGGGTGAATATCTGCGATGCGCAATGGTTCATCAATCGCGCTGTCGGTGGCATAGTCATAACGCGTCACGGGTGCTTTTGGTGCACCGAAACATTTGCCCAGAAAATAAAATACCTCGCGATACCATTTCATGCTGTCCGAATACAGGCGGGACAGGTATGCTGCGGCCTCGTCATTGATACGACCGGATGCACGCGCCACCTCTATTGCTGCCAGATTTTTTCTGTCATGATCCGCAACCATATCATCGATATAGTTTTCTGGATATGGGGCTGTCATTGTTTTATCTCTCCATTACTTCATAATCGGGAACAAAATTACATCGCGCAGTGTCGGCTGGTCAAAGATAATACTGGCCAAACGGTCAACACCAACACCAACACCCGAAATTGGTGGAAAACCATGTTCCATTGCACGGACATAGTCATTGTCTGGATTAAATGCTTCTTCGTCACCACCAGCGATGTTTTTCGCCTGCTGTTCAAATGCCGCCAACTGTTGGATTGGATTTACCAGTTCTGAATAGCCCTTGCACAATTCTGCGCCGCATACCAGCAACTGGAACATATCCAAGCAGCGGTCGTCTGCATCGCTGTGGCGTGCCAATGGTACCATATATGTTGGATAGTTATATAGGAACGTTGGCTGAACAATGCTGTCGCGAATCTTGCGTTTATAGACATAATCGACCAATGTTGGGACAGATTTCAAATCATCCAATTCGCCGGCTGGGAACATACCCTGATCGACCAGTTGTTTGCGCAATGCGTCAACGTCATCAAAGTCCAAGATGTTGCACCCGAACAGTTCATTCATACGGGCGGTGTAATCCATCATTTCATATTTGCTGAAATCCAGTTCTGTGCCCTGATACGAAATCTGCAATGTGCCACGGCAACGCTGAATCAGGTTCTGAATCAATTCCCATGTGAATTTCAGATTGCGTTTCCAATCCCAATATGCCGCGTACCATTCCACCATTGTAAATTCTTGCAGGTGCATGGCATCCATACCTTCGTTACGGAAATCCTTGGCAACCTCGTACACACGGTCAAATCCGGCACAGTTCGCCAATTTCAGGAATAATTCTGGGGAAATACGCAACTGGAAATCTGCATCCAACGCATTGTGATGGGTCAAGAACGGGCGTGCCGCCGCGCCGGACGCAACATTCTGCATAACCGGTGTTTCGATTTCCAAAAATCCGTTGTTATTCATAAATTCACGCCAGTACTGGGTCATCTTGAAACGGCCCAACAATGTATTGCGGGTTTCAGGATTTGAAATCACGTCCAAATAACGCTGGCGATAACGGGTTTCCGTATCGGTCAGACCGTGGAACTTTTCCGGTAATGGGCGCAGTGCCTTGGACAAAATGGTGTACTTTGCAACGCGAACGGTCAATTCACCGGCCGTGGTGTGATACAATTCCCCATCTATGCCGATAAAGTCGCCCAAGTCAACGTTTGCCTTCATAAACTTGTATTGATCTTCGCCCAATTCTTCGCGGGACATAGAAAACTGAATTTCACCGGCAATATCATAGATACGGCCAAACATCAATTTGCCCAACCAACGCAACGCCGTTACGCGCCCCGCCAGTTTTACCGCCGTGCCGTCCGCCAAATTGCGTGCATCGGCAATCGTATGTGTACGGTCAAATTTGTCTTTCCACACAACGCCATCGCGGGCGCGAATGTTTTCCGCCTTTTGCAGGCGCGCCTGTAATTCATTGGTTGAGATTGTTGTGTTTTCTGACATTTTTATTTTTCCCTTTTCATGTACTGTTATAAAAAACGGACGCAGAAAAGTGCGTCCGTCGTTAAAACTGATGGTCGCACGCGATTTATAAAAATTTTTTCAAATTTAACATTTTCATTTCTTTCTGTGTTAGACCGTTTCACCCGTTTGGGCCACCGCATTATTACGAAATTTTTTATAAATGTAAAGAATAAATTCGCGCGTTATAAAATAAAAGTATTATGCAAGAAAAAAATTATTAAAAATTATAATTATTTTCTTGTAATAACTTTTACAAAATGATATCTATGCGGCATCAAATGCATGGGGATTTATACTTGGGGTGACCCACAGCATAAATCTGGCATAATTTTATACCAAGGGGGGAATTTCTGATGAAAGCAAAACAGAAAAAAATGTTACGCATCTGTGGCATTGCTGCGGCGATTATCGCGGTGGCGTTCGTTATCGTGAAATACGTTGTTGCCGTTCGCCCATATTCGTATGCCGGCACGCTGGAAACGACCAAGGTTATTGTGTCTGCGCGTGTGGCGTCCGACATTTCTGAATTTAACGTTGCCGAAGGCGACACGGTTTCCCGCGATCAAACGTTGATGACGTTGTCGTGCGATGCGTACAAGATTTTGGCACAACAGTTGGACAATGACTATGCCCGTGCCGACGCATTGGTGGCCAAGGGGCACATGTCACAGGCCGAATACGACGTTGTTGCGCGTAATAAACATGACAACGACCTGAAACTGTCATGGTGCGATGTAAAATCACCGATTGACGGTATGGTTATCACCAAGTTCCGCGAGGTTGGCGAGGTTGTTGCCCCAGGGTCAACATTGGTGTCGCTGGCGAATCCGTATGACATTTGGGCGTATTTCTATGTACCATATGAAATGCTGCATCAACTGAATGTTGGCCAACATGTTATCGGCACATTGCCAGAGGCCGCCGGCAAGACATTTTCTGGCACAATTATCAAGATAAACGAACAGGCCGAATTTACGCCAAAGAATGTTCAAACCCGCGAAGAACGCACACGTTTGGTCTATGGCGTAAAAGTAAAGTTTGAAAACCCAGATTTAACACTGAAATCCGGTATGACAATCGAAAGCACATTGTTAAATGAATAAGCAAATTGGTATTGATATTTCCGGCGTGACCAAGCGGTTCGGTGATGTTGTTGCACTGGACAATGTGTCAATGCACTTTAACCCAGCGACACTGTATGGTGTAATTGGGCCGGCGGGTGCTGGGAAAACCACCCTGTTCCGGCTGATGCTGGAACTGATGCGACCGAACAAGGGAAAAATAACCTATTATGAGAATGGGCGCGCGATTGATTTTGCCGATGCGCGTGAATCTGTCGCGTATATGCCACAGAGCCAGAGTTTATACGCCGACCTGTCGGTGGACGAACATTTGGATTTCTTTCGCCGGCTGTATGGCATACCCGATGCCGAATATAAAAAGAAAAAGGCAGAATTGCTGCACATGGCGCGCTTGGACAAGTTTCTGGACAGAACCGCGGGCAACCTGTCGGGTGGAATGTATAAAAAACTGGGGCTGATTTGCGCATTGCTGCGCAGTCCGCGCGTAATGCTGTTGGATGAACCGACAAACGGCGTTGACCCAATCAGCCGACGCGAGTTCTGGGATTTATTACACGCGGCCCAGCAACAAGGAATTTTGGTCATTATGACCACCGCATATATGGACGAGGCCGAACGCTGTGGCGAGGTTGTTTTGATGGAACGCGGACACGTCTTGGGCACGGGCGAGCCCAAGGAACTGTTGCGCGCGTCGCGGGCGGCGAATTTTGATGAATATTTCCTGAAACGTGGGGGCGATGCAAAATGAAACAGAAAGACAATGCCCCAATCGTAGATGTTTGCAACCTGTATGTGCGCTTTGGCGATTTTTGCGCTGTGCGCGATGTTTCGTTCAGCGTTTGCGCAGGCGAGATATTTGGTTTCTTGGGCGCGAATGGTGCGGGCAAGACGACGACTATTCGTGTTTTGTGTGGGCTGTTGCCGGCATCGGACGGTCGCGTCGTTATTGACGGTCATGAATTTGTAAATGGTAATGCGAATCTGATTAAACAGAGTGTGGGATATATGTCCCAGCATTTTACGTTGTATGACGGGTTGTCCATCAAAGAGAATTTTGATTTTGCCGCCGCGTTGCGTGATTTGCCAGAATCGGTATATTTGCGCCGCCGTCGGGCATTGCTGAAATTTATCGGATTCGACGAAAAACTGTCAACGGTGGTACGTGACCTGCCCGGGGGAATTAAACAGGAAATCGCGCTGTGCGTTGCGTTGCTGCATGACCCAAAGATTATATTCTTGGACGAACCAACCGCCGGTGTTGCGCCCGTATCGCGCCAGCGTTTTTGGTCGCTGATTAAAAAATTGGCGTCGGACGGCAAGACGATTTTTGTTACCACCCATTATATGGACGAGGCCGAAAATTGCGACCGCATCGCACTGATGCGCGCGGGCGAACTGATTGCGATTGATTCGCCGAAAAATTTGAAGCAACAGACGTTTGGCGACACGCTGTACAATTTCACACCGCGCATCGACAATCCGGTATTTCCGCCAAAAAAAATCTTGGACATTTGCGAACCATACGGACGTCATTGGCATATTCGCTTTCGTGATGGGATTGATGCGCGCGCCCAGATTGAACGGTACAAAAAATATTTCGACATAAAAAAGATATCGCCATCACTGGAAGACGTATTTATCAGATTGGTAGAGGGGCAAAACAGATGAGATTCTTTTCCCGCGAACGTGCGGCGGCCATTTTTTCCAAAGAATGCAAACATATTCTGCGTGACCCGTTTACGCTGATTATTGCGTTGTTGTTGCCGTTGGCGATTGTGCTGATTTTGGGTAATTCTATCGAGTTTAATATTCGTTCCATCAAAATGGCGTACTATGATGCAGACCGCACGGAAAGTTCACGTATGTTGATTGACACATTTGGCAGTTCGGATTATTTCAAACCGTACCCGATTGATAACCCAGACGTGGGATTTGATGAAATTTTGGCCGAACGCGCACGCGCCGTGTTGGTTGTTCCACCCGATTTTGAACGCGAGGTTCTGGCCGGACGCACCGGTAACGTTCAGGTTATGGTTGATGGCGCGGACAATTCATCAATTATCGCAATCACGAATTATATGAGCACCATAAACACCAATGCCGCGGTCAAGATTCTGAAAATGAATACGTCAGCGTCGCCCCTGTCGTTCAAATCGCGATACCTGTTTAACCCCGAACTAAATTCGCGCTGGTTTTCTGTGCCGGGGCTGTCGGCGGTGATTATTGCGCTGGTGGCGATTATGCTGACCACGCTGACGATTTGTCGCGAATGGGAAAAGGGTTCAATGGAAATGCTGTTGTCCACACCGGCAACCACGCTGGAAATCATTGTGGGCAAGGTTTTGCCGTACGCCATTTTGTCATTCATTGGATTTATATTGGTGTTCATTGTTGCGCGCACGGTCTTTGGCGTGCCATTTGTGGGCAGTTATCTGACCCTGACGCTGGCGACGTTGCTGTTTATTTTGGGGTATTTGGCAATGGGGCTGTTCATATCTGTGTCCACCCATAAACAAGAGGTTGCGATTCAGTTTGCGCTGATTGTCGGCCTGTTGCCGACGGTGGTGCTGTCGGGCTTTGTATTTCCGGTGGAATATATGGGCGGAATTTATCAGGCGGTGTCCGACGTATTTCCGGCACGTTTCTATATTGAAATCACCCGCGATCAATTCTTGAAAGGCAGTCCGATTACCGCCCTGTGGCGTCAGTTCGCCGCGATTGGTGCGATTGCGGTCGTGCTGTTGGTTGCATGTCTGACACGGTTCAAAAGGACATTGGAATGAAAAAGAAACGTCTGCTGGGATTTTTCAAGAAAGAAATCATCGCCCTGTTGCGCGATCCTGTCTTGCTGGTCGCGGTTATGGTTATGCCGGCGGTGCAGCTGATTATTTACAGTGGTGCAATTACGTTAGAGGCCAAGAATCTGCGTCTGGCGGTGGACATGACGCCAAACGACGTTGTTATGGACAAGGTTTATAATCACGCCATTGGGTCGGGCTGGTTCGTACGTGCGGACACATCGACGCGCGATGCGGTATCTGTTGTGCAATCGGGCGATGCCGATGTTGCGATTGTCGCGCCAGCGGGCGGTCTGACCAAGAGTTTGATTCGTGGCGAAGGGCAAATCCAGATTCTGATTGATTCCATGAACATCTTGAAAGCCCAGAGCATCGAGGGCTATTTGGCGGGCGTGGTATTATCGACCGTGCGCGAAATGAATTATCCGATGCCCGCGTCGCCGATTAAATTTGATATGCGAATATTGTTTAACCCAGAACTGAACACACCGTGGTTTATGGTTCCGTCGCTGATTGCGGTGCTGGTGTTTTTGGCGTTGCTGATTCTGATTACCATTTCCATTACCAAGGAAAAGGAAAGCGGCACGATTGAAACGCTGGTGTCCGCCCCGATATCAAAGTACGACATTATCTTGGGCAAGGTTTTGCCATATATTCTGGTGTCGTTTTTGATTATGCTGTCGATTTTATTTATTGGGCGCACGGTGTTTGGCATTCCGTTTGTCGGATCGCACCTGATGTTTATTCTGGGGTTCTTGGTATTTTGCGTGCCGGCATCGGGGATTGCGGTATTGCTGTCAAACTATACAAATACCCAGCAACAGGCGTTATTGGGCGTCGTGATTGTGGCGTTTATGTCGCTGATGCTGTCGGGGGCAATTATTCCGACTGAAAATATGCCGGTATTGTTGCAATATGTCAGTTCGGTGAATCCGTTGTCGCACTATGCGTATATGGTTCGCAACATTATTCTGAAAGGGTCGGATATCGAATACTTCGCGCGCCAGTGCACGTACATGCTGGCGGTGGGCGCAATTATATGGGTATTCGCAATTAAAAAGTTCAAAACAACATTATAAGGGGAAAAAGGTATGAAACTGAATTATTGTTTAATCGGTATGTTGGTGGCGTTGACACCATTGGCGTCAAATGCCGATATGTATTCAGAACTGCAAAACGTGTATGAATCAAACCCTGTGATTAAAAGCCAGCGCGCCGCCCTGCGCGCGGCCGATGCCGATGTGTCGGCGTCCAGTGCGGGATTCAAACCGTATTTGGGTGTGTCCGCCAATGCCGGCGCGGCACGCACAAAACTGGGCGATTATTCGTTTGACTATAATCCGGTGGGCGTCGGATTGGAATTTCAACAGAATATATTCGAAGGTTTTTCCACCATTGCCCAGTACAAGGGGGCGCGCGCCGTACGCGATGCCGAAACAGCCGCATTGTACGCCACCGAACAAGATACATTTCTGAACGCAATCAACGCGTATATTGCCGTTCTGCGTGCGGACGAGGTTTTGAAACTGAACCAAAACAACCAACGCGTATTGCAAGAATACTATAATTATTGCGCCGACAATGCTCGTGTGGGCCGTCTGACCAAGACCGACGTGGCACAGGCATCTGCGCGCGTGGAAATGGCAAAGTACGCATTGGCGGACGCACAGGCAAAATATGACAATGCGGTTGAAACATTCCGCCGTGTATATGGTGATGCACCGTCTGAATTTACAGAAATCGATTTGGAACGTATGGAACAGTTATTTCCCGCAACAGTGGACGACGCGGTTGAATACGCGATGAAAAATCACCCTGTGATTTTGGCATTGCAATCCAAAGAGAAAGCCGCCCGCGAAAAAATCGTTGTGGCGCGTAAATCTATGCTGCCGGCGGTTGACGTGCGTGGTTCGATTATGCAAATCGAAGATGTCCCGTATATTGATAAAGTCCGCGACAGCCGTATCGGCGTGTACCTGAAAATGCCACTGTATGACAAGGGCAACGCATTTGCCAACGTGGACAAGGTTCGCTATACCGTTGATGGAATCCAAGAACAAACCGTCAACGCCCAGCGTACAATCACAGAATCCCTGCATCAGGCGTGGAATATGTACGACGCACAGGCCGCAGCAATCACCGCCGCCGAAGCGGGCGTCAAGGCAAACAAAATGGCACTGTCGGGAACGCGCGACGAACAAAAGCGCGGACGCCGCACGGTGCTGGACGTGCTGAATGCCGAACAAGAATTGCTGAACACACAGGTTTCATTGGCACAGGCAAAATTTGGCCGCACCAGTGCATTCTTTGCGGTGCTGTCCGCAACGGGGTTGCTGACGCCTGAAAATCTGGGTCTGAAAATTCAGGACGACGAATAAAAAACGCACCGCCAAATGGCGGTGCGTTTTTTATCTTTTGTTTTTTGAATCGGCGATGCGAATAATTTGCGTCAGACCGTCAATCTCTGTCCTTATATCATGTAATTTCTGGTCATAATGCGCGCGTCTGTTTATTGCAAATACCCTTTTTAAGCGGGTTAAAACATATCGCCGTTTCAATCTGTTCAGACGCTTCTTGAATTTTGGATTTAATATCAATGCGTCACCAGAATTTATTATTTCATTTACCCGTTGTGCAATTTTGAAATATACACCCCTGACATAATGATTGGTACAATCCGTAAAATCATCTTGTGATGAAATAAAATCATTTATATCAACGAAATCAATATTGTCGTAATTCGCCAATCGTTCTTTTAACAATTTGTTTATGGCGCGATACGATTTAGCCACAGATTCCAACCCTGGTGTGGTTGCATGATTACAATCTGTTTCTGAACCTAAAATTAAAACCAATCTGGTTTTATCAGACAAATGTTGGCGAATATACAAAATATTTTCCAAGACATTTTCTGGTGTTGGCAAACCAATATATTCAAATTCTGTTGATAATTTTTTCAACAACGCCTTTGTAAAATGCACCTCATAAGTTTGCTCGTCATTCAACAGATGCGGCCAACTCTTGGCATCTGTAAAAGGGTAATTGATATTGCCATAGCAAATATAATAACCGTCCTTTTTATTTCTATACAGGGGGATTTGCCCTTCGAGTAATGTGGACAAAAATACAAAATCATAATCCTTGGTGAAAATATTGGTATCAAAATCCATACTGCTTAGAACAGGTGCAGATTTCAATATTTCTTCACAGTACTGTTTGGGGAATTTATGCGATTGTACGATATGAGTCAGGCATTGCTGGGAAATCGTACTGGGCTCATTTGCATTGGTGTGAATAAATTCTGTATCTATGTTTTGACTGTCTAAATATGGTATAACGCTCTGCAGGTCGCATGGCCCTTTGAACAAAATACTATATTTCTGTGATTTATTATTGCGCGAAACCAATTCGTCTGATTCAGATATCCAATCAACGGTTGACCGCTTTACCAACTGATTTGATACATTTCCGACTATGTTCAATGATGGAAATTCTAACTTTTAATAAATGTATTGATCCAAACCCGTGCCCAGAATCCTGCACGAAAATAAAAAATGTTCCAGATGTTTGGTTTGTTTATTTAATGAATAAAAGCCAACGATTCCATAATCACCAAATTTATCACGCATTGTAATGTATCTGTTTTCAAATGCGTCATTTGCCAGCAAATCGTCCAACGCCGGTTTTTCCAGACGAATTTTTGTGTAATTCATTTGATTAGAACGATTCACTAATTCCAGAATACGTTCCGCCTTGGCTGTACAATCGCCGCAAATATTTATTTTGATTTCGCTGCTTTTCAAAAATTCATCATTTGATGAAAACTTATGGCTTTCTGATTGCTTTATTTCTAATAACTTATATTGTTTTAATCTGGAATGATTTGAATCGTCTTTGCCCAACGTTGGACAGTTTTGCACCAGTTCGTTTATAATATCTGGCAATGATGCCTTGATTTCAGGGCAATAAAAAATTGCTTCGTTCAAATTTCCAATATTGTCATCTATGAACAATACGTTTTGTGGTCGCAAATTCATATCAGAAATCAGTTGTTTGATTCTGTTCCCCTTTGGCGACCAATCAACAGATGGGAAAACGAAATATTCCAAAACATTTTGATATTCCGGCTTGTTCAATTCTTTGATAACTGTGCGATAGTCATTTTTAGAACATATTGAATTTACTATGCCACGATTTGTTAAATCTTTGACCAGTTTTATATTTTCCTGTATTGGCGATGCGCCATTTTCAGACAACGTTCCTGTCCAAAACGTATCATCCAAGTCCCAAATTACCAACTTGATTTCTTTCAAATTTATCATTTGCACTTTTCTCCCGATAATCTTGAATATGGAACAGGAACGTCTATTATAGTCAAACTTATTCAATGCAGCCGATATTCTTGGTCGCGCGGCGCAATGACAACAATGACAAGATGAACATTGTTACCGCCAGTCCGACGCCAAACAACACAAACAACAGTCCCAATAAAATCAGACCGTCAAATTCTGTGGCCATAAATCCCAAGCCAAACGCACACATCAGCGCGCCCAGCAAATATGCCATAATTGTGTACCACAAGAATTTCGCAAAATAGCCTATCTTGGTATTGATTTCAGATAACAGTGTTTCTGTTTTGTTGATTTCTTTTACTTGTTTTGGCATTGTGCCCCCCTTTATCTAAGTCCCCAGTATTTTACCACTTTTTGCCCCCGCAATCAATAAAACAAAAAACCACCCGAATGGGTGGTCTTGAATATCTGGTGCGAGCAAAGGGGCTCGAACCCTCGACCTCAACCTTGGCAAGGTTGCGCTCTAGCCAACTGAGCTACGCTCGCACTGCGTGGCATATTCTGACATATTCTTTATCAGAATGCAAGCATTATTTTCGGCGATTTGACATATTTTTCTGCAAATATTCAAACCGCAATGAATCCAGCGTATGCTGGCGCGCACGTAAATCCAGTTCACGTTGTTTTAACTGGATTTCTTGTTTTCTCAGTTCATTTGCCTGTTGCAACTGGGTGACGACACTGCCCAACAGTAATGTTCCCAACACGGTGCAACCTGCAATCGCGGTGTATCGCAATCCTGATAATCTGACGCGGTACGCGTCGTCAAAAACGCTTTGATCCAATTTGACTTTTGTTGTTTCTGGCATATGCGTCCCCCATTCAGATTCTTTTTTGGCGCGAATATTTGCGCTGAATCATTGCACGCGACGTGGCGTATCGACGCGTGACCATCCGTGCATTCATACCGCGACGAGTACGCATGCGCGCATCCATCGTCGCCAAGAAACGGCGCAAACTGCGCATATCACGCATGATATTACAGTAACAAAATAATACGTATGGATTCATCGTTTATAACCATTTCCACGGTTGCAGTGCCTTCAAAATACCATATGCGGTACGCTTGTCGGCAAATGTGTGGCCACAGCGTGGACATACGATAAATGGTGCAATCATTGCTTTGACTTTCTTGAACAGCATCAACCACACCAGCGCACCAACCGCCCATGCGGCAATGACCAATCCCCATGCGACATAGCCGAAGTATTTATCGACCGTGCTGGTGATGATTTGAATGGTGCTTAAACTGGATTTAGACAGGTCGTTATAGATTTTTGTTGCGACCGGCCATGATGATGGACGCCATGGATAAACGTGCTGAATCCCATAGTTGGTCAGCAATGTTGTGCCCAAACCGCCCGTACCTTTGTCCAGTTGTTTCTTGATTGCTTCGTCAATCATTTGGTCAATCTGAACCTGTAATACAGATGTCAGTTCGCGTTCAACGCTGTCCAGTTTGCTGTTGACCAATGCGGCGGTGTCATCCACGCGGGCGACGGCCTGATTTGCCTTGGCTATATTCTTGTCGGCGGCATCAATCGCCTTGTCCAAACCACCCGTTTTGACACCGAATTTTCCAATCAGGCCAGTCACCTGTTTTGCATCAGATGTTGCCTTGGCTGCCTGACCCGTGGTCTTTTTCGCATCAGCGGTGGCATCTGTTACCTTAGCCACGGCGTTTTCAGCAACCTTGACCTTGTCAATGGCAAAAGACACCGGTTTTTCCAAATTGATGGATTTTTTAATACCGTCCAACAGGTTTTCGTACTGTGTCGCGATATTGCGTTGCAGGTCAAAGAACATCGACACAACAATCGATTTCTTTATCGGGCCCGAATACGTGTTTTTGATATGCAGTGGCGTCCACACGACCAGCGCAATCCACACCACGGACACAATCGCAAACACACGCTTTACCCATGTGATATAAGACGTCTTTTTGGCGACAGTTTTTGCGCCATCGCGTTCAATTACCTCTATTTGTTTTTTTGCCATTGGTATGCCCTCCCTTGGTTTGGCGTTTGATTTATTTTGTACGTTCGTTGAATGATTTGATGTATTCCGCCATAAATTCACCTTCGCGAATTGCGCGAATGCCATCAGAACGCTGTTGATATTCCATGATTTGATTCACGGTGCGGTAATAGATGTCCGCGGGTTGCGGGTCTGTGAACGCGGCAACCTCTGTATTAGGAATCATTTCATAATATGCGCCATTTGTGCGTGGGCATACCAGCGAATAAACAAAAGTCATTGTGCCGGATGTTTTCTTGGCCGTGGCCATATACATTTTATCACGGTCATTCAACAACAACTGTGGGGCCGCCACAGATTTACCCATCATATTCACGACAACCGGTTGTTCATAAACCTTGGCACGTGGATCTTCTGTTACTACTGTTTTTTTCTCTTTTTTTGTTTTCGTCATTTCTGTTCACCTGTATATTTTTCTATAAAATCTGCTTTGAATTGTGCAAAACGTCCCTGCTCTATCGCCTCGCGAATGCCGCGCATCAAATCCTGATAGAACCACAAATTATGCTGGGTCAATAACGTTGCGCCCAAGATTTCATTGCACTTTACCAAATGATGAATGTATGCACGCGACAGTTTGCACGCCGGACAACCACACTGGTCATCCAGTGGGGATGCATCATCGCGGAAACGTGCGTTTTTCATATTCATTGTGCCGTGGCGCGTAAATGCCTGTGCCGTGCGACCAGCGCGTGTTGGCATAACGCAATCGAACATATCGATACCGCGTTCAACCGCACCCAAAATGTCCAGCGGCGTTCCCACGCCCATCAGGTAACGTGGCTTGTCCGCGGGCAACAGTGGTGTTGTGGTTGCAATCATATCAAACATCACATCTTGGGTTTCGCCAACCGCCAATCCGCCAACCGCATAGCCATCAAATCCGATGTCCGTCAGTTGTTTTGCCGATTTTTTACGCAGGTCTGGGAAATCCGCGCCCTGAACAATACCGAATATGCCATAGCCAGGACGGTCAATGAATGCATCGCGGCTGCGACGCGCCCAACGGGCGACCATTTCGACGTTTTTTTCCACACGTTCACGTGGCGCAGGCAAATGCAAGCATTCGTCCAACGCCATTGTGATATTGGAATCCAGTTGATGCTGGATGTGAATGGAATCTTCGGGGCGCAAGAAATGCTTGATACCGCCGTCAATGTGCGATGTGAACTGAACCCCCTCTTCATTCATTTTGACCAGATTGGACAGCGACATAACCTGAAACCCGCCACTGTCGGTCAAAATAGGCCCGTGCCAGCCCCCAAATTTATGCAGACCGCCCATTTTTTCGACTAAATCGCCACCGGGGCGCATCATCAAATGATACGTGTTGCCCAAAATAACCTGTGTTCCTGTGGCGGCGACCTGATCCATGGTCAGGGCCTTGACCGTGGCGGCCGTACCCACCGCCATAAATGCGGGGGTTTGAAACGTGCCGTGTGCGGTTTCAACCGAACCGCGGCGCGCCATGCCATCTGTTGCGATTAAATTAAATTTCAATGCCATAACTGTGCACCCTTGTTGTTTCTGATGCCTGAATCATAGCATGTTTTTTGTCGTACGCAAATCGAAATCAATTATTTGAAATTTTCGTGCCAGATGTCCGCCAAGTCGGCACTAAACGTCGCCCCTTGGGTAATAATGGACATTGCGCCATCAAAATAACCACGTGAATTTTTAATGACATCGTCACGACGAATACTGTCAACCATACGATTTGATTCATAAAAATCGTACAGGCGGCCATAATCGGCATAAAAGTCAATCAATGTTGCCATGCGTTGGGACGCAGATTCCAACCAATCGGCATTACCCAATTTATTTTTATGCGTAAAACGTATCAAATCATCATCTGTGATTGGATTTTCGGTGTACACACGGTGTGCGGTTTTTGCAATCAGTGCAACCACGCGTTCAATATTTTCCGGCGCGGTTTCGGTTGCAACGCCACTGACTCCAAACTCTTCATTACCATAGCCCGTCATCTGTAATCCATAGACCAACCCGTTTTCGCGACGCACAACGTCAAATAACTGGCGGCCCAAGAAACGTTCGAATTTGCCCACGCATTTATTATTAAAGCGGCATTCGTATTCCAGTGGCCAGATATCAGGGAACAATATGCGCAATTTTATGTTTTTATCGTCTGGGCGTGGGTTATGTGCAACCGTTGGTGTGTACGTGATACTGGTATTCATTGGCACAAAATGCGTGCCCAAAAACGCAAATTTTTCCGTAATATGCGTCAACATATCGTCGGCATCAATAATCTTGCCAGACACGGTGATTATGCAATTCTGGGCGGACAGGCGACGTTGCAAGAATGCCAACATTTGGTCACGCGTAAAAGAATCGATTGTTTCGTACGTACCCAATGTACGCAAAGAACCGGTTGCATAATTAAACAGTTTTCCAGATATAAAATCTATCAACTGGCGTTCGGGTTTGTCCGATGCACGACGCAATTCGTCCTTGATAACGGTACGTTCCACTTCAATTTTTTCTGGGTCAAACAGCGAATTTTGCAACTGGTCGGCAAACACATCCAACAACAGATTTGCGTTTTCTGCCAAAATGCGTCCACATAATTCCAACGCTGTATTGTTTGTGCGTGCATTTTTCGTGCCACCGTTAAAATCCATAAAATTGTCAAACGCACGTGACGTTGGAAAACGCGTTGTACCCTTGCACAACATATGCTCGCAAAAATGGGTAATGCCCATCTCGGCAGGCGTTTCATCACGCGACCCCGTCTTGAACAACACACTTATTGTCGTGGTTTCCAAATCCATCGGATCAAGGATTACCGTCAGACCGCTGGGCAGTTTATGCAGTGTTGGTTCAAATTTCATTGCACGTCCTTTTTGAATAACAGGCAACAATCGCCGTATGAAAAGAATCTGTATTTTTCCGCCACCGCGTGCGCGTATGCGGCCTTCATTTCATCCAGACCTGCAAACGCCGAAACCAACATAAACAGTGTCGATTTTGGCAAATGGAAATTGGTCAACAGTACATCCACCGCCCCGAACGCGTACCCGGGGGTAATAAATATATCGGTTGTATCACAAAATGGCACAACACGGCGGTGACGCTCTGACTCCGGCAATGCACAGTTGCGTATTGCCGCACTTTCCAGTGTACGCATCGATGTCGTTCCAACCGCAATAACGCGATTTGCGTTGTTTATAATGTCCGCCTGCGCGGGCGTAATCTGACACCATTCACTGTGCATTTTGTGCTGGGTTAAATCTTCGGTCTTGACCGGCATCCATGTGCCCGCGCCGACGTGCAGGGTAACCTTGACAATCTGTGCACCACGACGTGCGATTTCGTCCATCAATTCGGGTGTAAAGTGTAATCCCGCCGTTGGGGCCGCCATTGACCCGATTGGGTCAGCATAGACGGTCTGGTAACGTTCACGGTCGGAATCCTCTTGATCACGATGCATGTACGGTGGCAATGGCATTTTGCCGATTTTATTCAAAACCGCGAACACATCATCGCATAAAAATTCCAGTTTCAGGCCACTGTCGGCGTCAGAATCCACCACACGGATTTGCGTGCCGTCGGTCATTGTCAATATATCGCCAACCGCGATGCGCGTGAATTTCTTGCACAATCCCCACCACAGGTTGCCACCCGCCGCGGTATGCAGTGTGATTTCGTATTCGTGACCCGCCGTGTCGGTCGCATCAAAACGCGCCGGAATCACACGCGAATTATTAAACACCACGACGTCGCCCGGGCGAATATAATCCAAAAAGTCACGAATATGCCGATCCGCCAATTCCAATGGATGGGAATTTTTCACCACCAGCATACGTGATGCATCGCGACGCGCCAATGGGTGCGACGCAATCAATTCGGTGGGTAATTCAAAATCAAAATCCGATGTGTGCAGCATTTTATTTTGTGAACTCCAACCCTTGATCTTCGTAATTTTCGGCCTTGTTTTCCCAATCGGGTTCAACACGCACGAACAGGTGCAGGCGCGCATTCACGCCCCACTGATCCTGAATATCATGGCGGGCGGCTGTGCCGATTTGCTTTAATTGTTCACCACCACGGCCAATTACAATCTTTTTATGTGCGTCATTTTGAACGGCGATTTTTTGATATATGTCCAAGACACCATCCGCGTCAACATCCACCCGTTCGGTCAAGACATTGATGTGATACGGCAATTCTTGGTGAATATATTTATAAATCTTTTCCCGTGTCAATTCCGACAGGTACAGGTTATCAGGTACGTCCACCGCGTCAGATGCATCAAACATATATGGCGACGCCGGCATTACCGCGGCCAGCGCGTCCAACATACCATCAACCCCGTCGTTTTTCAGTGCCGAAATCATGAATATTTCGCGCCAGTCCGCCATCTGGGACAATTCGGCGACAATCGGCAGCAAATCTTGCTTTTTAATCGCGTCAACCTTGTTCAATGCGACGAACAGGTTCTTATGGCCATGGATTTTTTCAACCAAATCGCGAATGGTTTGCGTAATTCCCTTTTGCGCATCCATAATCAGCAAGACCGCATCCGCATCTGATATCGCCGTCATTGCCGCACCAACCATTGCCCGATCCAATCGACGCTTTGGCACGAACACCCCGGGGGTATCGACAAAAATCAACTGGCGCGTGCCCACCATTTTCACGGCACGCAGGTTTGTTCGCGTGGTCTGAACCTTGTGCGAAACAATTGACACCTTGCGCCCCATGATTTGATTTAACAGGGTACTTTTGCCAGCATTGGTCGGGCCAACAATGGCCACGAATCCAGAATAAGTTTGTGTATTTTGTGTATTCATGTCGGGCAGAATACCACACCAAATCTAAAAGTGAACAAAAATCTTGCAAATCCGCGCGCGCATTGTAGAATTTGCGTACCAGAGAGAATGCAACACGAAACCAAAGGCAATGCAAAAATGCAACTTACCGGCCCTGAAATTCTGCGTCGCATGCGCACACCAAATATGGACAATCCTGGGGGCAAATCAGACATCATTATCACACCGTTTAGCGAAAAATGTCTGGGCAGCAACAGTTATGACCTGCATCTGGACAATGTGTTAAAGGTGTACACCCACACAATTCCACATGGTATGAAGCCCGTGATTGTATATGACCCAAAGCGTCGCGATTATTCCATGCGCGATTGGTTCTATAATGACCTGTCGTACAATGTGATTTACAAAAATTCACCCGAAGAATTTGATATTCGCAATCCGAAATACCTGCTTGACCCATGCAGCAAGCGTTCGCATGACACGACAAAAATCGTTATTCCGGAATCCGGCGTTATTTTGTCGCCTGAAATTGGCTATCTGGGGGCGACGGTGGAATATACAGAAACCCGCAACCTGTTCCCGTACATCGATGGCAAATCGTCGGTTGGACGCAACTTTATTTTGAACCACCACACGGCGGGGCGTGGCGACGATGGATTCTGTGGGCAATGGACATTGGAAATCCGCGTTCTGTACCCAACGGTTGTGTATCCAAATATGCGCATTGGCCAGATTTATTACGAAGAATTTACTGGCGAACGCAAGCCGTATGATGCGAACGCGTCCAGTCACTATAATCGCCAAATGGGCCCGACACCCGCGGCAGTAATTCCAATCGAAGATGTTCGCCCACCAGTAACACCAATGGACGACATGTACGAACAATTTTACGCACACAAACGTTAAAAAAACGCCCAAACGGGCGTTTTTTTATTTCAGTTTCTTTGTCCAATCGTTGTCTGGGAAATTTGTCCGTAACATATCGGCATAGCCCGATGCCTGTTGTGGCAGGCCGATTGCCGTATAACATTCGGTCAGACGATACAGGGCCTCTGGCGTCATGACGGTTTCTTGCGCACCAGACACCACTGATTGCAGGTGCGAAATCGCCGCCGGCCAATTCTGCTGTTTCATTTCAGCACGCGCGGAATACATAACCTTGCCCGCCAAATAGTTTTTCAAAATCAACATCTTGTTTTCGGCGTTTTTCGCATATGGCGAATTTGGGAAACGCTGGGTCAACTGTTGAAACTGTTGCAACGCGTACGCTGACATACCGGGTTCACGACGAACATCGCTGACCTGACGATAATAGCACATTCCGCGCAGGTACAACATATACGGCACGTCCGCGTGGCCAGGGTGGAATCGCATAAAGCGGTCAACTGACAGAATTGCCCCCGCGAAATCGTCATCCAAATATTGTGAATACGCCGCCATAATCAGGGCATCTGCGGCCCATGGACTGGACGGGTATTGGGTTTCGGCGCGCGCAAATTCGGTGGCCGCCCCCTCGTAATCCTTGTCATTAAATTTCTCGTACGCGGTGGCGTATATTTCTGGCAATGTCTGTTGCGGGTCGATTTCCGTTTTACCGCCACACGATGCCAGCGCAAAAGTCGCCATACATAACGCAATTATTTTTTTCATTTATTCCTGCCTTGATTTTATATCACGAACAGCAGTATAATCCAAACCATGAATCTAGGCAAACATATTTTCGGGGTCGGTGCAATGACCGGCATCAGTCGTATTTTTGGCTTCGTGCGCGATATGCTGATTGCGCGCGTGCTGGGCGCGGGACGCCTGTCGGACGTGTTTTTGGCGGCGTTCAAATTGCCGAATTTATTCCGCGATCTGTTGGGCGAAGGGGCACTGTCCGCGATATTTATTCCCATGTACACCGATTTGAAAAAGGACGACAACTTTGCCAAGAATGTATTTTCATGGCTGATGGTGGTGTTGCTGGGGATTACCGTTCTGTTTGAAATATTTATGCCGCTGATTGTGTGGGTATTGGCCCCTGGGTTTGCCAATGATGCGGGTAAAATGGAATTGACGGTGCTGATTTCGCGCATAATGTTTTTCTATGTGATATTTGTGTGTGGGTCGGCGTTCTTGTCCGCAATATTGAATGCGTTTTCACGTTTCTTGTTGGCGGCGTTTATGCCGGTGCTGCTGAATATTATGCTGATTTGCGCGTTGCTGTTTTCCGCGATGTTTGCACGCGACAGTGTTCTGTACATTATGGCGGGCACGGTTGTGGCGTCGGGCGTGATTCAGTTCGCCGTCCTGTGGGCACGCATTCGCAGAAAGCATTTCGGTCTGCACCTGATACGGCCACGGTGGACACCGGGGATTAAACACCTGTTTGGACGTCTGGGCATCAGTATTATTGGCAACGGATTTTACCAGATTACGATTATTGTCGGTACACTGGTCGCCAGTTTCCAGTCCGGCGCGGTTTCATGGCTGTATTATTCAGACCGCATCGTTCAATTACCATTTGCGATGATTGGATTGGCGGTGGGCACGGTGCTGATGTCGTCGATATCGAATGCATTGGCTGAAAAGAATATGCGCAGTGTGTATATTCAGCAAAATTCGTCCCTGCGTCGGTCAATGATGCTGATTATGCCGTGTGTGGCGGGTCTGTTTGTGCTGGCCGAACCAATTATCAGATTTCTGTTCCAATATGGCGCATGGACGGCGGCATCAACACACGCGGTGGCAATGGCGATTATGATTCAGGTTTTTGCCCTGCCCGCGATGATGGTCAGCCAGATTTACAGCAAGACCTTGTACGCATCGCAAGATGTTAAAACGCCCGTACGCACCAGTATGATTTCATTGGGCGTGGCGGCGGCGTTGTATTTGATACTGTTCCCGTTTGCGGGGTATCTGGCGATTCCAATCGGCGTTGTGGCCAGTGGGTATCTGAAAAACTATCTGTTGGGGCGTGCGTGCCGGTCGCGGGGGCTGGTGCGGCACGATGGGCGCACGGTGCGCGCGATTGCGTTCTTTGCGGTATTGTCGGCGATGCTGGGCGTGGCGTTGTGGTTTGTACCAATTACCAGCATATTGACATTGTTTGCCGCGATTGCAGGGTATGGGATTATTTACCTGCCGATTGCATATGTTGTTGACCGAAAAATCTAGTATAATAATAAAGTTGAAACGCGGTTTTTTATGTGATAGAATACTCTTATAAGAATGTAAGGAGTTCTAAATCATGAAAAAAATAGTTTCCTTGGCAGTTCTGACTGCTTTACTGGCCGGTTGTGCAAACAACGGCGCAACAAATGCCCCTGCGGGCTATGGCGCGGACGGTTTTGGCGAAGAAACACTGGTTACAACCGGTGGCGAACAATCGCTGAACGACACATACCTGATGGCGGCGGCACCAAAATATTATGTGGGCAGCGCGTACAAGGTTGAAAACGTACAGTATATCCCAGCCGAAGATTTAACTTATAACCAGACCGGCATCGCAGGCATTATCCCAGCCGAACTGAACGGCACAAAAACCAGCAACGGTGAAATTTTTGATATGAACCAGATGTTGGCGACCAGCAAAACATTGCCATTGCCAACAATCGCACGCGTAACCAATCTGGACAATGGTCAATCCGTGGTTGTTCGTGTGAACAATCGTGGCCCATTTGTAAATACCCGTATTATGGACTTGTCCCCAGCGGCGGCGACAAAGATTGGCATGAATGGCCAGTCCAAGGTTCAGGTTCAGGTTTTGCCAGAACAGTCAACCGCGGTTAAAAACGCAACAATCGGCGCAACAATGGCGGCGTCTGAACCAGTTGTCGCACCACAGCCAGTTGAACAACCGGTTTCCCAGCCAGCACCAGTTGCCGCGTCCGGCGAATACAGCGTTCAGGTTGCGGCATTCTATGCCGAAGACAGCGCGGAAAACTTGGCCGCACGTATGCGCACATACGGTGACGCATCGGTTATCAAAGAAGGCGACATGTACAAGGTTCGTATCTTGAATCTGGATGCGCCAAAGGCACGCGCGGTTATCGATGCCCTGCGTAATAACGAAGGCATGGCCCCAGGCCTGTTAAAGAACGGCCGTTGGGTAAATGCGGACAGCATTTAATCGCCAGCGCGAACAAAGTTAAACGCCCCGTTTGGGGCGTTTCTTTTATTTAGTTATTTTGATGTTGGTGTTGATTTTTTCTTTTTTAGTTTTGGCATTGGCAACACGCGCGTCAATGTTTGTACCATTTCAATCGCCAAATCAGTATTTTCAATATCTAAAATATAATGTGGGCGTGCCCCACCGTATGGAATACCGACGTCGGGCGCGATACCGTGCGCGGTAAATACCGCCAGTGCATCTGGAATTTGCTTTACATACACAGTATCATCACAGACCAGCAATACCGGTTTATCGCACGAAAATACCATATAATCGCCAAACATTTTGCGATAGCGAATACTGTCGGTGGCGGCTGCCACCTGATCATAAACAAATTCTATAAAATCACTGCTGGTTGCCATGGCGGGAATCGTACCAGATTTATTTATCACTTGCCAGATAAAAAGTACGTTGTAATATTGCAAATATGAAACATTTAACAGAATCTGACATATCGCAAATGGGGGTGCGCGAATTTTCGCCCGATGCGCGCGCGGTGGTGAAATCGGTTCGTGCCCAATTAAAACTGGGGCAACTGATACCTGATGCGCCGACGGACACGCCCACGTATGCGCGTCTGGATTTGCACCAGATGACCGAAGAACAGGCGTGGCGCGCGATTATGGATTTGGCAACGTCTGGGGTGCGTCGTGCACAAATTATTACGGGTGCAAGTGGGATTCTGCACAAAAAGTTCCCCGTGTGGGCACGCGAAAGCATTTTGACGCCATACATCATGGAATTTTCGCCAATAAATAACGGCAGTTTTGACGTGCGATTCTATTGCAAGAAATCCGAATAACTATTTATTCTTTAACGTACAGTATTCAATCATCGTCGTTGGGTCAATGGCGACCTTGTTGCCTTGGGCGGCATTTGGCGTAATCGCGTAATGCAGGTGCGGCCCGCTGCTGGCCCCCGTGTTGCCACTGCGCCCGATGCGACATCCGGCCTCTACCTTGTCCCCTTTGGATACCAATGCCTGACTCAGATGGCAATACGTCGTGGCATAATTGCTGTCGTGCAGAATCTTGACATACGTTCCGCAACCCTTGGGCTCGTTACCAACATAACTGACCACGCCGGCGGCGGTGGCGAACACATCCGTGCCCATTGCCGCGCGCAAATCAACCCCCAGATGCGATTTATACACATGTTTTGTCGGGTGATATCGCGACGTTGTAAATGGCGATGTGATAATCATCGGATTTGCGCCCAACGGACATCCCGTTGGTAACGGATTGCCCACTGGCGTTGATGCAACGTATGGATTACATGTACGTGTTGCCGCGGGCGCAGATGGTTGTGGTCTTGCTGGCTGGGCGGGTTCGGGCTCTGGTTCTGGCTCTGACGGTTGAACGGGCTGTGCCGGTTGCGGATATACCGGTCGCGCAGGCCCCGATGGATTTAATGGTTGTGCCGGTTGGTTTGGCACAGGTGTAACGCGTTCAATCGGTGCGGGTCTGGCGGGCTGGGTCTGCTCTGGTTCTTGGTCGTCCTGTTCCGTGTCCTGTTGTTCTGTATCTGGCACACTTGGTTGCTGGGGCACGTACGTTGGTGGCAGCAATGTCTGTGTTGTGTCCTGCTCTGCCCCACCGATTACATGTGGCAGATTCGGCAATGTCGGCATATCGCGCCGGATTGTATTATTCTGCGCACCACCAATGTCGATTGGGGCCAGTCCGCCCGCATCGCCATGAACTGTGTCCGTTGGCAAATTCGGCATATTAGGCAAACTGGGGATTGATGGCACGGCCGCATCCGATTGCACATTTGACGTATTTGATGTGTCGGGTGTTTGCGTGGCATCCGATGCCTGCGCATCTGTCACCTGCGCCCCCATTGCGGCACGTGCCGCCGCCACACGTTGGGCACGGTATGCCGCCAAATCACGGTGCGCCTGATCGGTCAGACGCGCAACGGCTTCTTCTTCGTCCTCTATGGTCATGCCGGCATATGGACAGCCCGAAATGCATCGGCCCTGTTCGTCATATTCGGTTTCAAATGGGGCGTACCCTTCGGCGCGCAGTGCCATACGATCGGTGAACGACAGGTCATTAAACGTCTTTGGAAATGATTGCGCCTGCAATAAACCGGCACTGTGGGCAACCGCCGCCCAGCCCGTCAGGCACGCCAAAAATCCCAAAAATCTTGTATTCATATCGACACGAATTATATCATATTTTGATGCGCGACGCATAATAAAAATATTTTATGATGACGCAGGTGAATTTTTTACTATAATGCGCACAGCAAACGGGGCATAAAATGACAGTTTACGATCACATTCGCAGTAATAATATCAAGACCGCTATTCTGGTCGCGGCATTTCCACTGATTTTTATCGCGCTGGTGTTTTTGTTCACGTGGTGTGTCGTGCCCGCCGCACAGGCGTTAAATACCGCAATTTCTGTGGCCGTGCCGACATTTATCGCATGTGCAATATGGCTGTGCATATCGTGGGCATTTGGGGATTCCATGATGCTGAATGCGGCAAATGCCACCGAAATTCATGATGATAATGCCCAACATCGCGAAATTTTCCGCGCGGTTGAAAATGTGGCAATGGCGGCGGGGTTGCCAACACCGCGCGTATATATAATTGATGACGCGTCCATGAACGCATTCGCCACGGGGCGCAGTCCGCGCGACGCGTCGGTTGCACTGACGCGCGGGATTATTGAAAAATTGTCCCCGTTGGAATTACAGGGCGTGATTGCGCACGAAATGGCGCACATTGGCAATCGCGACATACGTTTGGACATGCTGTTGATTACGGGTGTTGGCGTCACGGTCTTTGCCGCCGATGTGATTGGCCGGACAATTATGCATGGTGGGGTGCGCAACGACAACGATAACAAGAATGGTGGCGCGGCGGTACTGGTGATGGTATGGCTGGCGTTTATGGTGTTTAACTGGATTATCACGCCACTGTTGCGTATGGCGGTATCGCGCAATCGCGAATATGCCGCCGACGCAACCGGTGCAATGATTACACGCAATCCACGGGCATTGGCGAACGCACTGCGTAAAATCACAACTGATGCGCGCGTGGAATGCTTGGACAAAACGGCGTCTATGGCGGCGGTATGTATCGCAGACCCGCGACCGTTACGCGAATTTGCGTCCAGTTTGATGGCCACGCACCCACCGGTTGCGTCGCGCATCAAACGCCTGAACGAAATGGCCGGAATAAAATAAAGACAATGAATCAGAAAGGGGAAACAACATATGGCAACATTGCATTTTCACTATGGCACGATGGGGTGCTCAAAATCCGCGCAACTGATTATCAATGCGTATAATCAGGCGAAAAATGGCAACCCGACCGAAATCATAAAGCCAAAGACAGATAACCGTTTCAGCGCAGATCACGTGGATTCGCGAATCGGGATTTCTGCACCGGCAACCGTGCGCGAAAGTTTGGTGGACTATACCCCAGACCCAAAGACCAAAATCGTGCTGATTGACGAAGTGCAATTTTTCAGTCCCGCCGACATTGACCGCTTGGTCAAAATTGCCGATGACAAGAATCACCCGATTATCGTCATGTGCTATGGCCTGATGGTGGACAGCAACGAACAGATTTTCCCCGCATCCCGCCGATTGATAGAGGTTGGCGCAAAACTGCACCGCATGGAATCCACATGCCAGATTCAGGGCTGTATGCATTTGGCGACGCATCATTTGCGGTTTGACGCAAACGGCAACGTCGTGCGTGCCGGCGCGCAAATTGCGGTTGGCGACAGTAATTATAAATCCGTATGCCGCCAGCATTTCAACATGCTGTACCACGGGACAAATGGCCACGGTCACGGCAGCCGATAAAAAAGAATTATTTTTTCTTGCAATCGGAATAAAAATGTATAGAATATAAGACCGTTGCGCCCATGGCTCAATTGGATAGAGCATCTGACTACGGATCAGAAGGTTGAGGGTTCGAATCCTTCTGGGCGCGCCATAAATTCAACCGCCGCTTTGCCGGCGGTTTAATTTATGCTGTACGCCCAAGGGTTCGAACCCGACCAGAGGGTTCGACAATGAGTAAGCAAATTATGTGCGCCGTTTGGCGCGACATTACTTACTGGATTGCCACGCTACGCTCGCAATGACAGATATTCTAGAACGACTGTCATTGCGAGGAATGAAATGACGAAGCAATCCAGTAAATAAAAAATGCGCTGTGCGGCGCGGCATTACTGACTGGATTGCCACGCTGCGCTCGCAATGACAGATATTCTAGAACGACTGTCATTGCGAGGAATGAAATGACGAAGCAATCCAGTAAATTAAAAGTGCGCCATAGGCGCAACATTACTGACTGGATTGCCACGCTGCGCTCGCAATGACAGGGGTACTAGAAGTGCCAAGCAAACAGGATGCGGCAAGGACGCAGTCCGCAGGCGACACACGTGCTGGAACGGACTAAGTTCTCCTCCTGTGGAGGAGTACCGCGTAGCGGGGAGGCGGTCTTTTGTCTGAAAGCATCAATCTATAATTATGTACTCTCTCGACCACCCCGTCCTGCGGACACCCCTCCAACGGAGGGGAACTTACTACGTTCTAGAAACATTGTCATTGCGAGGAATGAAATGACGAAGCAATCCAGTAAATAGGAATGCGCCGTTCGGCGCGGCCCTGCCCGCCTTGGATTCCGTGGGCGCGCCACGGAATGACAATGGACATAAATTGTGATTGCAAAAAAGTGCAATTTAACGTATTATTATGGTGATAATAATTACGTTGCCATGCGTTGCAATGGAGAGAAAAATGACAAAAAGCAAATTCATTCTGCCTGTACTGATTGGGTTGTTTATGGTCGGTGATGCCGATGCAAAGTTTTATGAGGGGTATAACAACGAATGTTGGTGCGATAACGGTGGCTCTTGGCTAAAGAATGATGAATTCTGGTTCTGTGGTGCACAAACACAATCGTGCCATGGAAACAAAGCGTGGAAAAAAAATAAAAAGCATTGGTACTATCACCGCCAATCTTTTACCCATAATGGGCGCACATTCTGGTGCTGTAATGGCACACTGAGTGACGAGGGGAAATTTGTTGAAAACTCGACATGGGAAATACGTACAACCGTGGAAAAGCAGTTGACCAATGGCAAGTGCAAGTACGAGGTTGTCAAGGATGTTTGTGGCAACACGATATCTGACACAGAATGCACCGTACCGGACAACTGTCCAACGGGCACGATAAAGCGCAACAGCGCGTGCATTGAACCGTGCAGCAATGTTCAGGCGTTTGAATCCGCAACGTCTAACACATGCGTTGCGTGCGAAACGACCAAATATCAGGGTATCAGTGCCAACAATATTTGCGTAAAGTGTGATTCTGGGACGCAATTCTGGGATCAGAAAGAAAAACGCTGTGTGGCCAAGGAAACATACACCAAATATTCCGCCAGTTTGATGCAGAAATGCTTTGCATGTCCGGATGACAATTATTTCAAATCATGCGTGGGGATTCTGGGGCGCGACGCGTCCGCCGATGCCGAACGCACCGATGATGAAAAGAAAATCTTGGAAAAATGCTTGGTTAAAAACTAAGGTTCAAGCCAACACGCGGTGTAATTGTGGTTGAACGTGGGTGCGATGCGTACCCGTAATCCGCACCGATGGTCAAACCGACGTGTGCGATGCGCAATGTTACGCCCGCGGACAAGTTTCCGATAAAACCAGTCCCACTTTCGGTATAATCCGGACGGTCGTCGTCATATTCCAATTTGAAATCATAGAAATTTGCGCCCGCCCCCGCGCCAACGTACACAGCAACCCAATTTGTTGAAATGATGTCGTACGACACGTTGGCCATAACGGCCTGTTCGTCCAATGTGGCGTTCGTCTGGGTCAGCCACGATGAAAACAGTTCACTGATTGTGTCGCGTTTCTGGTATGTGACGCCAATACGCGTGCGGTCGTTGCGCGCGCCAGCACCGATGCGGAACACGCCGGTGAACCCGCCCATGTCATAGCCGTGGATTGTGGCGTCGGTATATGTTGCGCCAAAATCAGATGTTAAATATGGCGTCCAATTTCCCGTATTGTATATGCCGGCATTGGCGGCGATTGGTGCAATGGCCAGCACGACAGCAAATGCGAACGATTTCATTGGTGCTTCCCCCTGTCTTGTTATATTCACGTTAGCACACTGCTTTTCACATAGCAAGCGAGATAAAAAGTACAAAGTTCAGAGTGCAAAGTTCAAATTATGTGCGCCGTGCGCAACACCCATTCACTGGATTGCCGCGCTGCGCTCGCAATGAATCCAAGCGAAACGCAGGATACGACAATGGCGCAAGCCCGCAGGCGACACACGTGCTGGAACATACTAAACACCCCTCCACCGGAGGGGAACTTACTACGTTCTAGAACGACTGTCATTGCGAGGAATGAAATGACGAAGCAATCCAGTAAATAAAAAAGTGCGCCGTTCGGCGCAGCACCCATTCACTGGATTGCCGCGCTGCGCTCGCAATGACAAGGGTGCTTAGTAACGAAAATATGCAACACGTTCTTTAAGTGTGAATATTATAAAACTATATCACTTGTAAAAAAACGCCCCGTGTGGGGCGTTTTTTACATCATTCCGGGCATGCCGCCACCCATTGCGGGGGCCGCCGGTTTTTCTTCGGGGATTTCAGACATTACGCAACCCGTGGTCAAGATTGCACCCGCGGTCGATGCCGCCGCCTGAATCGCCGTCTTGACAACCTTGGCCGGATCAATAATACCCGCCGCCATCATATCGACATACTGGCCGGTCTGGGCATTGTAACCAAAGTTATAGTCGGACGATTCCGAAACCTTGCCCACGACAATTTCGCCCGATACGCCCGCGTTTTCAGCAATCTGGGCACATGGGGCAACGATTGCACGGCGAACAATGTCAACACCGACGTTCTGGTCTGTGTTTGTGCCATGGACGTTTGCCAATGCCGCCGCCGCACGAACCAGCGCAATACCGCCACCCGCGACAATGCCATCGGCAACCGCCGCGCGTGTCGCCGCCAATGCGTCGTCAACACGGTCTTTCTTTTCTTTAACCTCGACCTCTGTCATGCCGCCAACCTTGATAACAGCGACGCCACCGACCAATTTCGCCAGACGTTCTGACAATTTTTCGCGGTCATATTCAGATGTTGTTGTGGTCAACAATTTGCGGATTTCGTCTGCACGTGCATCAATGGCGGATTTATCGCCCGCCCCTTGGGCAATCAGGGTTGAATCCTTGCTGACGACGACTTTTTTCGCACTGCCCAGAACGGCTGGGGTAATGTTTTCAAATGTCATGCCCATATCGTCCGAAATAACGGTTGCGCCCGTGACCGCGGCGATATCTTTCAGCATTTCTTTGCGGCGATCGCCAAACCCTGGGGCTTTGACCGCGCAAACCTTCAAACCACCACGCAGACGGTTCAGTACCAATGTCGCCAACGCTTCGGATTCGACATCTTCGGCAATAATCAACAATGGACGACCAGATTGTGCGATTGGTTCAAGGATTGGCAACAATGCCTGCAATCCGGTGATTTTCTTTTCAGAAACCAAGATTTGTGCGCCGTCCAATTCCGCCAGCATCTTTTCGCTGTTGGTTACGAAATATGGAGACATGAATCCTTGGTCAAACTGCATCCCTTCGACAACATCGATTTCTGTTTCCAGACCTTTGGCCTCTTCGACTGTAATTACACCCTCGCGGCCAACCTTTTCCATGGCGTTTGCGATTTTTTCGCCAATGTCGCGGTCAGAATTTGCAGAAATTGTCGCGACCTGTGCGATTTCCGCGCTGTCTTTGACCGGACGTGCATGCGCATCAATATCGGCAACAACCGCCGACACCGCCATATCAATACCGCGCTTTACGTCCATTGGATTCATACCGGCGGCGATTACACGACGCCCTTCGCGAATAATCTTTTGCGCCAAAACGGTTGCGGTTGTTGTACCGTCACCCGCATCATCGCCGGCCTTTTTTGCCACTTCCTGAACCATGCGTGCACCAATGTTTTCCGCAGGGTCTTGCAGTGACACGGCCTTGGCCACGGTGACACCGTCCTTGGTTGCGACAGGCGCGCCGTATGATTTTTCAATGATTACCGTGCGACCCTTTGGGCCCATAGTAATTTTGACGGCATCGGCCAATTTATCAACACCCGCCGCCAGTTTATCTGTATCGAAAACAATATTTTTTGCCATATTTTCGTCCTTTGATTATTCCAAAATTCCCAAAATGTCAGATTCTTTGATTAAAACATAATCGGTGCCGTCAATTTTAACCTCGTTCGCGGATGATGCCCATTTTGCGAACAGGACGGTGTCGCCAACATGTACAGACATTGGCACGCGCGCACCGTGTTCGTATGCGCCATCGCCCACCGCAACCACGCGACCGCGTGATGGTTTTTCCTTGGCATTATCGGGGATGATTATTCCGCCGGCGGTCTTGGCTTCTTCGTTCAACCGCGTCAGCAAAACATAATTGTGTAAAGGTTTCATCATATTAAATTCTCCTTGTTCCACGTATATATAATGCGTTTGGGCGCGATTTCAATACTTGATTTTGCAATTATCGTATAATATGCTGGTGGAATAAATTCAGGGGGAAAATATGTATAATTCTGACAATGTTTTTGCGAAAATCTTGGGCGGGCAAATCCCATGCAAACAGGTGTACAGCAATGAATACGCGCTGGCGTTCTGTGACGTCAACCCACGCGCCAAAACGCACGTTTTGGTCATTCCACGCGGGGCATATACCGACATTTATGATTTTACCGCGAATGCACCGGCCGAATTACAGCGCGGATTCTGGGGCGCGGTGCGCGCCACCGTTGACACGTTGGGACTGAATGGTAATTTCCGCGTTGTTGCCAATACCGGTGCGGGCGCGGGTCAATCTGTATTCCACTTTCATTTGCATATTATGAGTGATGAACGATTCAAAACGGACTTTTAATGTTCGCGTGATTCCGCGGGCGCGCCAAAATCGGGTGGAAATTGCACCCGATGGCATGTTGCGTGTGCACACAACCGCCGCGCCCGCCGATGGTGCGGCAAATGCGGCGGTAATAAAAATGCTGGCCGCGCACTTTGACGTACCCAAGACCAGCATTCAGATTGTTCGCGGCGCGTCCGCCCGCGACAAGGTAATTCAATTCTGATAATTTTTAATTTCTGATTCCAAATCCGCAGGCGTACTGGCGATACGGATATCGTAATCGTGAATATTTTCAATAAAACCACAATTCTGCATATGGACAAACAGGCGCGCAAATGGGGCCCAGAAATTGTCCGTATTCAAAAAAAACAGTGGCTTTTTCGTTTCGCCAATTTGCTGCATCGTCATAATGTCGGTCAATTCATTCAATGTGCCAATTCCCCCTGGCAAAATGATAAACGCATCGGACAGTTCATACATGCGCTGTTTGCGTTCGTTGACGCCATCGACCACCTGAACATGAACGCCCGCGTGCACGGGTTCTTGTTTGGCAACAACGTTATGTGTGGAAACGCCCACGACATCACCGCCGGCGTCCAGTGCACCATTTGCAACCGCGCCCATCAGGCCCACGTCGCCACCACCAAATACCATACGAATACCATTACGGCCCAACATTTCGCCGACCAGTGCCGCGTCACGCGCAAATGCCGTTTCCGTACCAAATTCATGACCGCAATAAACCGCGATAGATTTCAATTCATGTTTCATGTTTCTTTTTCCCTTTATTTTTGCGAATTATAGCATAAAATGTCCCCATAATGAACCAGAAATTTATTAAATTTATGAATGAATTTTCAGGCCAAAAATTGGCGGTGGCGGTCAGTGGTGGCGTGGATTCTGTGTGTTTGCTGTGCTGGCTGGCGGATATGGGGTTGCGCCCAATCGCGTTGCATGTGAATCACGGCCTGCGCGATGTGGCCGCGGCCGAGGCCCAATATGTCCAAGGCCTGTGCGCCGCGCGGGGAATTGAATGCCACGTGTTTGAATGGACGGGGGACAAGCCCACCACGGGGTTGGAGGCCGCCGCCAGAGGTGCCCGATACAAAATGATGACGGATTTTTGTCGCGAAAACAATGTGGACGCGTTACTGGTTGCGCATCAGGCCGACGATCAAATCGAAACATTCTTGATGAATCTGGGACGTGGCAGTGGTCTATCTGGTCTGGCGGCGATGCGGCCTGTGACAATGCGCGATGGGGTTAAAATTGTGCGCCCGCTGTTAAATGTATGGCGGCGTGAATTAAAGCAATACTGTGACGACAACGGCATTAAATATTGCACCGATGCAATGAACAGCGACGCAAAATACACCCGCGTACGCATTCGCCAGAATCGACATCTGATGGCGGACGCATTGGGTATTTCGGACGAACGCATTTTATTGGCCATCAATAACCTGAACCGCGTGCGCGATGCGATTGAAACAAACGTTGCAGATTTGGTTGCGACGGTAAAAAATGGACGTCGCGCGATGTTTCTTGATTCTTTTCTGTTTGACCAAGACGACAATATTAGGTTAAAGTTTATTGGAACACTGATTCAACAAATTGGGGGGGACAATTATCAGCCGCGCTTGAATTCATTGCGTCGCGCACTAAGTTATCTGGGTGGCGATTGCAAATTTACGCTGGGACACTGTACCGTACGGCGTTTGGGCAATCGGATTTTAATCGTTCCCGAAGGTGCAAAAACAAGTTTTAGGACAAGACATGGAAAAACAACAAAATAAACGTAATTTCAGTAAATCACGCCGTGATGGCGCATCCATATTCGCGATTATTTTCGCCCTGCTGTTCATTGCGATGGGCGTGCGCGGTTTTATGGGCGGCGGCACTGTGCCAACATCGGCAATGCTGCAAAATGGTATGAACACCACACAGACACGACCGGTTGAACTGTCGTTTTCAGACGTTCTGCGTCGGGGCAAGGACATTCAGACCATGACCATTCATGGCACGGACGCCACCGGCACAATGAAAGACGGCACGAAATACACCGCAACTATTACTTATGACCCAGAATTGCTGTCGAAACTGGCCGCGAATGGGACATCCATTTCCATCGATGCGTCCAAGGGGACGATGGAATATCTGGGGACATGGTTTCCGATTATAATCAGTTTGTTGTTCTTGTGGTGGTTATTCCGCGGTATGCGTGGCGGCGCGGGTGGTATTACGCGCGGACTGGCGCAACAAAATCCGACAAAAATCACCACGGGCAAGCCCAAGACAACCTTTGCCGATGTGGCGGGCATTGATTCCGAAAAACAGGAATTGATGGAGGTTGTGGATTTCCTGAAAAACAAAGAAAAATTCACCGCTGTTGGTGCACGTGTGCCACGCGGGGTGTTGCTGTCGGGTGAACCGGGGACGGGGAAAACATTGTTGGCGCGCGCCATCGCGGGCGAGGCAAACGTTCCGTTCTTTGCCGCATCTGGCAGTGATTTTTCCGGTATTATCGTCGGGCTGGGCGTGGCGAAAATCAAAGAAATCTTTGAAATGGCAAAACGTAATGCGCCGTGCATCTTGTTTATTGATGAAATCGACGCAATCGGTCAACGTCGCAGCACCGGTTCATACAATGACCAAGACCGCGAACAGACGCTGAACCAATTACTGATTGAAATGGACGGATTTGCAAATGATACCGGCATTATCGTGATTGGCGCGACAAATCGTCCTGATATGTTGGATTCGGCGTTATTACGTCCGGGGCGTTTTGACCGTCAGGTGTATATTGAACTGCCTGATTTGGCGGGACGTCGCGCAATATTGGATTTGTATGCGAAAAAGATAAAGGTTGGCGACGACGTGAACATCCAAGATGTCGCCCGTGGCACAACCGGTTTTTCGGGTGCGGATTTGGAAAACCTGTTGAACGAGGCCGCCTTGCACGCGGTGCGCAATGGTCGCACGGCGATTGCACACGCCGACGTTGAAGAGGCCCGCGATAAAATCCTGATGGGCCCGCGCAAAACACGCAAGATGCGCCCCGAAGACATTAAATTGACCGCATATCACGAGGCCGGACATGCATTCGTCAGCCAGATGTATTCTGACATTACCGACCCGATACACAAGGCGACAATCGTTCCACGTGGGCGTGCACTGGGTATGGTTCAGCACCTGCCGATTGATGACAAGGTGTCCATGACGATTGCAGAGGTTCGCGCAAACCTGTCCATCGCATTGGCGGGGCGCAGTGCCGAAGAAGTGTTCTTTGGCGCGGACAAAATCACCACCGGCGCAGAAAGCGATATCGCCATGGCGACGCGTCTGGCGCGCTATTCCATCACGACGGCGGGGTTGTCACAACGCGTTGGTTTGGCGGCGATAAACCAGATTACAAACTTTGGCCGCAGCAGTGCGCTGGAAAGTGCGTCTGAAAAGACCGCCGAATTGGTTGACAATGAAATCAAGGTATGGCTGGACACGGCACATGCGGATGCGACCAAGTTGTTGGTCAAAAATAAAAAGACCGTTGAACGTTTGGCAAACGAACTGTTGAAACGCGAAACATTGACGGGCGACGAAATCCGCGAAATCGTCTATGGTAAAAAAGCGACCGCGAAAAAGACGGCCAAACCACGTGCGAAAAAGAATGCAAAATAACGAAGTACGTTTTGAAATCATTCACATGCCACCAGAAAACACAAATTCTGTGTTGGTGGCGCGTGGCACGGATGCCGTGATTTTTGATGCATGGGGGCGTGCGGACGATTGGGAAAAATTGCTGGACGGGCGCGGGTTAAAATTGCGCGCGATTTATGCAACGCACGGGCACAGTGACCATATTTCCGCCGCGCCTGATTTGGCGGCGCATTATGATATTCCGTGGTACATGAATCACCGTGATTTAGGATTGATTACGTGGGGCAATATGTTGCTGAAATTCTTTGATATGCCCCAGATTCCCGACGATTTCAAGCAACCGATGGATTTAGTTGATGGCACGTATGAAATTTTGGCCGGCGTCAAAATGATTGCGACGTCCGCCCCGGGGCATTCCGCCGGTGGTATGGTGTTTTATTTTCCGGACTTTGGCGTTTTTCTGGCGGGCGATACGTTGTTCCGCGATGGATGCGGACGCTGTGATTTCCCGACGGGCGATGAGCACGCCCTGCGCGACACGATAGAGAAAATTAAAAATATGAACCTGCCCGACGAAACGTATGTTGTGCATGGGCACGGGATTGATTCAACGATTGAAATACTGAAAAAATCCAACCCTTACTTTGGTGGGTGCGGACATCATTGTTGCTGTCACCACTGTGGCGGGGATTGCGGTTGCAAATAAAAATCACCCGATTGTAAAAACCAATACGCGTTCAATGCCCGCCAAATCGCATTCGGCGCGGACAAAATCCCAACCGGCGCGGGCAAATATGTCACGGACGGCAATGCCCTGATCCGCCCCAATTTCCAAGTATATTTTACCGCCACGACGCAACCAGATCTTTGCATTTTTTGCAATCGCGCTGTACGCCGCCAATCCGTTATTTTTGGCATACAGTGCAATACGCGGGTCGTGCAGTGCACCCGCATCAACACGCGTATCGCCCACCGCGATATATGGCGGGTTTGAAACAATGATATCAAATGCATTTGCCGCGACGGCACGTGGGTTGTTAAAACTGCGACGCAATACCACCACGCGGTCGCGCAATCCCAACGTGTACATATTGCCGCGTGCAACACGCACCGCGCCACGCGACATATCGATTGCCGTGCCGCGCGCGCCATGAATATTTTTCACCAACGCACCAATAATGCACCCCGTGCCCGTACCCAAATCCAAAATGTTTGGGGCGGTGGCGTTTCCGCAATCTGCGATAACCGCCGCGACCAATGTTTCGGTATCTGGGCGTGGGTCAAGGGTATGACGATTTGTGTGAAATTTCAGGCCATAGAACCATTTTTGCCCGATAATTTTGGCAACCGGCATACCGCGGCGCAATTTGCGCGCATAACACCACACACGAAAACGCGATAAATTTTTAGTATTTTCAGTAATAATGCGTGCCGCACGAATACCACCGGCATTTTGCAAGATTGTGAATGCTTGATTTATTTTCATAAGTCAATTATAATCGCACTTATGAAAAAAGCAAAAGATATTCTGAACCCAAACACACTGTCTAAACTGGTTGTGGCGTTGGCTGCAATTCTGGTTGTTGTGGCAGTAATCGTCGTCATCGCCAGCCATGTCAGTGGCCGTCCGGTTATCAAATCACGTCCGGCGGAATGTCGTGATGTTGTGGCCGTTGCGTCGGGCGACACGTTGTCCAAATTATTGATAAATCAAGGATTGACCCACAACGATGTTGATGCAATCGCGCGCGTGTTGAAATCGGATGCGGCATTGACAACGTTGCGCGCCGGCAATGACAAGATTGAATTTGTCCGCACCGCCCAAGGTGAGCCCGTATCAAAAATCGTCGTTATTCCGTCCCCATGGCGTCAGGTTGAATTGACATGCGGTGACGACGGCGCATGGGTGGCCAAGACCGTTGATATTGAACGCGACACGCGTGTTGTGTACAAGCGCGGCGAAATCACCGATGGCGACAGTTTCTATTTGGCGGGTATGCGCGCAGGGATTCCGGCGGGCATCTTGGCCGATGTGTATGATTTGTTGGCGTTTGAAATGGACTTTGAACGTGACGTGCGCGCGGGCCAGAAATTCTCGGTCTTGTACGAAGAAAACTTTTCCAACGGGCAAAAAATCGATAATGGTCGCGTTTTGGCCGTCCAGTTCGAGGCCCTGCGTGGCAACGTTAAAATGTACCGTTTCCGCAAGGCAGATGGGACATCAGGTTACTATGACGAAGACGGCAATGGCGCAATCAAATCATTAAAGCGCACCCCCATCAACAATGCCAAAATAACCAGCAGTTTTTCCGGTCGTCGCAAACACCCCGTATTGGGTTATACCCGTGCGCACAAGGGTGTTGATTTCCGCGCATCAACCGGTACGCCAATTCCGGCCGCGGGTGCTGGTCGCGTTGTTGCACGCGGGTACAACCGCGGGCACGGTAACTATGTAAAAATCCGTCACAACGGGTCATACGAAACGTTGTATGCGCACATGTCCAAATTTGCCAAGGGGGTTGCTGTTGGCACAACCGTGCGTCAGGGGCAAACGATTGGTTATGTTGGGTCAACCGGCCTGTCGACCGGCCCACATTTGCACTATGAAATTATCAAGAATGGTGCACACGTGAATCCTATGACGGTTAAATTGCCCGCAATCAGCAATCTGGGCGCGGCGGACAAGAAGAAATTCTTGGAATATCGCAAGACCGTTGATGACGCGATGACGCGTCTGGCTGAAAAGCCCGATATGTTTATTCAGTTATAAAAAACGCCCACACGGGCGTTTTTTATTATCGTGACAAAAACAAACTGCGGTTTGATTCCAAGAAATAACGCTTGTCCGGCATTGCGCACATAAATTGGCGCAGGTAACGCAGCGAGTTTTCAATCATCTTGGTTTCCAGTGTATGCGCGTTTGCGGTTTCCATGCGCAGTTTTTGCAGGCGCGCGGCAGTAAAGACATTTGAACCGGCGGATGTCGCACTGGCGTTATATTTTATTTCCAACATAAAATTCTGGAAATACTTATTGATAAAGTTCAGACGACGAACCTGTTCATCAATCTGAATATATGGTAATACGCCCATGGCAACGATAGTGTCCAGTTTGCCGTTCTGGGCCATTTTTTCCGCCGCGGGCCAATCAATACTGCGCGGTGTGCGAACACCAACCTGATGCGCGACCGTGCCATACACATCGATAATTTCGGGCATATCAATGCAATACGCCGTGTCCAGATTATATTCATTCTGGATTGACGATGCCATCGGCGACAGGCCACACCCCAAATCCACAAACTTTATTCCGTCCGCCGATTTACCGATTTTTTCGGACAAGAATTTAATACTTTCCGAGAAACGAATTGCATAGTGCAATGATTGCAATGGCACATCTTTGGCGCGATCAACACAGTTCGCCGGAAATGCGTCCGATGCAACCGTTCTGGAAATAATTTTCTGGCCCAGTTCGCCCAACAGTGGCTTAAATTCAGGACGGCGCACAGTTGACATCAGCGCGCGATTCCATTCGTGCACGAACTGTTTGGTATCGGGCGAAATTGGCGCGATATAGCGGTTATATTTCTTTAACGCGGGCTCTAAGAATATACTGCACGACAGCGGTATATCCAATGTTCCAAACGTCATATTCTTTGCACGTGGCATCAGTAAATTCCCCCTGTCGTTCTGTTATCTGGTCTTGGCCAATTTAGTGTTAAATTCTTGGAATACGCGGTGCATCTGTTTGGCGATATATGCCGCGGGCTGATGCGCGCCAACAAACACGCGGTTGTCGATACCGTATGCCTGTATATCACCCATCACGTCCAAATACGCGTATGCCGGCATGTGCAGCGTGTTTATGTCCGCATGATTGAACGTCACGCGGTTGTCACGCGCAATTTTACTGCACGCGTTTTTCACCTGCGCGGTTGCACAAAACAACGGCAACGTTGTGCAGTGCGGAAAATCCGGCGCGTCTTTTGCGAAATGGTTCAATTCTGTGCCGTTAAAGCGTAATGCCGTATAGCCACACTTTTTATAGAAATCCATCGCGCCAATCATCGCTATCAAATCCATTGAACGTGCACCAAAGCATGCAGTGCGTTCGGCATTCTTTAACAATTTATGTCCGATGCCCGACTTTTGATATTCTGGACGGACATACAGGCCGCGAACCGTTGCAACACCCGACATACAGTCCCCTTGGACAAAGCCAATCATATCGGCATTGTCGTATGCAGCATATGCAAAGTTATGTTTGCGACGACGCCATGCGGATTCCAGCCCCTTTAATGCTGCCATGCATTCGTCCAGTGATAATTTCTGGTTATACGCACCGCGAATTGACGCACAGCGTACAGACAAAAAATCGTCCCAAATGGACGCGTCTTGCTTAAACAATGGAATAATATTTATATCGTTCATGATAATCCTATTTATAATACAAAAATATTATTTTGTCAACAAATTAAATGAAAAATTTCCAAAATTATCGTGGGTTGCGCCCTGCACCACGATTATGTCCGATGGCGCGGCGATTTGGCGTGTCAATTCCGGCGGCACAACCGTATCTTGGGCGGCGACATAGTGCGTTTGCGCAATGTCTGGCAATGTCGTCATATCCAATGATTTGGTCAGCGCGCTGTCGCCAAAATGCGCCGTCCACGTTGCATGATTTAACACACCCGCGATTGTAATCCAACGCCGGACATTGATTTCTGGGTGGCGTTCAATCACCAACCCCGACACCATTGCCCCACCAGAATAACCAATCAAGACGACGGGGTGCGTGGTTGCAATCTGTGATATTGCGTCCGCCATACCGTCCACCACGGCCGGCGAAAAACGCCCGTCTGTCCAATCGTGACGTGTGCATGCCGATGACATTATAAACTGGCACGGGCGTGCCATATAGACGATATTGTCGGCGTCTGTATGCATGGCCAAATTGCGCACAAACGTGCCCCGTGGCGTCGGATCGGACGACGGCCGACCGTTTGCGCGAAATGCGTGACCGTCCCCTTCGATAAAAACATAGATTGGTGCGTCGGGGGCGGTGTTTATAATTTTCTGCCATGTTGCGATTTGATACGCGCCCGCGCGTGTTGGCACGTATGTAAATTCAGATGGCGCGCGAAACCCGCCGCCACAGCCCGCCAATAACACACATAAAAATCCAACCAATCGCATACGCATGTGCGCATCATAGACCAATTTGGCACATCGCGTCAATTTATATGCAAAATAAATATTTTTGACAAACACACTTGACAAAATACTTGACAAATAATATTTATAGTACATAATCGATATGAAATTAAAACAACCAAGAGGGTCGGTAAATGTTTCAAAAATTAAAGATGAAAATCGCCGCACATCGCGTTCAGCGCAGTAAATCCAAGAAATCTGTGCGTCGTGCACCAGCACGCAAGACGGCACGCAAAAGCGCGTTTTGGTCACGCGTTCGCGCGATTATTGCATGGCCATTCCGCATGATTGGCCGCGCACTGCGCCGTGTATGGTCGTGGATTTGTGCGATTGATTTGATTGGACTGATCAATTTGACATTGCTGTTTGCGATTATCGTATTGGCGGCATTGTTTATCATCGACGTTGTAAATTGCCGTCGCGCACCAAAAATCGTGATTGCCCAACAACCCGTTGTTGCCCAGACGGTTCATGCAACACCCGCCCCCAGTGCACGTCGCACACCCGTAAAGCACGTTGCATCGTTGCCTGTTAAACGCGATGCGTCACGCAAATACGTTGCCCAGCCGGTAAATGTGGTTGCGGCAAAACCATGTGGCGTATGCGTACGCCAGACCGCCCGCACAGCAGACACAATGTACGGCGACGTGATTATTGACAGCCGTGGCGCGGCAAAAATGTTGCGCAATGGCGACAAAATTCGCGGCAACTTGTACCTGCAAAACATGCGCAAGTACACACTGCCATGCGGTGTCCGTATCGAAGGCAACCTGTTCCTGCGTGATGTGAACATGGTTCAGTTTTGTGGCGAATTTACCGTAACAGGTAATATTTACGTCAGTCCAAAATCATCGTTTGGCCCGATTCCACGCACCGCGCGTTTGGGTGGTCAGGTGATTTTGTAACCCGAATTGTTCATTTTTTCTCCCTTGAACAATGACCGCAGATTTTTCTGCGGTCTTTTTTTGCAATGCTGATTTTATGTGGTATAATATATGCGTCCGAACGAAAGGAAACAAATCATGAACACAGCAGAAAGAATTTTGAACGTACTGGCCAAAAATCTGGGGTACACCGTTGTGTTGGGTATTGCAATCATATTGTTTGCGATATTTTCAGACGGCCTGATTTCTGGCATTATAACGGCGTTGTCCGCGGTTATCGGATACACATGCGTTGTTATGCTGTACAAAGAGTTCGCAAAAGCACCGGCAACAAAACCCGCACACGCGGCGAAAAAGCCGGCGGCCCGTAAAAAAGCGAAGTAAGAGACCCAAAACCTGAAAAAAAATCGCCCGTTTGGGCGATTTTTTTTATAACGCTGTTTGCAATTATTTTTCTGGGGCGTCGGTTGTATTGCTGGTTGCCGGTGCGGAAACAGGTGCACCGTCCTGCTGTAAAATCTCCTGACGCAATTCGGACTGACGTGTGGCCATATCACTCTTGGATGCGACCAATGCCAGCGCAGCGCACAAGATAAAGAATATTGTCGCCAACCATGCGGTCAATTTGGTCAAGAAATTGCCCGCCGCCGCACCAGTCAATGCGCCACCAAACATAGATGCCGCCGCCGAGCCGGACATACCACTGCCCTCGGACTTCTGTAACAAAATCACGCCAATCATAAATACGGCGACGATAATCAACAAAACCAACAAAATTGAAAACATTTTTAACCCCTGTGTATATGTTTATTATGCCCTGATTCTAGCGACAACGTCCCTAGATTGCAAGGATTTTCAACAGTTCGTCCGCGGCATTGATGCTGGCGTTCTTTTTTGACGAACCGGTGGCGGTGGCACTGCGCCCCAATGCCGATACGCGCACGTGGAATACCGGACTGTGCGACGCACCCGTCTGTTCCAGATATTCATAGACCGGCAATGCGCCATCGCCCGATTTCTGAACCAATTCCTGTAATGCGGTTTTGGCGTCTTTTGGTGCGGTGGCATCCGCCGCCGCCAATTCGCGCCAATGTGCCAAGATTACCGCGCGTGCCGCTTCGAACCCGCCATCGATAAAGATTGCACCAAAAATCGCCTCCATCGCGTTGGCCATAATGTGACGAATGCGACCGCCGGTCATGTGACCATGGCGGATGTGCGACGCCAAATTCAATTTGTCCGCAACCGACGCCAATGTTTCTGTGGATACCAGCATCGCATGACGGCGCGCCAGTTCCCCCTCGTGTTCGGTCGGGTACATTTCAAACAGCAATGCCGCCACCGTCAGTCCCAACACACGATCACCAATAAATTCCAAGCGTTCGTTGTTATGCGCACTGTCCGCGCCGGATTGCGTCAATGCCAATTCCAACAGTTGGGGATTCTTGAAAGTATAGTTCAGTTGTTCCAATTTATTTTACCCCCATACCAAATCTGTCCCAGCGCATTTTGCTGTTCCAATTCCATACCGCAACCATTGGTGAATAATAGTTGTGCGAATACCAAATAAACCATGCTGGCCCCAGCACATTGTCGCGCGGGACGTATCCAACGTCGGCACGACTGTCCAAACTGTTGTCGCGATTGTCGCCCATAAAGAAATAGTGTTTTTCGGGTACGACAAATTCATCGGTATTATCCAATGGTGCGTCATCTGATGCCTCTATGATACTGTGCTGGACACCATTTGGTAATGTTTCGGTATATTCGGTCAATTTGAATACACCGCACGCCCCAGCGTACATTTTGCAATATCTGTCGTCCTTGTATTCAATGGTGTAATTGAATGGCGCAGGCGCGTTATCAATCCAAATCTTGTTACCCTTTATCGACATATTGTCCTGATAGAAACCAACGCTGCGTAATGATTTTGGCAGGTTTGCAACGATATAATCACCCTTCTTTTCGCGTGGAACTTCATTGCCATTGATATACAGGCGACCGCCCGTCATTTTAATTCTGTCCCCCGGCATACCAATCAGGCGTTTAATATAATCCTGTGATTCATCGATTGGATTACGGAATACAATCACGTCGCCAACCGCGGGTTCGTGCCCCCAAAATCGACCATTCCACATTTTCCACGAACCAAACGGGAACGAATAACGTGAATAGCCATACGCCCATTTCTGAACAAAAATGTGATCGCCAACGTGCAGCGTCGGAATCATCGAACCCGACGGAATGTTAAATGGTTCCAGTAATAAACTGCGGAAAATAATGGCAATCAGACCGCCGTAAAATATGGTGTTAAACCATTCGCGCGCGGCATTTGTGTTCTTTAATGGCATATCTGCAATCCCCTTTTGTCGGGGGTATTTTATAACTTGAATTGATTCAGCGCAAGTTTTAATATGCGAATATGATTTCACTGTATTCAATCATATTTAACGGCATGGACGCGACGCCTATTGATGTTCAGGTGCAGTTGGCATCGGGTCTGTCGAAACCAGAGTTTAATATTATCGGTCTGGCCGACCGCGCGGTCAAAGAATCCGCAGAGCGCATAAAAAACGTACTGGGCGCATTGAATATATCGTTGCCACCAAAACGTCTGACGGTGAATTTGTCACCCGCCGATGTGGAAAAGAGTGGCTCGCACTTTGACCTGCCGATACTGTGCGGAATTTTATGCGCATTGGGAATTTTACCAGAAGATAAACTGGCACATTACCTGATATTGGGCGAGGTTGGCCTGAACGGCACAATCGTACGCACGGATGGCGTATTACCCGCCAGCGTTTGGGCACACAATCACAATATGGGCATAATTTGTCCCGCTGCCCAAGGGGGCGAGGCCCGCATGGCCGGTCACACCGACATACTGGCCCCAAATCACGTGCTGGAACTGATAAATCATTTCAGTGGCGAATTGACACTGGGCGTGCCCGACGCACCGACACAGTTGACGTCCACCGCCACATGTGGCGATATGGCGGACGTTCATGGTCAGGAATCTGCGAAACGCGCGTTGGAAATTGCCGCGGCGGGCGGACATGCAATGCTGATGGTTGGGCCACCAGGGTCGGGCAAAACAATGCTGGCATCGCGATTGCCGGGGATTATGCCAGAAATGACCGCCGAACAAATTTTGGAAACATCAATTATATACTCAATCGCGGGGCAACTGGACGGGCGCGGTCTGGTGCGCAATCGCCCATTCCGCAGCGTGCATCACACCGCGTCACAGGTGGCACTGGCGGGCGGTGGCGCGAACGCGCATCCGGGGGAAATATCGCTGGCACACAATGGGGTGCTGTTCTTGGACGAATTGCCGGAATTTAATCGCGCAACGTTGGAAATCTTGCGTCAACCGATGGAATCGGGGCGGATTATGATTTCACGCGCAAAGAACACCGCAACATACCCCGCGCGATTTCAACTGATTGCGGCGATGAACCCATGTCCGTGCGGACATTTGGGTAATGCCGCCCTGTCCTGTTCGCGCGCGCCACGATGTGCCGAAGCGTACCAGAACAAAATATCTGGCCCACTGTTGGACAGAATCGACCTGCACGTGGATGTTGATGCGGTCAACCCATGGGAAATGAATACGGTGTCGGACGCACCACGCGAAACCAGTGCACAAATTCGCGCCCGCGTTGTTGCGGCATACAATCGCCAAATTGCACGTCAGGGTTGCCTGAATGCGCGATTGGACGGGCCGGAATTAGACGCGGCGGCAAAACTGACGCCGGAATTACAGAACTTTCTGAACACTGCCGCGGAAAAGATGGGAATGTCGGCACGCGGTTACAATCGCGTACGTCGTATTGCGCGCACCATTGCCGATTTGGCGGGGCGCGATGCCATCGAAATGTCAGACATTGCAGAGGCACTGTCATATCGCCCAATCAACCGCGGAAAATACGGTGCCAAAATATAAAAGTTCAAATAATGTGTGCGCCATTCAGCGCACTGCTTAATTTACTGGATTGCTTCGTCATTTCATTCCTCGCAATGACAGAGATACTAGCATTTATGTCGCCTGCGGACTTGTGTCTTTGTTATGTCTATTTGCCGTGCTCTTCTAGCACCCTTGTCATTGCGAGCGTAGCGTGGCAATCCAGTGAATTGGTGTTGCGCGTAGCGCACAAATATTTCCACTTGTTTTTATTTTTCAAACATCATAAAATCAATTTGTCGTTGGGTGTTCCAGCGATGGGGTGTGAGAACCCGAATGTTGGCGTCAAGACCGGTAAGTCGTGGCATGTGGTTTATGCCATTTTTACTGCGTTGACGAAAAATAATCTCCTGATTTTTAGGTCAGGAGGGTTCGCGGAATATTCAATACGCGGCACAATTTCCAACAATTGTTCTCAACCTCCTGACCACCAAATGCTTGGTGGTTTTTGCTAACCTAAAACAGCATGGGAGATTGATTCATGAGAAAAATAATCTTATTTCCGGCGTGTGTAATTTTGATATCACCAACCGCAACATGGGCTGCGCGTCCTTGTATGGACTTGGCCAGTTGCCGAGATTCACTAGCCGCTGGTAATTGTTGCTGTCCCACCGGCCTGACAGGAACATTTATTAAATGCCCCGACGGGTGGAGCGCAGGCACTATAGGCAACACATGCAAGCGCGGTTCAACAACCGCCACCGATGCCAAGGGAACATACACCCAAGAATACGGAACTTGTTCTGGGACAGGCACAACAGGCGCGTGTTATATGATAGCGTTATCAGACGATGGCACAGGAAACTGTTATTGCACTATGGGGGTATAAAAATGAAATTATTTTCTATTTTTCCAATACTGGGTTTAATGTCCGTCAGCACAGCATATGCAGATTGTGTTGAAACGACAAGAACGTATACATCCTGTAATGCTGGATATTATTTGTCATCTGGCGATTGCAAAATTTGTCCCGGCCCTGGCACATCTGCCACAGACAATGCCAATGATATTACATCATGCTATGTTCCATCTGGTCAATCATTAAACGATTCTACTGGTACATACACACATACCAAAGATTGCTATTACGGCAAATAAAAAAACGGGGCGTCACCCCGTTTTTTAGAATTCAAATCGCAGGCCAAGCATTGCATTGATGTATACCATATCTTTGGCACTGAACCAATCGCGTTCGCGCGAATTGTCTGAATTTGTCAGTGTCCATTTGATACGTGGCACATACGCCGCACGCACGCCAAAGTCCAAGAACATTGTTTCCGTCAATCCATACGACGCGCCAAATGATACCACACCCGCAATCGTTGACGTGTCATGTTCCGAACGATAGAACTGTAATACATGATAATCATCCAATTTGCCGAAATTCTGTAAATCAACAGACGTCGACAAATCGCCATATAAATCTGACAGGTTCAATGTGGTTTTGCTGTCAACATAGCCCGCACCAATTCCGACATATGGAATCAATGTATGTGTCGGCTTTTGCAATCCATCAAAGAAATCATAGAACACCATCGCGCTGATGATATCTGTGGTGATTTTTGATTGAACCGCACCGGACTGAACCTGAATCACCAGACCAGACACATCGCCACCGGTCAGTGGCATGTCCCCCTCAAACAACGGGGCGGCGTTATATTCACTTTCGCTGATGTGATCCCAGCCCAATTCCAAACGCCACTGTGGACGATTTGGCAGCACCCATCCAATCGATGCGCCCGCAGCAAATGAAAATTCGGAATAGTTTTCCCGCGCATCAACATCACCCAATTCGCCGATACCCGCGAATTTGAATGCGGCCTGTTGTTCGGTGGTCAAACTGTCATAATATGCCGCCGTAATAACCATACCATCGGTCGGATTATACCAATATTCATTCGACAATGCGCCGACATCATTCTGGATTTTTGCCATGCCGTATGACGCGCCACCACGCACAGATATCGTAAAGCGCGCACCATCGTCGGCATACCAACCATCGCCGATATATTCGCCGTCATATTGCCAATTCGCATGTGCCGTGCCACCCATCAGGACGGACAAAACCGGCAACAAAAATAAAAATTTGCTTCCTTTCATGATTGGTATTATATCACAAATCCGCCAGTGATAAAAACAGATTTTACAGAACTATTTCACAATATCGTGGAAAATTTCGGCAGGAACTGTGCCACCCGTGATTTTTGACGACATGGGGGTAAAATCATCGTTACCAACCCACACACCAATGACCAAATCGCGCACCGCACCAACAAACCACGCGTCACGATTATTATTACTGGTGCCGGTTTTGCCGCCCAAAACGCCGGCCGCATTTGCGCGACGCCCCGTGCCACGCACCACCACGTCCGCCAACAGATCGGTCATATATTCAACCGTCTGGGGCTGCAAGACCTGTAACGCATCGGACGGATTACGCGCGTAGAGAACATTGCCATGCGGGTCGGTTATTTTTGTGATTGAATATGGTCGCACCGATGCACCATCGTTCCAGATAACGGCATAAATCGTCGTCAAATCAACCAATGACATTTCTGACGCACCCAATACAGTCGAATATTCACGACGCAGTTTTGTTCCGACACCCAAACGCCCCGCCATATCCAAGACAGAATCAATCCCATATGTTTCGGTCAATTTCAGTGGGACGGAATTTACACTCTTGGCAAAAGCGGTCGCCAATGTGATATCGCCGTAATAGCGTTCGTTATAATTCTTTGGATTATAATCGCCAATCGCAAACGGGGAATCGTTGACGTATGAATCCGGCGTCATACCGTGTTCCAGCGCAACCAGATAAACAACCGGTTTGAACGAACTGCCAGGTTGGCGCATTGTTGTTGCGCGATTAAACTGGCTGGTCTGGTAATCCGTACCGCCAACCATCGCACGCACCGCCCCAGACGGCGTCATTGCGACAACCGCGCCCTGATATTTATCAGTATGCGTGGGCAAAACCGCGGCAACGTGTTCTTGTAATTTCATGTCAAGTGTAGTGTACACCAGCAAATCAGAATCCAGCGCACCGATACGGGAATGAACCTCGTCCAAGACGAAGTCCGTCCAATAGCGATATATGTTTGTGTCCGGTGCGGGTGTGGCGGGCGCAAGTTCGCGCGCGGCGGCACGTGCCTGATTCAGTGTGATGTATCCCTGACGCACCATTTCTTGCAAAACAACGCGGGCGCGTTTAATGTTACGCTGTGGATTTTTCAGTGGGCTGTACGATGTGGGCGCTTTCAGCATAGCGGCAATTTGCGCCGCCTGTGCGATGGTCATTTTATTTGCCGGCGTTTGAAACATTACGCGCGACGCCGCATCGATTCCACGCATACCACCAACCAGCGACACGCGGTTCATGTATAAATCCAAAACCTGATTTTTATCAAAACGATTTTCCAACCAATACGACAGAATCAATTCTTGGGCCTTGCGCGAAATCTTTTTTTCGCGGGACAAGAATATGTTTTTTGCGGTCTGTTGCGTTATTGACGACCCGCCCGCCGCAATACGACCGTGAATCGCGTTTGACAGCATTGCGCGCGTAATTCCACGCATATCGATTGGGCCGTGTTCAAAAAAGCGTTTATCTTCGATTGCGACAATCGCCTGCCATACATGGGGTGGCAATGTTTCCACCGACACAGGCGTGCCCATAATGCGCCCCGCACTGCGGATTTCATTGCCATCTTTGTCCAAGAAAACAACCGCCGCCGGTCGCGTTTCGTGCAATATCGCGTCCAATGACGGCATCTGTAAAAATATGACGGTCAGGTAAATAGCAACCGTCGCCACGCCGACCAAAACCAAATTCATCAGCAACAAAAACAGCCGCCACCGCCATGATGGTCGCTTTTTTTCTTGTGCTGTATCTATGTTTTGTTGTCGCGACACGTGATGCCCCTGCCCCTGTGATGGAATTATATCACAAACAACTTGCGTTATGCCAGATTTTATAATTATAATCCCCGTATAGGAATTTTAGGAAAGGGAAAAACACTATGCATAAAATATTTGCGTTATTATTGGCATGCTGTGCGGTGATGCCGGCAATGGCGGACGATTGGTACAATGACGATTACGACATGGGGTACAGCACGCCCGCGCGTCGTGATAACTATGTGGGGATTCGCCTGCACAAAAATGAACATATTGCATTCAAATACGACATCAATGGTGGCGCAACCATCACACCAAAAGACGATAATTTTGGTTTCGGAATCAGCGTTGGAAATCGCCTGACCGACAATGTAAAAATCGAATTTGAAACCGCGTACACCGGTGCAAAGTTCACGCGCTATGGCACACGTCACGACTATGACATTTGGTCAAATATGCTGAACGTATATCTGTACCAGACGTTTGGTGGCGCGGTTGAACCATATGCGGGGTTGGGACTGGGGCTGACCGGTATTTGGGGCGACATCAGTGGCGCAGCACCACATATTTCTGATTCAACATTGGATTTATCATTACAGGCAATGTTCGGTGTGAATTTCGCACTGAATGACCGTGTGGATTTGAATCTGGGCGCGAAATATGTCCGATATGGGAAACTGGCATTTGAAAACAGTAGCGGTGAATACGCCACGACACGGATTGACGCGACAGAAATCTATATCGGTGCCGCGTATAAGTTTGGATTGAAATAAAAAATGCCCGTTTGGGCATTTTTTATTTTGTGGAATTTATCAGTTTTTCCAGGTCATCTTCGCCCCAAATTGTGATTCCCAATTCGGTTGCGCGCGTCAATTTAGACCCCGCGTCTGCACCGGCCAGAACAATGTCCGTCTTGGCGGACACACTGCCCTGAACGCGCGCGCCCATACGTTCCAGAATCTCACGCGCCGCATCACGGGTGTAATTCGCCAACGTTCCCGTCAGGACGATTTTCTTGCCCGCAACGGGACTGTCCGCGGGCGCGGCAACAGATTCAGATTCACGCACGCGAACATGCGTCAATAAATCATCCAGCGCGCGCGCATTATGATCATCGGCAAAAAACGACACGATTTCATCCGCCATAACGTCGCCAATGCCATCAACCTGTTTCAGTTTCCACGCGGGCGCACCACGAATTGCGTCCAGATTTCCGAATGCACGCGATAAAATCTTGGACGTGACCTCGCCCACCTCTGGCACGCCAATGGCAAACAGAAAGCGATGCAAATCGATATCACGCGCACGCGCAATCGCCGCGTCCAGATTTGCGACCGATTTATCACCAAACCCGTCCAGATTCTTTATCGCGTCCCCATGGCGCGCAATCAATGTGAATATGTCCGCGGGCGACGAAATCCAACCACGTGAAATAAACAATTCCAACTGGCGCGTGCCCAGACCGTCAATATCAAACCCCTTGCGCGAAACAAAGTGTTCCAGTTCGCCGATACGCTGTGCCGGACAGCCCAATGAATTTACACATCTGCGCGCAACCTGACCCTGCTCTTGCACCACCGCCGCGCCGCATACGGGACAGACGGTTGGGAATACAAATTCGCGCGCATCGGGCGCGGTTTCCGCCACACCAACGATTTGCGGAATTACGTCGCCCGCACGCTGAACAATAATCTTGTCCCCAACTTTGACCCCCAGACGCGCGATTTCGTCCGCATTATGCAATGTTGCACGCGACACCAAAACGCCGCCGATATTGATTGGTTCCAGTTCCGCAACCGGTGTCAAGACGCCCGTACGCCCCACCTGAACCGTGATGTCGCGCAGCGTGGTTATCGCACGCGCCGCGGGGAATTTATAAGCAACCTCCCACCGTGGACTGTTGGCACGCGCACCCATTTTTTCTTGCAAGGCGACATCATTGACCTTTATCACCAAGCCATCAATATCAAACGGGATTTCATCGCGTATCAGCATTGTTTGGTTATATACATCCTGAATACCCGCCAATGTGTTTACGTGGTGTGCCCACGGACGTGTGGTCTTGAATCCCCACGATTCCAGTTTGTCGAAATATTCACTCTGGGTCTGCCAAGTGCGCGCAGACAGGTCACCATACGTGTACCCAAACGCCGACAGACGACGCGCCGCCGTCACCGCCGGATTCAGTTGCCGCAACGATCCCGCCGCCGCATTGCGCGGATTGGCAAATACTTTGTCACCATTTTCCGTTGCCGCCGCATTCAGCGCAATAAAGTCAGCGCGACGCATGTACACCTCGCCTCGAACCTCTATGACGTCGGGGTAATCGCCCGTCAGGGTCTGGGGAATATCCGCAATCGTGCGCAGGTTTTCAGTTATATCTTCGCCCAAGACACCACTGCCCCGCGTCAGGCCGCGAACCAATCGGCCGTGTTCATACCGCGCGGCAAACGACACACCATCAACCTTTAATTCAATAAACAGATTCTTGTCCGCCAATTTGTCGAACCAGTCGGCAACCTCGCCCTGATTAAAAACGTCTGAAATTGACAACATCGGAACAGTATGCGGGTACGATTTGAATCCCGCCGCAACCGCCGCCCCAACGTGCGTTGACGCGCCGTTTTTCGCCAGTTCTGGGTACTCGGCCTCTATCGCCAAGGCGCGCGATTTCGCCGCATCGTATGTGGCATCATCAACCACCGGCGCATCATTTTGATGATACGCAATGTCCCATTCGTTCAGTTTTTTCAGTAAATCGGCGTGTTCGGCCAATGTAAATAAATCAGGTGTCTTGCTCATGCCGATAATTATAGAAAAATCGCCAATTTTGCGCAATAAAAATCCGCCACGGGGGGGCGGTGAATTATTTGGAATTTTGTGGGAAATATTTCGCAAAATCGGCCCATTCGGTATGCGTCGCGTCCAGAATCTTGACCAACGTGCCGACCGACATCCAGTACCGACGACCGCCCGTACCGGTGCGCTTGCTCTTGTTCAATGCGGTGGCGTCAATTCCACTGATGCGCGCCATGTGCGAACACGATATCTGGTGCGCCGCCGCCAAATTGTCAATCGCAGACCAAAACATCGCATTATCTATCATATTCGCCCCTATTTTTACAAAAACGGTTATATGTCCTAAGATATTTATGTTATATTCTAATTATGATTGAATTTTTGTTGAAAATCAATTACTTTTTTCGCGTTTAACAAAAAAATAAAAACGCCCGCCTATGGCGGGCGTTGTGACGGGGCGGGCGACATTATTTTTCGTCCAGCCCCTTTAACAAAATATCTTTCAATTCGTTCGGCATCATACCCGTTGTGGAATAACCACAGTCGACATGATGAACCTCGCCAGTGACGGCGGACGACAGGTTACTGAACAAATACACCGCCGCGCCCGACACATCGTCCAATGTCATATTGCGACGCAGTGGGGTCTGTTCCGCGTTCAGGCGCAACATCGCCTTGAACCCGCCAACACCCGATGATGCCAGTGTCATAATTGGCCCCGCCGAAATCGCATTGACACGAATCTTGTCACGTCCCAAATCAGACGCCAGATAGCGAACACTGCTGTCCAGTGCAGATTTGGCAACGCCCATCACGTTGTAATTTGGCACGGATTTTTCCCCACCGAAATATGTCAGTGCAACAATGCTGCCACCATCTGTCATCAGGCGTGACGCACGGCGTGTCAAATCGACCAACGAATACACGGAAATGTCCATAGTATTCTTGAAATTCGCGCGGGTTGTGTCGACATAACGACCGGTCAGTTCGTTCTTGTCCGAAAATGCAATCGCGTGCAACATACCGTCCAAATGCCCCCATTCGCGTTCAATGTTCGCAAACAGCGAGTCCATCTGTTCGTCATTTTGAACATTGCATTCTTGGACAAATTTAGCACCGATTGATTCGGCCAATGGGCGCACGCGACGTTCCAAGTTCGGCATCGCGTAAGGCATCGCGATTTCCGCCCCTTCGTCATGCGCGCGCTTTGCGATTGCCCACGCCATAGACCAATCGTTGGCAACGCCAGTAATCAGAATCTTTTTTCCTTTTAATAACATAATCTTTCCTTTTGTTATTGATATTGGACACGTCCAATATAACACCCATGTTTTAATAATTCTAGTATGAAATTAAATTTGCACCGTATGGTCGATTTTTATATTACGTGCGAACATCTCATCGTGCGACACCAACAATATCGCGCCCCGATACTGATTCAATGCATCTTCCAAAATCGCAATACTCTTGATTTCCAGGTTGTTTGTCGGCTCGTCCAGAATCAATAAATCTGGCTGATTCGCGCCACCCAATATGGCCGCCAATGTCGCCTTTAACAGTTCGCCCCCAGATAATATTCCTACACGTTTATTTGAACTGTCACCCCGAAATCCAAAGTTTGCCGCAATCACATGCGCATCGTGTGGCGACAAACCGGCAATATCTGCTATGTTATCGACAATACTCTTGTTTTTGTCCAGTAACATTAAATTCTGATCCAGATATGCAATTTTACCAAATGTTTGAACCGTCCCAGCGCGCGGCGTCAAAACACCACAAATTACTTTCAGCAATGTGGATTTTCCCGCACCATTTTTCCCCGTGATGCGAACGCGCTGTCCGCCACAGACCAGCATATTCACGTTATTCAGCACACATGACGCATCGTACCCGAAATCCAGTCCTGATATGTGAATCAATTCTTTGCCATAAAAGGGTTTGCTGGGCAATGGAATTTTGATTTTGTCATCTTGCATCTGGCCGGACAATTCTTGGCGCAAGTCCATCTGGGCCGTCAACTTCTTTTGAATAATCGCACGGCGTTTGGCTTCGGTTTCCTGACTCTTGCCCTTTAATGCATTTGCCGCAATACGACTGCGCCGCGTGTTGGTGATTTCTTTGCGTTGTTTGGCCTCGTGATGCTGGCGGGTATTTTGCGCAACACTCATTGTCGCGCCCAAGCGGTCAATTTCTTTCTGGGTGGCGGCATATTTGGAATAAATGTTTTCTTGTTCTGCGCGACGCCCAGCAACCCAGAAATCGTAATTTCCGCCCCAGATGCGTATCTTGCCCTGCCTGATTTCGATAATTTTATCAACCTGTTGCAGTAATTCACGGTCGTGCGAAACAATCACGACGCCAAACGGGTACGATGCCAATTTATTAAAGAAACGCTGTCTGGCGTCATAATCTAAATTATTTGTCGGCTCGTCCAGCAGCAATACCGCCGCATTGCTGGCAAATGCACGCGCCAGTTCGGAACTTTGCCGTTCGCCCCCGCTTTTGGCGTCTGATGCGTTTATTTGGCGCATCATGTACACACTGGCGTTACGAACAACACGGCCATTATCCGGCATGATATCACCCGCCAACAGGTTCAAAATTGTCGTTTTGCCTGCGCCATTATCACCAACAATGGCGACATGCTCGGAATCATTAAACGTAATCGACACACCGTCCAAAATCACATTGGACGCATCATACGAAAAAGAGACATTTGATAAAGAAATTATAGACACGATAAAAACCTTTGAATATTGTAAGCCCACCGCCCGCCCACGCACATGACGCCGCACGGTTTGTTTTTTATAAAGAATTACAATATTACATACGCATTGGTTTTTATCCTTTTGATTTATGCCAATTCTAGCATCCACCACCCAAATGTCAAATTTTATATAATTTGCAATAAATGAAAAAAACACTTGAAATGCATAAAAAAAAATTATAAGATATGCGGGCTGTTCGGGCATAGTTCAGTCGGTAGAACAACGGACTGTTAATCCGTATGTCACTGGTTCGAGTCCAGTTGCCCGAGCCAAAGATTCTGCGGGGTTCATTAGAATCCCGCTTTTTTTATTCCCATCGTTGGGACAATTTTGGGACATACCAAATAAACGAACATAAAAAATCACAACACAATTCACATAATCACCATCGCAAAAACCATCTGCTTTGTGGCAAATTTTGTTTTCAATATCCCACCAGTGTCCCACGAACAAAATGGGACACACAAGAACCCTTGAAATTCTGCCGACTTGACCTACATTGACAACTGGATTCTGATTCCGTATGCCATTATTTAATCATTGTCTTTGGAATAATTGGGATCGGTTTCGAGTTTAAGGATTCTTAAGGTTTCAGCACGCACAAATTCTGTTATATTTACCCCTTTGGGTATCAGGTATATTTTGTGCGTGATCTGTTCTTCATCTGATATAAAGGTGCATTTATTATAAACATCTTTATCAAGGATTTTTTGTAGTCCATTATTGAAGCCGCCCTCTACATGATAGCCAACATTTGCTCTGTTACAATACTTGTTGTTATCATTTATCCTTTCTAATCCATGATTCATATACAAACCAGTATCCGTAACAAAATCTTCTTCTGTTTCCACGTGCACCTCTGTTATAGGTTTTTTACTGCTGTACCACACATATCTTGAATGAGGATTTATCAAATAATGCCTATGATTATCCATTACAGTATATTTACCATCTACAAGTATCGTAGAAAAATATTTTACTACATACACAGAATCCACAGAACTACCTATTGTATGTCCCCAGAAGTTGTTCGATTGTTTAAGATTGCCAAAACTATCCGATGCATAATCTGCAAAATTTTCTCTCTTAAAATCTATGGTAAATTCTGGAAACGGCGCATAATAATATGAAAACACACAATCATCAACTATTGGATTTGAAAATCTTGTCCAATTGCCTGTATCTTGAATATAAATTTTTAATCGGTCCATAGGGGTTAATGTAAGCCCAAACCTTTCTCGCCACATATCTGCTATTTGATTCTCGCTTGCGCAACGATCTTTTGCTGTGTTTACCGCACCATTTCTGGTATAAACTACCCCAGCTCGAACTGTGGTTTTTCCACCCATATAATCTTTGATCAAGAAATATGGTCTATATCTCGTTTTTTTAATTGTCAAAATGTCTATTTCGGCATCCTTGATTGTTATCGTTTGCAAATTTATCGTTGGCACTCTATTAAAATTTGCTTTGCCCAATAAATCATTTAATTGTTCTAGGGTCTTTCTGTTCGTTTCTGGTGTAACCATATGTGAATGATTATTGTTATCCACACCTATCACTAAATATCTGTCATTATCGGCATCTGAATTGACCATGCATAATATGTCTAAAATAAGATTGGCCATATTGTCATGCCACTCTAATTTAAAATCAAGCCAATCGCTTTCTGGGTAATCTATTAAATCGTATATATTCATGGCACTGATTGTAATAATAAAAGGTATAAAATTCAATACTTATACCATAAATAATAATCGGAGGATTGAAGTTTTATAAAAAGCGTATTAAAATTCCTTATGAATCCACAAGTTTTTACACACAATATGATGACAGGTTTCCATTTTTACACAATAGCATACAATAAAAATTCCTAATTTCTGCGGATTATATCCGATTTTTTATTGCTGTTAATCCGTATAGCGGGGTTCTGGGTGGGGAGTTTTGGGACGGTTAAACCCGCCTTGGGCGGAAGCGTTTTTAGATTTTTATTTCGTCTTTTGTTTACACATCACTTTGTACAGGCCCAGGGCGACGGGTTGGGCGGTGATGGTGGGGACGTGTTGGAATGCCTGAACCGTTTTGAAATTTGGGTCGGCGACCACTGGTTCTGGCGTGTCGGGTGTGCGCACCAAGTTATTGAATAACGTGGCCAATTCTGTGCGTCGTTGCGCGTCGATTGTGCCATCGGCATATTTTTGAATAAAGTTTATTTGTGCGGGCAAATTTGGCACTTTGGTTGTGCCACTGAACGCCTCTATATTTTCATAAAAGCAATACCCGACAGACATATAATCATTAAAGCATTTCAAAATGTCTTCGTTATGTTGCGGGTATTTGCCACGATCCAAATCCCACAATGCCGTGTGCGGAATCCCGTACTGGGTCAAGATTTGAGAATAATACTGAATATAAAATTTACCCTGACAATTTACCAAGGCAACGTTTTCCGCCGCCGGCGTCGCCGCAAACATTTTATTTTTTATCATATAATTAAAGAATGCGGATTCGGTTTCGCCCTCGGTCAAAATGACGCGGTCGGCAAAGAACATCTTGGCCCTGTCCAAATTATTCAAAAATGTCAGATTATAAATCGGGTCTTGGGCCGAGTTCTGGTACTGATGCACACGGGTAGAGCCGTCTGATTTATCAACGCGCAAAATATTGGTCAAATCGGTTGCATTTTCCGCCACCAGTTGTGGGCTGTGCGTTGATAACAGAACCTGACAATTTTCTTGCTGGGAAAAATTGCGCAAGGATTCCGACACGGTCGACAAATAACTGGGGTGCAGGGAATTTTCCGGTTCATCACACAACATCACCGTCAGGCGGTTTGGCTTGTGACGTGCATTGATGCTGCATTGTATTTGCTGGGCACGACGCATACCACTGCTCTGTTTGACCCACGATTGCCCAAATCCACTGCCGGTCAGGTCATTTATTTGGCCCATAACGCCGGTGGCACGTAATTCTTTTGCGCCAATAACACTGCGGACACGCGACAACGCAATTTTCGCCGGCAATTTGCCGCTGGGCATTTTATAGTTCCCGCGCCCGTCGGTAACCAATGACTTGTCATAGTTTGTGGGTTCGATAAAGACAACATCAAACGGCAATTTTTCATTGGTGCGCACCATACCCGTTTTTGTGCAGACGTATGTTCCGCGATCCATCGGCACGCCGGTAATTCCGCCCTCGCCCAAGATTTCTGCACAGGCGGCGACAGTATTGCGGACGTTTTTACGGATGCGCAATTTGTTTGGAATCGCCTGTTGTTCGGCTGGCAATGCCGCAAACTCGTCGGGTGTCAGATCAAATTCAACCTCTATCCACAATGGTTCGGTGGGCGAACTGCCATCAAACGCCATGCCAGGGGCGCGCAGACCGCAATGCGAACCGCCCTGTAAGAATCCACGCAGAACATTTATGATATTACTTTTGCCCGCGCCGTTTTTACCGACCAACATATTAAAGTCAGACAACGTAAATTCTGCGTCTTGGATTGAATAAATATTGTGAATATGGACTTTACTGATTTGCATATTACCCCCGTTACGCCCACAAAAATAACACAAAATTATTGTTTGTCAATATAAATACACCTGTTTCGTCACACAAAACCCATTGACATTTGTGGCAAAAAGACGCTATTGTGATTGCATAAGATATTTATTGGGGTTACATATGGAACGCACAGAAACACACAAGATAACCATTACGTTGAAATTTGAACTGTTGCTGTGCGGAAATATCTGTTGCAGTATTTGCGGTCAACCGATACTGAAAAAACAGAAAATGTCCATCGACCACTATATTCCTAAAATGCACGGTGGCACGGATTTTCGCGACAACCTGTTCCCAGCACACCAGATTTGCAATTCAATCAAAGGCGAACTGATGCCAGACGAATTTAACGCGCGCAAAGCCGAAATGTTCCAACACGCGTTAGACACATGGCGATTAAAGAAATCCGAAAAAGAAATTGTTGCCAACGCATTAGCGCATATGAACGAGAAATAAAAACGCCCCGTTGGGGGCGAAAAATGACATGAAAACTGTGAAACGCAATCAGCGTTCATTATGTACGGGCTGGTCAACGAAAATCCAAATCAACCAAACCAGTGCGGCAATACCGATTATGCTGTAAACGATACTGCTGGCGATGGTGGCCGACCCGAAAATCCATGCGACCAAATCGAAACCGAATATACCAATCAGTCCCCAGTTCAGGGCCCCGATAAAGGTCAACGGTTTCAAGACATAATTTACCAGTCCTCTCATCTTTTTCTCCTTTGTGCAGGTTGTTTTTGTCTGTGATAAGACATGGTAATTATAAATGTTTCGCGCAACACGTGCAAATCGTTTATTACACTTAGGAAAACGTTCTTAGCCGCACAAATCCGCGCATTTTTGAATATATACCGATACCCATTGCCGCGTTTTTACGCACGTTCTACGATATTTTTTATGGCATAGTTTGCACAATTCAAGCCAAATGCACCCGTGATTGTGATAATTGAACCGAACACACGACCAGCGGCAACGTTTGGGTTGGCGGGCTCGGTCGAATACACGACAGGGAAATCAGGAATGTGCGCGTCACGTGCCAATCGGCGAATCTTGGCCGCCAACGGGCATACAGTTGTTTTGGACAACCGCCCCACCCTGATTTGTGACGGGTCGGTCTTGCGCGCCGCACCCATACTGGAAATAAATGGAATTTTGTGCGCATTGCACCAATTATACAGTGCAATTTTGGAATCCACAGAATCAATCGCATCAATCACAAAATCGGGCTGCACATCGGGCGCGTTTTGCGCGTCAAAAAACATGCGGCACGGTGTGACGACCGTATCGGGGTTGATATCACGAATACGCGCCGCGGCAACGTCAACCTTTGCCATACCGATTGTTGATGTCAATGCGAACAGTTGACGATTGATATTTGATTCTTCGACCGTGTCAAAATCAACCACAACGATGTGACCAATGCCACTGCGGGCCAAGGCCTCGATAGCAAAAGACCCCACCGCGCCACAGCCAACAACCATAACCGTTGCGGCGCGCAATTTTTCAATCGCCGTATCACCCAGCAAGAATCTAATTCTGTGTAATCTGTCCGCCATTTGTAATTACCCCGTATGAATTATTGTAAATTATTTCCGCCATGGCATGCACATCGCGCCCCAACAGGTTTGCGATTTGTTCCACCGTCCGTGGTAAAATTGCACGCGCAACGGCGGGCGATGCCGCGTCTGATTCAACCAAAATGCGGTCGATTGGCGCAACCGAAATTGATGCAGCAACGCCACCGCTACTCACCGCGCCATATGAAAAGTACGCGTTTGCATGTTGCATCACGGCGTGCACGATATCGGCACTGGGGACGCCGCCATGAATAATTATTGCCGGTGGCAGTTGGCGGCGCGTCGCAAAAACATTTAACATCACATCCCACGCGCGAACACAGTGAATATGCACCGTGCGGTTCAATTCGCGCGCCATTTCCAACTGGCGCAGGAACACGGGCATTTGCGCATCAATATTGCCGCGCGCCCTGTCCAGACCAATTTCGCCAATCATCAATGCTGGATTATCGCGCAGTGCGGTTGTCATCTGGGCCGCCAAATCGGGTGTCAATTCAGCCACATACCATGGATGGACGCCAATCGCGCCCGCCCCGCCCGTGGTGCGCGATGCCGCGACGGCATGCGCCCAATCAGATGGTCGTGCGGAATTATACACAAAACCCGCCACCGGCGCGATATCATCGCACGGGACATAATGGCAATGTGCATCAATATATTTTTCCATTGCAATTTGCGCCCACTACATCACACATGAATACGAATATGTGTTGGGCATCTTGTATAAATTATTAGAAATCGCATCAACCAAAATAGGAATAATACCCAGCACAAATCCAGGGAACACATCTAAAACAACCGCCGCCGTATTTGTAGAACGCATTACCACCGCCGATGGACAATTTGTGTTTTTGCTGGTAATCGTCATATCGTTTGCAGAATAAACCTGCATACTCTGTTCTGGGTTGATTTTATATACCCCACTGTCGGCAGACACAACGATTGGTTTATCAGAATTATTATATACCATTGTATCGTGATTGCTGCCGATACCAATCGTTCCACAAGACGCCACACACAACGCAACCGCACACAAAACACAAATTTTTCGCATACCATACTTCCTTTTGTTTTTATTGTTCATCGGGAACAAATCCGCCCGATTGCATCTGCCACAGGCGTTTGTAAATTCCGTCTTTGCGACGCAACAGTTGCTGGTGCGAGCCAACCTCTGCAATATGGCCACCGTCCAAGACGACAATTCTGTCCATGTTGCGCAATGTCGACAGACGGTGCGCAATCACAACCGTGGTACGATTATGACTCAGTTTATCAAAACTGGATTGAATGGCGACCTCTGTTTCACTGTCCAAGGCGGCGGTGGCCTCGTCCAGAATCAAGATGGGGGCATTTTTCAACAATGCGCGCGCGATGGCGATACGCTGGCGTTGACCGCCCGACAGTTTTATTCCACGATCGCCCACGATTGTGTCATAGTGCGCCGGCATACGCATAATGAAATCGTCCGCCGACGCAAAGCGCGCGGCACTGCGAATCTGGCGCAGGTTCGCGTTCGGCGCACCATACGCGATATTGTCCGCAACCGTGCGGTTAAACATTGTCGGTTCTTGGGGAATAAACGAAATGTTTTCGTGCAGGGAATCTTGGGTAACGGTGCGAATATCCTGACCATCAATCAATATCGCGCCGTCCGTCGGATCATACAGGCGCATAATCAGGTTGACCAGTGTTGTTTTACCCGCACCACTTGACCCGACCAGACCGATGCGTTCGCCCGCGCGAATATGCAGGGACAGATTTTCCAAAATCATCTTGTCCGTGTATTTGAATGACAAATTGCGGATTTCTATATCGCCACGTGGCACGCGCAATGTCGTGGCATTTGGCGCATCGCGCAGGACGATTGGTTGTACCAGCACGTTATACGAACCGACTGCATTGCCCCACGTGTTCACAAATTCTTTTATCAGCATAATTAAACTGAATGACATGCCACTTAAACTGCCGAACAAGGCCAGAACAAACGATACGTCCGCCAATGTCACACTGCCCGCCGCGTACATATACCCACACAGCAATATCAGCATGCCGAACCCAAACCAATCTACCACTACATTCCCCGGGGCCCAAAACAGGCGTGATTTATAGTTCGCATTACGGCCCGCGCGTTCAAACGCCGTGCGTTCTGGCATAACCGCGCGTTGTTCCCACTGCGCACGCGCGAACAATTTTACCGCCGAAAAATTAGACAGTGCGTCCAGCAATCGGCCCTGTAATGTATTCATTGCACGGGCACGCGCGGCGGCCGCACGCATCGCGTATTTGTATGTGACGCAACCCCACACAACACGAAATGCCACAACGCCCATAATCAGCGCGACAAATTGCCAACCAATCTGGAACAATGCGCCAAACGACACCACAAACAACATCAATGTTGCCAGCCCGTCACCCAACAGTGATATTGCCGCGGGGAACGTTTCGGCAATCTGGTTTATCTGGCTGCCGATTTTCCCAGGCATGGAATTGGCATAGAAATCCATATTTTGGTGAAAAACATAGTTATACAATTCCGCCGAAATCCGGTTATTCGCGCGATACTTGATATAATTATCAAACACCGTCCAACGCAATATAGACGCGCCAATCATCACACCACGCACAATCAACCACGCCACAACCGCGGGCACAATAATCTGAGCCACCGCGGCGGCCGGCGCAGATTCCAGCGCACCAACAACATATTTCAAGAAAAACGATGGCAACAGTGTTACGCCAAAAATATCAATAAACGATAGGATTAAAAATAAAACCGCAACTGGGCCGGCATACCGCCAAAATCTGTGAATATAAAATGTTGAAACTTTCCGTGGTAAATCCTGCATCTTCTAACCTGTACAATCACCCAGATGCTAGCAATAAAAGCAATAAAGTCAACGTCTATTTATTCTGATAAAATTCGTGCCAGCGCGTCCGCCGTCAACAGGTTCACCGTTTGAAACACGCCACGATAAAATACCGCAAAATTATTAAACACGCACGGTAATGATTTCGCCGCAGCAACGCTGTCCACATGATGCAAATTTACCGGCACATTATGCGCGGTGCAATATTCACGCACCATATCAATCGTCTGGGCCATGTACGGACATTGGTCATCATAAAATATGGTCAGAATGTCTGTGTCAATGTGCGGGCTTTTCACCGCGTCTGGGAAATGCGGCACAGTTCCATCAAATGACAACGCCAACAACTCGTAACCATTGTTCGTTTTATCAACCGTTTTGAATCCATGCGTGCGCGCAAAATTCTGGTCAGACAGCCATGCACGTTGTCGATCCGCGCCCAGCATACAAACCCCAGACGCACCAGCGCGACGGGCATCATCGATACAATAATTCAGCAATTCCGCGCCATATCCATGTCCACGAAACGGCGGCAACACCCACAGGCAATAAATATAGTAATAATTATCGCCCACAATCGGTGTCCACGCCGCGTCCAATGGCGCGTATTCAATAAAACACGTACCGCGCGCATTCAGCTTGCGAAACACATGCCCCGATGCCAGACGGTCGCGCAACCACGCACGTTTTGCCTCTACCCCCGGATGTTTGGTACGACTGCGAATAATACAGCACAGATGTTCGTCCGCGATATTTTCAGGTGTTAAATTTATAAATTCCGGCATACGTGTTCCTTTTTTGGGAATTATAACATAAAACCGGCACAAAAAAAACGTTTAACCGTCTTGACAAAACGCGTATTTGTATTACAATATTCAATATGGAACACAGACAATATTGTATTTATTGCAACAAAGAAATCACAACCCGCAGCAGCGAGCACGTTATACAAAACGCGCTGGGCGGGTTGCTGGAATCCGAGGATATTTGCTGTCCTGAATGCAACAATTACATCAGCAAGTATATTGATGCGCCGTTTACCAAGACATTTAACCCAATTATCAGCCGCATTGATAATTTTTCCAAGACAAACAATACTAAATCTATGCCACCGTGCACGGGAACTGTTTCATATAATGGCACGGAATACAGTGCAAACATCAAGGGTGGTCGTGTTGTTTCGTGTCCTGATTTAAGTCGCGCATTACGTTGCGACATATCAAAATTACCAACACCACCACAGATTGTGTCGTATAATTTTGACCTGCAAAATGGTGCGTTCCAAACCGGTATGGCCAAGATTGCGTTTAACTATGCCATGTCACAAAATGTAGATTTCAAATATTTGGCATCTGGGCTGGCGGTTGACCGTGCGGGCAACACCGTGAACAGTATACAGTACAATTACCCTGTTGTGCCGTTTTGCCCACTGAATCCGGTTGATGCGTTTATAGAATCAGAACCCGTCACCACACCGTTCCACAACATGATTTTATTTTCCCAGCATAATGAACTGTGGTGCTATGTCGATTTGTTCAATACGTTCCAGTACTATGTCTTGTTGTCCGACAACGTGCCGAACGACAAACAGATATATGCGAACTATGCCCAGACATTGCAAAAACTGAACCGCGACGCGCCGGTATTGGACGATTTGCATGACCCAAAAACAGTCATGATTTATGCCCAGCAATATGGTGTTGAACCAACCATGGATGCCGCGGAATTTACACGTCGCGTAAATAACGCCGTGGCGGGCAAATCGCAAAAGGTAAAAATGTCGCACATAATCGGCCCACGAATTGCACGCACACCAATTATTCCACTGATGATGCAGGCACGTGGTGACACCGCCAGCGTACGATTGATTGGCGATTCAATACACCTGTATTTTGACGACGATATTTTCCAAGAGAAAAATTTCAGAACCGTAACCCCATGTCTGGACAGGGGCGGGGTTGCCGCATACCCGCATGAAATAATGCGCGTTGTGAATGAAAATCCAGATATGCTGAAACAATACACCACAATGAAATTCAATAATTTGAATAACCAGTTGTGCGCACAAAAACAACGATAACATAAAGTATGATTGCGGTTCCCTCGCCCACGCGTTGCGTGGGACTGCGGGGCATTCGTGACAACGCGCCCGTCAAACATACGGGCGCGTTTACTCATTGTCGAACCCCTTCTTCGGGTTCTTCGTCCCTGTGTCCCGAAAAATTAAACGGCCGCTGACGCGACCGTTGAAAACTGTCTCGCTCGGTGTGCTTTCGCACGCCTGTGCGCAAATTTGTACTTATTCAAACTGCGCTTCGCTTGTTTTCTTTGAATTTTTCGCTCGGTGTGCTTTCGCACACCTGTGCGCAAATTTGTACTTATTCAAACTGCGCTTCGCTTGTTTTCTTTGAATTTTTCGCTCGGTGTGCTTTCGCACACCTGTGCGCAAATTTGTACTTATTCAAACTGCGCTTCGCTTGTTTTCATATACAAATTTTGGTGGGGACACAGGGATTGGCTTCGCCGACCTTGGGTAATCGCCATGCGGCGACCGGCGTTATTCCGCCTTTACCCTGCGGTTCGACCCCCTTCTTCGGGTTCTTCGTCCCTGTGTCCCGAAAAATTAAACGGCCGCTGACGCGACCGTTGAATTTTTCTGGTGGGGACACAGGGACTCGAACCCTGGACCCAATGATTAAAAGTCATTTGCTCTACCAACTGAGCTATGTCCCCAAAACGGAACCTGAATCTGGAACTTGCGTTCTCTGTTCAAGGTTCGGGGCAAATTCTGACACAATCTGAAATAAAAATCAAGAAAAAATCGCATTTTTATTTATTTTTTGTTTTTCGCGCCTGTGCCGCCGCCAACAGGTGTTCGAAATCAATCGCCCCGCCCGCGTCGGCGTCCAGCCAATCTGTCACATGCGTGACGATATTTTCCACGTGGCGCGCAATAACAGTGCGACTGTTACGAAAACGCGTTTCGTTGACCAAGTGCAACAATTCCCGCCCTAAACCCGCCAATGTCTGAACCTGATTTACCGACAACAGGTCTGCCTGCGCCGCACTGTACAGCAAGTTTTCCAATTCAGTGTGATACGACCGCAATGTGGCGATTGTGGTTTTGCTCAGGTTGATTTTACGCGCAATCATTCCCGCCGTCAGGCCGTCCATTCTGTTCAGAGATTCCAACGTTGCGCGCCCACGCACCCCAATCGACCGACGCAACAGCATTATGATATTCAGCACCAACACGTTTATCTTGTCCGTCATATTTGCCGCCAATGTAGTACTGAGTTTATTGGAAATTCGAGAATTAGAATAATCGTACAGCAAAAACACCAGTGGTATCGACAACAGCGACGCCGCGATATTCGTCATCAAATCCGCCAGTTCTTTGTCAGCAATGTTATCCTTGGTCAATGTGAACAATGCCACCCCACCCGCGATTGACAGCAGGTATGGAATACTTTTCAGGAAAATATCGCGCAACCGTATGCCCATGGTCACAGCATACACACATATCACGCGTGCGGCATCAGGAACAAAATACTAGATAATATCACACCCGCATGGGCGGATTGTCGTACTGGGCACATCATCACAGATTGTACAGCGGTTGCAATAGTTAGACGCGCGACTGCGCCCAAACACAATCGCCCACAGACCCAACGCCACCAACAACACCGCCATAATCGCGATACTGTAACGCCAACTGCCCAACGTTGCACCCAGACCGATAATCAAACTCATAAACAAATAAGACGTCTGGTCGGCAATGCTGAAAAAAGACAACATTTCCATTCTGTTACGGGGTGGCAACATGTTCTGGAATCGCGCAAACAGCAATATTTTCAGGCACGCACATATTGCGTACGCCACGCCCAGTGCGACCAGCCCGTACGCATTATAGTTCATTGCGAATACCGCAAACAATACCCCCACAACCAATATCATTACATACAGCCACATTGGGCGCACCCATGTAAATTTGTGTGCATACGATTGGCCCAAAACCTGACACAGCATCATAAAGAACGGCACGATACCAATAAACTGAACCGGTATGCCGATGCCAAAACCAATCAGCGACAGATAATCGTCCAGATATGAAAAATTAGTCACCAGAACCGTAATAACCAACATCACGATAACCGATGGCGACGCGCACATAACGCCGACCGCATTCTTGATTGATTTGGAAATCGCCCCGGCATTATTGGTGATGCCACTGTATTCTTGAATCAAATGCATGCGCATAACCGTTATCATTCCACCAATCATCGCCAACACTGACAATGCCGTCACCCATTCATAACCAAAGAACATCAACAGTGACCCCGCCGAAGACAATGCCGCCCCAATCGCATCAATATTCTTGCGCCGACTGAGCACGCGTTCATACGACATCGTGTCGCTGCGGGCGCAAACCTCGTCATACAAGACATCTTCGGAAACGACGTTGTAAATCGCCCCTTGGACGCCCCACATCAGCATACCGATGGCGAATACCGGCAGACACGGCCACAGCAGCCACATAATTATTGCCACTGCTTTGATTACCATACCAAACAGCATTACATTTTTTGCACCAAACCGGCGTGCAATATGCGCAACCGGTAACTGTGTCAGCAATACCCCGCCCGACCACAGCATCAACAGCACAGAAATTCCAAAATCACTGACACCGTGCGCCTGCATAAAAACGGCATAAACGGGTTCAAGGAACAGCAACGCATTAAAAAACGTATAGCCATAGATACAATTCAAAAATCTGGTCAATGAATATTTATCAGACATCCCCGCACGCCCCCACATAAACGTGCTTGCATTATACACTATTTTTATGCCCTGTGTATTGATTTTTTGGCAAAAAAACACTATAATTACACGTGTAAGTGATTAAAAAGGCGTGCCCATGTCTGTCAAGATGAATGAGTTTTTATTACAGTACTACAAGCAGTTGCGTTTTAACAACATGCCGGCCGAGGTTCGCGCCCAGTTCAACGTATATCTGAAGGCCGATGATTTCCGCGGTCATATGAAGGACTGGAAAAAAGAACTGATGACGAATGGCGCGAACAATCCAATACCCGACCCGACCGAGGTAAATGGCGCGTGGGAACTGAGTGACGCCGAATGGGAAAAGTTATTCCGCGCATTCCAAGATGCGTTTCGCGCGATGGACGCGGACAAGAAATCATTCAAGGACAACAAAGACGCGAATGATTTCCTGAATGAATATTTTGGCGATTTGCGTCTGTTTTCAAATGGCGTTGCCAGCAATGATGCCGAACAAGAGATTCAGGGTAATTTCAAAACATTCTTGGAAAACAACCGTCAGGTTTTAGAGGTTGCGTTCAAGCAATGGGGTTTGACCAACGGTGATTTTTCTTATTCCGACCTGATGGGTGGTATTCGGGACAAGAAATATAACACATCGCCAAAGTTCCAACAGAAAATCAAAGATGTTGCCCAGTATGTTGCGTACTATATGCGCCAGCCGGATTTTGTAAATTCGCTGGGGCCAAATGCACAATTAAACCTGCCTAATTTTGAAAAGGTTGAAAAGGGATTCGACGACGACCAGATTGATCCGCTGAAACTGGATTATTTCAAGCGCAATCACCGTGATTTGCTGGATACCCTGAACAAAAAGTCCAAAGTTTATAATGTATTCAAGACATATGACAAGGGCAAGATTTCCAAACCGCTGGACGAGGCAAAAGAGAAAGTCAATTACGACAGCAAGGAATCTGATGACTATGTTCCGCCAAAGCGTGATGATGAACTGACCCCATGGCAACAGTTGTCCAAGAATATTGGTGACACTTGGTCTGATTATATGGACAAGTACACCAAACTGCGTGGTGACCGGTTGTATATGTCTGATTCCGCCAAGGCGATTGTCAAGGCATTGGACGATAAAAAGGTCAAAATGAAACCAACCGATGGGTTGGGTAAACTGGTCGAAAATACCGATGCGATAAAGACGAACCTGCTGTATAAATCGCCAACCGCGACCAAGCATTTTGAATGGATGGCCAAGACGTTAAAAGAATTGCAATCCACCATGCCCAAGGCGTTTAATGGCGCATTGCAAAACGGGCGTCAGATGCGTGCGTTGGTATCTGAATTGATTATGACCGCCGTTCGTGATGGCAAAATGGACGAGGCAAAATCCGCGATGGAGGTTTTGTCGGTCATCCACTATGGTTACACCACCAGCAAAATCATGGATGCATTGGGCAAAGAAAACCTGACTGTGTTTTCCGACGGGAAATTATCATGGAACAAAAATCAGGGTGTTCAGTTTGTCACAAACGCCATGGACAAGAGTATCAAGTGGGCATTTATGGCGGTTGGGTATGGCATAACGATTGCGGGAAATGCGTATAACCTGCGCGGCAGCAAGTTTAATCAGGCCACCGGCCGTATGAAAAAGGCGCACGATGACTTTGTTCAGAAAAATGATGACGAGAAAAACAAGAAAATTGCCGAACGCAATATAGAAAACCCATTGGCACAGCAACGCATTCAAGCCGAACAAAACGTGATGGCGCAAACGGGTATAACCGATGCGACATACGCCCAGCACGAACAGGCGTATAACACCGCCGACGCGGATGCAAAGCAAAAACTGACGGCGATGAATGATGCCGACAAACGCCTGAAAGACGCCAACAAAAAATTGGAATCTTATGATGATTTGGAGCAGCAAATACAGAGCGCGAAACAGGCATCAGCCAAGATGCAACAGGATTTGCAACAGTTGAAAAATGCACTGAATGACCCGAACACATATAACGGTATGCCACCACAGGTGGCAAATGCAGTGGCGGTTGATATTCAGCGTCAGATTACGGATTTAACCCAACAAGACAACGATTTGAAAAAATCCCTGTCCCAGTTGAACAAGAGTCAGCAGAACTTGTTGACCAATCCGGACATTCAAAATGCATTGAACAATCGTCCGACATATCAGACGAACTTTAATGCCGCACAGGCGTCGTACAAAGCCGCACAACAAAGGGCAGACCAGTTAGGTGATCCTGTGCACAAATTCAAAAATGCAAAAGATCGCGTTGATGAATGGAACAGCCAGATTGATAAACGCAATGCCGAAATTGATAACTGGGACGATAAGCACAATGATAAATTCCAAGAACTGATGGCGTATTGGGATTTCTTGGAAACCGGCCGCAACCTCCATATTGGTAAATTGCATTCGTGGACACCCGGCAGTGAAGAAGAAAAACAGAAAAATTTCAACGGCAGTGCACTGTTCCAACAATATCTGGCCGCGTATGGGCGCGTGGCATAACGCCCTTGCCTTTTTCGGCAATTTGTGATATAATGTGCTGCATAACGACACCGCCAATGGCGGTGTTTTTTATTGCAAAAAATCAATCAACATAAAAGGAATTTATATGGCACGAGTTTTACAAATTCGGCGTGGCAACGCATCACAAAACGATAACTTTACAGGAATGGCGGGTGAAATCACAATGGACACCGATGCAAAAACACTGCGTGTGCACGATGGCGAAACACTGGGCGGGTTCGCACTGGCGCGCGCGGGTGATGGCGGCGGCAGTGGCGATTTTGATATCGGTTCAGTATCAGACGAATTTTGGACGGCACTGTTTGCGCGTATGTCGGCGCGCGTACCCGAAATTATGACGTCGCCTGAAATTGCAATTACCAACACATCGGGTCAGGAATATATTTTTGACACTGCCCGCACGCCAATATTTGCAAATGTCGTATTGCGTTGCAAATCCGCCGAATGCGGGTACGGCGCGGGCGACACGGTCGCGTCATTTGGCATTGGGGCACGCACAAATCCCGCACCAATGACGTATACGTCGGCAGACGGCCTGCATTGTGTGCAAATGGTTGGTGGCGAAGCGTTCTGGGTTTCGCACCGCGACACAGGAATTACGACAAAAATCACCCCTGAAAATTGGCGCGCAATATTCAGAGTTTACTGTTGAAACGGCTAAAATACTTTGCTATGCTGGTGGCGCAATAGAAAAAGAGGAAACAAATGTACATACTTGCACTGAACTGCGGTTCTTCATCATTGAAGTATCAGGTTTTCGACGCAACGTCCAAGAAAGCAATCGTTGGCGGTAACGTTGAAAAAATCGGTCTGCCGGATTCTTTTGTCACCCAGAAATATCCAGACGGCACAAAACAACGCAAAGACGCATCTATGAAAAATCATGACGAGGCATTGAATGTCGTTCTGTTCATGTTACGCGAAGCGTCCATTGACCTGAACGAAATCAAGGGCGTTGGTCACCGCGTCGTTATGGGTGGCGATAAATTCGCATCGTCTGTGGCGATTACAGATGATGTTATGAAAACAATCAACGAACTGTCGCCATTGGCACCGTTGCACAACCCACCTGCATTGATGGGTATTGTGACCGCAAAACAATTATTGCCAAATGCAAAACAGGTCGCTGTATTTGATACCGCATTCCACCAGACAATGCCAGATTACGCGTATCGCTATGCCGTGCCATCGGCGTGGTACACCGAATTGGGCGTGCGCCGCTATGGTTTCCACGGGACATCACACCTGTATGTTTCCAAACGCGCGGCAGCGATGTTGGGCAAACCCGCTGACCAGTGCAATTTGGTAACATTACACATTGGTTCGGGCGCGTCGGCCACCGCAATCAAGAACGGTATTTCCGTTGACACATCAATGGGTATGACACCAACCGCTGGTCTGACCATGGGTACACGTCCGGGCGATTTAGACCCAGGTGCGGTTCTGTATGTTATGAACACATTACACCTGACACCAGATCAAATGCAGAAACATTTGAACAAGGATTCCGGTCTGATGGGGCTGACCGAATGCTTTGCCGACCGTCGTGACGTCGAAGAAAACAAAGACGGCAATGACAAGTGCCGCTTGGCCATTGATACAGAGGTGCACAATGTTAAAAAATACATTGGCGCATATATGGCCGAATTGGGTCACACCGATGCATTGGTATTCACTGCGGGCGTTGGCGAAAACGACGATTACCTGCGCGAACGTTTCTGCACCGGATTGGAAAATTTGGGCATCAAACTGGACAAGGAAAAGAATGCCAAGGCATTGGCGCGCAAGGGTGTTGACGAAGCAGTAATCAGCACACCTGACAGCCGCGTCAAAGTATTTATGGTTGCCACCAACGAAGAATTGGTCATTGTCGAAGACACATTGGCAATCATGAACGGCACATATAATCCAAATCATTTGAAAATGGATTATTCGTTCGCAAAACAGCAAAAGACCAGATAATTTATTTCTGATGCACGACAAACGTCCTATTTCGGGACGTTTGTTTTTTTATTACATTTCTATTATTTTGATTTATTCAATATGTCGCCCGATTTAATGTATTCGGGGGCGTCTGACTTTAATTTTTGACGCGCGATTTTTGCATACTTTTTGGCGTTCTGGGCGTTTCCAATCATACTGTAATATTCCGCGCGCGCCCAATCACCACGACCATCATCATCACCATACGCGCGCGCCAGCACCCAATACGTCAACGGTGCGGGCGCGGCCAGTAACGCGCGCTTGCACAATTCAATGGCACGCGCGCCGTCGCCTGATTTTTTACGTTCGGTCAAAACCAATGCCAGTGCGGTCTGAATTTGGGGGGCATTGCCCGCCAATTCCAAACTGTGCGAATATGCGGTGACACTGTCGTCATAGTGACCAAATTGATATTCAATGTCGCCCAACAATTCATAGAAATATGGATTGTCCGCGTGGCGCGAAATCAGTGTTTGCGTGCCAACGCGCGCGGCGTCCAGATTGCCCGCCTGCATTGATGCAATGGCGCGGGCGTATATTGCCGCATCTGATTTGTCCGAATACGGATACAGTTCGCGCACGCGCGTGGCGGTGTCCAGATAGCCGACCAATTTCGCCTGAATCAAACGGAATTTTGCATCACGCGCGGGGTCGGCCGCGGGCACGGTATAATCTAATTTTGCAATTCGGTCGCGGACATTTTTCAATCGTTCGGTTGTCAGCGGGTGATTCACACGCGTTGGGTTCACGCGCGATTCCGCCGCACCACTGATTTCGCGCATTTGTTCAAAAACCTGAATAAAACCGTTCGGATTTTGCCCCGCACGCACCATCAAATCCAATCCCATATTGTCGGCAATGCGTTCTTCGTCGCGGGTAAATGCCAACATAGATTGCTGGGCAACGCCACTGGATCCCGCCAACACCCCCGCCCCCAGCGACGGATTACCACCCGCCACCATCAGACCGATTCCCAGTGCCTGAATCAGCATTGCGCGTTGCATTTCCGCCGCCATGCGCGATGACATCTGGGCCATATGGCCGCCGATTGTATGCCCCAATTCGTGCGCAATTACCGCCTGTAATGCGTCGGGGGATTTTATTTGTGTCAACAGGCCGGTATAAATATACACATCGTCGCCCCCCATAACAAACGCGTTAAAATCATCGTCGCGCACGATATGCACGCGCAGGCGATTTTCTGGAATTTCCGCCGCGGTGGCAATGGGTTGCACCAATTCAGTTACCACACGTTCAATTTCTGTATCATTTATCAACGACACCGCATGCGCGCCGGTCGCAAAAAATACAGATAATAAAAAGACAAATATCTTATGCACCCAGTTGTGTCCTGCGGTTAAATATGAACATTAAATCGCGCGCCCATGGCGTTGGTACGTCCATATCACGTGCCGCGGCCGATGCCAATCGGAACAAATCCCGATGTTCGCGCCAATCGGCAAAGTGGTAATTTATCCACCCACTTTGACGTGTTCCAATCAGTTCGCCCGTACCGCGCATCATCAAATCTTGTTCGGCGATTGCGAATCCATCATCGGTTTCGCACAGCACCGACAGACGGCGCATGCCGTTCTCGCTGGTGCTTTTGCCATACAGCAATATGCAATACGATTGTGCATTGCCGCGTCCGACACGACCACGCAACTGGTGCAAAGCCGCCAGACCGAATTGTTCGGCGTTTTCAATTACGATAATTGTGGCACGCGGGACGTCAATTCCAACCTCTATGACCGTGGTGGCGACCAAAATTGACATATCAGAATCATTATCGGCAAATCGCGCCATTGTCGCATCACGCTGCTTTTTGTCCATCTGGCCATGAACCAGACCCGCCGTTGGGAAAAATTCCCGCAGGTATTCGTACCGCGCGGTTGCCGCCGCCGCACCGTTATCATCGCTGTCGTCAACCAGTGGACATACCCAGAACACCTTGGCCCCAGCAGCAATTTGCGATTTCAGGCGCGTAACCAAATCGGCAATTCGCGATGTCGGCAATTTGGTTGTGATAATGGGCAGGCGTCCCGCCGGCTTTTCATTTATAATCGACACGTCCATATCACCATAGATTGTCATGGACAGCGTACGCGGAATCGGCGTTGCCGACAACGCCAACATATCAGGATTTTCGCCCTTGGCACGCAGGGCCTCGCGCTGGGTAACGCCAAAACGGTGTTGTTCATCAACAATGACCAGACCCAAATCGCGGTATTCCACATCGTCTGAAAACAACGCATGCGTACCGATAACCAGACGCGTCCGCCCAGAACGCAAAGATATCAATTTTTCGCGACGCGATGCCCCCTTGTCCCGACCGGTCAAGATATCGCACACAATGCCGATTTTATCGCACATTGGTTTCAGTTTGGCATAGTGCTGCATTGCCAGTGCGTCCGTCGGGGCCAGCATTGCCGTTTGTGCCCCAAATTCCGCCATACGCACCGCCGCCGCCAATGCGACGATGGTTTTACCACTGCCCACGTCACCCTGAACCAGACGCATCATCGGCACATCCGCCGACATATCGGCAAAGATATCATCAATCGTGCGTTTCTGTGCGCCCGTTAAATCAAATGGCAATGTGGCATAGAATTTTTCCAACAAATTATATTTCTGGGGACGTACCGTGCGACGATTGCGCGGGTCATGGCGGTTGCGGCGGCTGATTGCAATCGCCGTCTGGTGTGCCAGTAATTCCCAATATGCCAATTTAACAATGTATTTTGAATTTGGTGCCAGATCCGCATCGTCCGCAGGATAATGCACGTGCGCCAACGCGTCAAAAAATTCACGCGTATCAGAATCTGTTTCGCCCATCATCTTGTCCGGCAATGCGGCAAAGATTTGATCACGCACTGCGGCGAATGTTTTTTGGGTCAGCCCCTCGCCCGATGGGTAAATTGCCTGTGTCTGGGGAATTTTGCCGGCGTTTTGCATTTCTTCGATAAAATCGGGGTGATTTATCGTTGCGCGCGCGGATTTTTCCAATTTGCCACTGACCATACGCCATGCGCCAATCGGCAATTTTTCCAACCAATAATCCAAGAAACGCGTATTAAAGAACTGTAACACAACCGTCGCACCGGTTTTATCGGCACAAACGACCTGTGTCGGGGCACGACGCCCGCGAAAGAACCCGCCACGACGATGTGATTTAACCAACAGCGGTATTGTCAGCGTTTCGCCCGCAACCCCGTCCGCCACGCATTCGGTAACGCCACGCGCCCGCACATACGACGGCACGTGCAACATAAAATCCAATACGCGACGCCCGCCCAAGACATCGTCAAATCGTGATGCCAGAACCGGCCCCACCCCCTTGACGAATTGCAGGTCTGTGTTCAAAAAATCAAACAGTTCTTTGCGCATTTGCCGATTTATTCCAAAACCTGTTTTTGCAAATCAATCAGTTTCTGACATCCCGCACCCGCCATTTCCATCAGTTTGGAAATTTGCGCCGCGTCAAATGGGTGCTGTTCACCGGTTGCCTGAATTTCAACAAAGCGTCCTGATTCAGACACAACAAAGTTAGAGTCCAATTCGGCGGCGCAATCTTCGTCATAATCTAAATCCAAGACCAATTCACCATTCCACAGACCGGCGGAAACCGCGGCAACGTGTTCCCGCACGGGATTCTGGGATATGCGGTCATTCTGCATCAGCCAGCGCACCGCCAACATCAACGCGACAAAACCGCCCGTAATTGATGCACAACGCGTGCCACCATCGGCCTGAATCACATCGCAATCGATTGTAATCGTATGACGCCCCAATGCGTCCATATCAACCACACTGCGCAATGCGCGCCCAATCAGGCGGGAAATTTCCGCACTGCGGTGATCTTTCATAATTGCATCGCGCCCCTTGCGCGTGCCACATGCGCGCGGCAACATGGAATATTCCGCCGTAACCCAACCGCCGGTTTTATTTTGAATGCGTTTCCACAATGGCTGGTTCAAATCAACCGATGCGGTACACAGAACCTGCGTTCCACCCATTTTTATCAGGCACGAGCCCTCGGCCCACTTGTTTACGCCTGTTTCCATGGAAACCGGACGCATTTGATTTGGCTGGCGCATTGATGGACGCATCATATTATTCCCCCATATATTAAAATGTATATAATAAGTATATATTACCACAGGATTATTGCAATTTTTTTTACGTTTGCATTTTTTTATTCATACTGTTATGCTGTGCAATCATCAGAAAGGATTTGATTTATATGTCAGCACAGACAAAACGCCTGATTAAAAAAGTTATCAGTTATTCGGGCATATTCTTTTTCGTTTTGGCCGCAACCATGTTGTGGTGGCAATTACGTAATTATACATTTTATGACATTATTCACGCAATCGCGGCAATTCCGCTGGCAAACCTGATTGGGGCGTGCTGTGCGTGCTTTGCGGGGTATTTGGCATTGTCGCTGTACGATTATCTGGCATTGAATTATGTCGGCGAAAATAAAAAGGTTGTATGGTGGAAATGGATGCTGGCGGGTATGCTGGGGTTCGCAATCAGCAATAATGCCGGTCACGCGGTGGTCAGCGGTGGCGCAATCAGATATCGCCTGTACACGCGGTGGCGCATTCACGGCAGTGATATTGTGAAAATGCTGACGATTTCAGGATTTACGTATTTCTTGGGCTGCGCGGCGATTGTGCTGATTGGTTATTTCTTGGTTCCGCACGATATATTAAATTCGTCGACGGGGGCATCAGTCGGCCTGAATGCGTTGTTTGTGTTCTGTGCGGCGGCATTGATGGCATATTTCGCGATGACCGTGCTGTTCCACGGCAAACACATCAAAATCGGACAATTAAAGTTCCAAATCCCATCGACCCAGATGGCGTGGTTGCAGATGCTGTTGGGCATCACCGACAGTGTTCTGGCCGGTTTGGTACTGTATTTCTGCCTGATTCCGTTTGTGGACATTCCGTTTGGGACATATATCGGCCTGTTCGTTATTGCCCAAACCACCGGCGTATTCAGCCAAGTTCCAGGGGGCATCGGGGTATTTGAAAGCGTCTTTCTGTTGGCATTGCCCGACGGAATCGACAAGGCGAACATTTTCGGGGCACTGTTGGCGTACAGAATTATTTACTATGTTTTGCCGCTGATTGGTGTTGGGGGACTGTTCTTTATATATGAACGCTGGTTGCGCGCACGCATGAAACGTTGGGCAAACGAAGCGCGCGAGAAAATTTCCCAGATTCCTGCGAAAATAAAAAATATCAAACACACGAAAAAATAAATGCCTTGCCATACGGGGGGTGGGCATGTTATGCTGATACCTGTCGTATGACAATGGGGTATATGAAGTGTTTGTATTATCACTATTTTATACATTCTGTTGCGCGCCATTTGTTTACATGGTGCTTTCCCTTGGCATGGGCTGGGACGCCCCACAGGGACGGTCTGTATCCGTTGCATACGAACCCGCAACAAAAGGATTATTAAATGTCAAAAAAGATTTATGTGGACGCTGTCCACCCAGAGGAAACACGCGTGGTAGTGGTGGATTCTGCCACAAACCGTGTTTCTGATTTTGATGTTGAAACAACAACAAAACCCCAGATAAAGGGTAATATCTATTTGGCCAAGGTTATACGTGTCGAACCGTCATTACAGGCGGCATTCGTGGACTATGGCACGGGCAAGAATGGATTTTTGCCGTTTTCTGAAATTCACCCAGATTATTATCAGGTATCGCCTGAACAGAAAAAGAAACTGTTGGAATTGGCACATGCCAATATCGTTGATGACGACGATGACCCAGATGACGAAAATGATGAGGTTGCCGAATACGACGACCACAGTGCCGGCGAAGATAACAAGGAATTTGTTAAACGCGCGCGTGAGTTCAAGATTCAGGACGTTATTAAACCAAAGCAAATTTTGCTGATTCAAGGTGTCAAAGAAGAACGTGGCCAAAAAGGCGCGTCCATGACGACATATCTGTCATTGGCGGGTCGTTTCGCGGTTCTGATGCCTAATTCGCGCAAGCGTAACAGTTATGGAATTTCCAAGAAAATTTCTGACAAAACCGAACGCGCACGTTTGCGTGAAATCCTGCATGGCCTGAAAATCCCAAAGGGCATGACCGTTGTTCTGCGCACCGCGGCAATGGGTGCGGACGCGACATCTATCGCGGCGGACTATGATTACTTGGTAAATCTGTGGAATGAAATCCGCAAGACAACATTGGAATCGGTCGCCCCCATTACCATTCACACCGAAGATTCCCTGTTGCGTCGTGTTGTTCGCGATTTCTTGGCGGACAAGGACGATGTTCTGGTTATCCAAGGGGACGAGGCATATGAAGCCGCCAAAACGTATTTCCAGCAAATGTATGGCCGCGCGCCACGCAAACAGTTGGTTCAATACAAAGACGCCGCCGTTCCATTGATGGTCAAGGCCGGCGTTGAAAAACAACTGGAAGGGTTGCATGGCCCATATGTTCAGTTGCCATCGGGTGGGTCACTGGTTATCAACCAGACCGAAGCAATGGTTACAATCGACGTCAATTCGTCCCGCGCGATAAAAGAAAAAGACATCGAACAAACCGCCCTGAATACTAATTTAGAGGCCGCCGAAGAAATCGCATTGCAACTGCGTCTGCGTGATTTGGCGGGGATTGTTGCGATTGACTTTATCGATATGGAAGAAGAACGCAATAACCGCAAATTGGAAATGAAAATGCGCGAGGTTATGAAACGCGACCGCGCCCGCACACAGGTTGCGAAAATCAATACGTTTGGCGTATTGATGCTGTCGCGCCAGCGTCTGCGCAGCAGTTTCATTGAAACATCGTATGTCCAGTGTCCACACTGTTTGGGCGCGGGCGTCGTACCATCAATCCAGACCGCGGCACTGATTATGTTCCGCCATTTGCAGGAAAAACTGCTGGCAAAAAGTGCCCAGAAAATCATTATGACCGTCCCCAGCGACGTTGCGATTTACCTGTTGAATCACAAGCGCGCGGAACTGGCATCAATGGAATCTGAATTTGAAACAGAAATCGTTATTGTTGGCGACGACAGCATGATGAACATTGACCAGTATTCTATTCAGCGTGTTGCCCCAGAATCCAACAAGACCGAAGATTTGTTGGACGCGTACGCACCGTCAACCGATGCGAAAAAGAAAGATGCCCAGCATATGGACGCAAAAAAGACGACCATGAATGCCCCGCGTCGCAAACGCAAGAAACAACAAAAGAAGGCCACATTCTGGCAGAAATTGATTGGTTAAAATCCCGCCCCGTTTGGGGCGGAATTTTTTAGAGCATAGATAATAGATAGACAGTGTTTTTAGAACGTACTAAGTCCCAGAAACATTGTCATTGCGAGGAATGAAATGACGAAGCAATCCAGTAAATAAACAAGTGCGCCGATGGCGCGCTCTACTGACTGGATTGCCGCGCTGCGCTCGCAATGACAAGGGTGCTAGTAGAGCCAAGAAAAAAGATAGTGGCGGGAACGCAACCCGCAGGCGACACACGTGCTAGAACGTACTGCATTCCCCTCCATTGGAGGGGTGTCCGCAGGACGGGGTGGTCAAGAGAGCCCGTAATTATATATTACACAAGACCACCTCCCCGCTACGCGGTACTCCTCCATGGAATCGCCCACAAAATCTTACGATTTTGCGGGCGTTCAAAGGCAGGAATGACAATGGTGCTAGAATCTCTGTCATTGCGAGGAATGAAATGACGAAGCAATCCAGTGAATTAAAATGTGCGCCATTGGCGCGGCTTTATTTACTGGATTGCCGCGCGTCGCTACGCTTGCTCGCAATGACAATGTTTCTAGAATCTAACGCTTACTCGTAAGCGAACCTCGGTTCGAATCCGGTGAATAGACGACCGGTTTAACAAAAAACGCCAACCCTCCGGTTGACGTTTTTTGTTAAAATGGGGCGGATAACCTTATTGCTTCGCCACCTTGCAAAATCGCCCGATGGGCGACCGGCGTGTTTCCGCCTTTTTGCGGCGGTTCGAACGGCTTTACTCGCCGGTTCGAATCCGACCCGCCCAAGATTATTAAAAATGCCCACCGTTCAGGTGGGCATTTTTAATAATGGGGCGGATAACCGGATTCGAACCGGCGACACCTGGTACCACAAACCAGTGCTCTAACCAACTGAGCTACATCCGCCATACTGGTGGAGCTGATCGGACTCGAACCGACGACCCCTTGCATGCCATGCAAGTGCTCTACCAACTGAGCTACAACCCCTTGCGACGACATATTCTATATTTCTTCTTGCCAAATGTCAAATCAATTTGCTAACCTTTTTACACAAGAAGGAGATTTTAATATGGATTATCAAGCATTGAAAGCCGAAGTTGAACAAAAAACCCAGCAAACTCTGGACGTTTTGGCGGGCGAATACGCCGGTCTGCGTACGGGACGCGCGTCTGTGCACCTGTTGGACGGTGTACGCGTGCCGGTTTATGGTTCTGACATGCCATTGAATCAGGTTGCGACCGTTGCCACCCCAGATAACCAGACGTTGAGTGTCACCGTTTGGGACATCAACAACGCGGGCGCGGTTGAAAAGGCAATTCGTGATTCTGGTTTGGGTCTGAATCCAAACACCGCGGGCGGTGTTATTCGCCTGAACCTGCCACCACTGACCGAAGAACGCCGTCGCGAACTGACCAAGGTTGCAGGTAAATACGCCGAAGAAGCCAAGATTTCTATGCGTAACATTCGCCAAGATGCAATGGGCAAAATCAAACGCGCCGTCACCGACAAGGAAATTTCCGAAGATGACCAGCGCAAATTCGAAGATGATTTGCAGAAAGTGTTTGAACTGCGCGCATCACAGGTTGATGCACAGGCCAAACAGAAAGAAGCCGACATTATGTCCGTCTAATGGGGTTTATTGGCCATCTGTCACGCAAATTATCACCCACAGCATATTGGATTTAGAAATGTTTAGAATATTCAAAAAGAAAGTAAATGACGTCGCCAGCGCGCCTGTGCGCGTACCACAACATATCGCATTTATCTGCGACGGTAATCGCCGCTGGGCCGAGGCCCGCGGTCTGCCCCCGTTGATGGGACACAAGGCCGGAATTGCAAACTTTGAAAATCTGGTTGATTGGTACATCGCGCGTGGTGTGTCCACGGTGACGTTCTTTATATTTTCCACCGAAAACTGGAATCGTTCCAAGGAAGAAGTGGATTATCTGATGGACTTGTTCTATACAGAATTAAAGAAAAATATGAAGCACGCGTTGGAAAAGAATTTGCGCTATCGCGTGGTTGGTTCGCGTGACCGTTTGCCAAAACGTTTGGCACATATGTGCGATAAACTGGAAGAAACATCGGCTGAAAACACCGGTGGTACGGTTGTGTTTGCGCTGAACTATGGTGGTCAGGGCGAAATTATTGACGCGGTAAATGCCGCGGTTGCCGCCGGCGAACCGGTTACACGCGAAACGTTTGAAACATTCTTGGACACAGGCGATTTATTGCCGGTTGATTTGATGGTTCGCACCAGCAATGAATTTAGAATCTCTAATTTCTTGCTGTGGAAATTGGCGTATGCCGAACTGATGTTCGTTCCTGAACACTGGCCTGATTTGGTCAAAGACGAACGGATGTGGCAGCGCACATTGGACGAATACGCGCGTCGTGACCGCAGATTTGGTGGCGGCAAAAAGGCGAATTATTCCGGTAAACAAAAATAAGGTTTTGACATGTCAAACACATCACAGAGAGTCATTGTTGGCGCAATTATGGCGACGGTGGCCGTTGCGGCCGCAGTGGCGGAACACTATGGATTTCATGCGGTACGTTATCTGGGGATTCTGGTCGTACTGGGTATGATTCTGGAAATGATTATGGCAATTCGTCATGTGCCACAAGAACAGTTGTGCCAGAATAAAAACTGGCTGGTATATGGCGGATTCTTGGCATGGTTATTTGTGATGTTGGCGGCGATAAACACCGTGGCAACGCGTCCATGGATTATTCTGTTGCTGTTGTTGACAATCAGTGGTGCGGACATTGGTGCATGGTTCTTTGGCCGTATGTTGGGCGGGGACAAGATGTGGGAACGCCTGTCCGCGAACAAGACATGGGCGGGCCAGATTGCCGGCATTATATGCGGCACGGCTATGGCGTTGCTGTATGGGTTGTTGGGGACTGATACTTTTATGCCACAACTGATGTGGATTGGGATTAGTATCGCGTTACTGAGCCAATATGGTGACCTGACCGCCAGTTGGGTAAAACGCCGTATGAGCATCAAAGATTTTGGTCATATTTTGCCGGGGCACGGTGGAATGCTGGATCGGTTCGACGGGTGGATTTATGCCCTGCCCCTGATTTGGTTGATTATGTTGTAATACAGATTTGTAAATGTAAAGGAACGGAAAGTAATGCATACGATTGTGGCTGTGATTGCATTGATGGTTGTGTTGGGCGTGGTCGTGTTTATTCACGAATTGGGGCACTTTTTTGCCGCACGCGCATCCGGCGTCCGTGTTGATAAATTTTCAATCGGATTTGGGCCGGCAATTATCAAGTGGCACGACCGACACGGCACACAATGGCAGATTGCATGCCTGCCACTGGGCGGGTTCGTTTCCATTTACGGCCAAGAAATGATGTTTGACCGCAAGGCATACTCAGAATTGCCCGCCGATAAAAAGGTGGGGCATTACCTGTCTGCGCCCGCGTGGAAACAGTTTATAATTGTTGCCGCCGGCGTAACCATGAACTTTATTTTGGCGTGGTTTATTTATTCTGGGATTGCAATGTTCCATCCAAAGAATGTTCAGTTGCCCGTTGTCGGTCAGGTTATTCAGGAATCCGTCGCATTCAAGGCGGGCATTAAACCTGGGGACACCATTGTTCGCATTGATGGCGAAAAAATCACAAACTGGGGCGAACTGATTATTGCCAAAGAAATCGCGTCGAACCGCAACGCAAACGTGATTGTTGTGCGTGGCGAAAAATTGGTAAATGTTGAACTGTCGCCCGCCGAACGCTGGGGATTGATTGCCGACGGCAGCAAGACCGAATTGCGCAAGAAAGGGTTCTTTGGCGGATTGCTGACGGGGGCACGCGAAACGTATTACCAGTCCAAGACCTTGGTGGTGGTGCTGAAACAAATTATTACGGGCGAACGTTCGTCAAAGCAACTGGGGTCATTTATTACCATTGCACAGGTTTCGGGCAAAGCGATGGAGGCAGGAATATTTGCATTGCTGTCTATTATTGCCTTGCTGTCGGTGAATTTGGCTGTTATAAATCTGTTGCCGTTGCCGGTATTGGACGGGGGGTATTTGCTGATACTGGTAATCGAAGGGATTACACGTCGTAAATTGCAGGGGCGCGCGATGGAATACGTTATCATCGCGGGATGGTTGTTGATTGCCGGCCTGTTTATACTGACGATGTGGAACGATTTGGCACGCGTATTTGGGTAATACACTATGAATACAAAGAAATTATTTTTGGCAACCACACTGGCCGTCGTGGCGACAGGTGCAAATGCGGCAACCGTATCGCGCGTTGACGTATCGGGCAATCGCCGTATGGACGCGGAATCGGTGCGCATTCTGTCTGATGTCAATATCGGCGACACCGTGGGCGAGGCACGCGCCAACCAAATTGCAAAAAAGTTACAGGAAAGTGGTTACTTTTCAAAAATCAACGTTCGCATGTCAGGCAATGTGCTGAAAATCGACGTGGTCGAAGCACCAACCGTCAACATGGTAACGGTCGAAGGGAACGATGAAATTTCCACCGATGATTTGAAGAAAGAAATCCGCCTGAAAGAACGCGCGGCGTTCGATGAATCAACCATTGGCGCGGACGTCCAGCGTATGCTGACGATATACCAGCGCAAGGGGTTCTTTGGCACAAAAATCGAACCAAAGCGTATTGAATTGGACGACAATCGCGTGAACGTCGTTTATGAGATTACAGAGGGGCATCCAACATACATCACCGACATTGACTTTGCGGGGAACAAGAAATTCAGTTCGCGCACGCTGCGTGGCGAAATCTTGTCACGCGAACATGCGTGGTGGCGTTTCATGACCCAGTTTGACGTTTTTGACGAAGACCGCATTCAATATGACCAGCAGATGTTGCGTCAATTCTATCTGCGCAATGGCTATGCGGATTTTGCCGTGACCGATGCGACCGGTGTTTTCACGCCCGACCGCCAGTATTATTCGGTAACATTCACCGTTGACGAGGGGCAGCAGTACAAATTCGGCAAACTGGACATAGACAACCCGTTTCCCGATGTGTCGACAGATGAACTGCGCAAAGTGGTCAAAATGTCGGCGGGTGACACGTACAATGTTGACTTGGTTGACGAAACGATATCGGCCCTGCGTGGGGCAGTTGCCGATCATGGGTATGCGTTTATCAATGTTGAGCCCGTGCCGACAAAAAACAGCGACACGCATACGATTGATATGACGTTCAAGATTCAAAAGACCAATCGTATTTACCTGAACTCTATCAATATTTTGGGCAATGTTCGCACGTTTGACACCGTGATTCAACAGTTGTTGCCGATGCGCGCGGGCGATCCATTTTCGCTGCAAACCATTGAACAAGGTCGCCAGAACCTGATGCGTACCCGTTATTTCAAAGATGTCCAGATGGTGCCAACCCGATTGGCCGATGCAAATATGATGAATCTGGATATCAAGGTTGAAGAACAACCGACGGGCGAACTGTCGGGCGGGTTCGGATGGTCGAACATCAACGGTTTTATGGTTGATGCGGGCATTACCGAAAACAACTTTATGGGACGCGGCCAGATTGTTCAACTGCGCGGGTCAATCGCCCAGTATCAAAAACAGGCATTGTTCAGTTTCACCGAACCTTATTTGTTTGGGCGCGCGTTGTCGGGTGGGTTTGATGTATCGTACACAATGTATAACTATTCGTCATTGGGCGGATTGGGATATGATCGTGACTCGCTGACAATCGCGGGACGTATGGGTTGGAAATTGACCGACAACTGGTCACAGACGGTGCGTCTGTCGGCGGCATTTGACCAAAACTATGACCTGCAAACCGTGGGCGGGTGGCGCGATTCAACGTTGTATACGTTGGCCACATATTTGAAATACTATAACCTGAATACCAATTTCCAACAGAACACGCACACCGGTGTTGTGGCGAATTTAGGTCTGGCATATACCGGCTTTGGGGGCAGCGAAACATTCATGCGTTACAGCGCGGACATTACCGGCATGGTCAAATTCTTTGACGACCGGTGGCAGTTGCGCTCGTCGCTGGATTTCGGGTATATTCAACCTTTGGATGGCGATTATGTATCGCGTGTGTACCGCTATTTTTTGGGCGGGGAATCACTGCGTGGGTTTGATATCGCCGGCGTCGGCAGTCGTAACTGGTTCTATACATCGTACTCGTTGGGTGGCATGTGGAAATTGAACGGTTCAACACAACTGAATTTCCCTGTGTTTATTCCAGACGAATACCAGATAAAGGGATTTGTGTTTGCCGATTACGGTATCTTGGGCAAGCCACCACGTGACGAATACACATACAGAAATGTGTATGGCGCAACACGCAGCAACTTTATCGACAGTGACCTGCGCACATCGGTTGGTTTTGGTATTTATTGGAACACGCCAATGGGCCCGATGAATTTCAGTTGGGGTTGGCCACTGCACATGAATGAATACGACCGCGAACGTCGATTCTTGCTGTCGTTTGAAACACAGTTTTAACAAATGCCCCGTTCGGGGCATTTGTTAAAGTTCAAAGTTCAGAGTTCAAAGTTCAAATGAATAAAGCAGTGCGCCATTCGGCGCACACATTATTTGCACTTTGAACTTTGGTGTTTGAACTTTTGCTTGACCCGCGGGCGCGAATTTTCTTATAATTTATTTACACAAGGGGAAGAAGGACATGAAGAAAGTATTTTTGGCTTTGTTTGTTGCATTGGCACTGGCGGGATGTGGTCAGATTTACGACCGCGAACCGGTTGGTGTTGGCTATGACAACAACGAATTGAAACTGAGTCCGTGCGCCTGTATCATGGTATATCAGGCATAAATCCCACGCATTACATCAGGGGGGATTGCACATTGGATTATCCAGACAATTTTGAAACGCCGGCATTTCCAGCGGGCAAACGCATTGCCGTTTCCCGTGCGATGGCGATTGCAACGTCGGTGGCGTTTTTCTTGATTGTGTGCGTGTGCGGTCTGATTATTTGGACAACGCGTGGTGCAACGGTTGAACCGTTTATTATTTCCATTGACAAGATTACGGGCGCGTGGTCTATTGTGGGTCACCCACATGGCCAGATGGCGTATTCCGCCACCCGCACAATGCAAGAATCGGTGATTGCGAATTTTACGCGCGATTGGTTCACGGTGTCTGGCGATGCCGATAACACCGCGATGTGGCAAACGTGCGAGCGCGAACAGTGTCGTTCTGATGATGCGCCGGCGCGCACCGATAAAACGTGTGCGATGTATTGCGCCACATCGGACAGCGTGTTTAACACATTCGTGTACAATGTCATTCCAAACTGGCAGGATATTGCCGCACGTGGTGGACGCATGACGGTTGACACAACCAGCATGCAAATTGCGCCTGTTGGGCAAATAACACAACATGGTGGCACGTGGTCAATTCAGGCCACCGTGTCCAGCACACTGGACGGCGATATGCAAATTATCGCCTTTGCCAAGGTTGCACGTCAAACATCGTGGTATCCACGAACACTGGGGTACTATATCGCGGGATTTAACACATACAGATTGAACTGATGAAAAAACTGATTATGTTTTTGACGGGTCTGATGTTGCTGGTACTGACGTTTGGGGCGTTGTACCTGGGCGGGGCGATTTATGACGCCGGCGAAAAACGCAGCATTGACACGTTCTTTTTCCAGCCGAATAATTTGTCCGCCGATCGCCCTGGGGAATTACAGACACCAGACGAGATGGGCGAAAGTCGCATTTTGAATATGCTGGTTGATCGGTATGTTACGGAATATTTCTATGTCATTCCAGACCGTGAAAACATTGCAGGCCGCACCCGTTCGAACAGTGTGTTGGCCCGTATGTCGGGCGCGGACGTGTTTCGCACGTGGCAAAACACGGTTGCCAATGAAATCCAGACCATGGCCGAACATGGCGCGATGCGCACCGCCGCGATTGTTGGCGACATATTGCGTCCCACCGGCAGTGATTATTGGCAGGCGGACTATGAATTACGCACATGGAACGTGGCAAACGATTTGTCTGTCGCGCCCACGGTTACGCACGGCACGATGTATATGAAAATCAGATATGAATCCGGCCTGCGTGATTCTGTTGTTGAATATGGTGTGCATCGGTATCTGGATAGTGGTGGCGATCCGGCGAACTTGTTCAAGTTCGAAGTACGCGAGGTTATTATTAGATAGCATTGTTTTGGGGTGGTATGAATATGAAAATGCGTTTTGGAATTTTGTTATCTTGGTTGGCGATATGCATCGCGCCCGCGATGGCGACAAACGATGACCCGTTTGACTTTGATAACTTTGCCATCACCGACAGTGGGGACGCCGACATCAATGTGGAATCGGTATCTATCAATGCCGGCGCATCACCCGCGGCGGTGGAATCGTTTGATATTGCCGGAATTATGTTGGGCATGCCATTCGAAGATGTCCAGACATTATTCTTCAAGGACAAGGGGTTATATTCCCCACGCAAAAAAGACAGCATTGTTTACACCATTGCCAAGGATTGGAAATACAATCTGGACTATGAATGTCGCCGCCAAGGGATTGTGATTCCCGCCGAATTGTCCAAGTGTGTGAACAGTTTGGCGCGCAATCGTGGGTTGCTGTATGCATCCGAATTACATTTGGAACGTGAAAACACCGGTGAAACAATCGTGGTATATTTCACCAGCAATGCAACCGACAATTTGGTATGGCGCGTCGTGTACAACAATGACGCCAATGAATTAGAGGGCGCAGCCGAAAAATTTGAAAACCAGCGTCAGAAAAAGATTCTGGCGTTCTGGCAAAATGTGTTGGACAAGTACGGCGCACCGAATGCCGGCACGGACAAATGGGTATCAACAACAAACGCGTATGACCCAATGATGACTGCGTATTATGGCGCGTTGGATTTGGTGGACAATGGGCGGTATGCGTCTGATGCGGCGAAAAATGTTCAAGACGCCAGAGATAATTTCCAAGCAAAACCGTACGCATTCTGATGCGATTTGTCTGAATTATGGTGTTGGGTATGAATACATACCAATCTGGGTTATTTGCAGAATTTTGGGCGCGCATGTATTTGCGCATGCGGGGGTATCGCATTCTGGGGCGGCGGTATATCACCGGACGCAATACGGGTCGCGCCGAAATCGACATTATTGCCCGCCGCAAAAACGTCATTGTGTTCATAGAGGTTAAACGTCGTCCGACCCTCACCGCCGGATGGGACGCGATTACACCGGCACAGGCCGTGCGCCTGCGTCGTGCGGCAGAGACATATTTGGCGCGATTGTCACGCCCGTATGACGCCCGATTTGATGTGATTATTGTATGCGGCCTGCGCATATATCACGCCCGTGGCGCGATTTAAGTGGCGGGGAATGTCAACCGTTTTTTTACTGTTTTTTGTATTGCATTTGGGAATGCAGTCCTGTATAATTTCCACGAACTTTTGGAAAAAAGGAGAAACCATGAAAAAAGTTATGTTGGCACTGTTTGCCGTTTTGACATTGGCTGCTTGCACAGGTTCTTACAAATCTGGCAACTGCGAATACGATTTCTTGCTGCACAAAGATATTTCTATCTCCAAATTGATTGGTAATGCAACAGGTGGTTGCCGCTAATAAAGAAACGGGGCGTTTGCCCCGTTTTTTATTTTATCACTGCGGTTTTTATCAGTGATACATCATCGCGAATTGTGTCCAATTTTATCTGTAATTGTCCGATACCTGTTTCCAGTATCGTCGTGCGATTTTCCAATGTTGTAATGCGTGTGTCGGCGCGTTGAATGTCCGCCAGCGATGAATCTTGGCGGGCAACCCAATAAATCAGACCGCCGATAAAGGCGATTAAAAACCAACTGTCGCGCAGGGTTGCGATTATTCCGCCCAGCGCATTTGTTTCCTGTTTCATTTTCGCCCCCGTGATATCATATTTTCAATCATGTGCACCAATGCGCGCTGGGATTCCAGACCGCGCAATTCAGCGTCGGTGGCATTCGGCCCCAGCACGCGTTCAACCGTCATTCGGCGCAGGTGTTGCAGCACCGCCGCACCCGACGCGGTTGAAAATGTACGTGCGTAATTCTGTTCAATTTCGTTCATAATTTTTCCCCATGGTTAAATCAAGTTTTCCGACACTGCCATTTGGGCAATGGGTGCAATGTATTTCAGTTCTGCGTCACTGTTCAGTACAATCGGCGCAATCACCCCGCGACGTGACAAAATCTGTAATCCGCGGTCGGTCAGTGGTCGAATAAATTCGTGCAGCAGTCGCCCATATGTCGCGCCCAAGATTCGCATCATATCGGAATTTCGCGCCATAATTTCGGTCGCGGTCATTTCTTTTTCAGACAGCAATCCCAACCGGTCGGCCAACAGCGCGTGGCGAATCCGTTCGCGCAGGTCTTTTAATATTATTTGCGACACGTCAAAATCCGCGCCCGACGACAGTGGGGTCAGACCTGATGACCCGACGGCCTTTGGTATAATTGCCCCAGGGGTCAAATTGATGTTGTTCAGGTTGATGACGCCGTCATCGTCGGCCTGCCATATGCCGGAAACGGCGATGGTCGCGTTTTTCAAGACCAATTCAACAACCTTGTTCGCGGTCTTGATATCTGGCAATGCGCGCAGGACGGGCCCGCGGCCGTATTGTTCGCCACTCAGCACACTCCACCGGAAAATGATGTATGGATTGGTTTCAAATGTTCCGCGTGCGACGATATTATTTTCAATGTCGCCACCGACGTCCAACCATGCGGTGAAATCCGTACCAACCAGTGATTGCACCAAACGCAATGGCGTCGCGGGGTCACGCTTTATCTGGTCGGCAATGTCGGCGGGCGGTGTCCATGTTGGGTATTTTTCCAACACTTCGCGTGCCGGCATTGTGGCGGTATGAAATACCGCGTTTGGCAAAATCGCGATGTCGCGCATTGGTACGGCCGTAAACGAAAATGCCGATGATGCGCCGATTGGCGTTTCTGACATAAACAGGCACGCCGTTCCCAAAATCACCAAGTCCAAATAGCACTGGTGAATGGTGGTGTAAAAATTCGAATCATTCAGATTCGCGCGCAATGCCGCCGTTGCAGCGTCTGCATCGGGCGATGCGTCACTTTCCGGAATCAGTGTCAGCCACAGTGATTCTGGTGGTGTCATCAATGAATAAATTGATGCCGCCAAATTATCCACCGCATCGGCGGCGGTTGCATCAAACAGCGTGGCGGCGTCCGCGTCCGATGTCGGCATAGTGTAACGCATTGCGGCGTCCCATCGTGCCAACCATGGTGCGCGCACGTCCAGTGCGCGCCGATACATTTGTTCCAAGTTATTTTGCATGTTTACTCCTTTGCTGTATTAAACATTGAAATTAGTGTTTGCTGTGTATGCGCGGGGTGCATGACCCGCGGGGCGCACGGGGGTCGGCGCGATTGTAATTGCGCCCGCCACCGCGTCCAGTCCATCGTCGTGGCCCGTACCAATCGGTGACCAACCCATCATTTCAGCAACAAACGGTGTTTGTGTTATTTTGCGGTGCGCATACAATCGGCCCGCGGCCAATGTTGGCTCTATCGCGTCCAAGATTCTGTCCACCTTTGGTCGATTGTTTGTAATCCGCGTGATTGTGATTGGTATGCCGGCACGGGTTGCCGCGTCGCGCATTATTTCTGGCAATGCATTTCCGATGCCATTTGTTTCAATCGTGATGCGCCGCATGTTATATCGCGACAAAAATTCCAGCACACAATCGCACTGGTGCGCCAATGGATGCGTGTCGCCATCAGACACCGTCATGTACAAAATATCGTGAATAAAAATGCAACGTGATGCATCGTCACGATACAGAATTACGCACACACTGCCATCACGGCCACGACGCCCGCTGGACGGATCCCAATATGCCGCCGCGCCTGTAATTTTATGCGCGCCGATTTGCGCGATGTGCGCGTCAAACGTATCGTCGTATAATTGCAATGCCCCAGGGTCAAGGCGCGCACGCGTCGGCGCGACGGGCTGTAATAACATCTGGGATGCGAAATGACGTGGGCCGACAGCACCCCGCAATTCTGCAATGCGGGCGGGCGGGAACAATTCAGGCCACGCTGACGCACCCGTCGCATCAATTATTGGTATTTTCAATACGTTGTACCCGCGCAAAAAAGGCGTTGAAAAACCAAAATTTTTAGATACTATATCAGACATGGATTTTACCCCTAAAACTTTACCGACAAATTTGGAGGCCGAACAGGCCGTCTTGGCAGCGGTGCTGATGAACAACCGCGCACTGGAACGCATTTCTGATTTCTTGAAAGCGGAACATTTTTCGCACCCCGCACACCAAGAAATTTACAAGTTGGCAGAACGTCAATTTGCCGCCGGCATTCCGTTTGACATCATCACGGCGAAAAATTATCTGGATCAACAAGGAACGTTGGAATCCGTTGGTGGGGTTGATTACCTGACCCAGTTGGCGGGTGCGGGCGCGACGGTTGTCAATGTTGAGCAATACGCGCGTATCGTATATGACAACGCACTGCGCCGTGAACTGATTGAACTGGGGCAATCAATTACCGACAACGCATTTGTAGAGGATTTAGATAATCCCGTCACCACCCAGATAGAGGTTGCCGAGCAGAAATTATTTAATTTGGCATCGGCCGGCGAATCCAAGCGCGAGGTTGCGCCAATCGCAACCGCGTTGGCGGGCGCATTGAAAGAGGCCGAGGTTGCATACAAGGCAGATGGTAAACTGTCCGGTCTGACCACGGGTCTGAATGCATTGGACAAATCCATCAGTGGTCTGCATCACAGTGATTTGATTATTATCGCGGGTCGTCCGGCAATGGGTAAAACAACGCTGGCGATGAACATTGCGTTCAATGCCGCGAATGCTATTTTATCGGGTCGTGCCAATGAACAGTACAAGGGTGCGGTTGTATTTTTCAGTTTGGAAATGTCCCAAGAACAGTTGGCGGCGCGTGTGCTGTCGTCACAATCCAAGATTCCGGCAACCGCCATGCGCGAAGGGTCTTTTTCTGACGAAGATTTCTTGAAAATGACCCAGTATGCACAGGCAATCAGTCGCGTGCCATTGTTCATTGACGATACCCCTGGTATGTCTGTGCCGATGATTCGCACGCGTGCGCGTCGCTTGGCCCGCAAATGTGGCGGAATCGCATTGATTGTTATTGACTATCTGCAGTTGATGACGTCCCCTGGTGGTCGCAAGAACGACAACCGTGTTCAGGAAATTTCTGAAATCACACGTGGTCTGAAAATGCTGGCCAAGGAATTGGATGTGCCGGTTATCGCCCTGTCCCAGTTGTCACGTAGTGTTGAAAACCGCGATGACAAACGTCCACAGTTGGCGGACTTGCGTGAATCTGGTTCTATTGAACAGGACGCCGATATTGTTATGTTCACGTACCGCGAAGAATACTATTTGGAAAATCGCGATCCGTCACAACGCATTTCGGGCAACACAAATGCCAACATTCAGGAATCATATCAAAAGCGTTTGGAACGTGCCCGTGGCAAGGCCGATGTTATTATCGGCAAAAACCGTCACGGCCGTCCTGAAACCGTGCGCACGGCATTCTTTGGCGATTACAGTTTGTTCGACAATTTGGACGAGGTCGAGGCCCGCGGTGAAAACGGTTATTCCGACGACGCGCCCGCACCAACGTCGATGCCTGATGATGGTGGCGCACCAGAACAGATTGATCCATCAGCATTCCCAGACGAATTTTAATTATTTCCTTGCGGCGCGCGCGAAAATTGACTAATATTTTGTCAAGAAATATTTAATCAGGAGTTCTGCGATGGCCCAAGAAGAAATCATATTTCCAAATAATATCAGAAACATTCGTATGGCAACCGGTATGAAGATGACCGAATTGGCACGCCAATCACATCTGTCTTTGTCCGCCGTGTCCAAGATTGAAAAAGGTGTCCGTCGCCTGAACCAAAAACAGTTGCTGAATATCTGCAATATTTTGGGTTGCAAGTTGTCCGACATTTTCATCAAAGAAGATGATGCCGTCGCCGACCAGTGGCAGAGTGAAATTAAACGCCGTCTGAACGACAACGAAGACAGCGGTCTGAAAATCTTTGGCAGCGGTCTGCGCAAGATTCGTCAGCAGACGGGCAAGACCATCGCACAGGCCGCCGCGGATGCTGGTATGACACTGTCCGTCTATCACAAGATAGAGGTTGGTCAGCGCGAAATTTACCAAAACGAAATTGAACCGTTGGCGAAATCTTTTGCAATGAGTGCCGAAAAATTATTCGACAAGATTGCCAACCTGTACAAATCCGGCGAATTGAACAAGCAAATCAGCAAGGTCAAAGAACGCGTTAAATCCGTCTTGATTCCGGACAATCCGGCGTCTGGGATTGATATGCATGGCGGGCTGTATGGCGCAAAATTGTATGACAGTGCGCGCAAGAAACTTGTCCCAGTATTCGGTGTGCCCGATGGCAAATCAATCACATTCAAAAAATCCGACGAAACCATGATTGTTGCCCCCATGCCGTTGGAGGGCCGCAGTGGTATCTATGCCGTGATTCCAAATTCCAAACGGTTGGGCGGATTCGTTCCAGAACACGCGTATGTGTTTGCCGATGCCACAACTGCGCCCGCGGTTGGCGATTTGGCGGTTTGCATTGATACCGATTTCGACAAATTAGAACCTGATGCGGTTGCCACGGCCCAGATTGTCAGTGTCCGTCAAGATTCCAAGGGCAAAGTTTATGGTCAGATTGCATCGCCCGAAGAAAAGATTATTGGCCACACCATGCACAAGGTTATTATGATTGTTATGGAATAACCATTTCAAACGGAGAGAGATATGAAAACCAAAGCCAGCACAGTTGCCCAGAAATTACTGAACCTGTACCGCCAAGAACACGTTATATTTGGCGGTTGGGCGGCGGTGAATCAAGTATTTGTTGCCGAGGCCGACAATGATGTCATGCGCGAATTGCGCGCGTTGCCAACGGGCAAAATGCTGATTCAGCATATTGAAAATCTGCGCAGCGGGAAAACACCGATGGATTCCATTGAGCGCGAACTGTTGCCGTATGGCGGAACAATGGATCAATCCGTGGCGACAATTTCCCTGACACCGACGGAAATGTCGGAACTGGAATCCGGTATAAATGCATTTACCCCCGACGATGCGGGCTTGGAACGTATTCAGAACCTGAGCGTTGTCAAACGGTTCGGCAATGAGTGGACGGTTGCAATTCGTGCAGCATTGGCGACGCGCCCTGACCTGTTGCAAAAATGGGCGGTCATTACCAAAACATATCGCGCGTACTATCTGTGGCATGTGGCAACAGATATGTTGAACCAGCCATTGTCCGAACGTGCGCACGCGCAATTACAGGCCGATATGCCCGAATACGAAACGTATCTGCCGCTGTTTGGCGATGCAGGCGAAGAATTACTGCACAAACTGCGTGCGTTTATCAGTGTTCGCGAACCGATTTCATCTGACAATGCGCCGGATGCGCCAACATCTATCTAGTCCCCATCGCTGGTACGATATATCGTATCGGTCGTGTGTGGTGTGCCGATATAAATCATTGTGCCGGTGGGCGACAAAATAAATTCCAATTCACGCAAACGCTCACGCAGGTTTTCGCGTTTCTGGGCGGTGTTGCATGTATTTGGCACTTCCACATCATCACAGATTATCAGGTCGGCGCGACTGCCGGTGATATTGCCCGCGATGCCGGCGCATATAACCGATGGTTCACGAATACCCACGGGGCGATTGATTGTTATTCTGTCGCACGCCCATGCACGGCGACCGCTGGGAATCATATCGGCACAACGCGGATGATTTTCCAATATGTTACGAATGTGCCCCACCATACGCGATGCCAGCGTGCTTTCCGCCGATAAAATCAAGATTCGATATTCTGGGTGCATGCACAACACGCATGCGGCAAAGATTCCAACGACCGTTGATTTGCCCGAATGGCGAAACGCCATCAGCAATCCACGATGCGGCGGTTGCATCAAAACGTCCACCAAGAAATTCATTATCTGGCGGTGATGCGCGGGCGTCGTCATATTTAATACCGCGTTCCATTCGTCCATAAAATTACAAAACGCCGTAGTCATCGCGATTTTCGTTCGGGGCCGCGTCTGTAATCGCCCCATAATCATTTATCAGTTTCGGCAATGCCCCGTCCAATACCGACACCAGATTATTGTACAGGCCCATCACGCCACCACCCGACAGTTTATCTTGGACAACGCGCAGGTTATAATCCAAAAACGATTTCACGTTATCAAACGTGTTTGCCCACTGGGTCAAATCCACATCAACCGCGTGCAGGTCACGAAATGCCTCTAATAAAAAATTAAAATCGGCGTTCAGGGCGGCGACATCAATCGGCAGGGTTGGCTGGTAATCAATCACGCGCGCCAGCGCAATGCGGCGAAATATATCGATGTTGGTATTTGCCGCGGGCGCGGTTTGAAATACGATTGTGCCACCCGAAAAATCGTCGTTTGGCACAACCGAATAAATGCCAGCACTGTTCGATTGCAACGCGTCATCAATCGCAACGTGGACATCCGCATTTTGAAAGAATGGAAATGCAAACTGAAATTCCGTCGTCGCCCCATCGCCAGTATATGATATTTTGTACATGCATACCCCCAATCGTTATCCGACCAAATCGTCAAATCTGGTCAGCAATGTTTTCAACAGGTTTGGTTTTGTTGTCTTGATTTTGCGTAATTTTTCAATCGCATTGCGACGCTTTTCATCGTATGGCTGTTCCGTTTCAGACGTCAGACGGCGCAGAACCGCCCCTTCGGTCATGCCACGGTTTGACATACCAGATGCGCCGTATTTTGCGCGCTGGGTCGCCAATGCTTTTTTTACCAAATTCACCTTGGTCTGTTCATCGGCCGCCATGTCTGCCAGAATTTTCTGACGTTGCGATTTGGCCTCTTGCTTGTTTTTCTTGTAATCCAGAACGGATTGAACATCTGATACCAACTGTCCCATAATTTGTCCTTTTTGTTTGGTGGTTAAATCGTATAGTTTCCGTAAATCGTTACCGACTGAATGGTTATCGGTAATTGGTCATCACTGGTGATTGTCCATGGCGCAACGCTGGTATCGCGTGCCCAGCCCAGTTGCGACACATGCACATCACCGGTGTATCCCGAGTTCCCCTGCGCCGCGTTTGGAATATCGGCACACACACCATTTATCAGCAACGAACGCGTGTCCATCACGCGCGCCGTTACGCGACGAACGCGGGCACGTGCCGCATTATGCCCCGATGCGCGCAATGGCACGCCCGATGCCAATACCGAAAACGGCAATGAATCACCATCAGATAACGCGTCTGATGAAAATTTTTCCAACCAGTATTTATCACCACGGCGAACAACGACGTATGTATAGTCACCCAAAACCGCAACAGATATAAATTGGCCACGGGTCTGGTACGCAGACCACGCCGATATATTCAGTGCCGCGTTATGGTTCAACACCGCCATATTACCGTCCGCCATCACAACAAACAGTTGCCGTGTGGATTGGTTATATGCAATGTCTGTGGGTGACATCATTAAATGTTTGGCATACGCGCACAGGTCGGTTGCACTGTAATTTTCGCCTAATTCGTCCAAGCATAATTCGCGAATATCGCGACCACTGGCAGAAATGAATATTGTCGCGCCTTCTATCTGTTGCGGGGGCAAATATCGTGATGCCACACTGCCCACAGATGTGTGCTGTTTTATATCAACCGATGATGGTGTCAGTGGCTTGTTCGCAATCGCCCATTCACCAACGGTGGTCAATATTTGCAGGTTATCACTGCTGACCACGGTACAGATTTGCTGACGCTGGCGGGACAACAAGGTAATAAAAATCGCCTGATCGTCCAGACCAGTCCCCACATCAAAATCATTATGCCGCCCCACCCCAGACAGCCATACACCAGATGGGTAATCACGCGCGCCACCAAACACCAATCGGTCTTGGTGGAAAGTAATGCTGACCGGCCAACCACGACGGGTGCTGAATGCGGTCTCGCGCCAATCGGTGATGGGGGCGGTGGGCAATGTGAATGCCCCGTTGGTACGCATCACCGCAACGGTCGGGCTGGTGACCTGATGCACAGTCCACTGTTTGTCCATCAGTAAAAATGTGCCACCGACACAATCGTCGTTCCAGAATGCGTCGCTGGTTGTAAATATCGCAAAATTATTACCGGCACTGTTTGCGGTAACGGTGATTTTTATATCGCGCGTGTCATCAAATCGCATGAATGGTATATGAAGTGTCATATCATCGTCACTGCGTGCAAATTCAAATGTGGTCAATTCAAACCCAGTTTCCGTTTTGCGCAATGTGCGCGGCTGGTATTCCGGATGCACAAAAATCATTGTGCCAAAACGCTGGGCATATTGAATCTGTGCAATATCCGCCGCCGTCCACGGTGCAATGATATCGCACACGCGGGTCGCGCCGCTGTACACATTGATGTGTCCCGCCGTTATTGCCAGAATGTATTCGTCATCTTGACCGACCGAGAAAGATATCAATCGCGCCGACGCGTCCAATTCGGCAACGCGGCACAATCCCGCACGACGGCGCAGACCGCCCCCAGCAATAACGTCCATATTGACCAATGCGGACAGGCCAGACAAATTATCGTGCGTATAAAATTCTGGGGCAATATCGCCATTGGCAAATGAACTGGTCGTTTTTACAAAATTTCCCATGTGTTCCCCCGTAATCCTAGAATCGTGCATTTATCAGTGAAAAGTTTTCAATACCCGCGACGGTGGTCGTGGTGCTGTCTATGAATTTTGCAGATTGCAATTCCGCGTCATATAACGCCGCCAGTGTTCTGAATATTGTTTGATCACCGGTCAGTGGCACACAAAATTCCATTGCCAATTTTGTCGCAACCAGTGATGCGAAATATGCAGGATACGCATCGGGCGCAACACGGGTCAGACCAACAATCGTTATGTGGTCTGGCTGGGCGGTGATGCGATTGCCAATAATTGCATTGCCACCGGTATGCGTCACGCGCAGACATTCCGACGGAATTAAAAAATCGCCATCGGCGTTTTTGGTCAGTTCAAATTTCTTGGTTGCAAATCGCCATGGATGCACCGCAATCAGTGCATCGGTCAACGGGTCAAACAATGTGCGCGCCAGTTGTGCGGCGGCCGTATCGTCCAACAACGACTGGATTGGTTTTTCGCCCAATTTCAGTAATGCCATTGAACACAAATCTATTTTGGTCAACATGATAATATTCCCCTGCTTTATAAATAAAAACGGGGTCGACATACATCATGCCGACCCAACATACAATAAATTTTAGATGCGATTACGCCAATGCGGCGGTTGTAACATTGCCAGACGCAACAGCAACCTTTTTCAGTGATGTATTATCAGACGCATTGATAATCACAATGTCGCCGGTGTTCATCAATGTTTTAACATCGTTGAAATAACCACTGGCCGTGATTGTTGCCATCGTTACGTTTTCGGCATAGTGCCACAATGTAAAACCATTTGCATACGCAATCACAGACAAATTTTTATTCTGAAAAGCCATTTATTTTCCCTTTGGTTATGTTTATGTGGAACTGGGGGTTATTCGCCGTCAGCGTCTTTGCATTTCATGCGAACGATACCGTCACCATCAATCAGAACCGCCCCTTGGGACATGCTGTTGCTGATAAAGTGTGCGGCGCGTTCACCGTGCCATGAAATATCGGTCTTGACCTCTTGGCCACAGGCATGACCAATACTGGTTGCATGATAGATAAAGCAATCACGCTTTGTCGTATCTGACAATGGCAATGCGTTATACAGCACCCATGTAATGCCCAACCATTTCTTGGACGCGCCACCCGATATCAACGGCAGGTCATTGCCCACATAGTCCGCCGATACAAATTCTGTGATGCCCAGTAATTCTTTCCACTGGTGTACACCGACAACTGCGAAACGACGACCGTCATCGGGAATATCTTTCTTGTTCAATTCTTCGACCGCGGACAAGATTAAATCTTTGGACAGGCCGGCTGAATAATCCCCCACAGATGCGGTTGCGCCCGACATTGCATTCACAATCAGTTCATCGGTCTTGCGCCCCAATGCGTATGCACCGGCACTGGCGACAACACGACGTTCGTCAATATTGGTTTTCAATTCGTCCAATGCGTCAACCCAATCGCCGGCATAGTAATCTTGTAACACGCATTCAACCGGTTCGTGATTCAAATTCATAACCGGTACAATACCATGACGTGATTTTGTTGCGGCCGTGCCACGACCAACCTTTTGAAATGTTGTTGATGCGCCGATGACACCGGATTTACTGCGCACTGTGCCGCGCAATTTAGTGCCCATTTGCTGGTACGCCAAATGAACGTCGGCTTCGAATTGTTTGATAAAAACATTATCGATTGAAACAGACATAAAAATTCCTTTTGATTAAAATAAAAAAAAGACGTAATGAATTACGTCCGACAAATACGAATCAAACGGTTGTGCGATTATGTCGCGCCGCCTGATGCGAACAAAATGGGTTCTGGGTATTGCACCAGAATTATCCGATAAAAAGTTTCAGTCGCACCAATTACGATACGACTGAAATTTTTCATGCAATTAAAAACCCCACCAAACGGTGGGGAAATTTATTATTTTTTCTTTGCAGGTGCTTTCTTGGCAACTGGCTTTTTCACAGCAACTTTTTTCGCTGGGGCTTTTTTAGCAACCGGCTTTTTTACTGCGACTTTCTTTGCAACTGGTTTTTTCGCTGCTGGTTTTTTAGCAACTACTTTTTTTGCCGCTGGTTTTGCAGCAACTTTTTTAACTGCAACTTTCTTTGCTGCTGGTTTCGCTGCTACTTTCTTGGCAACAGGTTTTTTAGCAACAACTTTTTTCGCTGCTGGTTTTGCAGCTGGCTTTTTCGCCGCTGGTTTTTTAACAGCAACTTTTTTTGCTGCTGGTTTCGCAGCAACTTTCTTTGCCGCTGGTTTCAAGAATGTGAATGCCATTCTTCTCTCCTTTTATATTTTTTTTGGATAGAACAAATTTTTTTGTTCTTACTTTATATTTTATATGAAACAAAAATATTAGTAAAGGAGAAAGTGAATTTTTTTCGTTATGAATACAATTTTTTGAAACCATTTTCTATTTTGCGAACATATTCCGCATCATGATCACGCCAATATTTTGGATCACGCATCATGCGTCGCAAATCAGAATCAGATAAATTTTTATTATCATCATTTGCAATTTCAACATTCGGCTCAATGGATTGCATCATTCTGTACACGCCTTGGATTCCTTGGGGTGTAGAGCATAATTCATCAAACGCATCGGCGGGTAAAAATCGCGTACCGAAATCATTTATTTGTTTTATTGCATCGTGCATTTTGTCCGCACTGCCAAAAAATTTTTGCAATTCCGCAAATGCATTTTCTGTTTTTTGCGCAACAAATAAATCTGATAACACAGGTGATAAAAATTCATCTGCGATGTGATAAATTTGTTCAACCTGTGATGATGTCAATCCAATTTCCAAAAATTTTTTCTGCAAATCTGCATCACCAAACAAATCATTTGTTGGATATTCATCGGCCGATGCGGGCACACCAATCGCACGATTAAATCGCGCACGCGTGGCATCATCACTGTCCGCGGTCGGAACAGATACCATTGTTCCAATCTTGCGTTCCAATTCAGTGTATGATTTTATCAATGCGTCCGCGTTTAATGTTCCATCTGTGTTTTGAAATTTTTCAGGAATCTTTTCCATTATCATTTTCCTTTGGTTGTGTTTGGTTGTTTGCGCATAAAATAAATTCCGCCAAGCGTAAATATCGTTTGCAGTAATATGAATATATCGCTGTCGCCAACCAAGTATGCGGCGACCGCCGACAATATACCGACGCCCGACATAATTTGCGTGCGACGGTCTGATAAAAATCCACCATGAATTATACGTTGCATTTTTTCACCACACGATTACAGATAAAACAGCACACCATCAATATCGGCGATGTATCCACGCGACACCGCCCAATCTGGCATTTGATTGGCTGCGTGAAATCGTGTTGCACCGTGCGACGCGTCCATTAAATTACCACGCAACATTCGTTGTGCGGTGCGCAGGCACATTTGAAACGCGCGACCCGTTGTATCAATTTCTGTGTTTGCGTCATGCGTGAATAAACCGGTATCCGCCACAACAGATGCTGGCGCGATACCACGGGCGCGCGCAATATTTGCAATCATTGATGTGAACGCTTCGACCAATGGTAATGATTTGCCAGATGTTTCGGCATAAACCGTGCGTGCGATTTTATATGCATCACGCGTCATTTGCGCGCCGTTCGTTATCAGTTCCAATTCCATATGCGTCCCCCATATTTTGGTATAAAAAAAAGACCGCGATGGAAAAATCGCGGTCAAAAATTGCAATAAAAAAAATCCGCCTGATGCGGACATAATCTTGCTTGTTGATGTTTTGCATAGTATCACAAATCGCGTAAAAAGTCAAGTGCGTATTTTTATCACACGCGCAATCGCGCGGAAATCCGGCATTTATTTCATACTGATTTCGTCGCCATACGCCAACAGATATTCCGAACCACGGCGCAAAACCAGCGCACCATTTTCGTTTATTTCAATCAATTCGACGTCTTGGTCGCGGTACTTTACAATTTTGCGCAATGCGATTGCCAATTCCATCCAGCGTGCACGCACGGTTGCAAAATCCGTATTCATCCATTTGTCCAGATTGCGCATCAGGCGATTTAATAATTCCCCCTTTTGCACATCGGCATAGTTTTCCAATTTGGTTGTCACATTTTCGGCAACCGTTGGATTGGATTTAATATTGATGCCGATGCCAACAATTACAAACGCGCCGGCGTATTCAATCAAGACACCACAAACCTTTTTCCCATCAATCAAGATATCATTTGGCCATTTTATCGCGGGTGTAATTCCAAACGACAGAATCGTTTCTGCGATTGCAACCGCCACCATATACGACAGACGCGGATCGCGTTCGGGCGCACTGAAAATAAAACTGGCATACAAATTACCATGGTGCGACACCCACGTACGGCGATAGCGGCCACGGCCAGCGGATTGGGCCTCTGCCATAACAATGGTGTGATCGCGCGCCGTGCCGGACGCCACCATGTCCAACGCGTATGTTTGAGTACTGGGTATTTTATCAAAAGAAATCAGTTTATATCCGGCCAATTTTATACACCCCATTGTTATTTTGAATCAGTTCCCGTCCAAATGTCCGGCGCAGTTGATATATCGCCGTATCAACCGTATGCGTGGCGGCATTGGGGGAATAGCCCAGTGCAACCTTTAACTGTGCCGCGGTCATACCGCCCGTCTGGGCCAACAGGACGACAATCTGGCGTTGCAGGCGCGGCAGCGATACATCACGTCCAAACACATTGCGAATAATATTTGAATTGTCCATTGCCGCCAATATTGCTGCCTTTAATTCCATGGCGGTGGCGCGTGGCGGAATATTCAGCGCATCAAAATCCACCGCGGTCACATCGGGCGAATCCAGCACCGTCGCCGCCAAATCAGACAATATGCGACGCCATACGGTATCTGCGGAATAGATTCTGATGCCATTTAACATACGTTCAGCATAAACGAACACCACGCGATTGTCCATAAAAAATACCGCGCAACACCCCATGCGCGGCATTGTCAGATTTGTGCGATTATTCGCGTGAACGTGCGGGCGGGTCAATAAACTTGGTAAAATCGGCGATATTCGCCCCCGTTGACGACAATATTTTGGAAATACTGTTGGTTGATGGCCAGCGTGGCTGCCCCTCGCGCGACCAGCGTTTGCTGCGATTAAATGTGGTTGGATCAAGGCCGCTGCATCGGGCCAATCCGGAACAAGACATGCCGTGTTCATCGGCGAAACGTTCTATTGCGCGCCATACATCTTCGTGTGTCATATCATTCTCCTGTGGTTTTGTGCCAATTATTGTGAACCTGTACAGTGATTTTATGCCCAGTCCCCCGCGGTCGCAACAAGCGCCATTTCCTAGGAATATCAACAAGTTAGGCAATAAATCCCGCCATGAAAAAACACCTATAAAAATTGTCTAAAAATTTTTTTGACAAATATTCTTGACAAATAACAAAAATTGTATTACATTTCGATTCGTCAAAGGGGGCAACCCCAGCGACGCGGGGTTCAGGGATTCAGACTCCCTCCTACATTCTCTCTCCTCTGGACTCTGGGCCCCAACCCTTTTAACAGTTTAGAATGCCCATTTCTTTTTCTCCTTTCCTTCCTTTCAGGGCATTCGGAAACACCGCTGGGCAACACCGGCGGCGTTTTTTTATTGTATTTGCAGCACAAAAACCATATAATGTCCGTGCAATGGCGTGTTGCTGTTGCGGGGTGTAAGAACTCCGACTACCGCGTCCGTGATGACGTAAAACTCCAACCACGGGTTGGAGGGTGATGATATACATAAATAAATCACACTATATCGGTAGAGTAGTTCTTAACCTCCAACCACCTGAAAAATTTCTGGTGGTTTTTTGTTGTATAAACGCACAAAAGGAATACCGATGGTTGGAATTGCAAAGACGTTCGCCGAACAAGAATTTAACCGCTGCGCGGGCGAATTTCTGCGGCGTGCACGTGAATTTATGGGCGTATCACAACAAGAACTGGGGCGACGCACCGGTATCACGCCACAACAAATTCAAAAGTACGAATCTGGGACAAATCGCGTGTCTGTGTGGCGCATGTGCCAAATTGCAAACGCGCTGGGGGTGTCGGTTGTACCATTCTTTGAAAATGATTTTCCAAATGCGCCATGCCGCGTGTTGGACTATAACCGCGTGCAACGCCTGATTGACGATATGACGCAGAATGTACGTATGTTAAAGCGCGAATTGATGAATAATAACTGACTTATTTTTCAAATACGGCAAACAGTTCCCAGTGGTCACTGCCCACAAATTGGTCAACGGGAATCAGTTGCTGGATTTTATACCCGCCCGCGGTCAACACCCGCGCATCGCGCATAAATGTTTGTGGGTTGCACGATACGTATATTACGCGGGATGTGGTTGATTTAACCAATTCTTTGCATTGCGCCAATGCGCCCGCGCGTGGCGGATCCATAACGACGCAATCATACGCGCGCAACATACCAACCGTCAGCGGATGCGTGAACAAATCACGCTTTACGCCCGTACCCACGATATCGAACCCATCGGCGTTGAGTGCAAATGTGAAATTCCCCAGTCCGCAAAACAAATCTGCGACATGATGTGCGCCGGACGCCGCCGCAACAACCATATTGCGCAATGCGTCCGCACTGGCCACCGTTGGTTGCAAGAATGCCGCCGGCGGGTATGCGACGGCGCGCCCCGAAAAATTCACCTGTGGTGCGCCGGTTTGCCGTATTGTGCGGTCATTCCACGTAATACGAATTGCGGAGATTTTCATTGCCGCATCGCGAAATTCCGCCGTAAAGTACGGAACATTTGATGATATTGCGATATCAATGCTGTTGTCGCACGATGTAATCAGGCACGCACCCGACGCCGTCCACGGCAATGCCGCCACCGCCGGCAAAATATTGTTTATTTCGGGCACTAAATTCGGGCATGTGCGCACGGGCACAATATCCTTGGAATGCGGGGCATAGAATCCAAAACGGCCGTCTGCGAATGCGAAATCGGCACGGCGGCGCAACCCCGCCGGCGTCCATACGGCATCGCCTGTAATCGGCAAATCGCGCAACAATGCCATTTTCTGGTCGTGATAATCGGCCGCAGCAAAATCAAATTTGCAACCACCACAAACGCCAAAGAACGGACATGTTTTCATTTATTCTCAGAAATTCAGACGAACACCGGCACGGAACTGATGCGCGGTTGGTGCAAAATCAGACAGACCCGCAAATTCTGGTTTGAACATATACATATAACGATAGCCCAAATCAATCGTGAAATATTCACCCAATTCAAAGCCAACGCCCGCCAATGCCGCGGCAACTGGGCTGATTTTTTTGTCCAGATGGATGTCGTCTCCACTGTTCCACGACAGACCCGCACCTGCGCCAACGTATGGCACAATGCGCTGTGAATGGAACAGGCGATACATACTGTCGATACGGGCATCAAATATTGCGTTCACAAATGCGGTATTGCTCGTCAATTTGAATGCGTCCCATTCGGCGGCGGTGCGAACATAGTTCGCCTCGACCCGAAAAGTATCAAAGATACGGACACCGGCAACGGCCTCGAACGATGAAGTGTTCTTGCCCGCCACATGCAGCATGTCATCGGACGTATAACTGTCCCACATTGAAAAATCATACATACCGCCAACATAGAAACGGTGCATGCGGGCAAATGCCTCGTCATCATTGCCAGAAATTGCCGCGACGGGGGTTCTGACCTGTTCCACACGATACGGGATTGCCGCGGATGCAACCGCCGGCATTAAACCCACCAGACCAAACAAGAATCCATATTTCATTTTACATGCCCCCATCAAAAGTTCACACGGAATGACGCCATAACGTTGCTGACGTTATCAACACCGCCATCACGTACACCCCAACCAAATCCATGACCAATCATCATATTGTACTGATACATAACATCAATACCAATCAAATCAGTCAACATTACATTAAAGCCCAACGCGGCGCGCGGTGCGGCAATGACAAAGCCATCTGCGCCGTCGCGCCCCTGAAATTCATACTGGCCAAATCCCGCACCCAGCCCCATAAACGGCACGAATGTACGGCGACGCGTGATATCACCCATCTGGACATAGCGGCGCGCAAAATCAAAATACAACATCGCGCCAACCGTACGATAATCCGCCGTGATGTTTTTAATATCTGAAAATTTCAGCGTTGTGGATTGAAAGTCAACCTCTGTCCGGACATACGATGACAAATTCCATCCCAAACCAATCTGGGTTGCATAGCCGCCACTGGCATCAAACTTTTCATCGCCAATTTTCGCCTGATCGGTGGCAAAGCCCAAATTCAGCCCCGCACCCATACGGACATACATTGTTGTTGGAATAAACATCTGGGTATCGGCATTGTCCGCCGCACCAACGGTCTGGTACACATCCGCGCCCAATTCCCCAGGGGCGGTGTCTGGCAACACGTCAACGTTTGCGCGCGCACCAATCAAATCCAGTCCGGTTTTAACCTCGCGCTGGAATGCCGAATTACTGTACCCAGCCGCGCCGGACGCCATCGGCATCAGCACCACCAGAACCCCAAACCAAGAAATCTGTTTCATATTTTTTCGCCTGTTTATTTATTATGCAGAAATTTTATCATAAATTGCAACTTGATTCCAGCCCCTTTTGCGCGTATGATTCTGGACATGAAGAAAAAAAGCACAGATAAAAAAATCGCCCTGATTGCGGGCGCGTTGGATTTGCCGTTCTTTACCCGCGACGCGTTGCGCCGTAACGGCTGGGATGTGTATATCGTGGGGTTAAAGAATTTTGTAAATCCCGAATTGAATCCTGATTTAACGGTGCGATTGGGCGGCGCATGGCCGGCAATTCGCGAATTTCGCCGTCGCGGGATTCACAAACTGACATTTGTGGGGGCACTGGGCCACCCGAACTTTTCCGATATTCGTCCGGATTGGTGGTCAATCGGAATGCTGTTCAGTATTATGAAACATCAAAGGGGTTATGATTCTATGGGGGTTGCATTGAACAAGGCACTGGAAAGACGTGGATTTGAAATTGTCGCGGCACAAGACGCCGCGCCAGAACTGGCATTTGAAACGGCGGGCGTTAAAACCAAGGCAAAGCCCACCGCGCGCGATGCGCGCGACATTGAACGCGCGGTGGATGTTTCGCACACCATCGGTGCCGCCGACATTGGCGCATCGGTCGTGGTTGATAAGCAGGTAATCGCGGTCGAAGCGGCCGAGGGCACAGCCAAAATGCTGGAACGCGTTGTTGATATGCGCAAAAACAAACGTCGCGCCAGTGGCGTCTTTGCCAAGATGACAAAACCAGGGCAAGACCTGCGTATCGATATTCCGGCGATTGGCGTTGATACCGTGCGTGCGGTTGCGGCGGCACACCTGCGTGGGATTATTGTAAATGCGAAGACGTGTTTTGTGGTTGATAAAGAGGCCACAATCCGCGCCGCAAATGACGCAAAAATATTTATCGTTGCAGTGGAATAAAAATGCCCCGATTGGGGCATTTTTTAGAGCATAGATAAGAGAGCATAGATAATAGATAGCGCGCCGAATGGCGCGCGTGTTTATTTACTGGATTGCCACGCGTCGCTACGCTCGCTCGCAATGACAAAAGAGCCAGAATGCCTGTTATAAAAAAACAATCCGTTTTTACCAACTGCTAGCCCCCCTTGTCATTGCGAACGGAGCGCGGCAATCCAGTTGATAATGTTGCGCAGCACATATGTGTCGCCTGCGGGCTGCCGCCCTTGTTATATCTATTTTCCTTGCACTTCTAGCCCCCTTGTCATTGCGAGCGTAGCGCGGCAATCCAGTTTATTTTTCCACGCGTGTGGCGTTATTTCAATTTGAATGCTTTGACGCGGGCGGCCCATTCGTCCATTATTGGGTCGCAAATATCGTTCATATCATTCATGCGAAAACGTTCGGGTGTGCGATGCGGCGCAATACGACCCGACACCGCCATACGCGTGCCACGCGACATATATTCATCAAAAGATTTTGTCACATAGTGATTGCAACGAATCTTGTTATACGTTGGTGGGTTGTTCGTCTGGTCAATGCGGCCCAGTTTCTTGCCATTTTCATCAACGACAAACCCAGCAACTTCGTTGATATGCGGATTTGCCCAGCGCGTAATAAAGCGCGGATTTACAATCGATTTGCAACCCGCCGGACGCGTGCGGTCGGCATGACAGCGAAAGTTTTCGATGACCAAACCATCTGGTTTGTGAACATGCCCCGATGAACCATACATCACCCACGTCATAACCAATTCGCGTGCACCACGTGGCAACGTGTGCAAGAACTCTGTTATCGTTTTATTTTGCACTGGTACAACAAATTCGTCCAAGTCAATCACCGCAATCCAACGCGCATCATTCTTGTGCCGGTTCAGGCCGTCCCAATACACGGGATTCTGTTGGGCGCGACCGGGCCAGTATTTGTATTCCACAATTCCGCGTTCAATGTATGGTTTCAAAATTTCGGTCGTATTGTCGGTTGATTCATTGTCATACAGATAAAATTTTTCAACGCCCGCCAAGATATGGAAATCCAACCATTCTTTCAGGTATGCGCCCTCGTCCTTCATAACGGCCAAGACCGCCAATTCGTGCGCGAATTTTGCGTTGCGTTCACCACGCACCGCGCGAATATAATTGCCAACACCCATGGTCAAGATGCCACGCAGTTTCTTGCGATAAACCTTGGACGGAATCAGGAACGTTGCGATTTTAGTCCACTTTTTCTGTGCATTGCTGATGATAAAATCGGACATAATTACCCCTTTTGCCCACATTTTTCAGAATTACAGGAAAATATTCAAGGGAAAAGTATATGTGCACCCGCAGGCGACACATATGTGCGCCGTTGGCGCGGCTCTACTGACTGGATTGCTTCACTACGTTCGCAATGACAAAAGTTCTAGAATCTCTGTCATTGCGAGTGTAACGAAGCAATCCAGTGAATAAAAAAGTGCGCCATCCGGCGCACTTTCATTGCTCTCTGCTCTCTGCGCTTTGCTCTCTATAAAAAAACGGGGCGACGCCCCGTTTTTTTATTTAATGATATCTTGGACAGTGACCTTGAACACCACGTCTTGGCCCGCCAATTCTGGGTAATAATTCGTTGGGAATGTAATATTGATATCACGGGTTTCACCACGCGCCATACCAACAACTTGTTCTTCGAATCCTGGGACGAATGTGTTGCTGCCCAGTGTCAATTTATAGCCCGTTGCCGTGCCCCCTGGGAATTGAACGCCATCTTTGAATCCGGCAAAGTCAATAACGACGGTGTCACCGTTTTTTGCAACATCGTTTGCATTGCTGTCGCACGCGCCCAGCGCAAATGCCCCAGCGGCAATAACTGCGGTCATGATTTTTTTCATATGTTCACCCTTTTGTAATTTATTTGTTATAAACGCATCTGAAACCGTATTCGCGCATGGTTGCACCCTCGGCCTCAATTCTATAATCAAAGAACGGTGTTGGGCGCATCACATCAAATGATGGGCGGTCGTACACCATAACAATGCTGTCCGCGTTGCGGCCACAAACACGTTTCATTTCGAAATCTGCAACCTGACCCAAGATGGTGCGGCTGTCGCCATCGACATCCATACCATCGGCGTTCTGAATCAGACGCAGGCGCATTTCACGCAAATCGGTATTTCCCAACAAGATTTGCACGCGAACCATTGCACCCTTGTATTCCTGCCAGCGGGTTTCCATGCGCGACGTGTTCCACTTGTTATTGGATTTTTCTTTCTCTTCGGCGGTCTTGGGCTTGTACGAATCAATATTAGAATACTGATTGTCCGATTGCATAAACGTGCTGGTACGTTCGTTGTACAATGGCGCGTCCGTGCCGCCCTGGGCAAAATCTTTCTCGTTATAAGGGGTGTCGGAATCCGTGGCGCAACCGCCCAGAATCAACGCACCGCACATCATAAACAGCAAGGATTTTTTCATGTTTGTATCTCTCTTGTTTTTTTGATTTTATCAAATAATCCTTTTTGATTCAAGGGCGGATTTATGATAAAATCAAAACATAATGTCAAATGTAGTTCTGGATTCTTTGCTGAAACCGTTGGCGGAATTTTATCGTCCGTCATTCGTAGAAGAAATCGCAATCAACCACGCCGGTCAGGTGTGGATGCGACTGCACGGCGCGCGCGTGCCGTGGGTGGCGTATGATGCGCCGGTACTGACCAAACAGTATTTGGTGGATTTAATTCACACGGTGGCAAACATTTATGAACAGCCGTTTGATCCAATTCACGGTGTGCCGGTGGTGTATGCAACCCTGCCGGGCAGTCACCGTTTCACCGCGATTGCGGGCCCGAATGTTCAATATGATGACCGCGACGTTACGGGCGGTGTGGCGTTAAATATTCGTGGTGGTGGTGCGGGCGACACATCGTTTGCAAACTATCATTTGGCGCGCGGACAACAGTTGTTAAAGGTTAAACCACGCGAAAACGTGCGACCTGATGACCCGTACGACCGTTTGATGTCCGCCATAAATGACGGCAGTCCGATTTTAATCAGTGGCGCAACCGCAACCGGTAAAACGACATTCTTGAATCACATGCTGACGCTGATTGACCAAAACAGTCGTGTGATTACGGTCGAAGATGCGCGCGAAATTCGCGTACCACAGGCGAACCGAGTTCACTTTGTTTTGTCACGTACGGAACAGACAAACGAGTTTAATTATGCCCGATTGCTGGATTTGGTTGTGCGTATGACGCCCGACGTGATTATCGGCGGTGAAATTTCAACCGACAATGCAGCGGTTCTGTGGGAAATGCTGGGGACGGGTCACGACCATTTCTATACCACCATTCATGCCGAGAGTGCCGAGGCCGCATACGCCGCATTTGCCGATCGTATCTTGCATACCCAACCGGCGTATAACCGCACTGATTTAATTGCGGAAATGAAAAAGAAAATTCGTGTTGTACAACTGTCGCGCGATGGCGCACTACGTGCCGTGACCGAGGTTGTATAAAAATAAAATCAGAAACAAAAAAAGGAAAATATTATGAACAAAGATGAAATCGTCGTAGAAGACCGCGAAATGGATTTGGGTTCGCCCGACATGCGTCGCGAACTGGAAGAATACAGTGCCGCCAAATTGCGCAAGGCCGAAAAACGCGAGGAAGAATATTTGAATCGCCCAGGGCTGACCGACAAAATATTAGACGGTGCGGTCAAGGTCAAGGCATTGGCGCGTCGCGCGAAAAACGCCGTATTGGCCAAGAAACATCAATCAGAAAATCAGCATTAAAAACCGCCCCTAAACGGGGCGTTTTTTTTAGTTATTAGAATAGTTACAATTTTGTGAAAAACTGTACGTGCCGGCAGTATCTTTACCCTTGTTATCTTTTTCGGCATAACATTCCGTAATTGATGTTGCACCGTATTCATTTGCGGTTGTTGTTGGAATACCACCGGTCTCGGTTGGGCATTTGTGGCAAGTGGTACTGCCTTCCGCACCATAATACCCCTTGATACAAGTGGGTTTGCTGTCTTCGTACTCGCATTGTCCGCCACTGCACCAACCAAATGTAGAAACCTCTACATAGCCATTTGCATCGGGTTCGGTGACAAAATTCCCAACACACTCGTCATCGGTTGTGCATTCGGCGTCGGGGTCAACCTCGCACAGAAATTGGGTAGTGGTATTTGTACACCAGTTGGACGAAACGGTTTTTCGAACCCCTTTATACCCGTTTTCACAGTCCGTACATTCAACATACTCTGTATTACCAAAACTCTTGGTGTACGCGGCCATACCCGTGCAACCTTCTGGAAAATCGGTTTCATCTATGGTTTGAACAGTGCATTTTTTTCTGCAAAAACCGCGTGTGAATTTATTTGTGCAATGTGAATAAGAAACATCTTCGGTCAATGTCGCACCGTCCGAGCAATCCAAGCACGTTTCAACCGTTACATATGTGCCACTGCTGTTTTTCCAGCGGTACTTTTCACCATTGATACAGTTTTCGATTGATGTTGTCGAACTGGTCGTAGAACCAATCAGTGTTGCCGTGCATGTTGATGCGGCGTATGCGGGCACGGACAAAATTCCCCACGCAAATGCAAGTGCGCAAATTATTTTTATTGGTTTCATATTGTCCTCTCCCTTTTTTTCTGTATCGCGAACAAAAGAAAACCACCAAGAAATTCAGGTGGTTGGAGGTTCAAGACTATAAAACCAGTTATAGCGTGCTTATTCAATGTATTCGCAGCCCTCCAACCCGCAATAGGCGTTGGAGTTTTTATCGTCACGTGGACGCTGGTTTCATGGGGTCTTGAATCCCCGACACAGGAACACCCCGTGTCAACAGGTATGCTAAACAAATATACGAATTAAATCCAGTGAAAAATTAAAAAATCACATAAAGTTTTGTGGGTTTACATCAACCTTGACCCGAATGTTGGCGGGTTGTTTTACCTTGGCCAGCCAATGCGATACAACCGGTTGCAACATTGTTGTTGTATCGCCCGCAACCAAGAAACGCATACGATACCAATTTCTGATTTGATACACGCCCGCCGCGATTGGGCCCATGATTTTTACGCCCGCGGCAATCGGCGCGGCCGCCGCCAATGCATCACAGAACCCCTTTAATACGGATTCCTTTTGTCCCTCTACAACAACCGCAATCAGTTGACCAAACGGTGGCATTCCCGCCGCACGGCGCGCCGCCATGTCGGACGCCATAAACGCATCACGATCGCCCGCACATATCGCACGCAAGACCGGATGGTCGGGCTGGTACGTTTGCATCAATACCCGCCCTGGGAATTCGCCACGACCGGCACGACCGGCAACCTGAAATAATTGCTGAAACGTATGTTCGGCGGCACGGAAATCCGTACCGAACAACCCCATATCGGCGTCCACAACCCCAACCAGTGTCAGGTTCGGAAAATGGTGACCCTTGGCCAGAATCTGCGTTCCGATGACGATGTCGATTTCGCCGTTTTCCATTTTTGCGACCAAGCGTTCCAATGACTGGCGCGATGAAATTGTATCACTGGACACCAATACGACCCGCGCCGATGGAAAACGGGCGGACACCTCCTCTGCTATCTTTTCCAAGCCCGCACCACGCGTCGACACATCGCCGCCGCAATCGGGACATTTGGCCAGCATTGGCGCGGTGCGCCCACACATATGGCACAGCAATTTGCCCATCGCGCGGTGATACGTCATGCCGACGCTGCAATCCGGACACTGGGCAACCCAGCCGCATTTTTTACACTGAACAATCGGGGCAAAACCGCGGCGATTTATAAACAGCATTATTTGACGGCCCGCCGCCAGTGTTTCTGAAATCGCATCGCACAATGGCGTGGACAGATAGCCCGTTCGTGGCGCGGAATCTGCATCATCCGATGGCAACTGGTACGTGTCGGGGCGATTTTCACGCAAATCGATTGTTTCAATTTTTGGCATTTGCGCGCCACCAAATCGCGATGTCAGGCGCAATAACTGGTATTTCCCCAGCGCAACATTTTGCAGGGTTTCCGCCGATGGCGTCGCACTGGCCAGTACAACGGGAAATCCCGCAATCTTGGCACGCAAGACCGCCATGTCGCGGGCGTGATAATTCCCCATATCTTCCTGTTTATATGATGTATCGTGTTCTTCGTCCACGACAATCAGACCCAATTTTTGCCATGGCAAGAACAATGCACTGCGCGTGCCGACGACCATACGAATTTCACCATTTAATACCCCGCGCCAGATTTCACGACGACGCGCGGCGGTTAAATTACTGTGCCACACGACGGGGGCGGCACCAAATCGCGCAGCAAAACGATGCATAAACTGCGCCGTCAATGCGATTTCTGGCATCATCAATAATACTGACGCACCGCGCGAATACGCACGCCACGCGGCATCAAAATAAACCTGTGTTTTACCACTGCCCGTGATACCGTCCAACAGGTGCACCGAAAAACCACCCGCATCAATCGCCGCACCAATTTTGTCCGCCGCCGATTGCTGTTCGGCATTTAATTTTATATTACCACAATCGTGATATATTATATCGCGGCGGAGCGCAGCGGAGACGGATGCTCTTTGCTCTCTGGGAACAAGCAAACCCTGCCCTATCATTGTGCGAACGACAGACGCACTGACGTGGGCGATATTCTGGACATCAGATGCCGACATTGGGTCGCCATCGTTTGACGCAAATGCATCGGCAACCGCCAGACGCGGTGCGGTCATACGCACACCGTCCGCAATATGTAATTCATAGAGTTGTTCCATCTTGGGCGGTAAAAATGCATCGGGCACATTTACAATCAATCGCAATACCGCCCCCAATGACATCAGTGTCCACGTTGACATCTTGGCAATCCATTGCAAATCAGTAACCGCCAGACGCGCATCATAGACCGTAATAATGTCTTTGATTTTTTCCGCGGGCAGCCCCGAATCCCCAATGCCCCAAACCACACCAACGTATGGGCGGTTCATGACGCGACACGCAACAAATTGACCAATGTCCGCCGCCACCGTTAAACGATAGTCGTATCCGGCATTCGCAACATTTGGTATCAAAACTTTTACAATATCGCCCGCTTTGAACATGCCCATAAAGTACTTGTTTTTTTCGTTTTTTTCAATACCATTATTCACAAATTTAACAAGGGTGCGCACATGTGGAAATTGTTCTTTGAAATCTGTGATATTTTGGTCTGTTTTATACCTGATCGCAATGTGCGTCACCGCATTCGCCATAAACGCCTGTTCGATTGGCGCGATAAATATCGTGCACTACGTGCCGCACAACCTGAACTGCGCTTTGCCCATGTAAAAATGATAAAGGGCGGATGGAACATCGGTTTTATCGTCGACAACAAATACGTATTCAAAACACGTAAATTCTTGGACACCAGTGTGCCCGCCGAACGCATCATGCGGGAAAAGCGGATCACGGATGCGTTCGAACATATATCACCATTGGCAATCCCAAAAATCGAAATTGTGCATGCAGGCCAGTATGTGTTCTATAAATACAACTTTATTCGCGGGCGCAATATGAACAAGTTGCCAACACGCACCATTGCGCGCAATCGCGAACTGTGGGGACGACAACTGGCGGAATTTATTACCGCCGTACATCACGCGCGACCGGCGGAAATTCGCGACCTGCAACGTGGCGCGGGCGACGGGTGGAATCACAACGACATCTGCAATAATATCATTGTTGATACGCGCACGATGCGTGTGGCGGGACTGATTGATTGGGAATACGCCGGCTGGGGCACACTGGAAACAGAATTTAACAACTGTACCGCATTTTCCAGCCATATGCGCGCATCGGGCATAATGGACGTAATCCGCCGCGAGTACGCCAAAATGAACCCCACAGAAAGTTCAGAATCAGCGCAATAAAATATTGACAAACATAATATTTTGTCCTATAACAAATTCATCAAGAACACAAAAAGGGCAAGATATGAAAAAATTCAGCAATGCACAGACAGCATCACAACGCGTGTTTGCAACATATACCAGAAGTATTTCTGAACTGTTTTTGGACAAATATGGCGCATCATATGCCACCCAAGAGAACACCCGCAACACATGGCGTGCGACCGCGGAATATTCACGCGATGCCGAAGATTTTCTGATTTTGCAATCCAGAATCTTTATTCGTATGCTGGACAGCCGCGATCCAAATTCCACCAACCCACAATTCTTGAAATCATTGACTAACTTGATGGCGGATTACCTGTCGGCGTACACAAAGCGCAACACCATTTATCGTACTCGTAACGAGGCCAAGGCCGCATTGAAACAGGTCTTGTGCACAGATTTCGGTTATATCAATCGGTTGTTGGAAAAACAGGCGGCGGCACGTCGCATGACCGCGGCACGTAACAATATGATTGCAAATCGCGCGCGTGCGTCACGCGGCCCTAGAAAGTAATTGGCGCATCCGCAGAATCCAAAACAATATCGGCGGCGAACTGGGTACGAAACCAAGTTCGCTGCCGTTTTGCATATTGGTTTGTTTTTGTAATCCAATTCTGGACACATGTGTCCATATCAATTTCCCCACGCAGGTACGCAACCATTTGCGCCGCGCCAATCGCACGACGTGCGTCCCAGCCGGAATCAATGACCGCCCGCCCCTCGGCCGCTGCGCCACCCGACAGCATTTTTGGTATGCGCGCCGCAATACGGGCCCGCAACACATCCAATGGCGGATTGATTAGTATCTTGAACGCGGCGGGGGCAACCGCACCGGTGCGTGGCATATTTTGGAACTCTGTAATGTGGCGGCCGGTTTGCAAGAATACCTCGACACCGCGGGCGACACGCTGGGGGTCGGTGGCGGTAAATTCGGGCGGCAACATGCGACGCGCCACGTCGATATCGGTTGTCACCAATTCACGCGCACGGGCACGCACCGCATCGTCAATATCGGGCATTGGCGAAATACCGTTTATAATTGCATTTATGTAATACCCCGTACCACCAACAAATATCGGTGTGCGACCCGCGCGCAGTGCCGCATCATATTCACGCCGCGCCATCGCGATATAATCTGCCACACTGATTTGTTCGGTCAGTGGCAAAATGGAAAACAGTTTATACGGCACGCCATCGATTTCATCGGTGATTTCACGGCCGGCAAACGGACTGGCCGAAATGTTTTCGATACCACGGTAAATCTGGACACTGTCGCAATTTATGATTGTGCCGTTCACCGCGCGCGCCAGCCGATCGGCAAAATCAGATTTGCCTGATGCGGTTGGGCCGGTAATGATATATGACGAATGTTTCATTTTGTCTAAGTATAAAATTCCATTGTAATCTTGTCAATCGCGCGCTATGATGAATCTGTCTAACCGACACAAACGAAAGGAAGTAATATGTCAAAAATCAGAGTTGCTATCAATGGATTCGGACGCATTGGCCGCTTGGTACTGCGCGCGGCGTTGGAATCAAAGCGTGATGATATTGAATTTGTTGCCGTAAATGATTTGGCACCGGCGGAACAGAATGCGTACCTGTTGCAATATGATTCTGTGCACGGTAAATTGCCAATGGACGTTAAATTGGACGGCGAATATATCATCGTTGGTAATCAGAAAATTAAATGCATTGCAGAAAAAGACCCAACAAAATTGCCTTGGCGTGAATTGGGTATTGATATCGTGATGGAATGCACCGGTATCTTTACCGCCGCGGACAAGGCACGTGTTCATTTGGACGCGGGCGCAAAGCGCGTTTTGGTTTCTGCCCCATCGGCGGGCGCAGATGCCACAATCGTATATGGCGTCAACCAAGACACACTGAAACCGACCGATTTAATCGTGTCAAACGCATCATGCACAACAAACTGTCTGGCCCCCGTGGCGCAGGTTCTGGACGATACATTCGGTATCGTATCGGGATGGATGACAACCGTGCACGCATACACCGGCGACCAGCAATTATTGGACAAGAATCACAAGGATTTTCGTCGTGCACGCGCGGCAAACCTGTCCATGATTCCAACCAGCACCGGCGCGGCCAAGGCGATTGGTCTGGTTCTGCCGAAATTGGCGGGCAAACTGGACGGTATGGCAATCCGCGTACCAACCCCAGACGTATCGGTTGTTGAACTGGTTGTGAATCTGGAACGCGACGCGACGGTTGATGCAATCAATGCGGCGATGCGCGCGGCAGAATCAAAAACATTCGGTTATAACGAATTGCCACTGGTTTCCATCGATTTCACACACGATGTGCACAGTTCAATCTTCGACGCCGGCCAGACCAAGGTCTTGGGCGACAGATTGGTACACGTGACCGCATGGTATGATAATGAATGGGGATTCTCGAACCGCATGGGCGACACCGCCGTTGCGATGGGAAAACTGATTAAATAATAAACGGGGCATCGCCCCGTTTTTTTGTTTTCGACCGCAACATCAAAACAAAATTTCCATTTTATAAAAAAAACACTTGCGTTTAGAATCCGAACAGTATAATATATGCCTTGCTTTGGGGTTGTAGCTCAGCTGGTTAGAGCGTCTGCCTGTCACGCAGAAGGTCGAGGGTTCGAGCCCCTTCAATCCCGCCAGTTAAATAAGAAACACATCGGAAACGGTGTGTTTTTTATTTAACCCGTCAGTTATTGTGCTGGGGGCGAGAACCCGAGCAGAGGGTTCGTGTGCAAAGTTGGCAAGAACAAGCACGTATGTGCGCCGTTCGCGCCTTACGCGCCGAAAGGGGCCCGCCGCGACCAGCGGTGGGAATTTACAACCCCGTGATCCCGCCAGTTAAATAAGAAACACGTCAGAAATGACGTGTCTTTTATTTAACCTGTTTTTCTCAAACCGAAAGACCACCCCGTCGCATTCGCGCCACCCCTCCACAGGTTATGTTCTAGAAACTTGTCATTCCTGCGCAGGCAGGAATAGGGACTAAGCAGTGCGAACGCAGTGAGCCAAATACAAAACGTTGCGGTTTTTATATTTTTTCGTAGATTGTACACAAACGAATATCGGTAATTTCAAAGACCCTATTCCTGCCTGCGCAGGAATGACAATAGGAATGCGCCATTCGGCGCGACACCATAACCTGGATTCCGATGGACGCCACCCACAAAATTTATCAATTTTGCGGGGCCCGGACAAGCCACGGAATGACAAAGGAGCAAGGGCGCAAGCGATGCGCGGCAATCCAGTAAATAGATATTCGCCGTGGGAATATAAACGTCTTGTACAACCTTGCATTTATGAAAAATAATGGTATCGTTACATCGACATAAAAAACAAAGGGAGAAAAAATCATGAAAATCAAAGCACTGGCATTTGGCGCAATGGCATTGGCACTGGCGGCATGTGGCGACGGCGGACAAAATCCGGCGGCATTGCGCGGCGAATCCTTTATCGCCAATGGTGACGGCACAGACATCACACTGTCGTTTGACGAAAACGAAATGCGTTTCTATGGTCAGGTTGTGAACCTGTATAATGGTTCTTATCGCGCGGCGGGCAACCATATTCAGTTTGACCAAGGTGCATCGACCATGATGATGGGGCCGGCAAACGCGATGGCGACAGAACGCGAATATTTCCAGTTCTTGAACACGGTGGAAAAATATAACCTGAATAACGACACATTGACCCTGATTGGCAATGGCAAGACAATGACATTCAAACGCGTTGACGCCAACGCCACGCCAGACAACACGGTTACCGTCACAGAAACCGAGGCCGTCGTTGTTGACACACCGGTGGTTGTGGAATAAAAAAACCGACCGACAAAGAAAACGGGATGCGATTTATGCACCCCGTTTTATTTTGCCAACCCCTCGTTATAATAATATTCTTTGATGCCGCGTCTATATACAGAATCTCTCACAGACGTCAGTTCAAAACCATAACGGTTTACCAATTTTTGCAACTGGGACAAGTTATTCTCGGCCACTGTCATCAACGGCTTATTCGTCCCCAGCATTTCAAATGAATTTTCTATTAAACGTGATGCAATACCCTGATGTCTGTATTCTGGGTCAACAAATAAACAACAAATTTTCTTTTCTTCATCGGTATTTTTTAACAGTGCACAGCCAGCCAACTTATATATCTGAACCATACGTCCATAGCTAACATCAGTAAATTTATTATTATCTATAGCAAAGGAATACCCCCTATTTCCGTTGCACGAACCACCCAAAAACACATTACTCAACCACCTAAAATGCCCTGGGTAAGATTCACCAATACTCTTGGTCAATACCGGTAATTGGTTGTAAAAGCCAATATCCCTTATGCAAAAACGTGACGAATTTCTGTAAGTTACCATCTCAGAATCTCTTGTTCTTGACCACGATGCCAACAACACCAAATTTATTTTGGGCATCCTGGTCATAGAATTGTTCCATGATACTGATTGCTTTTTCTCTTTCTTCCAACCCCGTTTCTTTCACGTCAATAATATCAAACAGGGATGCAAAACATCTTGCACGCACCAGTCCCACGACAACAACGGTGTTGCTATTATCTCCATTTTGAAAGATGATTTCATCGCCTGGGGCTATTTGTTGTCTTTTTGTATCATACAACCTCAATTCTATTGTTTTTTTACCATTTTTTATCAAATCAAAGTATGGTTGCTTTAATGTCATATTGTGTGATTTCATGTTTGCCACCCCTTGTCTCTATGCACGCGATGGTAACATGACCTCCAAATATTTCAAGGCGTTTTTATTACGTATTTCCGCTTGACAAAATGGTACGCACCAGTTATAATCTGGCGGCAATAAAAAGTTTTGGCCCCATCGTTCCTGCCTGCGCAGGAATGACAAAGAGGGTGTCAGAACCGAAAATTGCGTTTCAAGTTTTGGCCCCATCGTCTAATGGTTAGGACACCGCCCTTTCAAGGCGAGAATCCCGGTTCGAATCCGAGTGGGGCTGCCAAAATAAAACGACCACCGAAAGGTGGTCTTTTTATTTTGTGTCGGTCACCGGATGAGAACCGCAGGTTCGACATGATAGTTGGCAAGAACAAGCGCAATACTTTGCGCGACGTTCGCGCCTTACGTATGGTGAGCGGTGGCGCGTGCGCCACACAGCGAACAATCCGAGTGGGGCTGCCAAAATAATAAATGACCCGAATGGGTCATTTTTTATTTTGCAAAAAGCCCCACGAAGGATGCGCCAGAGTGCCAACGGCACGCATGGCGAATACGCAGACAAACAATTAGCAAACCCGCAAAAACGGATATTTTATATTAGAGTTTTTGCATGGTGTTTGGTTATTGTTTGTCAAGGGGCGGTGGGGCTGCCACTATGAGTAGCAGAGCGATTTGTCGCGATGCGTCTCGAACAAATAGATATTGATTTTTATGCAAGGGCTTTGCCATAATCAGCATATGAAGAAGTTCTTGTTTGTTCTGTTTTTGTTGATTCCGGCATGTGCCATTGCCAATAGGAAGGATGATTTTATCAATCAGGCAGTAGAAAAAACAGCCGTAGTCAATGTGCATAAAAATGCTTATGCAGTAAACCAAGAAAAATTAGATATGTATCGTGCGGCGCATCCGCGTTACAATTTTCCAAAAAGCATACAAGATTTGAACGAAAAACAAGCAGAACAAATCTTGTCTTATTTCTGGGACAATTACAGGTTTGGCGATTACAAATATGATGAAATCCAAGAAAAAGTTTGGGATATGATGATTCATATGTCAATATCTGATTTAGAAAAACAAATCAACGCATGCATTCGTAAATACTATGAATTTGACGATAATTTTTATACGCCATTCGGGTCGGTCGCATCTGTTAGTTTGTTGAATGGTATGTCACCAAAACATGTCCCAGATTTTTACTTGATATTAGACGAAATTAAATATTAATTTTTGAATCTATTTCTTCACAAACATCTGTGATTCTCTGAGTTCAGCAATTTATGGAATTGTACAGTATGCGCTGCGGCCGAGCAAAAATAACAAATGACCCGTTTGGGGCATTTTCTCTCCTTATTATAATTACCTAATCCAGCACCCTATCCTTGCCCAACTTGTCTCTAATTTGTTCAACATGTTCGGTTTGCACGTCTGCATTATTTCCATTAGCAACAGCGGACTTTAAGATTTCTATAACCTCGCGTTTGTCTGTATATTCAGCATCAGCATTATCAAAAATGATACTCAGCACATCTTTTAATCTGTGCGGTTTGATAACAAACGTTCCGTTGGGCACAAAACTGATATCTCGTAACTTGCTGCCACCATAAAATACAATCACAGAATAAAAAGGTAACTTGGCAAATTGGTTTGACTGTTTTTGTAATACCTTGATATGGGTTTCGTTTTGCAACACAGGGTTATAAAATCTGTATTTTTGACGCCCGTAATCCAAAACTTGCGTCCATTGATTTTGACCACCTTTGCCAAAAATCCAACCAGAGTAATCCTTGACCTCAAAAACAATCAAACCAACCTTGGTTGCAACAACAATGTCTATCTGGGAAAAACCATATTTACCATTTTTAACATACAAATCATGAAAAATTGCCTTTGGCGAAATACCATAATCCAGCAAAGAACCTATCAAATCACGTTCAGACCAAGTCCCCCTTTCAGCGGAAGTGATTTCATCTAATCTCTCGTCATATCTTTTCGGCCAAAAAGTTACCGTACCATTATTACTAAATTGTCTATATGCGGTTTTAATTATAAAACCAGCAAATATCAGAACAAAACAAACGACGAATATTTCCATGCAGGAAATCATAGCAATGTGCACTGACTTTTCAAACTATTTTTTAATTGCAAATGGTTGGTGGGTATATAATCATATATCAAAACAAAGGATTTTGATATGGCGATGATTTTCTGTACCGAATGTGGCAAAAAGATGTCCAGTCAGGCCATCACGTGCCCGCACTGTGGTTGTCCAAATAAAACACTGGGCAAAACAATCAACGGCCTGTACAAGGGCAAAAAATCGATTGTTGTTTATTTGCTGTTGTGCTGGTTCTTGGGCATTATTGGTGCACACAGATACTATGCCGAAAAATATGGCACGGCGATTTTGATGACTGTGTTGACCATCAGCATTATTGGTGTGTTTATTTCGTGCATATGGGCGTTTGTTGATTTGATTGTCGGGTTCTGTTGTTTGGGTACGCCAGAAAAGATTTTCGCAGAATAAAAAAACGAAACGCCCCGTGGGGGCGTTTTGTTTTGGATTGTTTCAGGTTATATCAATCCTTCTTGGCGCATCAATTCGGCGATGTATGTGTCGCGCACATGTTTAAGGCCCGCCGCACCCAGCATTTTCATAAACCATGGCATTTCGATATCTGCCAGTTTCTTTTTATCGTTCAGGAAATACACGCTGCGCATCAGGACGCGTACGTCAAAGCACGATGGAAAGACCTCTGGCACGGCGCGGTCAACATTCAACAAGGTATAGACCGCCTGCATCGCGGTGCGAACCGAATATTCGGTTGTGAAAACTGTATCGCGATCGGTTTCGGCATAGTTACCGATGAACGCAAAGTTCACCGCCCCTGTTGGCACGACCAATGGTCGGTCGCCCAATGCGCGTGGCATAAAGTATGTTGAAATAAACGGCATGTGGCACGGCACGGTGTGCGACGCATTGTGCGCGATATCTTCGATTTCTGCGATTGGCACACCGATGTGATACAACCATTCGGCGCACAGTTCTGCGCCCGTGCAATCGGCAATTTTCTTTTTCACATAGTTGCCGATTTTGTTCGAAAACAGGCCGTATGTCCAGACGACAATCTCGTTCGGTTTTTGCGCACGGAAATGCGGCTGGCGTGAAATGGAAAAACCGTACAGCCAATTAGAATCGCGGATTGTGACGGGGCCGCTGGTAACAATAGAACCACTGTGCGGGTCTTTCTTGCAAATCTTTTTGATGTACGGGACAACGCGGTCGTCGGTCAGTGTGATTGTCGCCGACATTACCCAATTTGCCGCGGGGATGTTTTCACAGAACTTGTCCGGACGGCCAAACTCGGAATTTTGTGCGGCGATATTTTTCCACAATTCCCAACTGGCCCCGATGCCACTGGGACGTGGTGCGGGCGTGTTGTTGTCGCCATATGTACTGCTTTCGGTAATAGAACCGTTGGTGATAAACACCAAATCGTCCGGCGACAGGTTGATTGTTTTTTTGTGACCGGCGTGCACCATTTCTATGGACTTTGCAACCTTGTTCGATGCACCAGAATCAATGACGACATTGGTCACGCGCGTATCATAGTGGAACTTTACCCCGCGCGCGGTCAGCCACCGAACCAGTGGTGTAATCAGCGATTCATACTGGTTGTATTTTGTAAATTTCAATGCAGACATGTCCGCCAAACTGCCCACGTGATGAATAAAGCGCAATATATAACGGCGCATTTCCATCGCACTGGACCACGGTTCAAACGCGAACATCGTCGCCCAATAAATCCAGAAATTAGATTCAAAAAATTCCGATGTAAATACTTGATCGATACGGACGTCTTGCAATTTATCTTCGGGTGTCATTGCCAAATCGACCAATTCGCGTATCGCGCGTGGCGTCAGTGTCAATTTGCCGTCGGTTGGAATTTGCTGGCCACGATTTTCAATTACACGCGTGTGCGAAAAACTGGGGTCTTCTTTGTTCAGCCAATAAAATTCGTCCAAGACAGATACATTTTCATCTTCGAGTGATGGAATAGACCGAAACAAATCCCACAGGGTTTCAAAGTGCGCCTCCATTTCACGGCCACCGCGAATGATATAGCCCAACTTTGGATTCTTGATACCGTCCATACTGCCACCGGAAATGGACAACTCTTCCAGAATCTGAATCTTTTTACCGGACATTTTTGCGTCGCGTATCATAAATACCGCCGCCGCCAATCCGGCCAATCCGCCACCAATAATGTATGCTGATTTTTTGTCTGTGCCGGCTGGTTTGCGCGGGTCGGCAAATGCCTCGTAATTACCGTTACTGTAATACATAATCTGTTTCCCCTTTGGTTGAAAAAGTTATGTATCAATCATAACGCGCACAGCACCACCGTTTAACAGGACAGTAATCCGCATCAGGTAAATATTTGACTAATGCCTGTGACGCGATTATAATTATGGGCATGAAACGTGTATTTATTGGATTTTTGTTGATTGCGACATTGGCGACGGCGGCGTGCGGGGTAAAATCAGATCTCAGTCACCCTGACCCATCATACCCCCGCAATTACCCAGTATATTAAAAATTTCCTGAAAATGTGCGGGCGTGGCGAAACTGGTAGACGCGCTGGATTTAGGTTCCTGTGGGGCAACCCGTAAGAGTTCGATTCTCTTCGCCCGCACCAATAATAATGTTCGTGGCGACTAGGGCGCATCGCGTCCTGCGGTTGCGGTACGCCGCAACCAAACTGGTAGACGCGCTGGATTTAGGGGTGTGTCTGGGTAACCCGTAAGAGTTCAAATCTCTTCGCCCGCACCAATAATGCATTAGTAGTAAAAAACACTTGCTTTCTGGTAATTTTTAACATAAAATCGGCATCAGAATAATCAAAAGGTAATAAACATGGCATCTAAAAAAGGCAGCAAGGAAGTTGTAAAGCTGGAAAACAAGGAAACCGGCTATTTCTATACAACAACCAAGAATACCAAGTCCGAAAATACGGCTGGCAAAATGAAATTCCGCAAGTATGACCCAAAACTGCGCAAGCACGTGGTCATGACCGAAGGCAAAATGCCTCACTAATAAAACCGCCCCAAATGGGGCGTTTTTTATTAGTGTAACAGTGATAAAGTGAATGAGTGATAAAGTTATTGCTTAATCAATTTAACGAATATTGGCATTGATTGGTAAACGTAAACCCGCCTGTATCATCCATGTAGTCACCCGATGGTGCATAGCATGATTCAATGCCACCTGTATTTTTATCGGGCGTTGTGCCGTATATGACCTTGCCCGCAGAATTTTTACCAATTTCCGGACAACGCGCGCACCCCAAGCGCGAATTTTTCAAGTAGTACCCCGCCCCACATGCAACAGTTGTGACTGTAGCAGGCAGGCACTGCGCATCTGTATCTGGGGGCGTTGTTACCGCAGCACGCGCGGACACACATAATAATATAACAATCAATAAAAATAATTTTTTCATGCGATATTCTCTCTGCTTCTATAAATCCAAGATTGGGCTGTCACCCAGTTTACAGTCAAGTTTCAAACCACACGAATCCGTTGTCGTTGGGCAATAGCGTGTTTCGGTCGTGGTGGTGGATTCCGCCCAACATGTGGAATACGTCGTTTTTACATACGAATGCGATAACGCGTTGTATGTTGTTTCGTCAGTGCGAGTGCAGACGTATTTAGTGGGTGCTTCTGGAATTTGTATGCCAGAATATGTTTCTTTCGTCCAACCAGATGGACATGTTATCGTTGTTGATGTTTTCGTTTCTGGGCAGCAATATTTATTCTGGGTTGCCCCGACCATCCTATTTCCACATGTGCAATACTTGGATTCTGTGCACCCGTTCAACCAGGCAGCCGCACCGGCTGATTGCCCCCCACATAATACAAATGCAGAAATTATATAAAAACAAATTTTATTATTTATCACTAACACCCCCTATTGCTGTGCAACCAAACAAAAACCACCAGAGTATGGTGGTCGGGAAGTTAGAAAAATCATAAGAAAGAATGACCCGATGGCTTTCGATATATAACCACCGCTTCCCGACCAAATATGTCGGGATACAGAAAATAACAGGCGCAATATGCGCCGACCATTTTCATACGTCGGACATTCGGTGCAATGCACCGCTTTCTTATGGGATTTTCTAAGTCCCGAACCCACACGTCCCCGTGGGTTCATATCAAGTGTAAATTTTTGATAAAATAAAAGCAAGGTAAAAATAAAACCACCCCATTTGGGGCGGTTTTTATTTTGTGAATTTGCCGGTGCGGGGGAATCCCAATGGTACGGTGCGCCCTTGGGATGCACGCCGCCCCGTCCACGGCGTCCAATCGTCCAACTTGGTCGTGCCACGCCCCGTTGTCCAACCGAAACCGTCCGCCGCGTTAAAGAACATAACGTCCAAAACATACGTACGGTCGGCGTTGTATTTTTGCAATATCACACCCTTGCCACGGGTCATTTCGGGAATTTCACTGGTCGGGAATATCAACAGTTTGTCGTTTGACCCCGACATTGCAATCGTGTCACCCGTGACCGGCACACACATAATCGCCTGATTTGTGGCGTCTGTGTTCATAACCTGTTTGCCGTTCTTGGTCTGAGCCAAGCAATTTTCGCCCGACACGATGAATCCCGTGCCATGGCGCGCCACCAACAGGTACTTTGCCGACGCATCCAAGACAAACGCGCGCACGATTGTTTCATCCGCGGCGATGTCCGCCATCAAACGTACAGATTCACCAAACCCACGCGCCGACGGCAATTCGTTTGCCGCCAATGTGAACATTTTGCCCGCCGATGTGAACAGGTTGATTTTGTCGGTCGACATCGCATGGAATGCGAATTGCAGTTCGTCGCCCTCTTTGAATTTCAAATCCAAATTGTTCAAATCCAACGTGCCCTTGGCCGCGCGAATCCATCCCATCGTGGACAAGATTATGGTCAATGGTTCTTTTTCAATAAATTCGTCGGCGTTGACCACAATTTCTTCGGTCTGTTCCGCCCATGTGGTGCGGCGGCGACCCAATGCGGTCTTTTTATCATAACGCTTTTTAATATCGGTGAACCACGCCTTTAACTGGTCATTCTGCATTTGGTCAGATGCCAGCAATTCCTGCAAATTCTTTTGCTCCGCCAACAATTCGGCATCTTCGCGGCGGATTTCCATTTCTTCCAGTTTACGCAAACTGCGCAGGCGGGTGTTCAGAATCGCCTCTACCTGAACCTCGCTCAACTTAAATTCCGACATCAAGACGGATTTTGCGTCATCTTCGGTTCTGATGATTTCAATCACACGATCCAAATTCAGGTACACAATCAGCAAACCGCCCAAGATTTCCAAGCGACGCGTAATGTTACCCAAACGCCAATTCGTGCGACGTACCAAAACGTTTTTCTGGTGCGCGATAAATTCACGCAGAACCGATCCAATACCCATCACGCGCGGTGCGCCATTGGTGTCAATAACGTTAAAGTTCATATTGAACCGATATTCCAAATCGGTCATTGCAAACAGGTGCGCCATCATTTTGTCCAATGGGACATTACGGCTCTTTGGTGTAATAACAATACGGACATCGGTTGTGGATTCATCGACAATATCGTCAACCAATGGCAATTTGCGTGCGTCAATCAGGCCAGCGATTTGTTCCACCAATTTGGATTTCAGCAAACCATACGGGATTTCGGTGATAACCACCTGCTCTGCACCGCGATCCAGTTTTTCAATTTCCCATTTCGCACGAATGCGGAATGCGCCACGACCCGTTTCATAGTTTTTAACGATTGTGTCAAAACTGTCAATCAAAACGCCGCCCGTTGGGAAATCAGGCCCGACCAATTTCTTCATAATCTGGGCGGTGGTGGCGTCCGGTTTATCAATTACCAGATTCAAGGCATCGCAAACCTCTGCCACATTATGGGTCGGAATATTTGTTGCCATACCCACCGCGATTCCCATACCGCCGTTGGCCAGCAAATTTGGGAACGCCCCCGGCATAACCACAGGTTCAGACGTTGTGCCGTCAAAATTCGGCATCATGTCAACGCTGTCTTCGTCAATCCCCTCCATAATCAGCATGGCGGCATCGGTCATTTTGGATTCGGTATAACGATACGCCGCCTGGGGGTCACCATCGATATTACCAAAGTTACCCTGACCATCAATCAATGGATAGCGTACCGAGAAATCCTGAGCCAAGCGCACCATTGCGTCATAGACCGAACTGTCCCCATGGGGATGATAGTGACCCAGCACGTCGCCGACCACCGTCGCGCATTTACGAAACGCCGCCGATGGCGACAATTTCTGGCGCAACATGGAATACAAGATGCGACGATGTACGGGCTTTAACCCGTCGCGGACATCAGGCAGCGCGCGCGATACAATCGTGCTGACCGCGTATGACAAATACCGCTGGGACAGCGCATCAGACAGTTGTTGTGATTCAATATTTTCGATTATTTCCTTGCTCATTTCCCCCGAAATTTAGAACATTTGAAAAAAAATAACAACAGAAAAAATCCTTTTTTTCAGGTGGAGATGAAAAAATTCATTAAAAAATTTAATAGTTTTTCAATTTTCCACTTGAAATTTTATCGCGCATAACTATTATATGTATATACAAACTTTGGTTCCCCGTATGGGGCGGGCTGCCGGTAAAGAATTATGGCAAGTCGGGGCGGTTTGGATTTCCAAATTGTCTGAATGTACATCGCGAAGTTTTTGTATCGCGGTGAACCAATCAAAAACGAAAAACAATATCAACATACCATGACCGCACGGTCTGGGTGTGTCTGTTTGATTGCAAAGGAGGTAAAAAATGTCATTCAAAAAAATTGTTCCGTATGTGCTGATTCCGGCGTCTGTGGTTTTGGCGGGCCTGTCACGTGCCAGCAATTCCAACACCAGCGCGCAAACGCCGACCAGTACGCACACCATCGCGGCACTGGACACCAATGCGATGCCTTTTAATGCGATGATTGACATCATGAATCCAGAAATGAAATCGCAACTGGATCAGATGTCTTTGGACAAAAAGGCCGACGATTTGGTTGGCAAATATGTCGATAACATGTTGACCGCACAGCAGAAATTGAAACCTTTGTTGGGTACGGTTAAATACCGCAGTGCCGTCCGCCAAGAATTACCAGGTGCGCCGGTTGGGTATCACTGTGTGTATGGGCAATACACGCAACTGAACCGCGCGTTGCGCGATATGGGCGACACATTGACCATTGTGCCGACGGATGCCAGCCGCGCATGCATTGCGTTCAAATCCGAAATGCGCAAAAAATACGCCGCGCCTGAATACCAGAACGCCATTCACGAAGGGCAAATGTTTGAATCTGACAGTGCATATAATGTCGCGCTGGGTAAATATTTGGCCCGCCGCAAGGTTGCACAAGATGCACCTGATTCCGTGCGCAATGCAGTTGCCGCACAGTTTGCGGCCAAGAATTTTTCCGCAGACGAACTGTCAGCCGGTACGATGTTGGTTGTGCCCCGCTATCGCGGCAGCAAGAACAAGTTCCATATGATTATGCTGTTGGGTCGCGGCCGCATTGAAAACGGGAAATTTGTCCCAGATGAAAAGGGTCGCTATATCTATACCGGCCACAACCGCGAAACAATCGGCGACCTGTTTGAAACATGGGATGCATCGAATGTATTTGCCGCCGACACGCGCAAGATTGCACGCGCCCAATATGCCGCCGAATGGCAACGTATAGAGGCAATGCCTGATTCCGCGTTGGTGTCGTTCTTGGAGCGTAACGATACCACAACCGGCCCGCGTCCAAACCTGAACGCGATGCCACGTCCGGCATTGTTGGACATGGTGCGCAGCCGCTATTTCAAAGAGCCCGCGCAAGCAGCCATGGCAAAAAACAATGGAATGTTGGCATACGCGCCACAGCAAAATATTATGTTGCGTGAATTTGCCCAACATACGATGTAAAAAGAAACGCGCCCAAATGGGCGCATTTTTTATTGTGCAATTTTATGTTTAATTTCACGGATGCGTGCCAAGATTTCCTTTAAGTCCGCATCAGTTGCGGCGGGTGCGGGTCTGTTATGCACCTCGTCCGCCAGAACTATACACAGTGTCGCCAACAGTGCGTTTTCAGGCAGTGGGCCGATTTTATCCAAAATCTCGCGCGCACGCATATCAACCATTTTTCCCAATTCAATCAGGCGCGATTCTTGGCCATCTTCGCACCCCATGGGGTAATTTTTGTTCACAATGGGTATTGAAACGACACTCATTTTAACTTCTTTAATATCGAAACAGATTTATCAATCATTTGGACGGCACGGGCGTTTTTATCGCGCAGGGTTCGAACCTGTTCGGTCAGAATTGCAACCTCCAAATCCGTTTGTTTGCCGGCGGCAACGGCCGTTCCGCGCAGGCGGGCGGCGGCCTCTTCCAATGCGTTTAATTCTTGAAAAATTTGCTGTTTTATGTCTGCCATACCCCCAGTGTAAGATATTTTTTATATGCGTTCAACACTAAAATGTGATATAATAACCCTGTTTATTGGGGGACAGGTTTTATGAAAACGAAAATAATCTATATTTCTGGCAGTGAAATCTTTGATATGGCTGATATTCGCGCCGCTTTTGAAGAGGTACGCGGTGCATTGGGGTTGGATTCTGACACGGTTTTGTTTGGTGTTCCAGTGGACAATGATAACGCATTGGGCGCAACCGATGGTGCACACGCGCAACCAGAACCGGCGGTCGATATGGACGTGGACGACGCCCCTGTTATGGAAATGGTCACCCCAGAAATCGTACCAGAACCTGTTATTGATATAGACCCAGTTCCAGAAATTGAACCTGAAAAACCAAAGAAGAAATCACGCGGTCGTCCCGCAAAGGCCACCAAGGCAGCAGACGTTACGCCAGATGCAGAAGTTGTGACAGCGGTGGCGGATGCCCCCGCGGTGGACGTTGAATCCGAACCGGTCACGGTGGCGGATGCACCCGCGAATGTCAGTTCAATTCTGTCCGTGCTGACATCAAAACCAGTGGTCGAACCCGAACCAGTGGTTACAGATATCACAGATGACGCACCAGTTATTGACGTTGCGGACACAACCGAACCGGTTGATGTTGTTGCCGAAACCGTCACTGAAAACGTGGTTGCCGAACCAACAGTTGTTGATGCCGAACCCGTTATCACTGAAACCGATACTGTTCAGGTTGCAACCACCGACATTACCGATGAAGCACCCGAAGAACCGATTGAAAAAACACTGGAACAGTTGTTGGAAAGCATGACGCCCCTGCGCGAAGATCACATTGACGAAGACATAGCGCAAAGTGCGGATGATGAATTTGATATGTCGCCCGCCCCTGTTGATACCACAGATGCCACGCCATCAGACACCGACGATGACGATACGGACGCGACACTGGCCCAGTTGGCAACAGAATTTGCAGAAAATCAGGACAAAATTCCCACACCAAAGAAGACCGAGGCACGTGGTAAAATCGGCAAACTGAAAAACATTTTGCCATTCAAAAAGGCGAAACGCGACGATACCGGCCTGATGGGCGATTTGTTCGGATGGGCAGGCATTGCCGCAAATGACGATGACTTTGCCATGCCGGGGTTCTTTACAGGTGTTGCATCAAAAAAATAGGCAACGAATGAGCGCACATGGAAACTGCAACAATTATTAGATTGCTGTCCAATGCCGGATTCCACGTTTTGGGGGCGGACGGGGCGAACCTGTACATCGAAGACCCGTCTTGCATTCTGCGCAGTTTTCAGACATTCACCGAATATGCATGGATTATCATAACCTTTATCACGGGTATGCTGATTTTTGGCTGGGCCATATCAATGATACGCGGGGCAAAAAATAACATATTTATGAACCTGCGTAATTTAACGATTATGTTTGGGACACTGGCCGCCGCGGGTGCGATACTGAATATGATATACGGCGGGGATTTGTTTGCACGCGGATGTCGGACGGTTGCAGTAGATATCAATACGGTCAATGAAATGCTGGACATGCGCCAGAAAAAGATGTCGCCCCAGCAAACCGATTTGTACGAAAGCATTGATATATATGATTCTGGTGTGGTGCGTGCGAATGTCGCGGCGGACGATGTCAATGGCGATGATTCCGCGCCGGTCAACGACACATTTATTGGCGACAAAATTGATATGCCAGATGACACAGGCAATGGCTTTGAACCGATTTCACAACAATTATCAGACGAAGACAAAGAACGGTTACTTGATATTCTGGGGCGTGCGCCCAATGGCACGATAACCGTACCACGCGACAAGATACAAATTGATGATGGTGTGTTTAATAAATTGCCAAATGGCGAATTGCCGGTGGAAAATATGCCATCTGGTGAATTCCCGCCCGAACGGCTGATACCATTACCGTCACAACGTGATGCGACGCCCAATAATCCGTCTGTGCGCTCCCCCCGCAAACCATCGGCACAGGAATACACGTCGGCGGCGGCATCTGGGCGCGATGTTGTGTACACAACCGCCGATGGGCGTCGCGTACGTCGCACGGGTGGTACGCGCGCATGGCGAAACCTGAATCCGGGGAACATTCGTTATTCTGAATTTTCGCGCAAGGCGGGCGCGATTGGTCAGGCGGGCGGATTCGCCGTATTCCCCGACGAAGAAACGGGAACGCGCGCGGTGTCATCGCTTCTGCGCGGAAAATCGTACAATAACCTGACCATTGCGCGGGCAATCACGCGATACGCACCGCCGTCCGAAAACAATACTGCGGCGTATCACAGACGGATTCAACAGATTACGGGCCTGAACATAAATCGTCGCATCAGCGATTTAAGCGACAGTGAACTGTCCCGCGTGGTCGACGCAATTCGCGCGATTGAGGGCTGGGAAGCGGGCCGCATCATAGAGGAATAATTCATGAACACACAACGTGGCAGTATCGGATTCAATATTATGTTCGCCATTATGTTGGTGGCGATTGGGATTATGCTGTACATTTTACTGGGTGGGAAAAATCCGTTTGCGACCAGCACCAATACCATTGTGTCACCCGCCGGCATTGTGGACGACGCAGCCCCATCACGCGATGCGAACGGCGAATTTAATGATGGGTTGGGCGCGCCCGACGCCGCCACAACCGGCGAACTGGACGAATATGGCGCGGGCATTGCCGCCATTGATGTATTCAATCGTGATATAAATTCCGATGGGCGCATTGACCGCATAACACGCACCCGCGTTGAAAACGGCACAGACCATTTCTATTATGAATATAAATTGGAATTAAATACCAAGAATGGGTACACAGACATTACGCCCGATGGATTCCGCACGACCGAGGGGGCGGAATGCGCCCTGCGCAAATTGCGCTTTGTATTTCGTCCGGCGTTTCGGGTTGATACTATTTCGCGCGAATGGTCGGACACATGGATTACGCCAACAATGGCAACAAAAACGACGTACACGTTTCGCCATGGCGAACTGAATGCGTCGGACGCGGCACAGATGCGCGTTGTATGCGATGTTGCAGATTTATTTTAACAAAAACATATTACGTGCCGAATACACAATCGAACCCGACACAACAAAATGATCAAATAATTCAATTCCAGCCGCGGCCAGCAAGTCCCTGACCACGGTGGTGATTTCTATGTCAGCGGTTGAAAATGATTTATTTGGCGTTGGGTGATTATGCACCAGAACAACACTGCGCGCGTTCAGCACCAGCGCACGTTTCAGAATTTCACGTGGATACACGACCGCTTCGTCATTTGTGCCACAACTGTGCACATCGTCCGCCAACATGCATAATTCAGAACCCAGATAAAACACATGCATTTCTTCGGTTGTTTTGCCGGACAATATCGTGCGGCAATAATTGGCAACCGCCGTCGCATCACGAAAGATTGGCTGTTCACTCAGTTTTTCGCGATAGCCGGTTGCCATAATCTGGTTTATTGATTTCAAGAAAATTGCGGTGTTGCGTCCCATACCACGAAACGCAACCAATTTGTCCAACGGTGCGGCCAAGATTTGATGAACGCCGCCAAACTGTGCCATCAGACCGCGCGCCAACGGTCGCACGTCGCGACGTGGTATTGCATAGCCCAACAGCATTTCCAGCAATTCATAATCGGCCAATTTGCCGTCCAAGAATTTCTGGCGCAGGCGTTCGCGATGTCCCGTATGAAAATCAGTGTCCGAACCCGCCATTGTTGTGCGCCCCACCCCTACATCATGCGTTCGGTGAAAATCGTAACGCCATCTTCGGTGATGCCCAACGTGTGTTCCCACTGGGCAGACAGTCCGCCATCAACCGTGCGTGCCGTCCAACCGTCGGCATCGATTTTGCAATCGGGACGCCCCGTGTTTATCATCGGTTCAATCGTGAACACCAAACCAGGCACCATCTTTACCTTGTCCCACATGGGGTCATAAAAGTGATAGATTTGTGGGTCATCATGCATAACCTTGCCAATGCCATGACCAACAAAATCGCGCGAGATTGAAAACCCATGTGGTTTAACAACGGCCTCGATTGTTTTGCCGATTTCAGATAACGGCACACCCGGGGCGCAAACGGCGATTGCGGCATTCAGCGCATCTTGGCATGTTTGAACCAATTCGCGCGCGCGTGGCGTAACGTGGCCAATCATAAACATGCGCGACATATCGCCATGAAACCCCTTGTATTCCGCGGTCAGGTCCACATTGACGATATCGCCATCTTTCAAAATACAATCATCGCTGGGGATACCGTGCACAATAACATCATTGACAGATGTGCAGATGCTTTTTGGATACCCTTCGTATCCCAAGTCAGACGAACGCGCACCATTTGCGTGCAACCACGATGCAACCATACGATCGATTTCACCGGTGGAAATACCCGCCTGAATATATGGTGTAATATAATCAAAACAACGTGCCACCAAATCGCCAGACGCACGCAGACGTTTGAAATCTTTTGGTGCATAAACAGATGCTAACATTTTTCTTAGTTCCTTCTCTTGATTGACAAGCGGTTTGCACGCAGGGCCAATTTCAGTGCGAAATCACGAAATAAAACCTCGACCGGCATACCGGTTGTACGAATTTGTCGTTCCAATTCAGACAGGCGTACCAGCACCGCATCAATTTCAGACGCAGGCCAAATCTTCATCGCCATGTTGAATTTATCGCGAACTTTCCAAAACAGGTTCGGCAGTTGTCCATCAACAACCGCAACCTGTAATTTTTTGAAATGCATTTGTAATTGGCGCAACAGTTTATTTGAATCAACGCCCGTGTACAATAATCTGTCCAGCGCCTGCATCGTTTGGGCAATATACCCCGCCGTCAACGAATAAAAGAAATCGTCCGCAACAACCGCGCCCGTATCCGGCAGACATTTTTCCACATCGTCCAATTCGACGGTCTTTTTATCATCGACATACAATGCAATCTTGGTCAAGAAACCACGTGTAATTGCACGGTCACCGCCCAAGTGCGCCGTCATATACGCCATTGCGTCGGGTGTAATTTGCTTGATACCCGCCGCCGCGGACAGTTCACTGCGTATCAATGTTGCCAATGCGCGCGCATCGTCTGTATAGCATGGCAATGCGGCAACGTTTGTTTTTTTATCATCTTCGAAATATGTGCGCAATGACCCCGTGCGCAAATCGCCGGCGCATACCAATACCGTCGCACACAGGCCACTGTGTTCAATCAATTCGGCAATGCGTGTTGTCATTGCATCGCCCGCGCCAGATATAATAACCATCTTGCGGCCGCCAAACATTGATGGTGTGCAACTTTCCGCGAACAAGGCATCTTGCTTGTCCCGAAAATCATCGGCGTCCAGCGCAAACAGGTTATCCTTGTCAATTTCCAATTTTTTGATTGCCGTATCACAGTATTCATCAATACGACCGGCGTCCGGCCCATACAGCAATACCGCCGTGATTTTTTCAATACCTGTGTTAAAATCTGGTTCTTTCCATTTCATTATTTTTGACCACCGGATTGTGATTGCACGCGCGATGTTTCGGCGATTGTACGTGTGCTGATTTTATCGGCCAACACCATAATTGCGTTTTTAACGGCATTGTTATATGACGCGTTCGCCGCAACCAAGTACCGCACAAATGTGTATGATTCAGATGCCTGTTCGACACCGTGCGCGATTTCTGTGTCACCACGACGCAATGTGTAATTTGCACGCAGGCCAACCTCTTGCCAAGTGGCGTCACCGGTTGATTCCAGTGCCTTGTACTGGGTATATGGTTCGGCCAAATTGATGGTCAAAGTGTATTCGGCATCCGACGTGCGTGCGCCGCCAAATTTTGCGTTCAATGCATTGCGTAATTCAATCCCGTTGATGCCGCTGATTGGTGCAACATAAATGTCTGTATCGCCACCAGAAAACATAGGCCGAAAACCACACGCCCCCAACATCAAAAAACATAAAATCACCAGAATTTTCTTCATTGCGCATGTACCCTTTTTTTATGTTCGTGTGCGTTTTCCTGTTGCTTTTTGTTATTATATTACTTAGAGTTTTAATAAATCGCAAGAGGGAATGATGAATATTTTTCTGATGGTATTGGTGGCTATATTTATGTTGGGGTACTATATCATCGACAGCCCCAGCGTCCGCGTCCCAGAAATTGAAACCGAATATGCCGCCCAGCGCGCCGATTTGCACGCGATTGCCCAATGCGCGGCCGCCGTTCACAACGCCCAGATAAAGGGTACAACATTTGATGATGTTTGCGTCGCCCAGAACCAGATTGTCAGTCGGCTGTTCTGTATGAATGCCAGTATGAAGGAAACCGAATGCAAAATCGTTAAAAATAAAAAGCCCACATACAGTTATATTATCACCGCAACTGGCGCGTTGAACCCAGATGAATACAACAGTATGTTTGAAATACTGGAACAATATTATTCTGATGCCGGCACGTTTGGGATTTTGATGGACGGAAAAATTGTGTCGGGGGCGATTGGTTCAAAGTACACCGTGCCCAAGACCATTATGAAAACGATGAAATTGGACAGTGGTCAACTGGTGTACATGACGCAATACGATATTACAAATATCGCCAGCAGCAGCACAACAAACACCACCACGGACATTAAATGCCCGACGGGGACAATTAAAACGTATCGATTTGGACGCTGGCAATGCGTTGGCATAAATACCAAGACCGACTGTGGTGGCGATATGATTTGGGATTCTGATTTATTGGAATGCGTGGCGGACGAATCCAGAAAACCGTTGTGCGCATCGCAACAGACCGCGGTTATTGTTGACGACGTGTGGGAATGCATCAATCCATTTCCGACAAAATCGTGTCCTGATAATATGGTGGCACGTTTGAACTATGACACATTGGAATGGGAATGCGTGGCAGACGCGTCCAAGGGGGAAAACATAACAAAGTGCAGCCGTTTTACCAGCGGTGCAATATATGGTTCGGTTGGTGCAACCCTGCGCGCGAACCAAACGTCATGCACACCGTGCGAAAAAATGATATTGGACAGCGACACATGCACGTCATATTGTGTGCCCGATACATCAAAACTGAATGACCCCAGTTGTTACGCCACAACACGCGAATGCAGTGGGCGCAGCCGTGCGTTCTATTTCGGTTTTCCAAACAAAAATTATGCCGGCAACATTCCAGAAATGTCGGGCAAGAATGTTCCGATTGACCGCACACATAACCAGAACAGACGATTTAACTGTCTGGACTGTGGCGATGGGGAAATTGATACCGAAGAATCATTTGCGCCATACACCGCGGTTTGCAAATAAAAAACGCCCAAACGGGCGTTTTTTAATATGTACGCGCATCGCGTAATGCTCTTATTTGTTCCAAATCCTGTTGCGCCTGTTCGAATTGTGCGCCACTGACATACTGGGCATTGTCCAATGTGATTTGCGCGCTTTCCGCCATTTCGTCCAAACGATATTCTTCGTCAGAAAATGGCGCAACATTTGTCACTGATGCGGGCGCGGTCAACACCGGCGATTCTTTTGTAACCATACCCCGACGCATACCCTCTGGGTAACGTGCCGATACCGCCGCGATGATTTCATTACGGAAACGCTTTACACGAAAATCAGATATATTTTGTGATGCAATCGAATGCACGCTCTTGTTCAATTTTGCCAACATTTTGTATTGCTTGTTCGGTGCACCATTTTCGTCCAAGAATATGTTGATTGTGCCATCAGGCATTGTCAAAACGTGATCACGCCATGCGTTATTGTGCCCACGGTTTAATGTCATATATGCAATCAAGTTATGACGAATTTCATCCATCAAATGACCCGTAACACTGGATTTGTCCGCAACGCTGGTCTTGCAGAAACGATAAATGTCATTTTTACCACCAAACATAAATGGCGATACTGTGCCAAAGCGCACAGGATTTAACGACATCTCTTTCCACAGTGCATTGCAAATAACATTGCCATCAATTTTACCAATGCGAATACGTACCGAATGCGTTGGTGTGTCCCATGAACTGGTGGATTTAATCTGGCCGTACGCATCATGCAACGCCGCAGGCGTCATTTTGTCAAAGTATGGAATATGGGTACTGTAACTGATGATAGACCGTACCTGTTCTTTGTCCAGTGTAGTCATGCGCAAATCCTTTTGTTTCCTCACACTGTTTAATATAGCCCAAATACACGTTTTGTCAATATGTTATATTGCACAAAAGAAAACCGCCCGCATTCGCGGGCAGTTTTGTGTTCGCGCGATTATTCTGCGCGCTGGAACGCACCGTTGTCCAACATTTCTTTGACCGCGAAATGTTTGATTTTCTTGGCCGATGTTTGTGGCAATTCTTCTTCGGTGATTGCAAAGTGTTTAACCCACTTGTATGGTGCAATCTTCAAATTAGATGCCTTTAACAACATGGCGACGCGGGTAACCGTTGTGCCGGGCTTTACCTGAAATACCGCAAACGGTACGATTTTGCCAGCGATGACATATTCAAATACCGCCGCCGCCAATATTTCATCGTTTTGCAGATACAGGTCTTCCAATTCATCGGGATAGACGTTTTTACCGCTGTCCAGAACGATGACCTGTTTCTTGCGCCCTTTGACAATCAGGCGACCATACTTGTCCAATTTGCCCAAATCGCCGGTCTTGAACCAGCCATCTTCGAATGCGGCGGCGTTTGCCTCGTCATTATCCAGATACCCTGGCATGACCATATTGCCACGCATCCAAATTTCACCAACGCCGTCTTTGTCTGGATCATGAATCTGGATTTCATTACCTGGTAATGGGCCCGCATAATACATCGAACCATCAGGACGACGGAATGCAAAGTTAAAGTTTGCCGGCCCCGTGGTTTCGGTCAGGCCATAGCAATCCCCAACCACAAAATCCAAACTTTCAAAGAATTTGCGAATTGTTGGTTTCAGTGTTGCGCCCGCAGACACCAGAACCTTGGTATTGCCGCCAAAGATGTCGTGAACGGGTTTTGTAACCTTGTCCACGATGCAGCCCAATCCGATTGCGCGCAGTACGCGACGTGATGACATCACCATACGCATAACAGTGTACATGTGTTTTTCACGTGCACTGTCCACAATCTTTTTATAGAACCCCTCCCATATACGTGGGACGGCGGGTATAACCTCTGGTCTGTATTCTTTGAAATCCTTCAAAAATTCGCGTGGGTTCAAAATTGGTTGCAGCAATAATTGGCCACGCAAAATAATCGGGGCAATAATATTGATGACGACACCATATATATGATACAGCGGCAAGAACCCATAGAATGTGTACCCCGGATGAATCACCGGTTCATAGAACAATGCACCCTGTGCCAATGACAACAGGTTGTCATGCGTCAGACCAACAACCTTTGGATTGCCGGTTGAACCCGATGTAAAAGACATCATTGCGATATCGTTTCTGTCAACGTCCGCCGCGACGAAATCGTTTTCGTCGGTGTCGTCGATGGTTTCGATATCGAACATTGTCGGGCCCCCGTCCACAAAATGCGATTTTTGCGCCAATGCCAATTTGCAATTTGTGCGTGCCATCATGTTCAGGTGTTCTGCCTGTGACAGACCGGTGTCCAGCATCAATGCATGTGCGCCCTGGGACAAAATGGCAAAATACGATTTGATAAATTCTGGGGTGTTACCCGACAGAATCGCAACCGTGTCGCCCTTTTTAATACCAAAACGTTGTGCCAGTAATACTGCACGTTGCTTTACTTTCTTTAACAGGTCTGCATATGTTTCATTCTGTCTGACAAAGAAAATACGGTCTTTATTCTGGGAACAAACATCACGCAGCATTTCATATACATTTTTCATCATAATGATTATGCTCTTTTGTTAGTTTTAAGTAAAAATCTGGATAACCATTACCCAGACATACTTACACTAAATCATTTTTGGATGGGAAACACAACCTATTTTAACATTTTGGTCTATTTTGCACTGAAAAACACATCATTTTGTCAACATATAGACATAGTTTTACAAAAACACCCCTATATTTTGTGTTTTTTGCATTTTACGAATCGTTTTTGGGCGCGTTTTGGTCAAATTATTGACACAAAAACATATTTAGTATTCCGATTCGAGGAATCGGCTGCGGCGCAAACGTACGGAAAACCCGCCTTTTGAAAAGTAAAGTAAAAAATGAAAAAAAATTTCTGTTTTACGTATTGATAGAAAACCTATAAAACTATATATTGGTATCAAATAAACAAAATAACCACTAGATATTGTGTTTTAACAAAACAAGGGACAGAAAGATGTCTGATGCAGAAAACGAAACAAAAATTCAGGTTATTCCAACGCTGACGACCAAATTGGTTGCGGTACAAAAGCGCGGTGGCGAAACTGTCCCGTTCGATTCCAAAAAGATATTTGATGCAATTAAAAAGGCCGTTGCGGTCACAGGTGAAATATCTGATGCGGATGTGGCGACAATTACCCAAAACGTCTTGAACACGTTGGATGCAAAATTTACAGACCGTGTGCCATCGGTTGAACAAATCCAAGAAACCGTGATTCAGGCACTGATGGATGCCAAGGCATACAAGACCGCAGAATCATATATTATATATCGCCAGAAACGCAGCGAAATTCGCGATTCATACGTTGACGCCGTAGAGGTGATTGAGGGTTACGTTGGTGGATCAAACTGGCGCATCAAGGAAAATGCCAACGTTGGCTATTCCATTGGTGGGTTGATTTTGCGTACCAGCGAACGCGTAACGGCGGAATACTGGTTGAACCTGTACCCACGCGAAATTGCAGAGGCACACAAAAATGCATCTATTCACATTCACGATTTGGGCTGGCTGACGGGTTATTGTGCGGGCTGGTCTTTGCGTGAATTGTTGTACGAGGGGTTCAATGGTGTCCCAGGGTACTTGCAATGCGAACCGGCCAAGCACATGGCGACCGCGATTTCGCACATGGTGAATTTCTTGGGCACATTACAGAATGAATTTGCGGGTGCACAGGCGTTCTCGTCCGTGGATACGTACCTTGCACCATATGTCAGAATTGATAACCTGACATATGCAGACGTAAAAAACGCAATGCAGACGTTGATATTTAACTGTGCTGTGCCATGTCGTTGGGGTACGCAGACACCGTTTATCAACTTTACATTCGATTGGACATGTCCAAAGGATTTGCGTGACCAGCATCCATTTATTGGTAAAAAGCAGGTTGATTTTACGTATGGCGACCTGCAAGCGGAAATGGACACAATCAACAAAGCGTTCTTGGAGGTTATGACCGAAGGTGACGCGTTGGGTCGTCCGTTTACGTTCCCAATTCCAACATATAACATTACCGATGATTTTCCATGGGAACATCCAAATGTCAAACCGTTGTTTGATTTGGCGGCAAAATATGGGATTCCAAATTTCCAGAATTTCTTAAATTCTGACCTGAATCCAACCGATGTGCGTTCTATGTGCTGCCGTCTGCGTTTGGACGTGCGTGAATTGTTAAAGCGCGGTGGGGGTCTGTTTGGGTCGGCTGAAAAGACCGGTTCAATCGGTGTTGTTACAATCAATTTGGCGCGTTTGGGCTATGTACATCGTGGCGATCGCGACGGTCTGTTCCGCGAACTGAAACGTTTGCTGGATATGGGTCGTGATTCGCTGGAAATCAAGCGCAAGATTATTACCAAGAATATGGAACGTGGACTGTATCCGTTCACACGCCGTTATCTGGGTAACTGGGATCATCACTTTTCAACCATTGGTGTAAATGGTGCGAATGAAATGGTTCGCAACTTTACGGGCGACCGCGAAAACATCGCAACCCCAATGGGCAAGAAATTGGTTCTGGATGTGATGGATTTCATTCGTGAAAACTTGGCAAATTTCCAAGAACAAACAGGCAACCTGTATAATTTGGAAGCCACCCCTGCCGAGGGTTGTTCATACCGCTTTGCCAAAACCGATGTGAAAAATTTCCCAGACATCATCACGGCGGGTACACACGATGCACCATACTATACCAATTCGACACAGTTGCCGGTGAACTTTACCGATGACCCATTTGTCGCGTTGGAACACCAAGAAGAATTACAGCGCAAATATACCGGTGGCACAATGTTGCACCTGTATATGGGCGAACCTGTATCCAGTGGCGAAGCCGCCCAGAAAATCGTACGTACAATCTTTGAAAACTACAAGATTCCGTACATGACATTGACACCGACATTCTCGATTTGTCCAAAACACGGGTATTTGCCGGGGCGTCATGAGTTCTGTCCGAAATGCGACGCGGAAATCGCCGCAAATCAGAACTGTGAATGTAATCACGAATAAACAACACGCATTGCACAAGAAAGGAGGAAAATTATGCAGGCAGCCAGCAATCAGAGAACACCATGTGAAGTTTTTTCACGTTCAATGGGATTTATCAGACCAGTGTCCAATTTTAACATTGGTAAATACTCTGAATTTTGCGAAAGAAAAACGTTCACAGAGGCAAACAGTTTGACCACCGGTGCACGTCACAGTGAATTGTTAAAGAAGGCCGCATAATAAAATGTCTGACATTCAAATTGGGGGTTTGGTATCGTTTACAACAATTGATTACCCAGGGAAACTGGCCGCGGTGCTGTTCCTGCGCGGGTGTCCGTTGCGATGCGTGTACTGTTCAAATCCCCATTTGTTGAATGTTGGCGATGGCGAATACGACCCAGACAAGGTTTTTGATTGGTTACGTAATCGCGTCGGCAAATTAGAAGCCGTCGTCTTTTCCGGCGGCGAAGCATTGATGCAGGGGGACGCGGCGATTGATTATATGCGACGCGTTCGCGATTTGGGTTTCAAAATCGGCCTGCACACAAATGGTTTTTACCCTGAAAATTTGGCACGCGCCGCCGATACAGTTGACTGGATTGGTTTGGATTATAAGACCACGCGTGATAAATATGGTGCGTTGTCGGGTCAAAATATTGCCCACGACCGCATGATTCACAGTTTGGACATATGGCAGGCGACCGGCAAAGATTATGAGGTTCGCATTACATGTGATCCGCGATTTGTTTCAAAACTGGATTTAATGGAAATCACCCGCGATTTGCACAATCGTGGTGTGCAAAAAATTGCCATTCAGAAATACATTCCGCATTTCGAAGATAACGAACACGGCACAACACCCGCCCAGCGCAATCAGTTTTTTGATGACGCGAATTTGCGCGATACAATAAATGGAATGTTTGCGTCTGTTATTTGGCGCGAATAACGCCCTGTTCCCAATTCAATAATTTTTCCTTGGTTGCGATCCCACCGGCATAGCCCGTCATTGTACCATGCGCGCCCACAACGCGATGGCATGGAACAATAATCGAAATCGGATTGCGACCGACCGCACCACCAACCGCCCGCGCAGATGCGCATCCGACACGACGCGCGATATCGGAATATGATGCGCGCGCACCATATGGTATTTCGCGCAATGCACGCCACACCGCACACTGAAATGCCGTGCCGCGTGGCGACAATTCAAAATCAACAGTTGGGCGGCCACCCGCAAAATAATCATCCAGCCAACGCGATGCGCGTTGCAATATCGCATTGTCGCCAAATGGAATATCCGACACATCGCCATGATAACGTTGCCCTGCAATCCACAGCCCCACCAGCGCATTATCAGATGCGACCAATGTCAATTTACCAATCGGCGATGCGTATTCTGATTTAACCAACATAATTTAATATACCCTTTCAATAGGTATATTATGTTTTTTACAGAAATCGTCAAGGAATCTGATAAACGCACGAATTTTTGGTGTATCAATCAATTTAGGACTGCACGCTGCAATCATACGATGTTCGTATTCAAAATCTATATTCGGTACACGCACCAGTTTTGGTGGCTGTTGCACCGTCCACGCCGGCAACAATCCGATACCGTCGCCGTCACGTATCAGGCGGAATATCAATCCAACCGAATCCGTTGTCGTGTTCAGTTTACGTGCCCGCTTTGCAATAAAAGAACATTCGGGCATATTCAAATATGACTGGTACATGCACAGGTCAAAGTTTTCCAACATATCGTCCATATCGCGTGGCACACCGTGGGTATCCAAATATTCCTGTGTTGTAAAGAAATATGCCGGTGTGCGCAGGCGGAACAACGTGCGCCCTGGGATTTGATAATTGGAATTTGAATCAACAAGCGCAACCTCTATATGCGACAAATTTTGTTGCCGATTTGTCAATAAATCCAAACGAATTTTTGGGTACAATGCATAGAACCGTGACAGTTCGCGCAAGATATAACTGCCAACCAAACCTTCGGCAATCATAACGGAAATATAACCGGTCAATTCACCTTCGGGGGTGGTCTGTTCTATTTTATTCAATGCGTTGCATATTGTCTCAATCGCAGAATAGATTTCTGGTGTTGCATTGGTTGGCAAACTGCCCATGGGCGTACGTTGCAATAACGTCGCATTCAGGCGCGTTTCCAAATCAGAAATCAATTTGGACATATTGGAATGTTTGATGCCGTTTTTATTCGCGGCGATTTGGATTTGACCCGTATCGATTACTTCTTTTAACGCTAACAGTTCTTTCAACAAGGTCACTCTGGTTTTTATAGTAGCCATCGCTATACCTTTTGATTAAAGAAAAAAAGACAACAAAAATACGTGAATATGATTGTTTATTCTTATTATACACGATTCTTTAATCGAAAAACAGCACAAAAGACAGATTTTTGAAAATATTTTTATTTTACAAAAATGTAATACCGCGTGCATTCGCGCGCGGTATTATTTACAGATTTTACAATTCATTTTGCTTGTTCGAAAAGTATTTGGTGAAATTGCTGACCGTTTCGCCGGTCGCTGCCAAAATTTTGGCTATACTGCCGGTTGATGGCCAACGCGGCTGACCGTATTTTGACCAACGCTTGCTCTTGTTAAAAATTGTTGGGTCAAGACCGCTGCGACGCGCCAATCCAGAACAGGACATTTTGTGCGCACTGGCAAAGCAATCGATTGCATACCATACATCACTGTGTGTCATTTGTTTTTTCACCTTTGTCTGTTTGTTGTTTTGTCTACATTCACAATATAAACCCAGTGGGGATTTTTCCGGCTATACTCCTTTTATATGTGATCATGTATAAATCGGGGCACGCAGCAAAAGGCGCAGAAATCTGGGAAAAATTCACAAAAACAGTAAAAAACGACGATTTTTTTCTTAGTAAAAAATTTTTCGATACGACATTTGTCCTGCGTTTTTGGGACAAATGTCTTTGACATTTTATTCCCAACCGATTCGTTTGGGTAAAAAAAACGGGGCAACGCCCCGTTTATTTATTTTATGCATTTATAATCTCAGTCACACGACGCGGTACGTCCGCGATGGCGATGCGTTCCTGACTCATGTCATCACGGTGACGCAGGGTAACTGTGCCATCTTCCATCGTCTGGTGATCAACGGTGATGCAAACTGGTGTACCGATTTCGTCATGACGACGATAGTTCTTACCAATGTTGCCAGAATTTTCCAATTCAATGCGGCCGATATGCAATGCACGTAACGCATTTTCAATATCGTTCGCGGTCTGAACCAATTCTGGAACATTACGCGCCAATGGAATAACCGCCGCCTTGACCGGTGCAAGTTTTGGTTTCAATTTCAGAACTGTGCGGGTCTTGCCATCTGGCAACTGCTCTTCGGTATATGCCTCTATCATAACGGCCAACATTGCGCGGTTCACGCCCATTGCGGTTTCAATGACGAATGGGATGAAACTTTCACCCGTCTGGGGATCAGAATACGCCAATTTAACCGTGCTGTCGTGGTTTTCCATAACATGCGCAGAAATATGAAATTCATTTTGCGCCTTGGTATGAGAACCCAAATCAAAGTCCTGACGGTTGTGGATGCCCTCAACCTCGTCAAAGCCATCTGGGAACGCGTATTCGATATCACCCGCGGCCTTGGCATAATGGGCCAATTTTTCGTGCGGTGTGAAACGCAATTTTTCCGCAGGAATGCCCAGTACATTTACCCACCATGCCATACGCGTTTTCTTCCATTCTTCGAAATATTTCGCATCATCGGCAGGATTGATAAAGTACTGCATTTCCGCCTGTTCAAATTCACGCATACGGAATACAAATCCACGTGGGGAAATTTCGTTACGGAACGCCTTGCCAATCTGGGCAATACCAAATGGCAATTTATGTGGGCATGCGTCCAATACGTTTTTGAAATTCACATACGTTGTGGTCGCTGTTTCTGGGCGCAGGTACGCATTGATTGCACCATCGGCGGTTGCCCCAATGGACAGCCCCATCATCAACTGGTACGCACGTGGGTCGGTTAAATCCGTGCTGCCACAATTATCGCACTTGGTTGGGTCTTTCATTTTATCCTGACGCATGCGTGCACCGCATTTCTTGCATTCAACCAATGGGTCAGAAAAACTGCCCTCGTGCCCTGAATATTTCCACATCAATCGGTTAGAAATCAATGCCGCATCCAGCCCCTCGATATCATTACGGGAATAAATCATGGCGTTCCACCATGCGTTCTTGATATTCTTCATCAATTCGACGCCGTATGGGCCGTAATCGTACGCACCACCCAAACCGCCATAGATTTCAGAACCTGTGAAAATAAAACCGCGCCGCTTGCACAATGCGACGATATCATTTACTGATTTTGCTGGCATTTTAATCCTCTATTTTTAACGCACCAATTATTATACTGTTTTTATGTATTTGCAACAAAAAGAAACGGGGCAAACGCCCCGTTTTATAACCCATGCACGATTACTGTACATCAGGGGCAATCGCCGCAACCGGACACACCGCCGCGCACGTACCGCACGAAATGCACTTTGCCGGATCAATCGCACATTTACCATCAGATGTGGTTGCAATCGCACACACCGGACACGCGCCCATGCATGTGTGACAGCCAATGCATTTAGATGGATCAATTTTATACGCCATTTTTCTTTCCTTTTTTGGTTTCTTAGTCGCGGTTAAACAAACTCAGCAAATACTGGAACATTGCCACGAACGAGATGTACAGGTGCAACGCGCCCAATACCGCCAACTGGTTTTTCTGGTGTTCGTCACCGCCCATTGCGTTGTATGCATACTTCAAATTCTGCATATCATACGCGGTGAACAATGCAAATACCAATACGCCAATCAGGCATACGACTGTGCCAAATGTACCGCCGATCATCGCCGGCCAAATGAATGACGCCAATCCAACCAAGATTAAACCAATCATACCCATGGTCAAGAACACGCCCAAGAATGACAGATTCTTGATGGTCTTGTAACCAAACAATGCCATGCATGCGAACATTACCGCCGCCAGTACAAACGCCGCGATAATTGTAATCGGGCTGTTATACAATGCGAACAGCAACAGAGGCGTCATCACGATACCTAATGTTGCGGCATAGATAAACAGAATTGCCGCCGCGGCCGCCGGTGACATTGAAAATGCACGCGCCTGTGCCCAGACGGACAGTCCCAGTCCACCAAACAACAAAATGTAATACAGTGGCGACATGCCGGTTTCTGTAAACATCATGTCAATCAGTGGCGTTACCATCGTGACAAACGATGCCAATGCCGTTACGCCAATCGCAGCAAACATCAGTGCGAATACGCGTTTCAGATACAATCCCATGCCGTTGTTACGTGTGGCGGCGGGCGATACCTGGTTTAATGATTTCTTTGCAATCATAACTTTCTCCTTGTTATTCACCGAATATATAATACAATGCCCCCGTAATTTCAAGGGATTTAAGATGGCAATAACAGTCAACCCAATTTCACCTGTTGCGTTTTCTGTCCTGGGCGTGGACATTCGTTGGTACGCGTTGGCGTATATTGCCGGATTCATTGCGGGGTATTATTTGTTCCGCCACCTGATGCGGCGCAGTGACAGCCAGATTAAATTAAACAAAGCGCAAATGGACGACCTGTTGACCGCGGTGATTTTTGGCGTGATTCTTGGGGGTCGGTTGGGGTACGTTTTGTTCTATAACCTGCCCTATTTTCTGGCGCACCCGTTACAGATATTTATGGTATGGAATGGCGGGATGAGTTTCCATGGCGGGCTGATTGGTGTAATCGTGGCAACGTTCTTGTATGCGCGCAAACTGCATCGCGCGCCGAACAGCGGTATCACGGGTGGCACAATGAATATCGCGCTGCGCATATTGGACTTGCTGGCCGTTGTGACGCCGATTGGATTTTTTTTCGGACGCATTGCGAACTTTATAAATATGGAGGTTATGGGTCGTCCAACCGATATGCCGTGGGGCGTCGTGTTTAACGGATATACCCAAATCCCATTGCACCCCAGTCCATTGTACGAGGCCACCGCCGAAGGCATCGTCTTGTTCATATTTATGTATTGCATGTATCGTTTCACGGGACTGCGTCGGCACGCGGGTGCGATTGGCGGGATGCTGGGGATGGCGTATGCCACCGCGCGCATATTCTGTGAACAGTTCCGTATGCCGGACGCACAGATTGGATTTTTAACGAATTGGGGGCTGACCATGGGCCAGTTACTGTCGGCGATAATGTTTGCCGCCGGCGCGACGCTGTTTGTCTGTGCAATGTGGGGGGACAAAACCAAAGGACAAATCAAATGATTCTGGATTATAAATTGCCCGATGTTTTGGTTGCGAACCTGACCGAACGCGGCGCGTGTGATAAATGTTGCTTTAACGGGTTCTTTCCGGCGTGTTTCAAATTGCAATGCGAAGCCCCTGATGGCAAAGTTGTGCACTGGACACTGGCACGCGGTGCAAATGCGTTTTATATACCCGACCTGTGGCGTGAATACGCGCGCACAGCCCCGAATTACACAAAAATGTGCGCTGCAAAAATCGCACAGGCGCAAAAAACGAAATAAGATTCAGATTTTACGGTTGCAAAGTATAAAAAAAATATATACAATGCGACCGCACTGAACAAAAGTGCCGGCAAACACCAGAAACCGTTTCGGATGGGTGGCAGAGCGGGACAATAGCGACGGTCTTGCTTATGAGTCAGCAAGGCAAGTGGAACGCCGCCGCGCGCGAACGAATGGTGAGCCCGCAACGCGGTGCGAACAAAACCGCAGGTTTGAAAGACCGGCGGATAAAATGAAACAGTTTCGGATGGGTGGCAGAGCGGTCGAATGCGACGGTCTTGAAAACCGCTGAAGGGGCAACTCTTCCGGGGGTTCGAATCCCTCCCCATCCGCCAGTAATAAAAATACCCCGTGCGGGGTGTTTTTTATTGATTTTGTCGTCTGGTTCTTGCAGAATTTTTATATAAATATTTCACATCATTTTTTTGGGTCTGACTGTGGAGGGAATACAATATGAGTAGAGATTTATACGATTTGCCGGTGGTGCGTTTGGGTAACGACAGAAATCCACGTCTTGTCATATTGTTATGGAATCCGGGTGGCAATCCGCAGTGGCCAAAACGATTGCCAGAGTACGCAATGCGCTCAGACGGCTGCTATGCCCCAACCGGTATGCCTTTGGACAGTTTGCAGGAATACAACGATTGGTGGGACGATTTTTGCGCTGCGTTCCGTGAACATGGTGTAAAAAATTCAGAGGTTCTGTTTCTGGAATACTATCCGTATCACACGGCATCATCGCGCGGTATTCCGCCAGAGGCGACGTGGCCCAAGGGCGCGCGTGACGCACGTGATGAAAACATCGCCATATTGCGTCAATGCATGGCGCGAAATGTACCGGTGTTCGGCTATTACCCCGCCCCATGGTTGCGCAAGGTCACAGAGTTGCGCACTTACACCCAGTTTCAAAAAAGCAATCGCGGTTGGAAAAAACAAAAGATTAAAGAGTTAGAGAATTTTTTAAGCACGTTATAAAGGGGGCGCAATATGCTGTGGGGTGCGATAGTTGGTGATATTGTCGGATCTATTTATGAATTTGATAATATCAGAACCAAGGATTTTCCATTATTTTCACCGTGTGGATTTATCACAGATGACACTTGTATGACCATCGCGGTGGCGGATGCGCTGTTGAAATGGCGGCGTGATGGTGGCGATCTGTCGGATTTGGCGCGCCGGTCTATGCGCACGATTGGCCGACAGTTCCCGGACAAGAGCTATGGATTCAGATTTGCACGTTGGCTGGATAGCTATGACAGCGAACCGTACGACAGTTGGGGCAACGGTGCCGCAATGCGCGTGTCGGCGGCTGGCTGGGTTGGCCGCAGTTTATCAGAGGTTAAACGCCTGTCGTACATGGTAACATCGGTCAGTCATGACCACATCGAGGCCATCAAAGGGGCCGAGGCAACCGCCGTTGCCGTATTTCTGGCACGCACCGGCCGTGACAAAGCCGAGATAGGTCGGCACATAATCAAAAACTACTATGGGGCGTGCTTACCGGTTTCTGAATTGCAAAAAAGTTATCGTTGGGATGCCTCGTGCCAAGGCACAGTCCCGCAGGCGTTGCAGTGCTTTATAGAATCCACCGATTTTGAAGACGCAATACGCAATGCAATTTCAATCGGTGGCGACAGTGACACGATTGCCGCCATTACGGGCGCAGTTGCCGGTGCGTACTATGGCGTGCCAGCCGACATACAGGCGACCGCCCGAAAATATGTACCAGACACATTACTTGAAATCGTAGACCGATTTGAGAATGCGGTTGCGTAGATATCGGAAATTCGCCGCTTGTTTCAACCCGTGGTTGAAATATGTGGTATTATCTTGTATTTTATTCCTAAATTTTGATAGAAAAATTTAAATCTTGTGTTCCTTAATATAAATACAGGCATTAATTTTCAATTGGCTCATAACCATTTTCCTGTATATATTCATTCCAAAAACAAAAATCAGGATATCTCTGTAAAAAATCTATATCATTTTTAGATAAATAGAAGTCCTGAATCAGATATGAAATTTTTGAAAACCTTTCCGACTTGTCTATTTCTGTCACTATATCGTTTACTTGAACCCCGAAACGGTCTGTTGGATGCAAAAGTAATTCATAAAAAGCAACAGATTGAATTTCTTTTAACACAACCGCCGATATTGATATATGTTCGTCAATTTGTTCTTTGGTTAACACATTCCCAGTAAAATGCGCAATTCTATCCCTTTGTTGAACTAATTCTACATGTTTCTTTTTAATTTCGGTTGAAATTCTACGACCAAACAACCCAATGCGAGCTTTTTCATCCATAACATCAGAATAAAAAGAAGGAGATAAAACACTTATAATTGGACGATTCTGCCTGCAGGCACTAGCGATTTTTATATCCATCCTGTGGAACTTTAACAAATACATATGCAATATTGCCATATACAATTGGTGATACGAGAATAACGCAAGATTATAAAATTCTCGTTCATAATGATATGCAAAATCATCTTTGTATTTATATAGATAAGCAACAGTTTCATCAAGTGGCGGCAAAAAATCCGCTAATACATAAACTGGATTATCATCAGAATATTCAGTCATAATTACATATTGCACCTATATATACGTTTTATAACTTGGTTGATTTTTTCTTGCATCAAATCAATCAAGCGTTTATTTGTATCAATGATTTCCTGTTCTGCTTCCAATTTTGCAACTATACGCTTCTGGTCGTCAATGGATGGAAGTGGTATAATATATGATTCAACATCCGCTTTCGCCATAAATGGTTGTGCTCCGCCACGCTGTGGTAATTGATTGTTCCGCATAACAAAAAATAAATATTTTGGCACAACAACTGTTCTATTCGGTGTGAAAGTTATAGTATTTTTAATCGCCGTAAATTTTTCATCCGGATAAAAAACCCTTCCACAGTTTGCACCTATCGCAGATAAAACACTAACTCCCACATCGTGTTCAAAATTTGACATACGCCCGTCACAACCTGCAGCACTGACACCAAGATATTTGCCATTTTCTTCATATGCGGCTTTTGTTAAATTGGTATTTCCCCAATCAACCTTTACAACATCGCCCAATTTTACTTCGTTGTAATCTATACTGTCAAGAAGGCAGGCAAAATATTGTCTCTCTCTCTCTCTAGATTTTCAATGATTTTGCGTGCGTGGTTGATTGCTGATTGCTTATTTTCAATTTCATCCACAATCTGTTGTTGCACATCCAATGACGGAAGTGGGATTGTGTAATTTTGTAACCATACTGTGCTTAAATTCTTTTGCGCAATTCCGCCAGACGATTCAATACAATCTTTTTCAAATTTATCCTGATTTAATATAGCAAACAAATATCCCTTCAAAATTTTATCTGTATCCGGTCTTAAACATGCAACCCGTTGATTTAATCCTGCAGGTAATAAATTCTTTGGCAACAAACCAACACGCCCAACATTACCCGTTAAAGATACAAGCAAGTCATTTTCATGTAACATGTAATTTTGTATTTCGGATTGTTTTTCTATCGGATAAAATTTTGGGTTATCATCAACAATTTCGCCTTTCTGCACATTTGTTATACGCATCACACGAATACCAGTATCCGTATACAATTCGCTTTTGAATGCATATCCATTTAACAATTCACAAACATCACCCAATCTAACCATTCCATAATTACATTGAACAATTTCTTTCTCAACATACTTTGCAGCGGTTAGGTCATAATTTTGTTCTGCTATGCGTTCTTTGGACACAACCATTGCGCGTTCATAACCTGATACATCTTTACCATCGCGGTATTCATTGATAATCTTTAACGTTTCTGGTAAATCGTTCTGTTTGATCGGTGTGCGTTGTGCGCCCAAAGAAAAGCCGTCATTATCAACACGCACAAATAATATATTGTTGTTTTGTTTTGCAAACGCGCGGTCAAAGAATAGTATTGATGTTTTTACCCCAGCATACGGATTGAATACGCCAGATGGTAAAGATACAACCGCGTATAAATAACCATCCAACATCATTTTACGCAAATCTTTATATGCGTTTGCGGTTTGGAATATAATACCCTCTGGGACAACAAAGCCAGCACGCCCGTTTATTGTCAAATGCTCCATAAAATAATCGACGAACAAAACTTCACTGCGGTTGGCGTTTATGGCAAATCGCTTATGCGGTGTAATTCCGCCCTTTGGGGTCATGAATGGTGGGTTTGCTAAAATAACATCATATCGGTCACCCCAACGTGTATCATTCGACAAAGTATCATATTCATAAATATTTGGTTGTTCAAATTTATGCAAATACAGATTGGCCAGACTTAATTTCACCATAGTTGGATCAATATCCATTCCAACAACATTATTCGTAATCTGTTTTAATTCATCTGGTGTCAATTTACGATTTTGTGTAATGTGCTTGTATGCAGAAATCAAGAATCCGGCCGTTCCGCAGGCAGGATCTAAAATAGTATCATTTTTAGTAGGATTCACAACATCAACGATGAAATCAATAATATTACGTGGCGTTCTGAACTGCCCCGCATTTTTTGCAGTCGCCATTTTATTCAAAAGGTATTCAAAAGCATCACCTATTGTCTCGGAATCATCGTATGATAATTCGTTGATTTCTTTTAGAAACAATGCAAATGTTGTAGGATCGCGAAATGGAATAAGTGCTTCTTTGAAAATACGGCGAAATAATTCAGGCACCGATTTGGCGGTCTGCACCTTTTCAAGCCCTGTCAAATACAGGTTCATCCGTTCTTGATTACCCTTGGTATTAACAACGGTTGAAAACGCGTATGCTTCTAAATCGCCGGCAAAAAATGTACGCTTGCCCGACAATTCAAGGCCGTCCAAATCCATATCGTCCATAAACTTATAAATTAGCGCGGTTGTAATAATATCAACCTGTGTCTGTGGACTTGGCACTTTACCCACCAATGTATCGCAGGCATTATCAATGGTTTGTTTTGTTCTGGCGTCTAACATACCGTTACCCCATATATTTATTCAATACTATGTTTTCTTTGATGTATTCAGGTAAATTTTCGCGGATGTCTTTGCCCATCATTTTCAAATCCTGCATACTAAAGCCAGGAATTTCAGCATTAAGGCGCGGATACTCCTGCTTTTCTATTATATCACGAAATGTGTTGTCTGTGACATACAATTTTATGAAATTTTTAACAGACGGCACAATTTCAGCGTCAGGTTTAACAATAGATATGTATTTATCGCATTCATCTTCTAACATTTCATCGCGTGTCTTAAATCGGGGCAGCAAGCCGAATATATGTTCCAATATTTCGCGCCAGGACAAACGGCGGTCCAATTTTGTCGCTTTTTTAATCCGTTCCAGATTAGGATATAATTCAGGTTTATTTTCGTATCTGTCTTTAACCAATGATACAGCATAATCCCAATCGCTGTTTTCAACCGCATTTTTAATATCTGTATCAGCACTGATTGTCTTTTGGAAATTGCCCCAGAATTCGCGGTCTATACGCATTCCGTTGTCTGGGATATTAAGCGTTTCCATTTGAATCAGTTTCGTTATCTCTTCGGATGTTAAGGTTGTAAATGTGCGTTGTTGTCCTGGCCCTGCCAAAGCGCCTTTTGTTAATGCAGGTAATTTTAATTGCTGACCGTAATCAAACTTTTCTTCAAAATATTCGCAGTTGCCAAAGAAGTCAAACATCTTGAATCTTTCTTTGTCTTTTCTGGTTTCATTCTTATCTGCGTCAACATACTTGAATGTATATTTACGGGTTCCGCGCCCCTTCATTTGCACAAAATCAGTTGGTGAAAATACCGGACGCATAAATACGATGTTTAATAAATCGCTGCAATCATAACCAGTCGTCATCATTCCAACGGTTACACATACACGCGTTTTTGATGTATCATAACCTTCCAAAAATGTTGATTTACCGCCCAGATTATTATTATCCGTCATAAACTGATTTGTCATTTGCTGTGCATTTTGAACATTGCTGGTAACCTGGACTGCAAAATCACTATTATATTTGCCTGGGAATGCCTGCATAGCCAATTCATTCAACATCTGGGTAATCTTTGCAGCGTGTGATTGACTAACGCAAAATACCAATGTTTTACCAATTTCGCCACTGATTGGGTCGCGTTCTGCGTTTTCCAAGAACGCTTTGCAAAATACCGCGTTTATATTGTCATTGAAAAAGCGTTTTTCAAAATCTTTCACAACAACATCGGCTTCTGCATCCTCGCCATTATCGTCAACACCAATCGCGTGATAACCTTTTTCGGATAACATTTCTGTGGTTATATCTGTGCGCGCATCAATAGCCATTGGGGCAACCAGATAACCATTTTTAATACCGTCAATCATTGTATATTTGTATGTTGGTTCACCGCTTTCACAACCAAATGTTTTATATGTATCCAATAACAATCTGCGTTCAAGTGCTTTTGGGTCATTAACCTTGATTTTATCAATATCCACATTTTTGATGTAATCACGTGGTGTCGCAGTTAATCCCAATTTGTAACCGATAAAATATTCAAATACTGCGCGGCTGTTACCACCTATTGAACGGTGCGCTTCGTCTGATATGATAAAATCAAAATCAGTTGGTGAAAAATGTTTGTATTTATCACTGGCCATCAATGTTTGGATGGTTGAAACAACAATATCCGCTTTATGCCAATCTTTTGTATTTTCTTTATAAATTACGGTTACAAAATCACACAGATAATCATTAAAGTTTTTCCACGCTTGCTGTTCCAATTCAATACGGTCAACAAGGAATAAAACCCTATGCGCGTGTCCGGTGCGTAATAACATTTGAATTATTGCACCAGCCGTCAATGTTTTGCCCAATCCAGTCGCCATTTCAATCAAGAATCTATCTTTACCATCTGCAATAGCTTGCTGCACTGCATGAACGGCACCAAGCTGATAATCACGCAATATTCGTAAACCATTATTCCAACAATAAGCGCCACGAGTCTTTGGGTTTTGATATTCAGGCACATCCAACAAGCGCGGATTCTTTTGTAATGCAACATATTCCGGAATAATGTTTTCTTTCATTATATCTTTGGTGCTTGGGTCAAAACCAAAGCGCATTTCCAAAGATTCTTGGGTTGGTATTTGGGTTATGATTTGTGGATTACCCGTTTTTATGTCCCACAGATAATAAATTTCACCGTTTGATAAAATAACAAAGCGAATACCGTGTTCTGTTGCATATCTGCGTGCTTGTTCTTTTGCACTTAATGGGTTGATTGATGGTTTTTTGGCTTCAATAACACACAAAGGAAAGCCGTTTGAATCTAACATTTCATAGTCAGCAAAGCCAGAATCAACCCGTTGCTCAACATTCACATTGCGTTTATGTTCATGGGCATCTGTTAAAAACCAGCCCGCGTCAATCAACTTCTGATTTATTTTTAAACGAGCATATGCCTCGTTGTCATCACGTAATTTATCAAACGTCATGTTTTTGCCCCATTATTATCATCGGATAATGGTAGCAATTTCGGGGTAGAAAGTCAATTCGGCCATTATGTTATTTTATTTTTCATAATTGTCAAAAATAACACTTTTGTAAAGTGTGTTTAACAAATTTGGTGTTTTTGTTTGTGCTGGTGTTTCTTTCTCTGTATGATGCTGGGAGGCGTGTTACAGTAGTTTGAAAAAGATGTGATAAAATGAGCTTAACGGTAACAGAAGAGCAAGCCAATTTTATATTAGGAGAGTATCTGAAACTTCATGCCACTACAGTGGGCATGCATGAAAAAGTCCATAAAACTTTTGCTGTTGATGGCAGAATGCTTGGCGATATTGGGGAATGCGTTTTGTCTTATGCTTTTAATCTAAAACTTAATGAAAAACAGGTTGCGGGTTTTGATGCAGACACCGGGTTGCACAGAACTGGTTTGAAGAGTATTTGGCTATCATATTTCCTGATGTGCAAGATTGGATTCATGATAAATCATTGGGAAATGTAGGCAGAAACAAATACATGAAGCGGCCCGATTATCGAAGTGAGACATTAAAGTTAATTGTTGAGTTTGATGGGATACACCATTACACAAACCCTGATATCATTTTAAGGGATGAAAAAAATACTAAATTATATATGAAGCTTGGCTACAAAGTGGTTCGTATTCCTTACTTTATCCAGCTAACAAATGATGTGGTTAAGAATTGTTCAATGTTAATGTTCAAGAGGCTCTGTTTAATCCGTCTATTCCACCTTTGAACAAAAAGGGGCGCAATACTCCGGCGTATCTTTGCTCGGCAGGGGTAGAGCGAATGAAAAGAGAGTTTCAGCAATTTCCAGAGCAGTACAAGGTTAATAAAGAGTATCTGAAACAACAAAATGATACATTTTTGACGGGAGTAAATCTCATTTGACAATTTCTGCATTAGACGTTTTTGTTAACTGTAAATGTTTCAGGGCATTAAGACAGGGGTAGTTCCTGATGGAAGGATGTGCGGATAGCACTTAATTGAAGTAACATAGTCATTCTGGGCTTACCAAATTTTCATCGGTCGTTAATCAATTTATAAAGAAATGCTGTCTATCAGCTGAAACAAGCAAAACAAGTTCGCGCAACAACATATCAGGCACGCTTTGCCTTTTTATGCAAATGGTTCGGGATAATGTTCGTGGGCGACCAAACAAAATATTCCTAAATAGAGTAAAAATAAACCTAATTGTATTCAAAAATATTCGTTTCTTTGCTTTCAATTGGTAATTTTGCACGTCTAAGCAAATATGCATTTACTATGTCATATGGTTTTAATTGGTCTAAAAATTCTTTTTTTAACCAACTAAAATTCCACAATTCGATAGATTTATCTTTAACAAACTTGCAAATATCTGGTTCGTATTCAATCTGATAATCAATATTTATACTCAATCTTTGCAACCATATATGAACAAAACTTGTATAGGCTTTTCTAGAGAACTTGTTCTTGATTTTTGTAATGTATTCCAACTGCATTTCTCTGGGTTCTTTTCTTAAAATATGGCTAATAGTTGTAAATGCTTGTGGTATAACTTTTGGGACATTATATGCGATGTCTGTAATTATACTTATCAATAGTTCTGATTTATCTTTTTTTGTTATCTTTATTTTTTTATTTAATGCCGATAACGTACTTTGTAATGCTCCTGAATTCTGCTGTTCTTCAGACATTTTATACAATTGTAAAAATATTTTATAATTTGGTTGCACGAAACTTATGGGTATATCAAACCGATCTTTTTTTATCGCTTTTGAAATAACTTTATCTGTGGCGAATGTTTTTTGTGTGTTTAATCTTAGACCTATATGCTGACAAACATCATTTATAGTTTTTAATATTATTTCACTGTCTTTTGGATTATTTGTAAATATTCTATAATCATCTCTATATCTTAATATTTTGTAATCTTTTATGTTCTCTCGCTTTAATTTTTCTGCTATTAAGGTATCTATATAGCCTAATATAATTTCTGCAATAAAATCCATCAATACCGAACCTTGTGGAATCCCATTAGTTTGATTATATGAAAGGTCTCTTATACCGACATCTATAATATTTCCTAAGAAAGACATATCTGTTTTATTGTTTTTTGCTACGTCTTCTCCATGTAGCGCCCAAGCTATAGAATGAGTATATATAGATGAATAACAATTTACTATATCCGTACATACCATATGAGAGAAAATTAACGATTGTTTCACAGAATCTTGTTCAAATTCTGTCAACCAATTTGAAATCTGTTGCGCTCTTTGATGTCTACGCATACCTTTTACAACCGGTATACTTGAACACACAATACGATTGTCTGATCTAAATTCTTTAAACCTATTACATATTTTTTCCCATGCATCGGCATTGCATATACAATTTACAAGGTTTACATACAATATGGGGTTTATTATCGTCAATTTACGCCAATCGTATTCCCCATTTTTATTGATTATTATATCATAATTGATGTCTGGAACATCATTGGGTTTTCTGTGATATATTTGCTTAAACTCATTGTTTTGCAAAATCGCAGTTGCCTTTTGTAAAACATCATTAAACTTAAAATATGGAGGCAAATCCCCCGTAAAATAATTTTCCCCTGCCAGAAAAAAATTTTTTGCCTTTTCTGCATTTAAATCTAAAACTGTTTTCATGTTTCTAAATCCTTGTATGTTTTATATTAACTAGGTAAAAAGTCCACTATTTTCAAGTGCCGATGGATAAAAAAAGTATTGTTACTGAACACTCTTAAACCATCTTTATTTACTTGAATAAACTGAAATCTACGACATATAGAACAACGAACCAAAGGAGTTTATTGTGATATATGGCTATATACGGGTTTCAACGGATAAACAAGATTGTGCGAATCAAAAACTGGGTATTGAATCCAAGGCGGGGGCGCTTGGGTTGCGGATAGATAAATATATAGAAGATTCTGGCATATCCGGCACGCGTGAACCAGAAAAGCGTGCGCTTGGTATTTTGATGCAAAATATCCACCCTGGGGACATCGTAATCATTTCTGAATTGTCACGTTTCGGGCGACGCCTGTTCATGCTGTTTCGCATATTAGAATTTCTATTAAAGCGTGGAGTGCAGGTTTACAGTGTAAAGGATGGGTATACCTTGAATGAATCAATTCAAAGTAAGGTACTGGCCTTTGCATTCGGTATGGCCGCAGAGATAGAACGTGACATGATTGCGCAAAGGACCAAAGAAGCATTGCAACGTAGAAAACTGGCGGGCATGCAACTTGGACGACAGACGGGAAGCAAAAACAAGCATCATAAAATGGACGGCAAGAGTAAATTAGCAAAACAAATGTTGGCAATGGGGATATCAAAAAGACGCGTGGCAATGGCACTAAATGTTAGTCCGAGAACATTGGGACGATACATACAGGCAATCTAAGGACCATCTTTTTGCCATAACCATCATTTACATGCTGATTCTACCAGATTTTAACCCGTTTTGCAATAAAGGCATACTCTGGACATTCTGATGGTCCTTAGATTGCCTGTATAAAGAAAACAGATTGGGCCATCAAGGATTGGCTCATGTATGGTGCTTGTGAATATTTGGTTGATATAGATAAAGAATTCAAAACAGGGGTCGCAAAAGAACATTCTTATCGTCCCGCCCTGAAACGATTGCTTGAATCTATTGAAACGGGGATAGTCGCAATAAATGAACCGGCGCGTGGAACGTTTGGCGCGCCTGATTTTATGGTCCGACGCAGTGATGCGGTGTTGGGTTTTATAGAGGCAAAAGATATCGGAATTAATCGGTTAGATAATTTGTCAGACAGGGAGATAGAACAAAAAAGTCGTTATTTGGATGCATTGCCAAATTTGATATATACAGATTATTTGGAATTCAGATTTTATCAAGAAGGCAAAGAAACCGCCAGAGTGCGCATAGCTGAATTTGATGGCAAAACAATTACACCGTTACCAGAACGGTATCAAACATTGGTTGATTTGATAAAAGATTTTTATGTCATCAAAACCGCAACTATAAAATCACCATTGAAATTGGCCGAATTGATGGCCGGTAAAGCACGTTTGATTGCAGACGTGATAAAAGGCGCATTAAAGGATCAATCAGAAAACCAATCATTATATGAACAGCTGGAATCATTCCGAAAGATTCTTATTCGCACAATGACAGAACAAGAATTTGCAGACATTTATGCACAAACGATTGCGTACGGTATGTTTGTTGCACGTTTGCACGACAAAACTATGCATGATTTCACCCGCCAGGAAGCCGCCACCCTGATACCTAAGACGGTGCCGTTTTTGCGTAAAATGTTTGATTATATTGCTGGAAATGATATTGATGAGCGTATTGTGTGGTCTGTTGACAGTTTGGCAAGCATTTTTAGTTATACTGATGTTGCAGATATTTTGAAAGATTTTGGACGTAAAACCAAGACAGCCGATCCTATAGTTCATTTCTATGAAACGTTTTTAAGCAAATATGACAAGACGTTGCGTAAAATGCGTGGTGTTTATTATACCCCACAACCGGTTGTTGATTACATAGTCCGTGCGATGGACGACATATTGAAAACGGATTTTGAATTACCAAATGGATTGGCGGACAAGTCAAAAATCATAAAAAAAGTCCATTTACAAGGACACGCAAAAGCAGAAGACAAAGAGTACCATCGTGTTCAATTACTTGACCCTGCAACCGGCACAGGAACATTTTTAGCAACCGCAGTGAACTATATTTATGATAAGTTCAAGAATAATGCTGGCATTTGGCCGAATTACGTTGAAAACGATTTGTTGCCACGTATGCACGGGTTTGAAATCATGATGTCCAGTTATACCATGGCACATTTGAAATTAGATCTGGTATTGCGTGAAACGGGTTATATTCAAGACAACGCGCGTATAAACGACAAGATATTCCGTCAAGATAGCTTATTTGATAGTGATTTGGCTACCATCGGACGCAACTCCGCTATATTAAACAGCAATAATCGCGTTGGGGTTTATTTAACCAATTCATTGGAAGAAGCCGACCCAGACACTCAAACACTGTGGGCGGCGCAATGGTTGTCGGACGAGGCAAAAGAGGCAAATAACATCAAACAAAATGTCCCAGTTATGTGTGTGTTTGGCAATCCACCATACAATGCTTCATCTATTAACAAAAACGACTACATAATGAATTTAATGGAAGCATACAAAAAAGAACCTGGTGGAAAAGTTAGATTAAAAGAACGTAACCCAAAATGGATAAATGACGATTATGTAAAATTTATAAGATTGGCAGAGCATTTTATAGAAAAAAACAAGAAAGGCGTTATTGCTTTTATAACGAACAATGGATTTTTAGACAATCCTACATTTAGGGGGATGCGCTGGCATTTATTAAATACGTTTGATAAGTGTTATATTATAAATTTACATGGTCGTTCTAAACCTAAAGAAAGCACACCAATAGATTGCAAAAAAGACGAAAATGTCTTTGATATTCAGGTTGGTACAAGCATAAGCTTTTTTGTTAAAAACAAAGATTCTGTTCATAAAAAATGCGAACTATATTACAGAGATTTATGGGGCGATAGAGAGTATAAATACGATTTTTTACAAAACAACTCTTTGCTACAAACGGGCTTCTCAAGTTTAACCCCAGCCGAACCAAATTACTTTTTTGTACCAAAAGATACGTCAATGCAAAAGACGTATGAAAAGGGATTTTCATTGCCAGATTTATGTCCGTTAAATAGTGTTGGTATAGTGACGGCAAGGGATGATTTAGCGATCCAAAAATCTGCACAAGATGTAAAACGCGTAATACAAGATTTTGCTTCTTTGGAACCGGAAACTGCACGACAAAAGTATAATCTAGGTAAGGATGCTCGAGATTGGACAGTTGTTGGTGCACAAAATGATTTGAAACAAACTGGTATAGATGAAGAACTTATTGTCCCTTATGCGTATCGTGTGTTTGATACAAGATACACATATTATACAGGTAACAGTAAGGGATTCCAATGTATGGCCAGGGCCAGGGCCAGGGCCATGAATCATATATTAAATAAAACTAATATAGTATTGGTTGCTAAACGCGGCTTTATAAACGATACTGCCCCGATCTTTATCACAAATATTATAAGTGATTTTAGATTATGGTCTTGTTCTGGTATGCAAGGTGGCGATTATGTATTTCCGCTTTACTTATACACCAATGACGATAAAACACCAAATTTGAACCCACAAATCGTACATGAAATAGAATGCAAGGTTGGACAAACAACACCAGAATCAATCTTTGATTATATTTATGGTGTTTTGCACAGCCCATCATATCGTGAAAAATATCGTGAATTTCTGAAAATTGATTTTCCACGTATACCATACCCAGAAAACAAAGATAAATTTGAACATTATCGTAAATATGGGGAACAATTACGCAACTTGCATTTAATGACTGATATTCCACAATCAAATGTCACATTCCCAATGGGGGGTGATTGTGTCGTTGATAAACCGACGTATGACAATGGTCGCGTTTATATCAATGGCACCCAGTATTTTGACAATGTGCCGCAGACGGCATGGGAATTCTATATTGGTGGTTATCAGCCTGCACAAAAGTACCTGAAAGATCGCAAGGGACGTGTGTTGACCCCAGATGAAGTAATTCATTATGAGAATATCCTAGCCGTCTTGCTTGAAACCGACAGAATAATGAAAGAAATAGGTTAAATACAACCTAGGGTTGTAAAAAGGGTATGTTTATCGCTGATTTAAATATAAAAACTAGCGATATAATTAGCGATAAGTTGCAGCGTGTACATCAACTGTTTACAGAACTGGTTGCAGCTGGCATAATGCCTTTTAGGGCACACATATAACTATCATATTTTGTTGAAAGTGGTGAATTTTGTAGGCATAATACAATCCGTGGTTGAATCGTTGGCTTTTGCACTTTGGTACGTGTGCAAAAATTGTATGACGTTGCTGGGGGGGGTAAATTCAAACTAATCTCCGCAAATTTTGCGGAGATTAGGATGCTTTTTCTCCGCAATGGTAGTTTTTTGTCTCATTTTACAAAAACGTCAAAAACAACATTATTGTAAAGTGTATTTTACAAAAGTGTTGACTTTAACGTTTTTGTAAAGTATAATGCCCATTAGGACAAAGAGGTTGATATGAGCCAGGGAACAGAAATTTTAGTGGTCAGACCGAGTTATATAGCTCGATTGAAACAATGGCAAGGGCAAACGGACCTGGTTAAAATAGTAACCGGGGTTCGTCGTTGCGGTAAATCCAAGTTGTTGCAAATGTTTCAGTCAGAGTTGATGTTTAATAAAGTAGCCCCAGAATCTATAATATCGTTAAATCTGGAGGACCCAGTTCAGACAGACGAGTTGGGGTTACAGATTGCCGAAAATGGTTTTTTAAATGGTTATGAAATAGTTTTAAAGCATATATTAAATCAGGTAAAAGACCAGAGACTATATTATGTTTTTATAGATGAAGTTCAGTTATTGAATAATTGGCAAAAGTTGGCGAATGGTCTGCGCATGCGTGGCAATATAGATGTCTATTTGACTGGATCTAATGCATATATGTTTTCTAGCGATATCGCAAATTCTTTTGGGGGGCGATATATAGAGATCAAGATGCAGCCTCTGACGTTCAGTGAATATTTCTCTGCATACCACATTGGCTTGGAGCACGAACCAAAAACACGAGAGGAATTTCAACATGGCCCCAGCATATATGATATATATCTTGCGTATTTGCGAGAAAGCGGTTTCCCACAAGTTCAACAGTTGATATTTCGCACGGATCAACAGATCGTGACGGATTATCTCGTAGATACTGTCTACCGCAATACCGTCCAAAAGGATATTATTAAACGCTTTAATATAGGAAACGACAATAAATTGGATGCAGTGATCCGTTACATGTTTGATAATATTGGACGCGAAACATCTTTACGTGGTATAGAGCGCGGTCTGAGAGCGGGAGGACGTATGGCCACCGTTCCAACAATAGACATCTATGTCAAAGGGTTGTTGGACAGTTTCCTAATGTATAAATGCGATCAATACGACATCAAGGGTAAACAAATACTAAATACTGAACCGAAATATTATGTCGTTGATGCCGGGCTGCGTGCAGCTGTTATCGGGCAAAAAGATGCTGACATGGGACGGATTCTTGAAAATGTTGTGTATTTAGAATTGATTCATCGTGGGTATGATGTATCGGTCGGAAAGATAAAAAAGTTTGTTACATTACCAGATGGAACCACGGAGCGCAGGACGATAGAAGTGGATTTTGTGGCCCAGAAGCCGGGTGGTTTGGTTGAATATTATCAAGTGGCGTATACTGCCAAAAATCCGGAAGTTATTGCACGGGAAATGGCGCCGTTAAAGGAAATAAGGGATAATCACCCAAAAATTTTGCTGACCATGGATCCAGATGAAAGCAATGATGGCGGCATAAAACGTGTAAATGCATTGCGCTGGCTGTTGGATACGCAAGGATAAAACTTTTAATAGCAATGGCAGCAATCGTCCATCGTATATTACCGAATGTTTGGTTGGGGGTAGCGATAAATGTTGGTGTGTTTTGGCTGTGGGGCCGATTGCCTGATAGTGCGATCTAAAATCCCTGTTTCGCGAATATAATTCCCTGTTATGTATATTGTTATATTTTTGCGCCAAATGCCAGATTTTGGCGATGTAATACAACCTGAGGTTGAATAATTGGTGGCGCGCTGGGGCGGAAATTACAAAAATTCCCTGATAATCCCTGTATTTTGTTGTATGGCGTTCGCCGTAGAATCTTGCCACACCGCAAGAATCCCCCCCCCGCATGTGGCGTCTTTTATTATCTCTCATGGGTGTGGGGCGGGATGAGATCCCACGGGCGGGGGTTCGAACCGCCGCAAAAAGGCAGATGGCAGTATGCCGGTTTGCGTCAGCAAATTTTGCAAGGTTGGCGACAGTGACACGATTGCCGCCATTACGGGCGCTGTTGCCGGTGCGTACTATGGCGTGCCAGCCGACATACAGGCGAACGCCCGAAAATATGTACCAGACACATTACTTGAAATCGTAGACCGATTTGAGAGCGCGGTCGTGTAGACACCAAAATCAGCCACTCGTTTCAACCTGTGGTTGAATACAATGTCTAATCTCTGTTATTTTATATCAAACCGTTTTTAGAGCACTCTCTAAAATATGAGTCCGCCAATTTTAACTAAACAGAAATTACATTATTATTGCCGAACCATTGTTTTGCTTTATTGATTATAGACTCAGATGGCTCTTTCATAAAAACAGCAAGATTATTAGCTGTTCTTGATACACAGACATAAAATAATTTCAAAACATTATCCGGCGGATTGTCAGAAAATAATTTCTTAAAGTCATATATATTCCATTGCCCGTTATCTAGTACAACCAAAACATTATTAAACTCATCACCCTTTACACCATGCTGCGTAGAAAACGGCGTATGCTTATTCTCATACTCATAGAGTGCTAACGCCTCGCTGAATGCAATATTTTTAACTTTGTTATACAAAATGGGGAACTCTTGTACCTCATCACTCACATGAAGCAAACCAAGTTCATTCATGGAATTTATTGCGGTTTCAACCGACATATCCTTCTCTAAAAATGTCTCCATTTTACCTTTTAATTTTCTTTTATCACTATGACACTCTACCTTGATAGACACCGCCTGAATAAATTCATCAAACACCCGATGGTTATACAGGTAAACCAACTTGGCCATATGTGATAAATGAGCTGCAAGTTTGTCTTTGTTTGTTCCTATAAGTCGTTCCTTGCCACTTTGACCATATGTTTCTCTGGAGATATAGGCGGCTAATAGCTCCCCAAATTTTGCATGTTGGGCAACAAGTCGATTTGTTAAATACATCTCCTTATCTGGACTTTTGTTTTCAAAGATTTCATTATACACATCAGTTTTTCTAAAATCATCCAAACAACTATTACTATAAACAAATATGGCCCGCCCTGGTTTATTGTCCACATGACCATTATTGTCTAGATGGGCAGCACGCTGTATTAAACCGTCATTTCTAATCTTATTGCACAACTCAATTGCCGCCATTGAACAGCGATAATTATCCTGTTTTTCTATTTTCTCCAATGTACCATCGGCGATATATTTATTCAAATCCCCGATTCCATTGGAATAAATGGCCTGCATAGTATCACCAAAGAAACCAAATTTTGTTTTACATTTTTTCTTGATCAATTCTATAAATACATCTATTACAACTGACGATGTATCTTGGTATTCATCGACCAATATGTAATCATAACTATCCGCAAATATGCGCGATAATAACGGATATAATTTGAGCATTTCTGCAAATATTTTTAGTAAATCATCATGAGATATTACCCCATCTGATATCTTTCTATAATTTTTATAATCTACGTCCTTGTCCTTTAATAAATAAGTCAACTCATCCAGTTCAACAACATCATCTTTTCTTATGCGCCCATCTATAAGTAAATCAATTAAAACACGCTTTAACCCTGGTTGAAAATTTTTTATATTTTGCCACAAGAAACTATGGATTGTAGATACCTGCAAGACATTAGTTCTTTCTGTGTTCAAACACCTCTTTTTTATCTCTTCGGCCGCAACATCTGTATAAGTTATACACGCAACTTTGGCACATGCTTGATTGGAATATATCCGGTTTACCAGTTTGTTGAGCGAATGCGTCTTCCCGCTGCCGGCCCCACCAACAAGAACAAAACTTTTATCGGCCATAAATACATTTTGCATTTCTTCGATTATTTCATCAGCCATTTCAAGCCCTCTTCTATGTAGGTTGGCGTTTTCCAATCTTTGTAATCATTGTCCTGAGATAATATTAAAACATCCATGGCAAATCCCGTCTTACTTTTCACAAACCGTTCAGCAAACACATCTTTACCTTCATAAATTGCGATTTTAGATTTATTTTTTAACGACGAAAAGCGGTTTACATTGTCTATAATAAATGACTTATTGGCTTCAAAAAAAGCATCTTCAAAAGAGCGCGTTCCATCCCTTTGAAAGGCGAGATACAATTTATTTTTTTCCACTTCCTCGTTGGCAGCACGAATTAAATCTGCAAGCGTTGAAGAGTGCTTAGGTATTAAATTTCTAATGGTTGCATTAGTTGTTCCGTGGTTCTTATTATTGTTTTTTTTGTAATCTACATCCGTTATGATAAGGCATTTTATGTTCAAAAAATCAATTAACGGTCTGAATTTATATGCATAAGCCCCACCAACAGTAAAGACACTAACGTTTTCATTAAGAATATTTTTATATTCATCCCGCTGTCTAAGCTTTTCAATAAATATCGGCAGCAAAATACGTTCTGTGTTCCCTTCAATAAAAATTACTTTGTCAGCAAAAAATAATTCTGCCAAATTTACAGTGAGATATTTTTTGAAAAAGGTATACACATCATCATCCAAGAGCCCCCGCAAATCTGTTAAACTTTTAGAGTGTACGCCGGTACTATTGCTTATATAAAAATACCTTATATCTTCAAAATTTGCTTGGGACACGACATGTGTTGAATGTGAAGAAATAATACTTTGAAAACTACACTCTCGTATCAATTTTTTTATTTGTTTAATAAAAATATATTGTAATTGTGGGTGCGTGTGCGCTTCTGGTTCTTCTATACACAATAATGAAATATCAGGTCGTTCGGTATTTTTTTGTTTTTCAGCAAAAATTTGAATATCAAATAATATGGCTATTAAATTCAAATATCCCAAGCCATTATTATATTCCGGCAAATCATCTTGATATTTTACAATAACATTTTGTTTCAACAGGTTTTCTGCCGATAGTTCTGAAACAATTTGTGGCTTTATATGCTCGTCATCTATGTATTCTCGTATTTTCTTAAAAACATCGTCGAAAATCTTTACATATTCGTCTTTCAGACGCTTATCCATATCAACCAGAGATGCTTCAAAATTTTCAACAACTTCTTCCTTTTGGCTTTTTTTGCATTGAAAAAATTCGTTAGATAGTTCAGATAATGTTTTTGAATTATTTTTTACAAAATCTCTTGGTGCACGTATTGTCTCTATAGCTATAAGTTTCCCCAAGGATTGGTCTTTCTTATCAAAACAGTGCCTGCATTCTTTATCGCCATTTTGAAAATAAGAATACGCATTCCAAACTAAAATATCGTTTATATGTTTTTTTATATAACTTACTTTTGCCTCAGGTTCTTTATTATCTAGTTTTTGGGTAATTTTTTTGTAGTTATCGTACGTTAAGATGAACTTCATCTTGAAGGATACGGTTTTAACATTTTCATCTAGGTCAATCATAAATTTAGACAAATTCCTCAAATTATCATTGTCATCATATGTAATAACAAAAGACAAGAAAACTCCCAGCTCCTTATCCCCACTATACTGTTCATTAAAATCATTCTCTTCCATGACATTACCTGTGGTGAGTAAGTCACATAGAAATTTGCTAAACTCTGTATTTAAATCATAAAAATTGATTTTGCCATCGTTGATGAATCTACTTAATGCTATCAAAAACGATGTCTTACCGGTATTGTTACGCCCAACAATAACCGACAACCCTTTCTCGAGAGTTATAGAAAAATCTTTTAGCGATCTGAAATTTCTAATATCGACTTTTGATATGTACACGGCAGGCACCTTTCTTACACATTTTTGATTTTTATTCTTTGCTCCATCGGTTTATTTTCTCGTACCAATGTATTACTGGAAATATGTTTCATCAAATTCTTTGATGTCGTAATTTTTCTTGGCACGAGCACCCAAATTGTGTTTTCGCATCAACTTGGCCAATTCCGCGCCATCAATCAGGCGAATTATCATATTCTGGGCCTTGTCGGCACGTGAACGCGCCTTGTCTGAAAAGTACGACGTCGTCATAAACACTCCTTTGGACACGCCATTGGATGCCAATGCGCCGATAAAATTCTGCATTTCTTTTTCATTGATTTTGCTATCTGAATAACGCTTTGCTTGCAAATATATTTTAGACAAACCCAATTCATCTTCGTAGATTATGCCGTCTATGCCACCATCTGCAGTATATTGCGTCAGTTTTCCCGTGCCATAATCCATGGCCTCCATCAATTCAACTACGACCTGCTCAAAACGTTGTGGATGAATGTTTTTCACTGACGTTAAAATTTCATCTTCCAGTGCTGCATTTATTTCGCTAATAGCTGAATCTATACTTTCCTCTGGATCTTGACTGACCGAACAAGTTTCGCCCTGTGTGTTCTTGATTTTCATATTGGAACGATTCATAAAGGCGACAAAATCCGGAAATTGAGACAAATAAGCGTCATTTATTTGTGCGCCTGATTTCAATGCACTGATACCTGCCGGCGTGATTTCATAATACCCAGGTTGCGGTTTACGCAGCAATCCGGCAATATACATATAATAACTGGCCCAATGAAGACGTGAATAAACAACTGTGTTCCGCTTGCTCCTAATCATTTCACCTTGTTGTTCGCTGGTCAGGTGCATTTTGTTTGCCACAACTTGTTCCAATTTCGCAATTTTGCGTGGTTCTTTTATTTCCGCGTATACTTGCAACAATGGTCGCATAAATTCCTGATAATTTGGCAACGACATATTTTTCTCCTGTAAATTATCTGTTTTGATAAAAGATTAAATAACACACGCTAGGAATAAAAGCAACAACTTATTGTAATTACTATATTTTTAGGAATTTTTTCCCAATATTTTTAGTTATAGTCATTGGGGCACGTGATTTGGTTATAGTATCACTGGGCGCATTACGGCGTGGCACGTATTTTTTCATGCAAGCGCGTTTTTTCAGACCACAATTCAACCACAGGTTGCGCGCGCACGTAAATTCTATTTATTTTTCAAACACCCCGAAACACCATATAAAATTCGCGCATTACGCGAATTTACACCAACATTCAATCATAGATTGCACAAATGTTTTGGCACACAAAAATCAACCTATGCTAGAATTTACATCAGGTTTTATAAGACACACCAACAAAAAACCAAATATCAAACAAAATCGCGTTTAACCAGCACAATATTCAACCACAGGTTGAACATTAGGCAAAACTCTATTATTTTCTAGTATAAGTTGTATTTTGCAGCAAAAATCAACCTATACTAGAACACAACGTGTCACAACAAAGGCAACAAAAATGTTATTCAAATAAATCCAAAACCCAAAACAGACAAAAACATTATTTTTTTATTGCCCGCGTCCAGACAATATTCTTATACTGGCAAATATACCAAGGAGACGTTTATGAAAACAATACAATTCGGCGGTTTCGCGCTGGTGCTGGCGTTGGCGGCATGTTCCCCCGCAATGACATTTTACCCATATGACGGCACAAAGCACATCACAGGAGAAGGTGGTTTTTACGAAGGCCGACTGCAAGCAGACGCATTAGGACACTCTTTATTTGAAACCGCCCCAGAATACAAATACACATACATTGATATTTACGCATCTGGATTACCCAAAGACGGCAAGTGCACCCTGCTGGGCAATATATCCAGTTCTGATATGTCACAAATATTAAAAACCGTTTTTGAAATAGGCGGCAATGCGATAACTGGTTCAGACATCAGCATGCCAGTGAGTTTTCAGAATGCTGGTGGTGTGTTAGGCACATCCGCAAGCGCAGGAAAAACATCAATTACGACACTCGCCGGTTTCGGGGCGAGCACCACCACAATACATCGTTATAACATATTTGAATGCAAATAAGCCATACGCCACAAAAAACACCCGCAGGCGGGTGTTTTTGTTTTATCGGTTGGTCATTGTGGGGATTACGATTTCGTCGTTGTAATAGCCCAAGAATCGTTTTCCGGTGGCGCAGTATATTTTCTGCAACGAATCCTTGTATTCGCGCACAGCCGTAACCCAGCGGTTTTCGACATCGGATTGCGCCCCTTGGTAACCGGCATATGCGCCCAATGCGCCACCAGCACCCGCGCCAATCAATGTGCCTTTTAATCTGGCTTTGTTGCCAAAGTCGATGATACCACCATCGGACGCATCAACCATCATTGGGTAAAAGTCGCTGATGCTGTATTCGCCGTCCAATGCATAGCCAGTACCGCTGGACGTGCGGCCCAGAATCGTATGCCCAGACAAGTCCGATTTCAATTTGGCCCAATCAGAACGCTTGTAACCAAACGCCTTGTCATTGACGTCGGCAATCATCGCAGGAATCTGCGCGCCGTCGGCAATGGCGGCACTGGAAATTTTGGCATAAATCGCACTATTGTCAGGCTTTGCGCCATTTTTCATTTCGTTTTTTTCGGTCAGGTAAAACTGTTTTGCTGAATCAGCTTTGATCTTTTCGAAACCTTCCTTGGCCACGGCTTCAATGTCTTTGTTCGGGTATGCCTCTAGTGTAATATTCAACAGGGTTTCTTGTTTACAACCGGTGTCGTCTGATTCACACACCAATGTTGTTTCGTCACCAGTGTTGTAATAGGCGTTTTTACCAGACAGTGCTGTACTCTTTCTGATAACACCCCACAGGCACTTGGAATTTTTATTTTCTGGTTCGGCGGCTTTATCGTCCGCATTGGCGTTATTGTTCGCGCTAGCGGTTGCCTTGTCATCGGTGTTTGCGTTGCTGGTCGCGGTGGTCGTTTTTTCTTTGGCTGCGGTCACAGTTGGGATTTTGCAATCCTCGATACGCAGGACGGAATCACCACTGGCCGCGATATTGCCAATCATACTGCCCGCGGCGGCGTTGACACCGGTTGACAGGATTGTATCACCTGCAACCTTGCCCGAATAGGCATTGCCCGCCATCAGGGCCGCGCCACTGATTGCGCCAATAATTGTGCCGGTGGTTTTGTGTTTGCCACCGCCCAATATGCTGTCACTGCCGATTTCATTTTTGCCGGCGGCATTACCCGCCAGACCGCCAATCACCGTGCCCGCCGCAATACGCAGACCGGCATTTTGTTTCTGTTCTGCATTTAATACCTGAATCACGTCCGCGCGGGTCGGTTCATTGTCCGCGGGGAATGTAACCTGTGCCGCGTCTGTGGTGTATGAAAATTCAGGAAAGTCAGAAATATTACATTTAACCGCATCGCCCGCCGCCAAATTTGCGCGCGCCAAAACGGCATCAGAACCGTCCAGTCCCATTTGATAACCGCGTAATTCAACAACCGCGACGCATGTTGACGCGCCACCCGCACCATTACCCACAGTCGGCGTGTCCCATGCAAATTCACCATTTGGGTACACCATTGCACAAGAATCCAGCGTTTCGATACTGACGCGAGAATCCGTTTCGCCGCGCGATAACTTTTGCGCCAATTCACGATTTGCCACCCGCACCGGCAGGTTTGTTTCCGTATCCGCCGATTGTGTTGTGGCAGTTGGTGTGGCGGCGGCCGCCGCGGCCGCTGCAATCTGTTCACGTTGGGCATTTACCTGTTGATAGCCGGCCGCATAACTGCGCGATGCGTTACCGACACGCACGGCAGCGTCTGCCGACGCAGAGCATAGAGCATAGAGCATAGATAATAGATAATAATTAAACTTCATTCTCTCCCCCCCACTCCGGCTTTTATAAAAAACTAGAATTGCAAGCGCGCGCGGACACCCAAATCAACCATGCCCAGACGGCCGCTTTCATACCAGTTGGTATAGTGGAACACGCTGTCGTATGGTGCTTGGTATTCACCGCCCGCACCGTCACCCAACCATTCGGTTTGGGAAACAACAATACTGCCTGATGTTTTAACCTTGCCCAAATTGGCATAACGAACAAAGAAATCCAATTTAATGCCGCCGTCCAATTCGGTGGTCAAGCCACCTTCGACCGAAAACGCCAACTGTTCTGTTGTGCCACCATTGTGGTATGCATAAACGTCCGAAATACCCGTCAGGTCGCCCGCACCCGCCGCTGATGGATCCATCACGTCATAGAACGTGCCATCATACACAACATAGTCGGCGATTGTGTTCAGCGAAATACCAACGCCGGCACCAATATACGGACGCAACGCGCCACCCGCCAGATAGCCAGTATAAGAATCAATATTATAATACACGTTCAACATTGTCGTGTTTGCGGTGATTGCGCCACCACTGACCTTGCCCGTGATATAGCCACCATTACCATCGGCGGATTCAACCGTGTCTGGGTAACCAAGGCCCGAATAACGCAAGAACGAGAAATCAATACGCACGTCGTTGTTGATTGCCGCACCAACAGACACCTGTAATGGAATCACGGTATCAGATGAAAAGTTTGCATCCTTGAATGCGCCGGGGACGACATACGATTTATCTTCGCCGGCATAATCGGCGGACATACTGCCCGTGATTGATGCAGAATACCCCGCAGAAACACCGATGTACAGACCACTGTCCGCCAAACGGTCATAGTCCGCCGGCTGGTAATACTGGCGGCCCGCATTTGTTGCCGATGATCCGACACGTGGCAAAGATCCCGTGACACGGGTATTGGCCGGCAAACTGGTACTGGTTATGACCGACGTTTGATTTGGCAATGCGATAACCTGCCCTTGGGCGGTGGTTGCCTGATATGTGGTTGGGTACGCCGCCTGATACACAGGATACGCGGCACGCGCGTCAAATGACGTGCCCGCCAAAACACCCGTCAAAACGGCAAAAACAGCAGATTTTTTCATGTAAAATCCATTTCCTTTGCGTACATTATATCATAAAAATCCCCAAGAGTACAAAACAAAAATCCCGCATTACGCGGGATTTAGTCCAATATGTTTTGTTGTTTTTATGTTTAGAACGTAAAGTTCAGGCGAACGCCCATTTCGGCCTTTACATCTGTCCCGTTTTGGGATTTACGATGCGAGTCGTCCAGTGTGTATTCGCCATAAAGCGTGATTTGGGTGTTATCAGTCAACTGGTTCGAAACCGATGCACCGATAACGTATTCGTCCCAACCATCTTCCATATCAGCCAACTGCTTTTCCAGCGCACGCGCCAATCTTTGTGTTTGCGCATTCGGCATTTCGGTTGTGATTTTATCAACGCCATGATCAGAGTGACGATTGAATTTGAACCAGCCACCCATGCTCCAACGGGTTGAAAATTCATAGAACCCTTGGACACCAGCACTGATGTCTGTATAGCCCTTGATTTTGGCCGAAATCTGGTTTGGTGCACCCGCCAACGCCAACTGTGCCGCCGTTGTCGCAGGTAATTTAATCACATCCCCAGCAGCATGCTTTACACTGTTGTTCCCGACAACACGTATCATATTGTTGTCATCTGCGAATGTGTGCAGGATTTCAACAAATGCCTGTGCGGTAAATTTGTCCCATACGTGGCCAAATTTTGTCCCCGCGTGGAATCCCCACATACCATCGGAATAGTTATCGTAATCAAACACGCCGTACACACTGCTGGGGTTATTCAGGTCACCCTTTACATTGTATGTGCCGCGCATTTCACCCAATCCACCCAAGTGGATGTCACCATACACGTCCCACACAAAACCATTGTACAGGTTCAAGATACGATATGTTGTACCCAAACGACCGCCGGACAGACCGGTACGGCCAATGTCGTTATCGTGGGTGTACTGTAACAAAAAGTGTGCCGCCCAACGATCTGTAATACCATAGCCCATTTCTTCTTGGACACGGACGATTGGAAATTCGAAACCGCCGCTGTGATTTTTTTCGCGGTGCGCCCATGAATTATCGGCAACCTTTAACATGATACCGTTGGACAGTTTGGAATAGAACATATTCTGTTCCGGTAAATACAACGGGTTTTCCATGTTATGAACCGTGGAATACGGCCCTGGGATATTTGCAGCCATTGCAGGCGCGGTCAGCGCAGCCATCGCCGTCGCCAACGTAATTGTTTTTTTCATCAAATTAACTCCTTGGTTGTGATGAAATTCTGCGGCCCCCATTATTGGCAAGACCGGAGGTCATATCCACACCGCCCATTATTGGCAACAGTGTGTTTTTGCGACATAACCATTTATCAGGGTATACCTATTTTGGGAATAAAGTCAAAGAAATCTTTTTCTTGCAAAATTTATTTATGCTGGTATGCAACAACGCACGGCGCAATTTTTTCCCAGTTTTCTGGCGAAATCCATGCACGTGGGATTGTAACACTGTTGTGCTGGCCCGCCGACATTTTTGGCAATGCGTCGCCATTTTTTGCATTTATGATTTGATTCAGGTGCACCGTCGCCCCACCGATTACCCCCGGCAATACGAATGTGATATCGGTATCGGCGCGCAATTCATTACGCAATTCCAGTGTGATTTTGTCCGCATCCACCGCGGTTACCACGCCCGCCGCATGCCAATCAGATGTCGAACGCGTTGTTTCATAATCGTGCGCCGATGGGCCCAAATTCCCGTCAAAGAATGCCGTGGTGTACCCGCGCGTTTCCAATTTATTCAGCAAATCCATAAATGACGCAGGGTCAAAATTATCAGGATCGGCAGCATACGCATCCAGCGCACAGCGATATGCATTTGTCACCATGGCGACATAGTATTCACTGCGATTGCGACCCTCTATCTTTAATGAATCAGGGTGCGCAGCGATAATTTCCGCCAAGCGTGGCATCAGGCACAAATCGCGCGAGTTCATGATGTATGCGCCACGGGCATCTTCCTCTAGTGGCATTTCAACGCCGGATTGGGTTTCGCGCAAAATGGCATCGTATTTCCATCGGCACAGTTGCGCACACGCCCCGCGGTTTGATGGACGCCCCGTGATAAAGTTTGACAACAGGCAACGGCCCGAATAACTCATACACATTGCGCCATGAACAAATATTTCCAGACCAACATCGGGGCATGCGGCGCGAATTTCACGAAATTCGTTAAAAGGGACTTCGCGTGCCAACACGCACAATTTTGCGCCCGCATTTTGCCAAAACTTTACCGACGCCGACGAACATATATTCGCCTGTGTCGATACATGAATTGGAATATCGGGGTGATGTTCACGCACCCACATCATAACCCCGGGGTCGGCAACAATCAGCGCATCGGGGCGCAGGTAATCTATCACCGCGCTGACACGGGGCATATTTGCGTATTCGCGTTCATGCGCGAACAGATTGAACGCCAGATACACCCGTTTGCCTGCGGCATGGGCCAGTTCTATACCCTGTTTTACCTCTTCGGTGGTGATTTTTGCGCGTGCCCGCATCGAAAACCCCGGCAGACCGGCATAAATTGCGTCCGCGCCGTACAAGATTGCGGTCTTGAATGCGTCCAGCGTGCCCGCCGGTGCGAGTAATTCTGGTAATTTAATCATAATCTGTGCCCTTTGCTGTATATTTTTTACGGTTATTGCATAAAATCAAGCGATTTATGATTTTTACACTTGAAATTATTTTCTGAACCATGTATAGTAATGCCCGTTGCCAGTTTAGCTCAGCTGGTAGAGCATCTGATTTGTAATCAGAGGGTCGTTGGTTCAAGTCCGACAACTGGCACCAGAATTACCGCGGTCACCCGCGGTTTTTTGTTTGCAAAATTTATATGATTGATTTATAATCTGTGTTGAGAACCCAGTGGAAATTGGGTTCGGGGCTGTAGCAAGCCTTATAGTTGCGGTGCGAATGCATCGTTATATGCATTACGGTGCATTTTGCACTGTATTTGTCCTTGACCATCTGGTCAGGGGGCCGTCTGTTATATATTGAAAACAGCGGAATCTTTCAACTATAGATTTGCTAACTCCCTGACCGCCAATCTTTCGGCGGATTTTTACTTGTAACAAAGGACAAAGACAATGACAGAAATTCGAGTATTAGCCAGAGTAATTTTTACAATTGGCATATTTGCAACCACAAATGCAAATGCGATGGGGGAAACAATATACGGCCCAATACTTGGCAGCCAAATAATAACCGATTTATTTTATGAACAATACGGGGTCAAAACAGTGTATTGTGACAAAGGTACTACCGGTGCCGGCAAAGACCTAGTAATTTTTGACACGGATTATGAATATGTGAGCGTCCGATATGACGGCATCGTTACGGATGCCATACCACATGTGTTTTTGACAAATTGCGAGGTAATGGTATACGGTTGTGGCCCTGACAGTTATGTAGACAGCAGTGGATGCACAGAATGCCCGAACGGAACCGCTGTAATGGAAAACGATGGCATGCACAGAGAAAAACAATGCCGAAATGATTTGTGTCAAGAAAACTATTTTTATGTTCCGCAAATATCTAAATGTATCCAATGTAACGAATATAGTCATCCGCACGCCACAAATCACAATTATAATTTTTGCAATTGCAATGAAAACTATTACTGGGCAGACACGACGTGTCTCGAGTGTCCGGATGGCGGATGGACACCCGCGGCACAGAATGTAGCAACAGACATTACGCAATGTTATCTGAAGGCAGGTGATTACAAAGACCAAACTGGTTATTTCACAATAATTGGCGAAAAATGTTATTATGAAAAATAAAAAAATTCTTTCCAGACCGAGTTATTTATTTTCTGGCGTTTTTCTGTTTGTTTTAGTATGATTTCCAATCATGGTTGGAAAGCAGAAATCTTTAAAAAACAAGACCATCGATTTCTCATTGGATGATGGTATTGCATTTTTCAATCGATGTCTTTCAAGAGACAGTGACTTGTCTTTGGACAATATATTAAACAAAACCATAAACGGTGATACTTTCGAAATAATGAAATTTTTACCAAGGAAATTTGTGGACTTGTTGATTGTTGATCCACCGTACAACCTGTCCAAAGATTATAATGGAAATAAATTCAATGAAATGCACACGCAAGCATACATTGATTATACAGAAAAATGGTTAAAATTGGTAACTCCCTTGTTGAAAGACGAGGCGTCTGTCTATGTATGCTGCGACTGGAAAACCAGTTTGATTATTGGAAATATTTTACCAAAATATTTGAACATCAGAAATCGCATAACTTGGCAACGAGAAAAAGGCCGCGGTGCAAAAGAAAACTGGAAAAATTCTATGGAGGACATTTGGTTTGCGACTAATAACGGCAGATGGGTTTTTAATCTAGACGATGTAAAAATTCGCCGCAAGGTTATTGCACCATATAAACAAGATGGGAAGCCAAAAGATTGGATTGATTCTGCCGCCGGCAAATACAGAGATACGTGCCCTTCAAATTTCTGGGACGACATATCTATTCCATATTGGCCTATGCCAGAGAATACTGCACACCCAACCCAGAAACCCGAGAAACTTATTGCAAAACTCATTCTTGCCAGTTCAAATAAAGGCGATGTAGTTTTTGACCCGTTTCTTGGCAGTGGCACAACATCTGTTGTTGCAAAAAAACTTGGTCGTAAATATGTTGGCATAGAATTAGACAAAACATATTGTGCTTGGGCAGAAAAGCGTCTTGAAACAGCCGAGAGTGAGCCAACCATACAAGGATATACAGACGGTGTATTTTGGGAACGCAACACGAATGCAGAGCAAAATAAAAAATCAACAACAGAATCGCCCATTTTAAGTCAATACGAGCTTTCTGGGAGAATAAATAACAACGCCCACTAACGTTGGTGTTGGGTCAGTTTGTGCATCAATTTTTTATAAATTTCTGTTTCATTCTTTAATGAATCTGCCACGGATTTGAAATATTCTGTGCGGCCGGCGTAATCGACCAGATTCAAAACACTGCGCTGCAAATCGTACACCTTGGCCGTCATTTGATACAGTGATACGTTTTCGGGTGACTTGCGCGGTACGATATTTATTTTATCGTTCGCCCCCAGATATCTGACCGTGTTATCACCGCGTTGATAGAACACGCCACCCACGCCGTTTTCCATATCCAAAGAATGTGACAAGACATATGGCACGTTGTAATATTCTGTGCGCGTTGTTGGCGCGAAGCACTTGAACATCGGTTGATAAATCAATGTGCGATATGGTGATGCCTGTAACGATGCCACCACGGGGTGTTTTGGTTTGCCGCGCCCTGGGGTAATATCACAACTGGTTTCGACGCCTTTTCTGATTTTAGATATTTGCGGGTATCCCAAACGGTTTGCCACCAATCCCATTTCAGATGCATTTGTGAACAGGTAATCGCCGATGCACAGTTGAAACGCACTGGGGCATGTCATAAATGTTTCGGTGTTTGTACCGGAAAATCCCAGACGCGCCACGGGATCGGCCAAACGTTCGACAATCAACAGGCGGTCTTTTGTGCCAATGCGGTCGGCAATGTGGAACTGGGGTTCAATGTCGCGCTTTTCATCCACCAGCATCAGTTGCCCCAACCACAGGCCAACACGAACCTTGTCGAACCAATCCAACAGCGTGTTGATTTCGGTGGCGGTGATGGCGTTGCCCGCCATTACTTTTTCCAAGACGATTTTGGCGGCGGCCTCCAATTCCCCGAACTTAGTATTGCACGCGGTGCACGCCGGAAATGTCAGTTTGCCAAACGTAATATGCTTTTCGGTCAATAAGCCAAAATTACAGATGTGATCATAACTGCCCACCAGTTTGCTGAGCCACTGGGGAATAACATGTTCTTTGTTTTTATTTTCCGGCTTTTTACCACAAAAAATACACTGCTGTGCCAATTTATTTTCCTTTTTGTCCCACCTATTATATATTGACAAATATTTTTTTCCACAACAAAATATGCCCCACGTGGGGGCATACCGGATACCAAGGAAATATGATTTATCGGTCGTGATGCGGGCGATAATTGCGACGTGGGGCACGGGACTCGTCCTCGTCATATTCATCGTCATATTCGGCATCGTCAAAATCGGATGCGTCAGCATAATAATTTGGGTTATTTATTTCGTCCAACCAGCGACGAATATTTCCATGACGGCGCGCATAACGTTTGACCCCCATCATCAACGCCGCCGCAATCATTTTTTCCATGTCTGGTTGACTGATGTGGCCCGCGACATGGTCACGCACATTTTCGGCGATTGCGCGCACCGCACCACGTGCCCGACGCAATACCGAATGACGCCGGCGATGCGCTACAACAATTTGACGAATCCACATTGCAATCAGAAACGCAATCATTGGCACGGCGGCACATACGATAAAGTATTTATACACCGCGTCTGAACAAAACGGCAATCCAAACAGCGTTGCGCACGTGTTTGGCAGATGCAGCAATATCACCGCGATAATTTCATACAGGAATAATACAGTTGTGCAAATTTTTAATCTGAGAAACATTTTCGCCCCCCCATTGGTTATGTACCACGATTTTTTCACATATGGCGCATAATGTCATCGGGAACGATTTCACAAAAAAACACCGCACGAATTGTGCGGTGAATGAATTTTTATTTGCGCCCTATTCTGCATCAGCGTCGGGGGCGGTGGTGTCGCGTGCCTCTTCGGCACGGGCGGCGGTTTCAATCTGTAATAACTGATTTTCCAGTGCGGTGCGTTCAGACGATTTATACCCTGTTTCAGGGGTCGCGGCATTTTCTGTTTTTGTGCCGTCACTTGCTTTCTGTTTTGAATCAGACACCGCCGGATTTATCAAATTATTATAGATTTCAATCGATTCCCGAGAACCCGCCATATCACGCGCCAGTAACTTGTTTTCAGTTCCTGGGACAAACCATTCATCCAGTTTAACCGCCGTCAACTGCATAACCGGACGCGTGCGCGCATCGGCAATCCACTGGGGCATTTGTGGTGCATCGGAATAATACCACAACATAATCCAATACACGACGCCCATAACGAATATACCGCGCACAATACCAAATATTACGCCCAATGTGTGATCGGTAACCTTTATCATGCTGGCCTGAATTTTATCGCGTAATTTCTGGTTAAAGAAACCAACCAACAACAAAATTGCAAAGAACACAATAAAGTATGATGCAACCAATGTACCGACCGTTGAATCCGTCAGATCGAACCAGCGTTGCAACAGCGAATCCAACAATGGTGATGCAAATCGCGCAGACACCGCCGCCGCAACCCATGACAGGGTTGCGATTGTTTCGTATACCCCACCACGAATTGTTGCCCAAACAGTGGATGCCAATAACACACCCACATAGATATAGTCAAGCGTAGTTAAATCAAACATACGGTGTCCCCAGCGATTCTGTTACATGCGCAAAGCGATTATTTTTTCTTGCGAACCAGAACGAAGCCCAATGCCGCAACCAGTACAACCAACAAACCATAGAAGTATGCGGTTGTGCCGTGCTTTACTTCATTTTTTTTTTGCGCTGTTTCATCAGATGCCGCAGTGGCACTGTATTCAGAAATCGCATTTGCACGATCGGCATGTGCGGCCTTGAACCCTTCGGCGTCTTGTTCATATGCCTTGCGGTTTTCGGCGGCGGTTGCCTTGTCAGCATCGCTCATATCTGCTTCGACGGCGTCACGCAAATCCTGTTGCATGAAATCAGCATACCCTTGGAAGCATTTTTCGCCAATAACGATTACAGGTACACCACCAGAATCATATTCACATTTTGCCAACGCATCTTGGAATTTTTCAACATTTTCAGGAACCATAACGTTGATTTCGTTGACCGAAACAGTTGGGTATTCATAGACCAACTGGCCCTCTATAAATTCACGTGCGTGGTGGCAGTGTGGGCATGTTGGGGAATGATAAATTGCGATATCCGCAGCAGACGCCGCACCGAACGCAGCCATACCCAATACAGCCGACAAAATAGATAATTTTTTCATTTTTTCTCCTTTTCCTGCCGTGATTATAGAAAGACCATGCAGGTGGCGCAAGACATTTTTTCAAAATATCTGAATTACAACTGGCTGTGATTCATTAAACGCACATCATCAAATTCTGCGTATCGGCCGAACATCGCACGCGCAAAGGGACACAGGGGTATAATCTTGCGATGTTGTTGGCGCGCCAAATTACATACCTGACGCACCAGATTTCGTCCAACCTGTGCGTTGCGATATTCGGGAACAACCGCGGTGTGGTCGATAACAAATTTATCAATTCCAACGCGAAAGAATGTGATTTCACCAATGTGCCGGCCCAACACGTCGGCACTGAACCCCAGACCATTTGAATACAACGTATATGTAATTTTATCTGGCATAGAAAAATCCCCCATCTGTATGCAAATTATACCAATGGGGGCGATGATATTAAATATGATTGAATCCATAAAAGCCGCGGATGCACTACGCGCCCGCGCGTGTTTTATTTGCCAATCGAATCGTAATTCTTGCGAATTATTTTTGCACACTTGCGTAATGCCGCACTCTCAGATGCCGACATTTTTGGCATAATCGGGGCAGATGCACCGTCCGCACCAACCACGCGTGGCAATGACATTGCAACCATATTCGCGCCCGTGCCATTTACGCAACTGACGGTCAAAATACGATGTTCGTTATTGATAATGCAACGCAGCAAGTCCGCCGCCGCCGCACCGATACCGTCCCATGTTGCACCGCGGCCCTGAATGATTTCATATGCCGCATTACGTACACGATGTTCAATCGTTGCACGCGTTGTCGCAGGTAATGGTGTTTTCATCTGGCGACAGAAATCGTCCAGCGCAACCGCACCAATCGTGGCAGACGTCCAATTTATCATACTGGAATCACCATGTTCGCCCAATACGTACGCATTGATGGACTGGGTCGATACCGACAGTTGACGTGACAAAATCGTGCGCAGGCGCGCAGAATCCAACATAGTACCCGTGCCAATTACGCGGGACGCCGGCAACTTGGACAATTTCTGGGCCAACATAACCATCACATCCAATGGGTTTGTTACAACGATAATGCGGACGCGCTTTGGATCAACATTTGCCATAACGCGTGGAATAATATCTGAAATCACAGCAACGTTTCTGTTCAACAATTCCGTGCGCGTTTCCCCAGGTTTCTGATTTGCACCCGCAGAAATAATCACGATGTCAGACCCGCGAATACCGCGATAGTTACTGACCGCGGAAATTTTAACGTCAAAGCCGAAACTGGCGGCATGGCCCAAATCTTCGGCGGCGGCGCGTGCGCGAATTGCATCACGATCAAACAATACTATTTCGTGTACAAAGCCCGTATTTTTAACCGCGGTTGCAACGGCCGAACCAACCGTACCAATACCAATAATTGCAATTTTCATGTGTTCCCTCTCTCTGTTCTTTTTGGTCGGTTTGATTATATCAAATTTTTGTTTCAGCGTCCAGAATATGCGGTGGGAATTTATTATCAAATTGATTTTTTATGCGTTTTGTGATATAATACGGGCACTTGCCGATGCGTGACCGCATTGGTCTTTTTTTTATTCAATTTCACAAAATCAATCAAAAGGAAAAATATGTCCAGACAAATTCAATTTCGTCGGGGAACCGCCGACGAGCATAAAAACTTTATCGGCGCAGTGGGCGAAATTACAGTTGACACAACAAACCAAACATTGCGCGTGCACGACGGCGTGACCGCGGGCGGCACAATGCTGGCACGGCAAAGTGATATGCCGGACGCCACAGGTTGGGATTATGTCGTTGCATGGCAAGTGCCAACCGCCGAAAACAATTACACGTGGTATCGTAAATATCGCAGTGGCTGGGTCGAGCAAGGCGGCAAAGCCACAGGCAGTTCAAACATTGTTATAACCTTGCCCGTCACCATGGCAGATGTAAACTATACGCACGTATTATCAGTTGGCATTGTGCCGCAAAATACGTCTGTGCCGACACGCAAATGTATTGCAAAGACCACCAGTACAATAACCGCGTCCAGCACGTACGCCACGGGCGGCAGTTCCGCATACGACACAGGCGAAACATATTGGTTGATTTCAGGCATTGCCGCATAAAACAGTCCCCATAATGGGGACTGTTTTATGCCATGTCCGTTATTTGTTCTGCCAGTTTAATTGGATTCTGTTTACGCTGGCATAAAAACCTGCACGGTATACCGACATTTTGTGTCCATGCATCTAAATCATTTTTTACGAATGAAAAAACACCACATACCGCCCCGGTGCCAAATGTAACATTTGGCATAACAACAGAGTTTGCGCCAACCTGTACAAAATCATTCAGCACCACAGGCCCTGCGGTCAATTTGGTCAGATGTTCGGGAACCATTGGCGAAACCATAAATTCACCAGAAAAATCATCGGACGCAGAAAAAATGGTTGTGCGGGGGGACAGCCCACAGAAATTACCAATGGTTATTCCTGCGCGACCATACAAAGCACAATATGCCGAAATATGCACATAATTTCCAATTGTTATATTACCAGACAAAATGCAAAAATCATCAATACGAACATTGTCGCCAACACTGATATTATGCGCACCGTATATGGAACATTTGCGCGAAATCAGTACATTTTTGCCATATGACTTTAACCCCAATTCCTGTAATTCTGTATCAGAATAAAAATTAGATTTCATAGTTTACCCCCATATAATCATTCCCAACAATGTCATTATCAATACACCCGTTAAAATCAGCAAATAATTAAATCTGTGATGCCAATGCGCGGCGGATTCCGCATCTGGGCATGCGGGCGTGGCGGCGGTTGCCGCCTGATACACATCGGGGTATTCATTTGCAATTTGCACAATTTCATCAAATTTATGGTTGCGCAAGAATACGGCGATTGTACGACGCATCAGGTTCGTCATTTCTGGGGTACGATTGACACCAAACATTCGTTCTTGTTCGGCATAGAATTTCATGTTCTTGGTCGCGCATTTCAAAAACCAATTATCGGTTCGACCATAATCCCACCATATACCGCCCGCATGGCGACGGTATACCGCCATTACATCTGGCAAAAATCCAATTTTACCCGTTGCGGCATGCATTAAATGCATAAACCAATCCCCAGGCAAAATTCCATCAGGGTAATCAGATTCGCGCCCCGCCAATGCCCAGCGATACACCACAGAATTTGTCTGAATAAAATTATGTTTTAATAAATCAGACAATTCCAATGTTGTTTTGTTAAACCGATATTTTGGTGTTGGGAATATGCTGTCGGGGTGCGATTTGTCCGCCCATACAACACGTACGGGATGAAAACACACGCTGTAATCGGGGTGCGCGTCCAAGAAATCAACCTGCTTTTGCAACTTGTGCGGGTCTGTCCAATAATCGTCACCTTCGCACAGGGCAACGTATTCGCCGCTGATGCGAGGCCAGTTAAATGCCTTGTCAACATTGATGCCACGCGAAAACTGGTTTTGTTTTTGCAACACGGGCTTGATAATATCAGGGTATTTTTTTGCATATTCACGAATAATGTCCGCCGTACCGTCAGTTGACGCATCGTCGTGAATCAAAACCTGAAATGGAAAATTTGTTTTCTGCATAACAAATCCGTCCAAGCACTGTCTGATAAACGGTTCATGATTATACGTAATGCATAAAACTGATAATTTGGGTTTCATGTAACATCCTATTTTAAGTGATACTTTTTCCGGAATGCCCGTCTGTGTTTTCTGCACGGAATCAGGTTCGCCACTATTTTCAGAATCGCGCGGCGCAGTTTGAATCCAAATGTGGTATTTAATGAATAATCACGGAATATTTTTGCCAAAACGTGTGCATCTGGGGTGTATGATGGTTTGCTTTTGTCTTTGGTCTGGTATTCAGATACAATCCACTTTACGCCAGAATTGTCCAGCACGACACGTCGCGCACCATGTGGTATTTTTGTATCTGGTGAAATATACAACAGATCTATTTGTGTTGGGGCAAATGCACGTTGCAATTTGTCATGAATTTTTACGATATCCGACTCACTATATTTTGATTTGCCACTGTCGGGTGTTTCCATGTACACGGCCAATACACGTTCTGAATTTTCTATACCGTTTAACAAACGACCTATGCGGCGTTCATATTTTTGGCGTACCCCAAGGTATGTTTCGGTCAACGGTGTGGCCGCCGCGAAATCATGATTAAATGTTAAATCATTATATTTATTGTGATATGCATCACATAATATGCTGCGTTCTGAATAAGTATATTCCAAATCAGAAACGTCGATAAATCTGTCAAAGCGTGACACTAAAATTTGTACACGCCCCGCCAAGTCGTTGCCAAACAACCAATCCATTGGGTATGACGCAAATTGCAAATCGTTTTTGCGCAAGTTTGATGAACATGCGCACGCCTGACCGATTGAAAAGATTAAATCATATTTATGCTTCATTTTCCCCTGCAATGGTTTCTAGTATTTTTATTATATGCTGGCTGCGCTGAGCGGGGTTCATCAACGTGTCCAGTTTCATTGCGCCGGCACGCCCAATTTCATACATATTTTGCGGATTTGCAATCAATGCATCAACGCGTGCGATAATGTCCGTGGCATCTGGTTTTATGACAATCAATTCGCGACCATCATCAAACGAACCACGGTTATTATTCAGTTCATCTGTTGTCATCAGAACGGTGGAAAACACCATTGCTTCCAACCCCAGTGGAAATCCATCAAAATTTCCATCAAACAGCTTATACGGCCTGTTTGGTGAAATACAGATGTCCATGCGTGTGTATAATTTACGCAACGCGTCGGGTGTCAACAATCCATGAAAAGTTATTTTGTCGCGAATGTCGGACACATCAATATCGCTGCCGTTGAAATTTCCAACAACGTGTGCACGAACATTTGGGTGACGATGAATTAAATCGCGCACAGCATCAATGAACAAATCGTACCCTTTATCAATTCCGCGCGGGCTGTACTTGCATGCAACAAAACAGATATCAATCGTGTCTTTGTCAGCGGGATAATATTGTTTTGGCAAAACATCGGCCGGCGAAAATTGCGCATAACTGCCAAACAGATATTCAATTTGATTTGGCGTGCAAAAATTATTATCGATTAAATAATCGCGTGTTGCGGGTTGTGTCACAATCACACGGCGAAATTGCGGACTGGTAAAAATTGCACGCAACATTGCATCAGATGATGCGTTATTCAATCCAAATCCACCACCGGGGTACAAAACAAATACAAATGGCAACTTGTTTTTATTCAAATACGGCAACAGTGTGTACGTTTCGGCCAAGAAATACGAATACACAACCCGCACCCCGCGCAACCGCCGTGGCAAATATGAAATACGCCCCGCATTTTCAGGATACACCCCCAAATACGAACGAAAATTACGACGAAATGCAGATTTTTTTACCCCGTACCCGTGATGAAACCACGCATCCGCCCCTGGGCGCATTGGTCGCATGGCGAATGCATGCGCATTTGGGACAGTGCGTAAAATAGCATTGATTTCAGAATTGCGAAATCCCATCGGGCGCGCCTGTGGAAACTGCGAATCAATAACCGCAATTTTTATATTGGGATTCTTTTTCCAAAACCAGTGAAAAATCATCGGACGTTACCCTTGATAATCTTGCAAATCTTTAAGACATCATCATTTGCCAAATCTGGGTACAGCGGCAAACACGCGATGCGCGACGCAACGTTTTCCGACAATGGACACGCGCTGCGCGTTACGTATGGCAATGTATTCAAGCTGGGCCAGAAATAGCGGCGCGCGTAAATTTCATTTTCAGCCAATGCCGCAAACACACGCTTTAATTCATCCTCGTCCTTGAACAGTACCGGAAAATACGCGTAATTATATTCCAACCCATGTTGCGATGCCGGACGGCCAACCAATCCATGCAGTTCGCTGTCATACAAATCAGACACGCGTTTGCGTTCATTGATGCAATGGGCAATATACGGGAAATTAGCCAATCCCATCGCCGCGTGAAATTCGGACTGTTTACCATTTATGCCCAACATGTAATGCGTGTCACCATGATGTCCAAAGCGTTTTTGTAATTCCAGTTTGTCAGACACCGCGCGGTCACGTACGATACATGCCCCACCTTCGACCGTGTGGAACAATTTTGTTGCATGGAACGACAATGTTGAAATATCACCGTATGACAACAATGAACGGCCATTATATTTTGATGCGAATGCGTGCGCACCATCATAAATCACCTTCAAATTATGCTGGTCAGCAATTTTCTGGATTGCATCAACATCACACGCATAACCAAATACGTGCACAGGCATAATCGCGCGGGTGCGTGGGGTGATGGCGGTCTCTATTTTTTTTGCATCAATGGTAAAATTATTTGGTTCGATATCAACAAACACCGGTTTGCAACGTTGCCACAAGACACTGGATGTTGTCGCCACGTACGAGAATGGTGTTGTTATAACATCACCATCATTTATGTCCAGCGCAGACAATGCCAACTGTAACGCGATTGTACCATTTGTCAGATAGTGAAAATTTTCCACGTTCAAAAATTCAGACAATTTTTTCTGCAATTCTTGAACCATCGGCCCTTGGTTCGTTAAAATACCAGTTTGAAATATTTTCGCAACCAACGCGTTATATTCTGCCATCGGTGGCATAAAAGATTTTGTTACATATATTGCCATTTTTATTTCCATTTAATTTTGAACAACGGGATACATTCAAACAGCTGAACCCAGTTGTGTTTTACTTTCAGTAAAGGTATTTTTCCAAACAGGCGCAATCTGAATGTCGTGTCATGGGAATATGTATGTAAAAATTCACGATAATGCGACGGATATTTTACTTGCGCATTCAAACTGATTGCACGTTGCGCCAAGACGCGACGATCAGATTGCGCTTGGGATGTATTGTTATTAAACCAACGATATTTGACCAGTACTGATTGAATATTATGAAAATTAGTCACGTCCATCAAACGCACCCATAATTGATAATCCTCGGCGGGACTGTAATACTCTTCGTATTCTATGTTATTGTCTGTCAGAATTGATTTGCGTACCATTGATGCAGTGTGTGCAACATAGCAATTATCTGTCAGACATATTTTTATGTCAATGTCATGTTCCGGTGTACACCAAGTACAATTATCAGCACCAAAATATTGCAGCCAGCCAGACACCACGCCGATATGCGGGTTTGCGTCCAGAAATTCAACCTGTTGCATCAGACGTGTTGGCACGGAAATATCATCGTGGTCAAATATCGCAACGTACTGGCCGCGTGCCATTTGCAATAATTTATTGCGCGATGCCGAAATGCCTATGTTATTTTTATTTTCGATGTATTTAATACGTTTATCACCATATGATTTAACAATATCACGCAGGTATGTCGCATCGGGCGAGTCATTCAGAATCAGAAATTCAAAATCTGTAAATGTCTGGTTTAATATAGATTCAATACATTCGCGCAAATGCGTCGCATCTGTTCGATAAATTGGTGTTAAAACCGAAACACGTGGCATGACTTACTCTTTTCAAAACTTCGCTGTTCATCATACAAATCAAAGGGCGTATTTGCAAGTTAAATTCATTCTTGCATTCTAGTGATGCGCGGCCAGATGCAATATCACACTGATTATAAATATTACCGTAATTATGGCCAGAATGATTTTCTGGCTGTGATGCGACGCGCCGGATTCATTGTGACAATGGTCGCAATGGCAATGACAATCGCGCACCACCAGCACCCACGACAGCCCCAGCATCAATGCCGAAAACACAAACAGCCATGGTTCAATCCACGTGGGCAATATCGACGTATGCGCAAATTCTGGCGCAAACAGCGATATAACCGACAACACCATTGGCAATACACAACAAAACAAATGTGGGGCCAGCGATGCAATAATTCCAATCTTTACGGCTTTGTTTTTCATCTGTTGTTTCCCTTTTGAGAATCAGTTTATAACTTTTTTACGCATTTGCAAACAAATTACAGGCGATATATTTTCACATAACTGGTTGATGATGTGCCGGACGAACCCGTACCAACCGTAAAACTGTATTTTGCATCGGGCAGATTATCGCAATTATCCGCCCCGTCGCCACCACGAAACACATAGACGTCCGTTGGCGCGTCAATATTGATTGTGTGAATGATGGAATCACCCTCATACGGGGGAATGCCGGATGCCATGGTTCGGTCGCCACCGCCACGGCCGCCCTTGATATAAATTTTATAACGACCAGCGGGCAATGTTATCTGGTGACAAGTGTTGATGGATTCTTCGGTGTATGCGATTTCTTCTTCGCCCTGCATTACATACGCACCATCGGGGATTTCAACCGCGGTATACACGATGCCGTTTTCGTCCATGATATGCAGACCCGCCGCCGCTGCGACGCATGTTATACATGACACCAACCCCGAAAAACGCAGCACCCATGCAGACATATCAATGTGAAATACCTGTCAGAAAACTTAGTTAAACCATACGTACACACGACCGGCCGGTGGTGTGCCGTCGGGCGTTGTTGTTGGCAATGTATCAAAGCGCGTGTCCCCGCCTGATGCAACCGTGCCCGTGGTTGTACCCACCGGCAAACGCGCAACATCAACCGTACCAGACGCCAGATTTGACGCATTTGACACATCAATATTTGGAACATTCCCCAAACCAACCTGATCCTTGGTCACGTGGTGTGGGTTATCGGTATTATTGGCGTGTGCCGACATTGCGGTGTTGATTTTTTCCTGCATATTTGCACTGCTGGGGATGCTGGCCATCGCCAATGCCGGCGCGCCAAACACAATCATTCCCAAAATCACCCCACGACAAATCACGACATACCCTCCAATGAAACCTGTGATGCAATCATAAAACATTTGAAACACCATTGCAAGCAAAAGCGGTCAATGCGCCCATCGGAATTAATGCAAAATGGCGTTCCCACCGGGACTCGAACCTGGATCTAATTCTTAGGAGGAACTTGTTCTATCCTGTTGAACTATGGGAACACGGGATTTATTTTATTCCTTGGATTTTAATATTGCAAGTTGTAATCGCCGCTTGTATAATACCCCCGACATAAACCAAGGGAAGGGTATTAAAAATGGCAACAATAACACGAAGTGATTTTGCAGCACGCCTGCGCGAAAAGTTTGGATTGACCACAGCAGATGCGTACAAATTGGTGGACATCGTCTTTGACGAAATCCGTGATTCATTGGTAAATGGCGAAGAGGTAAAGTTCGCCGGATTCGGCAGTTTCAAGATTCTGACCAAGGCCCAGCGTATGGGTCGCAACCCAAAGACGGGCGAGGCCGCGGTGATTTCTGCACGCCGCGTGGCATCGTTCCGCCCCAGCAATGAATTTAGACAACGCGTTGCAAAGCACGAATAAAAAATCGCCCCACTGGGGCGTTTTTTTAGAGCATAGATAAGAGAGAATAGATAATAGATTACGTGCGCCTATGGCGCGACATACTCACTGGATTGCCACGCGTCGCTACGCTTGCTCGCAATGACACAAGAGCTAGAATGCCCGTTATAAAAAAATAATTTGTTTTCACCAACTACTAGCACCTTTGTCATTGCGAGGAATGAAATGACGAAGCAATCCAGTAGAAATAATAAAGTGCGCCGGTGGCGCAACTTTATTTACCTAGATTCCGGTGTCAAGCACCGGAATGACAAAGAAACAAGGACGCATGCCCACAGGCGACACATACGAATGTGCGCTGCGTGCAACATTATTTACCTAGATTCCGGTGGACACCACCCACAAAATTTATCAATTTTGCGGGGCCCGAACAAGCCACGGAATGAATCCAAGCGAAGCGCAGGATGCGGCAAGGACGTCAGTCCGCAGGCGACACGTTTTTAAGTGCACTATTCTTAAACTTTATCACTGAATCACTCTATCACTTATTCACTATATCACTAAGTAGTAACCATCCCCGTCGCACTGACGTGCGACACCCCTCCGAGGGAGGGGAATAAAAAACGGGGCGATGCCCCGTTTTTTTTATTTACTGGTGATTGCAACAACCCATTGGTTGGCATTCAATGTAATATCATCTGGCGTCCCCGCCACACCATTGACGCTCATGCACGTTCTGATGGTTGGCAAGCATGCATTTATAGCCAATTTGTTATTTGCGCTCAACTTTGGCGTAGATTCTGCAACGTTTTCACTGCTGCAAACTGCACTGCCACATGTATTCTTGTCGGCATCATAGTTATTCTGCGCCAAGCATGATGTGATATCAGATATGCAACTTTCTGCATAGTTCGCCAAAACGGTATCTTGCTTTGACTTTATCTGAACCAATGTACGTTGCAAGTATTCCTTGATAACGTTGTTGGTGGCATTGTACTTTGCGTTCTGACCACTGCCTGTGTATGTTACGTCCTGACATTTATTCAAGACAGACATGCACATACCGTAATTTTTGCCATCGTTATCCTTGTGATAACCAATTTTGTACTGCAAGAATTCCGACATACTGGTCGACGGTTTCTGCGCCGATGTTTCTGTTACGGTCTTTTCAATATATTCACTCAATGTGCCCGTCTCTGCGCTTGCACCCCATGCATCTTTTTTATCTTTGTCGTTGCTGCCACCATATTTCCAAGTGGTATACAGCGCACCAGCGTTATCGCCAGATTTACCAGGGGTGCTGCCGACGACAATTTTACCATCAACGATGTATTTACCCGATGGATCAAGGCAGTTTTCATAATCGGAACCGCACACAAAGTCGTCCTGCATACATGTATCCAATGCATTGATGCAGCCGCGCAGATCATATGAATTTTTCTGTTGTGCAACCAACAGACGTGCCTTTTGCAAAACGCTCTTGGCATTGCGGACGGTCGATGCCATTTGGTCGTTGGAATCCGTCAAACTGCGTTCATACGCGATACACTGTTTATCAATTTCCAAATCGTATGCATTTGTCACAACCGATGCATCAACCCCTTGTGTCGTGCAACTGTTCAAGACAGATGCCTTGCAACGTGCACTGGCGGTTTTGTACAACTGTTCGCCACGCTGGTTGCTGATGCTGCTGGTGCTGGACGTTGTGTTCAAGAAAGAACTGAGGTCGAAACCAGTGCTGCTGATACTGAAATCCAACAGACCCGACAAATCCATGCTGATGCCAGAATCGGTTGATGTTGCACTGCCCGACTTTACACTGATAATCGCGTTTTTAATCTTGTCCAAATCGTTTTTCAACTGGGTATTATCACTGGTCTTTTGCATTTCCAGTTCCGCCGCAGTTTGTGTGAACAGGGTTTCCACCTCGTCCGAGGACAGACCAATATACTGAATCTTTTGCGCGACATCTTGCAGGTCTTCGGTTGCCTGTTTCAATGCGTTTTCGGTTTTTTCATAATTCTTCAAATTAGCACTGCAACTGCAACGGCCCTGATTATCGTCCAGAACGTTACAGAAATTATCCATACATGTTTGATACTGTGCCTTGCAAAAATCGGTCATTTCCGCCAATTCTTCGATACTGCTGGTATCGGTCGCGGATGTCGCCACAGCCGTGGTCGATGCGGTGGTTGATGCCGTCGTCATACGAATTGTTGGCACGCGGGTTGTCGCGTTATTCACGCGCACACCGACACGGCCCGTGTACAATGGCGTATTTACCGTGTCCGTCTGAACAATAGATGCACGTGCCGCCGTACCCGTTGTTGGCACACTGCGTCGTGCAGAAACCGTCTTGGTCGCATTGTCGGCCGCGGTTGCACGTGTTGCGTTATTTGTTTGCGCGGTGCGCGATGCCGCCGCACGGGTTGCCGTGGTTGACGTACGCGCCGCAACGACACGCCCCGTATTATTATTGCGTGCAGAAATTGTCCGCGTTGAAGACGCACTGTTTGACACGCCACGCGATGACGCAACGCGCGCACCGGCGTTTCGTGGGCTGACCACAGTATTTTTCACAGGTGTGGCCGGTTCAATATCGACAATTTCGTCCGCGATGGTGTCATCAGCGGCGTCATCGGCGACAATGTCCGCGTCGGCATATTCCATCACATCTTCGTAATAGTATGATGGCGCAACCTCAGCAAATGCGGGCAATACCAGCAGTCCACTCAATACAGCAATCAATCTCTTCATAGCGAAAAATTCCTTCCTAATTACCAAGATTTTATCATAATAGGGACAATCGCGCAAACAAAAAAACGAATTTTCGTACACATTCCAAATATTTTTATAGCAAAGATTATTATCTTTTTTAATGAAATTCCTTGTCTTGTTTGCTTTTATTGTACTATAATCCACGCCAAAGGTTAAAATTTGTCCGTGTTCAAGAAAGGTTTTATGTTTTTAATTACCCTGCCGTTGTTGGGGTGCACAACCGTGCCAACAACAACCGCGGACAAACGCTTGGACAATTACGTACCTAAAATCACAACTGCTGACTTTGACTATGACCCGATGCAGACACCAATCGCGCAATGCTATGCCGACGAATTGGCGGCGGGCGACGAAATTTCGGGCGCAACGTTGATTGACGACGGTCTGTCCGCGTTTGTTATTCGCGCGGCATTTGCACGCATGGCAACCAAGACAATCGATTTGCAAACATATATTTACAGCAACGATTTTTCGTCCAAGGTTTTGATTGGCGAACTGAAAAACGCCGCCGACCGTGGGGTCAAGATTCGCATTCTGGTTGACGACTATGGTACGGATTCTGATATTGTGGACGTGATGTTGTTGAACCAGCACCCGAATATAGAGGTCAAGGTTTTTAACACCGTTGCCAACCGTTCAAAATTATTGTATTACCCACAGTTCTTGATGGACTTTAACCGGTTAAATTCGCGCATGCACAATAAACTGTTTATTGTGGACAACGTTGCGTATATTACCGGCGGCCGCAATGTGGGCAGTAACTATTTCTATCCGGAAACATCGGCAAACTTTTCAGATACCGACGTTCTGTTCTTGGGCGATATGACACGATATGCCACCGCCAGTTTTGACAAGTACTGGAATCACCACTTGGCAATACCCGCCGACGTATTCCCAAAGGCAAAGTCAAAAAAGGCGATGCGAAAACTGGAACAAAAGTTTATTGATATTCAGGAACGCAGTGCCGCCGATGCCCGCATGTACAACACCGTGATTCAAATGGCGATGCGCAAGTACAAGCAAAAGAATTTCGATTTCAGTTGGGGGCACGGTAAATTCTTGGCCGACCCACCGTCCAAGGTTGAAATGACCATGGACGAAAAACAGGAATATCGCGGCGAAATTGTGCGCGCGCTGCAACACCTGTGGGACGAAACAGACACATCGGTCTATATTTCGGCGGCGTATTTTGTCCCCGGTCAGGGCGGATTGGAACACATGATGCGCGAAGAAAAATCGGGTGTTCACATGACGATTGTGACAAATTCGCTGGCATCAACAAACGCGCCAACCGTGTATGCAAAATGGGAAAAGTATCGCAAGAAACTGATTCAATCGGGCGCGGACGTGTATGAATTTATGCTGTCGGCCGAAAACCTGCGCGCAAAATACAATGACCGCGAGCGCAAGCATTCTAATTTCTCGGTTCTGCACAGCAAGACAATGGTGTTTGACGACCGAATTTCTTGGATTGGCAGTTTTAATTTGGATCCGCGCAGTGCGTATTTCAATACTGAGAACGTTGCGATTTTTGAAAGCCGCGAATTTGCGACCAAGTTGCGCCAGATGATTCTGGATGATACCAAGACATCGTGGCACGTAACATTGGACGCGCATAATAATCCGGTATGGTCGGGGGCGCGCGCAACAGACAAGACACCGCGCGAATATCATCATAACCCAGACACCAGTATATTCCGCCGCGGGTGGAAAATTATGTTACGTCTGATTCCAGAAAAGTTTGTATAAAAACCGCCCCGTTGGGGCGTTTTTTCAAAGTTCAAATACCAAAGTGCAAAGTTCAAATTTTGTGCGCCGATGGCGCAACTTTATTTACCTAGATTCCGGTGGACACCACCCACAAAATTTATCAATTTTGCGGGGCCCGATGGAGGGGAACTTGGTCTGCAACAAGAACGTAGCAAGTTCTCCTCCTGTGGAGGAGTACCGCGTAGCGGGGAGGTGGTCTTTTATTTGGCTCGCGGTGCTCGCACTATTATGTGCGCTGCGCGCAACATTATTTACTGGATTGCTTCACTACGTTCGCAATGACAAGGGTGCTAGCTGGTGTGTCGCCTGCGGACTAGCGTCCTTGCCGCAACCTTCGCGTACCGCTCGGTTTCATTGCGAGCAAGCGTAGCGACGCGTGGCAATCCAGTAAAAATAATAAAGTGCGCCGATGGCGCAACTCTATTTACCTAGATTCCGGTGGACACCACCCACAAAATTTATCAATTTTGCGGGGCCCGAACAAGCCACGGAATGAATCCAAGCGAAGCGCAGGATGCGGCAAGGACGTCAGTCCGCAGGCGACACGTTTTTTTAGTTTTATATTCTAAAACTATATCACTGTATCACTTACTCACTCTATCACTAATAACAAACGGGGCGATGCCCCGTTTGTTATTTTGATAATTGCTTTATTGCGTTTTGCGTGTCGGCAACAACCGTGTCCAGCGCAAATGACGTTGGCATACCTGATGTGTCCATATCGTTGACACGATATTTAACCTCTGCCACATTATTGGCCAAATTCTTGGTTGAAATGACCAAACGAATTGGTGCAGCAATCAGGTCGGCATCTGCGAATTTTTCGCCGGCGCGCGCATCACGCGTATCCAACAAGGTTTCAATGCCCGCTGCGCGCAAATCATTATAGATTTTTTCGGCGGTTGCATTTGTTTTGCCTTCTTTGTCCGTCAGGGCAATAACCTGAACCGCGAACGGGGCGGTTGCCATATTCCAACGTGGCCCGTATTCATCCGCGCTCTCTTCCAAAATGGCGGCCATGGTGCGGCCAACACCGATACCATAGCAACCCATAATTGGATTCTGTTCTGTGCCGTCGGCGGCGGTATATGTCAGGTGCATAGATGCGGAATATTTCGTTCCCAACTGGAAAATATTACCGATTTCAATACCGCGAACCTTGTGCATTGGTGCGCCACATTTTGGACAGACCTCGTTCCCCTCGGTCACCATTTCTTTGTTTGCACGGAAACCGCAATCGCACAGGTAAATGGTATCTTCGCCCATTTCATTTATCAGCTGAAATTCGTGTGCAATGCTGCCCCCCATGTCACCGGTTGACGACAACACGTCCACAACGTTACGCAGGCCGCAACGTGCAAACACGCGTTTGTATGCATCCAAAACGCGATAGTAATATTTTTCCAAATCCGATTGTGATGTGTGGAAAGAATACGCATCTTTCATAATAAATTCACGGGTACGAATCAAACCCGCGCGCACGCGCAATTCATCACGGAATTTCGTCTGAATCTGATACACCATAAATGGCAACTGGCGATATGTTGTCAAAACAGATTTGACGAAGTCGGTTACAACCTCTTCATGTGTGGGATTCAAAACATATTCTGCGCCACCACGGCCCTTGAATTTTGCAAGGACGTCAACCGTATCATAACGACCGGATTCACGCCAGATTTCCGCACCACTGACCACCGGCATCAAGATTTCCTGACCATCGACGGCATCCATTTCTTCGCGGATGATTTTTTCGATATTACGCACCACGCGCCAGCCCAATGGGGTCAATGTATACCCCCCTTGGAATGTCTGGTAAATATAGCCCGCCTTGACCGCCATTTTGTGGCCCGCGGTTGTTGCACCGGCGACATCACCGTACAAACGTTTTACACATAAATTTTCAATTTTCATTTTTCTGTCTTCTTGTCTTTTAATTCCATGTACTTGGTCGCAACTGTCTTTTGCAGTTGTTCTGCGATTTGCTTGCGATCCAATCCCGCGGTCGCCAATGTCGGCATCACGGTAATTTCCACACGGAAACCGCCAATAATCATGATATGAAACACCTGCATAAATGCACTGCGTTCGCGCGCGGCGCGTGGGCCCATATCAATCTTTTTATTATCAAAATACGCATAGTGGTTTGCCAAATCATCATCTGAAATCGGCGTACCATCACGAAAGCGATAATTTACCACCATAGGTTGCACCGCAACGTCAGAATTTTCAACAAAATTAAACAACGTACTTTTGAATGGCTTTACATATGCACCGTTGGTGGTTGTCCCCTCTGGAAACAAGAACATTGGGTAATCGACATGCTTTACACGTTCTTGGACGGTGCGCAGGGCCTCTAACGCATGCGATGGGCGACGGTCAACAAAGACGACGCCAAATTTTTCAGACATCCAACCAACCAATGGCCAACGGCGAACGTCCGCCTTGGCAACAAAACTGCCCCCGAATGCAACAGGGAATGTTGCGATTTCAAACAACGACAAATGATTGCAGACCACCAATAATGGGCGATGCGTCGACAATGTGCCGTGGGTGCGTACGCGGATGCCCGCCAATAACAGCAATATTTTCATAAACACACGCATGTACCAAACCGATACGCGACCACGTGGCAATAAAAATACAATCGGCACCTGAATCACGACACCAATCCAGAACGCGATAAATTTCAACGTCCCAAATGCGATTTGGAAAATGTTCGGGTGCGCGATGCGCTGTGATTTACTGCGCGCCATCTTCGTCGTCCTTTTGGGTTTCTTTGTCGTTATCTTCGATAAATTCAACGTCCGCCGCATCTTCGCGTAATAAAAATTCCACGAATGCACCGATAACTTTCAGTGGTGCGGTCACCGGCAACAGCATAATTTTGCCCAGTGTTTTCATTGCGCCATCTTTGACGGCGAAACCGTCCAGTGCGTCTTCGCGCCCCAAGAAATGTTTCTGATACGTGCGATCTATATCCTTGGTCTGCAACATAACGAACACGTCATAAGAGTTAAATGTTTTATCGATAAACACCCCCTTGCCAAATGTCGCACCCAAACGCAGATAGCCCTTTATCAACGGTGTCATTTCGGCGCGGGCGTCGGCATCATCGACAAACGCGCGTGGCAAAATGCGCATCTGGGTCATTGCAGGGTCAATACTGGGGTCTATCTTTTCAGTCAGAACCGTTGCGCGCAATTTTGATGGCGACAGGTGGTGATAGTACAAATATGATATTGCCTGTGCGGATTTTACCGGTTTATTGCCAACCCACGACGCAACACCGAACAAGACCAAAATCTTGCGACGGAAAACGTATTCGGACAGACCCGCCCACAGCATACGCATAACCAGCGCATTTTCACGATATTCCTTGTCAACGCATGCACGTGACATTTCGGCAATGTTGCCATTGACCTTTTTAATCTTGGAAATATTATATTCGCTCTCGGTATAAAAACCGCCCATTTTTTCAGCCGCGGCGCGGTCAATAATGCGGTATGTACCAACAACGCGTCCATTATGAAAAACCGCCATGTAATCAGCAAAACGGTCGAAAGAATCATATTCTTCGCGCAGTGCATGCTGCTCTTCGGTGGCGGATGCGCCCTCTTCCTCTACAAATGCGGCATAGCGCAGTTGGCGAACCTGTTTGCGTTCTTCTTTGTTACGAGTCAAACGGACTTCATAATCACGCACCTTGATAGTCATAAATCAATCCTTTTATATCAATCTATAACAGGAAGATTATCAAAGAACGTATATATTAGCAATTATTTTTATTTTTAACGAATTTACTGATGCAGTGCGTCCGCCAATTCTGCAATCGCGATTGCGTACCAATTTGAATTGTTCCATTTCTTGATACGATAGAAATTCGAGTATGTCAAATACGCGGTTATTGCCGGCATTGGCGCAACGTCCATATCAACCGCATTTGGGTCGGTTGGCGCAATTGCCGCATTCATACGCGCATCATTGATTGCGACGGTGTCCGCAACCATGCCCGCCATCATATCAGTCACCGGCAACGCACGTCCATCGGGCAATGTTGCACCCAACGCCGCCCAATCAGACAATGTCTTTTTCGTTTTGCCGTCCAACAGTGACACATCGAAGTCCGCCGGCAAGACAACGCGACGCACAATGCGTTCGTTTTCATTCCAGCCCAATCGGTTCAGGTAATTGCCCGCGGACATCATTGCGTCACCAATACTGCCACTGATGTCAATCTTGCCATCGCCATTGCCATCAACGCCATATGCCGCCAGTGTTGTCGGTATAAACTGGAAATGTCCCATTGCGCCGGCCCAACTGCCACCATAGTCACTGATATCATCGCCATTTTTATCGGCGATTTTCATCAACGCAATCAGTTGATTGGTAAAGAATGTTTGACGACGCCCCTCGTATATCAATGTAACGAATGCATCACGCAGGGGGTGATCCGCCATACGCGCGCCATAGTTTGATTCCATACCCCAGAATGCCAAAATTACATGTGGTTGAACGCCATAGCGCGCATGCACACGTTTTAACAATGTTGGGTATTTATTCGCCATTTTGCGACCAGACGCGATACGCGTTGGATTGACGGTACGGTTCAAGTACCCGTCCAGCGTCAATTTGAACTCTGACTGATTCTGGTCGCGCTTTACAATATTTGGAATAAACGCCGGATTTTTCAGTGTGGTATCTATGGTTTTCTTGGAAATCTTTTCCGCCGTCGCGCGCGTACGAACCGTGTCCAGCACACTTTCCCAGCGGGCCATATCAAACGCACCACGTTCGGCGATTGGTGGCGTGTCGGGCGCAGGCGCGGTTTCAACAATAACAATGGGGGTGGTGGGTGCGGGGGTGGCAACCGTGGTGGCGACAGGCACAGGCGCGGCAACCACAACTGGCGACGCGGCAACCACGGATGCGGCTGCGGGCGCAGGCGCAATCGACGTCGGTGCAACATCGGCGCGCGCCGCAGCGGTGCACAGCAACGCCGCACACGTGATGCATGCAAAACGATTGTCCCATGTCATCAGACATATACCCCTTAGAATGCGTATTTAATACCCAGATGCAACCCAAATGATTGCCATGTTGCGTGCTTTAACTGGTCACTGATTTTTTCAGTATGCGCCGGAACGGTTTCAATAATCGGGTTGCCGTTATCGTCCAGAACATATTGACCGTTTTCAATCAAGAATTGGGAATACGATGCAACGTACAATTCGCCACCGATTTTGCCAACGTGGAAACAATTTGTATCAACCTTTAATGCCAACTGGACACGGTCGGACAATTTCATATTGTATTCCATTTCGGCGGTGTATGAATATGCGCCGTTTGACCCCTCGTCCAAGAAACTGGGGTTCTGTTGCCAATCGTCACGATTTGGCCAAATCCCCTCTGACGAATATTTGGGCATACCCAACTGGACATAAAAACGCAACTTGTCCGTCAGGGTCATTTGCTTTTCCGCCTCGAGTCCGACATAGAATCCAGACCATGTTGTGTTATAGATATGCGTTGTGCCCGACACCAAAATTGGGCCATCGCCACCGATAATTACACACTCGCCCGCTGCAACGCCCCATGGGGTTTCACCCCACGCCGCGTCATAGTCGATTGTTGTAAATGACGTACCCAAATCAATATTGCTGGCAGCGGCACTGACCACCTTCAAATCTTCGGGCGACATGCATACCTGATACCAATCGTCGGGGGCATCAAAATCCTGAGGGCGGGAATAATAGTTCCCTTGGGCATCGCCATAGACATAGTCACCCTTGTCCGTCATCAGGGGCAGATATACCCCTGGGTTCGGGTAATAGTGATTGGACATTTCCAAGTTATGCTTGAAAATTTCATAACCAAATGATGGCGACAGTTTCCACCCGCCAATGTCCCAAATATGATGCGCGCCAATACCAAAACGGAAATGATCCGTGCGACCCGATTGATCACCCACGGAAATGGTAAATATCCCTTCGGTCGGGCGGGATTCATCGTATGGTTTCAGGTCATAGTCCATGGACAGCCCGCCATGTGACAACGAACCATGTGAATATTCCGCAAACGCAAACATGTCAAAGTTGCGCAAACTGAAATTATGCTGGGCCGCGACACCGATTTCATTGAACACCATGTCGTCCCATTCCAATATGGAATTGACGCCCGTTTCAAATTCAAAGTCCGCAAAACGACGTGTATATTTCGCCGTCAGTGTCGTTGCCGGCTCGTCCACAATCGCGATACCATTTGCGGTGATTGTGCCGGAATACTTTGGTTTTTCGGCGGTCTGGCGTGGTACTTGGTATGAATAAGAACGACTGCCGACAATTTGTTTATTGCCCGACTGACCAACATATTTCGTGTACCCTTGGGATTGATACTGGCTGTAACCAATCTGGTTCGCGTTGGGCGCAGACGCGGTCTGATAGTATGACGGCGCACCCTCGGTCGCGGCATATGCCGCAACAGACGCGAAAACGCCACCTAAAAATGGTATAATTCCTGACTTCATTTCTTTTTCTTGGGGTTATTATATCATAATTTTTGCATACAAAAAAGAGTTTTCATTTATCACTTGCGCCACGCGCGATGCGCGGTACAATGCACGACATGAATAATCCGCACAATATTTACATTCACACCCCGTTTTGCATGTCAAAGTGCAAATATTGTGCGTTCTTTTCCCGCGCATGCAGTGCGCCCGACTGGGACGCGTTTGCGGTCGGCATCGTGCGCGAAATTGAATTTTGGGCGCAAAAGATGGGACGAATTTCCGTTCCCACCGTGTTTTTTGGTGGCGGAACACCATCGCTGATGCCCACAAAGACGTTTAGCCAAATTATAGATGCGGTGCGCGCAAACTTTGATATCGCACCGTCGGCCGAGATCACATTGGAATCCAATCCAAAAACGCTGGACGCGGTGCGTCTGCGTGAATTTATGGATGCCGGCGTCAATCGGTTATCGGTCGGCGTGCAAGGATTGGACGACGAAACGTTGCAATTTCTGGGGCGACGCCACAGTGTGCGTGACGCGATGGAATTATTGGACACGGCGCACCAATATGGACTGCGCGTGAATGCGGACTTTATTTATGGATTACCACACGACACGCCGGACACCGTAATAAAAATGTGCAATGCGATAAATGCGATTGGCCTGCGCCACGTGTCGATGTACGAACTGACCATTGAACCAGACACCGTGTTTGGTCATATGAATCTGGATATGCCATCAAACGATATGATGGCTGACATGTACACCGCCATCGGCGAACATTTGTCCATCCCGCGGTACGAGGTTTCAAACTATGCCGCCACTGGCGACGAATGCCGGCACAATCAAAACGTGTGGGACGGCGCGCCATACATTGGAATTGGGCGCGGCGCGGCGGGCCGCGTCTACACCAATGGCACGTGGTACGAACAAACCGGCGGTGACATTCAGATGCGCCCGTTGTCGCGTGCGGCGCGCGCAACCGAAAAAATCATAACCGGCATGCGCACCATGCGTGGCGCGGCTAAGGCCGACGACGTGCTGCAAATGATTGACACCGAATATGTGCGCGCGCATCCAGAATTAGTTACCGATTGTGGTGACCGCATTCGCGCCACTGAAAAAGGTATTTTAATTCTGGACGATTTACTGGTACACTTGTGCAGGTAAGGAAAGACATGAAAAACAAATTATTAAACATAATTGGGATTGTTGCGGTTATCGTCGCGTGCGGGGCCGCACACCATTTTACAAAGCAAAGGAAGGTTATTATGAACTCTGGAATACAAATGGCAAACATGGACACAACTGTTCGCGCAGGCGATGATTTTTATGATTTTGCAACCGGCGGTTGGCGCAAATCGCACCCTATTCCAGACGACTATACGCGTTATGGCGTGTTTGAGGTTCTGCGTGATACAAACCTGAAACGCGTACGTGAAATCGCCGAAAACGATGATGGCAAAATCGGCACGTTGTATAAAATCGCAATGAATGCCGAACGTCTGAATGCCGACAAGACCACGCCTGTTGCCGCCCAGTTGGCGGAAATTGACGCAATAAAATCCGCCGCGGAATTGCCCGCTTTTTTGGGTCGCATGCACCGCATGACAACGGCGTTCTGGGGCGATGGGGTTGGTCTGGACGAAACAGACAGCACGCATTACCTGTATAATATTGGCCAAGGGGGACTGGGGCTGGCACGTGATTACTATTTTGATAATGATCCGAAAACAGTTCAGGTTCGCAAAAAGTATCTGGAATTTATAACACGCCAGATGAAAAACTTTGGTGTACCAGTCAATGCCCAAGAATTATACAATCTGGAACTGCGTATGGCGGGGTCATTTTACCCAAAGGAAAAATTGCGTGATCCACACGCGAACTATCACAAAATGACGATTGCAGAGGTCAAAGAACGTTTCCCGAATTTTGATTGGGACGCATATCTGGCGGCACGTGGCGCGGCGCACGCAAAGCAAATCAATATTGCCCAGCCCGAGGCCATTGCCGAATCCATTGCCATTATGAATGACACGGATTTGAACCTGATAAAAACATATTTGAAATATCAAATTGTGGGCGACGCCGACACACTGTTGGACGATACTACATATGAAATTGCATTTGATTTCTATAACCGCACCATGGCGGGCCAGAAAGAACCCAAGCCACGTTGGAAACGCGCAGTGTCATTGTTGGACGGCACATTGGGCGAAGAAATTGGCCACCTGTATGTCCAGAAATATTTCCCCGCCGAAGCCAAAGCGCGTATGCAAACACTGGTTAAAAATTTGCAGCGTGCGTTGGGAATGCGCATTGAAAATCTGGAATGGATGTCCGATGTGACCAAGGCACAGGCACTGAAAAAACTGAACACGTTCCATGCGAAAATTGGTTACCCTGATAAATGGCGCGACTATTCCAAATTGCATATTGATGCGAATGCGTCACTGTGGGAAAACATGTTGGCGGTGTCAGCATTCGAAGATGAATTTTGGTTGAATAAAATCGGTGCAGAAAAAGACCCGACACTGTGGTACATGAATGCGCATGAAATCAACGCTTACTATGACCCATCAACGAACGAGGTTTGCTTTCCTGCGGGAATTTTGCAATACCCGTTCTTTGATATGGGGGCAGACGATGCGTTTAACTATGGCGCAATCGGCAGCATTATCGGTCACGAAATGACACATGGATTTGATGATTCCGGCCGTCATTTTGACCGCGATGGTAATATGACCGATTGGTGGACACCGGACGATGCCGCGGGATTTGAAAAACGCGCGGATGTGTTGCGTGCGCACTTTGATAAAATTGTGATTGCGGGTGACGTACACGCAAATGGAACATTCACGCTGGGTGAAAATCTGGCGGACTATGGTGGCATAACAGTATCGTTCACCGCGTATAAAAACTTTGGCGTGCCATCGGGTGATGTTGATGGGTTCACCGCCGACCAGCGTTTCTTTATCGCATACGCGACATCTTGGGCACAGAATATTCGCAGCGACGAAGAATTACGCCTGACCAAGATTGACGAACATTCATTGGCAAAAAATCGCGTCAATGGAATACTGCCCCACATTACGGCGTGGTACGACGCGTTCAAAATCACGCCCGACGACGCGTTATACGTCGCCCCAGAAAACAGAATCAAACTGTGGTAATAAAAAATGCCCCAAATGGGGCATTTTTATTTATTGTTATCAATCCACGCTTTCAGTGTATCATCAGACGATGACGCGGACGCGCCATAGATTGCCACACCATCACGATGCGTGGCGTTTGGCGTCAGTTTTTCAATGTCTGTGAATACATTGCCGGCACCACTGCCCCCATGTGTATCAAATGGCGCAATCGTTTTACCATCAAAATTATTGTTGGTCAAAAATGTGCGCACTGGCGATGCCATCGTGCCCCACCAACACGGCGTACCGACGTATATCGTGTCGTACTGTGACATGTCGGGCGTAGCATTTATCGCGGGCAATGTGCCGTCTGTGATTTCTTGCTTTGCCACAACCGTTGTTTCGGTATAGTCCGCCGGATAATGATTCGCGTCGGCGGTTTCGATTCTGTATAAATCTGCGCCGGTGATTTCGGCAATCTTTTTCGCAACAATTTCGGTGTTACCACTGCGTGAATAGTATGCGACCAAATCGCGCGCGTCGGCAGCACCGCACAGTGCCAATGCCGCACAAAGTGAAAAAGTAATTTTTTTCATTGCAATTCCTCCCTTGACTTTTTACAGTATAAACCCTAGATTTAACTCTAGGTCAAGAGGAAAATTATGCGTATTGGTGAAATTTCAAAAATCACAGGATTGTCAGAACACACGTTGCGGTTCTATGAAAAAATGGGCTTGATGCCCGATGTTGCAAAGCGTGGTGGCGGCATTCGCGACTATTGCGATCGCGACATTGACCGATTGGGCATTATTGAATGTCTGAAAAAGACGGGCATGAGTTTGACAGACATTAAAACATTTATCGACTGGTGCGCAATGGGCGACAAAACGATACAACAGCGTTATGACATGTTTATCAATCGTCGCGCCGCGGTAATGGCCCAAATGGCCGAGATTCAAAAGATGCTGAAAATCATCGACTATAAAATCAAATATTACGACCGCGCACGCAAAGCGGGAACATTGGCGATATACAACGGCAAGAAATCCAAACTGCCATCATTCTTTGATGAATAAGGTGCGCGCCATTCGGCGCGGCTATGATTCACTGGATTGCTTCACTACGTTCGCAATGACAAAGGTGCTTAGTAACAAAAATACACAGTCCACGGGCGACACACACACGCGCTAGAATCTCTGTCATTGCGAGGAATGAAATGACGAAACAATCCAGTAAATATAAAAGCGCGCCGGTGGCGCGGCATACTCACTGGATTGCCGCGCTACGCTCGCAATGACGTTGTTTTTAAGTTCTATATTTTTGAACTTTATCACTATATCACTTATTCACTTTATCACTAATAAAAATAACCACCGGCGATTGCTCGACGGTGGCTACTCCCTTCCTTCTGGTATTCCCAGAAACTGTTTTGACGCCTTGATTCAGACCCGCGGCTGCCCACGCATTATGCAGCGCGCGCAACAGACGACTTTTCTTCGATATCGGCGGCGTCCATAATCTTTTTCGCTTCGGCAAAGACCATGCCCTTGACACGCAACGCCAATGTCTTTGTGTCCATGCTTTCGGCGGCTATTTCGAAATTATCTGTACGAATTTGCAATGAAACATATGCACCAACCAATGACGCACGTGGCAAATCTTCGATACTGCGTGGTGCGTTGTTGTGACCGATTTTCAGTTCGTCGGCCAGCGATATAATCTGGCGATCTTCGTTCACCCAAACTGTTGTTGTTAAAACTTTGTTCAAGGCAATCATAATTTCTTTTATATTTTTTGGCATTGCGGGGCCCTCCTTTCGCTTTGGGTTTGTCGAAAATCTAATCTTGGAATGTATTTACACACGTATTTACATTTTTGCCAATTAAATTTTCATTTGTTTTTTGTTTTCGCCAGAAATCCGGTTTTTGGCGGTTTTCTGGGACTTTCGAAACCTTTTCTCCTTGTCTATACAAACATCTTAGAACAAAAACGAATCGCAGGTCAAGGGGAAAATTCATTTATTTTAATTTTATTTGAAAAAAGTTTGATTTTACTTTTCAGACCATAAAATACCATAAAATAATTACAAATTGTCATTGACAACCAAAAATCCCCGTGCTACATTCCGTGTGAAGACGGAAAGGGAACGGCGAATACACCTAACAAACAAAGACCTGAAAATGTCATTGTTTCTCTCATCTTATGAAAATCGTTTGGATACCAAGGGGCGTATTTCAGTACCGGCCTCTTTCCGGTCTTCGGTGTCCAATGAAAAATTCGCGGGCGTTGTTTTATATCGTTCTTTTACCCATAATTGTATAGAGGGGCTGTCCATGTCCCGTATGGAACAGTTGGCGTCGGCAACAGACAAGATGGGTGTTTTTGATGACGCGTTGGACGATTTGTCGGCGATGCTGTTTGCGGACGCGCGCCCATTGGCATTTGATGTAACGGGCCGCATTGTTATTCCCGCCGATTTATTACAACACGCCGGTATCACAGACCGCGCCGTTTTTGTTGGTCGTGGCAACAGTTTTCAGATATGGAATCCGGACGCATTCCGCGCCGCACAGACACAATCGCTGAACAACCTGCGCGCCGCCCGCCCGAATTTGAAGATTTGCGAATAAAAACGCCCCGATTAGAGCATAGATAATAGAGAATAGATAATAGATTTTGTACGCCGATGGCGCGTCATCATTCACTGGATTGCCACGCTACGCTCGCAATGAATCCAAGCGAAGCGCAGGATGCGGCAAGGGCGCAAGCCCGCAGGCGACACACGCGCTAGAATCTCTGTCATTGCGAGCAAGCGCAGCGACGCGTGGCAATCCAGTAGAAATAATAAAGTGCGCCGGATGGCGCAACTTTATTTACCTAGATTCCGGTGGACACCACCCACAAAATTTATCAATTTTGCGGGGCCCGAACAAGCCACGGAATGAATCCAAGCGAAGCGCAGGATGCGGCAAGGACGTCAGTCCGCAGGCGACACGTTTTTTTAGTTTTATATTCTAAAACTATATCACTCTATCACTTATTCACTTTGTCACTAACTAGTAACCCTCCCCGTCGCACTTGCGTGCGACACCCCTCCCGATGGAGGGGAATTAAAAACGGGGCGATGCCCCGTTTTTTTATTGTTCTGCTTCTATCTTGAACTCGTCACGGATTTTTGAAACCGATGCGGCCCGCTGGGCAATCAAATCATTCAGATTCGCATTCGTTAAATCCGTTGCGTATTTCAGTGCGTTCGCAAATGCCAGCGCATCACTGTTACCGTGGGTCTTGACTGCGAACCCTTGCAGGCCCAAGAACACCGCGCCCGCATACGAACGTGGATCAATCTTGTGCTTCAAGCGTTTGAACACGTGCACCAAGAAAAACGCGCCGACCATTGCCAGAATAGATTTTTTCAGGTTATCAACCAGTACGCGTTTAATCAGTTTGGCTGTCCCCTCGACCGTTTTCAAAACGATATTGCCGGTAAATCCGTCGGTAACAACAACCTGAACATGACCACCGCTGATGTCGTTCCCCTCCACAAAACCGATGTATTCGTATGGCAATTCATCCTTGTGTTCGGTCAAGACATGGTTCAAATGAACCAGTGTGTCGTTCCCCTTGGTTTCTTCGGCACCGATATTCAAGACACCCAATCTGGGGCGCGGCATTTTACCGATAACCTCTGCATAAACTGTACCCAAGACCGAGAAGTCAAACAGGATTGTTTCGTCGCACTGGACATTTGCACCCAAGTCCAAAACCACCACGCGGGAATCACCACCACCCGATGGCAACATTGTTGTAATTGCCGGACGCGCGATACCCGCCGTTGTTTTCAGCATCAATTTGGACAGCGACATAAATATACCGGTGTTACCCGCGCTGACCACCGCGGCAGATTTCCCTTCGCGGACATCCTTGATTGCCATGTACATGGACGTGTCCTGTGCATGACGAATGACATCGCGAACCTTGTCCGTGCCACGAATTACATTTGGTGCATCAATGACATCACAATTACGCGCGACACGTGGGTATTTCGCCAACATACGACGCAATAATGCCTCGTTTCCAAACAGGCGAAAGAACACCTTGCCCTCGCCATTTTGATACAAGAACTGGTTCATACCGCCCAAGACGGCCTTGGGCCCTTTGTCACCACCCATTGCATCAACAGAAATGATTTTCTTGTCTGACATATTTTTTACAATAAAAAAGCAGATATGCACGCGATGCGCCAAATCTGCCTTTCTATAATTCCTTGGTTGAAATTATTTTGCGCCGCATGCAGGACAAACGTGATGCGGACGTTTCTTTTCACCACAGGCCTTGCATACTGTGCATGGCATGATAGACAGTGCATCGTGAGAACGACGTTGTGCTGTGCGTGCTTTACTTGTTTTGCTTTTTGGCGTTGCCATTTTACTATCCTTTTTAATTTACAGTTTGATATTCTATAAAAATCCTGTGCAAATGCAAGGAAAACTTTAATCCGATATTACCTGGGCGACAAACATACCGTGGTTGTGCATCAGACCGATAACCGCACTGTGATCGTCCAAGCCCATATAGAATTTGTACCCCTGTTTTTCTAATGCGACAATCGTTGCCAATTTGAACTCTGCGGTTGTGCCGGCATAGTCATGCGGCTTGCAGAAAACACGTTTTTTAATATTTGGCAGCAAGGCATCAATATGACGCTGAACCTTGTCCTGACCCATGGCCCAACGACCGGTAATAAACACAATCGTGAAATCGCGCCCCAGTGTTTCCAAAATGCGTATCATATTTCCATTCGGTTCACCAAAACGGTCATAGTTGGCGATTGCAAACTTCTTATTCACAACGCCATCGATATCACAAAAGATTGCAGGTATTTCTGTCATTGCATTGGTTGCAACGGGGCGCATGCGCGCCCCATTGCCTGTTTTTCCCATTTAGATATCCAACAACTGTTGCTGGGTATTGCCTTCGCGGGCCAAACGTTCTTCGCGTTCTTCTTCTTTGGCAATTTCGCGGACGCGACGTACGTACGCACCAGTGCCGATTGGAATCAGACGGCCGACAATCAAGTTTTCATTGATACCGACCAATTTATCTGTTGCACCGCTGATTGCAGCGTCAACCAATACCTTGGTTGTCTGCTGGAACGATGCGTTCGAGATAAATGAACGTGATGTCAACGACGCACGGGTCAAACCAACCAAGACCTGAGAGGCCTCGGCCACTTTGCCGCCATCGTGGGCAACGCGGGCGTTTTCTTCTTCGAAATCAACGCGGTCAACAACCTGACCCATCAAGAATCCGGTGTCACCTGGGTTTGTGATTTCAACGCGGCGTGTCATTTCGCGAATCAAAATTTCAATGTGCTTGTCGTTGATGACCACACCCTGCAAGCGGTAAACCTGCTGAATCTGTTCGACCATAAATGTCGCCAACGCTTTCTGGCCCAAGATACGCAAAATATCCTGTGGCACTGGATCGCCGTCGACCAGTTTATCGGCCTTGCGCACAACGTCGCCGCTGCGCACCATCAGATTTGTACCCTTTGGCACGGCGTATTCAACTGGGGCTGTGCCATCTTCGGGATCGATACGAATGATGATTTTGGATTTTGCATCTTCCAATTCAACCGTACCATCGATTTCCGCCAGCAATGCTGGGTTTGCAGGACGGCGCACTTCCAACAATTCATTGACTCGTGGCAGACCGCCGGTAATATCGCCCGTCTTTTTCGCCTGAACTGGAATACGTGCCAGAATATCACCAGCCACAACCGATGCACCGTTCGAAACGTTCAGCACCGAATACATAGGCAGCATGTATTCTGCAATCTTTTTACCACCCAACGAAATTACATTGCCGTTTGCATCAACCAAGCGGATTGCAGGTTGCAATGCCTTTTTCGTGTTGGCTTTCCAGTTGATAACCTTGCGCGAAACGATACCAGTCATAGAATCAACTTCTTCTTGGTACGATACGTTTTCGACCAAGTCGTTAAAGCTGACGACACCGTCTTTTTCAGCAATGATTGTGTTCGAATATGGATCCCATTCGGCAACCTTTGCACCCTTTTCAACCGTGTCGCCATCGTTGACAATCAACATAGCAGCGTATGGCAATGCGCACGAGAACAATGTTTCGCCCTTGGCATCAACAACCGCCAATTCGCCATTACGCGACAGGACAACCACACGACCCGCGGTGTTTTTAATTGTGTTCACACCCGTCAGTTTGATTGTACCAGCAACTGGGACTTCGATAAAGTGGCTTTCTGCGCCACCGGCCGCAACACCACCGATGTGGAAGGTACGCAACGTCAACTGTGTACCAGGTTCACCAATGGATTGACCAGCGATAACGCCGACCGCTTCGCCGACATGAACCAGCGCATTACGCGACAAATCCATACCATAGCATTTTGCACACAGACCGTCACTGCAACATGTCAGAACACTGCGCACATCAACAGATGGCAGGCCTGATTCATTGATTTGTTTCGCAGCGGTCTTGGTAATCAATTCACCGGCAGGAACGATAACTTCCTTGGTAATTGGGTGAATGATGTCGTGTGCCGCCGTACGTCCCAGAACAACGTCGCCCAGCGCAACCGACAGGGTTGAACCCTGATATACTGGCTTTGCTGTGATGTATTCTGTCGTACCGCAATCATGTTCTGTAATAACAGTATTCTGGGCCAATTCAACCAGACGACGAGTCAAGTAACCAGCGTCAGCGGTTTTCAACGCGGTATCCGACATACCTTTACGCGCACCGTGGGTGGACGTAAAGTATTCAGACATGGTCAGACCTTCCTTGAAGTTCGAAATAATAGGAACTTCGATAATAGAACCGTCTGGTTTCTGCATCATACCACGCATACCCGCCAACTGCTGAATCTGACGTTTTGAACCACGCGCGCCAGACAGAGCCATCATCAGAACCGAGTTCCAATTTTCGCCCGTTGTCTTGCCCAGTGCGGCATACGCCAAATCACCCAGTTTATCGGTTGTTTTCTGCCACAGGTCAATCAGTTTGTTGTGACGTTCACCGCCAGACAGCAAACCGTTCTGATACTGTGATTCAATTTCTTCGGCCGCCTTTTCAGCGTCGGCAATCATGGTTTTCTTTTCTTCTGGAATGATAATATCATCAAACCCGATGGAAATACCACTGCGCGCCGCCTGTTCAAAGCCGGTATTCTTCAAATCGTCGGCCAGTTTAATCATCGCCTTGTCGCCGCAACGTTCGTATGTTGTCGCCAACAGTGCCTTGATTTCTTTTACTGGCATAACCTTGTTCACCAAATCAAATGGCATCTTTTCAGATTTTGGCAACAGTTCGCCCAAAATCATGCGGCCGGCTGTTGTTTTATAAATCTTGCCATTGATACGTGCAACGATTGGTGTGTGCAATGTGATGGAATGATTTTCCAACGCCATTTTCACTTCGTCCATGTTTGCAAAACGTGGTGATTTATCTGTGTGTTCGCCATCAATCAACGAGATGTAGTACACACCCAAAACCATGTCCTGGGCCGGTACAATCATTGGTTCACCGTTCGCAGGTGACAAAACGTTGTTAGACGACAACATCAATGTGCGCGCTTCCAGTTGTGCTTCCAATGAAATTGGAACGTGCACGGACATCTGGTCACCGTCGAAGTCAGCGTTAAAGCCCTTGCAGACCAGTGGGTGCAGACGAATTGCCTTGCCTTCAATCAAAACTGGTTCAAATGCCAACAGTGACAAACGGTGCAATGATGGCGCACGGTTCAACAGAACTGGGTGTTGGTAAATAACCTTTTCCAAGATTTCCCAAACGACATCTTCGCCGTTTTCAACCATCTTGCGCGCGGTTTTCAATGTGTTTGCATAATCACCCGCCAACAGACGTGCATAAACGAATGGTTTGAACAATTCCAGTGCCATTGTCTTTGGCAAACCAACCTGATGCAATTTCAGTGATGGTCCAGACACAATAACCGAACGGCCGGAATAGTCCACACGTTTACCCAACATGTTCATACGGAAACGACCGGATTTACCACGCAATGAATCAGACAGTGATTTCAATGGACGACGGTTCTGGGAAACCATTGGGCGTGCCTTGTGTCCGTTATCGAACAAGGAATCAACGGCTTCTTGCAACATACGTTTTTCATTGCGGACAATGATGTCTGGTGCGTGCATTTCCTGAAAACGTTTCAGACGGTTGTTACGAATAATAACACGACGATACAAATCGTTCAGGTCAGATGCAGCAACGTGACCCGCATCCAATGTTACCAATGGACGCATATCTGGTGGGATAACAGGAATGATATCTGGCAACATCCATGCTGGATCTGTTTTGGAATCCAAGAATGCTTCGACCAGTTTCAACTGTTTAATCAAACCTTTGCGTTTTGCTTCGGATTTTGTTTCGGCCAATTCGGCACGCAGGCGTGTACGTTCGTCGCCCATGTCCAGATTGGCGATAATGCTGCGGACACCTTCGGCACCGATGCCAACGCGGAATGCGTCTGCGCCAAATTCTTCGACCGCGCTTTGATATTCATCTTCGCTGATGACGTCGTACTGTTTCAGGTTGGTCAAACCTGGTTCAATAACGATATACGCATCGTACGAAATAACCTGTTCCAATTTTTTCTGGGGCAGATTGTTCAACAATGTGGCAATTTTACCTTCGCGCAAGAACCATGTGTGCGCAACAGGCATTGCCAATTTAATGTGTCCCATACGTTCACGACGAACGGACGAAGAACCAACTTCGACACCGCAACGTTCGCAAACGACGCCACGGAACTTGATTCTTTTATATTTTCCGCAGGCGCATTCGTAATCTTTGACTGGACCAAAAATCTGCTGGCAGAACAAACCTTCTGCCTCTGGTTTCAAAGAATGATAGTTGATAGTTTCGGGCTTTTTTACTTCGCCATGGGACCAGGACAGAATTTCTTCTGGTGACGCGATGGTGATGCGCAGGGCGTCAAACTGTTCCTTGGTTTCAATTTGTCCGAAAATCTTCTGCAACATATTGGTCATAAATTTTGCTCCTTTCAAGTCGCTGTTCAAAATGCCTTTGTCCGTGACGGCGTTTCCGCCGCCACGGTCGATTTTTAGTCAATTTTCTTTGGTGTCATCGCCAGACCCAAACCACGCAATTCGCGAACGAATACGTTGAATGCTTCTGGTGTGCCGGTCTGGATATCGTTGCTGCCGGATATGATGGCTTCGTACATCTTGTTACGGCCGACGATATCGTCCGACTTGACAGTCAGCATTTCGCGCAGCAAGTGCGCAGCACCGTGTGCTTCCAATGCCCACACTTCCATTTCACCCAAACGCTGGCCACCCATGTGCGCCTTACCTGACAATGGCTGTTGTGTTACCAACGAGTAATTGCCAATCGAACGCGCGTGAATCTTTTCATCAACAAAGTGATGCAGTTTCATCATGTACATAACACCAACGGTAACTGGACGTGCGAATTTTTCGCCTGTCATACCATCGTACATTGTGAACTGACCAGATTCTGGCAGTTTTGCCAATTTCAGCATACTGCGAATGTCTTCGGGCGTTGCACCGTCGAATGTTGGGGTTGCCATTGGCACACCGTCGCGCAACAGGGCTGCTTCGGCGCGGACATCTGTGTCCGTCATCTTTTCCAACTTTTCAGCGGTTTCTTTGCCATAAACCTTGCCCATGATGGTGCGCAGGTCATCGGTCACAGCACGCTTTGCCTTGACTTCTTCCAAGACATCGCCAATCTGCTGGCCCAATGTGCGGCCCGCCATACCAAGGTGGGTTTCCAAAATCTGACCGATGTTCATACGTGATGGCACACCCAGCGGGTTCAAAACGATATCAACTGGTGTACCGTCTTCCATGTATGGCATGTCTTCGATTGGAACAACCTTGGATACAATACCCTTGTTCCCGTGACGACCTGCCATTTTATCACCCGGCTGCAATTTCATCTTGTGTGCGATATAAACCTTGACCTCTTTCAAGACACCCGCATTCAGCGAATTGCTTTCTGTGGTCTTGGCAACTTCGGCGTCGGCTTTTTCGTTCAACGCTTTCAGTTTTGCAATATGCTGTTCACGCAATTCATCAATCTTGGCCTGGGCTTCTTTGTTGCGGACAACCAATTTCTTGATGTCAGCTGGTTTGATACCTTCGAATACTTCGGCGGTCAATTTCTTGCCGACGAATGGTTTCAAACTGCCCGTGCCAGAATCAATCGTTTCACCTTCGGCGATTTGGAAAATCTGGTCTGCAAAGCCCTTTTCGATGATAGATGTTTCTTCATCGCGGTCTTTGTTGATTTTCTCAATCTTTTGCAATTCAATCATCTGGGTACGTTCGTCTTTCTTTACCCCGTGACGGGTCAAGACGTTCACACCGATAACTGTACCTTCTTCGTTCGGGCCAACGCGCAGCGATGTATCCTTGACGTTCAATGCCTTTTCACCAAAGATGTTGCGCAGCAACGCTTCTTCGGGGGTCAGCAACGTTTCGGATTTTGGCGAAACACGACCGACCAAGATGTCGCCCTGTTTCACGCGTGCACCGACATAAATGATACCGGATTCGTCCAGATTTTTCAGTGCTTCTTCGCTGACGTTTGGAATGTCGCGTGTGAAACTTTCTGGGCCCAACTGGGTATCACGAACCTTAAATTCTTTTTCAACGATTTTGACCGATGTAAAGATATCTTCGCGGGAAATACGTTCGGAAATAACAATCGCGTCTTCGTAGTTATAACCACGCCATGGCACGAATGCGACCAGAACGTTGCGCCCCAGTGCCAATTCACCATAGTTCATAGATGAACCGTCGGCAATGATGTCGCCCGCAGAAATGCGATCGCCAACCTTGACCAATGGCTTCTGGTGAATCAATGTTTCACTGTTGCTGCGTTCAAATTTTTCCAGATTGTAAATATCAACACCGGTTACGACGTTGCGGCTGTTCATGCACTTTACCACGATACGGTTCGCATCAACGGATTCAACAATACCGCTGTGCTTTGCAACCTTGCCCGTACGGGAATCGCGCGCCACTTCGCGTTCGATACCAGTACCCACCAATGGGGCCTGAACGCGCAACAATGGAACGGCCTGACGCTGCATGTTTGAACCCATCAAAGCACGGTTCGCGTCGTCGTTTTCAACGAACGGAATCAAACCGGTTGCGATGGACACCACCTGACGTGGGGCAACGTCGATTAAATCGATTTCTTCTTTTGGCACCATTGTAAATTCGCCATCAACGCGCGCGGTAACGGTGTCTTCGGCCAATGTACCATCTTTTGCTGTTGGGGTGTTACCCTGTGCAATCTTGTGCCCCAGTTCTTCGTCCGCGGTCAGGTATACCATCTTGTCTGTAACACGACCGTTTTCAACAACATAGTATGGTGTTTCGATAAAGCCATACGGGTTGACACGGGCATATGTTGCCAAGTGGTTGATCAGACCAATGTTCGCACCTTCGGGGGTGTGAATTGGGCACAAACGACCATAGTGTGTTGGGTGAACGTCGCGGACGTCGATGCCGGCACGGTCACGGTTCAGTCCCCCTGGGCCCAATGCAGAAATACGACGCTTGTGTTCCAATTCAGACAATGGATTGTACGCATCCATAAACTGTGACAACTGGGACGTACCCAAAAATTCAGATACCAACGACATCAAAGGTTTGACGTTGATAACATCCTGTGGCTGCATATTTGCGATGTTTGGCGATGACAAACTTTCGCGAACCAGACGTTCGATACGAACCATACCGGTACGGAAATTCTGTTCCAACAATTCGCCAACCGCGCGTACACGACGATTTGACAGGTTATCAATATCATCAACTGTATCTTTGTGATCGATGATGTTTGTCAATGTCTTCAAAACCGCCAAGAAATCGGACTTGGCCAACAGGCGTTCATCTTCTGGTTTCTTGCCAGAATCAATCTTCAAACGCTTGTTCATCTTGAAACGACCAACAGCAGACAGGTCATAGAACGCCGCATCAAAGCCCTGACGCAGGAACAAGTTGATTGCTGCTTCCAGTGTTGGACGTTCACCCGGACGGATAATGTTATAGATTTCAATCAACGCTTCTTCGCGGTTGGTTGTTTTGTCGGCAACCAACGTATTGCGCATGTGCGCTGCGACTGTTGTGTTGTCAATCGCAATCAGCGAGATTTCTTTGACACCCATCTTGTCCAAATCAGACAAAACTTCGTCTGTGATTTCAGTACCCGCCTGAAATACGACTTCGTCGCCAGACATAATTGGGTCAAACAGATATTCGCCAATCAAAGATTCAGGCAAGATACCAAATTCTTTGGACGCGGCGGTGATTTTCGCCATACGTTTCGCGTTCAGACGATCACCCTTGGACGCCAATGCCTTTTTATCTTTTGGATTGATTAAATCATAATTCAAACGGTATTTATCCAGACCCGCGAACGCGTCAACGCTGCCCGCCCACATTTTGCCATCGAATTTCAATGGAATGCGGTTATAGAACGCGGACAAGATTTCAGTATCGCTCATGCCACGGATTGTCGGCTTGCGTGGGTCGGCGGCGAATTTCTTTTCATCTTCGGCGGCCGGCAGGCAACGCAACAGCACGGTTGCTGGGACTTTGCGGCGACGGTCGATACGAACATAGATGACACCCTTGGATTCTTCAAAGTCAATCCAACTGCCGTGTTCTGGGATAATACGTGCGGTATATGTGATTGGGTTGCCAGCGATTTTGGCTTCTTTGGTTGTTGCGAAAACAACACCTTGGGCACGATGCATCTGTGAAACGATAACACGTTCCACACCGGACGCAATAAAGCTGCCGCGTTCTGTCATCAACGGCACTTCGCCCATAAATATTTCTTGTTCTTTGATATCGCGCAACGTTTTTTTACCGTCTTCGGCGATGTCCCACAAAATCAATCTCAGCTTCAATTTCAGCTTGCTGGAATATGTCATATTGCGCAGCATGCATTCTTTGACGTTATAAACCGGTTTGTCCAGTGTATATTCAACAAATTCCAAATCAGCAATACCGGCATAGTCCTTGATAGGGAACATAGACGAAAAAACATTTTGCAGCCCCATGTTTTTACGATTTTGTGGATCTACATCGGCCTGCAAGAAATCTTTGTAAGAATTATATTGAATTTCAACCAGATCAGGAAGCGGAGTTTGCAAAAAACTTTTTCCAAAAGATTTTCTAAATTTCTGGATAACTGCCATGGGTATCAATCCTTTTTTTTGTGCGTTTTGCAAACGAAACTATTTCAAACTCTTTTTACGCCTGTGCGCCCACCGTGGAAAAATCCACTGGTGGGCCCAGAACGTTGCGCGGAAAACCGCGACTTTTTATATTTTGCCAGAATTTAATCCGGCGGGCTGAATTACTTCAATTCAACCTTGGCACCGGCTGCTTCCAATGTCGCTTTCATTTTTTCAGCTTCATCTTTTGCAACGGCTTCTTTGACTGCCTTTGGTGCAGATTCGACCAAAGCTTTCGCTTCGCCCAAGCCCAAACCAGTCATTTCTTTAACTGCCTTGATAACAGCCAATTTGTTTGCACCGATTTCAGCCAAGACGACGTCAAATTCTGTCTTTTCTTCGGCTGCTGCGGCGGCTGGGCCAGCGGCTACTGCAACTGCAGCGGCGGCGGAAACGCCCCATGTTTCTTCCAACGCTTTGGACAGTTCAACTGCTTCCAAAACGGTCAATTTTGACAATTCTTCAACTAATTTTTGAATGTCTGCCATTTTTTAGCTCCTATTTAGTTTAGCTAAATCAAAATGTTGCCATTTTGATATTAATTTTTCTTTCCATACTCTGCTGAAACACGTGCCAAGCGCGACGCTGGTTCGACCAAGATACGCGCGATAGTGCCACGGATTTCCAACAGGGATGGCAGTTTGGATAATTGCACAATGCCGTCTTTGTCCAAGACATCTGCGTCCATTTTACCACCAACGATGGTCAGGTTTGGATGTTCTTCGGCGAACTTTGCCAAAACCTTGGTAACCGCCAAACCGTCTGTTGCAACAGCAACCGCGGTTGGACGTTTCATCATTTCGGACACAGGTTCAAAATTGGTGTCTTTCAACGCCAATTTCATCAAACGGTTTTTAACAACTTTGAAAACAGAGACCAATGGGCGCAATTCATTACGCAGGCCTTCCAATTCTTTCACAGTCAAGCCGTGGTTTTCAACAACGAAAACACCGTTTGCATCTTTCAAGGACGACTGCAACGCTGAAATCAAATCTGATTTTTCTTCGCGTCTCATATTTTATCCTTTACTTCCAGATTTCAGGGTCACCCCTAAAATCCCTGCTTTGTTAAACTTTCCACCCAGATTTCTCTGAGATGGGGCTTCGTTCCTGCCCCAAAGAATTTTTTCTTTGTCTATGATGGAAATTAAGTTGTCGCCAACACCATCAGTCACGGACAGAAATCTCTATTAAAAGTTCAAAGTTCAGAGTTCAAAGTTCAAATTATTGTATTTCTAATTTTTGAACTTTGCACTTTGGTATTTGAACTTTGTTCTGGGGCGGCGTGTGCCACACCAGAACACAACTTATTTTACATCAACTTTCAGACCTGGGCCCTGGGTTGTCGCAACGGACGCGCCCAAGATATACTGGCCTTTGGAAGAAGATGGTTTTATCTTTTTCAACTGGTCAATCAATGCATTCGCATTTTCAACCAACTGATCTGTGGTAAATGACATTTTACCGATACCGGCGTGAATGATACCCTTCTTTTCTGCACGGTATTCAATCTGGCCTGCTTTGGCTGTTTTAACAGCTTCGGCAACGTTGTTTGTAACCGTACCCAATTTTGGATTCGGCATCAAACCCTTTGGCCCCAAGATACGTGCAATCTTTGACATTTTTGGCATCATATCAGGCGTCGCGATAACGCGGTCGAAATTGATTTCGCCACCGGCAACCTTTTCAATCAGGTCTTCGCCGCCAACGATGTCAGCACCCGCTTTGGTTGCTTCGTCTGCGCTGTTTACAGTAAAAACTGCAACGCGGACTGTTTTACCCGTACCATTTGGCAAGGACAGCATACCACGAATGTTCTGATCGGCCTTGGTAATATCGATACCCAATTTGATTGCGATTTCCAAGCTTTCGTCGAATTTCTTGGACGTATAACCACGCAAGGTTTCGATTGCATCAGCCAAAGAATACACTTTGTCTGTGTCCAAGTTCGCCCATGTCTTTTGTCTTTTTGTCAGTTTCATGTCTTATTCCTCCACCTTTACGCCCATAGAACGGCATTGACCCGCAACGATGTTCATAGCGGATTCAATGGTAGAGCAATTCAAGTCCGGCATTTTGCTTTCTGCAATCTGCTTTACCTGTTCTTTCGAGATAGTGCCGACAAAATCGCGACCTGGCTTTTTCGAACCAGATTTCAATTTCAACGCTTTCTTGATGTAGTACGACACTGGTGGCAATTTCATGATAAATTCGAAACTGCGGTCAGTATAAACAGTGATAATGCAAGGAATCGGCATACCCGGTTCTTTGTCAGCTGTTTTGTCGTTAAATTGTTTGCAGAATTCTGCGATGTTCACACCAGCAGCACCCAACGCTGGCCCAATAGGTGGCGCAGGATTCGCTTGTTTTGCAGGGACGACCAGTTTGACAATCCCTTTCAGTTCTTTTTTTGCCATTTGTTCACTCCATTTGTTTTGGTTAGTGCGGCGGTACGATGTGGCGCATCTCCCACCCGAATTTTTAGCGGTCGCCCGCAAAAATCCAAAAAACTCTTTTTTTACTTAGACGCGTTCAACTTCGTTAAAGTTCAATTCAACGCTGGTTTCACGGCCAAATACCAAAATCGTCGCGGTCATTTTTTGTTTCAGATTGTCAACCTCTGCCACGATGCCATTAAAACCATTGAATGGGCCATCGATAACATGCACTTCTTGACCAACCTCATATTCAACATCTTCGACAGAAACAGCACCCTCTTCGACCTGTTTTTGCAGGCGACGCGCTTCCTCTTCGCTGACGGCGATTGGCTTATTCTTTGCACCCAAGAACATAACAACCTGGGGCATCAATTTCACCAAGGAAAATGTTTCATTGTTCAAAACCATCTGAACAACAATGTACCCTGGGAAAAACTTTTTTTCAGATTTAACACGCTTGCCGCCCTTGATTTCCGTAACCTCACGCGTTGGCACCAAGATTTCGCCAAACAACGCATTCAAGCGACGCTTGTCAATCTGTTCACGCAGGCCGCGGGCAACCTTGTCTTCACAGCCAGTATGAACGTTTACAACAAACCATTGCATTTTTTCTTCCATGATGCATTCCCCTTGCCCGTTTGTATTACTTGAAAATCCAGCCCACGATGACATTCAGCGCACCATCCACCAAAAAGAAGAACAGTGCCGCCAACGCAGAAAACGTCAGAATCATGATAGTTGCACGAATAACAGTGTCGCGTGATGGCCATACAATCTTGAACCATTCACTGCGAACTGATTTAACATAATCAATAATTTTTTTCATAAATTCGCCCACTATATTTGACCATCAAATCCCCAGAAATCCGCCACTTTTCCAAAAACATGAACAAGCCATGTTTTGGGGATTTTCTGGCAGGGGCAAAAGGAATGTTCGGACTGACGCCTCACCACTCGTACGGATTTCGCCGCGCTGCGCTTGCAAAATCCAACTCGTAAGCGAACACCATTTTACCCATTCGGGTTCGCTTCCCTTTACCACCACTAAACCCAAATTCCCAAAAACATGGACGAGCCATGTTTTGGGGAATTTCTGGCAGGGGCAAAAGGAATCGAACCCTTATCCGCGGTTTTGGAGACCGATATTCTACCGTTGAACTATGCCCCTGTTTTGGTCGCAATCGCACCTGACTTTTACGCCCCGCGAACCCCGACAGTCGTCGCCAGAGTAGCACACCTGAACGAAAAAGCAAGTGGAAAAACTGAAATATTATATGTTTTTAATCGCGATGGCGCAAGTAAAATCTGAAGAACCATACATATAAAATATGATTTTTCGTAATTTTCGCTTGCACCACCGGCCATTTTTTGTCTACAATCGACCATATACAGGGAGAGGATTTACTTGCAAGACCGCATAGAACCGCCAATTTTGCTGTCCAGATTGATGACGTTTGTGTTCGCCGGCGCGATTGTCGTGCTGGGGGTGCTGGGCATTACCCTGTACAAAATGTTTCCGTTAAATCGGCCACAGGTGTTCTTTTTGATGACCCAGCCGCGTGAAAATCTGGAAATCACGCTGTCTGAATTGCCACCGACCGACGACAATTTCAAATGGTATACACGCGCGTTTATTCGCGAATATATCAAGGCACGTAATGAAATTGTGCCTGATGGGCGCGTGATGCTGCGCAAATGGAATAATACCGAAGATGGCGTTGTGCATACTTGGTCAACACCGGCGGTGTATGCCGCATTTACCCAGACCAACATGTGGACGGCACTGATGAACAACACGCCGGACTTTGAATTTAGTTGCAGTGTGGAATTTGAAAACGGTGCGGTTCAACCCAGAACATCGGACTATAAAACATGGGCTGTAAATTTTAAGTATTTCTGTGAAGATAGTGGTGGACAGACCGATAAAAAAGATTATACAATCATAGTGAAATTAGAGATGGACGATAATGCGACATTAAAATGGTCGGATCGTCTGGACAACCCGTTGGGGATTCGCGTTGCCGAATACACCGTTGAATCTGGTAATGGCGATCCACTGGATACGGGCTATCTGGCCAGCGGTAATTAAACACCGCGCCACAGAAAGGTAAGGAACATGGGCATGAGTTTTAGAACTGCGATTAAATTAAACATTTCTGTTTTCTGCGTTATGGCATTGTGTGCATCTGCGCATGGTGCGGCCACTGGTATCAATTACGGTGTCCAAGATGCATGGGACAACCCAACCGCAAATATGGCTGCGGGCAGTATTAAACCGGGGTACGCACAACTGTCATGGGAATCAGGCAGTGTGTTGCCAATCAAATTACGCAACGGTATGGTAACGATGGTGTCCCTGCCGAACGGCGAACAAATTGCCGATGCCGTTATTGGCAATCAGGGTCTGTTCACGATTGAGGCCAATCAGGGTGACCGCACAATGGTTATCAGCCCAACCGCCAGCAATCAGGGTTCGGACACTAATTTGATTGTGACGGGCAAATCTGGTAACAAGTATATTTTCTATCTGCGCAGTGAACCATCAAATTCCAGCGAGATTACGTATTCACAGGTTGACGTTGTTTTGGACGGCAATGCGACATTGCCAAACGCAACCGCGGCAACCACCACAACGGGTGGTGCATCGTCAATTTTCAAAAAGGCCGCCGCCACCAGCAGTACCGTTGGCGTTGATGGCGAAGATTACGGTTGGATTAAATCTATGAAGATTGACCCATCGGAATTTCGTTTTGATTTGGACATCTTTGTTCCAAATCCTGACGATTACGTAATTGCACCAGAACGCGTATGGCGCGACCGCATATTCACATACATTGACTTTGGCGACAAGGTTATTGCAATGACCCAACGTCCGGTTGTGTCGTTGCTGGTCGAAGGCGGCGAATCCCCTGTCAGTTTCCGCACGGATGGCGAAGATGGTCGTCTGTTGATTGTAGAGGCCGTTGGCGACATGGTATTGCGCAGTGGTCAACGTATCGTTTGCATTAAAAAGCGTGAAAAGCCATTCTTGATTGCCGATACGGCGTCCGTCATGGCATTGGCAGAGGCAAACGTTGCGCAGTCCATGATGTCGGGTCAATCACTGAACACCATTGCGTACACAATGGATCAGAATGCAATCAATGCGGCGGGGCTGAACTATACTGGCTCGCCGACATATGTTTCGAACACTAATTCAGTTGCAACGTCTGGTTATTATATGCCGGCGGGCACGGTTACAACAAATGTTACAATGCCGGTTGTGTCATCGGGCACATCGGGCGTGACAATGATGCCAACCGAACGTTTGACCGCGGGTTCGTACCTGCCCCAGACGAATATTCCACTCATTACCAGCAACCAATCGGGCGTGGCGGTCGAACTGAAATCCGACACATCGGTCAAGGCATTGGATGATTATTGGACGGGTCTGTTGGCGAAATTCAGCGGCGATGATGGCGTTGGTTTGTTGACCCCGTACAAGGACAAGGTATTCTTTGCGGTTGACGAACAAGGTGTTGGTGATTTGGGTTCAACATCGCATACGGCACGTCTGTATCGTCTGCGCATTGGGCCAATGTCTGATATCGAGACGGCGCAAAAACTATGCGACCAGTTGTTGAAATTCAGCGGTTCCAGTTGCAGTGTTGTTCGTATTCAATAATCATGCTAGTGGTGGCGGTATAATATGAGTGGTATCAAACAACAAATTTCACAAATGCGCAAATCTACGCCAAAGTCGGTTCAGTGGTTGCTGCTGGGGGTGGCGTTTGTTGTGGTGCTGATTTTAATGACCATGCTGATTGGTGGGCGTGGCAAATCCAAAGATATACAGACCGAAGATGCGCCAATCAACCTGATTATTACGCCGGCGACAGAATCCATCAACTGGGCCAATACCAAGGTTGGTGAAAAGCAAAAGACAACGTTAAAGGTTTCTGCAACCGCACCTGTAAAAATTATGGACGTACGTCGTCACAAAGATATTGCCGGTTTTACATCAACCGATACGTGTCGTGGTATGGGCTATATTGATGCACAGATTCCATGCACATTGGTATTGGAATATGTGCCGACAACCGCAATGGACACGGAAACAACATCGCTGTTTATTGATTGGCGTGGTGCAACGCAGCCAGACGGCATGAAAAAGACAGACAAGATTGTTTTGGTTATGGGCGCGACCGCACCAGCACCGGTGGCGAAACCAGAGCCTGTAAAAATTGTCGAAACGAAACCAGAACCAGAGCCAGAAATTGAACCTGTAAAACCGGTTCAGACCGAAATCAAAAAAGATATTGAAACAATCGCACCGTCTGATCCGTTTGCAAATGCAGAGCCCGACCCGACGCCCAGCGTTGTGTGTTCTGAATTTGCATTTCCGGGGTATGATTCAACCGGCAACCAGATTGGATGGATTCGTCCAGAGCACGGTGCGTATTATTTCCACCCATTTTCTGATAAAAAATGCAACAATCCGACGGGTATCTATAACCCCGACAGTGGTCTGATTACCGACATCAAAAACAACGGTAAAAAGATTGGTACAGATGCCGAACACATCGGGTATACAACGATTTCAGGGGGTAACCTGCCCCAGTTGTCAAATCCGGTGAAAAAGGTTGCAAACCGCGCGTACCAGTTGTCCACCGAAGAACTGATTTCGTCTGATGCATCGACCGCGATGCCTACGCCCGACTATACCGGTGCAGAAGCAATTCACAATGCATTTCGCGGCGGGATTTCATTGAAAGAAAAACAAGACGATGTGATTGTTGGAACAAGTGGTCAGGATGCCATATTCTCGTCCGATCCGTTTGACCGCACGTTTGTGTTGCGCCAGTATAAACCAATTCCAGCCACAATCGTATCAGAGGTTCGCGCCGATCCAGAATTGTATGACGGCCAAGAAAAAGGCCTGCCGGTGCGCGCGACGGTTGACCGTAATGTGTATTCTGATGATGGACGTACAGTCATTATTCCAACGGGAACATTGTTGTTGGGGTATGTGACGGGCGATATTCCGGGGCCTTACAAAACCGTTGGCCGTATGGACATTCGCTGGTATCAATTTGTATTACCAAATGGTGTTGAATTTAATTTCAATGGCGACGACACCAGTCCGTTTTCGGGCGATTCACAGGGGCGCGTTGGTGTTCCGGGGTATGGCAGCACCGATTATATCGAACAGATGGTTATGCCATTGCTGACGGCGGTTGTACCGGCGGCGGTGAATATGATTGCACCAATCACCGATAAATTTGTGAACCAGATTGATTTGGACAATAACACGGTTGTTCAATCGGGGACGGTGCGTTCATCTGAATTGGCCAAGAATGAAATTATCACCGCATGGAATCAGGTCGCACAAAAGTTTATTGTCGATATGATGGACAATACCGTACCACCATTTTCCATTGCGGCGGGTACACGCATTACCGTATTTCCACCAACCGATTTGGTGCTGACATGCGGCAGCGACAAAAGCAAGAAATGTTCTGTACAACAGGTTATGGGCGAAACAGGTTTGACCGACAAAAACAAAAGGGTGTATGAGAATGCTGCATCGCGTAACCAGCGCGCGAATTGGAAACACAGTGGCATTGCCGATTATACCGATGGTTCATGGATTGGTCAGGTACGCTCGTTTAATTTGCAGGACTATTGTACCCAAGACAAGACCGGACTGTGGGACATTAATGAGAGTAAAACAGAAGATTTGTATGAGGCGGACTATGATTATCGTACCGTTGCGGCATATTGCAAATCGCTGAATTATCAGGCCATCAATAATGCAAAGCAAGATGCGCTGTACAAAAATCAACAGGACAAGGACAATACAAACAGTATTGCCAGCATGGACGAGAAAACATACAACGAAAATGTTTTGGGTCTGAAATATAACGAAGATGGTTCGATTCAGAATCCGTTCCAAACGGTCAAGAAAGAAGAAGAACAGGCAACCGCCGTTATCACATGCGAAGATGGCACGAATCCAGATGCAAATGGTTGCTGCACAGGTGAAGTATTTACCGATATGGGCGACCAAGGGTTTAATTGCTGTCCATCATCGGGTGGTGATTGTTTCCCGCCAATCTTGTAATAAAATCCCGCCGAATGGCGGGTTTATTTTTATACCACGGGGGTTGAATATGAAAATGTAATAAACTATATAGCGATGCATAAAAACGCGCACGAATGATGCGCGTTTTTTTTAACACATTTTTTCGATTCGCGCGCAACAGGAAAAAATTCCGCAACGAATCAGAAAACCGAATCAATGTTCAACCGTTGGTTGTAATATTTCACCACTTTCATTTATTCGGTTATATATCAAATCACATGAACGCGCGTGCGTTCGGGGGAAAACAAAACAACAAAAAGGGAGAAAACAAATGACAGCACAACAAAATACGCAATACGAATATGCACCTGAAAAATTTCACAGCGCAGAACAAATGTGGTTTTGGTTTTTGTATTCTAAATCCGTGCAAAACGGATTTATGCATGGCGCATCGCATGCAACGCGTCGTTGCGCTGAATTGCTGGATGTGGAAACGCTGATTACAAAACTGTATTTGTCGGGGAAACTGAGTGCAGAACAACTGGGCGTGATGAAAGAATTTGGCGATCGTCGTCGCGCGCCACATCAATATATCTGGGCGGAAAATCGTGCGGCCGACCTGTGGCGGCGGGCGATGGAAACACTGGACGCGGCGGCATTTGCGCGCGGTTGGATTGTGCATGAATAACCTTTTTTATTCGGGGGGAAAACACAAATGATAATTGTTGCATTTTGTACAAAAACATCAAAATTATTGCCACGCATTGTTTGCCGCCATTTCAAACACTGTGCACCGATTGTGCCATCGGGTGACGCGGGCACGCCAATGGTCATGTATCAATTTGTACACCGAAATAAAATTATTCCAATACCGATAACGGCGCGCGGGTTGCGCGCACTGCGTGCGCATGGTTGGTCGGTGGTATGCGTGGCAGGCGCGACGCCCCCACCCGATTTAGTACGCGCGGGCGCGCCAACCTGTGTCGCATTTACCAAGCGCGCATGTGGCCTGCGCCGTGCACGGATTCAGACGCCAGATGCACTGTATAAATATCTGCGGCAATTAAACGGTGTTTAATTTGTGCTACGCAACATTATCAACTGGATTGCTTCGTCATTTCATTCCTCGCAATGACAAAAATTCTAGCTCGTGTGTCGCCTGCGGACTGACGTCCTTGCCGCAACCTTCGCATACTGCTCGGTTTCATTGCGAGCGTAGCGTAGCAATCCAGTAAATAAAAAGCGCGCCATTCGGCGCAGCTCTTATTACCTAGATTCCGTGGTCAAGCCACGGAATGACAGAGTTTTTAAGTTTTGTATTCTTAAACTATATCACTGAATCACTTTGTCACTTTATCACTAATAAAAATGCCCCGATGGGGCATTTTTATTTAGATGTGCGTTTTATGATTTGCATTTGGGCGATACCAAACAGGTTTGAAACCGTCCAATACAGCACCAATCCCGCCGGCATCCATGCGAACAAAACCGTGAACATTACCGGCATCCATTTCATAACCCGCTGGGTCTGGGCAATGGCGTCATTATTTGTTGTGGCGTTCCGCTGTGATGCGGTCTGCAATTTTGTTTGCCACCACATTGTTGCGCCCATCAATATTGGCAGAATAAAGTATGGATCCATCGCCGCCAAATCAGAAATCCACAAGAATCCAGCACTGCGCATTTGGACTGATACCAATAACGCCTTGTACAATGCAAAAAAGATTGGAATCTGAATCAGCATCGGCAGGCAACCCGACATTGGCGACGTCTTGTGCGTTTGATACAGGCGCATCATTTCCATTTGCAGGCGAACCTTGTCATTGGCGTACAGTTTCTGAATGCGCGCCAATTCTGGTTGCATTTTCTGCATTGCAATCATTGATGTATATGATTTGCGTGTCAATGGCCATATTGCAAAGCGCAACAGTAACGTGAACATGATAATCGCAATGCCATAGTTGCCGACAATCGCGTACAGGCCGTTTAATGCCCACAACATTGGACGTGCCAAAAACCAGAACCAACCATAGTCAACCGTATCATCAATGCCTGCAATCGTGGTGGCGGCGGCGTTCAAAACCGTCTGGTCACGTGGGCCAGCAAAGATTTTTGTTGTGATTGTTTTTGAACTAGCGGGCGCAATGCTGATTGCGGCGGCGGCAATATCGGTTTGATATGCGTCTGTGCCGATTTGCTTTGCACGAATTGTTTGGTCGGCGGCATCGATTTGTGCGACCGTTTCAGAATATTGGTCTGCGAATCCCGCGAAACCATTTGTTGTGGAATACGCGTATGATTTTCTGTCCAGTTTGTACCAATCGGCGTGCTCAATATCCGAATTTACGCGCATAACCGCGCCTGTATAAACACCGGCGGATTTTTTCGCGCCCGCGGCGCGTGTGATGCGTGCGTATGGTGCAACCGCGATATCACGTTTGGTGTTATTTTTAATTTCATCGTTGATGGTGATTACATAGTTATCAACAGTAATCGTGCGACGAAAATCAACGCCGTCTGAATTACGCCATGTGTATGCATCGCCCGACGATTTCCACACCGTTGTTGGTGTTGGCGCAGATGTGCCGGTGGCCAAGACGCCAACCTCTGCAAAATCATTTGTGCCCGACAACAGTGCCGCGTCGGCCGCGAAATCATTTAATTTGATGTTTGATATGCGCAGGCCCTGAACCGTTGCGTTTAATTTTTCAGATGTGACATCGCGCGTTGGCACGGCGGACAGGTCAACCACCGCGGTCGTTTCCGTTGTTGCAGGCACGTCTGTTTTTGGTGCTTTGAATGCGCCAAATGCCCACATTGCCGCAAAGAACAGAATGAACCACCACAAGAAACCGCCGAATGTTGATTTCTTGGCCGTGGCGTTTTTGTTTGCACTCCACTGGGCAAAGCCCGAATTATTATCCAGATATTTTACCATTGTTATTTTACCTTTTTCGTTCTGACCGACGCCAAACAACGACGACGCGCCATGTACCAGTTCAATATATATAGTGCGACACCAACGCAAATACAAATGTCCGCCACGTTAAATGCCGGCCAATGCGCCCCACCAATATGAAAGTCCAAGAAATCCACCACCGCACCAAAGCGCACGCGGTCAATCAAATTACCAATCGCACCGCCCATAATCAGTGCCAATGGCATGCGTTCATATTTTTCTGCACGCATGAATAAATAGTACCCGATAAATCCGATAATAAATCCCGTTGCGATAACAATCAGAATTGGCGCAAATTCGCCGACACTGCGCAACATTGAAAACGATGCGCCCGGATTCCACGTGAATACAATATTAAACCAATCAAACACGTGCCACATCAAATACGGCACAGGAACAATTTCCCACGCCGCACCATACACCGGCACAGTGCCCGTTATTGCGTACAGCAATGCCCCCTTGGTCAGCATATCGGCCAAGATAATTGCCAGAATGATTGGAACATAAACCAACAGTTTCTTTTTCATTTTACCCCTTTCCCCTATATTCAGGTGAAATATACCAAGCGGGGCGCATAATTGCAAATATAAATGTCCCTGCGCGGGGGACATTTAATTCAATCTTATTTATCTGATACGGGTTCGGCAACACTGCTGTAATTGTCCGCCCGCATTCGCGCCAACAGGCCCGCCACACTGCGTTCAGACACGCCCAAATGTTCCAACACGCCATAGCCCAAGAACAATGAACTTTCAATCGTTTCAGGCAATGCGACGTTTGCACCGTCCGCCATCAGTAACTTGGATTCCGTCAGGTTACGCGCGCGGGCAAAGATTTTCACACGTGGCGCAATTTCACGCACCGTGATTGCCGCGTCGTGCGCCGTTGCCGCGTTGTCCAGTGCAATTACAACCGCACGCGTTTTACGTGGCTGCAGGCCCATATCGCGCAAGACGTCCGCATTGGTGGAATTACCATAGACAACGTTAAACCCGTGTTCGCGCCCCAACAGCACCGTATCGACGTCCATATCAATCGCGACGTATGGAATATTCTGGGCGTCTAACATTTGTGCGACGATTTGGCCCACACGACCAAAACCACAAATGATTACCGATGGCACTTGCGCGGGACGGCCCATCACCCCTTGGGCAATAGATTGCGAAAACAAACGGCCCGAACGCTTTAACCAATCATATACCATCATCAATAATGGTGTCATCATGATGGACAGTATGATAATCGCGGTCAAGATTTCCTGATGTATCGGCGGCAATGCATCAATGCCCGATGTGCGCATGGTCTGTAACATCAACAGACCAAATTCGCCCGCCTGTGATAAAACCAATGCAATCATTGCAGCATCTGGGACATTCACGTGGCGAACGCGCGCGACCATAAATATCGCAACAAATTTTGCCGCAATCAAACCAATTACACCAAACAGAACAACATACCAATATTGCCCCAGTACTGGCAGATTCAATCCCATACCCAATGAAATGAAAAAGAACGCCAAGAACAACATTGCGTACGGGCTGATTTCCGCACTGACCTGATGACTGTAAATTGTTTCAGACAGCAACATACCCGCCAAGAACGCGCCCAATCCCGCCGGCACGCCCGCCGCATTTGCAACCGCCGCCCATGCGACAATGTTCAACATGATGGCCAGCAAGAATGCCTCTTTGGATTTTAGACGCGAAACCAATCGCATCAATGGATTCAGCACAAATCGACCGACAATCATCACCCCCAGCACCAGCGTAACCGACCATACAAATACGTCAATCGCCGCCGCGCCAAAGTTAAACGTGCGCCCCGCCAGCACCGGCATCATGGCCAGCAATGGAATCGCCAGTAAATCTTGGAACAGTAAAATCGAAAATGTCTGGCGACCCATATCGGTGTTTATCTGGTTACGATCCGCCAGCATCTGCATATCTTCGGATGTGCTGGACATCGACAGCATCAATGCCACCATTACGCAACCTATTATTGACCAACCGGTCAGACCAAACAGCAATGGGAACAGCATTGTTGCAACCATCAAAACCTGGGCCGCGCCAAAACCAAAAATCGAATGGCGCAATGTCCACAGGCGTTTCATATTGATGTTCAGTCCCATCGTGAACCACAAAAACATAATGCCCAAATCGCCCAACAGCGTCCACGTTTCTGTTAAATGAAACAGATTAAAAACATATGGGCCGGACAGCACGCCCGCAAATAAAAATGCAACCAGTGCGCCAATACGCGCCACGCGCAGGAATGATACCAGCGCAAAAACCACCGCAACAAACGCCAATAATGTCAGGGACATTGTCATGTTATTCTCTCTCCTCTATCCTCACGTAAATTATATCAAATCGTGGGCCAGTTGTAAAAATTTTTCGGGCGATAATTCTTCGGCGCGTTCTGTACCGGTTAAATCATATCGCGCCCAATCAACGTTTGGTATGATGCCACGTATCATCTTGCGACGCTGGCCAAATAATTTCGCCGTGATTTGTTCCAGTTTCTTTATATCGCCAACCGCGCGGATTTTGTCCGCATTTGGAATAACCGACACAACCGCCGACTGCACACGTGGACGCGGAACAAACGCGGTATTTGGAACATCAAACAATATACGCGCATCCGCCACCAGTGATGTCAACACCGCCAAACGTCCATACTGCGCATCGCCCGTGCGGGCGGTGATACGCTGGGCCACCTCGCGCTGGAACATCAATGTCATGGATTTTATCGGCGCACCTGATGCCGCCGCAATCAGCCAACGCGTAAATAATTCCGTTCCAACATTATACGGCAGGTTTGCGCATATCGCATATTCACCCAATCCCAAATGCGACGTATCAACACGCAATGCATCACCATACACGACCGTCAAACGGCCAGCCGCCACCGCAACAATTTCATCAAGGATTGGTTTGGTTGCGGTATCTTTCTCAATCGCGACAACACGACGCGCCCCCGCCATCAGCAATGCGCGCGTCAATCCAGCCGGCCCTGGGCCAATTTCCATAACGTCGGTATTTTTGATATCGGGCACACTGCGTGCGATACGTCCCGTCAAATTCAAATCAAATAAAAAATTCTGGCCAAATTGCTTTTTAGGTTCAAGGCCCGCCGCACGCATCATTTCGGCCACAGGTGGCAAATTTTCAACAGTCATCATATCGCCTTGCGCCCCCCGAACGCCAACGACAATGTGCCGTCATCCAAGTAATCCAAATCACCGCCCAATGGCACGCCCGACGCCAATTCTGTGAATTGTACGTTTGATACGTCTGTCAAAACAGACATGACATAGTGTTGGGTTGTTTTCCCCTCGACCGTATTAGGCAATGCGAAAATAATTTCGGTTATATTTTCATCGCGAATGCGCGCGGGCAGATTTGCAATATTCAAATCATCCGGTGTTGTACCGTTTGCACCCGACAGCAATCCACCAATTATGTGATAGCGGCCATGAAACACCGCAGATTTTTCAAGTGTCCAAACGTCTGACAAATCACGCACCAAGCACAGTGCACCATTTGCGCGCGATGCGTCGCGGCAATATTCGCACTTGCCCGCGCCACGGTCGGTCAACACACCACAATTTGGGCACGGCGCGATGTTTTCCACCGCGTCACGAATTGCCGCCGCCAACATTTCTGCACGACCGGTTTTGTCCTGTAACAGTGCCAACGCAATACGCTGGCCACCACGTGCACCAACACGTGGCAAACGCGCGAACTGTTTAATCAACTTTTCAATTTTCTGATTCATGATACCCGACCAATTTAATCAATGAAATACGTAACTGTCAATGCCCGCGTTTGTTGCGCGATTGCGCAATTCGGTTGCAGCGGCGTCCGTGATGCCATTTGCGCGCACACGGAACATGCCGTTTGACGCCTGTTCAATCGTGGCAACAACGCCCAGTTTATTTTTAACATTTGTAACCTGTTGCGCGGCGGCATCGCGTGATGAAAACGCACCAAACTGAACACCCGCCCCACCCCGCGCGACCGATGGCGCGTTGTATGTGGGGGCGGCGTTTGCCGTTGCCGCGTTGTATGCCGCCGTAAATGTTGGTGCGGCGGCGGTCGGTGCAGAATATGTCGGCTGCGCCGTGGCGATCGGTTGTACAGGCGTTGTACGTTCAATCGGCGCGGAATTATTTTTGGTCATTTCAAAACCACGGTTTAACAGTTGCGTTGCAACCGCGGCACGGACATCCTTGTTTTCTGCGCCCAAGACGACAGCCATCAAATGCGTACCGCCACGATTTGCCGTCGCCACCAATGAATAGCGCGATTTATTCGTAAATCCGGTTTTCATACCATCACAGCCCGCATATGTGCCCAGCAATCGATTGCCATTTGTGTATGTTTTGCCGTTGTATGTCCATGTCTTGATTCCAAAGTATTTCCAATATTGCGGGAAATGTTTATATACCGCCATGGACAACAGTGCAATATCGCGCGCGGTTGACATATGGTCATCATTTGGCAGGCCGGACGAGTTTTCAAAATTCGTATTTTTCAGACCGATTTCATTTGCGACACGCGTCATCATGTCGGCAAAATTACCCTCTTTGCCGCCCTTCAAATTTTCGGCCAATACGCGGGCGACGTCGTTCGCACTCATTACCGTTACGGCCTTTATCGCATCTTCGACGGTAATCTTGCTGCCCGCGGTCAGGCCCAATTTCACAGGGGATGCCGCCGCCGCATAATTCGACACAATCAGATAATCATCCAAATGCAGACGACCGTGTTCCAGCGCATCAAACGTTAAATATACCGTCATAATCTTGGTCAATGATGCGGGGTAATTCGGCTGGTTCGCGTTTTCACGAATTAAAACCTGACCCGTGTCCATATTCGCAACCAATGCCGCACGATACTGTGCCGCATGGGATGCGTCACACATCATTATGCACAGGAAAAATATGGATAGTGCCATTCTTCTCATAACATGAATGTTAGTAAAAATCGCAGGTACAGGTCAACAATAATAAGCATAAAAAAACGCCCAAACGGGCGTTTTTTAATCCAATGTGCGCAAACTGATTTTATCGCCATCAACGATAACCAGATGCCCCGATGTTATGCCAAATCCACGTGCGGCGTTAAACGCATCACGTTGACCAAACAATGCCTCGTCACAGATTGGGCATACCCCACGTGACAGGCATAATTGGTTTGCAATTACATCTTCGCGGCATACGGCGATGATTGGAATGTCGGGCTTGCGGCAAGAAATCTGGGTTGTGGCGACGGTATCGCACGCAAACACAACGATTGCCGATGCGCGATTCAAATACGCCATTGACGCGACCGATCGCGACCAATCGTTTTCAGGAACATTTTCAATGCGTGACCAGTCATACGAATTTGCAATCGCATCATAGTCCGCATATGTCACAATCTTGGCCATTGTTTCAATTACACCAACCGGATTGATGCCGATTGTCGTTTCTTCGGATGTCATGGTTGAATCCGCGCGCAGGTATGCCGCATTGGCAACGTCGCTGATTTCGGCACGGGTTGGAAATTCACTGTTCACCATTGTACCCAACATTTGTGTTGCCATAATAACCGGACGATTCAATGTGCGACATGTGCGAATGATATGGCGCGAAATCGCAGGTACGGTTTCAAATGGCACTTCGACCGCCAAATCGCCACGTGCAATCATAATGCCATCGGCGACCGATGCAATTTCCGCAATGCGGTCAACCGCGTTTGGACGTTCAATTTTTGCAATAATCTTTATCGGGTGCGATGTACGCGCGGTGATGAAATCGCGAACCTCTGCCACGTCTTCGGGACGTTGGACAAACGATATTGCAACCCAATCAGGATTCTTGGTAATTGCGTATTCCAAATCATTCTTGTCCTTGGGCGTCAAGACAGATGTTGCGACATCGGTATCGGGCAAATTAAATCCGCGACGTGACCAGATTTCGTCACCACGCACAACCGTTGCGATGATTTTACCGGTTTCAACGCCCGTTACACGCATTTCAATTTTGCCATCGTTTAACAAGATTCTGTCGCCAACATTCAATGATTTCATCACGTCATCGTGTGGTAATTGAACACGGGTACTGTCCCCCGGGGTCGGATCATTATCAAATGTAAATGTTTGGCCAATTTTCAATGGATATTTATCTTCGGTGGCAAAGTTGCCGATACGATGTTTTGGCCCCTGCAAGTCAACCAAGACCGCAACCTGAACGCCGGCCGCCCGTGCCGTGCGACGAATTAAATCGATTTTTTCACCCTGAACATCGCCGGTATCATGACTGAAATTGATACGGCAAACGTTCACACCCGCCAAGAACATACGGCGCAGTGTTTCAGCATCCTCGCACTTTGGGCCGATTGATGCTGTAATTTTTGTAAATTTATTCATATTTTTCCGCTTTTTGTTTTCTTTCGTTTTTCTTGATTTTTACGAATTATGCTATATCATAAAAACTATAAAGAGACAAGGGGAAAACAAGCATGAAAAACGCAAATCACGGGGCGATTGATAACCAGCAGTTGCTGAGCATTATTCAACGTATCGAAAAATTAAACGAAGATTCCGCAGCAATCGCGGCTGATATCAAAGAGATTTTTAGCGAGGCGAAATCCGCCGGATTCGATCCGAAATATATTCGCCAGATGATACGTCTGCGCAAACTTGACCCAGATGAATTGGACGAAGCGGACGAATTGACCCAAATGTACCGCAGCGCGTTGGGATTGTGATGAAACGCTTTACCAAAACGGTTGAAGATTTTGTATGCGCCCACTGTGGCGCGCATGTTCGGGGCAATGGTTATACAAATCATTGCCCCGCATGTTTGTGGTCGCGCCATGTGGACAACACCCCGGGCGACCGCGCGGCAACCTGTGGCGGGATGATGCGCCCAATATCGGTGCAACCCGACGGCGCACGATTTGTAATTACCCACCGATGCGAAAAATGTGGCAAGACAATACGCCAGCATACGACCGATGATGACAGCATGGACGAAATAATACGGTTGAGTGCAGATAACAGTTTTATTTTCGGTAAATAAAAATCCCCCTGAATGGGGGATTTCTTATTTTTTACATTTCTGGGCGGCGGCCACGAATGCGTTAAACATTGGGTGGCCGGTAAATGGACTGGACTGAAATTCCGGATGGAATTGCCCCGCGACAAAGAATGGATGATTTGGCAATTCCACAATTTCAGGCAGGCGGCCGTCCGGACTGCGCCCAGAGATAACCATACCCGCATCGGCAAATTGTTTTTCACGCGATATGTCCATTTCATAGCGGTGACGATGACGTTCTGATATTTTATTCGTGCCATAGATTTCGGCGGCGCGTGTATTTGGCGTAATCACGCACGGGTATGCGCCCAGACGCAATGTTCCGCCCATGTCGCCGGTGTGGTCTGGCATAATATTTATGACGGGCGTGCAATTCGCATCAAATTCTGTGGAATTTGCGTTTTTAATTCCCAGCACGTTGCGCGCAAATTCAATTACCGCGACCTGCATCCCCAGACAGATTCCCATGTATGGCGTGCCCGTTGTTCTGGCATAATGTGCGGCGGCGATTTTACCGTCAACCCCGCGCGCACCAAATCCCCCAGGGACAAGGACGCCATCAACGTCCGCGCAATCGGATGGAGAAAATGTTTCGGCATTTATTTTCTTTAATGCGACGTGTACATTATTCTGAATCCCCGCGTGGAACAATGCGGCATTCAATGATTTATATGCATCGGGCACATCAAAATATTTACCAACAATGCCAATTCGCACGGTTGGCAAATCCGCCGCCAGATAATTTGATATGCGTTCAAATTTCGTCATATCGCCGGCACGATTTTCCAAACCGAAATGTTCAGCAATTATGTCAAAGACATTCTGGGCATCGTATGCCAATGGAATCTTGTAAATATTATCAACATCAATACCACTGATTACATTTTTGGCCGGCATATTACAGAACATACCGATTTTTGCGCGTTCGTCTGCGGTCAACATACGCGGCGTGCGCACAATCAGCATGTCCGCCTGAATCCCGTTTTCCAACAGGCGGCGTACAGACATCTGGGTTGGCTTGGTTTTTAATTCACCACTCTGTTCCAAATACGGGGCCAGTGTCAGGTGCACAAACATAACATTGCGGCGACCGACATCATTTGCAAACTGGCGAATGGATTCCAAGAATATTTTTCCCTCTATATCGCCGACCGTGCCACCAATTTCGCATACGACAAAATCAGTGTCTGTTGGGGCGGCAATGTATTCTTTGATTCGATTACTGACGTGCGGAATCATTTGCACCGTTGCGCCCAAATAGTCACCACGACGTTCGGCATTCAGCACGTCCCAATAAATACGGCCACCCGACACAGAATCATTGCGCGACAGTTGCACGCCCAAGAATCGTTCGTAATAACCCAAATCCAAATCTGTTTCGAATCCGTCGTGGGTGACGTACACTTCGCCATGCTGGAACGGCGACATAGTCCCTGGGTCAACATTCAGATACGGATCAAATTTGCGTGCATGCACGGAATACCCGCGCGATTGAAGAAGAGCGCCGCAACCTGCCGCTGCGACGCCCTTGCCTAAACTGGATACAACACCACCGGTGATGAATATATATTTCGCCATAAGATTTGCCCCCTTATGGGCTTTTATCATACGAAATTTATCATTGCGACGCAACGAAATAAATTCCTATAATTTGGTTATGCAACGGTTTATTGAAAATCAATCCCAGAACATATTTTTATGGACGCCATTTTTGGTGGCGATGGGTTGTGCGTTGTATTTTTCGTTGGATTCCGAACCCAGCAAATTTGTAATCGGGGCACTGTGCGCGGCATTTATCGCAGAATTGTTTTTGCGCAAACATATTGTGGCACGGGCGGCGGCGTTATTTACATTTGGCGCGCTGTATGCGGCGGCGTACACCCACATTCTGGCAACACCGCAAATCACGCGTGACATTCGCGACCGAACGATTATTGGCGTGGTTAAAAACATAGATTACACCGACAGCAAAACCCGCCTGAGCATCCAGATCGATGGCAAGTATATTGATACCACCGGCGCGCCCATCGTACGGGTATCAATATCAGATGCGGGCACGATAAACATTGGTGACACGGTTCGCGCGGTGGTAAATCTGTATCGTCCAAATGCGCCGTATGCCGATGGCGCGTTTAACTATGCCCGATGGGCATACTTTAATCATTTGACAGCAACGGGCTATATCAAGGATTATGAAATTGTATCGCATGACCCGCCACACAATATGAACACTGTGCGTGATGCGATTCATAATAAATCAAATTCGTTCTTGGTCGACAGTTTGGTGTTGGGGTACAAGAATGCCGTTCCGCGCGACGACAGTCCGATATGGACATCGACCGGCGTTGGGCACGTATGGTCAATCAGTGGATTTCATATGACATTGGTTGGCGGGTGGCTGTTTGCTTTATTCTATTCCATATTTCGATTGATTGCGCCAATTACGCGACGTGTGCCCGCGCGGGTGCCGGCAACGATTTGCGCGTGGATGGGGCTGATATTATATCTGTTCCTGTCGGGGTGCGATGTGGCGACAATGCGCGCGCTTCTGATGACAACGCTGATATTTGCCGCCGTGGTATTTGGACGCAGCGCGATATCACTGCGCAACGTTTGCGTGGCAATGTGGATTATCATTTTAATAAATCCGCACTATGTTATGCAGGCCGGATTTCAATTATCATTCGCGGCGATATTTGGGCTGATTTGGTTCTGGGGCGTAATAAAGCCCAAAATGCCAGAAAATAAAATTCTGAAAGTTTTATGCACGGCGGCACTGACATCCATAGTTGCAACCGTATTTACCGCACCGTTTGTAATTGCGCACTTTGGGGCGTTTCCGCTGTACAGTTTGGTTGGCAATCTGGTGCTGTTGCCGATATTTTCGGTTGCGATTATGCCACTGGTTATTTTGGGGACGTTTACCGCGATGCTGGGGTGGCATGCGCCATTGGCACTGGCGGCGACGATTTATGATGCGGGTCTGCGCATTGCGCATGTAATTACGGATTTACCGTATGCCAGTTTACCGATGCCCAATATGCCGAATGCCGCGTTGATTATATTTATTGTGGCTGGGTGCGCGCTAATGTTTATTCGCGGCGTACGTCGGCGCATGAATTACGTAACCGCAACCATAATTGCAATCATTGGCGCGACAGTTGTTGTTGTCACACCACGCCCCGTATTCTATGCAACGCCAGATCATGAATTGGTTGGATTTGTTGAAAATGGAAAACTGAAATTCAATAAATCGCGCGCATCAAATCATTACTTTGCATTTAACACGTGGAAGCAAATAAATGGCGAGGACGCAGACACACCAAATCCACGCTATGTGCACGCAGGCGGCGTTTACACGTATCGCGCGCAAAAATTCACATTGGTATACATTCAGAAATTTGTGCCACTGATGAACAATATTGTTTCACTGTGCAATGATGACGGTGTTGATTATATTGTGTCGTATTTTCATATTGATGCGCCAAAATGCGCGAACAAAATTTTGCACGAAGGCGGAATTATGTTGTACCCATCGGGACGGGTTAAATATCTGAATGCGATGCGTCCGTGGAATAATCCGCAGAGATAAAATACAGACCAGACGCCGGTGCGGTTGGGCCCGCGGCACTGCGATTACGTGCGGCAAAAATTTCATCAATATCGTATGGTTTGCCCAGACCAATTTCCACCAATGTGCCGACCATATTGCGTACCTGATGATGCAAAAATGAACGCGCGGAAAATTCAAAAATCACATTATCGCCATCTGTGATAATATTGCAAGTGTCCAATGTTTTTATTGGGCTTTTTGCCTGACACTGGGTGGCGCGAAAACTGGTAAAATCATGATGTCCAATCAGACGCGTGGCCGCGGCGCGCATTGCATCAATATTCAGTTCGCGCGGAACCCACCATACACGATTCTTGTTCAGCACCGGCGCGGCGCGACGGTTCAGCACGACATAGCGATAATGGCGCGCCGTGCAATCAAAGCGCGCGTTAAAATCATCCGCCACCGCGTCACATGACAATATGACCACCGGTTTATCGGTCAAATAAAAATTCACCGCACGCATAACGGTATTTGCATCAAATGTGCCGTCCAAATCAAAATGCGCAACCATACCCAACGCATGCACGCCCGCATCGGTACGTCCAGCCGCGACAACGTCAGGACGCACGGCGCAAAATGCAAAAATCGCATCGCGCAAAATTGACTGCACAGATGGGCCTTGGCGGTTTTCTTGCCAGCCAATTAAATCTGTGCCATCGTATTCAAGTGTTATGCGGAATCGTGTCATTTCGTGTTATTTTGTTTTCTGTTGATCGGCATATATTTTTGCATATTTGAAATGACGACAGCAATCGTCATAGTTCACTAATTTTGGATTCTTCCACCCCAAACGGGCAAACAATGAATGATAGCATGCGTGCCACACATACATTGAACCAAAATGTTTACAGAACTGACACCAGCGCGGGAAATCAGTACCCTGAAATCCTTGATAATTGGTGCTGCATGAACATGGTTTATCGTCTTCGCCAAATTCCATATTATTCCCCTATTTTTATTTCTGCACCACGCAGGCCGTTTGTAAAACTTTTCCAATCCATTGGCTTTTTACCCGCCGGTTGAATTTGCAAGATTTCCAATTCACCGTTTTGCGCAATGCGCGTACGCAGAATCTTGACATCTGTGCCATTGATTTTTGTGCGTCCCGCACCAAGCGCACGAATCTGGTTATGTACCGCGCGCGCGCCACGCGACCAATCGATAATTTCGTCCGCGCCCGTCCATTTACGTGTGAACGTGGGCGTGCCTGTTTGCGCCACGGGCGGATATGCCGCGGGATTTGCCAGATATTCGGTCAACATTTCAGTACCGATTTTTGACACACGATTTTCAATATCATCGTTGGTATCGTCGTCGCCAATATCAAATGCGCGACGCATGTACACATCACCAGCATCCATTTCCGCGGTGATTTGCATCAGGCAAACCGCACTGTGCGCATCGCCATTGTAAATTGCGGTCTTTATTGGCGATGCCCCACGATATTTTGGCAGGTCACTGGGGTGAATATTGATGCATGGTGCGGACGACAAAACATTGTCGCGCAATATCACACCATATGACACCACCACAACCATATCAGGCGAAAAATTATATTCAGACGCACGGTTAAACACGGGAATATTTTTTGATTCTGCCCACACGTGCACCGGTGATTTGGTCAACACCTGTTTACGACCAACGGGTTTGGGGCCGCGCGTAAATACCGCCAATATTTCATGACCCACATTATAAATTGCGTCAAACATCGGAACAACGAACGCGGGCGTTCCCATCAGTACCAGTTTCATGCTTTGTGTTTCCTTACCTTGCGCATAACCATTTCACGACGCACCGGCGTCAGATAATCGATAAACAAAATTCCATCCAGATGGTCGGTTTCATGCTGAACAATACGCGCCGGCAGACCGGACATTTCCGCCCCTTGGGGCGTGCCATTTTCATCCGTCCATTCAACAACAACAGACGCGGGACGCGTAACATTTGCGTACACCGGCAGGTTGTCAGGCCCCAATACGGACAGGCAGCCCTCTTCCATCGTACAGGTATCGGCACTGCGCGAAATGATTTTTGGATTTATCATTTTGAATACCTGTTCGGTGTCAGGATTCATCATGACCAAGAAACGCTGTAACATACCAACCTGTGGCGCGGCCAAGCCAACGCCCGATTGATCACGCATCATACCAATCATTTCGTCCATAGTGGACAATATTTCCGGTGTGATTTCGGTAATTGGCGCGCACTTTTCACGCAGAACCAAATCACCACAAAGTTTCATTTGCAATTTACTCATCTTTATATTCCAATGCGATTTTTTTATTAGTTGTTATTCCACTTTTTTCTTTGATTCTGTCGAACAATCTGGACATATTTCCGCGTCCATCGGTCAGTTGTCCGCGTGCATTATTGTACGTCTTCATTGCGGATTCTATGCTTTTGCCGACCGCATTAAAGTTATCAACAAAACCAGAATATTTTTCATACAAATCGTTGACCAGCGCAATAACCTCTGTCACGTTCTTGTTTTGTTTGTCCATCTTTAACAATAATTCCACGGTTTTCAGCATCGGGAACAGCAGCGACGATGTGATAATCGCGACGTTTTTATTTTGCGCACTGGAATACAATTCCGGCTTTCTGCGCATTGCCAAAACATACGCGGATTCCAATGGCATAAACATAAACACGTAATCCAGACCAGAATCTTTGACCTTTTTCTGGTAATCTTTGTCGGACAGTTCGTTTATGTGCGCCTCGGTCGCGGCGACAAAATCCTTGGCATATTTTTCGCGTTCTTCGTCGGTTTCGGCGTTTTCGTATTGCAGGTAACTTTCCATAGAAACCTTGGAATCAATAATGATACGACGATTCCCCGGCAGGTTCACGATAAAATCAGGACGAATGTTTTTGCCATCATCGACGCGGGTAAATTCTTCCTTGGTGTAATCAACCCCTTCGACAAAGCCCAACATTTCCAGAATGTTTTCCAGATACATTTCGCCCCAGCAACCCTGACTCTTTTTATTTTTCAACGCATTGGCCAGATTGGTTGCCTCTTGCTGTAACGACTCACTTTTACTCAGCATATTTTTGATTTGTTCATCTATGCTGGTTTTGTTTTCCGTCGTGGTTTTTAACATTTCGGTGACTTTCTGTTCAAACCCCTCTTTCAATGCCTTCATTTCGTTCTGGACGGGGGTCAGCACGATTTTCTGGGTTTCTTGGACGGATTCTTTTTGTTTTTCAATCAGTTCACTGGAAATCGCCTTGAAATCATTCAGCATTTTTTCGCGGACACGCGTCAGGGTTTCAACCTCTTGCTTTTTTTCGGCGGCACTCTGTTGCAATGCACTGTTTTCGGTGCGCATGCGTTCGATTTCGCCACGCTGTTGCTGTAACAGTGCCTTTAACTGTGCAACCTCTATACGGCTGTCATCGGGATGTTTGGCAAACAGTGCCGTGACCAATGCGCCCAGTATGCACCCGACCGCAGTCCCAACGAAAAAAGCAATAAAATCCATGCGCAAACCTCTTTTCGGGGATTATACAATAAAAAAACTAAATAGCAAGCCGACCGCACTATTTACCGCGGCGTTTGGCTTTTGTGGGGGAATGCGCGTCCAAGATTTTCTTTTGTAATTCCAAGATTTGGGTTTCACGGTTTTTAATTGTTTCCAGCAATCGGTTATTTTCCAATCGCAATGCGTCCAAATCGCGACGACGCAGGACAATTTCACTGGTCAGGCGACGCGTTTTACGACGCGAAAACATCGTACTGATCAACGCACCAACCAATGCGCACGCAATGCCGACCGAAAAATCATATAAAAAATCCGTTATAACCATGCGATGATTATAACGGATTTATTTGCATTGCGCCCTAGGCATGTTTTCGCAGGCCCGTTTTGGCATCAACCCATACCTGTTCGGCGGCGATTTCCATCAGTGGCATATCAGATGGACTGTCAGAATAACTGCGCACGACGCGCGGTATAATTTTATTTTTTGACGCCCATGTGTCCAGTGCAACAACCTTGTTCGCGCCCCAGCACAAGAATTTATATTTCCACGGCCGCGCCGCGTCCATTTGCGATGTCAAAACCGCATCAAATTTAATATCACGCACCAGTTGTGGCACCAGGTAATCCGCACTGGCCGAAATCAAAACCACACGGCGACCCGCCGCGCGTTCGGACGCAACCTGTTCGCGGGCCCAGCCAAAGCGTTCCATTTTATGCTGTTTAATAAAATCAGGCGCAAAACGTTTAACCATATCCGCCGTTAAAAACCGACGCATTTTTTCGCGCCACCAAATGCCAGACGGGTTAAACATACGTACAATCGCCGCAACACCCATCAATGGCAAAAACAACCATGGGCGCAGCGAGTGGCGAAAACAATACCGACCAAATTCCACATTGGAATCACGCGCCGACAGCGTGCCATCAAAATCAAAAACAACGACATCTTGTTTCATCAACATATTACAAATCCTTTTGTGTTTTTCGGGCGTTATTATAACAATCTTTTGCTTGCACCGCAAATTTTATATTGTTATTATTGGATTGTTGTCACAAGCAGCTGACAGCGGGGTTTAGCGACCCTTTCTTGTACGCAGGCATACATGCGTGTTGGTATGCGTTTCTATCTCCAGCCATTGGGTTGGAGGGTGTGGAAATATTTTGAATACCACCACTATTTACAAGATAGTCGCTAACCTCCAACCGCCTTTGTTTTGTTGGCGGTTTTTCGTTCATGAAAAAACAAGGAGGTTAGAATGAAAAAACTAATATTAGCCAGCATATCTATATTGCTGGGCACGGCACCATCATATGGGGCCAACAACTGTTGTGGTGCGTGTCCGTATAACACAAGCCAAACAGAATGTACCAAAAATTGTTGCAAACGCGTTGATGGAACATACAAAACAGATCTGGGCAATGGTGTAATACACGTGCAAACTTTCAGAACAGATGTGGAATGTGGAATCACCGCAGCCGATAAAAACATGGTCACGTGCCACACGTCAGATAGATACATATGTGACTCCGGTTATTATGGAAATCCAAATTCATTAGACCCGACTTGTACAAGATGCCCATCGGGGGGAAGCACCACCGGCACAGGTGCAACAACTGTCACCAAATGTTATGTAACCTATGGTTCTGACAGCACGGGGGATTTTAGTTATACACAGCCCTGCCACTATGGCGAATAAAAAACGGGGCGATGCCCCGTTTTTTATTTGTTACGCGCCAGACGACGACGTGCATGTTCAATGATAAAGAACAATGCAGGCGTCAGTGTGAATGTGAATATCAAACTGGCCAACATACCACCAATCATAACCGCAGCCATTGCGACCTTCATACCGTCGGCCGACCACAACTGGGGCACCATACCGGTGATAACCGCGATTGATGTCATCAACACCATGTAACGCTTGTCGTTCAGTTCTGTCCACAGGGCGGATTTGGCATCTTCGCCGTTTTTAACACGTGCGATTGTTGGTTCCAGCACCAGAATGTTGTTATTCACCACCAGACCGACCAACATAACGAATGCCAACATAGCACCAACGTTCATTGACGCCCCTGACAGGAACAGCATCACAAACACGCCCGCGAATGATGTCAGAATTGACGTCGCGATTGTGAATGGGTGCGCCAGCGAGTTCATAATGGCCGCCAGCAACATAAATGTCAGCACAGTCGCCAAGAAGAACGCCTGACCGATTTCGCCGGTTGTTTCGTCTTGAATTTCAGACATACCACCGAATTCAGCACCATACCCCGCGTCCCAATCAATGGTATTCAGTGCGGACTGAATCTTGGCCTGAACAGGGCCCATTGTGGATTTACCGATATTGATATCGATTTCGGTAATTCTGTTCTTGTCCAGACGGCTGATGTTTGGCGTCGCGGTGGTGTTTTCAATTTTACCCAGCGACGACAACGCAACCATACCCTTTTGCGAGTTCACGTACACATTGTCAAACATTTCAGCGGTCTTGAACGGTTTTGCAAATTCCAAAACGATTGGATATTCTTCGCCCGCTTCCTTGTACTTGTAATCGTCGTTACCAAACAACGCCGTACGCAATGTTGAACCAGCATACGAATTTTTCACACCCCAGAAATCCATCTTGTTTTCATCAGGTATGAATTTGATTTCGTTACCTGGGGTTTGCTGGGCGCGAACGGCACTCTGAACCTCTGGTATCTGGTTTATCAATTCGATTGCGCGCGTGGCGTACGCTTCGCGTTTTGCATCATCTTCGCCGGTGATGTTCAAAACCATATCAGACGATATAGACGACGACATAGACGCGCCCGCACGAATCTGGATTTCGACATCTGGGATTGTCGCCAGACGTGGCAACATACGACGTGACAATTCCTTGTCAGACAATCTGCGATCTGCGCGATCAACCAATTCAATCTTGACCTTGATATTTTGCAGACCACGTTCGCCGATTTTCACAGATATTGATTTAACCTCCTTGAAATCGCGCAACTGTTCTTCGATTTGCGATGCAATATCACGGGACTTTTCAAACGTTGCGCCCATTGGTGCACGCGCCGTGATGTTGATTTCATTGTTGTCGGTTGCTGGTGAAAATTCATTACCAACGAATTTCATCAACGACATAGACGCAATAAAGATTGCAACAGCCAAACCAACAACGCGCCATGGGTGATTAAATTGTACATCAAACCATTTGTGCAGACGTGCAACCGCCGGTGATTCCGCCGTGGTAGAGGCAGCCGCCTTTTTAACCTTTTTCGGGGCGGCGTCAGATGACGTCAGACGCAAAATTTTTGCAATCATCATTGGGGTCAGCGTGAAACTGAACAGCAACGACAACAGTGTCAGGTACACAACGGTCATACCAAATTGAACCATGAACTGGCCAACGATACCGCCCATAAATGCCAATGGCAAGAACACCACGACGTTTGTTCCAACACCCGCCAGAACAGATACTGCGACCTTTTTCGTACCATCGATTGCGGCGTTTTCTGGGTCTTTGCCGGCACGCATTTCCTGCAATGCGGATTCAATCATAATAATCGCGTTTGACACCAATGTACCCAATGCTGACGAATACGCCAACAGTGTCATTGCATTGATTGTGAATCCACTGCCGTCCATAAAGAAGAAACCAGCAACCAATGACGCAGGAATCACAACACCCGCGATAATTGTTGAACGCCAGTTACGTGTGAACGCCAACAGAACCAATACTGTAAAGATAATACCCAAAACGATACCATCAATGGTGCTGTTTGTTTCGTCGGCAACCGCGGTTGACGAATCCGAAATAATTTCCATTGTGGCATTTGGGAAACGCGATTGCATGTCCGCCTGTAATTCCGGCATTTTTTTACGCAGTGCCTGTGAAATTTTAATTGCGTTACCATCAGATGCCTTGACCACAGATGCAATCACGACCGGTTCACCGTTGTAACGCGCACCTGTTTCAATATCACGCGCGGCATCGGTAATCGTCGCAACATCAGACAGTTTGAAACGCGCGCCTTCGACCGTGGTCAGGTGCAGGTTTGCAATTTCATCAACAGATGCAAATTCGCCAATAAAACGAACGTTTGATGAATTTGCCGATGTTTCAATTTTCCCCCCTGGAACATTCAGGTTACGCGCCGCCAATGCAGACACAACGTCCATAACCGTCGCACCACGCGCCGCCATCAATTCTGGGTTCATTTCAACACGAACAGCTCTGTCTTCTCCACCGAATACAGACACACTGGCAACGCCCTTGGTTGCGGTGATTTTATTTGCCAAGATGTTATCAACATATTCTTGCAAATCACGCGCAGACGCCCCGCGCAGAACGATATCAACGACCGATTCCTGCAATGGGTTTAATTTTTCAACAACGGGTTGTTTCAACGCATCTGGAAATTCGGATGACAGTGCGTCGATTTTTGATTTAACCTCGCTGGATTTATCATTTACGTTTACGCCCAAGTTAAATTCGGCCATAACGTAACCACCGTTTTCATACGCCTGTGATGTCAGTTTTTTTAATCCTGCAACCTCTGACATGGCGTCTTCGGCCTTTTTAATAACCTGTGATTCAATTTCCGCAGGCGATGCCCCAGGATACACGAACGATGCCGTCACCATTGGAAAGTCCAACGACGGTGTACGTTCAATGTTCATCTTTGGAAATGAAACCAAACCCAATACGACCCACATCAAAACAAACATAACGGTTGTTACGGGTCTGCGAACGAAAAACTTTAACATTTCTTTCCCCTTATTCCTTTACTTGAATTTTTTCACCGTCTGACACGTGCGTCAGAATGACGACGTCGCCATCGTTCAGACCGGACGAAATCAGTGCGTTTTCGGCATCTTGGCGTGCAACGACAACGTCGCGGGCACGTGCAATATCGCCATCGGCCACCATGACAACACCGTTGTTCACGGCATATACCGGCACGAAATGCCCCGTTGCACGAAATTCCGCATACTGCAAACCGTCCGCGACACCACGTGTGCGCACAATGTGCATACCAGAATCCAAATCAATATCAGGCGACACAGATACAATCACGCCACCTGCAACATGCTGGCCCGCACCGAATTTATGCGCGCGCCCCGACGCAACATATGCGCGATTGCTTTTAACCGCAATCGGTTCACGCAATACACCGGCCGTACGTTCAATTTGCTGAACGACAACCGGCACACCATCTGTTTGTGCGACGCGCGATGCATTATAGACCGAACGCGCATTTTCAATACCAATCATTGTAAAGCGAAATACCACCCACAAGACCAGCGCAACAACCAATCCAATAGACATGATTTTGCGCGCACGGGGCTGCTTTAACTGTTCCATCAAATGTTGTAACTTTTCCATTTTTATTCACCTAACTTTTCAACTGATTCTGCCGACATCAGAATATTGTACTTTGCATTCAGCAGTGCCATATCCAACTGGTACAGGCCCGCGGACACTTCGGCCAATTCAACCGCAGATGTTTGCCCCGCGGCGAAACGATCGCTGGAAATACCGTATGCCTTGGCCGCCAAATTGCGTGCATTTTCCAATGTCTTCAAATTACCACGCAGGTGGTTGTATTTATCAACCGCACGTGTGTATTCTTCGGATGTCATTTTCTTTGCCTTGTCCAAGTCCTGATGTGCGGCCTCGGCATTCATGGCCTCGACCGTGGCGTTGGCGCGATTTAGGCCGCCGCTGAAAATAGGAACTTGCAGAGACAGACCCCAATATGCGGACTGGCTGTTGTTACGATTGAACATGTTGTTAAAATCTTTGTCCAATGCCATATAACTGTACGAACCAATCGCCGCCAATGTTGGGTATGCACCCGCGCGTTTCGAACGTGCCTGCTTTTCATACATGGCAACCTGATCCGCCATCGCCTGCAATTTTGGCGTGTTCTTGAATTGTGGCGCATTCAAATCATCAAATGCGGTTGGAAATTCATCGGTCAATGTGATTTCTTCGTTCATATCGATACCCGCCAGAATCTTTAACATTCTGTATGCGGTGTCACGATTAAATTCGGCATCCGACAGGTTGATTTCCTTGGTCGCAATATCAGATTCAATTTTTACCAAATTGCTGCGGTTTGCACGACCGGCGGACGTCAAACTCTGCTTTGCACGACGCGCAGATTCCAAATCCTGTTTGGAAATCTTGACGATTTCGTCCGTCATTTTTGCCGTCCAATAAATATCGACCGCGCTATATTTGATTTCACGACGGGTGGCCTCGCGTCCGGATTCCGCCATCTTTATCGCACTGCGCACGCCGTCAACAGCATTGCCAATTTTGCCAAATGTGTAAATCGGCTGGCTGACATTCACGCCCGCCATAAAGATATTATCAGGCACATCTATACGCTTTACATCAACACCCAATGTATCCGCCAAAATCCCCCCCATTTCTGGTGTCAGGTTCACGCCGTATGATTTGAACGGCTCTTTGACATTTATCAGATTCATGTATGATACACTGCCATCAATCTTGAACCAACGATTGGAATTGGCAACGTCTAATGACGCCTGCGCCTTCTTTATATTTGCATCTGCCTTTTTCAGGTCTTGGGATTCGGCCAAAATCTTGTCCACAGCCGCGTCCAACGACAAATCCATCGCATTCGCATTTGCCGTCATGGCCGCAACCGTGCCACAGAAAATCGCCATAGCACGTCCGATTTTACGCATTTTTTAACTCCATCTTTACTAAAATGTTGTTCATTGTTTTTAACGCACCAGTCAATGCCACTTCGTCTTCTGGGGTAACGCTTTCAAACATGCGGGTCAACGCATTGCGAAAACCATCCAATGCTTTTTCTGCCACCTTGGCCCCCGCCGCCGTGCATTCGTACCACGTGTTACGACGATCGTTTTCATCAATAGTGCGCGTAACCATACCATCGCGTTCCAGTTTGCGAAATGTCGCACACAAATTAGGTGTTGGAACCAGTTCGCGACGTGCAATTTCCTTTAACCGCGCGCGACCGCCCATATGCAGACGCACCAGAACAGTCATCTGATTCTTTGGATAAATACCGGATTCCAGCGGTTCTTTGCGCAGGCGTTCCGCCAACTTGTCCAAGGCCAGTATGTTTGATTCCAGCAAACGAATAAATTCTTTGCGAGCCATTTTTGCCCCCTTTTGGCAGATGGTGTGATTGTTCCCTTTTAATGATTAAAACACTTTTAATTATTAAAAACTTGAATGATTATATTTACAAAACAATTAAAAGCAAGTACAAAAACGTAAAAAAATGAAATTTTTTGGTGTTATTTTACGGCACGCGCATTTTTATTATTGCAAAAAAGCAAAAGATATTTATAATCATAGACACCTTTGGGGTGTCGTCTAATGGTAGGACAAGAGATTTTGGTTCTCTTTATCATGGTTCGAATCCGTGCGCCCCAACCACCCTTCGCGTCTGCGACGCTTCGGGCGGCAAGCCCAAGCGGCATAGTTACAAGAAGGAGTGCCACACGTAGTTTTAACGAAGTGTGGCGAATTAGCGTCGCGTGTTTTTAATAAATATGTTTTACGTATATTTGATCAGAAGTATTTCAAATCCAGAACAACGGTACATTGGCATGACCGATGATTTGCCCACCCGTTTGAAACAACATAATTCTGGCTACTCCTTTCATACAGCAAAATATACTCCATGGAAATTGGTGAATTATTTCGCCTTTTCTGGTCGTCATGCCGCCGCCGAATTTGAAAAATATCTGAAAACTGGTTCAGGTCAGGCATTCGCGAACAGACATTTCTGGAATTAGATACGTTGCCCCACAGGCGTGGCACATCTATGCGACAGCCGAGGGAATTGAGTGCGCCCCAACCACCCTTCGCGTCTGCGAGGCGGGACTTATCCCCTATAATTATCTGGTATGCGCAGGGACGGCGCACGCGAACAAATTCGCAAATGGATCGGGCACGTTCAGCGGGTTATACGGGCACACGGGATTCAGACGGTACGCACGTTCGGTCGACATATAGCGGCCCATATTGTCGCGTTCCATGCGATAGAATATACGACCACTGTGACCCAACGTATGTTCATATGACATATTATAACCCGCGGTCAATTTTGTGCCCGCTGACAATTTCGCCCCGCACATCAATGCGTCCAGACCACACGCGATTTTTGCAAATTCGGGCGCGGACGTCGGGTAAATTGTAAATGCCTTGGCATACTGGCAACATGTCGGTGACAAAATGCGTTCAACCGAAAAATCGTCGGGGCTTATTGTCTTGAATGTGACGCTGTTTTGAATCATCCACGGCATAATTGTACCCGCGACACGTAACCAATCGGCAACATCATACGCGGCGACGTGCATTTTCCATTCGTAAATGGTGTCTGAGTTTGCGCCATTGTGAATTACCCACACCGAACCATCACATGGCCGCAACGCGCCAGATGCAAAGTAAGGTTTGAAAAAATCGTCGTATACAGACATTATCACCACCCCACGTTTAATATAATACACCGCAAAATTTTGTCAATCGCGCTGAATTATTTGCAAAGCGCAAAAAATCCTGATATGATTGTGCCGTTTGGTCCCATCGTCTAGCGGTCAGGACATCAGATTCTCATTCTGAGAACAGGGGTTCGATTCCCCTTGGGACTGCCAAAATAAAAAGTGCCCTGCGACAGCGGGGTATTTTTATTTTGTTGTATGTCACATGGGGAATCGAACACCGTGGTTGGGGTTCGACCCGCAACAAAAAGGCGGGTGGACGCATGCCGGTTTGCGCCAGCAAATTTTGCAAGGGCGGCGGCAGCCAAGCCCCGCACGGGACTGCCAAAATAAAAAGTGCCCTGCGACAGCGGGGTATTTTTATTTTGTTGTATGTCACATGGGGAATCGAACACCGTGGTTGGGGTTCGACCCGCAACAAAAAGGCGGGTGGACGCATGCCGGTTTGCGCCAGCAAATTTTGCAAGGGCGGCGGCAGCCAAGCCCCGCACGGGACTGCCAAAATAAAAAGCGTCGACTTGTTCGGCGATTTCTATTTTGTTGTGTGTCAATTTTTAGTGCGCTGCGCGCGGCATCTATTTACTGGATTGCCACGCATCGCTACGCTTGCTCGCAATGACAATGGGGGGGCTCTAATGAATTTATTTGGCGGATGCTGTCGTGCGACGGGCGCGTTTGCAACCGGATTTATACAGCACGTCATATTCGTGACGCACCGCGTCCATCAATTCACGCTGGGGTGAATTTTTGTTATACCCCATCTGGGGCGACAGGTCACCGAAACGCGCATCTTCCCAATCAATAATTGCAATGACCTGCATCGTTTTGGGATCTGCGAAAAAGTTATCACACAAATCACCCTGTGACCAGCCGTACATATAGCGTGGCGCATCATCGGGCGTCGGTTTCAAATCGCGAATTTCAGCGGGGTCGGCACACGCCACCTGATATAAAAAGTTTGCCAGTTGGCGCGCCAATTTTGTTTTGTGTTTCAAGACCATATTTGGATTTAACTGGCGCACACCACAACCGTGCACAAATTCGTATTTACGAACGGGGATTTTATCGCGCCCCATATACAGCAATTCAACCGATGGAATATGTATCGGTGAAATCGGTTGCAGCGCATCGACAATGCGTTTTTCATTTTCCGCCAATTTGCGAAAATTACTGCGATACAATGGAAACTTGTATATCCATTGGTCGTTGACGGCAATCAGCAAACTGCGCCCCTGATAACCAACGAATGTTTTTATTTTGAAAATCTTAGTTCCCAAATCGCGACGAATAAAACGAATTTCACGCGCAACCGGTGAATTTAGAACCGCACGCACACGATTGCGTTCACGTTTATTCCAAACAAACGTGCACAACAGGTTTGTTAAAAAATGTGGCATTGATGTGAATATCATTGCGCCACCGTCAACAACTGTTTGGCGGTCAATAACAAATCAATCGCGGTGTCAATTTCATCGGCGTGATTCTGCGGCGTGGGCGCACTGGGTGCGGTGGTGGCAGCCGTCGGCGCAATATTTAACGCGGACGCGGTGTCTGGGAATGTGCCATCACGCAACAGTTTTTTTACCCCCGCGATTGTCATACCGCGCGTGTAGAGCAAATCACGTATCACCGTCAGGCGTGCAACCGTCTCAACGCGATAGTAACGGCGACCGCCCGCCCCCGTTGTCGGCTTTATGGCAACGGGAAACTGGCGTTCCCAATAACGCAGGGTATGCGCGGGTATGCCCAACTGTTTGGACACTTCGTTTATTGACGCAAAGTATTCAGTGTTTTGCATACGCGCCCCCGTGATTATTCTGCGATTTGTGCTGCGTCGGCTTCGACTTCTGCCTCTTCGGCTTCGTCACTGACGATAGAGATAGCGGACACCACGCGTTCGTTTTCGCCCGTGCGGAACAACGTTACACCCGCCGTTGCGCGACCCGCAATACGGACATCGTCAACCGGCGTACGGATGATTTTACCGCCATCGGTTACCATCATAACGTCATGACCATTTTCCACTGGGAATGAACCCGCAACCGCTGTGTTCTTGCCGCCCAGTTTGATGTTTGCGAAACCATTTCCGCCACGGTGTGTCGTACGATATTCATACGCACTGGTGCGTTTACCAAAACCGTTTTCAGATATGGTCAAAATAAACTGTTCGTTTGCAGCCATTTGCGCCATCTGGTCATCGGTCAGAACCAATGATGTTGCTTCTTCATCTTCGTCAGATGCCTCTTCGTCAACACCGGTTGCCGCACGACGTGCCGCGCGTGATTGTTTGATATATGCCGCGCGAACCGCCGCATCAGATTCACCGTGGTTCAGCATCGCCATACCAATAATGCGGTCATCTGCGCCCAGATTCATACCACGCACACCGGTTGAATTACGGCCGGCAAATACGCGGATTTCGTCCACTGGGAATCGTATGCAGCGACCACGATATGTTGCCAAAAATACGTCCTGATCTTCGTTACATGGCAGGACAGAAATCAAACTGTCACCGTCATCCAGTTTCATTGCAATTTTACCGTTTGCACGAATCTGGTCAAAGTCAGACATACGATTACGACGCACCGTACCGGACGCGGTTGCAAACATCAGGAAATGTTCCTTGCCAGATGCGCGAACGCGTTCAACCTCTTCTTCGGGTACTGGCAAGATTGCTGTAATTGTTTCGCCATTTTCCAGTGGCAACAGGTTGACCAATGGGCGTCCCTTGGCCGCGGCTGCTGCCTCTGGCAATTTATACGTTTTCAGTTTATAGCACAGCCCCTTGGAACTGAAGAACAACAGTGGTGTGTGCGTGTTTGCAACGAACACCTGAACCACGTAATCGTCATCCTTGGTCGTCATGGCATTGCGCCCCTTGCCCCCACGTTTCTGGGCACGATATGTATCCAGCGCAACACGTTTGATGTAACCAGTGTTCGACACGGTGACAACCATATCTTCGCGGGCAATCAAATCTTCGATATCAATGTCGATTTCGGCATCGGAAATTTCTGTGCGACGTGGTGATGACCAGTTATCACGCACAGACGCGGTTTCGTCGCGAATGATTTGAACGATACGTTCGTGACTGCCCAAAATGTCCAACAGGTCTTTTATCAACGCGCCCAGTTCGGTCAAATCTTCGTGAATCTTGTCGCGTTCCAAACCGGTCAAACGATGCAACTGTAATTCCAGAATTGCACGCGCCTGATCTTCGGACATATAGAACATGCCGTCTTTGTATTCTGTGTTTGGATCATCAATCAGTTGGATGTATGATTCGATGTCCGACGCACGCCAACCACGCGATACCAACGCATCACGCGCGGCATCTGGGTTTGGACTGGATTTAATCAATTCAATAACTTCGTCCAAATTACCAACCGCAACAGACAAGCCCAGCAATGTATGTGCACGGGCACGTGCCTTGTTCAAATCGAAAATCGTGCGGCGACGAATAACCTCGCATCGGAAATCAATGAACGCGTCCAGAACGCCACGAATATTGAACAACATTGGGCGGCCACGATTCAGTGCCATCATATTCACTGGGAAATTCGTCTGCATTTCTGTGTACTGGAACAAATGATTCAGTACAACGTCCGCAATCGCATCACGTTTCAATTCAACAACGATACGCAACCCTTCCTTGGACGATTCATCGCGGATTTCAGAAATCCCCTCGATACGTTTATCTTTTATCAATTCGGCGATTTTGATAATCATCTGGGCCTTGTTGACCTGATACGGAATTTCGTCCACAACGATTGCATCGTGATCGTGGAATTTTTCCATATGTGTTTTCGCACGGATAATGATAGAACCGCGACCGGTTGTATGTGCCTTGTACGCGCCGGCACGCCCCATAATCACAGCACCCGTTGGGAAATCGGGCCCAGGGATAATGCCAAACAATTCGTCGTCTGAAATATCTTTGTTGTCCAAAATTGCCAAAATACCATTGCAAATTTCGCCCAAATTATATGTTGGGACGTTTGTTGCCATACCAACCGCAATACCCGAACCACCATTTACCAACAGGTTTGGAAACTTGGTCGGCAAAACAACCGGTTCTTGCAACGAACCATCAAAGTTCGGTTGCCAATCAACGGTGTCTTTGTCCATATCATCCATCAATGACGCGCCCAGTTTGGACAAGCGTGCCTCTGTATAACGCATGGCCGCGGGCTTATCACCGTCACGCGAACCAAAGTTACCCTGACCCTGAACCAATGTTTCACCCATCGAAAAATCTTGGGCCATACGGGCCATTGCCTCATAAATAGAACTGTCGCCATGCGGGTGGTATTTACCCATAACCTCGCCCACGATACGGGCAGATTTAACCGTTGGTTTGGTCGCAGGCGCAACATCGTTCATAACGTACAGGATTCGACGATGCACCGGTTTGCAACCATCGCGAACATCAGGCAACGCACGGTCGACAATAACAGACATCGCATAGTCCAAGAAACTGGTACGCATTTCATGTTCAATGGACGACTGTGGAATTTTAACGGCCGTGTCATCGGTATTATTGATAATTTCAGACATACTTACTTTTCCCCTATTTTTGATATAACGAGAATAGCAAATTTTTACGCTTTTGGTCAAGACATAAACCCTAAAAAACGCATTGACAAAAGAACAATTTGTGATATGCTGGGCCCGCTATGAAAAAACTGAAACAAGCCGTTAAAGATACACAAGATACCGTTGATGAAATGCTGGAAATGACCGGCGACACCAACAGTTTTTTGCGCATACAATTACAGGGCATTCGCTTTAACACGGCAGCAACCCTGTATATGATAAACGCGGCCGAGGCCGCAGCCGCACGGGCAACGGCAATAAAAGACGCTGCAATCAACGCATTGCGCCAGAAAATGCAGCATAAAAAGTAACATACACACGGGACTAAAACGATGTTTTTACCATTTTGGCGTTTGTTTTCACTGCTGTTCTCTTACTATTTGATGTTAGAGGGGCTGAAAAAGCTGGGATTGGTAAAATCTAAATAAAAAGGTTGCGTTTTATAAAAACCTGTGGTTAAATATACGCGCAAAAGGATTTAGTTATGGCAACAAAACGTACATATCAACCATCTAAAACACGCCGTGTCCAGACACACGGTTTTCGTGAAAGAATGGCAACCAAGGGCGGACGCGAGGTTTTGAATCGTCGTCGCGCGGCGGGGCGTAAACGCTTGGCCGTGAATGCCGCCAACTAAAAAATCCGCCGATTGGCGGTTTTTTTTATTAGAGTTTAAAGTGCAAAGATCAGAGTTCAAATAATGCGCGCTGCGCGCAGCATTAAACAAACCGGATTGCCGCGCTGCGCTCGCAATGACAAGACGCTAGAACTTTATCAGTAACCCTCCCCGTCGCACGTAAGTGCGACACCCCCTCCCGATGGAGGGGAATAAAAAACGCGCCGGCGGCGCACTGCTTTATTCATTTGCACTTTGAACTCTGAACTTTATAAAAACGGGGCATAGCCCCGTTTTTATTTAACCCATGTGCACATGACCGATGCATGTTCGATATCGCCTGTGCGGATTTTATGATGTGATGTGTCGCCGTCAATTTTGACATCAATTTCAACCTGAGGCGTGTCGGGATTGATTTCTTTTTTGAAATTCAATTCGATACTGCGCAATTTGTGTTCATTGCGATATGTGTAACCCACGCTTTCGGTCGCCCACACTGCATAGACCGCGTTATTTATATGCTGGTTCACATCAATGTCATCAAAGCGGCATTTGAATACGTGCGTTTTTTCCGGCGCGAAATCTGGGAACTTGCAGAATATTCTGTCCCATGCGCGCGCACCATTTTGCACCAATGTTGGCACGGCATCGTCCAAGCGCACCGGACGGCGCGTTGCCATATCAATCAGAACCCACTGTGACGTTGCACGCACCATCAGGCGGCCGTCTGCACCGCGAACCTCAAAATCACGGGTGGCGCGCAGCAATTCTTTCATTGATGGCCATGTGGAAAACGTCAGTTCTTCGCCCTCGCGCGGTAATTCGATAATATCGACCAGATAGTGTGTTACGACCCACGCCATATTGTGTTCGGTCAAAAAAGTACGACCACAACCCAATATTTCGGCATGCGTGTCCGCACACCCCTGTAATTCGTTCATCAGAATCAATGGACGAACATACCCATACCGGTCGCATTGATACGCTTGCAGTATGCGTTTCACTATCAGTTTTTCAGACACGGCGATTACCCCTGAATATTTTGCGCAACGACAAAATCAATCGCGTCACCCAACACGATTTCATTCGCACGCGCGGCGGATTTAATCACACCATGCAATGTCGCGGGCACGTCGGACGGAATTGTCAATGTTTCCAGTTTTGCACCATTGCCAACCTTGCGTTCTGTGCGCAGACCGCGTACATTGCGCAAAATGTCCAGCGCAATTTGCATGTCGCGAACATCGGTGTCACGCGATGCGTCCACCGCCGGAAATGCAGTCAGGTGCAGGGTCGCGCCCCCCTCAACATCACGATAAATTTTCTGCCACAATTCTTCGGTCAGGAATGGAATAAACGGTGCATACAAACCGATGATGGCACGCAGAACCTCAAACAATGTCCATTGCGCCGCCAGTTTCGATTTGGCGTCGTATTTTTCCGGCGACCAGAAACGATCCTTGATAAATTCCAGATACTGGTCACAGAATACCTCATAGAAGAATGTGTCAATGGCGGCACGGGAATTGTAATTATCGTATTTGTCCAAATTGCGACGGACATCTGCGATTGTTTTGTTCAATTCTGACAAAACCCATCTGTCTTCGATATGACGATCGGCAACCGCAACAGGCGCAGCCGATTTTGGATCAAAATCCGTCAGGTTCATCAGTGTGTATTTTGCAGCGTTCCACAATTTGGTCAACAGTTTTGAACCACGTTTAACCTCGTCATCACTGTATCTGATGTCGGTGCCGATTGGCGCGGTTGCAATCCAATAACGCAGTGCATCCGCACCGAACTTGTCAATAGTGGTCAATGGATCTGTACCGTTACCCTTGGTCTTGGACATCTTTTGCCCCTTGGCATCGCGTACCAGACCGTGGAAATTCACCGTGTGGAATGGAACGTCACCCATTACATAGATACCCATCATAATCATACGCGCCACCCAGAAGAAGATGATGTCCGCACCGGTGTACAGCAAATCGGTTGGGTAGTATTTCGACAGTTCTGGGGTCTGTTCCGGCCAACCCAATGTTGAAAATGGCCACAACGATGACGAGAACCATGTATCCAAGCAAGACGCATCGCGTGTCAATTCACGACCACCCGATTGTGCAATCGCGTCCGCTTCATTTTCTGCGACATAGATATTGCCGTCGGCATCATACCACGCTGGGATTTGATGTCCCCACCACAGTTGACGCGAAATAGACCATTCATGAATATCACGCATCCACGCCATAAACAGGTTATAACGGTGTTCGGGCATGAATTTAACCTTGCCTGCCTCGACCGCAGCGATGGCTTTTTCTGCCAATTTTGGGGCATCAACGAACCATTCGTCACGAACCATGTATTCAATTACAACATTGCCACGTTCGGAATATGGTGTTGGAATAATCTTGTCATCAATTTTAATCATCAGACCCGCGGCGTCCAAATCTTTGATAATTTCGGCACGTGCGGTAAATCTGTCCATACCACGATACTTTTCAGGCACAACATCAATGTCCGCCATTTTGGCATCACCGGTCAAAACGCATACCACCGGCAAATTGTGACGCAGACCAACCGCCCAGTCATCCTTGTCATGCGCAGGGGTAATTTTCACCGCACCCGTCCCCTTGTCAGGGTCAGCGTGCACATCGGCAATAACCGGAATTTCGATATTGGTCAACGGAATGATTGCAGTTTTACCAATCAGGTGTTTTAATTTTTCATTATCTGGGTGAATTGCAATCGCCTGATCGCCAAATAATGTTTCAGGACGTGTTGTCGCAATTTCAATAAAACCACCGTCTTTTAATGGGTATTTGAAGTAATAGAATTTACCATGTTCTTCGCGAACCTCTACCTCCAAATCAGAAATAGATGTTTGCTGTTTTGGACACCAGTTGACCAAGCGACGTGCGCGGTAAATCAACCCTTCGTTATACATCTTGACGAACAGTTTATTCACCGCCGCAGACAGACCAGCATCCATTGTAAAGCGTTCACGTGACCACACCGGCGTTACGCCCAGTGTGTGCAACTGTTTCATAATCTGGCCGCCCTTGTCCGCCTTCCATGCCCAGGCAATGTCCAATAATTCCTGTTTTGTTTTTGTGCGGGGATTGATGCCGCGTTTGGACAAATCGCGTTCCACCAACAACTGGGTTGCGATTGACGCATGGTCTGTCCCAGGTTGCCACAAAACGTCATAGCCGCACATACGTTTATAACGGCAAACAATATCGGTCAAAACATTGTCCAACGCATGCCCCATGTGCAGATTGCCCGTCACGTTTGGTGGTGGCATCATAATGCAAAATGCGGGCTTAGTCGATTTAACATCGTTGTCCCAGAAATGATTATTGTCCCAAAATTCCTGAATCTTGGTTTCAATTTCGCGTGCGTTGATATTTTTGCCCAATTCAATGTTCATTTTTAATTTGCCTTCGTATTATTTGTAATTACCCGCAAATCGTATCAGAATTATTTCAAAATTCAAGCACGCATATACGCGCGCGTGTGCGGTACTTGACAAAACACAAACATGTATTATTATCATAAAAAAAAGAGGCACACGATGCAACTAGATTATCTGACACTGTTAGAGCACACAATTCCATACACGTATGTGTCGGTGCTGAACACGCCGGAATCCACGGAATACTATATTGACCTGACCGACCCTGATGACGAAGAAGAATTTAGCATCGTGCTGAGTTGCCAGTACGCGGGCGCATCGGTCGGTGGTATGAACGCCATGTACACAATGTACGTCAATGGCAACATTGCGATGCAGGCAACCAAGCGTATTTTGAATTACGCGCCCACAGCAAAACAAAATTCGCTGCATCAAAGTAGAAAGTCGCCCAGCCACGCCGACAGATTGGAAAATCTGATTCGCCTGTGTTCTGCCAAGGTTATTTCCCAAGAAATAGAGGCACGCAAAAATCACATGATAAAGAGTGCCTTTATCAACACTAACAATTATTCAATCAGCTAGTTTTGTGCAACGCGAAGGGCGCGACAAAATGACACGCCATACACCGCCACCGCGCCGGCATGAACCAGCGCACGGCGCAATTCTGAAAATGTTGCGCCCGTGGTCATAACATCATCAACAATCAAAATCCGTTTTCCGCGAATACGATTTGGGTGCACGACCCGAAACACACCGTGAATATTTTCGGCACGCTGGCGTGCGTTTTTATGTCCCATATCGGGACGATATGTGCGGTGCACACTGTCCACGTCCAGACGCGCACCATATGCACGTGCGATTGGGCGCGCCAGTAATGTTGCCTGATTATACGTACGATGAACCAAACGCCGATACGCCAATGGCACAGGCATAACAATATCGGGCGAAATTTCCACATCACGCAATGCCCAAATACATGCGCGCGACATAAATCGTGCATATGCGGTGCGACCGCAATGCTTGAACGGCAACATCGCCGCGCGTGATGCATCGTCATAGACACACGCACTGCGCACCAAATCCAATTCACAACCACCGGACGCACATACCGGACATTTTGCATTTGGCGACAAATCCAGATTTGTTGGAAACGGGTAACCACACTGGGCACAATGTGGGCCATCAATCCAGTTAAACGCCGTCCAACAATCTGCGCACAATTCACCATGTAACGATACCGCCGTCTGGCACAGTGGACATGACGGCGGATACAGAAAATCAATCAAGCGAGCAAACAGATTACGAATTACCAACTCATACTCTTGTACGTTTTTTTGCCAATGGTGTCGCCGAATATATCGCGACGTTTTTGGGTCAATGTTTCATATTGGTCATTCGAAATCATACGCAGTACGAATCCATCTTCGTTACGCTGGGACAATACAGGCAATATACGCTGTTCGGAAACGCCACTGTCGCGCAAGACCTGTTCCACGATGGCCAAACGGCGTGCCGCCAATTTGCGGGCATCGTTACTGTTTGCGACGTTTTGTGGAATACCGACCTGAATCGCGCGTGTTGGATTTGCAACAACAATCCCCGCGTATTCAGACAGCAAATTATAATTATCACGTGACAATGCCGAATCATCGTCGCGGAATTTTATTTTGATTTCCAATGGGCGAATACCGCCAACCTCTGACAAATCACGACGCGATGTGAACCCCTCAATCGATGTGGTCATATCACTGGCCACGTCAAAACGGTTGTCCATCTGGTATGTCGACAGGTGTTTATTTTCAGACAAGAATGTCTTACGAAACGCCTTGCGCAATTCGGTTGGCGACATTTTTGTCATGTCATCACGCACCGCGGCGATACGTGGCGATTCGGATTTTTCAACCGCGCGAACAATCACATCATTGTTGTCCATTGGCACGACCAAGCGCGACAACGCAACATCATCTGTTTTGGGTGCGCTTTTCTGTGGCGTGGCGGACGCCGTTGAAACAATCGGACTGCGCACCGTGACATCGGCACGACGGGTGCGCGATGCATCGGCGACAACGGTATTATTCGTGGCGACACTGGCATTCGCACGCTGTTGCAATTCGTTCAGGTGTGCAATTTGCGCATCAAATTCAGACAATGCCGCCGTTGGTGTCGGCACATTTGCAGATGCGTTGTCGCGACGTGCAATCACAGTGCGCGCCGGCGCGGCAACCGCGCGGGACGAATCGATGTCTTCCTCTGGCAATAAACTGTCGGTGCGATATACAGCAAATTCAGATGCATCCGGCATACGCAATGGCGCATCCGATGTACTGCGCGCCCACAAATCCGCACTGGGGCGGTGTGGTGACAAAATATCATCACGGGTGGCAATGCGTTCACCCGTATCCACAGATGTATTCTTTGTGGTCACGACCGGTGCGGGCGTGGCTGATTTTTTCGCACTGCGTGCGACAACCTTTTTCGCATTCTGTACCGGTGCAACAGATACCGCCGGCGCGGGCGACGCAACCTGTGCGGTGGCGGGCGCGGCCACAACATCGCCAAATGCCGCACGTGCGGAAACACCGCCCGCCGCAATATTCACGACCGGCAGGCGGGCATTTGCCCACGCAGGTATAATTACAAATAATGATAACGCAGAAACAGCGATATGACGCATTTTCCTTTCCTTCCTGATTCAATCATAGAACAAATGACGAATCGCGCGCAAGCGGAAAATGCGTCTGATATTATTTTGTTATTTCATCGGCGATTAAATTCACCGCATTATTCGGCACGCATGACTTTTGCGCCATCTTGGCCAAGCGGGATGGATTATCAAACAATTCGGTCAATGTTGCCGTCAACCAACGCGCCGTAAATTTCGATTGTTCAATCGCAAACCCACCACCCAGATGCGCAAAACTGGCGGCATTGGCGGCCTGATCAGGATTGATGCCCAGTGGAACAAAAATCGCACCACGACCGATTGTTTCCAATTCTATGACCGTGCTGGCCCCACTGCGCCCAATAACCAAATCGGCATCGGCAATCGTCGCCGCCATATCGTGAATGAACGACAGCACGTTTGCATGGATTTTGTTTTCAGCATAGAATTTTTGCAGGCGCGCAACATTTTCAGGACGCGTCTGGTGCGTAACAAAAATCTTTTTATTTCTCATTGCGGCGATTGCCACCGGCACAACATCGTCCAAGATTTGCGCGCCCAGTGATCCGCCCGTGACCAGCAATTTGCCCTGCTGTGGAATCGGGCTGCCCGCCAAGGACAAAAATTCACGACGCACCGGCAGCCCCGTATAAACCACACGTGCGGACGTGCCGGCTGGGATACCAGATACGGTTGGGAAACTGGTCATCAACGTTTTAACCCAACGCATTGTGAATTTATTTGCGCGACCAATCGCGGCATTTTGTTCATGCAAGAATGTTGGAATATGCCACACGTGCGCGGCAAACACCGCTGGCACAGATGCATAACCACCAAACGCAACCAAACGCGCGGGACGCGAAAACGCAAAGCGCAACGTCAATGCCGCCGCTGAAAACGCAATTTTGGACAGTGCGATGATTTGGTGCAGGCGACTCTTTGCGCCAACGCCCGACGCCCAAACGCACGCCAATTTCGCACCCGCCGGCGCACCATCGCGCACCATTTTCTTGACGCGGCCATCGGTTGAAATTATAACCCGATGTCCACGCGAAACCAATTCTGTCGCGACACTCAGTGCCGGAAACACGTGTCCGCCCGTACCACCTGTTGCAATCCATATTTTCATGTTATTCCCCTATTTCCATTTGTCTTCGCGTATCAGTGCCAAAACCATACCGAACAGCAGACAGAATCCGATAAACGAACTGCCCCCGTATGAAATGAATGGCAATGTCATACCCTTTGGCGGCATCATATGCAATGTTGATGCCAGATTGATACATACCTGTGTTCCAAACAGTATTGCCGCACCACCCGTTGCATATAACACAAACGGATTGCGTGATGACATGGCGTCCGTGATCAAACGCTTTAACACATATACCAGCCCGCACAGCAATACGCACGCAACGATTGCACCAAAATCTTCGACAATGGCGGCATAAATAAAGTCGGTATGCGCATCGGGCAACGATTCTTTGACAAATGCGTCATCGCCACTGCCCAACAGGCCACCGTGCTGAATCGATTGAATTGATTGCGTTACCTGATACCGATCACCTTGGCCAGTAGCGAACGACACAAAGCGCGCGTGCACGTGTGGCATAATCATAAATGCGACCGCCCCCGCAACAATCCCAAAACCGACCAAACCGATTACAATCGACCATGGTAATCCCGCCAAAAATGTCATACCGCCAAACGTAATTGTGTACAAGAATGCCGTCCCAACGTCAGGGTGCAAAAACACAATCAACAGCACCGGCACAAATATCGCCAGATACGTCCACCAACTGAGTTTGCGGAAACGCCATGCATCACGCGACAAGAACATATTATCGCCATACGCACTGTGCATTTTATACAAGAACCACGCGGTCAGAATTACAAACCCAGGTTTCATGATATCTGATGGTGAAATATTTGTAATCGGCGTATGAACGAATCGGGCCGATCCCTTGATTCTATATGGTGCAATGCATGTCCACGCCAACAGCACCAGACCAACACCAACATTCAGCGCCGATATACCCAGCACCCATTTCTTTTTCAGCATGCTGGCCACAAATAGTGTTATCAATCCAATAACGTAAAACGGTATGGATTTTACCAAGAAAAAATACCACGGTTGGTGTATACGTTCGGCGGACACACTGCCCGCGGAAACGACGAAAATCGCCCCAACCAGCACCAGTGCCAACACCGCCCACAGCAGACGGCGGTCTACCTCTAGAATCCAACTGGTCAATGTACTGTCTTCGGTTCTTATGCTCATGCCCGTATTATACCATGATTTTTACGAAAATGTACCCGTCAAAAAATATTTTATAAAAAAAGCCCGCTTGCGCGGGCCGAGATACTTTATGCGAACTTTAACAATACCAACGCCAATCCTGAAAACAGAACCGACATGATAAAGAATCGGTCGACAATCTTGGTTTCTGGCCAACCCAATTCTTCGAAATGGTGATGCAATGGCGCGCGCAGGAATACGCGACGTCCCGTACCCGTAATCCGACGCGTAATTTTGAAGCACATTGTCTGAACGAATGACGACATCAGAATAATCACCATCATACCCGCGGCAATGCCCATAATGATTTCTGATTTCAGCAACATTGCAACCGTGCCCATAAATCCGCCCAGTGCCAGTGACCCAACGTCACCCATAAATATTGCCGCCGGCCGCGCGTTATACCACAAGAATCCCAACACGGCGCCAAATGCCGCGCCCAGCACCGCATACAGGCCGGATGCCGTTGGCAAGAACATAACCGTATCCATAAATCCGATACGTGTTGCACCATACAGCGCGACCACCAACACGACCAGCACCGGCATATATAACTTTGCCAGCATACCGTCCAAACCGTCGGTGATATTTGTTGCATTTGCAGACCCGCAAATAACGAAATATGCAAACACATAATACAGCAGTCCCAATGGCAAAATTATGCCCGCCCCCAATGCCAGTGAATATTCTGGAATATATGGTGGCATAATGCTGTTTATCATGTACGCCAATATAACAACGCATACCCCTTCGGTGACCAGACGTGTCAATGGCGACAGACCGTTCGATGCCTTTTTAGATTGCGATGTAACCTTTTTATAATCGTCAATAAATCCAATCGCCGCAAACATAACCAATGCCGCCAGCGCAATCCACGCGGCGCGGCTGTCGGTTGGCATAAACAATACCGACGAAATTAAAATTGCCAGCACGACCAAGATTCCACCCATGGTTGGCGTGCCCGCCTTTTGCCGATGGGATTCTGGAACGTTTTCACTGATGGGCTGGCCCTTTTTCTGCCACGCATGCATGGCGGCAATAAATGGGCGGCCAAACAACAGCATTATCAAAAACGACAGTCCAAATGCCGCCGCAAATTGTGTCCAGCCACTGGCAAAAAAACTGAATCCGCGCGACAGAAAAAAATTAGTCAGCATAAAAAACTCCTTCTTATGCTGACCATTTTATCACAAAGATGTGGCAAAATAAATCTTATTTCGCAACACATTCAATCGCAACCGCGGTATCATCATCGCCCAAGAACAATGTCCAATCTTCGCCCTTGTTCCACAGTGTGACATCCGTGTCATTCAACACGCCGACATAGCGCGCGCCCGATGCAGAAATCGCATGGTTCAATGTTGCCGCATCACCATTGATTGTGGCATCGATTGTATCGCCCGTATCGGACAACGTAATTTCAACATCGTAATCGCCACATGTGCGAATGATTGCATTGCTTTCTTTTGGCTTGTCACATGCCGCGACCGACAATGCCGCCACCAATCCAATCAGAACCCGTTTCATAGTAAATTCCCCCTTTCGTATTCTGGTGCACAGAATATCACATTTTCAAAAAATGTTAAATTAAAATACGCCACCAACCACAGGATTTGATTCCGCGCGACGTGCGGCGGGTGCTGGGTTTGGTTTTTGACCGGTCTTGAATGCCTCTGTAATAATCACGCCATCGGGATCAGACGCGGCGGCCGCGCCACTGCGACGATTTACGCGAACAAATGTCAAACCATCGGGAACTGAAAACGGCTGATTTTTCTGGCCCGCCAATGCGGTTGTCATAAATTCAGAAAATACACGTGCGGCCTGATGACTGCCCGCGCCACGTCCCAACGGCCGCGGTGTATCAAAGCCCAGATATACGCCCGCAATTAAATTTTTGGAAAATCCAACGAACCATACATCTTTGACATCGTTGGTTGTGCCGGTCTTACCCGCAATCGTGTGACCCGCAACACGCGCCTGTTTGCCCGTGCCACGTTCGACCGTACCTTGCAAAATCGATACCAGTTGATACAAACTCTGTGCATCGGACAAGGGTTCTGATTCCACCGTTTTTGGTGTTGGCTGCATATCATCAGACCATGCGACCATTTCAGTTGGTGTGCCATCAATTACGCGACCATATCTGTCCTCGATATAATCGACCAATTTCGGCTGAATTACATGCCCGCCATTTACAAATGCCGAATACCCCAGCACCAGATTTTGCAATGTTGTTTCGCCCGACCCCAATGCCAATGACAGATTGATGTTCTTCAAATTCTGGGGGTATACGCCAAAACGCTGTGCAACCTCGATAGCATTGGACACGCCGATTTTTTCAACCAAGCGCACCGCCGGCACATTACGTGATGTTTCCAATGCCAAGCGTAATGGTACATCGCCCAAGAATTTCTTGTCGTAATTTTCAGGTTTCCACAATGTGTCATCTTCGCGCCAGCCAACGATTGGTGCGTCCAGTATCATCGCCTCTGGCGACATGCCGCGTTCCAACGCCGCCAAATACACAAATGGTTTTATTGTTGAACCGATTTGACGCATCGCCTGTGTTGCGCGGTTAAACGAACTGTCTGCAAAAGAACGCCCGCCCGTCATCGCCACAATGCGCCCCGTATGCGGGTTCATTGCGATAATCGCGCCCTGCAATTTCGGTTCGTTTTCACCACGGTTTGCGTTATATCTGTCCAATTCTTTATTCAATGCCGTGGCGGCCGCACGCTGTAATTCCGGCACAATGGTTGTTTTGATATACAAGCCATCGTTATACAGTTTTTCGCGCCCGATTGTATTCAGTAATTGACGGCGAACATCTTCGGCGAAATATTGAAAATCCAATTCCATTTGTGCGGTAAATCCACTGTTGATATTCAGCGGTTCGGCCGCGGCGGCATCTGCCTGTTCTTGGGTAATATACTTTTCCGCAACCATACGGCGCAAAACATAATTACGACGTTCAACCGCACGATCACGGTTATTTGGTGCTTTTGGTAATGATGCCAAAAACGCACATTCCGCCAATGACAATTCCGAAACGGGCTTGTTAAAATACATCAATGCCGCCGACCCAACACCATACGCGCGCGCGCCCAAGAATATCTGGTTCAAATACAGGGTCATAATATGCTGCTTTGAAAACGTACGTTCCAAACGCAGGGCCAAAATCGCCTCTTTAATCTTGCGCGACAGCGTACGTTCAGATGTCAGGAAAAAGTTCTTTGCAACCTGTTGCGTGATGGTTGATGCGCCTGAAAAATTGGTATGGAAACCCATCGCCCCCAATGTGTTGTTTATGACCGCACGCGTAATACCCTGAATATCAATACCAGGGTGCGTCCAGAAATTCTGATCTTCGGCCGCAACAAATGCATTTACCAACTGGGGCGGCATATCGGCAAAGTCAATAAATACGCGACGTTCTTCGGCGTATTCAATCAGCAGCGACCCGTCCGACGCATACAGGCGCGTTGCAACCGGTGGTGCATATGTTGCCAATTTTTTATAATCCGGCAAATCATTGCCGTAAATCAGCACCAATGCCGCCAGTGCCGCGATTCCCGCGGTAAAGCACCAGAATATAATGTTTAACAAAATGCGTAAGAACTTTTTGAATTTCATGACACAAAGTTTAAGATATTTATTTCAACTTTGCAAGTACATGACAAAAAGAAAGCGGGGCAAATGCCCCGCGAATTACAATTCAATTTTACCATTGGTTGCAATTAAATCCGCACCCATGGAAATTTTTCCGCCCGCTTCGCGTACCAACAGGTCACCAGCGGCAATTTCGGCAAAGTCCAATGGGTCAGATACGAAACCATCAAATTTGCCCGATGCAACCCACGCCAAATCCAATGCAGGACAACCCGTGCGACGAATGTCCGCCGATACCGTGCGCGAATCGTTCGTGTTAAATGCAACCGTTGCGTTTGGCAATTCTGCGATATTAGAAACCTTGACACGGGCGGAATGAAACGCGGAAAACGCGTATGCGCCACGTTCCGCCTCTGCATAATACAGGCGTTCGTCGATTGGTGAATACACCAATGCGATTTTGGTTTCGTCGTTTGTGCGCAACGCCAATGAAATCGCAAAATGCGGATTTGCACGAACAAAGTTCGCCGCACCCGACAGTGACAGCACGAATTCATCGCGACCATCGCCATCACGCGTTACGTTTGGCGTCAACAGGCCCGCCGATGGGCGCACCAACAACAAATCGTTCAGGATACTTTCTTCGATACGGGCAGACGCCTTTTGCACAAAGTCGTGTGCACCATGCAATGACTGTTGCAGGTTTTCAATTTCACCAAAGTCATGGCGCAACCTACTGGCCGTGCGTTGTAATGCCATAAACATCTTGTTTAATTCCGTTGAACCTTTTATCAACAGTTCCATTTCGGCGCCCCGTTTCCGTATTTTAGATTAGAAGTTAAACCCAGCAAATTTCCCCTTGAACTTTTCAACGCGCTGGCCCTTTTCACCAGAGTTTGTACGCTGGCCAGTCCATGCACTGTGGTTCAGGTTATCTGTGGACAAAATCAAATCTTTTTTAACAGAACTGTACATTTTTACGGTCTTGCCGTCTGTACGTGTGACGTTGATTTCGTGATATTCAGGATGAATCCCTTTTTTCATCTTATTACCCTTTGTTTAAATTTTTTAGCGTGCAGATTATACAAGGATTTTTCTGTATTGCAAGAAATATTAGTAACGACCGATGCACCCAAGGTATGAATTGCCCGTAGATTCCAGTACATTTATGAACTGTGACTGGTTTTTGCCAGAAAACAGTGCCAAAATCGTGCCCGCGTCCGTGGCCAACATATCAGCCACCGTTGCAATGCCGGAATTCATCTTTTTGAAAAATCCGCTGGTTGGGTATATTTCCGCCGCCAGTAATTGATTTTGACCCGAATTATGCGCGGCCGCCGCCGCAGATGACGCACGAATAACCATCAACTGGCATTCTGGCGATATAATCAATTTGTCGGTAACAACCGCATCAGACCCCAGTAATTCGCCCCACCAACCGGTCGATTCACAAAAAACAGGGTAATATATCGTTGCGTCCGGATTATCACGCAGCGCACCCGCCACGTCCAAATCATCGGTCATAACATCAGGCATTATACCGGTTGCAGTATTTATGACCTTGCGCGACAGGCGGTAATCATCATCGCCGGTCGTTCTGCGTGGCCAATAAAGAATCGGATATTGCTTCATTGCTAAGAATTATATCAGATTCGGACTGCACAAAAAAGGGGGGCATGTTAAATAAAGGGCTTGATTTTTTATTTTTTTATCACGGCGTACCATTTTTTCAGGTCGCCCCACATGGTATTCAGGTCTTTTTTCACCCCTTCATAGAAAGACGTTGGAATATTTACGTTGGCAAACAACGTCTTGACCAGCGCAGGAATCATAATCATGAACATTGTGATAAAGATTCCCATCAGCAGGATTGTGATAATGCTGTCGTTACGCAACATCAGTCCATCTATCAAAAATTGCGAATCGTTTTGCGCCATCGCGGTGGCCAAACGTGATGCCCCACCCCACGATCCAAACACCGCATTCAAAAACATCACCGCAAATGTTATAAATACGCCAACCATGGCGATGCCCGCCGTCCCTTTGACGACGTCATTTACAATCGCCTGAATATTTTTGCCACCACTGGGGAATATTGGCCAGCCCGAAAACAGCCACGACAGGAACATAAATGGCAGCATTATTAAATCCATGGACAGTTTTATAAAAACCTCTAAAAAATACAGGGGCACGGGCAACAATGCCATCAGAAACAGCACCAGCACCAACAGGCCTGCGAAAAAGATTGGAACATTTGGGAATACCGGCACATTCCACATCAATTTGTGCATATATTGTGTATCAAACGCCATATTCATCATTGTCCAACCAACCGTCATGCCCAGACCTGTTATCTGGTGCACATTGGCAATTTCACATGTCAGTCCGTGGCGCAGGTTTGGCGAATATGCGCCCGCATTTGCCGCGGCGACGTCAACCGATACAGAATCGGCGACGGCGGTTGCAACCATGCATTCGGCAAACTTCTCGTTACCGGTAACCGCCCTATTCAGCGAAAAACCAACACTGAATACCGGTTCAAAAATAATGTCATTTAACATGCGCGGCAATGGAATCAACAGCAACGCGCACACCGCGGTCAGTTTTATCAGGTGCGTACTGAATGCGCCGGCAATCGACCATGGTTGATCAAGCTTGGCATTCAAAAAACCAGAAAAAATTTTCCACGCGAACCATACCGCGGTCAATCCCGCCGCGATTGGAATTATCACGCCGCCAATCGCACTGTACACGCGTGGCAACAGGTTGGACATTGCCGTGACGATATCTGAAAATAACTGGCACGACCAACACGATGAAAAGAAGTTCATTGCGTCCGCCATATTGGTCGGCGACATGTTACGATATATTGAATACCCCAATATGCCCGTTGCACCAATCAGGCCCTGAATTATAAATGGCGCAACCGCGCCCGCCGAAAATGGCAGGAACGATAAAAAAACAATCCAAAACTGTTTCAAACGGCTCATTTTATTTGTAATTATATCACATTTTGTCCCAAATTGTGATATAATTGAACAGATAATTTAGATACCAGAGAGAATGTTTTTATCGAAACGCAATCTTTTTACGTGCATGATGCGCGCATTGCCCATGTTGGCGATTGCGGCGTTTTGTGCGGGCGTACCCGTGCCGGCATTTGCACAGTATGAAATTGTTGATGCATTAAATCTGGCCCCGCTGGTGCCGATTGTGTTGGACGCACTGATGGCGGTGGCGACGGGTGGTTATGAATTTTTTGTGGGTAATGGCGACGGTATAATTTACGTTCTGATATGGGGGTTTGTTGCCGTTTCCATATCGCTGTATTTGATTAAATTATACCTGCCAAAATTGTGGGTGGGATTCTTTGGATTTTCAGGTGGCGGGGATTTTTCATCGGGCAAGGTTACAGCCGAAAAAATTACAACAAATGTTTTGCATTCCGGATTTCGTGCGATTTTTGCCGCGGTTGTATTATTACAGATTCGCCCCGTGTACGTAACCGAATGGTTAGTCAATCCGTTCTTGCAATTCGGTGCACTGTATACGCACAGCATTACCGAGACGATAAATGAAAGCGGCGTTGCCGCACCCGCCGTGGAATGTCCGCCCGACATTGTGGCGCACGGATGGATTAGCAAATCATCATGCGAATTTTTGGTGCAACCGGTATCTGACATATCGCACGCCAACAACCAGATTATCAAACGCGGTTTTGAATTTATTGTGCGCGGGTTGCGTGGGCTGTTGACATTAGTGCCGCACGGTGGCGAAGATTTCATGAATGTCATATCTGGTATTCTGTTGGTTGTTGCATTTGTGGGCAGCAACCTGTTCATGGCATTGCTGATTATTCAGGCGATATTTAATTTCGGTATGGCGTTGGTATTGTACCCGTTTCAGGTTCTGACGTGGGTGGCAAAACCAAAGGATGTGAACAAGTGGTTTGATGTGTGGCCGGCATTTTCCGGCATTACCAAGGCATTGCAACGCCTGATTATCACGATGATTGCGTGTGCGTTTATTTTGTGCGTCAATTTGGCGATTGTGAAATCATTGTTTAATTGGTCAAGTTCTGTGTTCGTGGTTGCCGCCGGTGGTACGGCCACGACCAATATGCCCCAGATGGCAAATGCCGGCATTGGATTTGGTGGGCATTCAATGTTGTGGATTTCATCAATACTGACGTTCTATTTGATGTTACGCATATTTGAAATGACCCGTGACCAGTTAAATTCTTATGTCGGGTCTGGCATGGACAAGTTGTATAAACAGGTGGGTTCTGACGCGTCCAGAACATGGGGCGACGCCAAGAATCTGGGCAAGCAAATTGGCAAGATAGCAGGTTGGATTAAAAAGAAATGAACGGTTTTATGGATTCTTTAGTTGATTCTGCCGTCCAGTGCTGGGGGTGCGAGGTTTTTGACCGCCTGTTTCAGATTGTATCAACGGCGGCCGCCGCGGTGTATAAACAATTCGCGATTTTCTGTGCGATTATATTCTGCGTGCTGTTTGCGTTCTTTGTCATCAATGCCGTATGGCAGAATATCAAGGGTGGCGTGCGCGATCCGTGGTACGCAAAATCCATACGACCGGTATTTATAAATTCACTGGTGGCATTGACGTTCCTGTCAATGGGGGTTATGTTCCCGCGATTTATGACACAGGTCACATTTGAACCTGCATCAAAAATCGCATTGGTATACAGCCAGAGCATGCTGCAAACCAACACCGATACAGTAAATGAAAAGGTTACGTACCAACCGATGGAAATGGCCAATGATGGATTCTATCGCCCGCAATTACGTGACACGATTATTTTATTGATGAAGACGACGATAACACAGTTTCAATCGTTTATGAAACTGGGGATTGCCGTGATGGACAGCGCGTTCACATGGAAAGCAATGTTGGGTATTGGCGCGCTGATAAAACATATTTGTCTGTTCTTTGTCGGGCTGTATTTATTCTATGGATTTTTCAAGTTATTTGTGCGTTTCTGTTTTTACTTTGTGGACATTATCATTGCGATGATGTTCTTTGCATTTTTCTTTCCATTATCACTGGTTATGGTTTCGTTCAAGGGGGCATCGGACGTGCCGTCGTGGATGTCAGGATTGGGTTCAAAACTGGGGGTTGGACAATTCAAGAGTTTGTTAAACGCGATTATATCGCTGGCGTCGTGCGTGCTGACATACACGGTAATCATGGTGATTATTGCGAAATTCTTTTCAGCACCAGGGACATCGGCCGCCGAACTGATGGGTGCGATTTTATCGGGCGATGTTTTTGCAGCCGACCTGAACGAAGATAATTTGGCACAGATTACGTTGATGAGTGCGGTTGTTCTGGTCTATGTTTTGAATTTCATATATGACCAAATTCCACAGGTTACAAAAATGGTTCTGTCGGCGTTTGACGTCAGCGAGGAACACAAGATGGGCGACCAGTTGGCCGATGACGCAATGCGCCTGACCACGGACGCGGTACAGGCCGCAACGAAAATAGTTAAAACTGTTCTGTCGGGGGGCGACACGCCAAAGAAAGATGGTAAAGGCGGTGCGAAATGATGAAAGCAAAACTGATTTCCATTGCCATTCGTTTTTTGATGGGCGCGATTGCGATTGGATTGGGCATATGGTATTTATCATCGTCCATTGGTGGGGCGGCATTGACGTACACTAGCACACAAAATTTTCTAACCGCGATTGGTGCGGGCGATGATATTGCCAGCGCAAACGGATGTTTCCTGTGTGGGTATATTGCCGAACTGTTCAGTGTGATTGGTAATGCCGCAGAAATATTCTGGACGGCGATGCTGGACAATATCTGGATTTTGTTGGTGATTGGGTTTGGCATTTACCTGTTTATATACACAACGCAATATATTTGGGACGCGGCGAAAAAGACCACCGCGTTGGACACCAAGGAAAAGAAACTGGAATTTTCCGCATGGTTTGACAAAGTATGGCGGCAGGCCGCGCGCATAATGTTTGTTGGCGCAATCCTGGGGACATTGGGCATGGGCGGTACAACCGCGTTGCGTGCGATTTCAAATGTTACAATTACACCGGTGTTATATGTTGGTGCGGAAATGTCCATGGCGGCATCAGGCGTTGTTGATGCCGCGCAATGTGGTGCGATTGAAAACCCCGCATCGGGCGATTTGTTAAATCCAATTCTGCAACCGTTTATGTGCACGATGGGCAACCTGAACGCCGTAATGTTGGCGGGGGCCGCCGGCGGATTTGCGATGATGAATTATGCGTGGCTGGGTCTGGGTGGCGGCGCGTTTACGTGGATTGCGGGATTTGTGCTGGTCATAATGTTTTTGATAATTGGATTTGACCTGTTTTTCCAAGTGTTGTCGGTCGTGTTCAAATTGGTGTTTATTATCATATTCTTGCCGCTGATAATTGCCGCAACAGCGTTCGAGGGGACATGGAAATTGGCCAGCAATGTTGTTGCAAATGCGGTAACGATGCTGGTTAAATCCGCGGTTCAAATTGTTGCGATTTCGTTAAAGATTCTGATTATATACGCAACAGTATCATTTGCCGCCGACGAATATTTCCCAGGGCCTGCTGATGGGTACAGTGCGATTATACCACCACTGTTGGGGCGCACAGTGGAAAATCCAGATGCGCAAACAATGTCTGTTATGAACGTATTTGCCACATGTGAACGCGTTGCATTATCAGATGGCGAAATGGACGCAGACAAGTTCAAAGATTGCTTTACCGCCCAGCGCGCGATGGTTGAACGCACATATCCGAATGCGTTCGATTTCTTGGACGACGGATTTGATTTCTTGCTGATAATGTTCTTTATGTTCGTGTTGTATTTCTTTGCCATATCGCCAAAGGTTGATGCGATTCTGGGCAAAGGCAGCAAGGAACAATTCGATTTTGGCACATGGGCCAAGGATTTGGGTAAAAAGATTTGGGGCGTCCCACAACAGGTATTTGATGCCGTATCCAAGGCCGCAGGAAAGAAAGATTGATGAAACGTGTAATGAAATTTTTATCAAATTTAATTATGTGCGCCGCGATTATGTTTGCCGCGCCGGTGTCCGCCGCAACTAATTTACCTGCGGGCGGTGACATTGGTGAATTTGGCGCGTGGACAACGGAACACAATCTGGAATCTTTTACCAATGACATGTCGCGCGATTTAACCGAATTTCAATCCGGTTTTCAAAATCAACAGTTGGTCAAAGATTATGTCCCGATTGAGGCCAAAGCCGGTCTGGCATTTATGAACGCTATGTCATGGGTGGCGGAAATACTGGACGGGTCATTAGTGCGTTTCGTGGTGATATTTATTATTATCGCATATATATTCTGGGCGATGTTTGAAACGTACCAGATGATGACCACAAAATCCAACGTGCGTGATTTGGCAAAAAGCGTCGTCAAAAAAGGTGCAACGATTGCGATATGGATTATTATCTTGCAATTCGGGCCGGCGCGTGTGTTTATGTGGATTATGGGCCCAATTATTACAGTCGGGACATATCTGTCGGACTTTATTTTGAACACGATTGCGGATGTTGCGGGTGTGGATTTGCCCGATACGTGCACCGCGATTCGTGAGTACACCGCCGCGCATACACCGGCACGTATGTTGATTGATGCAAATGCCGCCGCCGATATGATGTGCGTGCCAACACGATTGTCGGGATTTTTCTATACGGCGATTGCCGCCGGATTCAAATGGATGCTGGCGGGGATTGGGCACAGTGCATTTTCATTTGTGATTGGCGTGGCGTTTGTCGTGCTGTTTGTATATAACGCGTTCAAGTTTGCATTTATCGCGCTGGGCGTGATTGCTGATTTATTCTTGGCCGTGATAATGTTGCCATTTACCGCGATTGCCGAAACCGTTGGCAAAACATCGTACAAGGGAATTGCCGGCACGATATTCAATGGGTTCTTGGGATTGTTCAAGGTGGAATCATTGTCCGCCCAGATTCAGCGTTTCATAAATGCGGCGTTATATTTTGTGTCGCTGTCGATTGTGGTTGCGCTGTGCGCGGCATTGTTGTCGGGAATTATTGATATGAATATGGCCGCCCAAGTCCCCAGTTTGAAAGACGATAATTTTATGGTTGTGTTGCTGTCGGGAATTTTGGTGGCGTATTTGGCAAATCACGCAATGGACATTGCCAAGAAAATCGGTGGCAGCATTGATGACAGCATGGGTCAAAAGATTAAATCAGAGGCAACGCGTCTGTGGAATAATGCATACGGCGAATACAAAAAGTGGAAAAAGATTATCAAGGAAAACAAGAAATAAAATCAGTCTACAAATTCCAGATAATCACGTGCGACCTTTTTTATACCACGTGTGCGGAATGCAACAGTTAAAATATTACCCGCATCTTCGATAACAACACCGCGTCCCATATCGGCGTGCGATACCAGACGCCCAACCACGCTTTTGGGTGCGGTGGACTGTGGCGTGGGGCGACGCGCGGTGTATGACGGACGGGGCGCGGTTGACGTGCGAATATTGCGCGGGCCGCCCCCTTGGAAATCCAAGAAATGATTGTCCATTTCCGTGATAAAACGGCTGGGCGAATTATACTGGCGCGAGCCGAACACCATGCGCGACATTGCGTTTGAAATAATTGCACGACGACGCGCACGCGTGATTGCCACGTATGCCAAGCGGCGTTCTTCTTCCAATCCGCCACCGTCAATCGCCATGTCATTTGGGAAAATGCCATCTTCCCATGCGGGCAAAAATACTGTGTTAAATTCCAGTCCCTTGGCCGCGTGAATGGTCATAATGCTGACTGCATCAATCACGGGCGTGGCATCGTTATCATTGTCGTCCGCCGTCATCAATGCCGCATGTTCCAAGAAATCCGGCAACGTATCATACTTTGCAATTACGTTTGTTATCAATTCACGAATATTGTCCAACCGTTCGCCGGCATCCGTATCCTTGGACGTGCGCCAATAATTTATATAGCCCGATTTTTCCAATATTGTGCGCGCCGCATCCATTGGGTGCATACCCGCCCAATCAAAATCAAATGCCGATAAAAATTCCGTGGCCGCCGCGCCCTGTTTCCCCGATAACTGCGCGGCGCGCAATCCGTCCATCAGGTTTGTGCCATGTGCTCTGAATTTTGCAATCGCAGATGGGCCAAAACCACGGCGCGGTTTGCCGATGATACGCGTGAACGACATATCGTCAAATGGATACACCAACAGGCGCAGATATGCAATCGCATCGCGGATTTCCGCGCGATCATAGAACTTGGTCGCGCCAACCAATTTATACGGAATCCCGCGCGATGTAAATTCTTCTTCGAACAGGCGCGACAAACTGCCTGCGCGAATCAATACCGCAAAATCAGAATACGGCACACCGCCGCCGCGTCGCATAATTGTGTCGGCGATAATGCGTACCTCGTCCCAATCGGACGGCAGGGTTAAAACATATACCGGTTCACCAGCATTACTGTTGGTGGCGGTACGTAAATCCTTGCCCAAGCGGCCCTGATTATGGCGAATCAATGAATTTGCCGCCCCCAGAATATTTGGCGTGCTGCGGTAATTTGTTTCCAAACGAATTATCTGGGCATTTTTGAATTTCTGTTCGAATCCTAAAATATTTTTGATTTCCGCACCGCGCCATGAATAAATCGACTGGTCATCATCGCCAACGCAACAAATGTTCGGTGCGTCCGTATCACGCGTCAGCATTTCCAAAAATTGCATCTGGGCACGATTGGTGTCCTGAAACTCATCAACCATAATGTATTTGAATTGCCGCGAATAACGCGCCAGAATGTCCGGATTTTTATCGAACAGGTTCAACACGTGTAATATTATGTCGCCAAAATCAACCGCGCCCATACGTGCCAATTCTGCGTTATATGCGTCCAGAATTTTTTTGGCAACGTCACTGACCGTAATATCGTCACCATGACGCAGACCCTTGTCCTTGATTGCGGAAATGCGTTCCACCCAATCGGACGGATTGTAATCCTTGGCATCCAATGACATATCGGCAAAAATGTTTTTCAGGGTTGCCTTTTGATCATCTTCGCCATAAATCAGGAAATCACGACGCAGGCCGGCGGCCGCCGCATTTGCGCGCAATATGCGCAGGCAAATCGAATGGAATGTCCCACACCACAAATCAGACGGACGCCACGTGGCCGCATCGTCAGCAAATTCGGCGATACGCGTTTTCATTTCATTCGCCGCGCGATTCGTAAATGTCAGTGCCAGAACCTGCCACGGCATTACCAGACCAGAATTTAATATATACGCCACACGCGTGGTCAGCACGCGCGTCTTGCCCGTGCCAGCCCCCGACAGCACCAGCAACGGCCCATCGGTTGTTGTGACGGCTAATTTTTGTTCAGGGTTAAGATTTTCTAGATTTAGATTCACGCGTTTATTATAATACACGCGCAACAACATATCAAAAATATATTTTTATCACAGGAAAGGGACGGTTATGGCGCGCGTTATTTGCTTCGATATTGAAACCACAGGATTTGAATATTTGCGGGGTGACCGCTGTATTGAAATTGGCGCGGTTGAAATGGTCGACGGGCGCATTACCGACAACACATTCCACGAATATATAAATCCAGAGGGGAAAATTATTCCCCCAGAAACATATATGGTTCACAAGATTTCCAATGCTTTTTTGGAAGACAAGCCCAAGATGTCTGTTATCGCGCCGAAATTCTTGGAATTTATTGGCGATGCGCCACTGGTTGCGCATAACGGTATTGACTTTGACTTTCCATTTATCAATCACGAATTGGAAATGCTGAACCTGCCCCAGATTCCACGTTCGCGCCAGTTGGATTCTATTATCATTGCGCGCAACCGTGTTTTTGGGCCAAAAAGTTATTCATTGGACGCGTTGGCCAAATGGTATGGAATATCACTGACCGCACGTGCCGACGCGCACGGTGCGTTGATTGACGCGGAAATTTTGGCCAAGGTGTACAAGGAACTGGAAAACACCGCACCAGCCCCAGACATCAGTGAAATTATTGCGAAACAACACGATGCGTTTTTGAAGACGCCAAAAACAGGTGGTGATTTTCCACATCGCACATTCCCTGCGCACCCAGATGAACTGGAAAATCACAACGCATTTATGGAAAAGTTGAATAAATAAAAAACGCCCAAACGGGCGTTTTTTTTATTTATTTGCCGTGCAAATCCCATTGACACGTGTGTATCCATCGATACAAACACATGTACCATAACTGTTACGCGTTTCTATATCTTTGACACATTCTACCAAGCATTGACCACTGAATGGTGTATAACCCTTGTTACATACACAACGGTCATTTACATAATTGTTCACACCTGCTGTACCCTCCGTTGTTGTGTATGTTGAATTATCTGGACACAACAATGACTGATAGAACATTTCAGAAATATTCTCGATACAGGTATCACTAGAACTGCACAAATTGGGTTCCTCTGCAAATACAGCATATGCACATGTCAATGCGACATTGCGGCACGCACCACGCATAACGTTGTACACACTGCCGATGCTGGCCGATGACGACCATGCGTTGACCTGTGTCACCTGTTGGTTATAGCACGTTGCAATGTCCAGCATACATGACGATGCATAGTCCGATATAATCTGTTGCTGGGCGGCACGAACATTGACCAGCGCACGCTGGACATAATTCACAACAATGTCATTGTACGCCATGTAATTGCCGTTTTTGTCATATGTGTATGCCTGACATTTGTCCAGAACCGCGCGACACAACCCTTCGTCGGTAACCTTTTGCCCTGTACCGATTTTGTGCATCAGGTAACCCGCAACGCATGCACCATTATTGCCGACCTTTTTATCGCCAGCGACAGTTGCCGTGCAATTTGTCGTATTGATTGACATGCCGTACGAATCTTTCAAGAAACTGGCATCAATACCTGCGTTATTATAATTCTCCATAAACTTGGTGATGTTCGTGATGTTTTGGCCCAATACAACCTTGCCATTTTCGTCAATATAAACCTTGGTCGGGTCAAGGCATTTTACATAGTCATCACCGCACACCATATCATCAGTCATGCATGCGTCCAGCGCACCAATGCAACCCTTGGCATCATATTGATTCTTGTTTTGCAATACGGCCAATCTGGCCTTTTGCAACATACGATTTGCACTGCGCACATTGGACACCAATGTTTCGTTCATTTTGGTCAGGCCCTGTTCGTACGCGATGCAATCCTTGTCGATTGCCAAATCGTAATTACCGGTAATCTGCTGGGACGTTGCGCCAACCTCTTTACACTGGGTCAAGACGGTGTTGCAACGCTTTTTCGCAGCGTTGTATAATTCCGTGCCACGCAGGTTTGAAAAACTGCCCGTGTTCGTGCTCAGGAAATCCAGATTGAATAAATCGCTGGTGTCGGACGTAAAGTCCAAATCCATGTCCAGACCAGTGTACGTGTCCGATGAATACGATGTAGAACTCTTGGGATCTTTAATCAATGCCTCAATCTGTTCCAGCATGTTACGCGTTTCGGTTGTGTCAACCGTACCGGACAGGGCCTCTTCGGCCTCGGTCGCGGACATAATTGCGCGGATTTCGTCCGCCGACAAGCCAACGTAGCGGATACGCTGCGCAACCTCGTTCAACTGGGTATTGGCGTCTTTGACGGCGTCTTCGACCTTGGTATACTTGGACAGGTTTGCACTGCAACTGCAACGCTTTTGATTAGAATCAATCACCGCACAGAACTGATCCATGCAATCATTGTACTGTTCCTGACACGACTTGTTCAAACTGGCGGTCTGTTCCAAGCGTTCCTTGGCATCGGCGATGGATTCCGCACTGACCGTTTTGGTTGCCGCGCGTGTTGATAAATTACGAATTTCCGATGATATGTTTGATCCCGTCTGGGTGTCCGTGCCGGCGATTTTGGCACGACCGCCAACCTCTGCGGTTGATGGACGCAATGTCAACCCCAAACGACGAACAGCGGGGTTGCTGTTTATACTGGCGGCCTCGACCCGCGAATTACGACCATTGGTGTTGACCGCGGCGTCCAATCCCGTGCGCGATGTGGAAACATTGCCATTTGCACTGGACGCACGTGCGGCGGCCGTCGCACTGCGTGTGGTGGTGTTTGATGTTGATGCGGCACTGCGCACAGATGTTGTGGTATCGGTTGTGCGCGTGGCAGTGCGCGATGACACCGTGCGTGACGAATTACTGTCTGACTTGGTTGCGGTTGGGATTACGCGTGATGGCGTAACAGACGCCGCGGTCGCGGCAAACGCCGTCGGCGCGAAACAAGCCAACGCAAAAAAACATGTCAGAAACTTTTTCATACTTGGCATAATTATATCACAAGTACCAGCGACATAAAAGACGAAAGTTCATATAAAAAGTTCAAAGTTCAGAGTTCAAAGTTCAAATTTTGTGTCCGCCATTGGCGGACAATTTAATTTACTGGATTGCCGCGCTGCGCTCGCAATGACAGGGGTGCAGGAAGTGATACAACAATGGCAGCAACCCACAGGCAATATAATAGTAATAGTAGAGAACTTAAAAACTTGTCATTCCTGCGCAGGCAGGAATAGGGTCTAAGCAGTACGAACGCAGAGAGCGGCTACAAATACAAAATGTCGTGTTTTGTGTAAGCTATGAAAATTGTACATAAACGAATGCCGGTAATTTCAAAGTCCCTATTCCTGCCTGCGCAGGAATGACAAATATGTGCGCCGTTGGCGCACTATCTATTATCTATGCTCTGTTATCTATGCTCTAATAAAAAACGCCCCGATGGGGCGTTTTTTATTTTGCTTCTGGTTCGACAGATACTGTCTTGCGATCGCCCAGACCCTTTTTGAATTTCACAATGCCTGCGATTTTTGCAAACAATGTGTGGTCTTTGCCCATACCAACATTCAACCCTGGGTGCACAGATGTGCCACGCTGGCGAATGATGATGTTACCTGGGATAACGCGGCTGCCACCAGATTTTTTGACGCCTAAACGACGTCCTTCTGAGTCGCGTCCGTTAGTGGTCGCCGAACCTGCTTTCTTGTGTGCCATAAGTAAACTCCTTAGTCCTTAATCTCTGTGATTTTCACAACAGTGATATACTGACGGTGGCCACGTGTGCGGCGATAGTTCTGGCGGCGTTTTTTCTTGAACACCAAAACCTTGTCAGCGCGTTTCTGTTCAACGACAGTGGCAATAACCTTGGCCCCGTCGATAAACGGTGTGCCGATTTTGTCACCAATCATCAAAACCTGGTCAAATTCAACCGTACCTTCGGCGTCCAGTTTTTCAACCTTGACAACATCGCCTGCTTGCACGCGATACTGTTTGCCGCCGGTTTGAAAGATTGCGAAATTGCTCATACTTCTTTCTCTTTTGTATTGTTCTTGTTCTGCGTTTTGTATAAAACTTGCTACAAAAGTAACATTTTTTTACAAAAAGTCAAGTATTTTGACGAAAAGTTACAACAAACCACTAATAGAGAGAGAGCAAAGAGTAGAGAGCAGAGAGTAATGAAGTGCGCCGTTGGCGGACAAGTTTAATTTACTGGATTGCTTCGTTACACTCGCAATGACAAAAGAGCTAGAACCTCTGTCATTGCGAGCAAGCGCAAGCGACGCATGGCAATCCAGTAAAAAATAAGTGCGCCGGTGGCGCAACATTATTACCTAGATTCCGGTGTCAAGCACCGGAATGACAAGTTTTTTAGTTTGGTATTCTAAAATTATATTACTTTGTCACTATATCACTTATTCACTAATAAAAAACGGGGCGATGCCCCGTTTTTTATTGTTCTGGTTTCTTCCAAGTTTGCAAGACGTTCTTGTCTGTGCTGGTGCCGTCAGTACCGATTGCATCCAGCAAGCACTTCTGACGCATTGCCGCAGAATCACAGGTTATATTTTCACCAAATGTGCATTCCGCCGCCGTCGCGCCCGTGCCATTCAAGATATCGTTCAATGTCACGATATTGCGGCATGTGTTGGTTGTGTAATCCGCGGTGTTCTTGCACTGGGCATTGTCCGCCTTGTCAATAACGGCCTTGAACGGCGATGTTGACGGATTGCAAATCATTTCTTCATAGCAATGCGGGACATTTGCAACCTGGGCACAATATGTTCTGATACGTGCCGTTGTCCAAGAAGCATTCGATTTCGCCTGCGTTTCATAGCAGTCATAGATTTCGCTGATGCATTCGCTGAAATTCGTGCTGGCGGTGACCGCGGCGTTCAAGACAGATGTCTTTTCTTCGTTTGCAAATTCCAGACGTTTTTGTTGCAACGCCTGTTGCGCAGCAACCTTTTGATAGCCGATGTTCTGGGCGGTCTTGCGCAGTTGTTCGCCATATGAATCACAGTCCGCGTTGGCATCCAGCGCATATTTCTGCATAATGCTGCGGCGTGCATCGGCAACCGGCCCACGCAGGTTAGAATATGGGTCGCCCGACGATGATGAATAACCAAAGCATGTTGCACTGTTCGATGCGGTATAGCCAGAATTTGGCGTAATGAAATTCAATTCATAAGAACCAGTGTTCGACACGCTGACATAACTGTTATAGTTATATGGGCACTGGGACGCGCCGTTGCCACATTTACGGCCAGATGACGGTGGTGTACCGCATGCCTCATAAATACCATTAAAGCAGGAATCCAATACGCGGTTGCAAACATTGTTGTGGGCATATTCAAACAATTCATAACCCCATGTTTGCGCCAAAGAATCCTTCAAATTATCACTGCTGCTGAGTGCGCCATCAATCCCCGCCAAACCAGACACGACATCAGACAGGTTTGTGAACGCGTCGGTCAAACTGTCGGTATCGTCGGTCAGGATTGTCAGTGTATTTTCCTTGGCATCGGCCCATGATTGCAGGGACGCCAAGATATCACTGGACGAACCGTCGATGTTCGCGATATCAAAACCAAAATTATTACCATTGCTGGTGCAGTAAGATGGCTTTGCACAAGTGCTCAGTTTATTTCCGTTTTCGCCATAGATGGAATGGTTGTTGCACCATGCGATGGCCTCGTCAGAATTTGTACCGTATTTCTGGGTTGTTTCCTGCCATGAAACACAGTTCATAACCTTTTCTGCATCGGTCAGTTGGAATGCCTCTGATACGTCCTTGCCCTTGTTCGCAATCAGCAATGCCAATTCACCAGAAACCTTTATCAATTCTTCGTTGGCGGATTCCAGCGCGGTTTCTGCCTCTGCGAATGCCTTGACACGACCGGCACATGCACAACGACGCTGGGCCGAATTACGTGCGGTGCAGATTTCGTCCATGCATGTGTAATATGACTCCATACAGTTATTGTACGCATCAGCCGAAATCAAACCAGTCGTTGAATCGATGATGTTTGAATAGTTACCCGTGTACAATTTGTTGTTCAGGTATGTGTATGTGTTGGTATATGTGGTCTTGCTGCCGCGGATTGCGTTACCCTGTAACGATACGCGCGCGCTGTTTGCCGCGGTTGATGTCGTGCGGCTGCGTACACTGCGTGATGGGTTTGTTGTCGTGCGGGCGACAACACTGCGCGATGAATTTGTATTCGCGGCGGTTGTGCGCGATGTGGTCGTGCGGGCCGCGACACTGCGCGCGCTGTTTGCGGTATTTGTTGCAGTTGTAGTGGTGTCACGACGTGATACAACGTTCGTGCCATTACGACGCGAATTTGTCGCGGTTGCACGCGGTGATTGCGTGGTGGTCAACATTGTATTTGCCGGTGCGATTGGATCAGCAAACACGGCGCGAATTGACACCAGCGTTGAACAAACAAAAAATGCCCCCGCCAACAAGAACACAGTTCCCATGGCATTTTTGCAGAAATCTGCGACGTTACGGCTTGTCATAAATATTCTCCCGTTTCGTGGGGAAATCCCCAGAAAACCCGTTGTTTGACGTGGCAGATACCATCGCGGTATCCACCTTTATTGTTGTAATTATAACATTTTTGCGTGGGGCTGTAAATATTAAAAGTTCAAATACCAAAGTGCAAAGTTCAAATAATGTGTGCGCCATCCGGCGCACTGCTTTATTCATTTGAACTTTGAACTCTGAACTTTGAACTCTGAACTTTGAACTTTTGTTAAAAACTATAATTGAATGACAGGCCGGTAAAATTAAAACCACGATTTGGATCGGTGAAATTACCATTTGAAAAATGCTGGGTAAAATATTCAACGGTCATATTATCTGCGATTTTATACCCGATGAAAAAGCGTTCGCCAAACACCAAACGCGACGACACCCACCGATCGCGCGAGTCACGCATATACGGCCCAACACCCACGCCGGTATAGAAACCGCGCCACTGTAATAATGCAACGTCCCATGACACGCCCGCTGCAAAGAATGACAGGCCACGTCCACCATGATACGCGACGTTTTGTGTCAGTTCGAAATTTATGCGCGCCGGCAGGCGGAATATTTCCATTGGCTGGGCATACTGGAACATAAACAGGGTCTGGGGCGAAAATTCCCACAGCCACGGTTCAACCAATTTGAATAATGTGCCGTCACCGGTGGACTGTGCCACATACAGGCCGACAGAATTTTGCGCGCCCTGCCCAAACATTGGGTTTTGCGCCCCACCCGCCGCGATGGGTAATGCACATAACAAAGATAATAATGCAACCTGTTTCATGCCGGCAATTATACACCGAAAAAGCATAAAATTAAAGTTCAAAGTACACACAAACAAAAGAATATCGTCATACCGGCGTAGGCCGGTATCTATTGCCCCGCAGGGACTTTTCATTCAGGACAATAACCACTGGCATTCAATATATCGGTGTACAAATCACGCCAATCTGGATTGCGCTGTACAACCAATCTGATTTTCCAATTTCGACGCCATTCTTTTAATTGTCGTTCACGTAAAACCATTTCTTGCAAGCTGTCATGCCATTCATAATACACTAACTTGTCCACGCCGTATTTAGATGTAAAACCTGGAATTTCTTTGTGTTTGTGTTGCCATATACGCCCAACCAAATCAGATGTCGAACCAATATACAAGGTTCCAAGGGGTTTGTTTGCCAAAATATACACATAGCCACCTGATTTCATATGCCACATCGTAGTACGTTAGAATTATGCATACAAGTGCAAAATTGGTCTCTGCGAGGCAATGGCCCCCGACCTGCGTCGGGGTGACGATAGAGAAATAAAAATGCCCCGTGTGGGGCATTTTTTTATTTGCGCGGGAATTTAACCGCAGCTTGCGCCGCCGCCAAACGTGCGATTGGCACGCGGAACGGACTGCACGATACTGAATTAAATCCAACCTTGTGGAAGAATTCAATAGAGTCAGGATCGCCACCGTGTTCACCACAAACGCCCAAGTGGATTTCATCACCCTTGGTCGCGCGTGCTTTGGCAACAGCGTCTTTTATCAACAGACCAACGCCCAACTGGTCAACAGATGCGAATGGGTCTGCGACATATACGCCGCGTGCACGGTATTCGTCCAGGATTTTACCAGTATCATCACGGGACATACCCAATGTTGTCTGGGTCAAATCGTTTGTACCAAATTCAAAGAATGCGCAACTTTCGGCGATTTCATTTGCCAACAGTGCAGCACGCGGCAATTCAATCATCGAACCGACAGTGTATTCAACGCGGTCACCAACCTCGCTGAACAATGCTTCGGCGGTTGCATCGATAACGGCTTTGACGATATCGACTTCTTTCTTGGAACCAACCAATGGAACTTCGATTTCTGGGTGTACAGACGTGCCCGCCGCTTTGCATTCCAATGCCGCCGACAAAATCGCGCGTGTCTGCATTTCACAGATTTCTGGGTATGTAATGGCCAAGCGGCAACCACGATGACCCAACATTGGGTTGGATTCGCGCAATGCTTCGCTGCGTGCCTTTACAAATTCCACAGATTTGCCAATGTGCGCCGCCAATTCTGCAATTTCTGCATCGGTGTGTGGCAAAAATTCGTGGAGTGGTGGGTCAATCAAACGGATTGTAACCGGCAGACCGTCCATGATTTTGAACAGTTCGACAAAGTCCGCTTTCTGGTATGGCAACAATTTTGCCAATGCCGCGCGACGACCGGCCTCGTCATCGGCCAAAATCATTTCGCGCATATCCTGAATACGGGATGGGTCAAAGAACATGTGTTCTGTACGTGCCAAACCGATACCTTCGGCACCGAAATCACGTGCCTGTTTTGCATCTTTTGGTGTTTCGGCGTTTGCCTTGACCGTTAATGTTTTGATTTCATCAACCCACTGCATCAATGTGCCGAAATTACCGGTCAATTCAACAGATACTGTTGGAACTGCGCCACGGATAATCTGGCCCTGTGCACCATCGATAGAAACCCAATCACCTTCGTGAATAACAACGCCGGCGGTTGTGGTCAATGTCTTGGTTGCATAGTCAATTTTGATGTCAGGTGAACCAGATACGCATGGTGTACCCATACCACGAGCAACCACGGCCGCGTGCGATGTCATTCCACCACGTGCGGTGATAACACCCTGTGCCGCGTTCATACCAGCGATATCTTCTGGGGATGTTTCAACGCGAATCAACATAACCTTTTTCCCTTCGGATGCCCATTTTTCAGCATCTTCGGCGTTAAAGACGGCCTGACCAACAGCGGCCCCTGGGGACGCAGGCAAACCAATCGCGATTACGTCACGTGTTGCCTTTGGATCTAACATTGGGTGCAACAGGTGGTTCAACTGGTCTGCACCAACACGCAAAATCGCTTCTTCTTTGGTCAACAAACCTTCGTTCACCATTTCAACCGCCATACGGACAGCGGCGGCCGCGGTGCGTTTACCGTTACGGCACTGCAACATCCACAGTTTGCCATGTTCGATTGTAAATTCCATGTCCTGCATGTCTTTGTAGTGCTGTTCCAGTTTTTCACGAACATCGCACAATTCTTTATAGACAGCGGGCATTGCTTCTTCCAATGACAGACGGCCAGAGTTATCTTTGCTCATTGGCTGTGGGGTACGAATACCAGCAACGACGTCTTCGCCCTGTGCATTGATTAAATATTCACCATAGTATTTGTTTTCGCCAGTTGCTGGATCGCGGCTGAAACATACGCCGGTCGCACTGTCGTCGCCAGAATTACCGAATACCATCGCCTGAACATTTACGGCCGTGCCCCAATCGCCAGGAATGTTGTTCAGTTTGCGGTATGTGATGGCCTTTTTGCTCATCCAGCTGCCGAATACTGCGCCAATACCCAGTTTCAACTGTTCCCATGGATCTTGTGGGAAAACCTTGCCAATCTGGACGCCGATTTCTTTGAACTGTTCAACCAATTCTTTCAGGTCGTCTGCGGTCAGTTCTGTGTCAACCTTGTAGCCCTTGGCTTCTTTCATTTCTTCCAATTTGTGTTCGAACAAATTGATGTCTGCGCCCAATACCACGTCCGAGAACATCATGATAAAGCGACGATAAGAATCGTATGCAAAACGTTCGTTGCCAGAATGACGTGCCAATGCCTTGACCGTTTCGTCGTTCAAGCCCAGATTCAAAACAGTGTCCATCATACCAGGCATGGAAACGCGTGCACCACTGCGCACAGAAACCAACAATGGGTTGTCCATATCGGCAAACTTTTTGCCCATAATGGATTCAATGTGTGCGATACCGGCATGCACCTGATCCATCAGGTCAGCAGGATATGTTTCGTTATTGTTATAGTAATACGTGCAAACGTCTGTTGTGACAGTGAACCCCGCTGGCACAGGCAGACCAACCAAGTTCATTTCGGCCAAGTTCGCGCCCTTGCCGCCCAGCAGATTACGCATATCTGCGCGGCCTTCGGCGGCACCATTGCCGAATGTGTATACCCATTTATTGCTCATGGTTTCTCCTTTAATTAAAAAGCCCTGTGATTTTGTGAAAAAAAGCCCGTGATTGCAAGAAAAAATCTTGTGGTTTTTGTATTTTTTTATGTGTGGGGTGTCAATAGATTCCTAGGGCGGGAAAAATACGTTTGATGTATGCTGACAAAACAAGTGGTAAAATGAAATATCGCAATGAAAAATTTATACCCGCGCGGGCGATGGTGCTGGGCATGCACGATGCGTTGGTGTCGCTGACCGGACTGATTGCCGGCATTGCATTTACGATGCCGCGCCGCCGCGATATAGTGCTGACCGCGATAATCGCATCAATCACCGCCAGTATGTCCATGGCGGCATCAAACTATCTGGCGGAAAAGGCGGGCGACGGGCCGTCCGCAATGCGCGCGGGGCTGTACACGGGCGTGGCATATATGCTGACGTGTGTGGTGCTGATAATACCGTTTATGTGCATTGCAAATCGCACGGTGGCACTGTTTGCGACATTCGCGTTGGCGATACTGATAATATTTATATTTAACTGGGGATTGGCACGGCGCGACGCGCGACATTGGCGGCATCGCGCGTTTGAAATGCTGGGCGTGTGCGCGGGCGTATCGTGCGCGGCATTCATAATCGGACAAATTGCCACATATTTCTTGGGTCTGAATATCTGATTTTTTACTTTACACCGGCGGGGGACGTTTTATACTTACGGGCGCTATGACAGATTTAACAAATCCAGAATTTATCGAAAAACTGAATGCGCATTTGGACGCGGGTGGCGTTATTGCGTTTCCAACCGACACGGTTTGGGGACTGGGCGCGTTGCCAACGCGCGCGGGCGCGGACGCACTGTTTGAAACAAAACATCGCCCACATGAAAAGCATCTGATTATTATGTCAGACGCGCTGGCGCACCTGCGCGGGTATATGGCGGATTACCCGAAAATCGCATTTGATTTGGCGGCGCGGTATTGGCCGGGCGCATTGACACTGGGCGTGCCGGTGGCGGACACAGACACAATGTCTTTCGGTGGTGTGCGCGTGCCAAACTATAAACCATTCCACGATTTGTGCGCGGTGGTGCGCGGGCATTGTCTGGCGACCACGTCGGCAAATATCTCTGGGATGCCACCACTGAACAGTGCGGATGCAATTCGCGCCCAATTCCCAGAAATCATTGTTATCGACAATGCATACGCGCCAATGGGTGGCGCACCCAGTACGGTTGCAATCTTGACCGGCGGGGACGATATAAGGGTTGTCCGTGCAGGCGCGATTAAATTATAAAAAAAGAAGCACCACAGATGTGGTGCTTTTAATTTTAACGGAACAAGCCACGACGTTTATGCTCGTCCGCCTTGACCGGCAACATACGATAATACGCCGACACAATATCACGATACTTTTCAAATCGCGCGGGTGTTTCAAAACGCATCATGTTCATATAGAAAAACAGATACTCTATTATCGCTGGGGTACGCTGTGACGCGGTGTCAATCATCGCGATAAATTTGTCCCAACTCTCGGTTTTCATGGCATAGACCATTTTCTTGACCGTATCAATTTCGGCGCGCGACAATTTCATTTCATGTTTATACAGCCCGCCCATATCGATAACGCGCCCATCCTTGATATTATCAGCACGCGCATCGCCGTATACCAGCCCCTTGGTCAAATTGGCATAGAACAATTTTTCGCGTGCCAATTCAAAACTGTTTGCGCGATTGCCACCCACCCAATCCATCAAAATCCAAGTGTACTTTTCCCGATCATATTCAAATCGCGAACCGATATACGACCGATTGAACACATTGCGCGCACGACGCGTTAAATGCATATTGTCCAACTCTGACGTGATAAAATATGGCTGGCGATTGATTTTCAGGGCAAATGGCTTGTCCCCAATGGTCAGTTTATAGACACTGCCCTGTGCGCCACTGGCAACATATTCGATTTTTGTATCACGCCCCAACAGACGCGGCACAGTCAATTTGATATCGGCAATACGGGCAATCGGTGTCATATGACGGTCGGCCAGTTGGCAATGGAAATCCGCGCCCAACGCATTTACACTGGTAACAAACGCGCGCGTCGCATCGGCAATTTGGTCACGCGGAATCCCCGCCAGCAACTGTGGCGGCAAACTGCCCCGTGTATCGGTTAAATCATCACGATATTTCTTCATAAGTTCATTGTACCACGCCGCCTGCAAATGGCAAACAAAAAACCGCCATAAACGTGGCGGACTGATAACTATAAAATACTTTTTACTAGGTTCAATATATCTTGATCAGATAGCTCTAAAACTCTGCACAAATCTATAAATTCTATTAAATCCAATCGTCTTTCAAACGTTTCCGTTCTGCCGATGTAACACTGAGATACACTTGCCATCTTTGCCAACTCGCGCTGGGAAATGTTTTTTGACACGCGAACATCAACCAATTTCTCAATTAGTTTCTTGTATCGCTTATCAAAAATAGATTTAGGGCTAGTTTTCATCGCTCTAATTTTGATATCAAAAAACTCTTGAACTCAAATTGATATCATGTTATTCATGCCCATGAAAAAATACATAGGTACATTATGACAAAGGGTGATTTGTTCTTAAAGTTAGCGCATGCTGATTCAAACGGCATTAGCCAATGGATAGACACCTCGCTATTTACCGGCGAGTACAAAAGTCTTAAATTGGGCAACGGTGGGTCTTGGTGCAGGCGTTCTTCGCCACTAGCCAAAATTTATAATGTTGAATTTGATAAAAGCAAAACACCGGGAAATTCAATAGACCGCATTCGCCTGAACGGATTTAATAAAAAACAAACCTTCAACAATACAATCCGACAGGACATCAAAGATTTCTATAAAAGACAAAACTGCGTTATGTTGGGTGTAAACGGCAAATCAGAAAATACAACCATAGAAATTGACCACAAAGACGGTCGTAAAAACAACGACAGAATATCAAACCCAAAAACACAAAAGTTAGAAGATTTTCAGCCACTGTGTAAAGCCGCTAATGATATTAAACGTCAGATTTGCAAACGTTGCCAAGAAACTAATAAACGCTGGGACGCCAAAAATATTATGGGCAACCCTTACTCTTTTTACAAGGGCGACGAAAATTGGAACGAACGCCTTGGGTGTATCGGTTGCTATCAATACGATCCCGTCGCATATCGTAAAGAATCTATTAAAAAAATTTCCGCAGAAACCGCCCAATATATGGCCAAGAAACTTTTGGGCGAATAAATATGAATTACATTGGCAGCAAATTATCTCTTCTCAATTTCATACAGGACTCAGTATTTGAAGTTGCCGGGAAAAACAATCAAACTTTCTGCGACTTGTTCGCTGGCACGGGAATCGTTGGTCGACATTTCAAGAAACTGGGTTATTCTGTTATATCTAATGATTTACAGTACTACTCATACGTCCTGAACCGACACTATATAGGTAATAGCAATATATTAAAATTCCAAAAGTTTCCTTTTGGTGATATTTTTGGGTATTTGAACACCCTTGTACCCACAAAAGGATTCATTTTTGATAATTATGCCGCTGGTGGTGGTACAGACAGATTATATTTTTCTGACAATAATGCGATAAAATGTGACACCATCAGAATGGAAATTGAAAGATTGTTTCAAGCTGATTACATAAGCACTGATGAATATTTCTTTTTATTGGCGTGCCTGTTGGAAAACATTGATAAATACGCAAACACCGCATCGGTTTATGCCGCTTTTTTGAAAAACTTAAAAGCGTCCGCACAGAAAAATTTTATTATTTCACCGGTGGAAACACTATGCAGCAACAGAAGTCAATTCGTATTTAATACCGAGGCAAATGAACTAATCAAGAATATAAAAACAGATATTTTATATCTTGATCCGCCATATAATGAACGCCAATATGCCAGTAATTATCACTTGCTTGAAACCATCGCAAAATACGATAACCCTATCGTAAGTGGAAAAACAGGTTTACGGGAATATAAAGAGCAAAAATCTTTATATTGTCGCCGCCAAACCGTAGCAAAAACATTTGCTGATATTATTCGGCACGCAAATACAAAATACATATTTTTATCGTACAACAATGAAGGCCTGATGTCTTTTGATGAAATAAAAGCGATTATGAGCGTTAGGGGACAATATGGTTGTTTCACCCAAGAATATAGCCGTTTCAAAGCAGACAAAAATCGCGATTATTCCGCCAGCTCAACCACAGAATATATTCATTGGGTAAAATGCGATTAAAAACTACAACAGTTTTAATAGAAAACAAAAAACCGCCACGTGGGCGGTTAAATTTCGGTTTTTATATCGTTTCCACTTCGCCAAGGCTATGTGGAACAAGACTGGATTTATTCTGGCGACGACCTACTCTTCCGTGGCTTAAGCCAAAGTACCATCGGCGATACGGGGTTTCCCTGTCTGGTTCGGAATGGAACAGAGGGTGACTCCCGCTCAATAATCACCAGAATAAATCCAGCGAACATCGTAATTCTGTATCAGAATCACTTCAACGTTCTCTTCAAGCATACGCCTGACTTGTTATCAAGTCAAGGCAAAAAGATAAAAAGTCAATGGTTCGATTAGTACTGTTAAGCTAAACCCCTCACAGGGCTTACACCGACAGCCTATCAATGTCCTAGTCTAGAACTGAACTCATGGGGATATCTTATCTTGCGACCAGCTTCCCGCTTAGATGCTTTCAGCGGTTATCTGTTCCGAACATAGCTACCCTGCGGTGCCGCTGGCGCGACAACAGGTACACCAGAGGTTCGTTCGACCCGGTCCTCTCGTACTAAGGTCAAGTTCGCTCAAATATCCAACGCCCACAGTAGATAGGGACCTAACTGTCTCACGACGTTATTAACCCAACTCACGTACCGCTTTAAATGGCGAACAGCCATACCCTTGGGACCTGCTCCAGCCCCAGGATGCGATGAGTCGACATCGAGGTGCCAAACACTACCGTCGCTATGGACGCTTGGGTAGCATCAGCCTGTTATCCCTAGAGTAGCTTTTATCCGTGTGCGATGGCCCTTCCATGCGGAGCCACCGGGTCACTATGACCGACTTTCGTCTCTGCTCGGGGTGTCCCCCTTGCAGTCAGGCTTGCTTTTGCCATTGCACTCACCGGCTGATTTCCGACCAGCCTGAGCAAACCTTCGCGCGCCTCCGGTACGATTTGGGAGGCGACCACCCCAGTCAAACTGCCCATCACGCACTGTCCCCCGCCCTGCTTCAAGAACGCGGGTTAGACACTAAAACACATCAGGGTGGTATTTCACCAACCGCTCCAAGCAAGCCGAAACCTGCTCTTCAAAGCGTCCCACCTATCCTACGCAAATGAGTCCTAGTGCCAGTACGAAACTGCAGTAAAGCTTCATAGGGTCTTTCCGTCTAGCTGCGGGTACCCGGCATTTTCACCGAGAATTCAATTTCGCTGAGTCTATGTTGGAGACAGTGTGGAGATCGTTACGCCATTCATGCGGGTCGGAACTTACCCGACAAGGAATTTCGCTACCTTAGGACCGTTAGAGTTACGGCCGCCGTTTACTGGGGCTTCACATCAATGCTTGCACACCTCTGCTTAACCTTCCAGCACTGGGCAGGCGTCAGTCCCTATACATCATCTTATACGATTTAGCAGAGACCTGGGTTTTAAGTAAACAGTCGCCCCCACCTGGTTTGTGTCACCTGATTAAAGTTGCCTTGAAACAGGTCATCCTTATCCCGAAGTTACGGATGCATTTTGCCTAGTTCCTTCAACATAGTTCTCTCAACCGCCTTAGTCTACTCGACTCGAGCACCTGTGTTGGTTCTGGGTACGATCTATACGCGTGGGCTATTTCCCGGAACTACTTCACTGCCGCACCAATCCAATAAGGCGCAACAATTTACGCAATTCGTCACTCTCACGCAGGTCACGGAATATTAACCGTGTTCCCATCGACTACGCCTTTCGGCCTCGCCTTAGGGGTCGACTCACCCTACCCTGATTAACATTGGATAGGAACCCTTGCTCTTACGGCGTCAAGGTTTCTCACCTTGATTAGCTGCTACTCATGCCAACATTCGCGCTTCTGATACCTCCACCGTGGCTCGCGCCTTCGGCTTCACAGGCCTACAGAATGCTCCGCTACCGCGCGTCTTACGACGCACCCGCAACTTCGGTAAATGATTTTAGCCCCGTTACATTTTCGTTGCCGAAACTCTAATAGACCAGTGAGCTATTACGCTTTCTTTAAACGATGGCTGCTTCCAAGCCAACATCCTGGTTGTTTTGGAATCTCGACTCACTTTCCCACTTAATCATTATTTTGGGACCTTAGTTGGCGGTCTGGGCTGTTGCCCTCTCGTCCACCGACCTTAGCACCGATGGACTGTTTCCCAGGCTATAATTTGTTGGTATTCAGAGTTTGATATGGGTTGGTAAGATTTTACTCCCCCTAGCCATTTCAGTGCTTTACCCCCAACAACGAACACCTGAGACACTACCTCTATAGTTTTCGCGGAGAACCAGCTATAACGGGGTTCGATTGGCTTTTCACCCCTAGACACAAGTCATCGCCCAATGTTGCCATATTGGTGCGTTCGGCCCTCCAGCGACTGTTACGCCGCCTTCAGCCTGCTCATACCTAGATCACCCCGCTTCGGGTCTATTACTGCATACTCAAATCGCCCTATTCAGACTCGGTTTCCCTTCGCTTACACCTAGCGGCTTAGGCTTGCATGCAATAATAACTCGTTGGCTCATTATACAAAAGGTACGCCATCACCGGAAAACCGGCTCTGACAGCTTGTAAGTATTCAGTTTCAGTGTCTATTTCACTCCCCCTTCGGGGTTCTTTTCACCTTTCCCTCACGGTACTTGTTCACTATCGGTCAATCAGGAGTATTTAGCCTTGGGGGAAGGTCCCCCCATATTCGAACCGAATTTCACGTGTACGGCTCTACTCTTGGGCCAAGAAACTAGCTTTCGCATACAGGGCTATCACCTATTATCGCTGTGTTTTCCACCACATTTTGCTAGCTAAAATCTCGGTCACTGGGCTGGTCCCTTTTCGCTCGCCACTACTAAGGGAATCGCTGTTGCTTTCTTTTCCTGCGGGTACTGAGATGTTTCACTTCTCCGCGTTTGCTTCTTTGACCTATGTATTCAGTCAAAGATAATCCATAAAGGATTGGGTTTCCCCATTCGGACATTCCGGGGTCAAAGCATATTGACGGCTCACCCGGACTTATCGCAGTCTTTCACGTCCTTCATCGCCTCTGATTGCCAAGGCATCCACTAAACACCCTTTGTTACTTTTTATCTTATGCTTGAAGAGAATGTCTTCATGCATGTTCCATAAAAAGAAGTTGAATGAGCAGACGTTAAAACGTCTTTTAAGCATTTAAGTTGATTCTTGTTTCTCTAATTGAATTATCACTTTCGTGATTACTCTAATAGAAAGATTTTTGAGATTATTACGATGTTCAACAAATCAAGAAATTCATATTTCTATAAACTTTATGATTTGCGACATAAAAACCGATTCACAATGTATTGCTATAAAAGCAGATTCCGAGGATATTCATCTTGGAACATCTGGAATCAAAAATGATTTAATCATTTCTGATTCCAACCTCATCAAATTTAAGTGGTGGGTCAGGAAGAACTCGAATCTTCGACCTCCGCTGTATCAGAGCGGCATTCTAACCAACTGAACTACTGACCCAGCAGAAAGTTTCCCACATCAAAAAGAGATATTCAGACAGTCGCGTTTGGATTTGACCGTTTTCGTGTAAACGGTATTCTCTATAAAGGAGGTGATCCAGCCGCACCTTCCGGTACTGCTACCTTGTTATGACTTAACCCCAATCACCAACCCCACCGTAGGCGGCGTTCTCTTGCGTTAAACTACCGACTTCGGGTGAAATCGACTCTCATGGTTTGACAGGCGGTGTGTACAAGACCGGGGAACGTATTCACCGCTGCATTCTGATCAGCGATTACTAGCGATTCCAACTTCATGTCCTCGAGTTGCAGAGGGCAATCTGAACTGGGGCGTCTTTTAAGGATTGGCTTTGCCTTGCGACATTGCGACCCATTGTTGGCGCCATTGTAGTACGTTTGTAGCCCGACCCGTAAGAACCATGATGACTTGACGTCATCCACACCTTCCTCTCGCTTGACGCGAGCGGTCCCCTAAGAGTTCCCGGCATTACCCGCTGGCAACATAGGGCGTGGGTTGCGCTCGTTGCAGGACTTAACCTAACATCTCACGACACGAGCTGACGACAGCCATGCAGCATCTGTCTCCGCACCAACCGAATTGAAGACAACCATCTCTGGAAGTCGCGTGCGGGATGTCAAGGGTCGGTAAGGTTTCTCGCGTAGCATCGAATTAAACAACATACTCCACCGCTTGTGCCGGTCCCCGTCAATTCCTTTAAGTTTTAATCTTGCGATCGTACTCCCCAGGCGGTGTGCTTAACGCGTTAGCTACGTCACTGATACCCCGAAGGGAACCAACAACAAGCACACATCGTTTAGGGCGTGGACTACCAGAGTATCTAATTCTGTTTGCTACCCACGCTTTCGTCCCTCAGTGTCAGCAATGATCCAGAAGACTGCCTTCGCCATTGGTGTTCTATCTGATATCTACGGATTTCACCCCTACACCAGATATTCCATCTTCCTCTATCACGCTCCAGCTTGCCAGTATCAAAGGCAGTTCCAGGGTTGGGCCCTGGGATTTCACCCCTGACTTAACAAACCACCTACGGACGCTTTACGCCCAGTAAATCCGAACAACGCTTGCACCCTTCGTATTACCGCGGCTGCTGGCACGAAGTTAGCCGGTGCTTTTTCTATCGCTACTGTCATCATCTTCACGATTAAAAGAACTTTACAACCCGAAGGCCTTCTTCATTCACGCGGCATGGCTGGGTCAGAGTTTCCTCCATTGCCCAATATTCTTAGCTGCTGCCTCCCGTAGGAGTCTGGACCGTGTCTCAGTTCCAGCGTGGCTGATCATCCTCTCAGACCAGCTATGGATCATTGCCTTGGTAGGCCGTTACCCCACCAACAAGCTAATCCAACGCGGGCACATCCATCACCGATAAATCTTTCCCGTTTCCGGCGTATGCGGTATTAGCGTTCGTTTCCAAACGTTATTCCCCAGTAATGGGCAGTTTCCCACGTGTTACTCACTCGTGCGCCACTAGCTCCACAGGGCAAGCCCTGCTTCACCCGTTCGACTTGCATGCCTAAGACCTGCCGCCAGCGTTCGTTCTGAGCCAGGATCAAACTCTCAAGTTCTTAAAAAACTTGGGTTTAAGTCCTGTGCATACAAACAACACTGACATAGTATCAGTTCGTCTTTACATATATATTCGCAAGACAAGTTTTTTAACGAGGTTTCATATGTAAAACCTACTACCTGTCTAGGATATGCACATTGACTTAGTCAAAGTTTGGACATTTCCAAATTCAACTGTCTGCATATCTCTTCTTGAACGATTTTCGATTTGCATCAAAAATCACTTGATGAGCTGCTTTTATTCACAATGTTTGCGAGTTTATCAGGAACCCTATTTCATTTGGTCGTTCCGATAACCGCAGAATTTCAGGGGTTGAGAGTTTTTTTTGATTTGTTCTCAACTTGAAAGCCCGCATAGTATGTGTTCTATTTCGAAAAAAGTCAAGCGCTTTTTGGAAAATAATTTCAAAAAAATCTTAAAAAGGCCAGAAAAGTATTCACAATCCCTTGAAAATTCGCGATTTTTTTATTTTGAATTTTTTTGATTTTTTTCGTTTTTTTATTTGGCCGCACGCCCCGTGATTCGGGTTTTTGGCCAAATCTGATTCGGATTTTGCGTAAAAAGCCCAGAAATCCGCCATCTTACGATTATTTACCACGATTCGCCCGCCCCCACTGCCCCGCCCTGCACATACGCGCGCGCACGCGTATATAAAAAACGCTTTCTGGAAATTCGGGTGGCGGCGAACGACAAAAATCCCCCACCCGAATCGTTATTTCGGGATTCTAGCGTGACGAATCGGTCAGAAAAAACCGAATCAATGCACTTTTCTGTTTAATCAAGGTCATTTTTGTGATATTATTCGTGGTATGAAGACGAAGATTTTGATTTTGTCGTCCCTGCTGTGTATGTGTGGGGCGAATTATGCCGGCGCGTCTGAATGTATCGGCGCGGGCTGTGATATTGAACCAATGGTTGGTGCGCCGACCCAGTTGGGCGTTGTTTCCACACCTGTGGTTGCGGCCGCGCCAGCGACGCCGGCGAATACCCCGATGCAATATGTCTATTTGGATCAAATTCCAATGCAACAGACGAAATTGCTGAGCATTAAACCGGTTGAACCAGACAATCGCCCCGCGCTGTGGGACGGTGTTCAGGGTAAATATACCCAGAAAAAGTTCGATAAAACAGTAGATTGGCGCGATGGTGTGCCTATTTGGGACGATTCGATTGTGTCATATCGGGACAAGGATTTTTCGGACTGGTTCTTGGAACCATTGCCAGAATTATATATTCGTGATGCAGACGTGCCCGCCACGGTTGATCCGGCGGTTACGCTATACAACCGGACAATGGACGATGCCGCGGCGACACGCGCCCGCGTCGAAGAATTGCTGAGTCCGCAAAAGCCATGCGATAACCTGTGGACAAATGATGTTGTTGCACCACGCCCAGAATACACGGCCCAAGATATGACCGAAAGTGTTCAGGTTGTGTTTGGTCGCGCCGACGGTTGCCCATTTGAAACGGAAACAGAATGCACCATTTGGCGTCGCAAACCCGTTGTACACGAGGTTGTTGCCCCGCGCAGTGCGAAAATTCAGGACTTTCGTATGGCTGAATTTGTAGAGGCAACCAAATGCAATGCCGATATCGATGCCACAAATCCGGCGGCCGCGCCGTTGTTGGCACGCTATAAGATGCTGATGAACTCGGCAAATGCATGCTGCACCGATGGTATGGTGTACGCGTTGCGTAATGCGGGTGCATCAGATGGTCTGATTTACAAATTCATGTCGGACGACGCGAATTTCTATGGTTTTGGGTCGCGTTGCCTGATGATGACAGACAAGGAACTGGATACCAAGTACCCAAATACCGCGACCGCGGCGGTTGCCGCCGACGTGCGCAACGGTTGCCTGTGTCGTGGCCGTCAGTGGTTCAGTGCAATGCTTGCGCCATTTACAGACGCGTATGCGGCCGTGCCAGAGTTCAAAGATGCCAAGTTTAATTACACGTATACGGACGGACTGGGACGCGAGATTACCACGTCAATCAACAACGACGTCCAGAATGTGTTGTATCAACTGACATTGTGTCCATAAGAAACGCGCCAACGGCGCGTTTTTTTATTAGTGAGAAAAGAGCAGAGAGCAATGACAAAGATTCTAACTCTTTTGTCATTCCTGCGTAGGCAGGAATAGGGTCTATAAAACCTTGTGCGATGATTTACGTTTTTATATACTGACTTTATGCAAGAACATGTCTATTGGGTATATATACTGTTTGATACACGCGCAGGCGCAACTTATATTGGCGTAACAAATGATTTGAAACGCCGCGTGCTTGAACACAAAATGGAATTGATATCTGGTTTTACCAAAGACAAACATATTCATAAATTGGGCTATTATGAAGAATACAAGTACATAGATAATGCAATAGCACGTGAGAAAGCATTGAAAAAATGGAAACGTGCGTGGAAATACCGTCTGATAGAAAGTATGAATCCAGAATGGAAAGATTTAGCATCGGATTTAGATGAGTATATTGCCAATGTGTCGGGCGTGTAATTGGCTCACTACGTTCGCACTGCCCAGACCCTATTCCTGCCTACGCAGGAATGACAAGAAAGTAGTGCGCCATTCGGCGCGACATACTCACCTAGATTCCGTGGTCAAGCCACGGAATGACAGAGATTTTTAAGTTTTATATTCTAAAACTTTATCAGTTTATCACTGAATTACTCTGTCACTAATAAAAAACGCGCTGGGGGCGCGTTTTTTATTTATTGTCTGGGTGTATTTTGATTCTGCTGTTGCTGGCGCGAATTTAGATTACTGGTTGCATTTCGAATTTCTATGTTTAACTGGCTTAGACATTTCTGAAATGCATTGCGCCCCTGAATCTGTCTGGCCACACTGCAGTCAACCGTCTTGTCATCAACCGTAACATCTGGCAAACCAGACAAAACTTTTTTCGTGGCGTTGCTGTTGCCAGCGTTGCTTTCTGTGACGTTATTTGGCTTCAACCCCGCACCGCCAGCGTTGCTGACCACGACACCAACGTCATTAGCCAACTGTTTACGCAATTCGGTTGTGATATTTGTACCACCGTTTGACATGTTATAAATCAGGTTATAATTGCTGCGCAGGCACGTAAAAACCTCTGCCGTGGTGTTCATATTGTTGCAATTCTGTGTTCCCGCCAGATAGATGTTTTTATCACCCGTATTACCAGACGTGGACGTGCCACCATCAGACGTTGTGCCAGCGCCCGCGGCCTGTAATTTAGTGGTCAAAATTGCCTTTTCCAGTTGGGTTTTCAAGCGGCGCATCGTCGCATCCAAGTAATCATACTGGGCCTTTATCTGTTGCGTCATAATCGTTGTCTTTAATGCAATGACGTCTTTCATTTCCTGCCGTTCAGCGGCGACAGATGGATTTTCTGTTTTGCCAATATTGTACACGTGCGTTGTGCACATCGCATACTGTGGCAGAATATAATCGCACGTTGTAGCATTTGCGTCCGCAGACAGCGATGTACCAGTTGCATCCAATTTCGCGCACATTTTTGCAGGAATTGTTTTCAGGGTTGCGTTCTTTTGCAAATCCTGTAATTTATCGCCAACCTGACAAAAGATTACGCCGTTATTTTCTGGTGTTTTATCACCAGTAAATGCGGCAGGCGCATCTTGTTCAATAATACGTTCCAGTGTTTCGATATCAATCGTTGCCTGTTTCTTGCGATTACGGAACAGGGTGGAGTTATCCAAGGCCTCGGACGCACAGCCGACGCGGATTGAGTTGTGTTCGTCCCCTTCGGCAATATTCAGCCATTCACGACGGACATCTTCGGTGCTGGTCAGCATTTTCACCAACTGACACCCACCATCAGACATAGGTACAACCTGACCCACACGGCAAGAATGTCCACCGATAAGACCGGTAGAACATGACTTTTGCGTATTTGTTTTAATACAAGCACCATCAGTGGTGACTGACTTTCCATTCTGGCAGTTCTGGGTGGTATAATGCATGACCTGACCCTCGCTGCACATATACTGGGCCCACGCGTTACATGTGCCGTTCAACATCATGTAAATATCGGAAATATCAACACCAACCGACTGTGCCAGAATCAAGGCATCATAAACCTCGTCCAATACGGCATTATACGGTTCAAAGAAATTCATTGCGCGTTGTTTGAACGCCTTGACCCGATGCGGGCCGGTGCAATTATTGCCAGACGCATCACACCCAGCGTATGTAAAGGCATCTTGCATTGTGCTCTTTAACGTCTTCATCTGGGTTTCAGAATTTTCAATTTTTTCGTAAATCTGGCCAGTAATTTGTTCACGCGCCAATGTGTCCGCCGACACACCCGCCGCGGCCGCCGCATTTTGCGCCGCCGTCAGACCATTGTCGGGCGCAGCGTCCGCGTCATCAGACGCAGATGACGCCGCAGGTTGCGCGGCGGATTGCGCCGCCGCCAGTTGTTCCTGTTGCTGGGCCAGTGCACTCTGTAATTGTGCGACCGTTTCGGCGTTTTGCTGGGCCATTGTTTGCTGCATCTGTTGCATCTGGGCCTGCATCGCCTGTAACTGTTGGGCGTTTTGTTGTGCCACCGCATTTGCCGCGGCCGTTTGCGCCGCCGCGTTTTGGGCGTTTACCTTGGCCGTGGAATTGGCGACCAGTTGCGCCGCAATGTACGAAACCAAATCGCTGCCGTATTGCTGGCATGCCTCGTTCGAACGGACGCATCCATCAACAATAGACGTTGCAACCGTCATATCGGTACAGCCGCCCGATGCACATTTCGGCTGGGCACAGCGCAGGACAATCGCGTTGCAATTACCGAAATCCGCGGAGGCCGCATCGCCCGATGTGGCAGCACGGCTGTTCATCAATGTATTCCAAGTGTTATTGTTCACCGCCCCAGAATTGCCGTTATACGCGGTCAAATTATTACCACGGGTTGATGCAACAACGGCCAACGCCGTGTCCGCAGACACCAGCGACAAGGCCACCAACAAAAATCTTGCTATGGGTTTCATACTCTCTCTGTTATGCGTAATTTTAACATAAAAACCACGCACTGGAAAGATAAAAAACACATTTGGGTGCAATTTTTGCCGCGCTTCAAACATTGTTGACAAAATAATATTTTTGTATATTATATAAAGCATGATTATTTCAAATGGTATTCTTTTATCGGTATCAGACGATGATTTAACCGCAGACGGCGCGTTGTGCGTGCCGGACGGCGTTCGCCGTGTTGGTGCGCGCGTGGGATGCGATATGCCGCGTATGCGCGCACTGGCATTGCCCGATACATTAAAAGCCATTGGCAACGGGGCGTTTTGCTATAACCACAATTTGGAATCGATAAAATTTGGCGAGGGCATCAAAAAAATTCCCAGTGGCGTATTGGTCGGGGGCAGTTTTTTGCGCACGATTACGATACCACGCACGTGGACATGCTTGGACAATACGGTTGAGCACATGCTGGCGGACAAATGTACCGTTGTGCGCAACATGGGCAATGATACATTGCAAACATTTCCGTTATTTCGGCATGGAGACAAATTCTTTTATGAAAAATCGCGACGTGTGATTTGTGGTATTACCGTACATGATTTGTTATTGCCACGTTTTGACGATAACGGCATATCTGGCGCGACGCGCGTGGCGGTGCACACCGACCGCAATACGTTTATCGAACCGACGCTGGACGCGGCGATTGATGACGCACGGCGCAAGAAAATCATGAACGATTTTCAATACGCCATGTGGAAATTCAAGGTTCAACGCATTAAAAAGACCAAATTCGACGAAGATATTGACGATGTAATTCTGGGGGCGGCGTACAGAACACTGCATGGCCAGCCGCACGCCAATGCCGCGACACGCGCAACGATGCGCGGATGGGCCGACCGCATTCCGCAAATGTTCGCCGACATTATGGCATTTATAAAAAAATACCCGTTGCGACGCGATCTGTATGAATTACAAGGGATTGATTTTGATAAAATGATGCAAATTGTTGCACCATCGGCGCGCGGAACAATGAAAAAATCTGCGACACGCCGGTTAAAGCACGCGCCCGTTGATGCCAACGAAATGGACGCAATGGCATTGGCAGGATATCAAAACCCAGGGTCATTTCCATACGAATGGTTGCAACAGATTCCGCGTGATAAACGCGGGGCGACAACCGCGCGCATGCACAAATTATTCAAAAATGCCGCGATTAAATCGTACTGTGCCGACACGCCGGACGCATGTGACCGCATGATGCCCGCCATGAACGATTTGGAACGCAAACTGTCGCGCGCGCTGAAACAGCCGGTTGATATTCTGTATGTTGGGGGTGGATGTTTTGGCAAAACACACATGATTTTTGTTGGTAATGCGCCGGCATATATTCTGAAAACATATCACAGTGATTGTGAATACGGATTCTTTGCAGCGTGGGCGCACGATACCGAATTGCAAAATTCATTCTTGCTGTCGGGGCGCAAGTATCATGGCGACGTGCACTGGCGTCAAATTGAAACCGCGGGAATCAGTGTTCAACGTGGCGAACGGTATTTGATATGCAAACTGGCCGAAGGGCCACACAACATCGTGCCAGATGCGCCATACGAACATTTCAAGTGGTATAACCTGCGCGATCATTCTGATAATTGTATTGGGAACACGTTGGTGGACTGTGGTGCGCTGGAGGTTCTGCCAAATTTCCAAACCCAGCCATACATGCGCAAGATTATCAACACGGTTCTGTATCGGCCATTTAACGAACTGAATATGATACAGAAAAAATATAATTCCGAACAAATTCGTACGGCGGTTGATTTTATGAATGCCCGTATGACACACGACACCATAAAACGCGATGAAATCTGCCGCAAATTACAGTTTTTGTCACAGCATGTAAAGTGATGCCACAAAATTAAAAACGCCCCGCGTGGGGCGTTTTTTATTACTCAATGCTGGTGGTAATGATATCACCGTATGTGCCGGCCTCGTCCCCGCCAACATAGCAACTGATATGTTTACCAACGCTGTTCATCCATTCGTTGTACGCGGCCTTTTGCGCGGCGTCCATGTTCGAATCCTGAATGTCGCGTGTCGCGCGATTCAACAGGAACGCACCCGCCGTACCAACAGCCACCGCACCAACGGTTGAACCAATCCATGTCTTGCTCTGAGCATTGGACTTGTTACCAGATGTGCTGGCCAAATCCGCCTGAGATTGACATGCGTTGCTCAAACGATCCAACGCGGTGTTGTATGCATCGCATTTCGCCTTGTTATCTTTACCTGTCTCATCCTTACCAGTACAACTATCCCCCAGCGCTTGAAATGCTGACGAAACCGAGTTTTGAATTTCACTATCAACATCCAACTGTTCCGCAAATTTGATTGCTATATTTGCGAAGTTTTCGTATGTCGATTTGTCAAATTCAGCGTCCATTTTCTTTATCTTGGCATCATCTGCATATTGCTTGCAGAATTTGAGTGCTTTTTTAGATGTGTCTTGGTTATCAGAAACCTTGTTCAGGCCGGTCAGTTTGCCAAATGCAGAACCATCTTGCAAACCTGCCCCCAGATATGCGCCACCAACCGTGCCACCCAACGCGCCCAGCACCGTCATCCATGTGCGGGTACGTTTCTGGGACGCTTCTTTGTCTGCGGTTGCGTCATCAGCAACGGCGTTGGCGATTTCTTCCAATTCGGAATTTGGAATCCAACTGCCGCATGTGAAACTGTCGCCGACGGCAAAGTATGCGGTTGACCAATTTGTGCCGTTCTGCAATTTTTCCTGAATGCGTTTGTCATCAGATTGCAGTGTTACGCGCACGCGGCAGAACGAACCATACAAATCGTTGCTGGCCGTGAACTGGTTTGCCTTCAGACCATTGACAGTGTATGTCTTGGGCACTTTGGTGGATTTCAATTTAACCCACATGTATGTGCCACCTGTGTCCTTGGCACCCATGATGCCGCCCTGATTGCTGGACAGACACATGTTCTGTTCCTTGGTCAATTTGGCATTGTATTTTGCCTGTGCTTCTTTTTCGATGTCATAAATCAAATCTTTGAACAAAGACGATGCCGCCTGTGTTTGCAGATATGTTGTGTATGAAACCATAACTGGTGTGTCATACACATTGCCGTTTTCATCAACGGTGTTGCAAACGCCTTGGTCGCCGTTGCTGGCCGTGCAGATGGCATTGCCATTTTCATCGTATGACTGGACATTTTCTGTGTCCGCGGTCACAGATGTTGCACCGCCCGCATCAATCCAGCCACCACGTACAGACGTTGCATCAGCCCATGCACCCGTGCCGGATTTGTTCTGAATCTTTAATTTATTCTGTTCGATTGCCAAGTGCTGTTCACACACAGATGCGTTCTTGACCGTGTCCAAGCACAATCCCAGTACAACTGTGTAATCCAATACACCGCCAACCTTGTTCATTGATTTATCAAATGAACTGTCGCCTGTGCTGGTCAGGTTGGAATAGATATCTGTACGATTACGATAGCAATTTACGTAATCAGAACCGCACATTGCCTTGACACAACTGGTTGCGACGGACTGGCACTGCTTTTTCATTTGGGCAATGGCCGCATCGCTGTAAGTGTTCGCCAATGTTGCATTCAGGGACGCAATCACACCGATTGGATCGTTGCCGCCCGCTTCGTATTCTGGGAACAATGTATCAAATGCATCGGCATTGATATACGCATATGAATATGTGCCGGTTGTATTTGGATTTGCCGCCGCATATTTGCAATACAGGTCGGTGTTCACAACCGCCGCGCAACCGGTCTTGATTTCATCATAGCTGACCGAATTGTTGATGGATTTGTCGGTTGCACCGTATACCTGTGAATAGCATGCCGCGCCGTTGCCACCGCCACATACGCGCATTGCGCATGTTTTGATTGTGTCAACGCACTTTTGCTTTGCACGGGTATCAAATTTTTCAACCAAATCCGTGATTTTCGCCTTCATCGCGGTGTTCATGCGCGCAGCATACGCTTCGTCATAAACTTCTTCCTGATTATCGGCATCTTTTAACTGGGATGCGGTTGGCATTGCACCATTGCCCAAGAATGTGGCATAGCAATATTTATTTGCACCAACGGTGTCCAAGCAAGAATTTTTGATATATGCCGCAATGGCAGATGTGCTGACCGTGTCGGCAACAGTCGTTGTTGCGCCCGTTGTTGCGTCGGCATCGCCACTGTTGATACCATCAACCAGCACAGTCGTCTGGATCGATGCGTTTTCATAGCATTTGTATGGGTTTGTCGCACATGCGTTCAAGATACATTGATCAACAACCTTGTAACATGTGGACACGGCGTTGATTGCCGCCAGTGCCGCCCCCTCTGATATCATCTGACCGATACGGCTGGTTGCCGCAGGGGTTGTTGTGGTCGTTGTTGAACCAAACAGTTCGATTTTACCATCGGACTGGCAACGCGCCAATGTGGAATCGCAGAATACCATCTGCTTTTTGAACTCGGCATTTGTAGTGCACAATTCAAAGTCCGCACCACAAACGTTTTCTTTCTTTAAGCATGACGTATAACGTTTAACACAGTTTGATGTGTCGTATTTATTAGAAATTGCCGCACCAACAATCAACTGGCCCAAAACACTGCCGTCGGTGGGGTATGTGTAATCTGTAACCTCGCCATACGTGTTCTTGGATGCGACATTGGACAGTGCGGTTGTGTTTGACGTACCGAACAAACTGGTAATCCCAGACGCGCTGCATTGTGCCAATGTGGACAGGCATTGTGGCATTTTCGCGTGGAACAGAACCTTGGTCGTGCATTCTTCGAATCCGCTGCCGCAGGCATCGGCCCCCTTGATACAAGAGGTGTATGCATCGATACATTCGGCGTTCGCCAACAAATTCGACGCCGTCGTTGATGACGTTGTTGTGCCAGTCACATATGTCGACATTGTCGGCATACGACGCGCCGCATTACCCATCACACTGGGGCGTGCAGTTGCCGCATATGCCGCGGGCAAGCATGCCAAAATCGCCACAAAACTGATAGATTTTTTCAGTAAAAACATTCTGTCCACTCCATTATTTATGGTTTAGTATATCATAAAATCCCACATTGATAAAGAAAAAACTAAGAAATCACAGGCAAAAATGACGGGGGCGATGTGCCCCCGAATTTGTTTTTAACCGATATCGTCCAAAATGCATTTCAGTGCTTCCATATCGTCCGGCAGATGCGATTTGAAATGCACACGTTCGCCCGTGGTCGGGTGATTAAATTCTAAATATTCGGCATGCAGCATTTGACCATTATGGTCATGCAGAAATTCCAGCAAATCTGGGTCGCGGGTACTGGCCAGACGCCCCGATGCGCGGCCGTAAACCGGATCGCACAAGACCGGAAATCCATGTGCCGACAGGTGAACACGTATCTGGTGCGTGCGGCCGGTCAACAAATTGCACCGAAACGCCGATACGCCCGCGCGTGGCCATACCGACATAACATTTACCTGTGTATGTGCGGGCTTGCCCCCAGATTTTACCATTGTCATTTTCTGGCGATTACGTGATGAACGGGCAATGTTACCGATGATGTCTGCACCCTCCCAATTAGGGACGCCCCACACGAATGCGACATAGCGGCGCACCAAATCGTGGCTTGAAAATGTTTTGACCAGTGCGCGAAACGCCGCATCTGATTTGGCAAACACCATAACGCCACTGGTATCTTTGTCCAAGCGGTGCACGACCCCAGGGCGCGTTTCCCCACCCAACGCCGACAGATGACAATGCGCCAGCACGTTTTGAACCAATGTGCCGGTCTTGTTCCCCGCAGATGGGTACATAACAACCCCGCGCGGCTTGTCAATGACGATGATATCGTCATCCTCGTAAATAATATTCAAATCAAAGTCCGACGAAATGTTATCGGCGGCAACGTCTGATTTTGGGGCGGGAATATCAACCGTTATTGTGTCACCCGCACGCAGGCGCGTCGCCGCACGGGCATCGGCCCCGTTTAACAAAATCTTGAAACGCTGAATTTCACTGCGTGAAAACTCGGGCATCTGGTCGGCCAAGAATTTGTCCAAACGCGCGCCCACGCCATCATCAGCAACTGTAAAAGAACGAATATCAGACATCAAAAACCTATTTATATTCTGACCAATCACGACCACGGGTGCAACGCGACAAATCAACGGTCAATTCGCGCGCATCGGCGGTGACCGGACACGTCAGCATGCCCGTACTGACCGATTGGTCGGCATCGCGCGTGGCATTACGATATGTAAATTTAATTTCGGTTGGTGGGTATACACATGCGATTTGCAATGTGCCGTCGCTTGCGCCATTTGGGCCCAGCCATACGCGCACACCATACCCCAATCCATAGCATGGGAACCCGTCTAAGTAATACAAGACCAAACCAGAACGTCCAACCAACGACTTATCAATCTGAAACCGCCCCGTGTATTGGTGCAGGGTCAGACCGGTCAGGCCCTCCCAATCTGTGCTGGTGGAAAAAACACTGACGCGGGTGACGGTTGGCGTGTCATCGGCGTGCGACGGCCCCATCAGCATAATTGCGGCAATCAATGCCAGCGCAAATTTCTTCATTTCTTTGTCCCCATGTTTGCCAATTCCGCAGACACACGTTTAACCCCCATTGCCGAACCCGACAATGTGTGCGAAAACTGAACCTGAGTCCCAGCGTCCAGCAACGTTGCCGATGGCATAAATTTCTGTTGCATTATGATATTGCCATTGGCATCACGTGCCGTAATAATCAAATCAGGCACACCATAGATTTCATCAGACACATTTTGCACCGTACCATCAACCACCAATCGTGGCATGCCGCCCGTGTCCGTGGTTGTGCGCACCGATGTAACATGTGCGACCAATGGGGCGGTGTTGGCACTCTCTATCTTTTGACGTGTGATGACCGCAACCGTGAACACAATCGCCGACAACAACGCACACAGTGCCGCAAAGAACATCATTGATGCCCCACGATTATTACTGCGCGCAGGTGTCCAAGTGTTACCACAAACCGCACACTTTACCGCGCCGCCACGCAGGGACGGGACGGAATATTCTGTCTGACAAAAATCACATTTTATTTTCATGATTCCACTTATACCACATATTATTCCAAATTCAACAGGCGATATTTCGCACGAACACGTGTCTGGATTTCAGACAATGCATTCATAAAATCCGCGACCGTCGCGTTCTGGTTTGTGGCAACGGTTGCAAATAACTGGTACGACACCGTGTCACCACGCGTATCACGTGCCGCGACCGACGCCATGCGGTTCAAATCCAACAATGTCATGTCCGACATATTGGCCGCGCCACTGTTTACATTCCAATAATACGCAGGATTCACAGAATCTTCTATCATATTACTGACGACCAATTTGGGCGTGATTGAACCGGTAAATCCGACCGTTACATACACAGCGGTAATACGGCCCGACGTCATGTCCACAGAATCCGTGACACGCAGCAATGCGATTTTTTCGCTGTCACTGATGGACAATCCCCCCAATGTCAAATTAGACACCCACAGGTCACCGACATTAAAACTGGAAAACTTGCCCACGTCCGCCAATTTGAATGTGCCCGCAACGTTCAATGTGCGCGAATCCGCCGACATAGTCCCCGACACCGTTGCATTTTTTATACCGAATGCGCCGTCCAATGTCGGACGTGTTTGGTATATCAAACTGGAAACCGCCGCACGCCCCAATGTTAAATTACCAGACAGCGCGACCGACGATGCGTCCAAGAATGCCATATCGGTAATATTATGTCCGCCCAGATTCAGCCCCGCCTGCATTGTTGCATCACTGGCATTGTCCGATGGCACACGCCACAGGTACAGTGCATTATCCAGATTCACCGATGTTGTTGCTACAATTCCATTTGTTGCAACAATCCCCATATCTATATTATCGGCACGCGATGTGCCAAATGCGCCATATGTACGCGCATTGTCCACAAACCCCAGTTGCCCCGCCCCAGTTGCGACAATTTCACGTGTGCGCAGTGGCGTGATATCGGCGTCTGACATAACCACAACACCCTGCAATGTGGATTTGCCGCGCACGTCATTTGATTTCAAAACGCGCAGTTGATAATCACGGCCATTGTCCATCAAATTTGTATTCAGACCATAATCCGCCAAATCCGCCATTTCCAGACGCGTGATATTTTTCCCAACTGTTTCCAGCAACTTTTCACGGTTGTCAACGATATAGCGTTCCAATGCGTCCTGAATGTTTTCCATTTCGCGGGCGATGACAATATTTTCGGCACGACGAACCGCACGTGTTTGATACTGGAACAAAAACGGAATTATCAATGCCGCCAGCGCAACCGACAACAGCAATTCAACCAGCGTGCCACCACGTGACGCATTTGATGCAGAAAAGATACGCAATGACGTTTTCATTACTTTGAAACCTCTTGGGGTGTTGCGGATTTCCAATCACTTTGCATTATTGCACTAAATTCCGATGCCTTGGGCGCAGCAGGCAATGCAGCGCGTGTCAATGTCAATTTAGAAAATGTTGGTGCTTTTGTATTTGGAAATGTCCAATTACCCAACTTTAACGGTGCATTTGTTGACATCAGCAATTCACCCGATACGGTCAGGCCAAAATTTTCATAGAACACGATTTCTTCGGCAGAAACGTATGGGGTTTTTACGGAATTTGCACTGATGCCGATAAATCCGCTGATTGTTCGCGCGGTATCTGATTTCAAGACCAAATCGCGCGCGACATTTACGGACTTGGTAATTTTCGCGCGGTCAGTTACGATGCGACCATTGGTTATGTATGCCGCGCCATTCATACTGTCCGCGTTGATTGTTCTGAATCCGGAAATATCACCCGTCACACGCATAGAATTGATTTTCACGCCCGCGCCATCAACATTTGCGCCACGACGGAAATATGCGGTGTTTGCCGTCATATCATCAATACCCGCAAATACCGCCGACATATTTTTAACCCGCGCGGACACGCCCGACAGTGCGTCAACATTGTATATATTGTTACCGCCCATATTCAAATCGCGCAACATGGTGTTCAGGTTTTCTTCGTCTGATGCCGTACGGTGCAGGTACTTTGTTGTGTCCTGTCCCGCAACATCGCGCGACACACGATATACCAGCAACCCTTCGTGAAAATCCGGTGCAGACACCGCCCAATTTGCGCCATACGCCACACCATCGGGCGACACAATCGCGGCATCCGCGCCAACATGGCGGGCGATACGATTTGCGTCCAGTTTATTGTCTGCAATATCAAACGCCAAATACACGTCGGTAATCGTTGCACCACGAACAGAATACTTGTCAATAAATCCCGCCGATATGGATGGCGATATTTGCGCCAGTTCATCGTCCGATAATTTAATCTGAACCGTGTCGGGCCAGCGGTCTTGGTTCGTACGGACATAGTTCAATGTGATATCGCGCAATTCCATAATCTGGCGCGCAATCGCCATATCGCGCAGGTTTGACGTTGTTTCCGTAATTTGGGAATACAGTACGGGCGCAGCAATCGCAACGATTGCCATGGACAAGATAACCTCTGTCAAACTGGTGCCGCGGGCGGCGTGCGATGAAAATATACGCGATTTAATCACAGTTACTGCCCCCGTTTAACATACATTGTTTGATATCAATACGCTGTTCCAAGCGTTGCCAAAAATAATACTGGCAAATTATATATTGAGATAATGATTTTGCATTATAAGAACCGTCCAAATCAGCAATCAATGTCTTGCACGCAACCGTTGTGTTGTTTGATTCAGATGGCGATTTCAATGGCGCAATCGTGTCATTGTTTATTGTGCTGACAAATGCGTCCGGCAATATGGACGTGCCGGCGGGGCGAATGTCCAATATGACCGAACCCGTTTCACCATCGGACAACGCGTCGGACGTTTGGTCGCGCATGGTGATATTTGATGTGGCGATTGACGCAACGCTGATACCACTGTATGACGAATAACTCAGTGAATCTTCGTCAATATAAACATCTTGGCCACGGGCGGCGTTCAAGAATGAATTGATTTCCAATCGTTCAACACTGAAATTTATCTTGTCACTGACCACGTTGCCACGCACGTACCAATTCGCAGGGCCGGTAAAACTGGTGCGGCCCGCCGTCATTGCAAAATCGTATACCGACGCGGTATTTGCGTTAAATGTTCCCGCATCGCCAAACGCCGCAACCGTGCGCGCATCAATAGAATCAACCGACAACGCACCACGTGTCAGCGACAATGCAGATTCACCGTCCGGACTTTGGAATACCGCCCTGTCCGCGGTGGCGTTTTTAATGGAATTTTTGGACTTGCGTCCGTTTTCCGTCCCCGTCAGCGACAATGTGGCAATTTCGCCCGTGTCAAAACCCGCACGATTGGCAACAATACTGCCCACGCCATTTAATGAATTACCATTCATTTCCAAATTGGCCAAGAATGCCCCCGCGTCCAAATCCGTATCATTACGACGCACAACGTCCGAATATGCATCATCCAGCGCAATCGCCACCACCAGTGCATCATCGTCTGTTGCCGCATAGAATCCAATACGACGTACCAGTTCCGCCATCTGAATCCCCGACAGGTTTCCGCCCGTCATTTTCAAATACGCCGATACCTGAGTGGAATCCTTGTCAATGACCAGTGCGATATTTTGGCCCAGTGCGGTTTGCGGTCTGAATCCCAATGGCAAACCGTATGGTTCAAGCAAATCTGTGAATTGCGTACCCGTCACCACCGTTTCGTTATATGGCAATGCAGATGCATTTTCGCGAATAAATATGCGCGCTGCCGCCGCGGCATTATCAATCTGGCGCGTGGTGGAATACATCTGGGCGGCCATATCGCGTGATGCCAAACGCGATGCGAAAAACGGCATGAACGCAAAGATACACGTCAACGCCAACAATGCCTGTAATAAAAAATTTCCGCTTTGATTTCGTGGCAAGTGAATATGCCCCCTCCTACATACCGAACAGAATAGCAACTGAAAAAAAATATTGCAATCAGTTTTAAGATGATTTAACATCAGTTTTGTTTAGAGAGTTGGCGACAAAAATCGCCGGAAATAATTTCCTTTTGAAACAACAGAAACAAAATGCAAAACAAGAAAAACCAATCGTCTGTCGGGCTGATGATTCAGCGTTGCCATAAATGGCGTCAAAAAAGAAAACAGTATATTGATCAGGCACGTCAAACAGCCGACGAAATTGAACGTGAACGCCTGTTACAGGCCGCAGAACACTATGGCCGTATTGTCGCCGCAGAACAGGGTAAGATTGATTCCACACGCACCCCCGCGGACAAGGTTTCAGTACCAGAGGTTGACACAGAATCTGATGATACAAACACATCGGACGAGGTTGAAGCCCCACTGCCTGATTTCATATTAAATTGACACGAAATCTTATTCTAAATTTTGTTGAAATTTGACTGTGTTTTGCTATCCTGCGAACAAAAGGAAGTTTGGCATGGACAGCAATTACACAGTTTTAGCACGCAAATACCGCAGTCAAGATTTTCAATCACTGATTGGTCAAGATGTTTTGGTCAAAACACTGACCACCGCAATCAATACCGGACGCATTGCACATGCGTATATTTTTACTGGCATTCGCGGGACTGGGAAAACCAGTACGGCGCGTATTTTGGCCAAGGCATTAAACTGTCTGTCATCGGACGGGCCGACCGCAACACCATGTGGGGTATGCGAAAACTGTCGTGCGATTGCCGCCGGTCAACACATTGACGTTATGGAAATCGACGCAGCGTCACACACGGGCGTTGACAATATGCGTGATATTTTGGACGCGGCGCAATATCGTCCAACCAATGGCCGGTACAAGGTTTATATTATCGACGAAGTTCATATGCTGTCGACATCGGCGTTTAACGCGTTGTTAAAGACACTGGAAGAACCACCAGCACACGTTATCTTTATTTTGGCAACCACCGAAATTCGCAAAGTGCCCGTGACCATTCTGTCACGATGCCAGCGTTTTGATTTGGCACGCGTGCCGGTTGAAACACTGAAAAAGCATTTTGCATGGATTGCATCGCAGGAAAAAATCGAATTATCTGATGCGGCAAACGAATTATTGGCACGCGCCGCCGACGGGTCGGTTCGTGATGGATTGTCGTTGCTGGATCAGGCGATTGCACAAACGGGTGGTCATGTTGACGAAGCGGCCGTGTTGGCAATGCTGAAACGCGCAGACAGCGGGGTTGTTGTTGATCTGATGAATACGGTATTGTCGGGCGATACCGCCGCCGCATTGGAAAAGGTTGACCAGATTTACACCAATGGCGCGGATTTATCAATGCTGTTGACCGACATGATGGAATGGACACACTGGGCAACGCGTATGCACCCCGCCCTGCACGCGGGCGACGTCACAACATCGCCGTACACAATGGATCAGCGCGAACAGATTCAAAAAATCAACGAACGCATTTCGTTAAACACCCTGTCCCGTATATGGCAGGTTATGGTTGCGGCCGTGTCTGAATTACAGGCGTCTGATAATCAAAAGCAATGTTTTGATATGCTGATTGTACGTTTGATGCATATTGCCGATATGCCATCTGTGAATGAAATTCTGAAACGTCAACAGATGGAACGCGCCAGTGCGCCCGCCGCCGCACCGATCGCCACACCCGCACCCGCGGCAGCAGAGCCAAAGTTTCTGAAAATCACATCGGCAGACACGCTGCGTGATGAATTGAAGAAATCCAAAGAAATTATGCTGCATGCGTATTTTGATAATAATATAGAGGTTGTCGATTTTACCGATGGGACAATCAAATATTTTGACCGCGGCAACGACGAAACATTCGCATCAAAACTGGCCATGTGGTTACAAGATAAGACGGGGCACGCGTGGACACTTTCGCGCGAGGCGGAATCGCATCACGTTCAAACGGCCGCCGAACAAAATCAAATGGCGTTGGAATCTGACCCATTGGTGGCCAGCGCAATGGACTTGTTCGAAGGTGCACAAATCGTTGGTTCGAAATAAATCACGTAATTCGGGGGGAATGCATGAAAACAGAATCTGGACGTTCATTGATAGAGGTTATTGGGGTACTGGCCATTGCCGGTATTATGACCGCCGCCACATGGCAGGTTGCCAGTGCGGTTCGCAACAATATGCGTCGCACAACCGCAAATCAGGTTCTGCAACAGATTGCCCGCGACACAAAATTATTGCTGCAAATGCGCGGGGACTATACCGGCGTATCGGTTGACTATTTGATAAAAGAAGGCGCGTTAAAGAATGATGCCGCACCGATTGGTGGGGACGCGTGGTCTGTTACATCGTCGACGGACGGAACGTCGTTTTCAATCAATTTGGTTGAACTGACGCAATCGGAATGTGAATATTTTTCAACCGCCGCGCCATCGTGGGCAACATCGATTATGGTAAATGGTTCAACATATGACCCAGACACCAGATGTTTTTCATCATCAACAAATCAGGTTTCATTTATCGTTGAATAGCGTAACAAAAATCTTTGCGGGATTGTACATAATAACATTGTGCGGTTGCATGACGTATCACAGTCCCAATCGCAGTCAGTGGCCACTGTACCTGCGCGGGGCCAGTTTTACTGACATGACCGAACCTGCGCGCATTGCAAAACGCCCCGTGTATTTGGGGTCGGGCGGTAAACTGATTTCAAACGAAACATTACCAAACAGTGCCGAATACGGGGACAAGGTTGCAAATGACAATGCCGCCGCGGTGCAATATATGGCAAACGTAGAATACACACTGTATGACGCGTTGCGCAAATCTGGCATTTCGGTTCAGCGTGCGGGCACGGACGTTGTTGTAATTCTGGTACGCGATGCGATTATGGAATTAAATGCGCCGGAAATTTCGGCGACGGGCGATGACACGTTGCGTACGATTGCAAAAATATTGAATAAATATGACGCAACATTTATTGAAATTGCGGGCTATACCGACGCAATGGATGCGACATCTGCGCATGCGCTGTCAATGGATATGGCGCAACGCGTTGGTGTGCATTTGGCCCAGCATGATATAAATACCGCGCGCATGTTTATTGTTGCGCGCGGTGCATCGCGGCCGATTGCCGCCCAAGATGACATCGGTCGCCTGACAAATCGTCGTGTCGAAATTCGTATTGTTCCGGCACGATAAATTATCGGACAAGTTTCCCTTTTCATTTGAAAATTTTGTTGCTATACTGCGACCAGAACAATTTAACAAAGGAAGGTTATCATGGCAAACACACCTAAAACACCGGTAAATCCATCGGCAAAAAAATACGCACGTACTGGTATCATCGCGGCAATCGTTATTGTCATTGCGGTACTGGGGGCATTTGGCCTGCGCGCACTGCATAAAACAGGCGACGCCACAACAATCAGCGGCGCATCCGTTTCAGAATCGGTTGAATCTGTCAGCACAGATGCCGCACGCGGTGCCGATTTGCGCATTGCAATCATTCGTATGGACGCAATCCAAACAGATGCCAAGGCACTGAAAGCATTGCGCGAACAGAAAGAATCATATGAATCCAAATTGCGTGATGAATTGACCAAAGACCAGAAAGCACTGGAAAAAGAAAAGACAGAAATCGAAAAGTCACAGGACATTCTGTCGCGCGAGGCATTGCAACGTCGCGTTGTTGACTATCAAAACCGCGTTGCGAAATTGCAGCGTGATTTGTCCGAACGTGCACAGAGCATCGAAGTTGCATATCAGAAAGCGTTGAACGAAATCCAGACAAAACACCTTGACCCTGTGGTTGACGCGATTATTGCAAAAAAGAATCTGTCATTGGTAATTGATGGTCGTTTTGCCCGTACGGGTAAAGATGTCACAAATCTGGACATCACAGACGAAGTTGTCAAAGCATTGGACAAAAAAGTGTCCAAGATAAAAATGGAAACACCGAAAGGGTTCTAAAATAAAAACGCCGGCAAATGCCGGTGTTTTTTTATAAAGTTCAAACACCAAAGTTCAAATAATGTGTGCGCCAAATGGCGCACTACTTTATTCATTTGAACTTTGAACTCTGAACTTTTAACTCTGTTATTTTAAGATTGCACTTTGCTGGATTTTACGTATAATCGCGGTATGTTAAATTTAATCAGATCTTTGCTGGCACCGGCAGCAAACAAAACAACAGCCGGTCAGTTGGCCGAAAAATTCGGCTTGGAATTACGTGGTGACCCAAATGCCATCGTGCGTGGCGTTGCGCCGATTGCTGATGCACGCGCAGGCCAGTTGGCATTCTATTCCACAGAACGCAACAGCGCGGCATTCAAAATATTACCGATTGAGGTATTAAAGAACACGCGCGCAACCGTTATTCTGGTTCAGCCAGAACAGGCAGAATTTGCCCCAGCAGGTGCGACACTGTTGGTGACACCATCGCCACGTGGAAATATCGTAAAAATCTTGGGCGAAATTTATCGTGAAAAGCCACGATTTGGCATCAGCCGTGATGCTATTGTTGAACGTGGTGTATTCTTCCGTAATCGTCGCAGCACGTATGTCGGACAATTTGCAACGATTGAACGCGGCGCGGTTATTGAACCAGATGTGAAAATATACCCCTATGCATATATTGGACGCAATGTTACACTGGGGCGTGGAACGATTGTCCAGACCGGTGCACACATTGAAAACGCCACCATTGGGGCGGAATGCGTCATCAATTCTGGGGCGGTAATTGGCAAAGATGGATTTGGTTACACCCGTCAAAATGGGCATAACATTTTCATTCCGCATGTTGGCCGCGTTGTTCTGGGCGACCGCGTGTCGGTTGGTTCAAACACATGCATTGACCGTGGTGCAATGACGGACACTGTTGTTGGCGACGGGACGAAAATTGATAATCTGTGCCAGATTGCACACGGTTGTGTAATTGGCAAGGAATGCTTTATTGCGGGTCAAACCGGTATGGCGGGCGGATGTGTGATTGGTGATCGCGCTCTGTTGGCCGGTCAGGTTGGATTGGCAAACGGTGTTCATATCGGCAATGATGCAGAGGTTGGCGCACACAGTGGCGTATTCCGCACGGTTGACGACGGAACGCGCGCTATGGGTTATCCCGCAGTCCCAGGTATGGAATTTTTCCGTCAATATGCATGGTTGAAAAAGCAGAGTAAAAATTAAAAATCCAGACGGAGGGGTGTGAAATGGTTATTGACGCCAAAGGCATAGAACAGGTTATTCCGCATCGTGGCAATATGCGTATGATTGACGAAATCCGCCAATATGATGAACACAGCGGGGTTGGCATTCACTATGTACGCAATGATGAATTTTGGTGTGCGGGACATTTTCCAGACAACCCAATTATGCCAGGGGTTTTACAGGTCGAAGCGTTGGCCCAAACCGCGTGTTTCATTGTTATGGCACGTCAAGGGTACAACGATGGGAAATCAATGGGCTATTTTACAACCATGGAACGCATCAAGTTCACGCACATGGTACGCCCAGGGGACGTATTGGAATTGCACGTTGAATTATTGATGCAGAAAATGTCGTTGCACAAATTCCACGGCACGGCGTATGTTGATGGTGTGCCGGTTGCCGATGCAACATTTACCGCAATATTACAACACAAAGACAACTGATAAAAAAAACGGACACAAAATTGTGTCCGTTTTTTTATTTATCTTCGAATGGATTTTCATCCTTGTGATATTCAATCACCACCGGCAGGTGTTCCCACTTTAATTCCGTGGCAATCCCGCGGCGCAGATAACGTGTGTATGATTCTGGAATATCAGACGCACCACCAACATTGATTGTAATCTTCATCGGGTGACGGCCCGTTTGACGCGCGAATTTAATCTTCATCGGGCGTTTCAGGCGCGACATCGGTGGCTGGCGCGTGGCGACCAATTTTTCAACAATGCGGTTTATCAAACTGGTTGGGACTTGTGACGATGAAATGTCCCACTGTTCATAAATACGACGGAACATATTCTGAACACCCATACCGGTTTCCGCAGACACCGCCAGAATCATTGGTTTGATAATCTGGTGAAATGAATTTGCAAATTGGTGTTTCAATTTCAGCAATTTTTCATCACGGATTTCTGGTTCAACCAAATCCCATTTATTCAGGGCGACACACAAAATCTTGCCCGCGTCATATACGCGCGCGGCAATCCCCAGTGCCTGATTTTCAATATTGCGGGTGGCGTCCACCATCAGGATTACCACGTCCGCCTTGTCAATCGCGTCCAGTGATTTCAATGCCGACAATGTTTCAACGTCATCGGTCACACCCGCCTTGCGACGCAGGCCGGCGGTATCCATCAGAATAATATCGCGGCCATAAAAGCGTGTTGGGATTTTAACCGTATCACGTGTAATGCCGGGGGCATCGCGCACAATTTGACGTTTCTCGCCCAAGACGCGATTTACAAATGTTGATTTACCAACGTTTGGTTGACCCAAAATTGCAATCTTTAATTTTTCGGTGGCGGGCTTATCATCGGCGACGGTGGCATCCGCGGCGTCGCGGGCGGTGGCAATTTTATCGACAAATTCATAAATTGCATCAAAGCCCATTTTATGTTCCGCCGAAATCGCCGTTGGCGCACCAAAGCCCAATTTATAAAAATCATTCACATCGGCCATACGGCGCGATGATTCACATTTATTTGCCAACAACAATACCGGCGCGCGCGTTTTACGACGAACCAAGCGCGCCCAATCCAAATCCGCGCCCGTAATTCCCGTGCGGCCATCAACGACGAATAATACCGCGTCTGATGCCGCGATTGCGTCCAATGCCATATTTGTCGAATCCGCGGCGATGCCGGTCTTGGCATTTTCCAGACCCGCGGTATCTGTAATCTGGTATGTGCGGTCGCGCATAGTGCCCGTCAAACTGTCGCGGGTAACCCCCGGACGGTCATGAACCAGCGCATCACGCGTACCGGTCAAACCGTTGAACAGTGTTGATTTGCCCGTGTTTGGGCGACCTGCGATAGTAATCTTAATCATAACTTTTTCCATTGATTTTTTATAATTATAAAGCAAAAATATAAATAATCAAATCGGGGGTGAAAAATGAAACAAAAACTTAAAAAATTCCTGACGCACCTGCGTGATATTGTTATAAAGCCAAAGCGTTATTTTACCAAAATTGTTGCCGACGGTAATATGGACGAATCCATGTTAAAAGCGTTTATTTATGGCCTGTTGGGTGGCATTTTGGTGCTGTGTTTGCGTCTGATTGGTGGCGCGACGGTTACATTGGGCGCGGTATTTACCGCCGTGGTGATTGTGCCTGTGCTGGCGGTGGCATTGCTGTTTGTGATGGGCGGTCTGATGATGTTGGTGTCGGAAATTACCGGTGGCGAACGCGATTGGGAAATCGCAATCAAGGGGTTGTCGTCGATATTCTTTATGTATCCGGTGATTTTGGTGTTGAACGCATTGGCGTTTAATTGCACATCAATTTGGATTATCAGTTTGCTGATTGATTTGTACGTGTTGTTCTTGTTCTATAACATTGCGTTGTATTGCATGCATGGGAAAAAGGCAAATGTGATTTTTGTTATTGCGGTGCTGACAATGTTTTTGGCCACCGTGTACGCGACCGATTACCGTATTGGATGGTTCATGTTAAAGAATGCCAGTGCGACATTGGCATGTGTAATGTGATAAAGACACAATAAAAAACGCGCCAATGGCGCGTTTTTTATTTCCCCTTACCATGTGGGGGCATGGTCACCTTCTTTGACGATGGGTTGTTCATCTTCCCATACGGACAGGCCGGTATTCACATCGGTCAATGTCAGTTGCAGGTAATATTCCACGCGCGTATCAACGTTCGAGAACCAACCAGATTTCAGTTTCATATTACGCTGTAACATTTTACCCGACAGTGACAAGTTTGGTGCAACCAATGTGCCCTTTTTGGCAATGGTGGACGCATCGTATTCGTCGTTACCACGGGTGGCACGTACCTGATGCGTTGTTTCATCTTCGGCGGCGTCACGTTCGTATTCAACCGCGGCGATGCCGTTTGCCTTGACCGATGCGGCGGACGCACCCAATGCATCGATTTGCGCGGATTTCATTTCAGCCGTGACGGGAACATAGCCAATTTCTGTCTTCTTTTTATTCTGGAAACCGGTTGTAACCTGTGCCGTGCCAGAATTTACCAATGTTGTGCGGATTTTCTTGACCAAGATATCGGTATCAAAACGCTGCATAGTGTCGTTTTCAACATCTGCGATGGCGATAACCGGATTTTTAACACGGGTAAATGCGCCACTGTCTATCATTGATTTGGTCATTTTTTCCGCGGCGTTTGTCCAATCGCGATATTCCAATTCCATAACGTTTTGCATTGTTGCAACGTCGCGCGTGTCATTCAAATCAACAACACGTGTTTCGCCACATGCGCACAGCGCGGCGCACAACGCAACAGGCATCAGTTTTTTCATACATTTTCCTTTTGGTTTGTTATTTTATCTTTATTGTTTTTACATCGGGTGTGCCACCTGTCAAACGAACATAGACCAGATAGTTTCCCGCCGATGGAATTTCAGCTGTTGCCACCAGATTACCACCGGATTTTATTTCTAGCAAGCCGGTTTTATCATTCGTCGTGCGCCATACCGATATACGTTGTGGCAATGTGGCCCAGGTGCGAACCTCTGCATTCGTGGTGGACAAAGTGTACATTGTGGCCAGCAATCCCATTAGTGGGGCGGAATCGCTGTCTGAATTATACAGTGCGGATTGCAAGGCGGCCTTGGACGTGGCAGACGCGAATGCTCGCAGAACCTCGTTCACGCGATATTGGGTGTATTCCGTCATAAACAATGCGTCAACATCGGCAAGGATTTGCGCGCCATCAACCATTGGCATTGGGGTGGTAAACATCGGCTGGGATACCGCCAACGATAATGTTGCTGGGCCGGACGAAAACACAACAAATGTGTCCATGCGATCTTCACGTAATTTTGGGGCAAATCCGTCTTCGATAAATACCCATATGGTGTTTTTTGGGGTGGTGCGGGCAGTGGCAGCACGCAAGTCCGATTTTATGTATTTATTGTCGCCCGCCATACCATCGGCACGTTGCAGGTACGTTTTGGCATCGGCAAAGTTCCCCGTATTCAGGAAATACAGCCCCGACAAGTACATCAATGCGGGATTCATAATATCACGAAACGCGTGCCACTGGGCATTTTCATTTTGCAGCCGCAATGCCAATTCGGAATTTTCAGTACTGTCGGATTGAATCTGTTTAACCAACGCGTCGTATTCGCGTGACATATCTTGCTGGCGGGCGTACGATTGATTGATAATCACGCGCGCGTCATCACGGTTTCCCAGTGCCAGCGCATTCCATAACTGGTAATACGACACAAACAGTGCGTCCGACATATACGGCCGATAATCATTGGCCAGATTACCACCCAGCAATGCCCCAACCTCGCGTCCTAAATCGCCAGAAGTCAGGTCGATGTTACGATGGTTAAATTCTTCGTATGCGGCGTCCGACGCGGCAAATTCGTTTGCGTGAAATAAACTGTCCGCGGTAATTAGCAATTCCAAATTATTCTGGGATTCTGGACTGTCACCCGACGAAAATTCGTTTGCCGTCGCGATGTAATTCCCATCAACATAGCCCGCGCGTACCGCGTCCAGTTGCGATTCCATTGTGGCGGCACATGCGCACAGCAAAAATGACAAAGATAATGCAATTATTCGGCGCATACGGATGACCGTTTATAATGTTTTGGTTTCGCCCGTCATTGGGTCATAGAACCGCGGTGCACCGGCATAGCCCAATGCCGCATGATGCGATGGGACTAAAAATTCAGGCAGCGGGCTGGATGCGCCCATTTTCATAAATCCGGACAGGCGCGGATCTTTCCATGCGGGTTGTTTGTCTGCCTCAATCGGGCGATGATACCACCCTTGGAATATCACCAGTTGTTTGTTATCCGCCAGCCGCATAATATCCATTGGCGTGTACAGTAATTCTTCGCTGGTGGATTCTTTGCCATCTTTGTCGGTCTTGATTTTCATCTTGTAACCCATCATGTCCGAAAAACGTTTTGCGGTATCGGGGTCATTTTGGCGTAACACAACCTTGGCCGCGGTGGTGGAAATGATGGTGGCGGCGGCATCTGCGCCATATTTTTCCTGAATCTGGTGCAAGTCCTGACCGATAATCAGGTATGACACCTGTTGACCACGGCCCAAATCCGGCCCTTGGATAACGGCGTCCAGTTTTTGCATCTTGGGCATTTCGTCCAGTACGAACAGCACCGGATACGGCCCCAGTTCACGCCCATCACGCATCTGCTTTGGCGCGTTTGCCAGCAAGAAATTCGTCATCAATTCAATAAAGATTGCCGTGATTGGATTCAATGCTTGCGCATCAACCATATTGATGGACAAATACACCGTCACAGGTTTAATTTTGCCATCACGCGGGTCAACCAGACCACGCAAATCCGAAAAGTGAAAGTCCGAATGGCTGGTACGGTTACGAACCGCCGAATTACGGAATATCGACAATCCCGCCAGAATGGTGGACAAGATAGATCCACGTTCCTTGTCAGGCGTGTTTGCCAACTGGGTCAATTCCAAAACACTGCGGTGGGCATATGAATAATGTCTGGCTTCGTCCACGGCTGCCATAAACAGGTCATGCATGGGATCTGCCATCATAACCATTTGGTCACCACCACGACGGCGTTCCTCTAAATCCGCGGCCATTGCGATTTGTGATGCGTTCAGCCAATCCAGAATCATGGAAAATGATGCCTCGCGTCCAATCCATGCGGGCGGAATATTTTCCCACGTGCCAACATGCACATAGTTCATTGCATTTAATTCGCCACGCTGTAATGCCGCCTGTGCCGCATATGCGTTTGTATCATTCATCATCGACAGGTAATAATCAGACAGCACCGCCGCATCATCGGCATCAAATGTGCCCGACGTCAGGCGCGCATAGAAATAATCGTCGGCCTTGGCACGTTCAACCTTGGAAATAATAAAGTGCACCAGACCGGCCAGACCGGCACGACCGGTATTACTCCAATGCGGGTCTTGGGTGTTTTCTTGAATCAAAACCTTGCACATAGAATCAACGTACAGGTCGCGTTGTTCCATATTTGCCGGCACGTGATCCGGTGACAGCGGATTCCACGATGGGTAATAAATGCCACGCGCGGGATCGTCCTGACCCGCCCAGTTCATAATGAACACCGGCCCAATCGTTGAACGATAACCAGACGATTTCTGGTACAATTCGGGTTTTGGGTCATTGATAATCATTGATATGTTATTGCATTCAAAAATTGTCGGGAAAACCACCCCTTGGGTTTTTCCAGTTCCCGGGGGCGCGACGCACAATGCCGACAGACATTCGTTCATCATCAATGGCTTTTTCTTGAAATAACCCAAAACCATCATGAACCCGCCCAGCAAGCCCATTTTCTCGATATCTTCCTTGGACGCCTTGTTTGATGATTTTTCGGCAAACTTATCCTTGCCATACGGGTTAAATTCATCAACCAATGTGTTGTCCGCCATCAGGTAATACGCGATAATCGGCAACAGCGGCGTGATGCACATAATGTCCGTACGCATCAGCGACCGTGACACCCATGCGGGAATTTCCGCAATTACGGACATACCGCCACTGGTCAACATGTTCATCAAATACACACGCGTCCACGTCAGTGACGCCGGTGACCAACCATACCGCCAGATATGTTCAATGATAAATGACAAACTGAATGCCACCGCACAGACCAACCAAATACCAACCGCCCAGCGCAGTGACCAAAAAATCTGCGCCATGGGGGTACGTTGGTGTTCCTTGTACGCGCTGGACTTGAATATATTCAGGCCCTTGGACGAACCACCAGCCGATAAAATCTTGAACTTAGCAACCATTGTGTTATGATTGTATCATATTTTTAACCGATTATAAATCAGGAATTGCTGGGAAATGAAAAATATTCCACGAATCTTTGCCGGAAATGATGTTGTGACGGGCGCACATGTGCCCGCGACGGCGGACGTGGCACATTACCTGATGCGTGTGATGCGTCGCCACGATTGCATTGTATTTGGCGGCGGGCGCGAATTTATGGCGACACTGTCGGATGATGGTAAATTCTTGGTCGTTGGCGCGCAGACATCACACGATGACCCATCGGGCAATGTCGTGTTATATTTTGCCCCGATAAAGCGTGTGGACGATTTAATCAATATGGCGACCCAGATGGGCGTTGCGGCGTTCCAGCCGGTTATTACCGAACGCACAACCGCGCACCACACAAACTGGAAACGTATGGAAAAGATAGCGACCGAGGCCGCCGAACAATCCAACCGTAACAGTGTACCCGTTATTTTGCCAGAGGTTAAATTTGCCGATTTGGATTTGTCGCATATGGTATTTGCCGATGAACGTGCGGCATACGGCAAACAAATCCCAGCGGCGGCAAAAACAGATAAAATCTTGGTCGGGCCCGAAGGGGGATTTTCAGACGCCGAATTTGCGGCATTGGACGCGGCGGGTGCGATTGGTATATCATTGGGCAAAACAATTTTGCGCGCCGAATTGGCGGCGGCAATCGCGGTGGGGCGCATAACTGAATGACGGTTCGCATTGCAAAATTTATCGCAGACACCGGTGCGGCATCACGCCGCGCAGCCGAAGATTTAATTGCATCGCGACGCGTTACGGTAAATGGCACTGTTATCGACACTCCGGTGTTCTTTGTGTCCGATGGCGACGTCGTTGCGATTGATGGCGTGCCCATTGGTGCGCGCGCGCAAACCGAACTGTACGCATTTCACAAACCACTAAACACAATGACAACCGCGCGTGACCCACGTGGCCGCAAAACAATATATGACGTGTTGCCAGACGAATATAAAAATCTGAAATACGTGGGACGTTTGGATTACAAGACAACGGGGTTGTTGCTGATGACAAATGATGGTGCGTTGGCGCGAAAACTGACATTGCCGTCATCGCATATTCCGCGCACGTATTTGGCAACGGTGAACACCAGTGACTTTTCAGGATTGGACGCGGCGCGACGTGGCATAACCGTTGATGGCGTGTCGTATCGCCCGATGCAAATTGATGTTTTGAAAAACGGCGAATTGCGCGTAACCGTGACCGAAGGCAAAAAGAACGAGGTTCGCATTGTCCTGCGCGCATGTGGCGCACCGGTGCGCAAATTGCACCGCGTATCATTTGGCAATATTGAATTGGGTAAATTACCCGTCGGCAAAATTCGCATTATTCCACAGAAAACAATTGACGCGTTGTTAAATTCTTTCTAATATTCTGGTATCAAACAGGAAGGGAGATTTTACAATGAAAAAACAATCCGCACCCAAGGCAGTCGCAAAGCGCACCACAACCACACGTCGCGCGAACAATGCACCAATCAAGGTTACGCCAATCGTACAAAATCAAAAGACATGCTTTAACCCATGGTCACTGTCGATTTATGTTTATTGGTTTATCATTTTGTTCTTTATCGCGGCAACGTTCTATATTCTGGGACGCAGTCATGACGTTTTGAATGCGCCAAAGACCAATGTTGAAATCACCGAAGAAGCATTGATGCAGGCGTCGGATTACTATGAACAGGGCAAAACAAAATTGCTGGCGGGTGATGTGGACGCCGCAATCGCGTATTTGACCACCGCCATTGATGCGGGTAATGCATCGGTTGACACATACATCTTGCGCGGCGAAGCATATATGCAGACCGGCAACTATCGCAATGCATTGGATGATTTCAATGCCGCAGTTGACGCGGATTCTGTGAATGCGGTTGCATATTATGATCGCGCGTTGTTGAATGCCCGTCTGGAAGATTACAATGCCGCGTTGAACGACATCAATAATGCATTGGCGGCACAAACCGCACAGCCGAACAAGATTCTGTCTATGCGTGATTTGTATGCAAAACGTGGCCAGTTGAATTTGTGGTTAAAGAATTGGCAGGGTGCGATTGCCGACTATACCAATTCATTGTCACATGAATCTGGTTCGGTCAGCCCAACTGTATATGCCGACCGTGCAGAGGCATACACAGCCGTTGGCGATTATGCAAATGCAATCTCAGATTACACATCGGCCGTGCGCGTGATTTCTGAACAAATTCAGGGCGTAACCACCGCCGAAGAACGCGAAGCGTTGTCCAGCCGCGCAATGTCGTATTTTGAAAAATCCGCGGCATTGAACCTGCAAAATGGTAATGTGAATGCAGCACGCAGCGATTTGAATTCTGCGAATACAATCGCCGCCGCGTTGAATGATACGGCAACGATGGAACGGTTGGGTCAGTTGCTGGCCGAATTGCCACAGGAATAAAAAAATGGGGCGTTGCCCCGTTTTTTTAGAGCATAGATAATAGAGAATAGATAATAGATAGTGCGCCGCTTGGCGCACTATTTTATTTACTGGATTGCTTCGTTACACTCGCAATGACGTTGTTTTTTGCATGTGTCACCTGCGGACTATCGTCCTTGCCGCAACCTTCGCGTACCGCTCGGTTTTGTTTCACAGCACCTGCGGTGTCATTGCGAGCAAGCGCAAGCGATGCGTGGCAATCCAGTTTATTTTATGTTGCGCACTGCGCACTGATTTTTTTACTGTTAAAATGTCAGGCGCATGCCGGCGGACACAAATGGTGTTTCGGATGTCCAGCCCAACGATACCCAACCATCGACATTTTCACTGTATTTATACCGGAATGACCCAACAACCGTATGATCGTTATAGTCGCGTACATCGTGTTGCCAAATGCCAGTGTCTGAAAAGATATAGGTCAATGACACGGTGTACTTTAACAAATCATAACTGATGCCTGTACCCGCGGACAGACCGTCAGACGCCGTGCCAATCGGATTTTCATCGTAAATCACACGTGCGGACACGCCCCAAATCCAACTGTTGTATTGCAAGTTCATACTGGCGGATACCTGTGCGCGCCAATCGGCATAGACGTCAGGCGTGTATGAATCCTGACTGAATCCATTTGGTTTAGACATAAAAGATGCACCAAGTGCATATGCGGTCTTGGTCTTGCCATTTGGGCGGCGGATTTTTAATCCGGCGTCAACGGCGTAATCGTAATCATCGGTCACGCCCGCCACCGACAGGCCATATTGCGCGCCACTCTTTGGGGCGGACGCGACATTGGCGCGCAGTGCGCTGCGCCCCGTGGTCAGCGATGTATCAGATATCACCGCGCCATCGGGGTGGATGCGTTTATAAAACAGTGGTTTATCATTCACACGCAGACCGCCAACATCGGGCAATCCAACCGCCAATTTGCGCGCAATGGAATCAGTAAAACCAAATTCAATTCGACCGATACTGCGATCCTCGGTGAACAAGAATGCCTCGCGCATAAACTTATCCTCGTCAATGGCGGCGGCATCAATAGAATATACCGCGCCCAATGACTGACCCGCGGCGACCGCGTAATTCATTTGCCCGCGCACGCGCCAATCGCCAACAAATTCCGGCTGGTTAAAATCGGGTTCTATCAATCCGGCGGTGCCGTAACCCGTCAATTTGAATGTTGCACCGTTATAGTTGTACTCTAACGCATGCGCCGACGCGTTCAGCGCAATCATCGCCAGTGCGGCATATGCCACGCGCAGTGGGTGTTTTGTCATTTATTTGTTCCCTTGGGCTTCTTGTAAAATAGCATCACGCAATTTGTTAAATGCACGTTCTTCGATTTGGCGAACACGTTCACGCGATATTCCATATTTCTGGGACAGTGATTCCAGTGTGGACGCCGGATCGGTCAATCGACGGGCACGTAAAATATCGCGATCACGTTCGGGCAATTCCGCCAAATGGCGGCGCAACAGGTCATATCCGCGCCGCTTAAATTCCAATTCTTCGATTGTATTTTGAATATCGGTTTTATCGTCTGGCATATTAGACAGGACATCACGCGCATCATCATCAGAATGCGCCGGCGCGTTCAGTGATACGTCACGTGCAGACACGCGCGTTGACATGCGGCGAACATCGTTTTCCGGCACAGACAGGTAATCTGCAATCTGTTTTGTTTGGTCATCGGACAGATTGTTGTCCATAATGCCCAATGCACGCTTTGCCCGCGCCAGATTAAAGAACACGCGTTTCTGGTTTGCAGATGTGCCGATTTTGACGATTGACCAATTATTCAAAATCGTTTCGTAAATTTCCGCCCGAATCCAGAACATCGCGTATGTAGAAAATCGGAATCCCTTTTCTGGGTCAAATTTCTGCAATGCCTGCATCAGGCCCATATTACCACTGGCAATCAATTCACCAACGGGTATGCCATAATTCTTGAAATCATATGCAACCGACACCACCAGACGCAGGTAGCTGGCGACCAAGCGTTCAGCCGCGGCCTTGTCCTGATTTTTTACCCACTGGTTGGCGCATTCATATTCTTCTTCGGCGGACAGAATCGGAATTTTCTGAACAGTTTGAATATACTGGGCCAGCCCTGTTTCGTCGCTGACCCCGCGGGCGGCAACCAAACTGGTATTTTTTGTTGCTGGTAACGTGTTCTTGATTTGCTTTTTCATAACTTTTATAGTATAGCAATAAAATAAGATTTATCAAGGACACCATTCAAACAGGAGATTTTTCAATGGCATCTATTTTGGAAAGAAAGAACAAGGTCAAAGCCCCAAAGAAAACACGCGAAGATTACGCCGAAGACGCCCTGTATCGCGAGGTTTGGGAAGAAGTCAACAACGACAAAACGTTGGCTTTTATCAAAAAATATTCCAAATATATGGTTGCTGGCGCGCTGTCATTGCTGATTGTTGTGACGGCGATTCAGATTGGTGTTCGTACGCATCGTGCAAATAAAATGGCCATGGCCGAAAACTATGAATCTGCGGTTCTGAATATGGACGCAAATGCGTTGGCGGGAATTGCAAAAAATGCATCGGGCGCAAACGCTGATTTGGCACTGTTCCAAGCGTACGTGTTGGACAACGACGTGGCAAAGTTAGAAGAACTGGCGAAAAACGGTGCAACACGTGATTTCCGTGATTTGGCCAAGATGCACATTGTTGCCTTGCGCGGTGATGATATGACGGCGGCAGACGTTGAAAAATACTTGTCTGATTTGAACACGAAAAAGTCACCATTTTATTACACATCGCGTTTGGTCGTTGCCCAGAAATATCTGGCATCGGGTGACCGCGACAACGCGAACAAATGGTTGGACGTTATTATCAATGACGCGGACGCCCCAGCGGTCGTTTCCGCCAATGCCCAGACATTACGTTAAAACACGATTCACAGGAAGGGAATGATGCGTAAATCTGCAATAGTTTTGACCGGTATGATGGTGGCATTGGGGGGATGCGCAAAGCATGACCCAATTTTACCAGGGACGCGCAGTGCAATATTTGCAACCAGTGCGCCCGTCGCACTGAACCAGACAATCGCGGATTTGCCGGCGGTGGCAATCACGGGTGACGCGGACGCAAATTGTCCGTATACCCAAGATGCATCAAACGTAATCAAAAATGGCGACCGCAAAATATTCAGCGGATTTCCAACACCAAATTCTGTGCGCAGTGATATGAAACCCGTATGCAGTGGGAAATACGTCTATGCGGGTCTGACCACGGGCGAGGTTATCAAGGTTGACACCAAAACACGCAACATCGCGTGGATTGCGGATGTTTTCCGCCCCAGCAATATGACCGGTGGCGCATCGGTTGTTGATATTGTCGCGCCAATTATGCTGCATAACGGCACAGTTTATGCCGGTGGGTTGGGCGATGCATTCTGTGCAATAAACGCAACATCAGGCGTAAAGAAATGGTGTGCATATATCGGTACAGCGCACCCATTTGTTATCACGGATACGGCGGCGTTTGTTGTTGGTACGGACGATAATCTGTATGCGGTACGTATGCGCGATGGTGCAATTTACTGGCGCGCCGCGGTGGACGCGCAATCCGCACCGACGTATGCCGATGGCACGATTACCGTTGGGCGGCAAAAATTTGATGCCGCCACAGGACAGACAAAATAACAAATGCCCCATTTGGGGCATTTGTTATAAAGTTCAAAGTTCAGAGTTCAAAGTTCAAATCTATAAAGCAGTGCGCCGGATGGCGCACACATTATTTGCACTTTGAACTTTGGTATTTGAACTTTGAAAAAACGGGGCGATGCCCCGTTTTTTACAGTTGTGCGCGAACTTCTTGTACCTCGTAACATTCGACGCGATCGCCTTCTTTCAAGTCATTATACTTGTCAAAAGACATACCAAATTCAACGCCGGCAACAGATACTTCTTTGACCTCATTCTTTTCGCGGCGCATTTCGCCAATCTTGCCGTCATAGATAACAACATTGTTGCGCAGCAAACGAACAAACGCGTCTTTCTTTATCACACCTTCGGTCAGGCGGCAACCCGCAACACGGACGCCCTTGCCCACCGTGAACAATGCGATAACATCGGCATAACCAATAAAGTTTTCTTTCTTTTCTGGGGCCAGTTTACCAGACAAGATTTCTTTGATTTCGTCGGTAATGCGGTACACAACACTGTGATAGCGAATGTCCACATTGCCCGCACGCGCCATATCGCGAACCGCGGCGTCGGCACGAACGTTAAACGCAATGATTACCGCACCAGATGCCGTGGCCAGACGAATGTCGCCCTCTGTAATCTGGCCAACGCCAGATGACAAGATTTCAACGGACGCCTTGTCGGTATGAATATCGCGCAACATGTCGGTAATGGCCTCTACACTGCCCTGAACATCGGCGCGCAGGATAATTGGCAACACCAACTTCTTGGATTCATCGCGACGTGCAAACAATTCTTCCAGTGATGAACGTTTGACGGCGTTGGCCTTGTCCTTGGCCTGTTGTACGCGGTATGCGGCAACTTCGCGGGTTTGTGCCTCGGTTTCCATAACGTGCAATTCATCACCCGCATTTGGAACGCTGTCCAGCCCCAAAACAACCGCCGGTTGCCCAGGACGTACGGATTTCACACGTTCGCCGGCTGAATTTATCAGGCCACGCACGCGACCGAATGTTTCGCCAACAACGAATACATCGCCAATCTTTAATGTGCCCTGACGCATCAGAATGGTTGCTGTTGCGCCCAGACCTTTTTCCATTTTCGCCTCTACCACATATGCGACAGCGGGCATATCTGGATCGGCCTTTAAGTCCATCATATCGGCCTGCAACAAAATTGCTTCTTCCAATTTATCCAAACCGATGTGCTTGGTTGCAGAAATTTCAACACACTGGACGTCACCACCCATATCTTCGACCTGAACCTCTTGTTGCAACAGGTCAGTTTTAACACGGGTTGGATTCGCCTCTGGCAAATCGATTTTATTGATTGCGACAATAAATGGAACTTTGGCCGCACGAATGTGGTTTATCGCTTCTATGGTCTGGGGCATGATGGAATCGTTTGCCGCAACAACCAATACCACGATGTCCGCCATTTGCGCACCACGTGCACGCATTGCGGTAAATGTTTCGTGTCCTGGGGTATCCAAGAATGTGATTTCTGCGCCAGATGTTGTTTTAACCTCGTACGCGGAAACGTGCTGGGTGATACCGCCGGCCTCGCCCGCGGCAACGTGCGCATTACGCATCGCGTCCAGCAAGGACGTTTTACCATGGTCAACGTGACCCACAACGGTTACAACCGGTGCACGTGGCTGCAGGTGCGCCGGATCAGGTTCGCGTTCCAGTTGATCCGCATATGGTTTTGTCACAACACGTTTAACAGTTGCGCCAAATTCAGTTGCAACCAATTCAGCGGTATCGGCGTCGATTGACTGGTTCTGGGACGCCATCATACCCATTTCCATCAATTTCTTGATAACATTGCCAACCTTTTCCGCCATGGCAGCCGCCAAATCTTTGACGGTAATTGTTTCGCCCAGTTGAACAACGTGTTCAATTTTCTGGGGTGCGGTAAAGATTGCGCGCGCCTTTTCACGGAAACGTTTCAATGATGCCTCGCTGCGGCGGCGATTCGCACCGCGAATACCGATTTCGTCATCGTCGTCGCCATCGCCAATAACAATGTCATGCAGGGAAATTTTTCCTGATTTTTTGAAATCTTTCTTGGACGAATTGTGACGATTGCCATACGGGCGGGCATTGTCTTCTTCGTCATCGCGCGCAGCGCGGAACGCATGATGCTGTTGCGTTTGTTGCTGGGCTTGCTGCGATTGGGTTTGCGCAGGGGCTGGCTTTTTCGCGGGCTGCGATTGCGCGGCGGCCGGTTTTTCTGGTGCGGGCGCGGCAACACTTTCACGCGCAGCCAGTTGCGATTTCACCTGTTCGTATTCTGCGGCCTCGCGCGCGATTTCCGCTTCGCGGGCGGCACGGGCGGCCTCTTCTTCGGCTTCGCGGGCGCGACGTTGTTCTTCGCGGGCACGGGCGGCCTCCAATACAGCGCGCAATTTTTCATCTGCGGCGTTCTTGGTCGCGGCCGGTGCGACCGGTTCATCACGCAATTCGCGCGTCCCAGGTGCAACAACGCGACGGCGACGTTCAACACGTACCGCATCGCCCTTTTTACTTTGCACCGCATCAATGGTTACAGATTTTCCCAATGTCAGTGTTGCCATATATTTTTACCCCCGTATTAGTTACATAAATACCCACGATGCAATGCGCACCGCGGGTTTTTATTATTCAGCGTCCCCTTGGGTGATGCCATACGCCAGTTCGCGTGCCTTCATAATAACGCGGCCCGCCAAACGCGCAGACATTGTGTCTTCGCCCAAGATTTCGACCAATTCGTCGGTTGCCAAATCAGCCAAGTCAGACAATGATTTGATACCGTTTTCGCCCAGTTTCATAATAATTGGACGTTTCACGAAATCAAATTTCAACAAATCATCGGACATACCCATTGCATGACCGTTGTCGATATATTCTTGTTCAACCTTGGTCAAATAGGCCTTGGCACGGTTCTGCAATTCTGCCGCCAATTCTGGATTGAACCCTTCGATAGATTCCAATTCAGATGCATCAACGAATGCGATTTCTTCGACGGTACGGAACCCTTCGGTAATCAACAGGTGCGCAATCATTTCATCAACGTCCAGCGCACGGATAAACAATTCTGTTTTTTCCTTAAATTCTTTGGCGCGACGTTCTTGTTCTTCGGCCTCGTTCATGACGTCGATGTTCCAACCAGTCAACTGTGATGCCAAACGGACGTTCTGGCCACGGCGACCGATTGCCAATGACTGTTGATCTTCGGTAACGACGACGGCCGCGCTGCGTGTGTCTTCGTCAACGATAATCTTGGCAACCTTGGCCGGCTGCATCGCATTGACGATAAATACCGCTGGGTCATCAGAATACAAAATGACATCAATCTTTTCGCCATGGCATTCGTTGATAACCGGCTGAATACGTGTACCCTTGATACCGACGGTCATACCAACGGCGTCAATCGATGGGTCTTGGGTTTCAACAGCGATTTTTGCGTGTGACCCAGGTGCACGTGACACGGATTTAATTTTAATAACACCTTCATAGATTTCAGGTACTTCTTGGACAAACAATTTTTCCATGAACATCGGGTGCGTACGAGTCAAGAAAATCTGTGGGCCGGAATTAGAACGCGCAACGTCCATAATCAATGCGCGGACGCGATCACCAACCGCCAAGCGTTCGCCTGGAATCAGTTCGCTGCCCTTGATGTAACCTTCGGCCTTGCCATTGATGTCAACGAAAACGTTGCCAAATTCGATACGTTTAACCGTGCCAGATACAATGTCGCCGATGTTATCTTTGAACTCTTCGTACTGACGACCTTTTTCAGCGTCACGGACGCGGGTTGTCATAATTTGCTTTGCGGTCTGGAATGCCATACGGCCAAATTCTGGTTCTGGCAGTGGGTCTTCGACAACGTCGCCAACCATTGGGTTCTGGGCGTATTTTTTTGCCTGTGCAACCGTCAACATGGTGTTGGCATCGTATTCATCACCCATGGATTCTGGGGACGCAATAACAGTGAACAAACGTTTGACATATATCGCCCCATTTTTGCGGTCAATGGTCGCCGTGATGTTAAATTCTTCGCCATATTTGTGTTTGGCAATTTTGGCGATTGCCGCCTCTAATGATTCAATCACGATTTCGCGATCAATCTGCTTGTCCTGGGCCAATGATTCAATGGCCAACAGCAAGTCCTGACGGGGCATAGAAACAAAAGACATTTATTTTTCTCCTTCGTTTGTAATATGTCTTTACTTATAAGGGCGGGGTTTTTCAACCCCGCCCCTAAAAAAACTTTTTAAGAACATTCGTATTATTACCACCGAATCGCCAGAAAGCAAGGAAAATTAGCAATATATATTTGACGGCTCTGCTTTTGCGCTTTATACTGCGGGGTATGAGAATACTGAACAGATATTTTTCGCGCCAGTTGGTCGCAATTTTTGTCATGCTGTTGCTGGTACTGACCGGATTGGCGTGGATGGTACAGATTATGTCCATGCTGAAATTCTTGCTCAGTTATGGTGTCGCACTCAGTAATTTCTTGGGATTGACGGTGTTGATGTTGCCGTTTATCGTGTCTATTATTATTCCGTTTGTGACATTTATTGCGGTGATATTTGTGTATAACAAACTGATTGCCGACAATGAAATTACCGTTATGGCGTCGGTTGGGTTGTCCCCACGACAGTTGGCACGTCCGGCGTTGAAATTGGCGGCGGTGTTGACCGTTTTGCATTTTGCGTTAAACATTTGGGCTGTGCCAGTATCACAGGCGCGGTTTTACAGCACACAATGGAATCTGCGCTATGGTTTGGCACATATGAAATTACAAGAGGGGGCATTTACCCCGCTGGCGGATGGGTTGGTGGTCTATGTGGACAAGGTATCTGGTCACGACCTGTCACAGGTTATGTTGTCTGATATGCGGGACAAGAAATCACCGCTGACGATTTTTGCTGAAAAAGGCAAATTGGTATCGACGGCGCGTGGTTTGTCCATCGTTATGAACAATGGCGCGTTACAGGCACGCAATAATGGCGCAATGACCACCGGCACATTTGATGCATTTGATATGGATTTGAATTTGACCGATCGCGGCGATGACATCGGGTTCAAGGTTCGCCGTGTGCCAACACTGGAATTGGTCAAGACCGTATTGAATGCCCCAACCGAAAAACAGCACAAGCAGGTATTGTCCGAACTGTGCACCCGTTTTTTAAGCCCGATTATGAATCTGGTATTGGCGGCGTTGTGCACATTGGTGTTGCTGCGTTCGTCACTGTTGCGTCGTCGCGCCAGTTTTGCACCCGCAATGGCGGTATTGGCAATGGCGGTTACGATGGCGGGATTTATGTCGGCGTCGAATATGGTGACCAGTTTTACGGACTTTGTCGTGTTGGCAGGGGTTCAGATGTTGGTTCTGGGTGGTATACTGATTGCATTGTGTAAGAAATGAAACGACTGATTCCGATTTTTCTGCCGATGTTTTCCGCCGTGTCTGCCATGGCGATGGCCATTGACCCCAATGTGCCCAAGACCATCAAGTCCGACAAAATTGAATATGATGTACGCGCGGAATCAATTAGAACAACCGGCAATACTGAAATCACAAATGCATCGGGCCAGCGTTTAACACTGACAGATTCTTATTTGTCGCGCGATGGGAAAAACCTGTCGGGGGACGATATAAAAATCTGGCTGGGCGAACATGTGTACATTGAATCAGACAATATTGTGCACAATGGCGATGATACGATTGCATATGATGCGACATTCACAGCGTGTGATGATTGCGATGATATTGGCGATGCGTGGCAGATTTCAACAACACGTACCGTGCACGATATGGAAACGCGTATGCTCAGTTTCCATAATCCTGTTATGTGGATTTATGGTGTGCCGGCGTTGTGGTTGCCGTACTTTTCTATGCCAGACCCAGGGGTAAAGCACAAGACCGGATTTTTGATGCCTGATTTGAAATCCACCAACCAGATGGGGACACAGGTCAATATTCCATTGTACATATACCTGTCGGATACGCACGACATGACGGTTACGGCATCGTACCTGACCCAAGAAAACCCGTTGGTGCAAATCGAACATCGTTTGAATACGGCGCATTCTGAATCCCTGACCCGCGGGTCATTTACACATAATCGCGATGGGGAAAATCGTTGGCACATATTTAATAACGATATAATTGAATTGGGCGATAACGCGCGCGCAACGGTATTCTTGGAACGCGCATCTGATAAAACCTATTTGCAGAAATATGGATTCTATGGCGACCAGCCGTATTTAGATTCGGGCGCAAAATTGGAACTGTTTGGGCAAAGCAGTTATGTTGTTGCCGACGCGCATATATTCCAAGAATTGCGTACGTACAACACGTGGGTGGCAACACCATCAGGTGACATTCTGCCAAACATTCGTGCCACGCACCAGACATCACCGTTGTTCGCCGAAACATACGCAACATTTGGTGCGGACATTTTGGGGATTTCTGGTTCTGGGACGGCATCGCAACGTATGATTGGTGATGCGCGTATTACATCGCCGTGGACATTGTGGGGTGGCAATCGTTTGACACTCAGTATGGATGCCCGATATGACGTGTATAATTTTGATAACACCGATTTGATTGATGGGCAAAAGTTTTCTGGGCTGAAAAATCGTTTCTTGCCCAGTGGTTATGTTGAATGGGGTTTGCCATTGTTCCGTCCGTCTGACACGTGGACACAGGTTATTGAACCACGTGCGCGTTTGACAATTATGCGCCATATTGATGATGCGACATTTGCGGCGAACAATGATTCGGCGGGTGCATTGCTGTCGGACGCAACACTGTTTTCAAACAAACGTTTTGCGGGTCTGGATTTATGGGAAAACAGCAACTATGCCGATTACGGTGTGCGTTGGGCGGCGTTTAACCCAGATGGTCGTTCATTTGAAGTATTCTTGGGACAAACATATGATTTCCAAGATCGCGATACCATTGACCCAAACAGCGGATTTTTGAATGGCGCATCGGACTATGTCGGGCGTGTTGGTTTTAACAACATGAAATGGTTAGAATTGACCAGCCGATTCCGTTTGGCGCGTAATGATTTGGCATTGCGTCATATTGAAACATCGGCGTACCTGACCCACAGTGCGGGGACATACCTGAACATTGGGCACATTTGGTCACAGCAGTTTATTGATACATACACAAAAAATGATTCTATCAATGAAATTATGGGTGGGTTTGGTATCCAGTTGACACCACGTTGGGCGGTGCGCTTTAATTCAATCTATAACATGACAACCGGTGCGTTCCAGCGTCATACGGGCGGCGTGTTCTATACACACCCATGTTATTATATGTCGATGGAATACCGTCGTGATAACGCGGTCAAGGGGGACTATGTCGGAACAACTACGTTCCAGTTCCGCATTGGTATGAGTATCAATGGCCAACAGTACTAAACATGAAACGGGGAAAGGACAGATGAAACAGTTAAATCTGATTTTGGCGGGCGCATTTATGATGATGGCCGCGCCGGCATACGCCGCCAGCGTCATTGCATCGGTAAATGGTACACCGATTACCGATACCGATATTACCGCGCGCGTAAAACTGATGTCGCGTCAGGGTAAAAATCCAACCGACAATCGTCGCGTTGCGTTACAGAATATCATTGATGACAATGTCAAAATCGCGTATGCGCAAAACTTTCATGCCGTACCCGAAGATGACGTTGTGGACAAAGAACTGAAAAAAATGAATTTGGGCGATATGTCTGAATCTGAACGCGCGATGGCACGCAGTGCGTTGCGCGCAGAAATCGCATGGCAGATTATTGTTGGTCGTACAATTATGCCAACGGTTGACGTATCCCGCGAAGAAATCGATGCCGAACGTGCGGAAATTGCGCGTGAAAACGGCCTGCCGGTGGAAATGACAATCGTGCGATTGGTTGATATTCCCGCCGATGTTGCGGCAAAACTGACACGACCAAAATCATGCGATGATGCGGTTACAATGGCGGAAAATTTGGGCGGTGCGCCGCAAAAGTTCACCGCGCTGCAATACGAATTGTCGCCAGAGGTTCGTGCGCGCGTGGCGACATTGCCGACCCTCACCTGGTCACCGGTTGTTGACCGCAGCGTTTTGTTGGTATGCAGCACTAAAAAGACCAAAGAATATGGCAAACTGGACGAAATGATAAAACAAAATGCCACATACAAACAGGCAATGTTTATCGCAGACCAGCAACTGAAACAACTGCGCCGTAAAGCGGTTGTTGTTATAAACGACGACAGATATAAATTATGAAACCGATTTTATTTAATTTTACCGATGGCGAACTGGAAAAGTTCGTAACCGATATGGGTCAACCGCGATTTCGCGCAAAGCAAATTCGCGAATGGTTAAATCGGGGTGCGCCTGATTTTTCTGTGATGAAAAATTTGCCGGATGTGCTGCGTCATGATTTGGACGCAGTGGCACAAACATTGCCGGTAAAAATCGTTAAAAAGTTACAATCATCTGATGGCGAAACGACAAAATTCTTGTTGGAACTGAACGATTGTGAACAGATTGAATGCGTATTGATGCGCACAACATATGGAAACAGCGTATGCGTCAGTTCACAGGCCGGTTGCGCAATGGGCTGCAAGTTTTGTGCCAGTACGTTGTTGGGGCTGAAACGCAATTTAACGGTAAACGAAATATTCTCGCAAATCTTGGTCGCGCAGTGGGAATTGCGCTGTGGGCGTGACGCGGCGCGCGCGCGTCCAATTCGTGCAAATGGCGATGCAAATAATGGTGACGTGTCGCATATTGTTGTGATGGGCACGGGCGAACCATTACAGAATACTGAAAATGTTATCGGATTTTGTGAACGCGCGAATCGCGATATGGGCATCGGATGGCGTCGTATTACGATTTCGACATGTGGAATTGTGCCTGGGATTCGCGAACTGATTGCGTGGGGGCGTCCAATCAATTTGGCAATATCGCTGCACGCACCAACCGACGAACTGCGCGGGCAAATTATGCCGATAAACAATAAATATAAATTGGCAGAGGTATTGGCCGCCGCGGACGAATTTACCGCCCTGCATAATCGCCAGTTGATGATTGAATACATATTGTTGGCGCACAAAAATGCGAATGGCGCGGTGGAACTGTTTAACTGTACGCCAGAATACGCCGAAAAGTTATCCGAACTGTTGCGCGGGAAAAATTGCATGGTGAATTTGATACCGTGGAACGCGGTTGATGAACGCGATTTTGCATCACCATCGGGCAATGCCGTACACAGATTCCAAGACGTACTGATTAAAAACGGGATTCATGCACGCATTCGCCGCGAACGCGGCAGCGATATTGGTTCTGCGTGCGGGCAACTGCGACTGGGGAATAAAAAACATGCCGAATGAAATATGGATTGTGCGCCACGCGCAAAGCGTTGCAAACCGTGGCGACGTATCAACAACACTGCACAGCGACATTCCACTGTCGCCCGATGGCGCGAATGCGGCGGCCGCATTTGCTGATGCGTTTGACCGACACCCTGACCTGATTATCGTATCGCCATATTTACGCACGCGCCAGACCGCCGCACCGTTTATTGCGAAATACAGTGATGTGCCGATGGAAATTTGGCCGATACAAGAATTTGACTATCTGGACAACCAAAAATGTCTGGGCAAAACGGTCGAAGAACGCCGTGCAATGCGCGATGTGTTTATTGCACGCGCGGATGCCGATTGGCGCGACGGCACAAACACCGAAACATTTAACGAAATGGTGGGGCGTGCACACGCGTTTATCGAACGCCTGCGCGGGCGCGACGAACATTTTATTGTGGCATTTTCACACGGTCATTTTATCAGGACACTGGCCACAATTTTGAACGGTGACACACCAACGATTGGAAACATCTTGCAACCAACCAGCGAAATTCCAAACCTGAGTGTCTTTAAGTTCAGTTTGTAAAAAGCATGCGCTGCGCACGACATAAAAACTGGATTGCCACGCATCGCTTGCGCTTGCTCGCAATGACAGGGGCAACAAAGTAATCCATAATTACACACGCCATGGGCGTACATACTTGGTTAAACGCACTTTTAATATCGGTAATATGCCAAACAGGTAATATTTTTCGGTTGTTCGTGCCGCATTTATGCGTGCAATGATTACCGGCAAAATTCCAAATAATTTATACCGCACACGCGAAAAGGCATCACCACCACGCTGTAAATCATTTTGTGCCAGATACGAAAAAACATCGTGTTTTGCATGATGCCAATCAGAATCACGTTGCAACTTTGTGCTTTTTGTGGTCAACATAGAGCCCGTTCTGAATTTATAAATATATCGCGCATCTGGTACGCACACCAAACGCGTCGCCATAATCACCATTTGCGTCATTGGTAACATGTCTTCGCAATATCTGATGTCACGCGGGAAACAAAATTTGTTTTTTAACCAAAATCTGCGCGATATCAAATAACGGCACGAGTATCCGTTCATATCAACACGCGTTATATCTAACTTGTCTTGTGGGTGTGTCAAAACCAACTCGGTATCAAATAATATACTGTTTTCTGGATACCGTTCGTTTATAAATTCTGAAACGGCGACATCCGCATTGGAATGCGCGCACGCGTCATACAACCTGCGATAAAAAGACGTATTTATACAATCATCTGCGTCCATAAAATGAATATAATCACCACGTGCAACCGCAATCGCATCATTTCGTGACACGGCCGGCCCCATATTTACATCATGTGTGATTACGCGAATATTCATATGCGGGTGCTGTTTGATAAAATTCTTTACAATCTCCGCCGTGTTGTCTGTGCAGCAATCCAACACAATTATTATTTCAATTTCCGAGACATCAAAATCTTGGGTCTGTATGCATGTCAACGCCTGAACAATATATTTTTCGCAATTATACGCCGGTATTATCACAGATAATTTCATTATATTTCCCTTTTTTGGACAAAAATAAACCGCCACAAGGGAAATTGGCGGTCGGGGTCTTAGAACAAGCACTCACAAATGCCCCCGCGCGATTTTGGTAAAACCTGTTGTATATCACACGGAACCCCGACCAACTGGTCTGGGTAAAAATAACGGCGCAAATGCACCGCATACGGATTACGACGCGCCTGCGCCGTGTGATGCGGGGATGTTCTAAGTCCCGAACCTACAATCCCTTGCAGATTCATCCAGATGATACCTGATTATTTATGAAAAATAAAGGTTAAATTTGTTTTCATAAAAAAACGGGGCAAATGCCCCGTTTTTTTATTTATTTGGAATGATTTTGATTTCAACACGTCTGTTCTGTTGACGGCCCGCCGCGTCGGCATTCGATGCGATTGGGTTGGACGATCCCATGCCCAAAATTTCAAAGCGCGATGCCTTGACGCCTTGACCTTGCAAATACGCTGCAACCGCGTTTGCACGATTGCGCGACAGGGTCTGGTTGTAATCCGCACTGCCCGTGCTGTCGGTATAGCCCGATACCATGACGGTTGAATTGCTGTATTTATTCAAAACCTTGGCCACCGAGTTCAATGTTGCATAGAATCCCGCATTGATGTCCGCAGAATCTGTTTTGAACGTGATGTTGCCCGGCATTACCAAACGAATGCTGTCGCTGTCGCGGACGACGCTGACACCGGTTGATGCCAATTCTTGGCGTAATTCGGCCTCTTGCACGTCCAGATAGTAACCAACGCCACCCCCCACGGCCGCGCCCGCCAGACCGCCAACCAATGCGCCCTTGCCACGATTACCAGAAACCAATGCGCCGGTCGCCGCACCCGTTGCCGCACCGATTGCAGTGCCCCATACGGCCTTGGACGTTTGCGATTCGCCGGTGTATGGATTGGTGGTCGCACAGCCCGACAAAACGGTCGCCAGTGCCGCTAAAATTGCATATTTCTTCATTATAATTTCTCCTTTGATGTTCGGCGCATATTGTAGCACAAAAAATCAGGTGTGCAAGAACGTAAAGAAAGAGCAGGGAGTAATGAATGTGTCCGCCGATGGCGGACAAGTTTAATTTACTGGATTGCTTCGTTACACTCGCAATGACAAAAGAGCTAGAATCTCTGTCATTGCGAGCAAGCGCAAGCGACGCGTGGCAATCCAGTTTATTTTATGTTGTGCGTAGCGCACAAAATTTGCTCTCTGCGCGTTGCTCTCTAAAAATTAAACCGCCATAAATGGCGGTTGAAATCGGCAGTTCGGGATTGGTGCGTCAACCCTCCCCGTTTTTATGCACAGCATAAAAACACCCCTCCGATGGAGGGGAATAGGTGGTGGATGTTGAGGGATTCCCTCGGCATACGCCTGCGGGGCATTCGTTAGCGTTCAAACTGCGCCACGCTTGTTTTCACTTACTCATTGTCAAACCCCGGGGTTTTCGTCCGCAACCCCAAGCCAAAAATTAAACCGCCATAAATGGCGGTTGAATTTTTGGTGGATGTTGAGGGACTCAAACCCCCGACCCTCTCGGTGTAAACGAGATGCTCTAATCAACTGAGCTAAACATCCAAAGCCGGCAAATCATAAATGATTTTTTTGTGTTTGTCCAGTTTTTTATTCTGGCATCGGCATTCCCGCGGTGGCTTCGCCCATAACTTCGTCAATTACGGCGTCTGCCTTGGCCTTGGCGTCGGCATATGCCGTCATAACCAAGCGGGCAATTCCATCTGCGCCACGCGATACCATATCGGGACGAATAGAAATCCCCAACATATCATATTTGCCAGATAATGTGACCACGCATGCACCATTTTCGGCAATCCCGCCAATGCGCATAGAGCCCAATTTTTCCTGTGCGGCCGATACCTTGTTTTGCAATTCGGCGGCCTGTGCCATTAAATTTTCCATATCCATGTGTAAAATCCCCCCAAGCCCTGAATGCGCCCCGTATTTCAGGGGCGCAACCAATCATATACTAGTCAGCGATTTCGCGACCTGTTTTTTGGTCAATACCGACCATAGACATACGTGTTTTGCCACGTTTGTCCGCGCCCAGATAACGGACGTAAACCTTGTCGCCTTCGTGAATCTTGGTATCTTCAATCTTGGCAATGCGTTCGCCGGTGATTTCAGAAATGTGAACCATAGATTCAAAACCGTTCAAGATTTTTACAAACAGACCGAAATCTTTGACACCAGATACAGTGCCTTCGTAAATCATGCCAACCTCTGGTTCGGCGACGATTTCTTTGATACGCGCGATGGCGTCGTCGGCTTCTTCCTTGGTTGTGGCCATGATTTTGATTGTACCATCGTCGGCCAAATCAATCTGGGTATTGGTTTCACGTGTCAGTGCCTGAATCACACTGCCACCCTTGCCGATAACATCACGAACCTTGTCTGGGTTGATTTTCATGGTGTATGCCTGTGGGGCATATTCAGACACGTGGTCGCGTGGGGCTTTGATTGCTTTTTCAATCTTGCCCAAGATGTGCATACGGCCATCTTTTGCCTGTGCCAATGCCTTTTCCATGATTTCAAATGTAATAGATGTGATTTTGATATCCATCTGCAATGCAGTAATACCACGATCAGTACCTGTTACCTTGAAGTCCATGTCGCCCAAGTGGTCTTCGTCGCCCAAAATATCGGTCAAGATTGCGTAATCATCGCCCTCTTTTATCAAGCCCATGGCGATACCCGCAACCGGACGTGTCAATGGAACACCACCGTCCATCATTGCCAATGTTGCGCCACATGTTGTCGCCATTGACGAAGAACCGTTGGATTCCAAAATATCGGACACAACGCGGATTACATAGTCGAATTTTTCACGGCTGGGCACCATTGGGTGCAACGCACGCCATGCCAAATTACCGTGACCCAATTCACGACGCCCTGGGGATTTCAGACCCTTGGCCTCGCCCACAGAGTAACCTGGGAAATTATAGTTCAAGATAAAGTCGCGTTCTTCGGCACCGTCCAATGATTCCAGTGGCAATGCATCTTTGCCGCCACCCAATGTCAATGACACCAATGCCTGTGTTTCACCGCGGGTGAACAATGCAGAACCGTGTGCACGTGGCAATACGCCCAGTTCAATTTCGATTGGACGTACGGTTTTTGTATCACGGCCATCAATACGTGGTTTGCCCGCCAAGATGTTGCCACGCATGATGCGTGCAGTGATGTTTTCAACGATTTCATCTGCAAATGATTCCAATGTAGATGTTGCCGTTGTTGTATCTGGGAACAATTCTGGAATACGTGCCTTGGCCGCGGAATGAATGCCCGCCAATGTGTCCAAACGAACCAGTTTTTCCTTGATTTGCAGCGCACTTTCAATGTCGCCCGCAAAGCGTTCGAAATCAGATTCCATTGCGATATATTCAGCGGACTTTTCAGGTGTTGCCCAACGTTCCTTGCCACATTTTTCGGTCAATTCGTTGATTGCCTGAATCACAACCTGTTGCGCGTCGAAACCAAATTTCACCGCACCCAATGTTGTTTTTTCGTCCAATTCGCCGATTTCAGATTCAACCATCAGAACACCGTCTTTGGTTGCCGCAACGACCAAATCCATTTCAGAATCTTCGGTAACCTTTTTCGAAGGGTTCAAGATATATTTGCCGTCCATGTAACCAACACGTGCCGCACCGATTGGGCCCGCAAATGGAACGCCCGACAATGCCAACGCCGCAGATGACGCAATCATCGCCAAGATATCTGGCTGGTTCTTTTTATCATACGAAAACGTTTGTGCGATAATCTGAACCTTGTTCTTGAATGTTTCTGGGAACAGTGGACGAATTGGGCGGTCAATCAAACGCGCAATCAATGTTTCGGCGGTTGATGCCTTGCCTTCACGTCTGTCACGTGACCCTGGAATACGACCAGCAGATGCAAATTTTTCCTGATAATCAACAGTCAGTGGAAAGAAATCCTGACCTTCGACAGCGGTCTTTTCCGCACAGACGGTTGCCAATACCATTGTACCGCCCATTGTCGCCAAAACAGCACCGTTGGCCTGTTTCGCCATGCGACCTGTTTCCAAACGCAACACTTCGTCACCATATGGCACTTCGACCACAACAGGATTATTCAAATGCGTGCGTTCACCTTTATCAAATAAACCAAACAACATTATTTTTCTCCATTCGTTTTGTAAGTTTGTTATTCAATGCGAAGAAAAATTATTCGTTTTTGCATTCGCGCAAAATGCAAGAATGAACAATTTCCCCTTCGCACCATTTGATTATAAATGATATTTGCGTCAATGCAATAAAAATCCCGCCACATGGCGGGATCTATTATTTACGCAGACCTAATTTTTTAATCAGTTCTTCGTATTCAGCAACACTGTTCTTTTTGATGTACGCCAACAGTTTCTTGCGGCGGTTTACCATCAACAACAAACCATGTTTAGAGTGTTCGTCTTTGTGGTTTTCTTTCATGTGCTGGGTCAAATTGCGAATACGTTCTGTCAAAACAGCAACCTGAGATGCAGCGGAACCGCCATTATCTTTTTCTGTTGTTTTGAAAGCGGCGATCAATTCGCTCTTTTTTTCTTTTGTAACGGACATTATATTTTCCTTTGTTTGTCGTTAAATTGTTCGTTTGGGGCGCAGCATACCGGTATCGTCAATTCGCCCTATTCCAATGAACACATCACCAGAATAAACGCGGCGCAGACCGGCCACATCACCCGTTTGAATAAACCCACCGTTTTTATATAAATCGGCAGATTTATCGTCCAGACACACAACCGGAATGTCCCCCAGTCCATGGTCTGGTGATTTCAAGAAATCCTTGATATCTGTGCTATTATTGACCAGTTTTTCCAGAAAATCAAGTGTCACCGCATTTTTTATATCAAAACCGCCCGATTGGGTGCGACGTATCATCGTTGTCGTGGCGATGGCCCCGACCGCCTGCGCGATATCACGCACCAATGCGCGGACATATGTCCCACGACTGCACCGCAGGCGAAAATTCCAATCAGACCCGTCACGCCCCAGAAATTCCAGTGCATAGATATGCACATTACGCGGTGCGGGCGCGGCGTTCATACCCCCACGCGCCAATTCATATGCGCGCCGCCCCGCGATGTGCACCGCGCTGTATGCCGGCGGAATTTGGGAAATTTCCCCTATAAATTGGGGCAACGCGCCCATCACAGCATCGACCGTTGGCGTAAAATCATTACGCAGGTTTTCGCGGCCTGTGATGTCCAGTGTGTCAGTGGCGATGCCAAACCGCATAGAAAACAGGTATTCTTTGATGTTTTCATGCGCGTCTTCGACAAATGGTATCATTTTGGTTGCCGCCCCAACCGCAATCGGCAACACACCCGACGCCATTGGGTCAAGTGTACCGATATGCCCCGACGTACGCGCCCCAAACAGGCGTGCGACACGCGTGCTGGCCGTGCGACTGAACAGGCCACTTTCTTTGTCCAAAATAATCCAACCACATGCCATTTTAACGACGCTTTATTTTGCTCTGTGCGCGGGCAAATTCGGTCATAAACCGCGCAAATTCTGTTTTATCTTTGCGGCAACGCGGCCACAGTTGTGTCATTGTCGCGTTATCAATAACCGCGCTGTATTTCGATGTGTCGACCAATATTTCACGCCACTGGCGCGCAACATCACCATTTTCCAGACGCAATGGCGCGTCCATCGGGACGGTTGCAAACACCCGCGCGCCATGGGTGCGAACATCACGCCCGACCAGCACACGCGCAGACCACGCAACCTTTGAAATATATTCATTGCCACCATCGTGCACAATCGTACGCAACCCCAGTTGAATTTCCGGCATACCGACCGTCAAATGCGTTGCAACGTGCGTTTTCATAAAATCCAAATGGCGCAAAAATTCTGTCAGAACCAGTGGATTGTAAAACTCGGCATAATTTGGTTCATAAAACGGTGTTTTGAATGCGATTTTTACTCTGGTCTTCATATGGGGGGCGTCCTTTGGTTCTTTACCCGAACAACGTCAGTTGCGTTGTATCATTCGGCTGCATCACACGCGATGACTTTTTCGGTGCAGGCGTTGTGGCAGCAACAATGGGTTCTGGTGTGATAGTTTCTGTTGTGGTGCGCGCCCCCTCCAATCCGGCCAAAACAGATTCTGCGCGGGCGACAACCGATGCCGGCATGCCCGCCATTTTGGCGACGTGTATGCCGTATGAACGGTTGGCAACACCCGCCACAATTTTATGCATAAATACGATATCGTTGTTATGTTCACGTACATCAATGGTCAGGCACGACACATGATGCAAACGCCCCTCATCATCGCCAACCAATGCCGTCAATTCATGATAGTGCGTGGCAAACAATGTGCGTGGTGACAATTCGTCCAGATATTCCAACACCGCCTGCGCAATCGCCATACCATCATACGTTGCCGTACCACGTCCAATTTCATCAAAAATGATAAATGATTTCTTGGTCGCGCGACGCAAGATGTTGGCGGTCTCGCTCATTTCTACCATGAATGTCGATTGTCCCGCGGCCAGATTGTCTGATGCACCAACACGACTGAATAACTGGTCACAGATACCAATCGTCGCGCGCGATGCCGGCACAAACGACCCCAAATGCGCCAGCACAACAATCAATGCATTCTGGCGCAAGTATGTTGATTTACCCGCCATATTCGGGCCGGTCAGTAATGCAATCGGACGCACGTTCAAATTACAATCGTTTTTAACGAAATTGTCGCCACGCGTACGCAATACTGATTCAATCACGGGGTGACGCCCGCCCACGATGTCAAACGCGCCGTCGTCGGTAATACTGGGGCGCACCCAGCCATAATCACGCGCCACCGTGGCCAGCGCATACCACACATCCAAATCCGCCAGTAAATCCGCCACAGACAGCAAATCATCAGATATCGCACGAATGTCCGCAATCAGATTTGCAATAATATCATTTTCAATACCTGTCGCGCGTTCGGCTGCACTGCGCACATTATTGTCCAAATCAATCAGTTGCGCGGTGGTGAAACGCATATTGCCCGCCAATGTCTGGCGATGTATAAATCCTGATTCTGGCATCATCAGCGCGTCGGCACGTGCCGATGGCACTTCGATAAAATACCCCAGAACATTGTTGTATTTGATTTTCAGTGTGTGCACGCCGGTTTGCGTTGCATACTGTGATTGCAGGCCCGCGATTGTTTCCTTGGCCCCGTGGTCCAATGCGCGCATATTGTCCAGCGCGACATCAAATCCATCACGTATAACCCCGCCATCACGGAAAAATGTCGGTAATTCATCGGCCAACGCATGCGACAATTTTATTGCCAAATCATTATGCGTATTTATATTCGCAAATTGCGCCGCCAGACCAGCATCTAAACGCGGGGCCATCATTTTGAAATTCGGCAATTCAATCAAGAAATCCGCAACATGACGCATATCGCGTGGCGTTCCGCGTCCCGACAACAGGCGCGTCAAACTGCGCCCGACATCCGGTACAGACGCCAATGACGCCGCAACGATCGCCATAACGTCACTGTTCAAAATCATATGACCAATATGTTCCTGACGATTGCGAATTTCCGTGGCGTCGCCTGACAATGTGCGCAAATAACCACGCAATTTACGCGCGCCAGCCGCGGTTTTGGTCACATCCAGAACATCAATCAAACATGCGCCGCCATCTGATATTGGGGCATCTATTTCCAAACTGCGCCATGTGGCAGAATCAATCAATAATTGCGCGCCTGATTTGAATACGTATGGTGCACGAAATGTCGTTATGGCATCACGCTGGGTATTAAATAAATAGCCCGCCAGAATTTGAATCGCAGACATTGCGGGCGTTGCCGCCGCATTGCCATCAATCGCGCCCGAAAATACGCGCGATACAATCTGGTCAATGTCCGCACGGTGATACAGTTTTTCGTATACCGGCGTCGTCTTGAACACATCACGCAGGTGCTGAATTGTTTCTGTTTCCGCGTCACGTTCGGGGTAAATAACCTCTGCCGGATTGATGCGAACCAAATCGTCCAATACGTCGGCGGTGCGACCAACAAAAAATTCACCCGTTGAAATATCACAACCCGCGATATCAAATGCATCGGCATTTGGTACAACCGCAACCAAGAAATTAGAATTTTTCGGCGTCAGCAAGTTTTCATCGGTCAATGTCCCCGATGTCAAAACACGAATGATTTTGCGTTCTATGTATTTATGACCACGCGCCTTGGCCTGCGCGGGGGTTTCCATTTGTTCAACCAGCGCAACCTTGAACCCTGCGCGAACCAAGCGGCCAAAATAATTGTCCGCCGCATGCCATGGAATCCCGCACATCGGAATGTCCGCACCATCGCCGTCCGTACCACGCGCCGTTAAAACCAGCCCCAAATTTTGGCTGATTATTTTTGCATCTTCGAAAAAAGATTCGTAAAAGTCCCCCAACCGAAACATCAACAGTGCATCTGGATTTTCGGATTTCATATCCATGTACTGTTGCATAACGGGGGTCAGTTTTGGTTTTTCCATCTTGCGGCACGCCTATGCTTGCGTTTCAACCTTTAACGTTTCGATTTTCAGTTCTGCTTCTTTCAGTAACTGTTCGCAATACGCCTTTAACTTGATACCCTGTTCGTACGCCGCCACAGAATCCGCCAATGGCAATTCGCCAGATTCCATTTTCTTGACCAATTCGGTCAGTTGCTTGTACGCATCTTCAAACGATAATTTTTTGTCGTCCATCACCCTGCCTTTGTTTTATCGGCCTAAATGTACAAGATAAAATGCCGATTGTAAAGGGTCAGTTTTTATAATTCGCCCTGCTCTAAACAGTTGCAAATCGGAAAAGATTCTTTTATAATCGCATCGTCATGGCGTGTTGCCGTGATGGGGTCTGATAACCCGTTTTGTGCGTCGGAATAAGTTCCAAGTGCGCGCATGCGCATTTTTTATTACGACGAAAATATAACTCCTGAACCAGACGGTCAGGAGGGTTGCGAATATACTGAATAAGCACACAATTCACAAAATTGTTATCAGCCTCCTGACCACCAAATAACTTGGTGGTTTTTTCGTACGAAAAACAACAGGGGGTAAAACAATGAAAGCAAAAATAATCACAAGTATCGCACTGGCGATTATCGCCGTGCCAAATCTGGCGCATGCCGCGTGTGTGGATTTGAACACATGTCTGGAAACGGCGGCCAGCGGGTATTGTTGCTGTAACAGCGGCACAACGCATTCAGAATACTATTGCGACACCGGATACACATTATCTGGAACAACGTGCAGCCGCGCCGACACCACCGGCAGTGATGAAACCGGAACATATGTAATATCATACGGAACGTGTGATGCATATTTATCACAATATGATTGCTATGAAACAAAATTACAATCCTCAATCGGCCGTGACCAAGATTGCATGTGCAACTTGTAGACAAAGGGTAAAATAAATGAAACGCATATTTATTTTCGCCATTTGTATGGCAACGATGGGCCGCGCCGCCATTGCCGCATGCGAGCAATCCGGCAAGAAATACACATCTTGCACGGCGGGTTATTACCTGTCGGGTGGGGTATGTACACGCTGCCCCGCCATCGGAAACACATATGGCACAACATCGGCAAATAACACGGGCGGCATAACATCATGTCGTGTTTCTGGTCAAACCCAATGGGGCGAAGACAGCCGTGGAATTTATACCTATGGCGACGACTGCTATTATTCTAACTAAAAAACACCGGCAAATGCCGGCGTTTTTTTAATAAAGTTCAAATATCAAAGTTCAGAGTTCAAATTTTGTGCGCTGTGCGCAACATAAAATAAACTGGATTGCCACGCGTCGCTTACGCTCGCTCGCAATGACAGAGATTCTAGCACGTGTGTCGTCTGCGGACTGTGGTCTTGCTCTCTTGTCATTGCGAGTGTAACGAAGCAATCCAGTAAATTAAAATGTCCACCATTGGCGGACACATTCTTTGCTCTCTAAATAAAAATGCCCCGATCGGGGCATTTTTATTTGGTCAGTTTTTCAACCAATTCGTTCAGTTGCATACGGGTGGCAAATGATATAACAATCTGGCCCGCACCACCACGACGTTCTGATATCTTTACCTTTGCGCCAATGGTGCTGGAAATGCGCCCCTCCATATCGCGACGAACACCGTCATCAATCGTTTTGTTTGTGTATGCGCGACTGGTATTGCGACGTGCGCCCTGCTTTACACGTGTGGCCGCATCCGCCACAGACAAATGATTCTGGACAATTTCGCGTGCCAATTCCGCCGGATGCGCCGCAACCGCAATTGTACGCGCATGCGATGCCGACAATTCGCCCGACTTTACCATTTCTTGGACACTATCTGGCAACGCACAAATACGCAGCATATTGCGAATATAACTTTCTGACTTGCTAATCAGGCGCGATACGTCGTCCATGGAATAGCCGCACTTTTCCATTATGTTTTTGTACGCGGCGGCCTCTTCTATTGGGTTCAGGTTTTCACGCTGGACATTTTCAATCAGCGCGATTTCCATCGCATTGCCATCGTCCAATGTCTTGACTAATGCGGGAATTTCCGCCAGCCCCGCCATCTTGCTGGCGCGATAGCGACGTTCGCCCGCCACAATTTCATACATATACGGCCGGTTTGTAACCGCGCGCAACAAGATTGGTTGCAATACGCCCTTCTCTTTTATAGACGCCGATAAATCTGCCAATTCAGCATCTGTAAATGTCTTGCGTGGCTGATCGGGGTTTGCGCCAATTTGCGCCAATGGAATCTGCTTTACCACAACGCGGTCACCACCGGTCAATGCGGTGATATCTGGCACAGATATACCGATTTCGTTTTGCAAATCGGCCAAACCACGTCCCAATCCAAACTTAGTTGCCATTTTCGCCCCCTTCCAGTTTTTGAATCATTTCGGTTGCAACGCGCAAATACGCCTGTGCGCCACTTGAATTAAAGTCATAGAATAACGCCGGTTTGCCGAAACTGGGTGCTTCGGATACGCGGACATTGCGCGGAACAACGGTCTTGAACACTTGGTCGCCAAATGTTTTGCGCACATCATCATCAACCGCACGTGTGACACCATAACGACGATCATACATGGTCAGCAAGAACCCCAACACCGCCAATTTTGGATTTATCTTGTCATGCACGGCGCGAATCGTCATCAGCAACTGTTGCACACCCTCCAGCGAATAAAATTCGCACTGCATTGGGACAACGACCCAGTCAGACGCAACCAATGCGTTTATTGTCAAATACCCCAATGTCGGCGGGCAATCCAATAATATATAATCATAGTGCGACGCAACCGTTGCCAACGCATCACGCAGGCGAAATTCGCGGTTATCAGCATCCAGCAAATCAATTTCCGCACCCGCCAACGCCATACTGGACGGCATAATATGCATATTTGGAACGGCGGTTGTCAAAATATTATCGGCGGCCGCGGCCGTGCCCATAATAACGCCATAAACACTTTGACGATGCGCGCTGCGCACAAAGCCCAAGCCCGTACCGGCATTGCCTTGGGGATCAAGATCGACCAACAAAACACGCTTTTTAATTGCCGCCAATGACGCGCCAATATTGATTGCAGTTGTTGTTTTGCCAACACCACCCTTTTGATTTGCAAATGCGATTACTGTTGCCATTCGTTTTTCACCATTCCTTTCTGATGTTGCAAGTATTATAAAAAGGTATAAATCGGTCAAGGCAATTATATTTCACAAATAAAAAACATAGTAATTACAGTTTAATAAAATTTATTTCATATGAAACAAACCACATTTGACATAGGCATATTTTGTTATACAATTTATAATATGCGGTTCAAAACACTGTTTACTTTATCAACATCTGTTGCCGCCAGTGCATTATTGTGCTGGGGCGGGGTGAAAAAACAGCAAAAAACACCGGTAAATGCCGGCAAATTTTCAACCGTTCAAACACTTAAAATTTGCAGTGATACAATCCGTGTGTCCGATTCGAATTTCAACCACATTTCCAAAACTGCGGCGGCGGGATTATTTTTTCCATACGAAAACAGGGTTGTTGTATTCCATTTTCAACCGATGGACACCGCCGCGCGTGTCAGACATTTTTGCAACATGAACAATCAAATGAAACCGCTGGTTCAGCGGCACGAGGTTGAACATGCACGCAAGGCGATATTCACCCACCAAGACGAATTGCATTCGCCGTATGTGCGCGGGCAAATTGCCGCAATGAACGAAATTATCGCGCCGGCGGCCGAAATTATAGAGACATTGGATTGGCGCGCCACGCATGGCCGTCGATTCCCAGCACTATCAAATTGTCTGGCACGCGCCGATCGCGATATAACACGCATGGCGGACACATTAAAAATGTCGTGGCCACTGGATTTCAACAGACCTGAAATTGCAACGCTGGTTATGAAATACGCATTACAAAAATTTCAAATTGAATTTAATCGCGGTGTTTATCGCACAACCATACGTAATGCAACCGAATCGGTATCTGACAGAAAATACACACCAAATGACCAATGCGGTTTTCCATACCAAGACATGTTATTCTGCCCCGAATCCGATATGTGGGCCCCAATGTGGTCATTTAATTCACTGCGCGGGCGTGTAAACCCATGGGTATTTGCCGACACAACCATGCGTAAAAAATTACTGGGCGATGTCGAAAAATGCGTTGAAACCGCCAGTAATATTACCGGTCAAAAACCACCTTTTTTAATGAATACGAAAACACACTGATTTCAAGAAATTATTGCTTATTTCACATGAAATTACCGGCAATTTTTGATAATTATGATATACCCATCGCCAGTGCGTGAATTTATCAATTCATAATCAAATTTATACTTGGTCTGGGCGGTTGCAATTTCTGCCGATATTTCCCGACCCTTTAGTAAAAAAAGCCGGCATTTTGTTTTGGCAACATAGTCCAAAATTTTAATCAGTGGTGCAAACGCACGCGCTGTGAACACAATATTGCCGGTATTTGCCGGCATTTTTTTAACAAAATCTTCGACCCGACCATGGTAAATCGTCAAATTCTGTAAATCCAGACGTTCTTTGACCGCGTTCAGGAATGCGACCTTTTTACCAATCGATTCGATACACGTCACGTGCCAGCCCAAAATTGCCAACACAACCCCAGGGAATCCAGCCCCACTGCCCAAATCGACAATTTGTGCGTCCGTCGGCAAAACGTCCGCCAGTTGCGCCGAATCGGCAAAATGACGATTTTCAATGTCAGACAGCGTACTGGGCGCGACCAAATTCATTTTGGCCGACCATGTGCGTAACGTGTCTGCGTACTGTTCAAATTTGACTTTATTATCCATACGCGGTATTCTAGCACAGTTATGAGAAAAATAGAAAGTTTATTTATTGGGGCGGCGTGTTTGGCCACTGTATTGGGGGCGGGCGTCGCGATTTGGAATCACGAAAGTGTGCCGAACGCGGCCGCATCGCACGAATTTCCTGTTACGCCACATGGGGCGTATCTGGCCGCGCGACACGCGATATACGTGAATGATTTTGACCGCGCTGTTGAATTTTCAAATGTCACCCGTGATGTGCAATTCGACGCGGTACAAAATGCGCGCTATTTATCTGAATTTTTATCTGGAAAAATGCCGGAAAATGCCGGCGATTTGAAAAAGGCAACCGCGCCCGCAGCCAAATTGATTTATGATGCATATTTGGTTTCAAATGACGATTGGGACGCGTTCTATAAACGGCATAAAAACGATAAATCCGCATTGATGGCGTCGTTCAAGATTTGGTCTATGATTGGCAACAATCGCCGTACAGAGGCATTAAAGTTCGTCGACAGCACACCAACCAATGACGCATGGAAATCATTTATGCGCGGGCAAATTTACGCTGAAACCGGTAACATAAAACGTGCCGCCGAAGAATTTGCACGTGTACGCTGTGATTTTATGAATATAAACGATTACAGATATATTATGTCGTTCTATATTCACAATGATATGAATGATGCAGCGGACGCATTGCGCCGCGATTTCACATCGCATTTGGGTGGTATGTATATGCTGGAATACACGGACATTCCCGCATGGGAAACATTTGCTGGGACAAAGAATGCAATGGCGTTCAGTTTGGTTCAGACCGTATCCCACACCCAGATTATGATGTATTCTGATTTGTCGTTGCTGATGCTGCGATTCGCGGAAATTACCGGCCCGAATTTTGGCGATAATAATGATGCAATCAACTATTATCTGGGGCAGTTTTTCTTTAATAACGGCGGCGATTACCAAACGTATTTTGACCGCATTGACCCGTCCAGTCCATATTATCTGTTCGGCGTTCTGCGCAATGCAGAGCGGGGCGGAAACGCCGCGGCGTTGGAACGCATCGTGAAAATAAATCCGCTGTTTGTACCGGCGGTGGAGCAGTTGGCCGGTTATCATGTACATCAGGGGAACTATCGCGCGGCATTGCGCACGATAAAGCGTGCATTGGACAATCCAAATTTGACCGAGGGCGGACGTGCACGTTTCTTGCGCAATCGGGCATATGTGCACTATGTATTTGGCAAATATGACGATGCCCAGCGTGATATAAATTCCGCGACCGAGGTTCTGGCCATGGACGGCGATGGTATGATTATACAGGCATTGGTATGGGCGGCCCAGAATCAAGAACTGGACAGTGCATATGACTATGCGATGAAGGTTTTGATGCGCGATGTACGCAATGTGCGGGCGTGGGACGCGGTTGGCGTTACGGTTGCCGCCCGCGAAGGCACGGCCGAAGGCATCAAAATTATGGAAGAGGTCACCGAACGTACACACGAATGTTCTTTGTTATATATGCATTTGGGTGATATGTACGCGTCGGCTGGCAATGTTGAACAAGCACGCAAGGCGTATCAGGCGGCGATTGATTTATCAAATGATGGTTGGACAAGTATGCCTGCGCTGCAAAAGAAACTGAGGAAACTGAAATGAAGGTAGGGATTATTGGCGCGGGCGCATGGGGCACCGCATTGGGCACGATTGTTGCACGTGGGGGCGCGGACGCGGTTCTGTGGTCTTATGATGGGGCCAAGAAAGATTTTGACGGTGTTGTGTCACCGGCAAATTTATCTGTCACGACAAATATGGCCGATATGGGCGAATGCGATGCGTGGCTGGTTGTAACACCGGCGGCGTTTTTCCGCGAAACCGTGCGCAATGCGGCACAGTATTATGGTGGCCAACCGGTTATTGTTTGCACCAAGGGAGCCGAGCCAGAAACAGGTGAATTTATGTCTGAAATCATGGCCGCCGAATTGCCCGCGGCGCGTGATTTGGCGGTGCTGTCCGGCCCGCAATTCGCGGCCGAGGTTGCACGTGGCGTTCCAACCGGATCAACACTGGCCACACGCAGCATAATTGCATTACAGACGGGCAGGGACATATTTAACCAGTTATACATCAGCCCCAGCGATGACATTATCGGTGCAGAAATCTGTGGTGTTGGCAAGAATGCCGTTGCGCTGATTTGTGGCTATAATTCTGTGGCGGCGGCGGGCGAAAACGAACGCGCGATGATATTCACACGCGCTTGGGGCGAGGTTGCACAAATCGGCATCGCCATGGGCGCAAAAATCGAATCATTCTTGGATTTATGCGGAATAGGGGACTTGTTCCTGTCGGCGACATCGGCCACCAGCCGTAATTTCGCAGGCGGTATGGCGATTGCCAATGGCGAAGAGGTTATCGGCACAGTCGAAGGGATTTTCGCACTGTCTGGCCTGATTCGTCGCGCGGCGGCATTGGACGTTGAAACCCCAACGCTGTGCCATATGCAAGAAAAGATGGGACTGAAATAAAAGTACAAATATCAGAGTTCAAAGTTCAAATAACATGTCCGCCAAATGGCGCACCGCTTTATTTATTTGAACTTTGGTATTTGAACTCTGAACTTTAATATAAAAAACACCGGCAAATGCCGGTGTTTTTTATGCAATTAAACAACTATTATTTAACGGTTGTTGTTGCGTTACGGTTGAACTTCCAGACCTGTTCGCCTGTGCCCTTGACCAATGGACGTTCTTTACCATAAGAAATGGTAGAAATACGTTTTGATTCAATGCCGTCTTTGACCAGAACTGCCTTGGCCGCGTTTGCACGACGTGCACCCAATGCCAAGTTGTATTCTGTAGAACCGCGTTCGTCGCAGTTACCAGCAATCTGGATCTTTGTGTCTGCGTGGTTCTTCATGTACAGCGACTGGCCCAACAGGTTGTCGCGTGCTTCGTCGGAAATGTCCGAAGAATTGAACGCAAAGAATACGCGTTGATCGTTCAAGTCAGCAGGTTCAACAATGCTGGAACCGCCGCAAGCGGCCAACAAGCCAGCAACACCAGCCAACATAGCAAAGTTTTTAATTTTCATGAAAATACTCCCTTGAGTTTCTGTTGCTCGTGTTCTATCTTATAATGAAATGTTTGAAAAATCAAGGGAAAACAAAAAATGCAGTGTAATCAGTTGCAGGATTTAGTTTTGTCGGGCGTGCATTGGGAATTGTCAGACATACCATTCGCCATGGCACAGAGTGCGGCCGTCGCGGCGGCAAATCGTGCATCGCGCCCCGCGCCCGCTCCGGAAACTGTTGTGCCCGATGTTGTGCCGGACACGCCCGCACCACTGCGCGCGGCAACCGCCATTGTTCCCCCAATCGCACCAGAGGTTGGCGTCACGGTTCAAACCGCACGTGCCATGGCGGCGCGGCCGGCTGATATTGCGGCACTGGCACGCATGATTGCCGAATTTGGTCACCCATTGCGCAGCGCGGCCACAAATGTGGTATTGCCACACATTGCGCCAAATCCAAATGGTTTGGTCATAATCACCGATATTCCCAGCGCGGATGACGATGCACGCGGCGAAATATTGACGGGGGCGGCGGGCGAATTGCTGGACAAAATGTTGGCGGCGATTGGAATGTCACGCGAATGCGTATCAATCTTGCCGATGGTATTCTGGCGCACCCCAGGGGGGCGCACGCCGTCGCGCAATGAACTGGATTTGGCACGGCCATTTGTTGATCGCGCACTGGAATTTTTGTCACCACGGTTGATTCTGACACTGGGGACATTGCCCGCGACGGAAATCGCGGACGTAAATCTGGCACGTGCACACGGCGTTGTGGCAGACACTAAATTTGGCGTAAAATGCATGCCTATTTTCCACCCGAATTACCTGTTGTTAAAGCCAACGGCAAAGCGTGACGCATGGAATGCATTGCAGCAGATTCAAAATTTGTTGAAAAGTGCCGATAAATAGTAAATAATTTCTGCATAAACATAAAAAGGAGTTTACAATTAAACCTGCATTTAACCGTGATAATCGTCGGGATATGGGCCCACGTATGAACAATCGTATCTTTGCCAAGACCGTGCAAGTAATCAGCAGCACAGGCCAGAATCTGGGCGTTATGCAGACATCGGCTGCGTTACAGATGGCAATGGACGATGGATTGGATTTGGTTGAAATCAACGCCAATGGTGCTGTGCCTATCGTCAAAATTATGGACTATGGCAAATTCAAGTATGAACAGAAAAAGCGTGCGTCCGAGGCGAAAAAGAACCAGAAAACAATCGAAATGAAAGAGGTTTGGGTAAAACCTTTTATCGAAGAAAACGACCTGAACATCAAAATGAAAAAGGTCTTTGAATTTCTGGGGCAGGGTAACAAGGTCAAAGTTGCCGTTATGACCCGTGGTTCAAAAAAGGTTTTGGCACGTGGCAAGGATGCCGTACCAGAACTGTTTGCACATATTATGGAATTGGTTGGTGAAAACGGGACTTTGGAATCTAAGTCCAAACCAGACGAACGAACCAAATCAATTATTATTGCACCAGCAACCAAGAAATAAAAATGCCCCATGTGGGGCATTTTTATTTAGGGAGCAAAGCGCATCCGTCTCCGCTGACGCTCCGACAGAGAGCAATGCGCAGAGAGCAATGAATGTGTCTGTCAATGGCGGACAATTTTTATTTACTGGATTGCTTCGTTACACTCGCAATGACAAAAGAGCTAGAATCTCTGTCATTGCGAGCAAGCGCAAGCGACGCGTGGCAATCCAGTTTATTTTATGTTGCGCGTAGCGCACAAAATTTAAACTCTGAACTTTGATATTTGAACTTTATTAAAAAAACACCGGCAAATGCCGGTGTTTTTTTAATACATTGTTTGCAAGATGTGCTTGTTCTTGTCCAAACTGGACAACATTTTACCAGAACCACATGCAACACATGCCAATGGGTTATCAACCAAGAACGCCGGCAGACCAGTTGCCGCACGTATCGCCGCATCCAGCCCACGCAACAACGAACCACCACCGGTCATTGCAATACCCAAATCGGCAATGTCGGCGGACAATTCTGGTGGTGTCAATTCCAATGCCTGACGCACGGTATCAACAATCTTGGTAACGGTCTGGGCCAATGCGGCCGCAATCTGGGATTCGGTGATAACCGTTTCACGTGGTGTCCCCGACAGCAAATCGCGCCCCTTGATTTTCATAGTCAGTTCGTTTGCCTTGTCTTTTGGCATAATGGCGGTGCCGATACGTTTCTTGATTTCTTCGGCGGCATTTTCACCAATCAACAGGTTTTTATTCTTGCGTACAAATTCAATGATGTCCAAATCCATCTGGTCACCGGCGGTACGGACGGCGTGTGAATACACGATTCCGCCCAATGACATAATTGCAACCTCTGTCGTGCCACCACCAATGTCCAGAACCATAGAACCAACTGGCTTTTCCACCGGCAGACCCGCACCAATCGCGGCCGCGGTTGATTCTTCGACAATATAAACCTTGCGCGCACCGGCAGCATCGGCGGCCTCTTGTATAGCACGACGTTCCACCTGTGTTGCGCATGATGGCACGCAAATAATAATCAGTGGCGCGGCCAATGGATTTTTACGGTGCACCTTGCGAATGAAATATTTAATCATTTCTTCGGCAACCTCAAAATCCGCGATAACGCCATCGCGCAGTGGACGTACGGCGGTAATTGTCCCAGGGGTACGACCCAACATCTGCTTTGCCTCGGCCCCGACGGCCAGAATTTCTTTGCGCCCCAACAGGCGGTTTTCAGCCACCGCAACAACCGATGGTTCATTCAGAACAATTCCGCGGCCCTTGACATAAATCAGGGTGTTTGCCGTGCCCAAATCAATCGCCATATCTGCGGAAAAAAATTTCATCAACCAGTTATACATTTTTCAAAATCCTTGGGTATGAACTACTTTTTCTGCACTATAAAACCTGTAATGATAAAAATCAAGGTCGCCAAATTAAAAAATATGCTTTTTTATTTGATTATTACCAGATTCTGGTATTATAGCCGGCATGAGAAACACAATAAAAAATCATAATGACTTTCTGATGACGGACGACGATCCTACGGCGCGCAGTGCATTTTTTATAATTCGCGCCAAACCGGCAAAAGATGTAGCCGACCCACGTTTTGGTCTGGTCGTGACCAAACGGACATTCAAATTTGCCGTCCAGCGCAATCTGGCCAAGCGTAAATTACGTGATTGGATTCGTGCCACCGGTGACAAGATGGTGGACACAATGGACTATGTATTCATTGCACGTCGGGCGATTCTGGACGCGGCGCGTGACGATGGCCGCGCGGCAATGGCGCGTGCGTTGAACTATCTGGCGCATGAATATGGCAAGCAAGGTAAAAAATCAGCAAAATAGTTATTCGCCACTGCAACGTGTGGCATTGTGGTTGGTGCGGGCGTACCAGCGCGCGATTTCGCCAATCATTGGCGGACGCGCCGCGTGCCGTTTTACCCCAACATGCAGCCAATATGCCGCCACCGCGATTGCCAAATACGGCGCGTTGCGCGGGGGGCTGATGGCACTGCGACGAATATTGCGTTGCAACCCATTTGGCGGGTATGGGTACGACCCTGTCCCTTGACAAGTGGTATGAATGTGCTAGAATTTGGACAAATATGCGAATTAAAAACAAAGGTTTATAAAGATGTCTTTTCGTGCAACTGTTGAATCCATGTCTAAAATAATGGACGAAATGGGTATCACAGAATTGGATTTAGAACGTCAGTTCTTGTTTGGCGTTTATCGCAAACATATTCATTTATCAAAGCAACAGGCCACCGCGGTCGCGATGCCCAGTTTGCCAGTATCGGGCGAAACCAAGGCCGCAGCCGCCGCTGCAACGGCGTCGGGTCATGTGCTGAAATCCCCAATGGTTGGTGTTGCGTACTTGGCCCCAGAACCAGGTGCAAAGCCATTCACAACCGTTGGTGCACAAATCAAGGCCGGCGATACCGTCGCATTGATAGAGGCAATGAAAACATTTAATCCAATCAAGTCCGATCGCGATGGCACGGTCAAAGAAATCTTGGTGACGGACGGCGCGGCCGTTGAATTTGATCAACCAATAATTGTTATTGAATAATCATGTCACAAATAAAAAAAGTATTGATTGCCAACCGCGGTGAAATTGCACTGCGTATTATTCGTGCATGTCGCGATATGGGCATTCGCACCGTTGCGGTTTATTCAACGGTTGATAAAAATGCAATGCATGTACAACTGGCGGATGAATCCGTATGTATTGGCCCAGGGCCATCCAAGGATTCTTATCTGAATGAATCCGCAATTCTGACGGCGGCATTGCTGACCAATTCTGATGCCATTCACCCAGGGTACGGGTTCTTGTCCGAACGTGCAGATTTCGCACAAAAGGTTATTCAGCACGGAATGATTTGGATTGGCCCATCGCCAGAAATGATTACCAAAATGGGCGACAAGGTAAATGCCAAGCATACCGCGATTGAATGCGGCCTGCCGGTTGTGCCGGGATCTGATGGTGCGGTTGATACGGTCGAAGATGCATTAAAGTGGGCCGAAAAAATCGGTTACCCCGTTATGTTAAAGGCATCGGCGGGCGGTGGTGGCCGTGGTATGCGTGCGGTGCACAGTGCCGACGAAATGGCGGCTGCATTCCAGATTACCAAGAACGAGGCCCGCAGTGGTTTCGGCGACGACACGTTGTATATGGAAAAATTGTTGTTGCACCCACGTCATATTGAATTTCAGGTATTGGGCGACACGCATGGTAACGTTGTGATTTTTGGTGAACGTGATTGTTCGTTACAGCGTAAAAATCAAAAAGTTATGGAAGAATGCCCTGCGGCGGCCCTGACCCAGAAACAGCGTGATGATATGATAGAGGTCTGCAAGACCGCGGCCAAGAAAATGGGTTACACCAACGCCGGTACATTTGAATTTATGTTCCAAGATGGCAAATTCTATTTCTTGGAAATGAATACCAGATTGCAGGTTGAACATCCTGTGACCGAAATGGTGTATGGTATCGATTTGGTGCGCGAGCAAATTCGTGTTGCCGCCGGTGAAAAGTTGGGCTATGCACAATCCAGTATTGTCCCACACGGTCATGCGATTGAATTTCGTATCAATGCCGAAGATCCAGAAACGTTTATTCCGAATCCTGGGAAAATCACATTGTATGCACCATCGGGTGGTCTGGGTGTGCGCGTGGACAGCGCGGTCTATACCGGTTACACAATTCCACCGACATACGATTCAATGATTGCAAAACTGATTGTTCATGCGCAATCACGTACGGCGTGCATTATGCGTGCCACACGTGCGTTAGATGAATTTGTTATCGAAGGGGTCAAGACGACAATCCCACTGCAACAGAAATTGTTAAAGAACCGCGATGTTCAAACATTAAAGTTCGATAACCACTGGTTGGAAAATTACCTGAACAGTGAAAAAGAACAGAAAGAAAAACAAGAATAAAAACGGGGCAACGCCCCGTTTTTATTAAAGTTCAAAGTACAGAGTTCAAAGTTCATCCGTCTCCGCTGACGCTCCGACAGAGAGCAAAGCGCAGAGAGCAATGAATGTGTCCGCCGATGGCGGACAATTTTTATTTACTGGATTGCTTCGTTACACTCGCAATGACAAAAGAGCTAGAATCTCTGTCATTGCGAGCAAGCGCAAGCGACGCGTGGCAATCCAGTTTATTTTATGTTGCGCGCAGCGTACAAAATTTGCTCGTTGCGCTTTGCTCTATAAAAAAATGCCCCACACGGGGCATTTTTATTTACGGTTCTTTCTGAAATCGTCCAATGATACAACGCGGCCGGGGTCTGGAACGGTATCGGGCCGTTCGTCCAATGGTAATTCCATATCATTGTCCGCGGCGGCAATACCACCCTTTGGATGAAAGGTTAAAATAAAATCAACCGACGGATCTTTGAATTCCACCAACGCGGAAAAAGGCACACGAATAAAGAACGGACGGCCATCAAACGTCAGTTGCACACCAAATTCTTTGTCAGACACGTGCAGGTTGTTATACGAATACTGTAATACAATCGTCATAATGTCTGGATACCGTATGCGCAGGAAATCCGGCAACACAACACCAGCCGCACGCGTTTTGAATGTGATAAAGAAATGTGTTCCATCGCCCAGACCATTGACCTGTGCGTGAATCAGCGCGTCTTTGACAACGGATTTCAGTGCGTTATCCAACAATGTTTGATAATCAATTTTTGCCATGTCTTTTAATTCTCCGACGCCAGTATATTATTTATTTCGCCATCAGCGCAAGCAACAAATGCGGCGTCCGGCACATCAGAAAAAACATTCATGTCCAGACCCGTTGCCCAAACCTGTGCATCGGCGCGTCCCAATTCGGCAAATAAATTCGCACGCGCCGCGGCGTCCAGATGGGCGGCGGCCTCGTCCAACAAAATCAATGGACGCGCACCTGTTTTTGTGTGAATCAATTTCGCGTGTGCCAAAATAATATTTAACAATGCTGTCTTTTGCTGGCCCGTACTGGTCAAATTCGCCGGCAAGCCCAGCGCAGTATTAAACACGCCAAAGTCAGATTTATGCGCGCCGTCCAGCACCATTTTATCGCCAACCAATTCGCGATTATTGCCCAGATACTCCATGTATTCGCGTTCGGCCGCCGCCGCGGGCGCGCCCGACAGCAACATTTTTTCAACAATGCCCGCAACAGATACAGCCGCACCGTTCAGGAAATAATTCAATTCGCCGGCGTATTTTATGCGCGCGTCGGCAACGGCAACGGATGTTGCGGCAATCTGGGCATCAATGGCGTCCAACCAATGTGCATCGCGGCCACTTTTTAATGCGAATGCGCGTTCTGATAATAATTTCCCCAATCGTTGGACGCGGCCACTGTGCGCGGAATCAAAACTGGCCACCAATCGGTCAAAGAATGCACGACGGTCGGCGGCACTGTCGACAAATAATCTGTCCTCGCGGGGGGTCAACCACACCATACGCAGGTGCGCCGCCAATTCTGACAATGTTGCCGCATCGCCATCAACACGCGCGCGACGATTTGTATCACCCGCGTTAAAATAGACAGATATTTCTGTGTCGTCTGATAATACCGCAAATACGGAAAAACCGCCCGAACCCCCAAAGCGCGCAATTTCACCCCATGGTGCGCCACGCATACCGCGATCACCGGATAACATTGATACGGCCTCGAGCACTGCGGTTTTGCCCGCACCATTTGGGCCGGTAATGATAACATTGCGGTGTCCGCGCGTTGTTATGCGTGCGGTTCTATGATTCCTGAAATCAGTCAATGTTATCGTTTCAATCATGCCACAATACTAGGACATATGGGGAAAAAGTTCAAATGCAAAAAAACACAGTTCGGCCGGTTCGATAGCACCAATGTCCAAAATAAAATTCCCGACGAGCGGGAATTATATTTTGGAGGCCTGGGTCGGAATCGAACCGGCATACAAGGATTTGCAGTCCTCTGCATAACCACTCTGCCACCAGGCCAATCGTGTGAAGACATACTAAGCAAAAAAAATTTGTAATTCAACAGAAAAATTATATTATATGTATGTTTATCATGGGAAAGAGAGATAGTATGAGAAAAATAGCACTGTTTTTATGCCTGCTGCCGACGCTGGCATATGGCGCAGATGATGATTGCGCCACGCGGACAACCGTGCCGGCGGGGCGTCTGAACCTGCCCCAGGTGGTGGATTTAGGTCTGTGCCGCAATCCAACAACCACTGCGTCTTATTATGCATTGCAGTCCGCACGTTTTGCGAAAAATGCGGGTTATGCAAATTATCTGCCGAATGTATCGGCATCTGCATCGGCGTCATTGCCATATCGTAACAAAGAGTGGGGCGATTGGTCGTATGGCGCATCACTGTCCGCATCATATTTACTGTTTGATTTTGGCAAGCGATTGGCGGATGTGAACCAGTTGACGGCATCTTGGCGCGCCGCGGGTTTTGACTATGACGAAAATGTCCAGAATTATATCTATGGCATTATTGGCGCGTATTATAATTTGTTGAATGCCGACGCCGACGTTAAAAGTGCCGAGAGTTTGCGCACCGTGGCCCAGACCGCACGTGATACCGCCGCCAAGAAGTTCAAGGCCGGTTCGGTTGCCAAGGCAGATGTACTGAAAGCCGACACCACATTGGCCAGCCGTAATTTGGATTTGGAACGCGCGAAAAACAATCGCGAAATTGCCAAGGGTGCATTGCTGGCAAAATTGTCTTTCCCAGCAACACAGGATATCGAGATTGCCGATATGCCATCTGAATTTGGGCGCGCATCTGAAATCCAGAGTGTCGAAGAATTGATAGAAATGGCCCAGAAATCGCGTCCTGACCTGTTAAAGGCCGCGGCAAACAAAGACGCCGCGTGGCATCGTCGTAACGCGTCATTTTTGAAAAACCTGCCCAGCATTTCTGCATCGGGTTCGGTTGCATGGAACGACACCCCATCGGAAAGTTTTAACAGCGGGTCTGATAAAATCAGTGGCAGCATTGGTATACGTGCATCTATGCCAATCTTTGCGGGATTTGCAAATATGTACGGTGTGCGTCAGGCACAGGCGAACTATGACGCGGCATTGGAACAGGAACGCGCCACCGCCGATAATGCGACGTTGGACATATTTACCGCGTACCAGAATTACAAGACCGCCCAGACCGTGTTGACCCAGACCGAAACACTGTTAAAGTCCGCAACGGAAAGCGAACGCGTCACCGCCGGTATGTACAAGGTTGGGCGTGCAACCATGTTGGATTGGCAAACAGCCCAGTCAGAATTGGTTGATGCGCAAAAGCAAAATAATGCCGCAAAATATGACTTGTTCACAAAACGTGCGGCGGTCGCATTGGCGATTGGTGAAATCAAAGTAGGATTGGAGGGAGAGAATGAAGAAAGCACAGAACGCGCAGCGCAAGAATAATGCTGTTGCCACAAAATCGCGTCCGTCGTTTATTCGTCGTGCTGGCAAATGGATTTGGCGCAAAAAATGGTGGATTTTAATCTTGGCCGCAATCGCGTGGGGCGTGGTCGCCTTGTTCGGTGGTGGCACGCAAAAGGTTGAACCATTGGCAACCATGGAAATCACACGTGGCGAAATGCGTCAGGTTGTAACCGCAACCGGCGAAATTCAGCCATTAAATACTGTCAGCGTTGGTTCACAGGTATCGGGTACGATTGAAAAACTGTACGTTGATTTTAATTCCAAGGTGAAAAAGGGCGACGTCCTGTTGGAAATCGAACCGTCTGTATTACAGGCGTCTGTGGACGAGGCCAAGGCATCACTGGTCAGCGCGGAATCCCAGCGCAATTATGCAAAGAGCGAATATCAGCGTAACAAGACACTGTATAACGAAGGGTTTATTTCGCGTGCCGAAATGGAACAATCCCAGACCACATATGAACAGGCCGAACAATCGGTTAAACGTATGCAATCGCAATATGATCGTGCGGTAACTAATCTGGGGTACGCAACGATTACATCGCCGGTTGACGGCACAGTCATCGCGCGCGAGGTTGACGTTGGTCAAACCGTTGCGGCATCGTTCCAGACACCAAACCTGTTCAAGATTGCCGAAGACCTGTCCCAGATGCAGATTGAAACATCTGTGTCAGAGGCGGACATTGGTGTTATCAAAGAAGGGCAGGCCGTTACATTCACGGTTGACGCCTATCCAAACCAGACATTTGATGGGACAGTACGCCAGATTCGTTTATCACCAACCACAACATCAAACGTTGTTGTTTATACTGTTGTGATTGATGTTGATAATTCTGACCTGCGTCTGATGCCGGGGATGACGGCGTTTGTGACAATCGTCGTGACCGAAAAGTTTGATGTGTTCAAGGTTCAAAATGCCGCATTGGTATTGCGTAAATTTGACGGCATTGTTGATAACGCGGGCGACGCGACACCGAACGATCACTTGGCAATTCAGCGTGATGGCAAAATTATTTTGATTCCATATACCAAGGGTCTGGTCACAGCAACCGAAACAGAAATTATATCGGACGAATTGCGTGATGGCGATCGTGTGGTTATCGGTCGCACCGGACAAAAGACCGCTAATACCACCAACAGAATGGGTGGCGGCCCAGGCGGCGGTGGCCCAATGTAAGGACAAAAAGCGCACGCACCAGCGTGCGTTTTTTCTGGGCGAATTGCAAAATTCAGTGTATAATAGTGGGTCGAGGGGAAATGTTATGAAAAAGTCACAAAAGTCGTCCGAAATTATTATTTCTATGCAGGACATTTGCAAAAGTTTTCCTGTGGAATTAGGTGGCGAGCAACAGGTTTTATTTGATATAAATTTTGATGTACACGCCCATGAATTTGTCGCGATTATGGGGCCATCGGGGTCTGGTAAATCAACGTGTATGAATATTATCGGTGCGCTGGATACACCGACATCGGGCACATACGAACTGTATGGGCGCGATATTACAAATATGACGCCTGATGAATTGGCAACAATCAGAAACGAATATATTGGGTTTGTTTTCCAGCAATTTAACCTGTTACCTAAACGCAGCGTGTTGGACAATGTAATGTTGCCATTGATGTATCGCGGATTGCCCATGGCGGAACGTGTGCGTCGTGCGCGCGAAATGTTGGCACGCGTTGGATTGGAAAAATTTGAATCTTATTTGCCAACGCAACTGTCGGGCGGTATGAAACAGCGTGTTGCGATTGCGCGCGCGTTGGCGGGTGACCCAAAACTGATTCTGGCGGACGAACCAACCGGCGCGTTGGACAGTAAAATGGGGAACGAGATTTTGAAGTTCTTTACAGAATTAAATCGCGAACTGGGAATTACAATCGTTATGATTACGCACGAATTTGATATTGCGCGATATGCTAATCGTCTGATTCATATTCGTGACGGACGTATCAACTATGACGGCAAAATGCCCAAGAATGACGATAATCTGTAATTGTGGGGGTAAAAATGACATTTAACGATATTTTCAAAGAATCTTGGTTGTCAATCAGTGGAAATAAAATCCGTTCGTTCTTGACCGTGTTGGGTATTGTTATCGGCGTTATGGCGGTGGTGATTATGGTGGCCGTTGGCGAAACGGTACAGAAACAAATCACAGACCAGTTTTCATCACTGGGGACGGGCACGGTTGTTATTCGTGCTGGGGCGGCGCAAACTGGTGGTGTGCGCAGTGGCAATCGCCAGACACTGACAACCGATGACGCCGAATATATTGCCAAATTACCGTACGTTGCCGCTGTCAGTCCTGTACAGATGTCGGGTGCACAGGTGGTGTATGGTAACAAAAACTGGTCAACATCAATGGTTGGTTCGTACCCAGATTATTTGACTGTCCAAAACACAGAAATAGACAAGGGTACATTCTTTGACGCAACCGCGGTCAGGAACGCGTCCACATATGCCGTAATTGGCCCAACAACGGCCGAAGAATTGGGCCTGCCTGATAATCCAATCGGAACGGTAATTCGTGTTCAGAATACGCCTTTTGTCGTTATTGGCGTTACCAAGGCCAAGGGAGATTCCGCCATGGGCAGTCAGGACGATTTAGTAATTATTCCTATTACCACACTGAAAAAACGTTTGTCCGGCAGCCGTTTTCCAAATGCAGTTCAAATGATTACACTGAAATTATATTCTGACGCCGATAACAATTTGGCCATTGAACAAATTTCGGCACTGTTACGCAGTCGCCACAAACTGAAAGACGCCGATGCCGACGATTTCCAGATTATGGACATGAAACAGGTTATGGAAACGATGAACACTGTTACCGGATACATGAAAATGCTGTTGATTGCGATTGCGGCGGTATCGCTGTTGGTGGGTGCAATCGGCATTATGAATATGATGCTGGTGTCGGTTGCGGAACGTACACGCGAAATCGGTATTCGCAAGGCCATTGGTGCGCGTGAACGCCAGATTATTATTCAGTTCTTGTCTGAATCTATTCTGATTTCGTTTATGGGGTCGATGGCGGGACTGATTATTGGTGTCGGCCTGTCCCAAGGGGTCGGTCGCCTGTGGCTGGGGTATAACGTGCCATTTTCAATGTGGCCGGTGATACTGTCTGTATCGGTTGCGGTGATTGTTGGTCTGGCGTCTGGTGTTGTGCCAGCGTTAAAGGCCGCGAAACTGAACCCCATCGACAGTTTGCGCCACGAATAAAAAATACCGGCAAATGCCGGTGTTTTTTTTAATTGAATAGCAATGAAAATGTGCGCCAATGGCGCACTACTTTATTTACTGGATTGCTTCGTTACACTCGCAATGACAGATATTCTAGAATTTTTGTCATTGCGAGCAAGCGTAGCGACGCGTGGCAATCCAGTTTAGTTTATGTTGCGCGCAGCGCACAAAATTTTTATCACGACGGAGTGCCAGCGGAGACGGATGAACTTTTTTAGTGTTGCAATCGGGAAAAACTCTGTTATAATGCGCGATGTTCGGGTGGTTAGCTCAGTTGGTTAGAGCGTTACGTTGACATCGTAAAGGTCGTTGGTTCGAGTCCAATACCACCCACCACGAATTTTCACCGCAGCGTGAACAGAGCATATAGATTTATTGGAAACAGAAATAATGCGAATGCAGAACTAATCTTGAATAAAAAATTCTGACGGGATTCTGTGCGACGCCCCGTTGGGCGTCGCATTTTTATTAAAATACAACAGGGCACAATTATGACAAACAAAAGCAATAAATATTTAATTACATCCGCATTACCATACGTAAATGGTGAATTGCATCTGGGGCACTTGGTTGGTTGCTGGTTGCCATCTGACATTTATGCACGTTTTTGCCGCGCACGCGGGCGCGATGTCTTGTACGTTTGCGGGGCGGACGAGCACGGCACGCCGGTTGTTGTTGGCGCGGCGGCGGACGGTATGTCTATTCCTGATTATGCGAACAAGTGGTATGAAAAACATTTGCGCGCGGTGCATGATTTTAATTTGTCGTTTGACCTGTATGGGCGCACGCATACGAAATTGCAAGAAAAACTGATTCATGAATTGTTCGCGCGCCTAGACGCCCAAGGATTGATAGAAGAACGCGAAACACTGCAACCGTATTCGGCGACTGATAATATGTTTTTGGCCGATCGCCAGTTGTTGGGAACTTGTCCAAAGTGTGGGTACGAAAACGCGCGGGGTGACCAATGCGATAAATGCGGCGCAACGTACGAGGCCGATGAACTGAAAAACCCACGCAGTGCGATTTCAGGGGCGTGTGACGTCGAAATGCGTCCGACCAAGAATTTATTCTTTATGGCATCACGCGTCCAAGACATATGGCGCGAATGGTTAAAATCGCATGCGCCGAAATGGTCAAAGACCGCCAGTGCGATTGCCAACGGTTGGGCATCAGATGAATTGCGCGACACATCGATTACGCGTGACCTGCCGTGGGGTATTTCTGTCAATAAAGCGGGTTATGAAAACAAAGTGTTCTATGTTTGGTTCGACGCCCCATGGGGTTACGTTTCCATATCACAGGCCGCACGTGAAAACTGGGCCGATTGGTGGAAAAATCCAGACGCGCACTATGCACAATTTATGGGCAAGGACAACGTGAAATTCCACGCGGTATTTTTCCCAGAACAGCAGTTGGCGATGAACGATAATTGGAAAACCGTCGATATGTTAAAGTCCATGAATTTCCTGAACTTTGAAGGCGGCAAGTTTTCCAAGTCCCAACATCGCGGCGTATTTCTGGACAGCGCGATTGAAATCGCACCGGCCGACGCGTGGCGTTATGCACTGATTGCGTCTGCACCAGAAACAGATGACACCGATTTCACATTTGCGCGCTTTGCCGACATTGTGAACAAGGACTTGAACGGTATGTTGGGAAACTTTGTTTCACGCGTTTGCAAATTGACCGCCAAGAATTTTGGAGGGGCCGTGCCGGCGGCGGGCGCGCGGGACGCTGATTTAGAAAAACAGATAAATGAAAAATTGTCCGAACTGACCACGGCACTGGACGCATGCGAATTTCGCGCGGCGGTTGTTGCATTGCGCGGTCTGTATGCGATTGGCAACGAATATATGACGCGGTGCGAACCATGGACACTGGTCAAAAACGGTGACATGGCGGGCGCGGCGGCGGTGCTGAACCAATGTTTCCAGTTGATTGACCTGTATGCGCGCGTGTCTGCACCATTTATACCGAATGCCGCGGACAAGATGCAGAATATTTTTGCCACGCCGCACGATATGACATGGCCAGAAACGTTTGAACATCGTATTGCCGATAGTGCGGAATTTGTCGTACCGGAAAATCTGTTCGCACGCATTGATGATGAAACGGTTGCAGAACTGACCGAAAAATATGCACCACGCGACGAAAACAAAATTGTGCCGGTTGTGGCGAAAATTGTTGCGATGCGCGACCACCCAACGCGTAAAAACCTGCATATCTTGACGGTGGATGATGGCACAAATCACGAATTGCAAATCGTGTGCGGTGCGCCAAATGTGCATGCGGGTATGATTGGCGTCTTGGCCCCCGTGGGCGCAACATTGCCAAATATGAAAAAGCCAATTTCCCAGCGCACCGTTGCCGGCACTGAATCATTTGGTATGATGTGCAGTGGCGCGGAACTGGGTATAAACAGCAATGGCGACGAAATTGTTGAACTGGGCGCAGATGCCAAAATCGGCGATGCGTATATAAAGTAAGATGGAACACGAAAAACTGATTTTAATGTCATGCTGTGCGCCGTGCAGTGCCGGTGCAATTCAGCAGTTGGCGAATGGGGAAATTGCGGGTGTGGACGATTTTATCGTGCTGTTTTTTAACCCTAATATTTTCCCAGAATCAGAATATACAAAACGCCTGAATGAACAAATCAAGTATTGTGAAAAATTGGGTGTAAAGTATGCCATCGGCAATTACGACCATGCGGCATGGCGTGCGCACATTGCGGGACTGGAAAACGAGCCCGAACGTGGCGCGCGATGCAGCCGGTGCTTTGAATTTCGGTTTCAGTATGCGGCCGCGTTTGCACGTGCGCACGGATACACCGCGGTGGCGTCCGTGTTTGGCGTATCGCGCCACAAAGACCAATCACAGGTTGATGCCGCGGGGCAGGGCGCATTGGGCGCATGCTATATACCCATAAAATGGGACGAAAAATTACGCCAGCAAATTGGGCGCGCGTCTGATTTTTACCGCCAAAATTATTGCGGTTGCGAATTTAGTATTCGCAAAGTATAATTCCCATTGTAATTACAACAAGGGTAATGAATATGTCTGCTATTTTTGTTTTCCCAGGTCAGGGCGCACAGGCCGTTGGCATGGGACGTGAACTGTATGAAAATAACGCCGCCGCCCGCGCCGTTTTTGACGAGGTTGACGATGCGTTAAATCAAAAATTATCTGATATTATTTTTAACGGGCCAATGGACGAACTGACATTGACCGCGAATGTTCAGCCGGCGATTATGGCGACATCGATTGCGATGCTGCGTGCGGCGCACGAAAAATTACCAGAATATGTTGCCGGTCACAGTTTGGGCGAATACACGGCACTGTGTGCGGCGGGCGCATTATCGTTACGCGACACGGCGCGGTTGTTGCGCCTGCGCGGCGACGCGATGCAGCGCGCGGCACCAGCGGGCACAGGATTGACCGCCGTGATTTTGGGATTGGACATTGATGTTGTTCGTGATTTATGTCGCGACACAGAATGTGATGTTGCAAATGATAACTGTCCAAATCAGGTTGTTGTATCGGGCGCACGTAATGCTGTCGAAGATGTTTTGGCACGCGCCAAAGATGCGGGCGCACGTCGCGCGATGCCACTGGCGTTATCTGTGCCGGTTCATTGCCGTATGCAAGGGCCCGCGGCGGACGAAATGCGGGACGCATTGGCGCACATTGAAATTGCGCAACCAAATGCAACATTTATCGCGAACAAGACGGCCGCCCCAATGATGGACGTAAATGAAATCAAGGACGAATTGGTATACCAAATGACCCACGGTGTCCGTTGGCGCGAAAGCGTGATGGAAATGCATAAATTAGGCATCACGGAACAAATTGAAATCGGGCCAGGCAATGTCTTGACAGGATTGGCGGGCAGAATCTGTCCAGAAATAAACGCAAAGAAATTGGAGATATAAAGATGTTTGACTTAACAGGGCGCGTCGCGCTGATTACGGGTGCAACAGGTGGTATTGGTGGTGCAATCGCACACAAAATGCGTGATGCTGGCGCAACGGTTGTTGTGTCGGGACGCAATATCGCAAAACTGGAATCTGAATTTGGCGGAGAAGGGTTTATTAAACTGCCATGTGACCTGTCGGCGGACGGTGGCGCGGTTGAATTGGTTATGAACACAATAGAGGCCGCGGGCAAAATCGACATCTTGGTCAACAACGCTGGTATTACCAAAGATACATTGTTGATGCGTATGTCCGACGAACAGTTTGATGATGTTATCAACACAAACCTGCGTGCATGCTTCAAAATGTGCCGTGCGGCGATTATGCCAATGATGAAGAATCGTTTTGGCCGCATTATCAATATGGCGTCTATTATCGGTGTTATCGGTGGCGCGGGTCAGGCGAACTATGCCGCATCCAAGGGTGGTATGATTGCAATGACCAAATCCATCGCGGCCGAGGTTGCCTCGCGCGGCATCACCGCGAACTGCATCGCCCCTGGGTTTATTCAAACACCAATGACCGATGTATTGCCGGACGAATTAAAGAAAACATATCTGGCGCAAATTCCGGCTGGTCGTTTTGGCACACCAGACGACATTGCAAATGCATGTGTGTTCTTGGCGTCCGTCGAGGCATCATATATCAATGGCCAGACATTAAATATCAATGGCGGTATGGGGCGTTTTTAATAAATGACCGAATTTGATGTAATCATTATTGGTGGGGGACATGCCGGTGTAGAAGCGGCCGCGGCCGCGGCACGCCGTGGTGCGCGCACATTGCTGATGACGCAACGCGAAACCGATTTGGGTGCAATGTCGTGCAACCCCAGTATCGGTGGCCCTGGCAAATCGCAAATGGTTGCGGAAATTGATGCAATGGGCGGCGTTATGCCACGCGCAGCGGATGCGGCGGGGATTCATTTCAGAACCCTGAATGCATCGCATGGTGCGGCGACGCGCGCATTGCGTGCCCAGATTGACCGCACGCTGTATCACAATGCGGTTGTAAAAATTCTGGGGGAATTGCCGAACCTTTCTGTCCAATTTGAAAAGGTTACATCACTGGATTTGCCGAACAAGGTTGTAAATGGCGCATATTCGGCGCGCGCAATCGTGCTGACCACTGGGACGTTTTTAGGGGGTCTGGTCACGCGTGGCACAGAAAAGATTGCGTCAGGCCGTCTGCAAGATGATGGCACGTACCAAGAAAACGATACGGTTATATCGGGCGTGTTACGTGAAAACGGTTTTAATTTATTACGCCTAAAAACAGGAACACCGGCGCGTATTTATCGTGACAGTATTGATTTTTCCGTATGTGAATTACAGGCGGGCGACACACCGCACGATTGGTTTTCTGCGCCGAATGCGGACAATAATTATTCCGCGGTATGCTATATCACACATACAACCGAACAAACGCATCGAATAATTCGCGACAATATCGCCAATGCCCCAATGTACAATGGTGACATTCGTGGCACGGGCCCGCGTTATTGCCCCAGTTTGGAAGACAAGGTTATGCGTTTTCCAGACCACACGTCGCACCATGTATTTTTAGAGCCCGAAGGTCTGGACAGTGATTTAATTTACCCAAACGGCATTTCGACCAGTTTTGGTGCCGCCGTCCAAGACATGTGGATTCGCACGATTCCGGGGTTGGAAAACGCGCGTGTGGCGCGTTATGGGTACGCGATTGAATATGACGCGATTGATGCGCGCGCACTGAACAGTAATTTGGAATCACGCGACATATCTGGCGTATTCTTTGCCGGACAAATCAATGGCACATCGGGCTATGAAGAGGCCGCCGCCCAAGGTATCGTTGCCGGCGCAAACGCCGCGGCATTTGCACTGGATGCGCCGCGGTTGGATTTGAATCGCACAAACGCGATGATTGGTGTATTGATTGACGACATTACCACATTGGGTGTTGACGAACCATATCGTATGTTTTCGTCACGCGCGGAATATCGATTAAACCTGCGCGCGGACAATGCGATTGCGCGTTTGGGTGATATGGCGGTGGGGTGTGGTCTGATTACGCCCGCGTTGCGCGACGAGAAAATGGCGTTGCATGCGACGGAAATTGATGAAAACGACAAATTCTATGCGGGGTATATTGCACGCAACGCGCGCGAAATTGCGTCCGTGCGTCGTGATATGGAATTAAAGATTCCACGTGATATCGATTACACAAATATGCCGGGGCTGACCAATGAATTGGTTGAAAAATTGACCGCGGCGCGACCGGAAAACATTGCCGCGTTGTCACGAATCCCTGGGATGACACCGGCGGGTATAATGGTCGTAATGCGCAAGATAAAATGTTAAAAAAACACCGGTAAATGCCGGTGTTTTTTTATTTATATTTGCGCGGAATATTATCGCTGACTTTGCAAACGATTTTGCAACAATCTGTTGATTTTGTTTGTATCAAGTGTTGAAAATTCTGCAATAATTCTGGCGTCTTCGTTTATAATCCGGCCTGTTTTGTTCCAATACAATGCGCCGACACCAATCAGGTTGCCATCAGTATTTGTATTGATAAACACGCGTTCATCCGCCAATGCATATTGGAAAAATTTCAATGCATCTTGCTGGTTATAAAAACCATCACCGTACAAAAATGAAACATATTGTTTTGAAAAGTAACTTCTGTAAGGTTCTTTTTTTACGACGGGCTTTTCTGGGGCATCGTGCTGTTGCACCGCACGCATAATCAATGCCTGTTCGCCACGTGGCAGAAAGATTTCGTGTTCGTTGCTGTGTCCAACGCGCGCATCATCAAAATAGATTCTGATTGTGCCCCTGATGAAATCTTTGACCGCTATGCTGTTGCCATTGTCAAAAACGTACACTGGTTTGAATTTATCATAAATTAAATCCAACGCACGCTTGCAATCCACAGACAAATTTTTATTTGATATATTGCCTGTCGCCTGTTTGAATTTTTTGAACACATTCATTTTGTCGAACATACCTATATTCCCCTTTGTTTTGTTTCTTACACTAGTAAGTATAGACATAAATATATTTTTGTCAAGTATTATTGTATAAAAAAATAAAATGTGGAAATTAGTTTTTACATATACTATGATTATGCACGCCGTGCCGGTGTAGCTCAGCTGGTAGAGCATCTCATTCGTAATGAGGGGGTCGTAGGTTCAAGTCCTATCACCGGCACCAGAATTAAAAACCGCGATTTTTATCGCGGCTTTTATTTTATCGTGTATGCTGGGGCAATTTCTTTGCACCACGTGTTTTATCAGCCGCTTTGGCCATACGGGCGTTATAATTCTGCTGCTTTTTCTGGGCCCAGTTCATGATATAAACAATGTCATCATACGGGATTGTTGCGACGATGTCCAATGGGCGGGTATAGCCCACACGATACCACTGTTTGTTCTTGTTACGGTTAAAACGCCACTTTTCCGTGTTTTCTTCGACATAGATATCACCCGTCGCGCCGTTTAACATAATAACATGTTGTGGGGTCACGATGCCCATCAATTCCCAACCATATTGTGGATTGGACTCTATAAACGTCAGATTGTCCGTATATTTGTTCACCAAGTCCTTTATCGCGCGTGCGCCAGAACGTTGCAGATGTTTTATCAACAGACGCTGTTCGGCATCTGAAAATTTATTTGCTGCCATTATTAAATCCTTTGGTTCATATCAATATAATTATATCACAATATGCGGCGCACACAAACATGTTGATTTTCTGGCAAAATCATTGTATAAATTGTCCGTGATGAAACAGACAGCAATAATTATTATTAAATAAACCGGCACTGCGCCTTTGGCGGTGGCTGGGGCGCATATGCGCCTGTTTTTTTTAATAAAGGCAAAACAAGACAAAAGAGGACACAAAACATGGCATACCCAAAGACCGATCCACGTGCTGATTTTACCGCGCTGGAACACCAAGTTCTGGAATTTTGGCGCAACGACGATACTTTTCATAAATCGTTGAACCAGACAAAACTGGGTCACCCATTTTCATTCTATGACGGGCCACCGTTTGCAAATGGTTTGCCACACTGGGGACATTTGGGCGTATCCGCGGTCAAAGATATGATTTCGCGTTACCAGACAATGCGCGGGCGTCACGTTGTGCGCGAATTGGGCTGGGATTGCCACGGTTTACCGGCGGAATCTTCGGTTGAAAAAAAGCAACATCGTCAGGCCAAAGATATCGTTGCAACCGATGGTATTGCCGCGTTCTGTGATATGTGTCGCGCGGACGTTATGACGTATTCCACCGAATGGTTGAAATTTATTGAACGTATTGGTCGTTGGGTTGATGGTGGCGACGGGTATGGGTATCGCACCATGGACAAGAATTACATGGAATCCGTTATGTGGGCAATCAAAGAACTGCATAACAAGGGGTTGCTGTACAAAGATTATCGTGTAAATCCATTTGATTGGAAATTGGGTACTGTTCTGTCTAATTCAGAGGCGTCAAGTGAATACCAAGATGTCACCGACGATGCAATCACCGTGTGGTTTGAATTGGAAAATGGCGATCGCGCGATTGCATGGACAACAACGCCATGGACATTGCCAGCGAACAGTGCGTTGGCGGTAAATCCAGATATGAAATACCTGCGCATGCAGGATGCTGATGGCACGGTTTATGTCATTGCAGAATCCAGATTAAAGGCGTATGAAAAGCAATTTGCAAACGCAACACAGGTTGGCGAACTGTTTGGTCGCGATTTGGTTGGATTAAAATACACACCGTTGTTTGATTACTATGCCGGCACATCTGATTTGTTATATCAGGTAATCCCAGCGGACTATGTTTCCGATGGCGATGGTACGGGTATCGTGCATATCGCACCCGCATACGGCGAAGACGACTTTTGGGCGGCCAAAAACGTTGATGCGAAATTCCCAGTAATCTTGAACGTTGACGATTATGGTAATTATACATCCGATGTACGTGACTGGGCGGGTGAAAATATTTTTGAAGCCAATCCAAAGATTATGACGTACCTGCGCGAAAATGGTCATTTGGTCAAGAAAGAACAACATCGTCATTCGTACCCATATGGCCCACGCAGCAAGGAAAAGTTGATTTATCGTGCAACCGATTCTTGGTATATCGATGTGCCAAAAATCCGCGAACGTTTGGTTGAAATCACCAAGACCCAGACCAAATGGACATCGGCGGGCGATCGTTTCTTGACGTGGATTGAGGGGGCGCGCCCATGGTCTATTTCCCGTAATCGTTTCTGGGGAACACCACTGCCGATTTGGACACGTGATGGCGAATACAAGATATTTGGCTCAATCGCCGAAATCGAAGAATTTTTCGGTGTGAAAATCAACGACCTGCATCGGCCAACATTGGACGCGTTGGAAAAAGACGGTTGGAAACGTATTCCTGACGTTTTGGATTGTTGGGTTGAATCGGGTTCTATGCCATTTGCATCATTGCATTACCCATTTGAAAACGCCGACAAGTTTGCGGCAACTTTCCCAGCCGATTATATTATCGAAGGGCAAGACCAGACCCGTGGTTGGTTCTATTCATTGATGGTGATGGCAACCGCGCTGTTTGATGCCCCCGCATTTCGTACGGTTTCGGCAAACGGTATGATTGTCGACGAACATAAAAAGAAACTGTCAAAATCCGTTGGTAATTTTGTGAACCCCGAAGAACAGATTGAACAATCGGGCGCAGACGCCGTGCGTTTGTTCATACTGGGGTCTGGGTTTATGAAGGCAGAACCAGTGTCCATTGATATGGCGGGCAAGGTATTCAGTGATGCAACGAAGACAATACTGACACCACTGTGGAATGCATATCATTTCTTTACATTGTATGCCAATGCCGGCAACGTTGTTGCAACGTGCAATTACAGCACAGACAATGTATTGGACAAATACATTGTTGCCGAATTAAACGAACTGATTCGCGTTGTTGGCACGGCATTGGACGAATACAAACCAGACGTTGCAATCAAGGAATTTGTACGTTTCTTGGACGTATTGAATAACTGGTACATTCGTCGTTCACGTGCACGTTTCTGGGACGAAGATACCGATGCGTTTAACACGTTGCATTACGTGTTGGTGACGCTGTGCAAGTGCCTTGCACCATTCGCACCATTTATCAGTGAATATATCTATAAAAACCTGACTGGGGCAGAATCCGTACATTTGGAATCGTTCCCTGTGGCGGCGGATGCAGACGAAAAAATCGTATCTGATATGCGTCACGTGCAATCGGTTGTATCGGTTGGAAAACAGTTGCGCGAACAATACAAACTGCGCAATCGTTTGCCGCTGGCCAAAATCACGATTGCGGGTGGTGACCTGCATGCATATGCAGACATTATTGCCGACGAACTGAATGTAAAACACGTCGATTTCACACCAAATATCAGTGATGTTGCCGACAGTTTTATTTACCTGATTACACCAAAGATTGGCGCACGTCTGGGTGGCGCATTGCGCGAAATTATTCCAGCGGTAAAGCAGGGCAAATATGAATTTATGGGCGATAAACTGATTGTGGCGGAACACGCCCTGAACCCAGATGAATTTGAAAATCGTCTGACGGTGCGTGATGGTATCACAGGCGCGGCATTGCCGGACAACACAGCCGTGGTTGTACTGGATACCGAAATCAACGCTGAATTGGTTGCCGAAGGGTTGGCCAACGACGCATTGCGCTTTATCCAAGATATGCGCAAGACCGCGGGTCTGGACGTATCGGACAGAATCAAACTGACATACAGTGCCGCACCGGCATTGGCGGCGGCGATTGAACAACACCGCGCGCGCATTATGTCCGACGCATTGATTGTTGATATGTCGTATGGCGATGGCGAATACGAGACCGAGATTGAAGGTTACCAACTCTCCATCGGTATAAAAAAGGCATAAGATGACGCCGACACAATATTTTACCGCCGTACCAAAATGTCTGAATATGGACATTCGTTCGGAATTGTATTCTGTGAATGAATTTACATTTGCGGTGGCGGTAATATTGTCGGCACAGGCGACCGATAAAAAGGTGAACGAGGTTACGCCCCAACTCTTTGCCATTGCACCAACGCCGGCCAAAATGATTGCACTGGGGCTGGACGGGTTAAAACAGCATATACGCGTTATCTCTTTTTTCAACAACAAGGCAACCAGTATTATTCGTCTGGCGACCCAGTTGATGGAATACGATGGTAATGACGATGCGGACTATAAATTTCCGGAAAAGTTTCATAATCGCGATGAACTGATGAAATTATCAGGCATTGGGCAAAAGACCGCAAATGTTGTTATGAACGTACTGTGGGGTGCGCCAAACATTGGTGTTGATACGCATGTTTTCCGCAATGCACATCGATATGGGTGGGTTGGGGTGGACGCAAATACACCGGACAAGGTTGAACAAGAACTGTTAAAAATAATTCCAAAAAAATATCACGCAATCGTAAATCACGTGATGGTTATGCACGGGCGGTACACATGTCGCGCGCTGCGTCCAAAATGCGCCGAATGTCCAGTTGCAAACATTTGCAATGCGCCCGATAAAACGATATAAAAAACATAAAAAAAGGCCGGCAAATGCCGGCCTTTTTTTTATTTATCGCGAATGCGTGCATTACACGCGGTTTCGACATTTTTTATGACCGCATTTTGCAATGCAATCAAATCTGCATCTGACATATTGTCGGTTGGCACGATTGTAATTGCAATCGCAATCGATTTATTGCCGTCTGGCATATTAAACGCATCGAACACAACCGCATCAGTAATACGCTTGTCCGCACTGCGCGCAGCCGAAACCAATTTTTCAGCCGGCGTATCGCCATCAACAATAAATGCAAAATCGCGTGATATCGGTTGGAAATCGGACAACTGAACCTCGCGCTGTTTGCGGGGCGCGGGCAGGTTTGCAACATCGTCAACAATCGCCACCATGACGTTTGTCTTGATTTTCAACGCGCGGGCAACCATTGGCGACAATTCACCAAATTCGGCGATTTTCTTTTTACCCTGATAAATTGCGCCGTATCTGAATGGATGCGCCCATTGTGGTGCGTTTTCGGTTGAAACCGTGAAACGTTGGCCATGCATCAGTGCAATCAAGTCCGCCTTGACATCATAGATATCATATGCGCGATTGCGGCCCGACCAGTGACGTGGCCCGTTTGCGCCGGTGCGCACAATGCAAATTTGGGTATGTTGTGCATTCGGCGTATCGCCATCAAACACCGTGCCCAATTCAAACATTGCCAAATCCGCATAGCCACGCTTTTCATTATTTGCAATAAACTGTAACAGATTACCCAACAATGAATTACGCACCGTGTCCATATCGGCAATAATTGGATTTGCAACCGTGACCGACGGTTTATCAGACAGCAATTTTTCAACACGTGAATTACCGAATCCGAATGATTTCGCCTCGTACAAGCCACGTGCAGCCAATTCTGATTTTGTATTCAGGTAAAAATCATTATGTACTGCCGCCGCCGTTGGTGTGTGTGTTGATGCCGCCGCCAATTTATCATAGCCGTATATGCGCAACAATTCTGCAACCAGATTTTCTGGGATTGTGATATCAACGCGCGCGGCACGTGGCGTAATTTTCCACGTATTGCCAGACACTGAAACCTTGAATCCCAACTGTTCAAATATTTCACGCTGGGTTTCCGCCGGCATATCAATACCCGTCTTGGCCAAGAATAAGTTCGGTGAATATTTGATTTCGTGCGCGCAATCTGGGATTTTACCCGCAATGCCAACGCCAGTGATTTCGCCACCACATGCGTCCATAATAATACGTGCCGCACGTGCCAGCGCAATGCCAGTAATCGTTGGATCGATACCGCGTTCATAGCGATATGATGCATCGGTTGATGTGCCAATACGTTTTGCCGATTTACGCACAGATACCGGATTAAAATACGCACTTTCCAAAATAACATTTTTGGTTGCATCGGTTGTTGCGCCACGCGCACCACCAATTACACCCGCCAATGCCAAGATTCCATCGTTATCGGTGATAACCATATCATTTTCGGTCAATTCGTGTTCGTGACCAAACAGGTCTGTGAACTTTTCACCGTTTTCCGCCATACGCACAATGATGTTGCCATGAACCGCATCAGCGTCAAAGCAATGCATTGGTTGTGCCATATCATAACAGATATAGTTTGTTGCATCGATTGGCGCGTTTTTCGGATTGATACCAATCGCCGCCAAACGGGTGGCAATTTTTTTGTCCGATTGCCGCACCGTGATATTTGAAATTTCACAGAACTGGTACACAGGACATTTGTCCGTTTTAATAATCACATTACGTGATGTCTGTTTCAATTCCAGTGTTTCATCATGTGGCGCGATATATTCACCAATACCCGCGGCCGCCAAATCACGCGCAACCCCGCGCACCGCCAGATAATCTGGACGGTTTGGTGTAATACCCGCATCAAATACAGTTGGCATATCCATTACCGGCGCACCAATAACAGTATCCGCGGGCAATTCCATAATACCACTGTTGTCATCGTTGACGCCCAATTCTGCGCCACTGCACATCATACCATTTGACATCACACCGCGCAATTTTCCAGCCTTGATTTCATGACCCTGAATAACGCACCCTGGGCGTGCCAGCGCAGAAATCAGTCCCACGCGCGCGTTTGACGCACCACATACAACCTGACGTGGCGCGTCTGCGCCATCGTCAACCTGTAATATATGCAGATGATCGCTGTCCGGCATGGCATCGCATTTAATAATGCGCGCCGCAACAGGCGCGGTTGGAATTATTAAATCTTCGACCTCCAGCCCTGTGCGGGTCAGGGTATCTGCCACATCTTGGGCAGATGCGCTTGTTTTCAAATAATCTTGTAACCAATCAAATGTCCATTTCATAACATAACCCTCACATTAAATATCTGCGTTTTCCAACCAACGAATGTCGCCATCATAGAACTGGCGAATATCGTTCAGGCCGTATTTCAACATTGCCAATCTGTCCCAGCCAAATCCAAATGCAAATCCCTGATATTCATCTGGGTTTATGCCACAGTTGCGCAGAACATTTGGGTGTACCATTCCGGCCCCCATAATTTCCAACCACTTTTTACCCTGCCACAACAGGTCGATTTCAATGCTGGGTTCGGTAAATGGAAAATACGATGGACGAATACGCAATTTAACATCGTCAATTTCAAAGAACCGTTGCAAGAACGCCTTGACGTCACCAATCAGGTTCGACATTGTGATATTCTTGTCAATATACAACCCCTCGATTTGGTGGAACATTGGGGCGTGTGTTGCGTCCATTTCCTTGCGATATGTTGCGCCAATACCAAATATTTTAATTGGCACACCCAATTCTTCCATACTGTGAATCTGGATGGCCGATGTTTGCGTACGCAACACATTGCCATTTAACAAAAAGAAACTGTCCTGCATATCACGCGCAGGGTGATATTCTGGTGTGTTCAGTGCGGTAAAGTTGTGCCAGTCATCTTCGACCTCTGGCCCGATGCGCATTGTGTATCCAAATGATTCTAAGATTTTAGAAATATCGGCCAATGCACGTGTTTGTGGGTGCAGACCACCACGCGATTCTGGCATCGGATTCAGTGTTGCATCTAATTTTTGTGCAGACAGGCGCGCCATCATATCTGCCTCTTCGATTTCTGTTTGGCGCGTTTTGAATGCCGCACGCAGGTTCGTATTTTCAGCATTTAACGCCGCGCGCGCATCATTGTCCAAATCACGCATCTGCTTCAATTTGGCCGTCATTGTACCATTTTTGCCAAATACAGACGTGTACAATGCCTGTAATTCATCTAAATTTTTTATATTTTTAATCTGTTCCAGCATATCTTTACCTTTGTAAAACAAATAAAAGCCGTGATGGTTCACGGCTTTTATTATGACAAAACAACTACCTGCCGCCAAGGGTTATTTGGATTCGGCATTGTTAAATCGTTTTGCAACCTCGACCAATTTGGCGAAGTTTTCGTCCCCAGCATACGCCATTTCTGCCAAGACCTTGCGATCCAAGGCAACACCGGCCTTTTTCAGACCGTTCATGAACTGGCTGTATGTCATGCCGGCATTACGCACAGCAGCGTTGATACGGACAATCCACAGACCGCGGAAATCGCGTTTTTTCGCGCGACGATCACGGTATGCATACTGACCTGCTTTTTCCGTTTTTTCACGGGCGGCACGGTATGTTGTGCTGTGGCGACCCAGATACCCTTTGGCACGGGCCAAGATTTTATTATGTTTCTGTTTAACGGTTGTACCGCGTTTTACTCTTGCCATCTTAACACCCCTTTACTTATTTCAAACCATATGGGGCCAAGATTTTCGCCTGACCGGTCATGTTTTCGTTCAGATACTGTGGTTTTGAACCCGCATTGTTTGCACGTGTGGATTTGTGACGCAACAGTTTCTTGTGGGCGTTACGGGCAACACGGATTTTACCGGTTGCAGTCATAGAAGCGCGCTTTTTCAAGTACGACTTTGTTTTCAATTTTGGCATTTTTTCACCTTTTTTTATGTCCTGATGGCAATGCCTTTGCCATTTCGGACTGTTTCAACACGGCACTATTTTGGCATAACATAATAAAAAATCAAGTTTTTATTGAATGTTGGCGTTTTAGCGGTTAAACTGGGGGGCAATGAACCAGAACAAGTTATCTTCGCGTGTGCGTACATTGATTAAATCCGCATTTGCGGCGGCGGCATTGCCGATTTTATTCATATACATTATGATTGCAAAGCCGGATTACAGAATCATGAACGCCATGGGGCATATTGTTGTTCCGGTGGCGCATGCGGTGGGTGACGTTGTTACATGGCCGGTGCGCGCCACAGGAAATCTGATTTCTAATATTCACGAATTGGCAAATTTGCGCAGCGAAAACGAAGAATTACGTGCGCGTCTGGATGCGGCATTGGCGGACAAGGTATCGTGTGATATCGCACGGGACGAAAACGTAAAATTACAGCATGAACTGGACGTTGTACGCGCACAACCACGTACGACAATTCTGGCCGATGTCATTCACGATAACGCCGCATTCCATCACAATACGTTTATTATAAACAAAGGGGTGGGCAGTGGGCTGTCTGTTGGTATGGTTGTTACGTCCACTGATGGTTACTTGGTTGGTATTATTACCGATGTTGCACCGACATTTTCACGTGTGCGCGCATTGACAGATTCTGATTCAAACATCGCCGTACGCGTTGTTGGTACGGGTGTTTATGGATTTATGGCCGGCAATGGCGGGAAACGCCCCACAATGGGATTTTTCAGTGACCCTGAATTTCAGCCGGCACGCGGACTGAAACTGGTGACCAGCAATATCAGTGGTATTTTGCCCGCCGATATTCCTGTTGGTACAATGACAAATGACAGCGATGTTAAAACCACACCTGTGTCGCAACTGACGCGTGTTATGGTGTTGGAATTTGACAGTGCGAACAAGTATAAATGAAGACAAATGTCCTGAATTTTTTGCGCCGTGCGTGCCCATATCTGTTATTGGTTGCACTGTGGCGTCTGGCCGTGCCCGTATGGAATCCAGCGGGCATTTTGGCGTTGATTCCGATATTTTACTGTTCTTTTGTGCGCCCAGTGCCGTGGTTTGCAGGACTGTCCGTGATATTTTGTTTTTTGATTGATTATAATTCAAATACGTTGTTTTTCTGGACATCATTGTATTGCCTGATATATGCGCTGAATGGGTTTCAGACATTCTTTGACCTGCCACGTGCACCAAATAACGCATTGATGCCGTTTTCGGTATTTGTTGGCGTTGGAATCTTGGTTCTGTTTTTTGCGCATATCGGTTGGGCCAATCTGGGGCGCGATGTGTGGACGTTTATATGGCTGTGCGCGCTGTACGAACCAATTACGATTTTAATTGCGGGGGCACAGAATGATAGATAAAGAAGTTGCCCGCACATTTGACCGCCGCGCCGCACTGTTTTTAACAGGTGGCACGATTTTGACGTCTGTATTGATTTTGCGTATGTTACAGATGCAGGTATTTAACTATCGTGAATACACAGAAAAGAGCGAGAATAATTCATATCGTATTCAGATGAATATGCCAGAGCGGGGCAAGATTCTGTCGCGCAGTGGCGCGCCTATTTCCCGCGATATGCCAATATACAGAATATACATTGTCCCAGAAGAAGCACCAGATGTTGATGCGCTGGTCGATATTGTAACAAACGAATTAAATCTGCGCCCGAAACGCGTGAAAAAGATTCGCGAAAAAATCAGACGCCAACCACGTTTTCAACCAGTACTCGTCAGTGAAAATACCAACTGGGCACAACTGGCGGGATTGCAGGCAAAAAATCTGGCGGGATTACGTGTGGCCAGTGGGTATGCCCGCGTGTATGAACTGGGGCCGGCGGGCGCACAGGTGTTTGGTTATGTTGGCGCGCCCAGCAAACCGATTGCCAGCGCACCATTTTTTTCAACAGGTATTACGGGGCTGGAAAAACGTTTTGACGATACATTGGCGGGCACAGCGGGCCAGACCGTTATGATTACCAATGCGGTTGGACGCGTCACCGGCGAAGATAAATCGCAATACGTTGCACCACAGGCGGGTAGCAACATAAAAACCACAATCAATGATGCGGCGCAACGCGTACTGTATGATGCATTGACCGTGCACAGGGCGGGGTGCGGTGTCGCACTGGACATTGAAACAGGTGACATTCTGGCGATGGTATCAACGCCCAGTTTTGATCCGAATAATTTCAGTGCCGATGATGGTGATGAATATATTTCATCGTTGCGCGGTGACCGCGCCAAACCATTTATGAACAAGGTGGTCGAAGGGCTGTATCCCCCAGGGTCAACATTCAAGATTGTTGTTGCGCTGGCGGCGTTGGAATCGGGCGCGATTACCCCACGTGAAAAGATTTTCTGTCCGGGGCATTGGGACTATGGCGACCATCGTTATCACTGTTGGGAATCCAAGGGGCACGGTTGGGTCGATTTGGCGGGCGCGCTGCAACATTCATGCGACATATATTTTTATCAGGTGGCATTGCGCATTGGTATTGATGCAATCCGCGAAATGGCGGTTAAACTGGGTTTCACAGAAACGTTCCTAGACGACGTTATTTCGCGCCAAATGACGGGTGTTGTTCCAGACCGTTATTGGAAAGAGAGAAACAAAGGTGCACGTTGGGTGCATGGTGATACCGTTATATCTGGGATTGGTCAGGGATTTATTCTGGCCAACTGTATGCAGTTGGCGGTTATGATGGCACGTACGGCATCAAATCGCGTGGTTGTACCACGATTGATTCTGGACGAAAATGCAAAAAATCCGAACTTTGCGTCACTGGGGCTGCAACCACAAAATCTGCGCTATGTGCTGAATGGGCTGGAATTGGTCACGAAAAAGGGTGGTACGGCCGCGGGCAGTGCAATCAACGTCAATGGTGCAAAGATGGGGGGTAAAACCGGTACATCACAGGTGCGTAGTATTTCCAAGGCCGAACGCAAGAGCGGCGTTTTAACCAATGAACAGTTAAAATGGGAAATGCGCAACCATGGTTTGTTTGTGGGTTATGCCCCAACAACAAATCCAAAATATGCAGTATGCGTTATCACCGAACACAGTGGCGGCAGTGGCAGTGCCGCGCGCACCGCGGCGGCAACAATGCGCGAACTATTAAAGGGCGGAAAATAAAATGGCACGACAGACACGCGTTTCAAACGCCAGTATGATGACATTTTCTGAAAAACTGTCGCGATTTTCTGTCGCGCTGTTTATTCCGATGTGCTTGGTTTTAGCGACGTCTATTGTTGTGCTGTATTCGGCGGGTGGTGGCGCATGGCGGCCATTTGCATTGTCGCAACTGTTAAAGATTCTGGTTGGATTTGTGGTATTCTTTTTTGCGGCATTTACCAATATCAAAACATGGATTAAATCCGCGTATGTGATTTATGCAATCGCGCTGATTATGATTATTTTGGTGACATTTGTTGGTCACACCGGTATGGGCGCACAGCGTTGGTTAAATTTGGGCTTTATTCATATTCAGCCATCAGAACTGATAAAAATTGCATTGGTATTGGCACTGGCGCGATACTTTGCGTGGATGAATTCTGTAGAACTGTCGCAACTGAAAAATTATATCGTGCCAATTACAATGTTATTGATACCGTTTGGATTGATTGTTATGCAGCCAGATTTGGGCACGGCACTGTCCATGGGTATGATTACCGTCGGGATGTTTTACATTGTTGGCGCGCAAAAAAAATGGTTTATTATCGGTATTGTGCTGGGCCTGATGGCGATGCCGGTCGTGTGGTATGGCGGTCTGCATGATTACCAGCGTGACCGCATTATCACATTTATAAATCCTGACCATGATGCCCAAGGGGCGGGTTACCAAATCAATCAGGCAAAAATCGCGTTTGGCAGTGGGGGGCTGACCGGAAAAGGGTATTTGAAAGGGTCACAGTCCCAGCAATCATTCCTGCCGGAAAAACAGACGGACTTTATTTTCACCATGTTGGGCGAAGAATTGGGATTTATCGGCGCATTCGGATTGATTGCAGTATATGCGTGGATTATTCTGGTACTGTTTTGGTGCGCCAAAACATGTCGAAACAGATTTGGGCAACTGATCTGTTTTGGTTTTATGTTGAACTTTTTTATTTATTACTTTATAAATATTTCCATGGTGCTGGGGCTGATGCCAACCGTCGGCGTACCGTTGCCGTTGATGTCTTTTGGTGGCAGCAGTTTGTTATCGCTGATGTTTGGATTCGGTCTGGCCCAGAATGCACATATTCACAAAGACCAACAATTATCTGCCAAAGGGAGTTAGTATTATGAACCTGTTGATTGTGGAATCCCCATCAAAGGCAAAAACGATTGAAAAATATCTGGGGGCGGGCTGGCGCGTAATCGCGTCGGTTGGTCATGTTCGTGATCTGGTTCCGGAAAACGGCAGCGTTGATACCGCGCATAATTTCGAAATGAAATGGCAAATTATGGCGGGCAAAGAAAAGCAAATCAAACTGATTATAGACGAACTGAAAAAAGCCGATGCAGTGTATCTGGCATCCGACCCTGATCGCGAGGGCGAGGCCATTGCATGGCATATCCTTGATATATTAAAGGCGAAAAAAGTTTTAACCGGTAAAAAGGTTTATCGTGTTGCGTTTCACGAAATTACCAAGAAAGCCGTTTTGGCCGCGATTGAAAATCCGCGTGAAATCGACCAGAACTTGGTTGATGCATACATGGTGCGCCGTGCGTTGGATTACCTGATTGGTTTTGGTATTTCGCCATTGCTGTGGCGTCGCAATCTGGGTAAATCGGCGGGGCGCGTACAATCGGTTGCTGTGAAATTGGTTGTTGATCGCGAACGCGAAATTGAATCTTTTGTACCGGTGGAATATTGGTCTTTGGCCGCCGCGTGCAATGCGCATGGTGCAAAATTTAATGCATCGTTGGTATCTGCAAATGGTCAGAAAATTGAAAAGATGACCATTGGAAATAAAGAACAAATGGACGCTGTTCTGTCACACGTTGGTGTGCCTGAAATTGCGGCAACCGTCATTGCGATTGACAAGAAAAAGACATCACGTCGTGCCGCCGCGCCATTTACCACCAGCACATTACAGCAAGAGGCCGCGCGCAAATTATACTTTTCATCCAAGCGCACAATGAGCGTCGCACAAAAACTGTATGAACACGGTTTGATTACATACATGCGTACGGACGCAACGAATTTGTCGGCGGACGCGGTGAATGATATTCGCGCGTATATTGGTCGCATATATGGGGATGCGTTTGTTCCAAAATCACCAAACATTTATGTTACTAAATCCAAGAACGCCCAAGAGGCGCACGAGGCCATTCGCCCAACACACTTTGATGATGCGATGCCAAACCTGTCGGGTGATGAAGAAAAATTATACAATCTGATTTGGAAGCGTACGATTGCGTGTCAAATGACAAATGCAGAATTTGACAGTGTGGCCGCAGATATAGAAAACAATGCACATAGCGCGATTTTCCATGCGGTTGGTTCGACACGTACATTTGATGGGTTTATGCGTGTGTATACCGAATCACGCGATGACGATGCGGATGCGGCGGAATCTAAATTGCCGGCCTTGTCTGTGGGTGATGCGGTTGTGATTACTGAATTGACCCCAGAACAACATTTTACACAACCACCCGCACGTTATACCGAAGCGTCACTGGTTAAAAAACTGGAAGAATTAGGAATCGGGCGTCCATCAACGTATGCGACGATTATGTCGACAATCGTTGACCGCGGCTATGTTGAACAAGACAAACAACGTCGTTTCCACCCGACATCTGGCGGTTGGGTTATTGCGGCATATTTGGCTAAATATTTTAATGAATTGGTTGATGTGAACTTTACCGCAAAAACCGAAGATACATTGGACGATGTATCAAATGGCAAACAGGAAAAGGTTGCGGCGTTGCGTGCATTCTGGACACCAACAGAATCCATGATTGATGGCGCGCGCGGTATTAAAACAACAGAAATTATCGACGAAATCAATCACGTTATGCATCATCACTTGTTCCCAGATGGCAATGATAAATGTCCAAAGTGTGGTGGAAAACTGGGAATTAAATTGTCCAAGTTTGGTGCGTTTATCGGGTGCGAAAATTACCCAACATGTAATTATACTCAGCGTTTGTCAGATGTCGCCGCGCCATCGGCGGATGCGGCTGATACGCCGGCAAAGCCCGCAAATGCGTCCACAGATTTGGGTGATGGTATTTCATTCCGTGTCGGACGATTTGGCCCATATGTGACGGACGGCAAAAAAAACGTCGCGGCGAAAAATTACACCGCCGACACAATCACGTTGGACATTGCGCGCGAATTACTGGCGGGCGGCCCAAAGAAAGCAGAACCGATTGAACTGGGTAAAAATCCGGCAACAGACCAGATGATTTATTATTACCCAACGGGACGTTATGGTGCATATATTTCATCGAACAAGGTAAATGTTTCGGTAAAAACGCAACCTGATTTGGAAACAGCGATTGATTTAATCAACAACAAGAAACCAAGTACGCGTTTCCGTAAAAAAGCAAAGTAATGGCAAATTACGATAAAAATTTTACTGATGAATTGCGTACACGTCTGTCAATCGTGGACGTGGTGTCGCGTCGTGTGCCATTGACCAAAAAGGGGCAAAATTATTGGGGCTGTTGTCCATTTCATAATGAAAAAACGCCCAGTTTTTCTGTGAACGAAGACAAGGGGTTTTATCACTGTTTCGGGTGTGGCGAACATGGCGATATTATTTCTTTTACCATGAAATCGGAAAACGTCGGGTTCGTTGATGCAATCAAAGAATTGGCCGATATGGCGGGTATGAAATTACCAGAGTTCAAGCCACGTGATCCGAAAATTGTCGCCCGCGAAGAATCATACTTTGATATTATGGAACGCGCGGCAACTGAATATCAAAAGCAATTATTTACCCCCGCGGGCGCGATTGCATTGGAATATATTCGTCGCCGCGGCTTTACCGACGATATGATAAAAAAGTATCGCTTGGGGTACGCACCGAAAAATAATTTTATTGCCAATAAATTTGTAAACACCCGCCAAGATATTCTGATTGGCACGGGTCTGTGTCGGCGTGGCGATTATGGAATGTATGATTTCTTTCGCGATAAATTGATGTTTCCTATATTTTCCGCGCGCGGTCAAATTGTTGCTTTTTCAGGGCGCAGTTTGGACGGTTCAGAACCCAAATATATCAACACATCGGACACAGAAATATTTCATAAACGTAAAACGATTTTTGGATTTAATTTTGCCCGCGAAAATATTCATCGCAATAATCGCACTATTATTGTAGAGGGGCAAATTGACGCCATTCAAATGCAATGCCACGGTTTTCCTGAAACGGTTGCGCCACTGGGGACGGCATTGACCGAAGATCATTTGGCAATTCTGTGCAAGGCAAATCGTAATATCGTATTTTGTTTTGATGGTGATAATGCGGGACGCAAGGCCGCGGTTCGCGCCGCAGACATTGTATTACCATTTGTGCGCGATGATTCCGATGTCAGATTTGCATTTGTTACCGGCGGCAAAGATCCGGACGAGGTTTTGAAAAATTCTGGCACGGATGCCATGCGCGCGATTATTGATGCGGCGGAAAACCTGACCGATTTTTTGTGGAATACGGCGAACAACAATTATGTTGTATCAACCCCAGGCGGACGTGCACAGGCGGAAAAATTCTTGAAATCTGAAACAGACAAAATTGCAGATGTGGCGTTGCGCGCGGAATATGAAAACGAATATAATTCGCGCAAGTTTAATCAGTGGCACAAATGGTCACGCAAGCCACAAGCGGCGCAAGTTTCCGTTCCAGAAATTGATGCAATTACGCGCAATACGCTGGTATTTATCACAAACAAATTTCCAGAAATCGCGGAACGTCATGCGGAATTTTTAGCAAAACTGAATATTTCGTTGGACGGTGACGCGCCTGATATGAATATGGATGCGCGTGGTGCGGAACGTTATATCACATCGTTAAAGTTGCAAAATTACCTGAAAAAATTACGTGAACAAAAACAAAAATTGACCACTGATATATTGCGTGGCGATGCAGACGATGACGCGCGTGGGCGGATTTCCGCTATCGACAGCGAAATTGCAAAGTACACGGAAAAACTGGAACAAATGATTTCAGAGTGATTTTTTCAACATGCATGCGTCATCTCTATCTTTATCATTTGGCACAACGGTTGTGTATGACAACGCAGAATTTAACCTGTCGACACGGGACAAGGTTGGTATTGTTGGTGTAAATGGCGCGGGCAAAACCACACTGTTCAAATTGATACTGGGTGAATTATCACCGGACGCGGGCCGCATTGATACCGGCGGTGCGCGATTGGGGTATTTACCACAGACAATCGAAATAACAAATCCAGAAATAACCGTTTGGGAATTTTTAACAACGGGGCGACCCATCGCAAAACTGGAAGAACGCCTGCGCAACCTCTATCAACAAATTGCGGACACGCCCGATGACGCGCAGGTTCAATCGGACATAGACAGCACGCAATCCGAACTGGATTATTATGAATGCTATACTGCCGAAGATACGTTGCTGGAAATTATCGACAATATGCATATTGATTCAGATATGCTGGACATGCGGTTGTGCGACCTGTCGGGTGGTCAAAAGTCCAAGGTTGCATTTGCGCGTCTGCTGTATTCCATGGCGGAAATTTTATTACTGGACGAACCAACAAATCATTTAGACGCCACGACCAAGGACTGGGTTTGCAATTACCTGAAAAAATACCGCGGTATGGTTTTGATTATCAGTCATGATTGCGAATTTTTGAACAATATCGTAAACAAGATTCTGTACGTGGACAAGGTTATCAAAAAGATATCTGTGTTTTCTGGGAACTATGATGATTATCAGGTAAAATTGCGCGAATTAAAACGCGCCCGCGCCAAGGCGATTGAAAACCAAGAACGCCAGATTAAACACCTGTCTGATTTTGTGGCGCGCGCAAATGCCGCCAGTCCGACCAACCACGCGATGAAGCGTGCGGGTAATGTTCGTGCGGCGATTTTGGAACATGTGCTGAAAAACAGAATTGAACGCGAAACCGCGTATAAAAAGTTAAAGATGGATTTGTCACCCATGCGCGATGGTGCGCGTCACCCGATTATGGTTGATAACCTGTGGTTTCGGTATCCAAATGCAAAGTTATTATACAGAAATTTGTCATTTATTATCACGGGTGGCGAACGCTTTTTAATTTGTGGTGAAAATGGTACAGGTAAATCAACACTGCTGAAATTGATAATGGGGCTGCTGGCCCCAGAACGCGGCACGATTGATATAAATCCCAAGACCGACATTGCATACTATGCACAGGAATTAGAGGGATTGTCACCCGACAAAACAATTCTGGAAAATGTCGCCAGCGATGATTACACAGATCAACAACTGCGCGCGGTGCTGGCGAATTTCTTGTTCTATGATATGGACGTATTCAAACAGGTGTCTGTGCTGTCGCCTGGGGAACGCGCGCGTGTTGCATTGGCCAAGATTTTATTGCGACGTGCAAATATGCTGATTCTGGACGAACCAACGAATCACCTAGACCCCGAAACGCAACGCGTGATTGGTGATAATTTCAGGGATTTTACCGGCACAATTATCGTGGTCAGCCATAATCCGGACTTTGTCGAACAAATCGGGATTACCCGTATGCTGGTATTACCATCGGGCAGAATAGAAGATTATGACCATGAAAAATTGGAATATTATTACGCCGTAAACAGCGAAAAATAATGAAAAAAAGGCCGGCATTTACCGGCCTTTTTTGATGTTTTTTAATTGTTAAACAAGAAATGACAAATGTCGCCTTCTTGCATAACATATTCTTTGCCGACCAGACGCATTTTGCCGGCTTCTTTGACGGCAACCTCGCCCCCCAGCGCAATATAGTCCGCGGGCGAAATGATTTCGGCACGAATAAAACCTTTCTCGAAATCAGTGTGGATTTTACCGGCGGCCTGTGGCGCGGTCATACCACGCGTGATTGTCCATGCGTGCGCTTCCTTTGGGCCAACGGTGTAAAATGTTTGTAAGCCCAATGTTTCATAGCCCGTTTTGATAACCTGTTCCAGTCCGGATTGTTTCAGTCCCAAATCGTCCAAGAACATTTTGCGTTCGTCTGGATTTACAATCTGGGAAATTTCCATTTCGATTTTTGATGAAATCACCAACACAGGCGCGCCGTCGCCATATTTTGCGCGTACGGCATCAGAATATTTATTACCGGTTGCGGCGGCGGATTCTTCGACATTGCATACGTAAATCACCGGTTTGGCCGTCAACAGGTTAAATGGCGATGCATCCACACCCGAATTGCGCGCGGGCGTACCACTTTTCAAACCAGTGTAAATCGTGTTTGCATCCGCCAGTAATTTGATTGCATTCTTGTCCAGACCGTGCGCCTTTTTTTCCAGATTTTTAATCTGTTTTTCCATGCTTTCCATATCGGCCAGCATCAGTTCTGTTTCAATCGTTTCAATATCGTCCAAAGGATCAATGCGGCCATTGACGTGCACAATGTCATCATTTTCAAAGCAACGCACAACGTGAATAATTGCATCAGTTGATAAAATATTGCCCAAGAATTTATTACCCAACCCTTCGCCATTTGATGCGCCACGCACCAGACCCGCGATATCAACAATTTCCAGTTGTGTTGGAATAATTTTCGCACTGTTATCAACCGCCGCCAATTTCAGCAGTGTTTCGTCCGGCACAACAACGCGACCGGTATTTGGTTCAATGGTGCAAAATGGATAGTTTTGCGCGTCTGCCGCCGCCGATTGTGTCAGTGCATTAAATAACGTAGATTTTCCAACATTTGGCAATCCAACAATTCCGCAATTGAAACCCATAACTAAATCCTTTATAATGCCTGTAATATGTCATACATGTGGAACGAATTCAATATAAAAACCACGCCGGCGGAAACCATTGTTTTCCGCGATGGCGTGTTTTGCGCTGATTTATCAACATTGCCCGATTGCAATATTGATAAAACATACGAATTGCCCGTTCATGTAATATATGTTGGCGAAATTGCCGGTAAATGCCGGCTGGATTTGAATATTTCTGCGGCAAATCAATCCGTCATTTTAGACGTGCGTGTAAAAAATAATTTACCGGCCTTTTTTGATATTTTTATCAAAAACACCGGTAAAAATTCTGAAATTCGTGGCGGGGTATTATTGGAAAATGGCGGTGATTTAACGTATAACATTACCGGTCAACATGCGGTCGATGATACCGCGATTTGCGTTAAAACAAAATTGATTGCGGAAAAAAATACAAAATCAAAATTGTCTGGTACGGCCGTAATTGAAAAAAATACGAAAAACGCGATTTCAGATATCGCATTTGCGGCATTGGCGGACAAAACCGCGCAAATTGAATTTGTGCCCGCACAACGTATTTCGTCCGTGCCAAAATCGGCCGACCACAGTGCGGCGATTTTCCGCCCAACCGATTTTCAAATTGAATATTTACGCGAAGCGGGCCTGTCTGGGGCAGAGGTTACCCTTGCCACCCGCGAAGCGTTTATGAATGATTTATAAAATCACCCAAAACAGAATACAAAAAAGCGCCCGATAAAAACGATTTTATCGGACACAAAATAACCATAACCCAATCAGGCACGGATTTATTTTTTCTTGAAGCCCTGTTTGGCCTTTAACTTTGGATTCGCAGGATCAATCAAGATAACCTGTTTACCACGGCGAATTTGTTTAACATTGCCGCGTTTCTTCCAAGCTTTTAATGAACTCAAAAATTTCATATCTAAATCCTTTATTGCGTGGTGATTATAAACGCTTTTTGTAAAAAATCAAATAATTATTATATTTTTGTTGTAGTTGTAGGGGCTGTTGGTTTTGTTGAAAACTGTTGTGAACTTTTTTTGAACAAGTTTTCAACACTTTTTTGCAAGATTTCTGGGGATTTTGTGTGCCACAGTTGAAAATATTGCGGAAATATAAACATGTCAATAAATGCGCAGTTTTCAGTATTTTTAACAAATTTATGGGCTTGCTTTTTATACTTGTTGAAAACTGTTGAAATTGTTATAATTCCAACATCAGGGGGGATTTTATCAAAAATGAGACAGCGGGTACTGAAAGCATTGGCCAATCCGGCGCGCATATTTTATGTGCCCTATAATATGGCAATTTTGAACTTTGTGATTCAGTTCCTTGTTTTTATTATGGTTTTTGTTGCATCACTGTTGTGGACAAATGGCAGAGATCCTGTGTCACCGCTGTGGTTTTTGGTGTCGCTGTGCGTGGTTCATATGATAATGGCGACATTTGCAAAGCGTGATCCCCAACTGGGCCAAATTTTGGCTGCAAAAATACAACTGTTCAAAAAGAAGATACCAAACAGATTGGCGGCGTAAAAAATGAATGGATTTTTTGAATATTTCGCAGGCAGTGGTTTTCCCGTCACGACAATGATTATGGTCATTGCGGTGATTTTTATATTTGTCGTGCTGATGATGTATTTGCCGGCACTGACGCGGCGTATATTGCCCCAGTTTGGTTATAAACGCTATGCGCGGTATTTGCCGTTCCAGACCGTGTACAACGATGATTCACTGGAATTATCGGACGGGTCGTTGTTGCGCGTGTATCGGGTTGCGGGGGTTCAGACCAGTATGCAGGATGCCGCAACACGTGAAAAATTTTTGGAATTACGCACGCAACTGTTTAACCAAATTCGTGATCCAAATGTGGTGATGCGTTTCTTTATGACGCGTGATGCAACGGACGAAAATACGGACTATGAATTTGACCAGCCGGTTTTGCAGAAAATTTATGACAAGTGGCAGGCCCAAGGGTTGCGTATTTTCCTGAATAACTATTATATAGTGTTACAGGTATCGGGCGCGTCGGCGCGCGAAAAATTAAATCAATATGGTAATTATCTGGAATCTATATTGGCTGCGTACCAGCCGAAATTATTGCGTAATAATTCCACCGATAATATGGCGCGATTCTTTGGCCGGATTTTGTCACCAATTACAAAGCCCGCGCCCATTGTATGCGATAACCGCATTGCGGATTTGGTAACGGTTGACGATGTTGAATTTATGCGTGATGGCGTTGTTCGGTATATCAGTGGCGGGGCGCAGACGTTTGCAGCAATGATGTCTTTCCGTATGTCGCCGGATTATTTGGACGAAGAGTTTTTTGATACAATTTCAACAATCCAGACCGAAATGATTTGCATGAATGCATTTCAAATTATGGGGACGGCGGACGTTGAAATGACATTGCGCCAGCGTCAATCGTCGGCCGATGATAACGAAACATCAACTTTGGAACAGATTTCTGATGCGCAAAGTGCAATGGATGAAAACGCAACGGGAAATCAATCGCTGGTAAATTATTACCCGCTGTTTATTCTGTTTGGTCGTTCGATTGATGAATTGAATCATTATGTTGACGAGTTCAAGAAGATTTCGGCATCGTTTGGTGTTGCGCCGATTTGTGAAACGTATGCGGCGCGCGTATCGTGGTTTGCGCAAATCCCAGGGTTTGATGTTTTTCCACGCAGTTTCAAGTTGCTGTCGCGGACGGCCGCAATCAGTATTCCTATGTCGACCCAGCCACGTGGGGTGGCGAACAGTGATTGGGGCCCAGGGCCACTGGTGGTATTTCCAACCGCCCAAGGAACGCCGTATCAGTTCCAATTCCATGTATCGGACAAGCCAGCGGCGGTTGCGCATACATTGACAATCGGGCCAACAGGTGGCGGTAAAACAACACTGTTCAGTTTCTTGATTGCGCAATCATTGCGTCATCCGAAATTAAAGGCATTCTTTTTTGACCGTAACAAGGGGGCGGAAATATTTACCCTGTCGGTTGGTGGCAAATACATCACGATGCAGGGCAAAGAGAAAAACGCCGCGGACAATTCATTCTTGACGCACCTGAATCCGCTGAAAATGCCGGACACGGCGGCAAATCGCGCGTTCTTGCGTCGGTGGTTTGCAATCATAACAGGACAGTCAGACGCAAATTCTGCGGACGAAATTGCGCGCGCGGTGTCGGTGAATTTTGACTATCTGCCCGACCGCGACAGAATCTTGAAAAATTTGTGGGAGAGTTGCTTTGCATCAAACGGCAATATGCGACCGGCGTTGAAAAAATGGATTGACCCGTTGCAATATGGCGACATATTTAACGAAACGTCCGATACGTTGGATTTGCAATCACGTTTGACCACGTTTGATTTTACCGAAATATTACAGGACGAAACACTTGCGCCGGCGGTGATTTCTTATATTTTGCACAGAATCAATAATATCACGGTATCGGGCGGAAATCCGTCGCTGATTATGATTGACGAAACCGCGCCTATGCTGGAAAACAAAATGTTCCGCGATAACTTTATTACCGGCCTGCAAGAAGGGCGCAAGAATCGTCAGGCGTATATGGTTGCGTTCCAGCGTGCGAATGTTCTGGACAAACTGGGGATTGGCGACGTTGTTCGTGGTCAGGCACAAACGGTATTATTCTTCCGTAATCCGGCGGCGGACGCATCTGATTATCAGTACTGGAATTTGAATCCGTTGGAAATGGCATTTATTCAGGGCAAGGCGTATCCAAACCTGAAACGTGCGGTGTTGCTGTCGCGACCAGTGACGGGCGAATCCGTGATTCTGAATACAGAATTGGGCGGATTGGGTAATTTGCTGCGCCTGTTTGAATCGGGACGTTCGTCGGTATTGTTGGCCGAAGAATTATACAAGCAATATGGCAATAATTTCGTGTCTGAATATTTGAAAAAGCAGGGCGCGGGGGATTTATAACAAAATGTTATGGCGGGGTGCTGCGGTTTTATTGGGCGTTTGCTGTGCGACAATGGCGCGCGCCGATGATTGCTTGGCATATAAACTGAACCCGAATGTAAATATCACCACGCCGCAATGGGTCAAAGAGGTTGTACAACCCCTGCGGCCAATGGATTTATTGCACGGCAATGTGATTGCGACGTTGGACGATAACTATGACATTATTGCTGATATTACATCAATCGAAGATGGTTTTTGCGTTGCGATAAAATCCGTAAACGCGTCGGTTGGGTACAGTAATTTCTTGGTACAAATTGATATGCGACACAGCCCATATTCATGCTCTTATAATGCGATTTTGGCGCATGAAGATGGGCACATACGCGCGTATTTGTCGGTGATTGATGACTTTGCGGACGAACTGAAAACGTCTGTCTATGCGGCCGCAGATTCGATTACACCGATATTTGTGAAAAATTCGTCTGATATTTCGGCGGCGGTTGATGAACTGAATGCAGAATTGCAGGCGCACCCTGATTTGATTTTGATAAAGCAAAAAATCAATGCCGCCCAAGAGATACGTAATAAGCGCGTTGACCAAAACGACACGGGCGAAACATTGCGTCGCTGTTTTGAATAATTTCTGACGTATATTTATTTGCAAATTGTGTGACCGACGGCATTTGTGCGGCATGTAATTTTGTCGCCCGACGCGTCGCGACAAACGGTTGCGCCCATTGCGTTTTTACGGCATGTGGTGCGCGCACCGGATTTATCGGTGTAAACGGTTGTGCCGTTTGCCGCGGTGCGCGATTTAATGGTTTTGCCGGTGTTTGTCGTAAATTTTTGATTACCCATCGCGTCTATGCGTCCATGCATGGTTTCGCCGGTTGCGCGGTTGGTGCAATTTTGCGCGCCCAGCGCATTTTCATGACACGATACGGCGGCATTGGCATTGCCCGCCAAAATCACAGCAAACGCAAAAATAATATTACGCAATAACATGATGATAAGTGTAATATGTTATTTTGCTGTGTCAAAAACTATTTATTACCCTTGGCACGGTTGTGACTTTTGCATAACATTTGGCAATTTTTTATATCTGTTGCGCCACCCTTTGACCAAGCGGTCACGTGGTCGGCGTCCATATCAGACAATTTCCATATTTTGCTGTTATTTGCATCGCGCGCCAGTGCACATAATGGACAATTTGATGTGTGCGATTCCTCTGCACGTTGTGTTTGCTTTGCGTATACGGCGCGTTTTGTGGCCTCGTCAAAAACACGCACGTCCAGTAATTTGGTGTCCACGCAACCGCCAAGTACGTATTCAAATATACCTTTGTGATTTTTGACATATGGGTCGGCATATAACTCTTTGATTTTAGATTCTATGATTTTTGGATCATATGCCTGACGGTGGTATTTTTCATATAAACGTCCCCATTCCAACCCACGCATTTCTGGTTCGATGTTTGGAAACACGCTGGAAACCCAATCAATAACAGCAGAAAAATATTGCTTTAATTCAGTGATATTGTCGTCGTTACGGTGCGCACTCATATAATCACTGATGTTATTATTACTGACCCATTCTAGTGCTGTTTTCAGATAATCTTGACGATTTACCGTCCCAGAAACATATGCACTCCATTTTTGAATATTTGCATTTTGGCTGTTGCTAAATTCTTCTTTGGCCAGTGTTACAAATGGCCCAGAATATACGGCATTTAATAATTCTTGGTCATTTAATGGGATGCCTTTGATATTTATTATCTTGAACCATTCCTTGATTTCGGTTTCTGTACCAGCGCACTCGTAAATCAACAAGCGGGTGTCCAGTATTTGATTTTGTATATGTTGGTTCAGACCATCAAAATATTGTTCCATACCATTTTGGTCTTTGATTGGAAATTTATTTGTAATGTATCTGCCAATACTGGTTATACGTTGTTGACCGTCCAAAACCTCAAACTTGTCATCGGCAACCTTGTTAAAATAAATCAGGCCCAGTGGGTAACCTTTGATAACAGAATCAATAACCCCAGATTCGCGGTTTTCTTGGGCATAAATATAATTGCGCTGGTATTCTGGTTGAATTGTCAGTTTCCCAGACAGGCCAAATAATCCGCGCCCCTCGTATTCATTATACACAAATCCATCGCAAATATCGCGAATAGTTATATCGGTTCTGAGTGTTGTTTTCATTATGCGTTACCTTTCTTAAGAATATAAATACGTCTATAAAGATTTTTATTGTTTAATTTGTTATCAAGGTTGCCGAGTTTTCCCCAGTGGTCTAATTGTATAATTTCAAATTGTTCAGGACAGTATTTATCAAGAAAACTGATTGGAACACCCATTATTCCGGTATAATCACTGGGAATTGCGTCTGTATAAGGCACTTCTATTGCATCATAGTTGTCGTATTTTTGATAACCATTTTCTTTGATTGTTTTGTGTTTGCTGAATTTTATATTCTCTGCCATGGTCATCAGTTGCATTGGTTGGTGTCGGCGACCATGTTCAATGTTTGTGAACCAGCGAACCCCTTTTACGCGTATGTATTTTTCCCCGTTTGTATCAATACGAAATCCAGATGCGTTTAATGGGTAAGATTCTGGAACTCTAAATTCTCTGTCGCCACTATGAATACTTTCACCAAACCAAATAAGATTATTTTGTATCAATGGGAATACATCTTTATACGTTATCGCGTTCATATTTCCAATGATTAAAAACTGTTTGTTTGCCTCTGTTATCCAGCCCAGAAACTGGCGGAACAGCGAGAATGGCGGGTTGGTCACAATGATATCGGCTGCGTCGCGTAGTTTTTTTATCTCGTCGCTGCGGAAATCACCGTCGCCGTCCAAGTATTGCCATTCTAAATCGTCTATATCAATGCGACCGTTATGATTTGTATCGCGGGTCAGTGTGAATATTTTTCCATGGGTTTCTGTTTTATCTTTATTGAATTTTTCAGAATTATATTCAAACAGTGTTGGACAATAATCTGCACAGGCATCTTTGCCCTTGGCGGCACATGCATAACTGGTTGATATCAGTTTTTTGATACCGAAACGTTCAAAATTCTGGGCAAAAAATTTTGTAAAATTACTCCATTCTGGGTCATCGCATGGCAATAATATAACCTTGTCGCGAAACACGTCGGGATTGTAGTCCAGGTATGCATTCACTTCCTTTTGAATATCTGCATATTGTGTATAAAATTCATCGTTTTTTGCGCGTTTTGCCGCAGATAGATTTTTGTTTGCCATATTGACACCCCGTTTTTGCGGGGCGTCATATTAAACTGTCCAAATTTGACCATCCCTAGATTTGGACAAAAATAAATTGTTTTTGAACTGATTATAGTGTATAATTTTGTCCAGTACTGGGGATGGTCAGTTCTGGACACTTGTTCGTGATAAATGTGCTGATGGTGGTGGGGCTGACGTTCAGGCGGCGTGCGACGTCGCGCAGTGACATATTTGATTCCAGCATTACTTTTATCAGGTTTTCTTTGCCGTCCAATTTATGACGCGTGTTTTTTGCACCGGATTTGCGACCAATGAATTTTCCATCGGCCTTGCGGCGGGCCAGTGCCTCTTTGGTGCGTTTTGATATCATTTCGCGCTCGATTTCCGCCGCCATACCGAATGCGAATGCCAGAACCTTGGACTGTAATGTGTTGTCCAATGAATAACCGTCTTTGACCGAATAAACTTTGACTCCTTTGTTGAGCAAGGTTTCCAACACGCGAAACAGCATAAACAGTCGGCGGCCAAATCGCGAAAGTTCGGAAACTATGATTACATCGCCAAATTTTACGTTCTTTATCAGTGCGCCGAATTTACGCATGTTGGGGTCTGTTGTACCGGACACGCCGTCGTCAATGATGTATTTGTCTATGTTCAGGCCCAATTTGATTGCCTTGGTATCAACACCCAAACGTTGATTGGCGGTATCTTGGGCATCGGTGCTGACGCGCAGGTATGCATAAACCATGTTATAATCCTTTGTTTTTGTTCAGGAAAATAATAGTAGATGCATTTTGCAGCGGGTTACAAACCGATGGTTCTCAACACAGGTTAAATAAAAAAAGCACACCTTTTTGGGTGTGCTTTTTCATTTAACTGGTTGCGGAGTGTGGATTTGAACCACAGACCTTCAGGTTATGAGCCAGCTTTTTTATTGTTTAATAATGTTTAATTTTTATTAGTTTTCTCTTGATTTTTCAAAGTGTTATAATACAATAGTTTTAACGTTTGGGGCTACAATTTAACCGTTTTTAATGGATTTTGTAGCCCAGGTGTTGCCCTGAATAGCAAATACGTAGCAAAAGGTTTTTATAATGGCAAATAAAGTTAAAAGTATACCTTCTATGTTTGTTTATCATCGTAATGGTATGCCAGCAATTAATGCACGTTTTTTTAACCAAACAGTATGGTTGACACAAAAACAAATGGCGGATTTATTTACTGTCGAAGTACCAGCTATTAGTAAGCATATAAAAAATATTTTTGAAGAAGGTGAAATTGTAAAAGATGTTGCTGTTTCCAAAATGGAAAAAAACGAGAAAACCGGTACTTTCCCGATAAATCCAGAGCCGTTTTTGTATAATTTGGATGTGGTTATCGCTGTTGGGTACAGGGTTAATTCAAAAAAAGCTACTGAATTTCGTATGTGGGCGACCAAGGTTTTACATGAATACATTCAAAAGGGATTTGCGCTGGATGATGAAAGACTGAAGGGCGGTTATGATTTTGATAGGTCATATTTTCGTGAATTACGCGAACGTATCAAAGATATTCGTGTGTCAGAACGAATGTTATATCAACAATTAAAGGCAATTTATGCACTATCTGCGGATTATAATCATGATAAACGGCAAACAATAATGTTTTTTGCCAAGGTTCAAAATAAAGTGCATTTTGCAATAACAGGTAGTACATCGGCCGAATTGATATACAAGCGTGCTGATGCCACAAAAGCACATATGAATTTACAGACATGGGATGGGGCACCAGATGGTGATATTGTAAAACGTGACATTATGTGGGCTAAAAACTATTTAACTGAACCAGAATTAAAAGAGTTAAAATATGTTATTAATATGTTCTTGGATTTTGCAGAACATAAAGCCGAAGCTGAAGAACCTATATTCATGAAAGAATGGGAGCAAGAATTAGACAAATTCCTGGCATTTAATCAAAAAGAAATTCTGGAAAACAACGGTAAAATATCACGTGTCCAAGCATTAAAAAAAGCAAGTGAAGAGTACGGAAAATACAAATTGCGTATAAAGCAGGAAGAGAAATCAGATTCTGAGCAAGAACGTTTGGAAGATATTAAAGAACTAGAAAAAATGTTAAAAAACAACCGTTAGTTGATTTATGATTAGTAATCATCATAATTTTACTAAAAAATATCTAGATTCATTATTACCAGCGCAGTCTGGTCGGCGGTATTCTGTCCATGATTCCGTGCGACCAGAATTATCTGTACGGATAACTGATTCTGGGGTTAAATCGTTTGTTTTGCTGCGGCGTTATAATGGAAAGATTGTTCGGATAACATTGGGGCATTATCCGACAATGACAATTGATACCGCGCGAAAAAAAGCAGTTTCTTGTTTAGAAAACTTGAATAACGGAGAAAATCCAAATGATACAAAGCGGCAATACCGTAATCAATTAACATTAGGGAAGTTATTTTGTGAATTTATGGAGCGGTATTCAAAATTGCATAAAAAATCATGGCAATATGACCAACGTGAAATTCCATTATTTTTATCACAGTGGTTTAATCGCAAGATTTGTGAAGTACAAAAGACAGAAATACAAAATTTATTTGATAAAATAACGGTAAAAAATGGCCCTTATCAAGCCAATAGGTTGCTTGAACGTCTGCGCGCAATGTATAACAAGGCAATAGAGTGGGGATGGAATGGTCAAAATCCGACAAATGGTATTAAAAAAAATCGCGAGATAAAACGTGATAGGTTTCTGCATTTGGAAGAAGTGCCAAGGTTTATCAATGCTGTAAATGCTGAAGAATTATTGCCGCGTAGTTATATTTGGATGTTATTATACACCGGTGCGCGTAAATCAAATGTTTTGGCTATGCGTTGGTCTGATATTGATTTTATTCAGGGTGTTTGGCGCATTCCTGATACTAAAAATGGTGACCCAGTTGTTGTTCCTTTGATTGGGCGTGCAATGAGTTTATTACAAGAATTGCCACGAACCAGTCAATGGGTGTTTCCAAGTCCAAAAAATCCGGAAAATCATTATGCTGATCCCAAAAAAGCGTGGAAACGGGTTTTGAATAATGCAGGAATAACAGACCTGCGTATTCATGATATCAGGCGGACACTTGGTTCATGGCAGGCAATTTCAGGTTCAAGTTTGCAGATTATAGGTAAATCATTGGGGCATAAATCGGCGCAATCTACAGAAATCTATGCCCGTTTATCTACAGAACCTGTGCGTAATTCAATGGAAAAAGCGTTAGGATTTTTGGACTCTAAATAGATTTTCTTGGTAACATTGACAATGTTTGCCTGATTTTACTTGGTGTCATAGTTCCATAACAGTAAAAAGTTGTCTGAAGGCTGCTGTGTCCAAGTGATTGACTGACGGCGTTAAAAAATTCTGGCGTACCATTTAATTCGGCCCATCGTGCAATCGTATGGCGAAAGCTGTGAACACGATATACGGGCATGCCGGCGTCAGAAAATACCTTTTTGAATATATAGCGAATAGTTTGCGCTGGTCATTCAATTTGTTGATAAATTGTATTACAGACGCCCCAAAGAATAGATGGGGTTTGCCATTATCAATAGGCGACAGACCTGTGCGCGTCCATTCACGCACAGTTTGAATATGAACGCCAAAATGCGTTGCCAGTTCATCAGCAGAATAACAGATATGATAACATAGCCCACGCACAGAATATGCTTTGGACATTTGTTATTACCTTTGTGCTGATAAATTACAAAAACGTGTAGCCAGCCATTCATTGACTTGTTGCGCCGGGTACATAATACGTCCGCCGATTTTTACATACGGCAGATCATAAGTACGATTAGTCCGCCATACGGCCAATGTTCCAACCGAAATATTAATATATTTAGAAAGTTCTTTGGGGCTGATAAATGGTTTGTTGATTGGAATGTAATCTATTTTATTGTTCGTAATTTGCATTGCAAATCCTCTGTATTATGTTTTGCCATGATTCACAGAAGATTTGTTCATGAGAGAACTGTAACTTCGTGAATCGTTCTGACTCCACGGTTTTCCTACATTCTCTCTTACGCTTAAATAAAGTTAACGTTTTAATAAAAATATTCAAGGGAAAAAGCTTACGTGTTAGATTTTTATACGATAAATAATGTGGGTTAAACATTATTAAAGTATTTTTATAGTAATGATTCGTCTGTGTGGTTGGTGATTCGGACAAAAAATCTGGCGTAATATACTGATAAGTATATAAAATGTCGTATTTTTCGATTCGGATAACACTGGCAATACAGCAGAAATTAAGGGTTATAACAAAGCAAGTAAAAAGTGCGTTTTTGTCAAAAAATATACATTGCGAATAAATTATAAAAACTATATATGTGATAAATAGGACGCAAAAATATCAATATATTGATTTTGCGTCCCATAACACCCCGTGTGAGATTTCTCATCAGGAAATTCACAAGGGGAAACATAAACCGAGAAAAACCGGTGCATGTCTACGAACAACGGTATGATACCATAAAAAAATGACGTGTGAAAGGTTTTTCTCATTTAACCAAAGGAAATCAAAATGTCATTTTATATGATAAATTATGATTTAGTACAACCGGGACAGAACTATGATAACTTGATAAAATCGATAAAATCATATTCTGCTTGGTGCCATGTTTTAGAGTCATGTTGGATTGTAAAATCTGATTTACAACCATCTAGTATAAGGGATGCCTTGGCGCAATATCTGGACGCCAATGATAAAATCCTGGTCATAAAGGTAAGCGTTCCTGCTGCTTGGAGGGGATTATCTAAAGGTGTATCTGATTGGATAAAGGATAATTTATGATATGGATAACACCGGCAAAAGGCCGGTGTTTTTTTATTTTTGCCTTTTCGTGATTTTCTTGGTAAACTTTCATTGAATCCAATGGGAATTGGGTTCGGGGCTGTAGCTGGCTCACCTAAAAGCGGCGTGTAATATCGCTGTTATCCGCCAATATGGGCGCGTATGCGTCTTTTATTGTATCCCCACCAGTTTGGTCGGGGAGCCGTCAGTGTATACCAACAGGGTTTCCCGAAGACTGGCGGAATCTATCTTTTAGGTGATTAGCTAACTCCCTGACCGTCAATTCTTGTTGGCGGTTTAATTTTTATACCAGGGGCAGATATTATGCCGAAATCGTTAATTGAAATGCTGCCAGATGTTGTGGCAACAGGTAAAAAAGAGGTTGAGCGCATTCTGGAACGTGCACAATCTGATAATAAAATGATGTTGCAGACGAATGAATACGTATTGCCTGCGCGTGATGACAGTGGTTTGTTTCGTGGAACAATTCGTGCATGTTGTCCGCCCGATAATGCCGGTGCAGAATATTGTGAAACCGATGGATGGTTTAACCGCTTGATTCAGGGTGATAATTTGTTTGCGATGCAGGCGTTATTGGCCGGTGATCCGGCAACAGGATTGCCCAGTATGCGTGGTAAAATAGACCTGATATATATTGATCCGCCATTTGATTCCAAGGCAGATTATAGAACAAAAATAAACCTGCCAAATGGGGATGTTGAACAAAAACCAACGGTATTGGAGCAATTCGCATATTCTGATACGTGGGCGGATGGCACAATAAGTTATTTGAAAATGCTGTATCCGCGGTTGGCATTAATGCGTGAGTTATTGTCAGATCAGGGGTCAATTTATGTACATCTTGATTGGAACGTTGGCCATTATGTAAAAATATTACTGGATGAAATATTTGGAAGAAGTAATTTTTTAAGTGAAATAATTTGGTATCGATACAACAAGATCCCTGATAAAACAAAGAAATTGTATTTTAAGATGCATGACAATTTATTTTTCTATGCGAGAAATAAGCCGTCTTTAATATTTTATCCACAGACAACAAAGACAGGTGAAATTATTACGCGCAAAAAAATGAAAAAAGTTGATGGTAAAATAACAACTACAGATGAATATATTACATACGAACAAGAATTGCTGGAAACTAGAAGCGTTATAGAAATCAATGATGAAATTATAAAAATACCAGACATAAATATAAGTTCATCAAAAGAACGTCTAAACTATGCAACTCAAAAGCCAGAAAAGCTGCTTGAACGAATAATAAAGGCATCGTCTAATGAAAATTCCATTGTGGCGGATTTCTTTGGCGGGTCTGGCACCACCGCCGCAGTTGCTGAAAAACTGGGCCGGCGTTGGATTACATCTGATTTGGGTAAACCTGCATGTATGATTATGCGTAAACGGTTGATTGATATACCTGATTGCAAACCGTTCCTGTATCACAGCATTGGTGATTATTCGCGCGAGGCATTTTTGTCCGATAAACAATTCCGCCGTGTTTCTGATTTGGCACGTGTTGTTCTGGGGTTGTATGGCGCATTGCCGTTTGATGGCGCGGATGCGCCGGCCAATCTGGGGCATATTCGTGGTACCAGTACGCTGGTGTATGTGGACAGCCCGAATAAGGTGACAAACAGCAACACGATTAAAAAAGCATTAGAATTGCGTGAATCGTATATGGGGGGATGGAACAAGGTTATTGTTTTGGGTTGGAATTTTGCATTTGATATTGGTGAAACCATCCAAGGAATAAATCGTTCAGAATGCGAGGTTCTGGTTATTCCGCCAGATTTGCTGGATATGTTGCGCAAAAAGGGTTATCGCGATTTGGTGGACAGCGGGAAAATTACATTTTCGTCCTTGCAATATTTAACCATTAAAACGCCACGGATTATGCCAGCAAACGAAGAAGGCAAGGTCAAAATAACTGTTGAATTAGATAACTATGTTTTGTTGTCACCAGATAGCCTGCCACTGGATGATAAATCCAAGGCCAAGGTGCAACAGGTTATGGCAGAAAATCCATTGGATTTAATTGAATATTGGTCAGTTGACCCAGATTATGACGGACAAACATTTCGCAGTGTATGGCAGGATTATCGTGAAAATACTGCAAACGATGGTGATGCGTTGCGCGTTGTGCATGATGCAGAGATTATTACCCCGGCGCATACAGGAAAGCGTAAAATTTGCGTCAAGGCGGTTGATGTGTTCGGGTTTGAATCTATGACTGTTGTGGAGGTGTAGGTTATGACAAATAAAGAACGAGAAAAGGTATTGTTGGAATGTTATAAAGACAATCAGGCATTCATTGATAAATTAACTTTAACAGCGGCGCTTGGTTCTATTCCACTGGCGTTAGGGGTTGTTGATAAAGTAAGAATGTTCCATTGGTCTTGGCAGTTTGTGTTTGTATTTATAAACATTTGCGCAATCGTAGTCGTCATTGCACATATTGTTGGGGCTGTGTACGGTAAAAAAGCGTGTGAGGATGCGCTGGAAAATAAAACTGAAGCGATAGGTTATGACGAAAAACAGAAGCGTTGCAACAAAATTGTGAACATATCGTTTGTAATCATGGTTGTCGGTTACTTGTCAATTATTACTTATTTAATCTGTGGAGGATGATATGAAATATAAAGTTATGTGTGAATCTCCGAATATTCCTAGGGCAGTATTAAAACCAACAATGGATTCACCGAGTGTTCCCAAAAGTATTTTAGAACCAAGAATTGTGTACAATTCTCCGGATGTACCAAAAGATGTGTTAAAAACTACTAAAAAAGGGAAATAATATGTCAGCACCAACAAATTCTGGAACACGTGATATTCCCTTAAAATTTGCCAAGGGATTAACAGATTTTGTAAATACAGAGTGGGAATCTGGGCGTTTCTTGGCGGCCGTGTCGCCAATCACTGCCGACTTGTTGCGGTATTGGTTTGAACCATCTTTTTGCGATGTGCGTGATCGTAATTTCCATGATGGTCAACGTCAGGCGATTTTGAATACAATATATGTTCACGAAGTGTTGAAATCAAAATCAGTGGTTGATATGTATGCGCATTTGTCTAATGTGACAGACGCATCTTATGTTGACCAGAATTTTACGGATGTTATAACGGCCAATAAATATCGTTATCCAAAATACTGTGTAAAAATGGCCACAGGCACAGGAAAAACGTGGGTATTAAACGCGTTGCTGATATGGCAGTATTTGAATGCAAAATATCAAACCAATAATGGTGTAAAATACACAAAAAACTTTCTGTTGATTGCCCCTGGGCTGATTGTGTATGAACGCCTGTTGGATGCGTTCTGTGGCAAAGAAATTAATGTTGGCCAACGTGATTTTGATACATCAGATCTGAAGAGCAATCAGGAACTTTTTGTGCCAGAAAAGTATCGTCAGGATGTGTTTTCGTTTATCCAAAATTCTGTGGCAGACAAGCATGAAATTGGAAACAAAACAACCGGTGGTGGAATAATTGCGATAACAAACTGGCATAAATTAAATGAAAACGATTCCGAAGAAGAACCAGAAACACAAATTATGGGGCTTGATTTTACCGAAATAACAAAAATAGCATCTGAAATATTGCCCGTGACACCGGGTGTTGCCAGTGGTAATGCATTGGACGAATTGGATGCAAAATACTTGCGTGGTGGTGTGTTGGAGTATCTGTCTGAATTGCCAGACCTGTGTGTATTTAATGACGAGGCACATCATATTCACGAGAGTAAATCCAATGGCATTGTGGCAGAGGTTGAATGGCAACGCGCATTAAATACAATTGCAGAACCAAAGGGTGATAGTTTTATTCAAATTGATTTTTCTGCAACGCCGTACATTGTGACCGGTGGTGGAAAAAACAGAACAAAACACTTTTTCCCGCATATTGTGACCAATTTTGAATTGGCTACCGCAATGAAAGCCGGATTTGTTAAAACCTTTATTCTGGACAAGCGTAAAGAATTGGTGGCATTGTCCAATGAACAGATTGAATTCAAGGCCATTCGTGATGGAAAGAAAGTTATAGGTTTATCCGAAGGCCAGCGTTTAATGCTGCGGGCCGGTTTGTCGCGCTTGAATATATTGCGTGAAGATTTTGAAAACTTTAATGCGAAAAAATCGCCAAAAATGTTGGTTGTTTGTGAAGATACGGATGTGTCGCCATTTGTGGTGGATTTTCTGCGGTCAGAAGGATTGGAAGAAGGTGATATTATGCGTATTGATTCCAATCGCAAAGGTGAAATCCCACCAGATGAATGGGAACAAACTAAACAGCAATTGTTTAACATGGATAAGTCGGACAAACCAAAGGCAGTTGTCAGTGTTATGATGTTGCGCGAAGGATTTGATGTTAATAGTATTTGCGTCATTGTTCCGTTGCGTTCGTCAGAGGCACCGATTTTGCTGGAACAGGTATTGGGGCGCGGGCTGCGTTTGATGTGGCGTGAACCAGAATTTCAAGACAGTAAAGCAGAAAACCGGCATAATATATATGATTTGAAACAACAACCTGTGAATTATTTAGATACTTTGTTTGTCATAGAACATCCAGCATTTGAAAAGTTTTATGATGATCTTGATAAAAGTTTGCTGGTTGAAGAGCAGACCGCAAGACCGGGTGGCAAAGGTAAAGCACTGGGGGATATGATTTCTGTCGGATTAAAACCAAATTTTGCAGAACTAAATTTGTTTTGGCCACGTATTATAAAGGACAAAGAAGAAACATTATCAGGCGATGTCATATCTGTGGAAAATATGAAAAGCTGGGACGGGGCGCGTTTAGAAGATTTGAAACAATTAGTGCCTAATGATAATGACGAACGCTTTGTTGGCGTAGAAATGCAAGTTAAAACGCGTTTCGGTGAATATAAAGTGCGCGGTGATATATTCAATGCCAAATCATACAACGAATATTTGCAAAAGATGTTGAATACAATCATTGTAAATATGGCCAAGATGAGCAGCAATGGCCATAAAACTGAATTGCCATTGATGCAAATTGATCAGGCATTATTGATGCGTACGATTGATAAGTATATTCGGACGCGCCTGTTTGGACAGAATTTTGACCCGTTGGTTGACGGTAATTGGCGTGTTTTGATATTGTCTAATGGTCAAATATTGCAACATACATTGACGGAATTGTCCAAAGCAATTTATGAAATGCACACCAATATTGATGTGGCCGAGGCAGTAGTGGAAAAACACTGGTTCTCGGAAGTTGATACAATGTTTGGGCGTGAAAACTTTGCGTTAGATATCAAAAAGTCCATTTATGAAAAAACGTTTTATCCATCAACATCAAATTTGGAAAAAGAGTTCTTGGAATATTGCGATGCAGATGGGGCTGTTGAACGCTTGATAAAAATTGATGAACATAAGCACACTTTTGCACACCTGCGTTATTTGCGCAAGGACGGCATGCTGGGCACGTATCATCCTGATTTTATGGTGAAAATTGGTAATAAAATGTATGTTGTTGAAACAAAGGGTGATGATAGGGCCGACAATGTTGATGTGCGCAGCAAGGAAGTTAGCGCGGTTGATTGGGTGACAAAAATAAACGAATTGCCAGAATCAGACCGTATGGGCTGTGAATGGTCGTATGTTTTGTTAACGGGTGGAAATTTCCATGCATTAAGCGATCAAAATGCCAGTATCAAAGAAATGCTGGAACATTGCAAATTGACCCGCACACGCGCACAGGGCACATTGGTATAGAAATGTTGAATTTTCCGCACTATAGCGCCGGTTTGTTTTTTTTGTAATTGTAGCCCTGGTGTAGCCCCAATGATGGGCGGCGGACATTACATGAAATGTGCACAATAAAAAACGCCCAGATTTCTGGGCGGGAAACTGGTTGCGGAGTGTGGATTTGAACCACAGACCTTCAGGTTATGAGCCTGACGAGCTACCGGGCTGCTCTACTCCGCGTCGAAAGTGATTTAGATTATATACCTTTGCGGCGCGGTGTCAAATAAAAAAATATGATTTCTGTCAAATTCCACGTTTTTATGCACATAGCGTGTTATGATTTGTTACCTAATGCTGCCTTGAAATATACTTTTTTTGTTGCTAAGATTCCTGTAAAGGTTATAGAAATTATGTATCAAAAATTCAGAAAATTATGGAAAGGGTTCTGGGAACCTGTGTTGCATATGTCGCTGATTCAGTGGTTGGTTGCCGGTCTGATTGCGATGTGTATTTGGTTTATTTATTTAACGTCGCGCGTTCAGATTACGGGGTATGATGTATTCAAGAAATATCGTAGAAAACCCGCGGTATTTGTGTTCTGGCACGGGCGCAGTATGATGTTGTCGCCAATTATTTGTGTTGGTGGTATGCGTGCGTATGCGATTGCGTCACGGCACAGTGATGGTCGTATGATGGCGAAATTGCAACGCCTGTTTGGGTTAAAACCGATTTATGGCAGTACATCTGATGGTGGTATTTCCGTTTTACGCCAAGGGGTACGTGTGTTGCGTGATGGTAACTATTCCATGTGTATTTCGCCCGATGGGCCAGGTGGGCCATCCATGCGTGTCCAAGATGGGGCGTTATATTTTGCAAAAATGACCGGTGCGCCGATTATACCGGTGTGTTATTCTTGTTCGCGCGCATGGTTTCAACAGCGTTGGGACAGATATCTGATTGCAAAACCGTTTTCCAAGATTACATATCGTGTTGCTGACCCCATATTCATTGATCGTAAATGCAGTGATGCGGAATTTGAAAAAGTGCGTAAAAATCTGGAAGATTTAATGGTGCGTCAGGTTCGTGAAATGGATGGCGAATTTAACCTGTTTCAGGTTGAACAGGATTTGACCGCGCATAAATTCAAGCAAGATATGCGTGCGGCGCGCGATGCGCGCAAAGCCGCCAAGAAATCAAAGAAAGGAAAATAAGTATGAAAACACCATGGTGGTTTTTGCATAAAACGCCGTTATCATTTGTTCTGTTGCCAGTGGCGGTGATTTACCGTGGGGTGTCACTGGTGGTGCAATCGGTGCGTAAAATCGGTGCGTATCAATCGCGTCGACCGGTAATTTGTGTTGGTAATATTATGGCGGGTGGCGTTGGTAAAACACCGATTGTGCGCGAAATTGCAATGCGGTTTGATGCGCCGGTTGTTATGCGTGGGTATAAAAAGAGTGCAAATACCGGTAACGCAGGGGACGAGGCAGTAATGCTGGCGCGTGCCGGATTGCAGGTGCATACGGGTAACCGTCGTGCGGCGATTAAATTATTGAACAATCGTTCTGATGCGACCACGCCGATTGTTATGGACGATGGATTTCAAAATCCGCGTATTAAAAAAGATATTTCCATTCTGGTATTTGACCAAGGGTTAGGATTTGGCAATGGATTCTTGTTGCCGGCCGGCCCATTACGCGAACCGAAAAAGGCGATTTCGCGTGCCGATGCGGTGATTGTTATTCGCAGTGCGCGTCCGCGCAAGAATTTCAAATTACCGGAAAGTGCGGTTGTATTTTATGCCACAAACCAGACCGTATCGCCATATGATGAAAACGAACGTGTGTGCGCCTTTGCGGGGATTGGGTATCCGAAAAAGTTTTTCAGAATGCTGAATAATATTGTGGTTTCGCGACGTGCATTCCCAGATCATTATCAATACACCGACGAAGATATTGAAAAGTTGTTTGCATGGGCGGCGCGTAAAAAGGCCCAGTTGGTTACAACTGAAAAGGACTGGGTACGTTTGCCGGCATATGCACGTGACAGAATTAAATATGCCCAGTTGGTCACATCGGTTGATGGGGCGTTCTTTGATTGGTTAAAGGAGAAAATAGAAAATGTCAACGCTGACAAAAAAAATTAAAATTACTGGTGTTGGGATTCATTCTGGATTGCCAGTGAATATGGTTGTAAAGCCATCAAAAAAGTATGGAATTTATTTCCATCGCAGCGATATACCTGATTCGCCGCTGATTCAGGCATTGGCGGAAAATGTTGGCGAAACCAAAATGCGCAACACGACAATCGGTCGTACCGATGGTGCGCATGTCCAGACCGTTGAACATTTGATGGCGGCGTTATTCTTGGCTGGCATTGACAGCGCGGTTATTGATATTGATGGGCCGGAAACACCAATTTTGGACGGCAGTGCGGCAGAATTTCTGGCAAAGTTCATGGGAAACACAACGGGCGATAGTCATATGAAAAAGATTATTGTGCGCAAGCCTGTTATTGTACGCGCACGCGAAGTTTTGCGCACATTGCCATGGCATGTTCGTTTGCAATTATGGGTTGTAAATAAAATCGCTGGTCGCAAGAGTGATGGATACGTAAAACTGAACCCGAATGATGGTAAGTCATTGGAAATCACGGCGACGTTGGTGTACCCAGAAAAGATTATTGGTCGTCAGACGTTTTCTTATCGTTTTGATGGCACGAAAAAATCGGTAAATGATTTTGTTAAAAACGTTGCGCGTGCACGCACATTTGGAAAATATTCCGAATGGGAATATTTGAAGGCGCACGGTATGGGGCGTGGCGCAAGCGAGAAAAACGTTATCGCGTTAAACGATGCGGGTGATGGTACGCTGAATCCTGTGATTTGGCCGGACGAATTTGTTCGTCACAAGGTTATTGATGTGGTTGGTGATATGTTCACGTCCGGTGGTATGGTTGTGGGCGCATTGGAATCATACAAGGGCAGTCATGCGTTGAATAATCTGGTTCTGAAAAAATTGTTCAGTGACACTGCAAATTATGATATAGTAGATGGTAAATAAAAGGATTTATAAAATGAAAAAGATTTTTGCTGGGTTGGCGATCTTGGCATTGGCGGCATGCGGTGGCATGATTAAAAACGAAAACGGCAGTGAATTGTTGACACAACTGGACGGCGAACCAACGGGTTGTGTCTATTTGTACAAGATTGAATCAGAGGTTTCGGTCTATGATTCCGATGATGCACGTCGTTATCTGGAAAATCGTATCGCGGATCAGGCACGTGGTGGTAATGCATATTGGATTACCAGCCAGCGTACCCGTCCAAATGAATGGGTAATATTCGGGCCAGAACGCGCGTTTATCCTGACGGCAAATGTGTATGATTGCCCGTCACAGCGTACAATTCGCACATCTGCGGCCCAAGTGCCAATTTCGGTGCAATATTCTGTGCCGTGCACAAATAACATTTATGGTGCAGAATGCAGATAATGCATTTGTTGCGTGATTATGCCCGCTGAATTTTTCAGCGGGTTTTTCATTCTGCGATTGCGTTATTTGTTTGTTTTGTGTTATAATTGCCGTATCAAATTAGGGCAGAGAGAGAAATTGCAGGGTAATACTATCACCATTAAACGTAAAAAATACGCCACAGGTCTGTTTTGGCAGCCGATTGGGGCGGGTTTTGTCGCGCGCACGTACGCACGTAATTTGGCGCGCGGTGTTGACCATAAATACAACATGTATGCCGAATATCGGTCTATGGTCGGGTTGGGGTCACGTCGCGTGGGACATCGCAGTGGTATGTCCGCGGCGGCGGCAGAGGTTATGGATTCTCTGACTGAATTTAATTCGTTTTTGGGTGTGTTTCCGGCGGGTGACCAGTTTTATTTGGTTGCGGTGCGTAATGGTATAATTTTGGAAGACAAGGTTTTTGCCCGCGCCGATGATGCGCGTGCGGCGTATTCGCGTCTGGCAGAAATTCCGGATTGGAATGCTTTGTTTGCCCCAGGGGCGTGGGGAATGCCACGTGCCGTTGAACGCAATTTGTCGGATTTAATTACAGATTCTGCGCATGCGACAATACATCATATCAGTCGCCTGTCACGTATTGCGGTATCGGGTGGTGTAATCGCGCTGTTTATTGTTGGGCTGTTGATATTCTTTCGTGAACCGTTACAGCAAATGATGACACCGCCACAGGTTGCAAAAATCAATCCTGAATTGGCGGCGGAATATAAACGCCAGATAGAAGAAAAAAATAAAGAGTTGGACGCGCAATTTGAAATTGAAAAGAAATTGCCACCGCAACCATTGGTGATGCCGTACGATAACCTGCCGGATGTGGCGGCGCGCGCCGATGTATGTTATCAGGCGATTGGTTTTGTGATGCAGCCGATTTATGGTTGGAATCAGGTATCGGCGGAATGTGGTGAAACACATGCGACCGCGCGTTTTGCGCGCAGTTTTGGAACATTGGCCGATTTTTATCAGGTGGCGACGGAACTGATGCCGGCGTCATTTGTGTCCGAAGAATCATCGGATTCTGTATCTGTGCGTGCCACATTGCCAAATGTTAAAACGCATTCATCGATTGATGAACGTGATGCAGAAACCGTTGTGCGTGCGATTCAGACCGCGTTTCAGGGAATATCGACAAACGTTGATGTGAATGTTGTCACGGACGTTTTAACAAACGGTGTTGATACAGCAACCTTTAATGTGGTAGAGGTTGGGGCTGAATCCAAAATGACACCAATGCAATTCATGAAAATCTTTGACGATTTTGGTGGGGTTTATATGACGCGTTGTACGTGGAACGTCAGCGCACGAATCTGGAACTATGAGGTGATAATCTATGTTAAATAAATTGATGGTAAATTTATTGTTGGCGGCATCTGTGGTGGCATTGCCTGTGTCATATGCGTCGGCCGAGGTTCTGGACGAAGATATTGAAATCACGGACACTGTATCAGATGGTGATGATACATCTGATGATGCGGCGATGGAATTGCAATCTGCAGATGCGGTTGCAAATTATGAAGTTGATGGTTCACTGTTTCAACAGATTACAGATTTGGAACAGGAAAAAGTTCTGATGCAGTTGGAAAAAGAACGTGCCCAGTTGGATTTGGAACTGGACAGATTGGCGGCTGAAAAAATCAAGTTGCATATGGAAATTGACACACTGTCCGGTCGTGCGGAACAACAGCAACAGGAACTGGAAAATGCCAAGGCCAAGTTAGAGGCTGAAACGGCGAAATTGGAAAAGCAAAAGGCGGCATTGGAAAATGAAGATGAACAGCCCGTTGTGAAATCCACGCGTGCGGCCAGTGCGGATGATGAAAAGACAGAGGTTAAAAAGGTTACCGAACTGTTCAAACTGGTGAATATTTTCGGCGCGGGCAATCAATTACAGGCAACGGTTGCAGATTTGACAACAGGCCAGAATAAAAAGATTTCTGTGGGCCGCAGCATAGATGGATACACGGTAAAATCAATATCTTTGGATGATGGTATTATGTTTGTTGACCCAGATGGCAATACCCAGACATTGAATGTTGTCAGTGGTAAATAATTAAACGTGGGACGCATGGTATGAATGATGCAGAAAACAATGTTTTGAACAATATTCCGGTGGAAAATAAACCATCTGTGCCGGCGGGATTGGAAAATTCCGAAACCAAAGATATTGTTGATTATTTGTTTTCAAACGGCAATCGTTTGATGACGGCGACAGGTGCGCCGTTGGAATTGCCACGTGATACCCAAGGGCTGATTGCATATTTTTCAGGTGGTGAAATTATTATTTCGCGCACGCATCGTTATGATGGGCGTGTGTTGGCGTTTCTGGATTTATTAAAGGCGCGTGGTCGCGCAATGCGCGTGCCATTTTATTCTGATTTGGGTTTGGTGTCGGCGATTTATAAATCGTATGATGCGCGTTTGGGTGGCACGGCGCGTGTCAGCCGTGATTACGACAACCAAATGCAAAAGGATTTTGTTGATATTGTCGCCCGTGCGGCCGCACAGAAAGTGTCAGATATTCATATCGAGGTTGGCGATCAAACAACAATCTATTTCCGTATTGATGGCAGTATGCAGCCCGTTTTGGAATATAATTCCCAGTGGGGTGAATCTTTTGTTCGTGCGGCGTTTGCGTCGTCTGATATGTCGAATGCGAACTATGCCCAGAATGAATATCAATCGGCCCAGAAAGATGGGCGTACGCCCCTGCGCGGAACCAAGGATTTATATCTGCCGTTGGGGATTTTAAGTATTCGTATGCAATTCAATCCAATCGCATTTGGTTCGCGATATGTCGTGATGCGATTGCTGTACGATAATCCATCCGAAGGGATTAAAACTGAACAAGAATTTGGCGAATACGAACAGCGTTTGTTGATGCGTCTGCGCGCGTTTCCGACGGGGCTGGTAATTGTGGCGGGGCCAACCAGTTCTGGTAAATCAACGACATTGGTTCGTAATATGTCATTGATGCTGAAAGAACGCCACTATGAAATCAATATGATTACGGTGGAAAATCCCGTTGAACAAAAGATTTTTGGTGCACACCAGATGCCTGTTGTCAACACCACAAACGAAGAAGAACGCGAAGGCAAGTATACCGAGGCGTTAGCTGCCGCATTGCGCAGTGACCCTGATACGTTGATGGTGGGTGAAATTCGTACGTTGGCGGCGGCGCAACTGACGGTGCGTGGTGCGTTGTCGGGGCATAATGTTTGGACAACGTTGCATGCTAATTCCGCGATGGCGGCGTTGACGCGTCTGTTGGATTTGGGTATTGAATCATTCAAACTAAAAGAAGAAACATTGATGCGTGGATTGATTTCTATGCGCTTGTTCAAAAAGTTGTGTCCGTATTGCCGTGAACGCCTAATTGACCACCCAGAACATCCTGCGTACCAGCGTGTAATGGACGCGTTTGGGGAACTGGGGCTGCGTCAGGTTTATATTCGTGGTGCGGGGTGCAAGGAATGCAAAGGCACGGGGACATTGGGGCGTATCAAGGCCGGTGAAATCATTATTACAAACAGTGAATTTTTGCGTCTGGCGTTGGCGGGTAATACCGATGGCGCGGTGCGTTACTGGTTGGAAGATATGGATGGTCGCACATTGAAAGAGGCGGCAATGGCACTGATGTTACAAGGTATCATTGGCGTCGATGAATTGGAACGTTGGGTTGGATTATTGGACAGACCAGGGGTGTATTGATATGACAACCAAACTGGACAAGATTTATGCGAAAATCGTGTTCAAATTGAACACTGAAAAGCGTATGGCGATTGCGCGCAAATTGGCGTCGCTGTTGCGTAATGATTTTTCATTGATGGACGCGTTGGGTCGTTTGGAAATGGTCGAATCCAAAAATGGTGCAAAGCCAAATGAACCATTCGCCATTGCGTTGCGTGAATTTCAGCAAAATCTGGAACGTGGTATGAGTTTTTCTGACGCGACGCGTGATTGGGTGCCCGCGGATGAAACGTTGCTGCTGACGTCTGGAAATTTGTCTGATTTGGTGATTGCGCTGGAAAGTATCAGTCGCGTTGTTGATGGCGCACAGCGTATCAAGCGTGCGATGATTGGTGCATTTGCGTACCCGCTGTTCTTGCTGGCGTTGACATTTGGTATAATAATTATGGTTGGATTGTATCTGGTTCCGCCATTGGCAGAGGTTGCCGGTAATTCCGTTGTTTGGCAATCTGGGGCGGCGTCGTTGATTGCGCTGTCGGAATTTTCGATTAAATACTGGTATGTGTTTGTGATTGTGTTCTGTTCGGCGATTTTGATTGTGTGGGCCAGTTTGTCTCACTGGTCGGGCCCGTTGCGTCGTGTTTTTGATAAATTGCCGCCATGGAATATTTACAAGATTCAGTTGTCGGTTGGCTGGCTGATGGGGTTGGCGTCAATGGTGGCGGCGGGTATTACAATACCAGATGCAATGCGTATGTTGGCGGACAATTCGAACAGATACTTGCGCAGTATATTGGACGCAACATTGCGTTATATTGCAAATGGTGATAATTTAGGTATGGCGTTGGCGCATTCTGGGCGTGATTTTCCAAACGAAGAACTGATTGGCGATTTGACTATTTATGCTGATATGAATGGATTTGACAAGAACCTGTCGCGGGTGGCAAACGATTATCTGGACGAATCCGTACGTAAGATTGAATCGATTTCCAATATGTTGAACAGTGTTGGAATCTTGCTGGTATCTGCGGTTATTGCGTGGGTTGTGCTGGGGACATTCCAGATGCAAGACCAAATCACCGCAGCGTTATCATAAAGAAAGTTCAAAGTACAGAGTTCAAAGTTCAAATGAGTAAAGCAAGTGCGCCATTCGGCGCACTATCTATTACCTATGCTCTAATAAAAATGCCCTGATGGGGCATTTTTATACCATAAACGGCAGGTTTTCCAGTGTGCCTTCGGCGACACGGACATTGACGTCCAACATTATAAACACCGCATCAGGCGTTTTCGGAATGCTTTCGCTGAATAATTCTGTGCCCAGCAAGTGGCTGGTGTTGACCGACAGTTTTGTTATCAAATGGTCGTCGTCCAGCAATGTATAAATTGGCCCGATATCGCGAGGTGTGTTTTCGCCAACCTCGTGTTCATTCTGGGGGCAACGCAGCCCGTCCAGCAATGTTTTAACGCGGTTATCAATATCGCGGCGCGGGACACCCACAATTTCAGGGTGCATCATTTGAATATCGATTTCCGCCAATAATTTCAGGTTTGGCGTGATAATTGGATTCCAGTCAATACCACCCACGTGGCGGGTTGTAATTGGACTCTTGGTGGCGGTGGGTACCATATATTGCGTCAGGTTATTCCATGGCTGGTGTTCCACCAACTTTTTCAGTTGCGGGTGAAATTGCATGCGAATATCGGCAATATGTTGCGAGCGTTTCTTTGGATTGATTAAAATATCACCAAAATACAATAATTTGAATTTCATGGATTATTTCTCCTTGGCCAGTAATTCTTTGAATTTTTCGTCCGCCAGTGGGTGCAAGCGGTACGCAGGAAATCCGTCCTTGGTCTTGGAATGAACCAATGGATCGATTGTAATCATTGGACGCGAACCGTATTTTGTCAGGATTTTTGTTCCGCGTTTGAATTGTTCATGCATAATCTGGGCCGCGGTCAGTTTGTCTGTGCCGTACTTTTTAGCCGCCGCCGCAGCCGACAGATAGTCAGATTTTGAAAATACTGGTGCTTTGTTTTCTACCATAATTTTTGTCCCCTTTTTTCTTGATAATTATACCAGAAATTGCTATTTTTCACATAGAAAAAAGAAAGGAATATAAATGGCTGTAAATAACGAATATACCGGTGATTCAATCAAGGTGTTAAAGGGACTGGAAGCGGTCAAAAAACGCCCTGGAATGTATATTGGCGACGTGGGCGAGGGGGGCTCTGGTCTGCACCATATGATTTATGAGGTGGTAAATAACTCTATCGACGAAGCGATGGCAGGTTATGCGGACACCGTGTATGTTTCATTAAACGCAGACGGGTCGGCGACAATTCGCGATAACGGTCGTGGTATGCCGTTTGATATCAATCACGAAACAGGGCGCAGTGCGCTGGAATTGATTATGTGCGAATTGCACGCCGGTGGTAAATTTGATAACGAAGGTGGCGGCGCATACAAGGTGTCTGGTGGTCTGCACGGTGTGGGTGTATCGGTTGTAAATGCGTTGTCAACATGGTTGGATGTGCGCGTATGGCGTGGCGACAAAGAGGCGCAGATGACATTTGCCGATGGTGTGCCGACATCTGATTTGAAAATCACAGAAAACAAGACACATCACGAACATGGGACAGAGGTTACGTTCCTGCCATCACCTGATACATTTACGGGTACTGAATTTAGTTTTGATACGATGGAAACGTGGCTGCGTGAACAATCGTATCTGAATGCGAATGTAAAGATTATTTTGGAAGACTTGCGTGGGCCAGAAAAGAAAACACGCGAATTTCATTCTGTGGATGGGTTAAAGGGGTTTGCAACATATCTGGACAAATCCAAAGAATTATTAAATCGTGACCCAATTCAGATGATAAAACAGATAGATGAAACGTATATTGAAATCGTTCTGCAATGGACAACGGCGTATACGGAAACATCATTGTGCTTTACAAATAATATTCCAAACCGCGATGGTGGTACGCATTTGGCGGGATTCCGTGCGGGTTTAACACGTGCGATAAACAAATACATTGGTGAAAAGGTTACCAAGAAAGATATCAACCTGTCGGGCGAAGATTTCCGCGAAGGGTTGACCAGCATTATCAGTGTGAAAATCCCAGATCCTAAGTTTGGTTCACAGACCAAAGATAAATTGGTATCGAGCGAGGTTCGGCCACTGGTTGAAAATACCGTGTCGGAATTACTGTATGAATATTTGGAAGAAAATCCTGTTATTGCAAAACTGATTGTGGACAAGATTGTAGAGGCCGCCACCGCGCGCGAGGCCGCACGCAAGGCACGTGAATTGTCACGTAAAAAGACCGGCCCAGAATTGGGCGGATTGCCTGGGAAATTGGCAAACTGTTCTGAACGTGATCCGGCAAAATGTGAATTGTTCATTGTGGAGGGGGATTCTGCTGGTGGTACGGCAAAGCAGGGACGTGACCGCAAGACACAGGCGATTTTGCCATTGCGTGGTAAAATTTTGAATGTTGAACGTGTACGTTTCGATAAAATGCTGAGTTCTGATACAATCGGTGCGCTGATTACAACGATGGGCGCGGGTATCGGCAAAGATGATTTTGATATCGAAAAAATGCGCTATCACAAAGTTATTATCATGACCGATGCTGATGTCGACGGTCAACATATTCAGACGTTGCTGATGACGTTCTTTTACCGCTATATGCCAGAGGCGATTGAACGTGGATACATCTATGTTGCAAAGCCACCTCTTTATGGTGTAACACGTGGCAAGCAGCAGTTGTATCTGCAAAACGAACGTGAAATGGACGACTATCTGATGGATCAGTTGGCAACTGATGGTGTGATTGAAACGTTTTCGGGGGCACAGATTTCAGGTGCGGATTTGAAACGCTTGCTGACATTGATTCTGAATATGCAAAATACTTTGCAGGCATTGGGACACATTATGCCATTGCGGTTTATTGAGGCATTGGCCCTGAACGGTGCGTTTGATAATGAAACCGCAGACGCGTTTGCGGCGACACAAAAATTGTTGGATGCCCAAGAATTGGAATTTGAACGTGGTTGGCATGTGTCTGGTGATGACAGTGGTATTACCGTAACACGCACGCTGCGCAGCGTTACCGAAACGTACGTTTTGCCACGCGAAAAAATCAATTCGCCAGAGGTTCGCGCATGGTTGCGTTTGGACGGTCGCGATGAATTGATGGAAATCTTTGTTCATCCATGTGTATTGCGGGTCAAGGCGAAATCACAAAAGATTTGGGGTGCGTTGAACCTGTTGAATACGGCGTTTGAATATGCAAAGAATGGATTAAAGATTCAACGCTATAAAGGTTTGGGTGAAATGAACGCGGAACAGTTGTGGGAAACCACAATGGATCCAAACAACCGCAGTTTGTTCCAAGTTAAAATCAACGACGCATCACAAGCGGACGAGGTTATTTCCATGCTGATGGGTGATGTTGTTGAACCGCGTCGTGACTTTATCGTTGAAAATGCGCTGGACGCGAATTTGGACGTATAGTCGGGGGCTGGCAAATGGCTGAATTTGTTGATAAGTATGGTCAGGTTCATCGCGCGGTTGTGAACGATCTGGTTTCGCCAGAATTGGTTGCAAAACAGAAAGAACGCGCCGAACTGGAAGATGTGGTGTATAACAATTCAGACAGAATGGGAAATATTGATTTTGCGCGTCGCCGGTTGGAACAACTGAATCAGGAACTGGCGGGCGGTGATAAAAAATCAAAGTTCAATGCGGCCAATGATAAGTTAAAGGCAAAAATGAATGCTAACACAATGTCGCCAGAAATGATGGCGGCGTTGGCCAGTATGGCTGAGAAAGAATAACATTATGTTTGATGCAAAATGGTTCTTTGATTTGGATTCGCGGTTGCGTGCGGCGGGATTGGACAGTGATGCGCAATCGTTTGACCAAATCAAAGATAACCTGATGCATCGGCATATTTGTGATGCAGACGCGTTTGCGTCGCAATGTGCTTATGTGATTTTGGCAGGTGGGTTTTCACAAAAAACGGCAAAATCAATTCATGAAAAAATTATGTCTGCGTTGCGCGCGCGTGGCGCAGATTTTGATTATCTGTTTTCGATTTTTCATAATAAAAATAAAATAAATGCGATTTGTAAAATCTGGGAAAATCGTGATGCGTTATGCGCGGAATATTATAAGTTGAATGATGTTGATGCGCGTTTGGGGTTCTTGTCGCATTTGCCGCATATTGGAAAAATCACGGCAAATCATTTGGCACGAAACTTGGGCGAAGATGTTGTGAAATATGATATTTGGATTCAGCGTTTGGGGGTGGTGTACAGTGGGGATTCTATGCTGTACAAAAAAATCGATAATAAAAAATTAAATCCAGATATTCGCGCCGCGTGTGATGCAATGTTTGAAAAATTGTGTGCTGAAACATCACTGCCGCGTGGGTATATTGATGTGGTTTTATGGAAAGCGTTACAAACAGGGTTGATAAAATTATGAATGTAAAAATTGAACAGTCATGGAAAGACGCGTTGGCGGGTGAATTTGATAAAGATTATTTTATCAAACTGACGGACTTTGTACGTAATGAATATCTGGCGGGACATGCGGTGTACCCCGCACCACAAAATATATTCAATGCGTTTAACCTGTGTCCGCTGCCGGATGTCAAGGTTGTGATTATTGGCCAAGATCCATATCACGAACCAGGACAGGCGCACGGTCTGTGTTTTTCGGTGTTGCCACCAACGCCTGTACCACCCAGTTTGATAAATATTTACAAAGAAATTGAATCTGATTTGGGGCGTCCCAGTGCAACGCATGGTGATTTAACCGCGTGGGCGCGTCAGGGTGTGCTGCTGTTAAATTCTACGCTGACGGTGGCGGCACATCGGGCGGCATCGCATGCGGGGCGCGGATGGGAACAATTTACCGATGCGGTTATTCGTGCGGTGGCGTCACGTGATAATATTGTTTATATGCTGTGGGGGTCATATGCCCAACGCAAGGCAGAATTTGTTGATCCATCACGCAATCTGATATTGAAATCGGTGCATCCATCACCACTGTCGGCGCATCGTGGGTTCTTTGGCAATCATCATTTTTCACGCGCGAACGAATATCTGGTTCAGCATGGAAAAACACCAATAGAGTGGTAATCCGTCTTCGCTGACGCTCCGTCGTGATAAATCCGTCTTCGCTGACGCTCCGTCGTGATAAATCCGTCTCCGCTGCGGCTGCGTCTCGATAAAAAGTTCAAAGTACAGAGTTCAAAGTTCAAATTTTGTGTCCGCCATTGGCGGACATGTTTAATTTACTGGATTGCTTCGTTGCACTCGCAATGACAAAAGAGCTAGAATTATTAGAAATTATATGTAAATCCCAGACCGTAAAATGCGTACGAATAATTTTCGCGCGCGGTGTTGGCATTGGAAAAATGCTGCATAAATAATTCAACATTCATGCGGTCGTTTACCTTGTACCCGCCAATCATTTTCCACTGGAATAATAACTTTGCGCCCAGACGTTCATTTTGTTGTGCCTGTAATCCGACGCCCGCGCCGTTGGCATAGTACCACCGACGGCCATGGAGCAGAACGACATCTTCGCTGATAAATACCATTGGAATGGTGTACTTGTCCCAATGCCAACCATACTTTTTGCCGAACCCCAGTGTTTGTCCGATATTCAGCGATTGACGTGCCGGCACGCGAAAGAATGTTGTCGGCTGGGAATACTGGAAATGCAGCATATAGAACGGCACGGGGCGCGCTGGTGGCGGAACCAAGAATCCACTGTCGATACCTTGGCCAAAATGGAATGCCAGTTGGTTTTCATACTTGCCGAAAAATGGGTTGTCGGCGGCGACGGCATTTGCTGCAAAAATAGTGCAAAATAAAGATGCTAAGAATTTTTTCATGACGCAGTATAATACACTATTTTAGCCCACCTTTCAAACAAAATATTAAAAAATATAATAATTATGCAATCAGAATAAAATCCGATTGCGGTGCGCGCGTATAATTTTGTGGACATTTAATTTTTTTATGTTTATAATGCGCGGGCGTTGGCGGGATAGCTCAGCTGGTTAGAGCAGCGGAATCATAATCCGCGTGTCGGGGGTTCAAGTCCCTCTCCCGCTACCATCCGTCTTCGCTTCGCTCCGTCGCGATTGGTACAATCGGGCGGGGCGATGTGATTTTAATCACGCGAAACGGATGCCACGACGAAGTGAGCAATGCGAACGAAGACGGGCAACATAATGTATTATGTGTACATATTACAAAGCGTAAATTTCCCAGATAAGTTTTATATTGGTTATACTAATGATTTGAAAAGACGGCTGATGCAACATAATAATGAGCATGCAGGTCATACGGAAAAATATCGTCCATGGAAAATCAAAGATTATTTCGCATTAGATGATGAACAAAAGGCGAAAGATTTTGAAAAATACTTGAAGTCCCAATGCGGGCGTGAATTTATAAAAAAGCATTTTTAACTTTACACATGCATGCGTGAAATGAATTCCCTCTCTCGCTGTATCTATATTCTATCAAAAATCATTACCAACCAAATCATAGCGGCGGTGGATACAGCGTATTGTTGTTTGATGTACGCCGGCGGTAATTCTGTAATATATATGCCGGCCATCGCGGCGTGATGCAACAAAATCATCATCGGACATTTTTTTTAGGTACTGGGATACCTTTATCTGGGGGATTTCCGTACCGCGAACGATATCAGACACGCACGATTCCCCACGCCACGTCAGGTATTCCAGAATGCGCATTTTGTCATAATTTGCAAACAGTTTGATTCTGTTTGCCGCCATTGTTGTGTAATCGGTTGGCAAAATTTCGCGAAAGCCACGACGCAAAAATTGCAGGTTGTCGGTCATGTGTCCGTATAATTTGCGCAGGCATACAAATATGCTGGCGGGGTATTCGGTGCATATTTCGTAATAAATAAAAATCCCACGGCGTGTTGTTTGAACTAAATGCGCATCGCGCATTTTGCGCAGATGCTGGGAAATTATAACCTGTTCTGTGTCCAGACCGTGTGCGATTGCCGATACAGATGATGCGCCAAAAACATCTAAAAATTCCAATATGCGCAGGCGCAGCGGGTGGCCAACATATGTCAAAGCACGCGCGGCGCGACGCATAATTTCTGGTGGTATTTGTGATGATAATTTTGGTTCTGTCATATTTGTATCCTGTTGATATTTGAACAATAGCAAAGATTTTTTGTCGCGGCAAATAAATAATTTGACTTTTTAATAGATATGAATTATAATATGTATTGAAATTGATATATAAAAGGAGTAAAGGGTATGAAAAAAATGTTTGGGTTATTGATGGGAGTGTTATTGCCGGTATCTGCATTTGCAAATCCGGCGTGTCCGGTGTGCACGGTTGCAATCGGCGCATCACTGGAAGTTGCGCGACATATTGGTGTTCCAGACAGTGTTGTTGGCCTGTGGGCTGGGGCAATGTTGGCGTTGTTGGGGTATTGGACAATAAAGTTTTTTGATATGCGTGGTTGGAATTGGTGGGGACGAAATTTTATGTTGATGGTATTGTCTGTTTCGACAATCGGATTTGCGTATTTAGGGACTGTTAAATATAATCCTGTGTGGATTTGCGGTATGTTTCGTGCCGACCCTGTTTTATTTGGCACATTGTGTGGGGCGGCGATATTTATAGTGACTGAAAAATTGTACGATTTTATGAAAGTGCGCAATGGTGGTCACGCACATTTCCCATTTGAAAAGGTTGTGTTGCCTGTTATCGCGCTGGCATTGGTCAGTTGGGTGATGGTGGCATGTTTATAAAAATAAGACAAAAAACAAAGGAGAAAAACAATGGCAATGGAAAAAATCAAGAGTGTCAAAGAATACGTTGAAAAAATGGATGCCGCGAAAAAGGTAAATCCAAAAGATTTGTCGTCTGATCAGGATTTATCAATCGGCATTATGAATCTGATTTCAATCGAAGAGCATTTGATGTTTTCGGGCGCGAAAACGGGCAAACACGAATTTTACGATATGATAAATGATGTGCGCGATTTACGTAAACGTATGATGCAAAAAATTATTCCATCGTACGAGGGCGAGGTTTGGTGCATATCAAAGCATTTGTTGGCGGCCGCCATGCGTTTGTTTGAGGTTGGCACAAAGGCCCAATCAGCGGGTGATACCACGCAGGCAAATGAACTGTTTGATGAATCGTATGGACTGTATTGCATGTTCTGGGGATTAAATATGGGTATGATTGGTGGTGATGTAAAATACGTCAAGGCCCAGCCAGAAAAAAAGCAATGCCCAATTACCGCGGATGTCGCACCGAAAAATATTGATGATGCAGACACGCCTGTTTCCGCGACCGCGGGAGAGGTGGGCACAATGTCTCGTCTGAAAAACTGGGTAAAAAATGCTGTAAATTGTTGTTTGGAATAACGAGAAAACACCGGTAAATGCCGGTGTTTTTTATTTTACGTATTTGTTCTTGATTTTTAGGCGCAATACCGTATAATTGCGGGGCAATGGTAAAATTGCCCTAATAGTCTAGTGGTAAAACACGTCCTTGGTAAGGACGAGTCGCAAGTCCGATTCTTGCTTAGGGCACCAGAAATATATCATCTACTTTGCGTTTGTTTGTTTTTGTTCAGGTCATGTATGTTTAATACACTCCCATCACAAAAAACGCACAATACGCAGTATCTGATACATTTCACGAAATACACCATCTACTTTGCGTTTGTTTGTGATGTGTTTCGCTGTTGCTTGATTTTTTATGGGGACGATTGTGTTGATGTGACTGACAACCACGGAATAATCATAACCCACGTACAAGTTATAAATCAGGGTGGCACCGCGCGGATTCCGCGCCCCTGTGGAAATCATTTGGGTGCCGAATCCAATCTTATATGATGAAATTTTGGCGTCCATGACAAAGCAAAAGGGACCAAAATGGTTGTATCATTAAAATCAAAGTACAGAACCCATACTTGTGGCGAACTGAATGCGTCCAATGTTGGGCAATCTGTTGTTCTGTCGGGCTGGGTTCATCGCAAGCGTGACCACGGGTCATTGCTGTTTATCGACCTGCGCGATAATTATGGAATTACCCAATGTGTATTTGATGGTGGGGACGAGGCATTGGAACGTGTGCGTCCGGAATCTGTGATTCAGATTACCGGTACGGTTGTTGCGCGTGATGCGTCCGCGGTCAATGATAAAATCCCAACCGGTGCGATTGAAATCAAGGCGGAAAAGTGGAACGTTTTGACCAACGCAAATGTTTTGCCATTCCAAGTGTTTGGTGACGACGACACTGTTTCCGAAGATTTACGTTTGAAATATCGCTATATCGATTTGCGTCGTGAATCACTGCACCAAAATATTTTATTCCGCAACCGTATGATTAAATTTATGCGTGATCAGATGTGGAATATGGGATTCTCGGAATTTCAGACACCAATTTTGACCGTGTCCAGCCCTGAGGGCGCACGTGACTTTATCGTGCCATCACGTAATCATCACGGTATGTTCTATGCATTGCCACAAGCACCGCAACAGTTCAAACAGTTGATTCAGATTTCTGGATTTGACCGCTATTTCCAAATCGCGCCATGTTTCCGTGACGAAGATTTGCGTGCAGACCGCTTGTTGGAATTTTACCAGTTGGATATGGAAATGTCGTTTGTTGACCTGCCTGATATTCAGGCGGTGGGTAACGAACTGATTCCTGCAATCATTCGTGAATTTGTTCCGAATGCAAATGTATGTCCAGAAATTCCGCACATACCATTTGACGAAGCGATGTTAAAGTACGGTTCTGATAAACCAGATTTGCGTAACCCTATTATCATTTCAGATGTGACGGACATTTTCCGCGGGTCTGATTTTGGTATCTTTGCAAACGCGATTGAAGGTGGTGCGGTTGTTCGCGCAATCCCAGCACCAAATTCCGCCGACAAACCGCGCAGTTGGTTTGATAAACTGGGCGATTATGCGGTCAAAGAATTGGGCTTGGGTGGTTTGGGCTATATCGTCTTTGCGGGCGAGGCCAAAGGCCCAGTTGCCAAGAAACTGGACGCAGCGCGCATTGCCAAATTGCATGAAATCGCGGGTGACAATGCATCATTGTTCTTTGTATGTGATGCGGTGGACAACGCGGCCAAGGCGGCGGGAAAACTGCGCAACAAATTAGGCGAAGATTTGGGATTGATTGACGAAAACGATTTCCGCCTGTGCTGGATTGAAGAATTTCCATTCTTTGAAGCAGACCCAGAATCACCGACGGGTATCGCGTTTACACATAATCCATTCTCGTTCCCGATGGCAACATTGGAAGAATTAAATACACGCGATCCGTTGTCTGTCAAGGCGGCACAGTTTGATATGGTGTTAAACGGTGCTGAAATTTGCAGTGGTGGTTTGCGTAACTTTAACCCAGAAATCATGGTTAAATGTTTTGACATTACCGGCTATGACGAAGAAACGGTTAAAGAAAAGTTTGGTGGAATGTACACCGCGTTCCAATACGGTGCGCCACCGCACGGTGGTTGCGCGTTTGGTATTGACCGCTTGGTACAAATCATGCGCCGCGAACCAAATTTGCGCGAGGTTGTGTTGTTCCCAACCAACCAGCGTGGTCAGGATTTGATGATGGGGTCACCATCGCCGGTTACAGAACAGCAACTGCGCGAAGACCACATTCAGGTTCGCAAGAAAAACTAAACAAAACATATATGTTATGTGTTTATTCAGTCCGCGTAATGCGGGCTGATTTTTTTATATGAAATCAAACCTATGAAAATATGGACGCAGTGCGGGTATAATTCATATACAGGTAATCAAAGGGGTGTAATATGCCACGCGCAAAGCCAGATATTGATAAATTAGCATACGTATTGGGTTTGAATGAATATCAGACACGTGTGCTGAAACAAAACTATGGTAAATATGATGTTTGTCATTTGGTGCTGCGGGGTGGGGTGCTGTATGCGCCACGCAATCGTGTGCGCGGTTTGTTTAACTGGTTGTTACACCCATTTTCCGCGCCGTATGCAGATTTGATTGGACGCGACAAAATACTGATGCATGCGTCACGTAATGTTAAACTGGTGGCGGGTGGATATCACTGTATCAGAACAGACAATGGAAAACTGTGGTCTGATAAATACGGAAATATAATTACGTCCGATGTTGCGCATCGCGCAATATCGGAACAATTACACTAGAATTGCGAATGCGTTTTTACAAAACTGCGCATAAAACCGCTGTCGAAATTCGTCATAATATCGGTCAGTGAATAATTACGTGTCCCATCAGGCGCAATGGTCAGGCGCACCGGTGCGGGCGTGGGCGATGTGCCGCGCAGCACCATATTCAGCATAACCGTCATATTGCCATTATCAACATCAAATTCACCATACGCATCAACGTGGCGCATTTGCAATGTCAGGGGCCTCGACGTAATAAATCCGCCATTATCGTATTTACCGATAATGTGCATATTCTTGATTTTTGTTTCGCCACTGGTCAGTGCATCTGCCAATGCGTATTCGGCATTGAACGATGTGATTTGATTTGCGCTGGCGTAAAAATTATCAAATCCCAATCCGACCAGATAACCGCCATCGACAATCATATCAATATCACCCGCCAAGTTATAGAATATGTCATGTGCAATTATGCCGTGGGTTTTCATATTGATATCGGCGGTAATCACAGAATCGCGAATATTTATTGGCATACGTCCCGACAATAAATACCCATCAATCACAAAACGATTTAACTGGGCCGATATGTCGTACCGATTGTCGGTGCGCGAAATTGTTGCCAACAGGTTGCCACGCGCACGGTCTGTGATGGACAATATTTGCGTATTTGGTTTCAAGGCATAGACAAAGTTTTTATATTCTGTGCCGTTATAAATTACTGTATCTGCGGACAGCGAAATATTCACAGGTAACGTAAATGGCACGGTCAAAGGGGACGGCCCCAAAAATTCCAGTTCGTCGTAATTATCAATATAATATTGGTTCGCGAATGCATCGATGTTTAACGCGTCTGTGCGCAGGGTTATGTTACGCCCACTGGCCGTGCCAGTAAATGTGTGACCCGCAATTTGCAATTCCAGATTAGATATATTGCGGTCATTAAATGTTCCGGATATTGTATATTCAAAATCATTTACAGATTGCAGGTTTACATCTGGTAATAATTCTTTGAAACTTTTGCCTGATAAATAGAACTGATTTTTTGCAACCGTGATATTCCATTTTTTATTGTATGGCGTAAATTTCATGATTGCGCCATTCCATGTGAAATCGCCCGCCGCGTCCAGCATAAAATCAGGCAGGTATTTGAACGTTGGCATTGCCCAACGCAGGTTTTTATTTTGCGCAAATGTGTATGATGAATTTACCCGATCGCCGTCAATATCAAATGTGCCGGCGATGTTTTTGAACCTGAAATTTAACGCACCACGTGTGCCCAAACGGCGCGCCGCACGAATCAATTTGTCTGCATCGGGCATATTTTCGTCGGCGGACATAAATGCGTTAAAAGAATCCTGATCAACCGCAACACTGCCACCGATATTGCCGTATGCAAATTTGTTGCATGTCCATTTGTCCGGTGTGCCCGAAAACAGGCACATTGTTTGTACACCATCGACCGGCATATTTATCAAGATATCGTGCGCACCATTTGCATCAATCGTGCCACCGGTGATTGCGATATTGTCGGCGATGATTGTCGATATCTGGATTAAATCATGTGTGCCGATTGCGTCCAGACGTAAATGCTGGAAAGTGCGTCCGCCGATTTTTAGTTTGCCGTATAAATCCAAATCAAATGTTGTGCGTGCATACAGGCGTGATGGATTCATCAAGAATGAAAAATCATAATCTAGGTCAGTGGCGCGCAGGTGAATGTCCCGATTACCATCGGGTGATAATTTTATACTGCCTGAAAAATTATCAGATTCAATATTTGTAAATTCAAAACCGTAACCGCCGTCCCAACTGAAATCCATACTCAGTTTTATTTCGCGGTCAATGCGCGGTGTACGAAATTCAAACCATTCATTGACGTTTGCGGTTTCAATGTCCAAGTGGCCACGCGCCGTTCCGTCCGAAAACAGTTGCCCCGTGATTTCCAAATTATTATTGTAATTGCGGATTATAAATTCGTCGTTTTCAAATTCTACATCGTATTTGTGATCGCGCGTGCGAACCGTGCCGTTCAGTTTACCATCGGTAAAACGTGCCCGCTGAATTTCATAGTTTTTGCCATGGAATTTTACGTTGGAATCGTATATGTCAACCGCATGTGCAAAATCAGGTGCGTCCAACGAACTGATTTCCAATTCTGCGCCACCAACAATGATGCGATTGGACAATGGCGCATCCGCCAGATTGAAAATATGTGTCAATGGCACTGAAAACATTACCGCGTCAATATGACCGTTTGGAATAACAACATTATGCGCAACGATTGTGGCGCGTCCCAGCAAACTGAAATGCACATTGCCGTTTATTTGGGCGGTGATTCCGGTCTGGGTTTCAATCGCCTGTTCGATTTTGCCGCGCATACTGTCCAGTGTAATCATTGGTGGAATTATGACCAATGCCACAATCGCGGTGGCAACAATCGCCACCACAGACCATATTATTCTGCGCTTGTATCTGGGTTTTAATGCCATTCTCTTCTGTCCTTGTAATTTGATTATAATGAATTACAATAATAGTGTGAACAAAAAAAGCATATTTTCACTGGAAAGTAATTACGCCCCAATGGGTGACCAGCCGGCCGCCATTTCTGATTTGGTGGCGGGTGTTCGTGATGGCCGACGCAGTCAGGTTTTGCTGGGGGTGACGGGGTCTGGGAAAACATTCACAATGGCGAATGTGATTGCAGAACTGTCGCGGCCGGCGTTGATTATGGCACCAAATAAAATCTTGGCGGCCCAGTTGTACACGGAAATGAAATCGTTTTTCCCGCACAACCACGTTGAATACTTTGTGTCGTACTATGATTATTACCAGCCAGAGGCGTATATGCCCACCACCGACACATACATTGACAAGGACGCGTCCATCAATGAACAGTTGGATCGTATGCGCCACAGTGCGACGCGCGCCATGTTGGAAGAACGCGATGTTATCGTCGTATCGTCCGTGTCATCTATTTATGGTATGGGGTCACCGGAACAGTATTCGGGTATGAAACTGGTTCTGCATGCGGGTGATAAAATTGGTCAAAATGATGTGATGCATGCGCTGGTTGATATTCAGTACAAGCGTAATGATATGGCGTTTGAGCGCGGCGATTTTCGTGTGCGTGGCGATACGCTGGACGTATTCCCATCACATTCACAGGACAGGGCGTGGAAACTGTCGTTCTGGGGCGACGAAATCGAAGAGATTTGGGAATTTGACACCTTGACGGGGGCAAAGTTGCAAAAGTTGGACAGAATTGCGATTTACCCAAATACGCACTATGCAACGCCAATGCCCAGTGTTTTACAGGCAATCGGTCAAATCAGAACTGATTTGGAAGAACGCTTGAAATACTTTCATGAAAATATGAAGTATATAGAGGAACAACGTCTGCGCGAACGTGTGAATTTTGATATTGAAATGATGGAATCAACGGGGACGTGTCGCGGGATTGAAAATTATTCGCGGTATCTGTCGGGACGTGCGGCGGGTATGCCACCACCGACATTGTTTGAATACCTGCCACGCGATGCGATTTTATTTATTGATGAAAGCCATGTTACAGTACCGCAAATTTCGGCGATGTCACGTGGTGACCGTGCGCGCAAGGAAACGCTGTCACAGTATGGATTCCGCCTGCCGGCGTGTATTGATAACAGACCGCTGACATTTGATGAATGGGATGCGTTGCGTCCGCAAACTATATTTGTATCGGCAACGCCCGCCGAATGGGAAATGACACAGGCGGGTGGCATTGTGGCAGAGCAGGTTATTCGTCCAACCGGATTACTTGATCCGGAATGTGACGTGCGTCCAACGGAAAATCAGGTTGATGATTTGTTGGCGCAAATCAAGAAAACGTCTGGTCGCGTATTGGTTACAACACTGACCAAAAAGATGGCGGAACAGTTGACCGATTACCTGAATGAAAATGGTGTTCGGGCAAAGTATCTGCACAGTGATATTGAAACGCTGGAACGCATTGAACTGTTACGTGATTTGCGTTTAGGTAAATATGATGTCTTGGTTGGTATCAATTTGTTGCGCGAAGGGTTGGATGTGCCAGAATGCGAATTGGTCGCGATTATGGACGCGGACAAAGAAGGTTTCTTGCGTTCGACGCGTTCGCTGATTCAGACCATTGGTCGTGCGGCACGTAATGCAAAAGGGCGTGTGATTCTGTATGCCGATGTTATGACGGATTCTATGAATGCGGCATTGACAGAAACCGCGCGTCGTCGTGAAAAGCAAATGGCGTATAACGCGGCGCATGGCATTACGCCAACAACCGTGTCCAAGGCCGTATTTGCAGAGGTTGGTGAAAAAACAGACAAGACAGACAAGGCGCGTCGTTTTGTGTATGATAAATCGGGCGGTGTTATGGACGCAGATAGCATCCGCAAGCAGATAAAGGATTTGACCAAAAAGATGCGCACCGCGGCCGAGAATCTGGAATTTGAAGACGCGGCCGAATTGCGCGACCAGATTCATAAACTGGAAGACGACCTGTTATTGGTGGAGTAAGAAATGACAAAAACAGCAAATAAAATAAATAGGGCGCAAGTAGTTCAAATAAACGGATTATATATTTCGCAATTATGGCGTGATTGGTATGCAGCAGATTATATTGTTCGTGTAAAAGGAATGATGTATCGTGTGCGCAGTCCATACAGAACGCGTGCGGGTGCACATCAAATGTTGGATTATTTGGCGGGAAAAACCGAAACATATAAAGTGCCAGAATATAAACCACTGGTTCATGTAATAGGGGGTGAAAATCAGCGATGAAAGAATATTTGTTGAACAGTGTTGAAGAAACGCGGGCGTGGGCGCGGGATTTTGCGAAAACCTTGCATGCGCCGGTATGTGTGGCATTGCATGGCGATTTGGGTATGGGCAAGAGCGAGATTGCACGTACTATAATCCAGACATTGCGCGGGGCGGACACCGTCGTACCCAGTCCGACATTTACCATTGTCCAGAACTATGATGGAATATCGCATTTTGACCTGTATCGTATAAACGATGCGTCGGAATTGGTGGAAATTGGTTTGCCGTATGCTATTGCGAACGATATTACATTGATTGAATGGCCGGACATTGCGGCGAACATTTTGCCGGCGGATACAATCCATGTGCACCTGAGCGAAAATGGGGCGGGTCGCAAACTGGTTATAAAATAAGTGTTAGGAAATCTGACCTGTGGCGCGGATGCGCGTGATGCGTAATAATGTGTATGCAGTTGCAAGTGCATATGAACACATCGTGTATACGGGCCTTGCCACAAGGTTCCGAACCACATCCCTATGCGGGTCTGAACAGATTTGCAAAAAACGCAGTGTTCAAAAAACGGGGCGTATGCCCCGTTTTTTATTTTTGTTTTTTCAATAAACTCTGAACCGCCAATGGGAAATCCGGACTGCGCGCCAGATATGAACCGCTGACCAGTAAATCCGCGCCGGCGGCCCAGCACATTTGTGCCGTTTTATCGTTCACGCCACCATCAACAGATATTACGAATTTTAAGCCATAGCGACGACGTGTTGCCGCCAATATTTCGATTTTTTTCAGACATTCGGTCTGGAACTCTTGCCCAGCCGCACCTGGGCGCACGGTCATAATCATAACCTCGTCCAAATCACGCAGGATTGGCTTTAATATATCAACCGATGTTTCTGGGTTGATTGCAACGCCCGCGCGCACGCCCGCCGCACGTACGCCCCGCACCGCCGCACGCAGGCCGGACGTATTTGTTGACATGATTACGGTGTTTGCACCCGCCGCAACGGCATCAGCCGCCCAGACAGATGGACTCTCGGTCATCAGGTGTACATGCAGGTGCGCGTCGGTGTGGGCGCGAATCAATTTTAATTCGGGGATTCCGCCGGCAACACGGTCAACGTAAAAACCGTCCATAATATCGACGTGTATCATCGATATGCCGCCCGCACGAAACATTGAATACGTTGATTGCTTGCGCATGTTAAAGCACAGTGTACTGGGCATAATCGGAATAAACTGCGTGCGGCGTTTTTGTTTGTGGTGGAATAATTTTGTAATGCGCGCCCAGCGTCGTGCCCAGCGGTCATGTCGTGCCAGATATGCGCCACGATGTGCGGCCTCTGCATTCCAGATAAATGCGGACAGGGCGCGTACCGATGCATCGCCGCCGATGTTTTCGGTTGGAATTGAAAATGCATTTTCAATAAATTCTGTTGCGCCGTCGGTTGTTGCGCCGCCACCCGTCAGAATGATTTTTGTTGGGTGATATTTTGCAATCGCGCCACTGGATGCATTCGCAATTTGCGATGCGATTTCAACCATGTGCGGCAAGAATATGTCATTTATATCGCCGCGTGAAAATTCGTATGCGGTGTCAGCGGGGGTAAATCTGTCCATTTCCTTTGGGTACAGACATGCGACCGCGCGTTTGATGCGTTCGGCATCATCAAATCCGATATGCAGTTTTTCTGAGATGTCGCGTGATATATGTGTCCCGCCCAATGGAATCTTGGCGTGCCATACCGGCCCACGATCCATCCAAATGGATACAGATGTAAATTCTGCGCCCAAATCCAGAAACATAACGGTCTGTTTTTTCTGGCGCAGGGCGGCATTCAGCAACCATTGTGGGTCATAGAAACTGTTTGGTAAAATGTGCGCATGGCGCAGTTTTGTTGATACGCTTTCAAACGCATCACGCTGGTACATAATTGTTCCAAATGCCGATATCAACTGGCGATCAGTGTAACCAACGGGTGATACCATATTGCGCGCCGTTGGTGTATCATAGCGCAGTGGTATAATATGCATTGGAAAATAGCCGTCTGGGACACTGATTTGTGCGATTTGCGCGCGGACATCCGATGCGGTGATTTTGTGTTCGCCGTTCCATTTTGTGCTTTTGGCGGACATATCAAAGATTGATGCGCCAAAATTACCCGTGACATATGCGTCGTCAAATCGTGCGCCAACCATACGTTCCAGTTCGTCAATAACGGACTTTATCGCGAAAACGGTATCAAAACTGTCCACGCTGAATACGGCGGATTTGTCCAGTCGGCCACCGCGCACGCGATGTCCCATGCCACGTACACCCGACGTGCCAATGTCCAGACATAAAAAAGCCGAATCAAACAGGTTCATTGTTTCTTATTTTACCAATATTCGCGCATCGTCGCGCATGTCGATAACACTGATATCACGATCCAAAATATGGTGATTCTTGTTCAAGACAATCAGTTGCGCAATCGCGGCGTCCGGCGATTTTTCAGGCAGCATTACCGTAATGCCACCGGTCGTGACCAAATCCCAGCGGCGGTTTTCAATCCATTCCATATAGTTCAAATCGCCAATCATGTTATGCGCAACGGTTGTAATTTCACTGATATCATTTGGTAATGTGCCACGGAACAGAACCGTGCCGGCTTTGCGCTCTGTGCTGGGTTGGTTTACAATTGTGCCATCGGCGGACAGCGGAAAATAATTCATACCATCCGTCCACAGCGCGACCGCGCGGTATAATTTTACGCGTACAACCAAATTACCATTTGGCAAGCGACGCACCGCGGATGCGCGCACACCTGCAACCGCACCAATACGATGATTTAACTGGTTCAAATTGACTGTCAGTGCCGATGTCCCCGGTGCAACCGCGGCGGCGGCCGCCAATGCGGACATATCCTTGTCCGCGATGTCGGCTGATATTGAAATGCTGCGCACGCGCGACAGGTCACCACGCCCCATACTGGTCATAATAACACGTACAGAAAAGTAGGTTGCCAAAACAATGGCAACGATAAAATAAACCCAAAACCAAATTGTCCGTTTCATACCGGCAATTATATCACAAAAAGGTGGGTTTTGAAAGCGTGTGCCTTAAAAATAAAAATCAACTGGCACGCAATAAATAACCGCGTCTAAACATGCACTTGCGATATGCACCGACGGTTTTAGATGTTGTGTTGCGTGGCACGGACAGCAATGAACGCTGGCTGGTGTCCTTGTACTCGTTCGATTGGAATGTCACCCACAGGCCGTCCCAGTCGGGCATTTGGCCACTCTGATTTGGGGCCAGCAATTTTGAAATACGGCTGCGTGGCATATACGATGGCTTGTTCACGCCCAAGCATGCCTTGTGATCACGGACGAACTGTTCCATCGTGACGGCTTCGTTTTCCCAATTCAAAACAGTTGCGTCATCAATATTGCCACGATTTGGCGATGCACATGCCGCGACAGTTGCTATTAAAATCAGGTATATAAATCTCATGCAATGCATTATAATTTATTTGCGTTGATGGGGCAATAGTTTTTATAATAGGGAAAAATGGAGCAAGAGAATAACATGGCAATAACAGTTGCAAATTTTATAAAACTGGCAAATTTTTACAACCAGATGACAATGATGATGTCGGCCATCTGTGTGGAAAAGGGCGGTATTGCGATTGAAAACTATGTTGGACGTTTTTTTGCGGCGGACACGTTGGAATTTGTTGCAGAATATGGACGTCGTCTGATGGCGGACAAAAAACATGAATTGACGCCGGAAATTATTTCGGTGATAAATCGATTTAATGAAAACTATGCGCGGGTCAAAGATTTGACAACACCGACACAGAAACCGATTTATGAAATGACACTGGCAGAATTTGAAAGATTGATGAATATCTGATATTGTGCAGTGCAGCAAAGGAGAAAGGCGGAATGAAAATAATCGATAATTGGTTGGGCAAAATGCTGGGGGCGGCGTGCATGTGCATGGCGTTGGTGGCGTGTGTCCAAAACAACGATGAAGAACCGCAGTATGACACGGTTACGGTTGTTGATAATTTGGTCATTGATGAAAATTCTGTGCCTATTTTCCCGAAAAAGGCGGCATTGACCACCGATACGGCGCGACGCTTTTCGTTGGATTTGCCAAAGCGGTGCGAGGTCAACTGGGACAATCAAACGGTTGTGTCGGTTGTGCCCGAAGAAAAAATTGAAATGGTGCGTCTGAACACCGGTGATGCATTACCAGAATTGGCGGTGTCAGATTACGAATTTCGCGATTTGACGGTTAAACGTGCGCTGGAAAAACTGTTAGATGGGTCAGATATTGCGGTTGTTGCTGACGAAGAAATGTATGAAAAAATATCAGGGTCTATTTCCGCAGGAACGCTGGCCGATGCGGTTGAACTGATGGCGAAAATGGGGCGCGCGTATTATTCATATGATGCGGACGCGGGTGAAATTCATTTGACGCATCGTGCAAAGTGGTTGGTTAAAATGCCACACGATCAATCGATTATTATGGCGTTGATTGATGCGATGCGTGGCGCAGATGTGCGCAACCTGTTGGTGGACTGGAATGACAAGACATTGGTGTTCGAAGGCAATTACCAGACCGAGCGTGAGGTTTCCAGAATCATCGCCGACATTGCGTCGAAAAAATATATGTTGGCGTGGGATATTGATGTGTATCGTGTGTATCCGCGCACGGACAATCCGATTGTTTGGATGAATATGTTGCCGGCGTTTGGTGAAAATAATATTAAAATGTCAATCCCAGGGGTGGTTGGACGTGCGCTGGTCGTCAGTCCAGAGGTGAATACAAAAACATTGCAAGAATTTTTGTCGCAACAGGCGAATGTTGTTCTGATTTCGCGTGGGCAATTTGTGATTCCAAATGGTTGGCAATCGCGTTTTGATATTGGCCAATGCAGCAAGGAAGAACGCCTAGAAACAGACCTGATTGTCGGGGCAACGGGTAAATATGGTGATTTTGGTGGTCGTAATAAAATTGATGCTAAAATTGTTTTGCGCACCAGCAATGGTGAACTGACATCATTTAATATTCCGTCCAGTGTTGGTGACAACTATGTGATAATTGGTATTCCAACGCATTCGTTTGTAACGACGCCTGAAACGTTGATTTCACCGTTTGCGGAATTGGTGGTATTTATGTCGCCACGTATTATTTCGATTGTTGATGCTGCACAAATTCCATCGGGTGAAATGACGCCACTGGTTGGTGATGCGTTGCGTGCGTTTTTAAGTGAATAAGGTTGAAAGTATGTTGTTTTCAAAACTGGAAAGAAAAATCGCATTCAGATATCTGGCCGCCAAGAAGCGCGGTTTTGGTTCTGTGATATCGTGGGTGTCGTTGATTGGTATTACGCTGGGCGTTGCGACATTGATTGTTGTGATGTCGGTGATGGGCGGATTTCATGAAACATTACTGTCGCGTATTGTTGGTATGAATGGTCATGTCGTTGTTTATCACCAAGATGGCGCGATTACCGATTACGATTATCTGATTGATAAAATGCAACAGAACAAGGTTGTTGCCGCGCATGCAACCGGCATTGTCCCGATTGCCGAAGGGCAGGTTATGGCAACCGCCGGTGGTAATAATACTGGCGCAATGGTGCGCGGGATTCGTATGACGGATTTAGCGGCCAAGACCGAGACCGGCACAAAAATATATGGTAAAAAATTATCAGAAATTCATGATGGCGAATTGGTGGCGGGTGCGTCACTGGCGCGCAGTTTGCGTATCGGTATGGGTGACAAGGTGTCGTTGGTATCGGCGTCGGGTGCAACACCAACACCATTTGGTACAATGCCACGCATTATGGCATATCCGGTGATGTCATCATTCTTTATGGGAATGTACGAATATGATTCCGGATATATATTTATGCCACTGGAAACCGCCCAGAAATATTTGAATATCGGAAATGCGGTAACGCATATTGACCTGTTCTTGCGTAATCCCGAAGATACCACCGCCGTACGCGATGCGTTGGCGCGTCTGTTGCCAGATGGATTTGTTGTGCGCGATTGGCGTGAATTAAATCGCGGTTTTGTTGGCGCATTACAGGTTGAGTCAAATGTAATGTTTTTAATTCTGATGCTGATTGTGATTGTGGCGGCATTTAACATTGTGTCGTCGTTGGTCATGTTGGTCAAAGATAAAAACAAAGACATTGCGGTACTGCGCACGTTTGGTGTGTCGCGTAGATCCATGATGAAAATATTTGTTCTGTCGGGGACAAGTATTGGTGTGATTGGCGCGTTCTTTGGCACGGTATTAGGCGTCGTTGTTGCGATTTATATCGAACCAATACGTCAATTCTTTCAATGGGTAACAGGGCGCGATTTGTTCCCATCGGAATTGTATTATTTGTCGGAATTGCCGTCGAAACTGGTGCCGTCAACGGTTATTGGAATTGCGGTGCTGGCGATTGCGCTGGCGTTTTTGGCAACGCTGTATCCCGCATGGAAGGCGGCGTCCACCGACCCCGTTGATGTATTGCGAAATGAATAGAAAAGGAAAAATCTGATGGCAAATATTTTAAGTTCTTTATCACGTGTACGCAAATCAGATGTTGTCCTGTCGGTGCGCGATATTAAAAAGACATTCATAGAGGGTGGCCAGCCGTTACATATTTTGCGTGGCGGTGGGTTTGATTTACATCGTGGTGAAATTATCGCATTGGTTGGCCCGTCGGGCAGTGGTAAATCCACATTGTTGCAATGTGTTGGGTTGTTGGACAAACCAACAGGGGGCAGCATTTTGCTGGATGGTGTTTCTACGTCGCGTATGGACGAAGAAGCACGCACGATTTCACGTCGCCAGAAAATCGGATTTGTGTACCAGCGGCATAATTTGCTGTCTGACTTTACCGCGTTGGAAAATGTTATGTTGCCAATGTTGGCAAATGGTATGGACGAAAATTCTGCAAATGCGCGCGCAATGAAACTGATGCGGGTGGCAAATGTTGCACATCGTGCGTCGCACCTGCCGGGGGAAATGTCGGGTGGTGAACAACAGCGTACGGCGGTGGCGCGCGCGTTGGCAAATAATCCAGAAATTCTGTTGGCGGACGAACCCACGGGCAGTTTAGACCCCGCACATGCGACCGCTGTATTTGAATTGTTATTGGATTTGGTGCGCAAGAATAAGATGGCAATGTTGTTTGTTACGCATGATATGAATCTGGCAGCGCGCGCAGACAGCAGAATCACAATCCAAGACGGAATCGTAAAATAATAAAAACCAGAGAGCAGAGGGAGAGAACCAAATGAAAAAAGTACAGTCAAAGAAAACACAATCGAAAAAGACGGTCGCGGCTGCGCCTGTATGCACCGTGCCAGCATCGCGCAAGGTATGGGGTGTGATTGCGTTGGCGGGGCTGTTTGCGTGTGGGTATATTCTGGGTGGAATTATGGCCAAACCAGACAATGCGCAACGCGCAACTGAATGCCCCACTGCACAAGAGATGACGATTGTTGAAAACCCAGAACCGATTGCGACATGCACACGCATTGAACAGTTGTTGGAACAACAGTTGACCCCCGAAGATTCACAGGGGTACGAAAAACATATGTATAATGCCGAAATATATAATCGTCTGGCGGACAATGGGTGTGCGGAACACAGCGATAAATATCGTGCAATGGCGGTGCGTGAAACACAAATTGCCGTTGCGCTGATGCCGGTTGAAGAAATGTCAGAATATGATGTCGAAGAAGTTGTTGATACATATAAAAAGGCGAAAATGCAGGCCGCCGCGCAACAGGTGATTGACAAGTTGCAACAGGCATCAGAGCCCGCGATTGATTTTATCTTGAAACTGGAAAAAATATTGGAGGACTGATTCCATGAAAACAATACTGACCACAATATTTGCTGTTGTGTTATGTATGCCGGCGTTTGCCGATGACGCGACCACGAATGTTACAGAACGCACAACATGCGTTGATATGCAGGCCCAGATTACAGAAATGTCTGCGAATGAAAATATGTCTGATGCAGATGCGACAAAGTTGTCTGAATTGCGCACGAAATATCGTAACACATGTATGCGTCGCGCGGGCGCGGCGCGTGGCAGCCGCACAATCGCCAATGCGCGTTTGAAAAATGTGTCGGATGCGTCCGCAAATACCACCAACAGTGCGCCTGAACAAATAACCGCACCCGCGTGTGATGCGCCGGACGAATATGGTTGCTGTCCAAATGAAACATTTTCAACGGTTGATGGTGTGCAATATTGTTGCCAGAACGATGGCGATATCTGCTTTGTGCCAATGGTGGTGTTAAAGGAAGAAAAGCCTGCCGCCCCTGAAAAAACAGCCGAAGAAATCGCTGCTGAAATCAAAAGCAATATTGCCAAGGGATTGTGTGGTGACGGCACAAAGCCGAATAAATACGGTTGCTGTGGCGATGAACAATTCAAAGATTTGGGTGGTTCGTTTGCATGTTGCCCAAAGAGCGGGGGGGATTGTTTCCCACCGATAGAGACCAAATCAGATCGTGGTGAAAATACAGGTGTAATCGTAGAACGCTGATTGAATAAGTAACGCCCGCCGCTGTGGTGGGCGTTTATACATTGGGACGAAAATATGTTCAGAATATTTGAAAACTGGTATCGTTGGGTACGCTTTTATATACGCAAAATTTTTTGTGGGAAAAAATCGGCAACCAAGGATTACCTGCGTCGGTATTTATACGTAACCAACATGGTGCAGGGTATGCCGCCACATCAAATTCCAAAGTGCAATTTGACGGTTCCGCCGGTCAACCGCGTGTGGACAATGTGGCTGCAAGATGAACGTCCAGATTTTATTCAAATGGGATTGAATTCTATATTTTGCTTTTACCCGCAAGCGGTAATTATTACTGAGAAAAATGTGTCACAGTATTTGGATATTCCGGCGCATATTATGGATAAATATCGTCGCGGAATTATTGAACCTGCACATTTTTCGGACTATGTGCGGGTGGCATTGTTGGACATGTATGGTGGCACGTGGATTGATGCGTCGTGTCTGATGATGGACAAAATACCGAACTTTATTATGAAACAGACGTTTTTCATATTGCAAAATCCGAACAAGAAAGATGTATCTAATTTCTTTATTCACGCCGCACCGAACAACTATTTCATACGTTGTATACGTGTTTTTCTGGAAGAGTATTGGCGTCACGAACGCAGGGCGATTGATTACTTTTTCTTTCATTGGTTTGTGACGGTGTTGTTTACATATCACCCGTGGTGTCACCGTATTTGGTTCAGCCAGATTCCATATCTGAACAGTAATGTAAAGTATTTTTCGTACTTCTTGGGGCGCGCCGCTGATATGGACGCGTGGCGGTATTTGTCGCGCACATGCTTCATATACAAAATTCATCGGCGCAGCGAGTTTGCAAAAAAGCAACCGAACAGTTGGTATTATTTCTTGTTAAATATGTATCGTGCACATGCGTTGCCGCACCCAGGGGGCGATGCATCGGCGGCTGGTGCGCCGGTGTTTCAAACCGTGTACGAAACGGGGGCGGCCGACATCACACCGCCAAATGGCGTGCCAGAATAAACACTTGCGTTTTTTGAAATATGATTTATAATAGGCACGCTTTAATTTGTTGCGGGCATAGTACAAAGGCTAGTATGCAAGCCTTCCAAGCTTGAAATGCGGGTTCGATTCCCGCTGCCCGCACCAAGAATTTTCACCACAGCGAAAGCAAGGGCTGAAAATTCATTGTCGCGGCGTAGAATAACGAAGCCGGACAAACAGAGATTGGGCGTGCGCCGGAGTTGGAGAGCCGGGGCAGACTGTAAATCTGTTGGCTTAAGCCTGAGCTGGTTCGAATCCAGCCACTCCCACCAAAATAAAAACACCCGACGCGCGGGTGTTTTTATTTTGGTGATATGTGGTGTTGAATTGGAAGCACGCAATCATTTGATTGCCGGTTCGACTATGAGTTGTTGTGTGGCGCGGTGTGTGCGCCGCGGAACACAACATACGAATGCCCCGCAGTCCCACGCCCCCGTGTGGGCGAGGGAATCAGCCACTCCCACCACTAAAATACCCGCCATTTGGCGGGCGATTTTATTCTGATATTTCCACACTGTCGATATACGTGCGGTCAACGGATTCCAGTTTTACTGGTTCGTAATCCGTGGCGGCGATGGGTTCGCTGTCATCTTCGGGCAGGACGGTTATATTTTCCTGCTGTACGGGCGCGGCAGGGTGCGTAATATTTGCACCAAATGTTTTTGATTTATATGTGCCGCGCAGGCGTTCTGGGATGCGAATATAATCCATTGGATTTATGCCGTCTGATTCCAATGTCATTGCGGCGGCGGGTGCGATGTGACGCTGTTCAATATTATATATTGGACGAATAAAGTTTTGTGGTGCGGCGCGCACAACCGTTGCATCGCCTGTGCCGTTTAATTGCATGATGCGCAATGCGCGTTGGCTGTCGCCATTTGGCATCAGACGGAACAGGCCGTCTGTGCCGACATAACCACTGGGGTCAAGCAGGTATGCCGCATTGGATTTCTGTGAATACATCATTCCCATGGCCAAATTTGCGGCGTCGTAACCAAATGCCGCCAAGTGCGATGGGGCGTTACCCGCAACGCGTGAATATACATCTGTGAATGTTGCAGACATTTCTGGCAATGCGGCGAACTTTGCGCCCGACATTGTTATATCAGATGTAATGTTTGAACCATCCCACATGGCCGTGCCATACATGCGTGCATCGCGCGCGGCAACACCATAATAGCGCAAGAATGATGCGATACTGGTTGTATCGGCCGCACCCCCAAGGAACAAAATACCATCGTATGGAATTGTGCCCAGTGTGTCGGACTTTGATATCTTTTCCAGTTGAATTTCCAATGATGATTTTTCAATCGCGGTCAGGCGTTCGCGTGTCAAGATATCAGACAAGATTTCGCGCGCGCGTGTGTTTGCCGCGGTGCGTGCCACGTTCATAGATGCGGCGGCCGCTGCGTCTTTGATTGAATCAGAATTACCGGATGTGTAATAGAATATGCCAATCAAATCCATATTATAAATTGATGCGGCATTCTTTGCCGTGCCCGCCATCAGGCGACCGGACGCCGTATCGGGGGCCAAGATAATAAATTTCTTGATTCCGTCCGCTGACATTTCGGTGGCAATCGCCTCTACACTGTTTGTGGGCATCAGGTTCATTGTCATAACGCCGTCGCCCAATGCGGTTGCGTCCGATGTAAATGACAAGACCGGCATTTCCATTGGTTTTGTTGCACGAACAATGCGCGCGTCGCCCGCAAAGACCGGCCCGATTACGATTTCGGGACTTTCCATCAATGCCTCTGAAATTGCGCCATCGCGTGCGGTGTCATAGAATGCGACAGACATACTCTGGGGTGCGCTTTGCAGTGTGGCGATTTCAATAGATGTGCGGATTGCACGGCCCGTTGCCGCGTTTTCGCCCGACAATGGTAACAGTACCGCCACGCGGTGATTATCGGTTGCGTTGTCTGAAAATCCGCCGTATTGCATCTGTGATGGTGCGCCCGCCACGTCCGTGCCGTAATCGGTTGACCAATCGCGACTTGTGTAATCACCACTGCATCCCGCCAGAATCAATCCCAGCGTACAAAAGCCAAAAAATCTGTTCATAAACATTGAAAAATCCGTTCTGTTTGGTATTATTTTACTATAAAAGGATTACGAATGCAAACAGGGCTTTATGTTGTTGGAACGCCGATTGGAAATTTGTCTGATATGTCGCCACGCGCGATAGAGGTTTTGCAGAACGCGGATTTGATTGCCGCCGAAGATACGCGTGTGTTTGGCAAATTGGCATCGCATTTTGATATTAAAACCCCACGGGTTGCATGCCATGATCATAATGAACGTGATGTTGTGCCGGAACTGATTGAAAAATTGCGGGGCGGGGCGACAATTGCGGCCGTGTCTGACGCGGGGATGCCGGCGGTGTCTGACCCTGGGTTCAGATTGGTTCGTGCGGCACGTGCGGCGGACATTCCGGTCTTTGTTGTGCCGGGGCCAACAGCATTTGTTTCTGCGCTGGTGCTGTCGGGATTTCCATCAGACAGATTTACGTTCTGTGGTTTCTTTGATGAAAAGAAATTACGTGATGATAACAAAATCCGTCATACAATTATTTATTACGAGAGTCCTAATCGCATTATGGCAACCATTGCGGCGTTGGCGCGTGTTATGCCCGAACGCCAGATTGCAATCGTGCGCGAAATTACCAAGATTCACGAGGAAACCATTATCGGATATCCTGCGGATTTGGTGGGGATTGAACCACCGCGTGGTGAAATTGTGATTGTTGTTGCGCCCGCGCCTGAACACAAGATGACGGACGATGAAATTACCGAAATTGTAAATGACATTGCGGGCACATCTATGAAATCTGCGGCGGCAGATTTGGCTGCGCGCACCGGTATTTCCAAGAAAGAGGCGTATCGCCGCCTGTTGGACAAAGGGGACACGCATGATTAGATTTGTTGGTGGTTTTGAAACGGTTGCGTCATTGCCACGTACCCAGTTCCCAGAATATGCGTTTATTGGGCGCAGTAATGTTGGTAAATCGTCGCTGATAAATGCGGTTGTCGGGCAAAATGTTGCGCGTACATCAAATACCCCTGGGCGGACACAGACAATCAACTTATTTAACTTGGACGATCGTGCAATGATTGTTGATTTGCCGGGGTACGGTTATGCGCGCGCGTCACGTGCGGACGCAATGCGGTGGCTGGCCCGATTGGAAGAATACCTGATGACACGCAAGTTGGCGCGTCTGTATATATTGATTGATTCGCGAATTGGTGCGCGTGCGTCTGATTTGGATTTAATGGATTTCTGTGATGCGCATGGTATCGGGTATCAGGTTGTTATGACCAAAAAGGACAAGCGCGTTCGCGAAGAGCAGCAGCACGCATTGTCACACGAAAATCATCCCGCAATGATGGCAGAAATTCTGGAAACATCGGCCGAAAAGAAATTTGGGTTAGAGGCCATAAGGGCGCAAATTGGAATCAAATAAAAATATCTTTTGTGCAACAAATCCTGCGAAGATGTCAGATGCGCTGTGGCATGTGTTATCTGCGTCGGGTGTGGATTTATCGCGTATGTTGATATTTTTGCCCAGCCGTCGCGCCGTGCGCACGGTGGAAAAAATGCTGGCGGAAAAATCGGGTGGGGCGGTGATTTTGCCGGAACTGGTCGCATTGGGCGAAGGTGCACCTGACGAGGTTGATGATGATATTGCGTGTGACACAATTTCAAATATGGCGCGCGTCGTTATGCTGGCAAAATTATTGGCCGCCGACGCCAGTATAAAAAATATTACAACGGCATTGCCGGTGGCGCGCGATTTGGTGCGTATGACGGACTATCTGGAAAACGAAGGGGTGGACGCCAGTACGATTGATTGGAATGCGCTGGTCGGCGACGAATATGCAGCGCATTTTCAGCACAAGGCGAAATTACTGGAAATTATCACACGTGTGTTGCCGGCGTACTATGCGGGGCGACCGACCCAGACCGCCGCGCGCAATGCCGCGATACGTGGTTGGACGGCGCATCTGAACGATTATGATTTGGTTGTTGTATGTGCATCAACCGCCAGTGTACCCGCAACCGCGGATTTAATGCGTGCGGTGGCGCGTGCGCCACATGGGCGAATAATTTTGTCTGGTAAATATTCTGGGACTGAGGGCGATTTAGTGCGCGCGACGCATCCGTATAATGCCGAGTATAAATTTCTGGCATCATTGGGATTGGCGGAATCAGATGTGCAACCGATTGATGTCGGCGCGTCACCGATTGATTTCTTGAACTATGCATTCAGCAATAATCCACAAATCCCAGATGATGGTGCAATGGTGCGTCATTGTCATTTGATTGAATGCGCCCGCGAAAGTGAAGAGGCCGCCGTTGTTGCGGAAATTGCATCGCGCGCGACGCATGAAAACAAATCTGTTTTAATTATTACGCCCGATGCGGCGGGTAACCAGCGTGCGGCATTTGCATTGCGTGCGTGTGGGATTGATGCGGACTTTTCAGGGGGCATTTCCGGTACAATGACAAATACCGGTCGCGGTATTCTGAATGTATTTTCAGATTGGATTGATGCGGGTGACAATGCGACGTTTGAACGGTTGTATGCGGCGGCGGACGGTAACTTGTTTGAAATGATTGTGCGCATGGTGGACGAAAATCGTGACATGTTTGCACCGGCGTTTGATATATCTGATGCGGCATCAATGCAAATTTGGGCGGCGATAAAGAATATGTCTGATTGTATTCGCGATGCCGATATAAAATTATCATTGTCTGATGCGTATGCTTTTTTAACAGATGCGATTTCCGGCGTATCGGTGCGTGGCGCGATGAACAGTGCGGCGCGCGTGGTTGTTTTGGGGACAATCGAATCACGTATGCAGACCGCCGATGTTGTGATTTTAACCGGCTTGAACGAGGGGATGTTTCCCGCGCGCGGTTTTGAGAACGCATGGTTGCCCGTACGTTTGGCGACGCAGATTGGATTGCCATCTGCCGACAGAAAGGTTTCTTTGCAGGCGTTGGATTTTATGAATCTGTCGTGTGGGGCGGATGTGTATTGGACACGCAGTGGCGCGTCCGGTGGTGTTCAGACGGCGGAATCGCGTTTTATATCACGCGTGCGTGCACGTGGTGGTGCGTTTGATACGGCGGTGGGCGCGGATATTTTGCGCGTGGTGCGCGCCCGTGATGATGTCGCGCCCCGCCCACTGGATTACAGCGCGCCCGTGCCACCCGCCGATTGGTCTGATGTATATGTGACGGCGTTGGAAAAATTGATACACAACCCATACACATTTTATGTAAATCATATTTTGAAATTGCGCGTGTTGGATGATTACTGGGCCACACCTGATGCGCGCCAGTTTGGTGATTTGGTGCATGCGGCGTTAGAATCATTTGCTAATAAAGATGCGGCGGCGTTGGTTGCCGATATGGACGCGCGTGCGCGCAATATTCTGGGCGCGGACAGCATAATATATCATTTCTGGCATAAACGATTCTTGGAAATCGCGCCGGTGGCGTTGGAATATTTGAATGCTTTGCCACCATCGGTTGCAGAAACGGCGGGTGTGGTAAATATTGCGGGACGCAATGTTCGCGCACGCGCGGATCGTATTTGGGACGGTGGGGTGTTAGATATTAAAACTGGTACGCCGCCAACGAAAAATAAACTGGTCGAAGGGACTATGCCACAGTTACCCTTAGAGGCGTATATACTGCAATCCGGCGGGTTCACGATTCCGACAACTGAAAAATCACGCACGCCTGTGATGGTGTTTTTACAATTAAAGAGTGGGGCGGTAAAACCGATTGAATACAGCGCGGACGACACGGCACAAATGATTGCGGCGGCGGTCGAAAAAACAACAGAATTATTTAATATGTATTCTGCGGGTGGTGCGCCGTATGAGTACAGGGAAACCGGTGACCAAAAATATCATATCTATGATGATTTGGCGCGCAACCGTGACTGATATTATTTAATTGTCAACATCAATCCGCAATGATCGGTTGGCTTTGTCGCCATACGTGGTGCGGTATCAATTTCACAATTTTTAATCATCTGCATTGCCGCGGGATTGGCCAAGAAATAATCCAACCGCAATCCCATGTTTTTGCCAATCGTATCGCCACCGCGGTATCCAAACCAAGTGTATGCAATTTCGTCTGGGTGCATGGTGCGCCATACGTCCGTCCAGCCGGCATCAATCCACGATTGCATTACGGCGCGTGCGGCCGGTGCGGCAATGGCGATGTTTGTATAGTTCGCCGGTTTCCATACGTCACGGTCTGTCAATGCGATGTTAAAATCGCCACCGACGATAACGGGTTCTGGGGAATGCAAATATTGTTCAATGTATTTTGTAAATGCCGCCAGCCATTCCATCTTGTACGGGAATTTCGGTGAATCGATTGTGTCGCCATTTGGCATATACACGTTTATCAGGCGCACACGTCCATCGACGACGCATTCCAAGAATCGTGCGTTTACGTCGGAATATGTGGGCATACCCATTGTTACATCTTCGATAGAACATTTGGAAAAAGTTGCAACGCCGTTCCAACTCTTTTGGCCAAAAACCTTGATATTATAGCCGTATTCGTCAAACAGGTTGTGCGGAAATCCGGCGGTTTCGACCTTTAATTCCTGAACCATGATTGTGTCATATTCGCCCGCGCGCAGAATGTCAATAAAACTCTCGGCATGGGCACGAATTGAATTTATATTTAATGTCAGAATTTTCATATTTGCAATCTTTTCCTTTGGTTATATAATACTGGCAGTCCAATATAAAAAAAACAAGGAAATTTGTAAGATGAATATGTATCAACTGCTGGAAAAGGCAGTCGCAACATGGCCAGATTATTTGATTCTGGTTCGCGAAGAAGTAACGTTTTCAGCGTTCTTGGATTTGGTCAAGGCGCGCGCGGCATCACTGCATGCGGCGGGGATTGAACGTGGCGATGTTGTTGGTGTGCTGTCGCACAATATACCACAATTCCCAATTACCATGTTTGCAATTTGGTATTTGGGCGGACGTGTGTTGTTGCTGGACACAAATCTGACACCATTTGAATATGACAATATGGCGGAAATCACAAAGTGCAAAATGGTTTGCGCGGAAAAGTCATTCTTTTACAAGACAGACAAATTCACTTTCTATGACATTACCAAGAAAGATGGCAAGCCAAATCCGGATTTGACCGCCGCGCCGGTGGAATCGACCGAAATTGCAACGTTGTCGTTCACATCGGGTTCAACCGGCACGCCCAAGGTTGTGCCGCTTACACACTTTAACCTGATTGAATGCGCAAATTCATTGGAAGATATGCACGAATGGATAAACGCGGGCGATATCATGTATGGTTTCTTGCCGATGTATCACATCTTTGGTTTCGCAGTTGAAATCTTGGCCACGTTGCACTATGGGTCGGGTATGCTGTTGCAACCAACCGTCAATCCAAAAGAAATCATGGCGGATTTCAAAAAGTACAAACCACAAATTATTCCGGCCGTACCCCGTTTGTTTGAGGTTATCAGAAATCGCATTATCGATGCACTGAAAGAAAAACACATGTGGTGGATGGCGTCGTTCGTTCTGAAATACGGAAAAACATTGGAAAAACTGGGATTGGGATTTCTGGTGCGCAAGGTTCAAAAACCGGTTCTGGAAATCTTTGGTGGACGTGCGCGTTTGCTGATTGCGGGCGGTGCGGCGACCAAGCCAGAGGTGGAAAAGTTCTATGAACGTTTGGGGCTGACATTTATTCAGGGTTACGGTCTGACAGAAACCGTTGGGCCAATCTGTATTTCCAAACCGACCAAAAAACGTTTCCCGTTTGCATTTGGTGCGCCAACATCAAACAACGAATGCGAAATTCGTGATAAAAACGAAGATGGCGTGGGCGTTCTGTGGCTGCGTGGTCATCAGGTGTTTGGTGGTTATCTGAATAATCCAACCGTCAACGAACAGGTGTTTGATGAACGCGGATTCTTTAACACGGGTGACATGGTGTCGATGGACAAAAACGGCGAATTGCATTTTGCCGGCCGTAAAAAACAAGTGATTGTTTTGGACAGTGGTAAAAACGTTTATCCAGATGAACTGGAAGGGCTGTTTATGAAAATCCCAGGTGTTAAAAACGTTGCCGTGTTTGAACATCGGGTCAAAGATAAAACCGTGACCTATGGCGTGTTCAGCGTTGACAAAGATATGACAATGGAAAAATTGTCCGCCGCGATTGCACAGGCGAACAAAAAGGTTGCATCATATAAATGGGTAACGCACTTTGCCATGACGACCGACGAACTGCCAATGACCAGCACACAGAAAGTGAAACATCATGTGGTGCGGCAGAATTTGATAGACGGCAAATACCCAATCCGAAAAGAATAAATTAAATATAACGGCACATCTGCTTGATGTCGGCGCGCTCATGTATTACATATACACTACGCTTGCCGACATCGGCGCATCTGCACCGTTCTCTTTAATTTAGACCGCCCTGATGGGCGGTTTGTTTTTACGCCGCATGAAACCCACGCAGTCGGCACAATGAACAGTTTATTTTATATTTAGACCGCCCCGATGGGCGGTTTTTGTTTTTGAAATCAGCACAAATTTTATCTGGAATTTGAATGTGCCATAGAATATAATCACGGTGTACCATAGAAATGGTGCAGGGTGTGAATACCCTCTATTTACGTGTCCGTGGGGACAAAAAACACCTCCAATCATATTTGATGGTTGGAGGGTCGCGATATATCAGAATAAGCGACACTATTCCGTAAATAATAGTATTCAACCTCCAACCACTTTGGTATTCCAATGTGGTTTTTATTTAATAAAGCACGAACGGGGTGTGAAATGAAAAAGTTATTTTTAACAACAGGATTGTTATCAATTCTGACAATGCCTGCAATGGCGGATTTGAAATGGTTTGTGGGTGCAAATATTGGCTATGCCGGCCCAACATTTTCTGATGATATAAATGATTCTATTGATGATGATACGTTTGAAGATGATAGCGGCGGTGTTGCGTTGTCTGTATCTGGTGGTATGCGTTTTGGAGAACGTGAAAATATTTATAATGGTGGTGTTACGGCAACATTGTCATATATGCCAACGTTGGGCGATGTTGTAAATGGTTCAGATTGGTATGACAATTCCACGTTTGAAGGAACAATGGATTTGACCACACTTTATTTTTCTTATGATAATTATATTCGTTTGTCTGGTGATTCAGAACCGCGTTCAGATTTTTTAATTTCAGTTGGTGTTGGACATTCGTGGTTGCACGAAACAGCAAAAGCAAAAAGTTATTATTATACATATGAAGATTCTGTTTCTGATGATGGGGCTATGGGCGTATTAAAATTAGGTCTGGTTAGTGAAACATCAATCAATGGGTTTGGGTGGAATGTAATGCTGACGTTTATTGGTTTGAATGCATCAGCCAAGGCCGATTTGCAGGGGGCATATAGCATTGATTTTGGATTGAGATATACGTTCTGAGATTGTAATAAAAAAACACCGGCAAATGCCGGTGTTTTTTTATTTTCCCAAACACAGTTGTGAAAATGTGGCGTCCATTACATCGGATGCGGTGATTGTCCCCAGAATTTTGCCGATTGCGTCTGCGGCGCGGCGAACGTGTTCTGAAAATATATCATAGTTATCACCGGCGGCGATTGCATCGTGCAATTCTGTGCGAGCATCGGTCAACAATGCACGTGTGCGCGCGTTGACGGTCAGTTGGGATTCGGACGTGCCCACCAATTCGGTAATGCGCCGGCGAATTGCAATCATCAGGTTATCAATACCGTCGCCTGTTTTTGCCGATACATAAATTGCATCGTTTTTATTTTTGCAATCACACAGGTCTGATTTATTTATAACGGTAATTTCATTATTTGAACTTTGAACTTTGAAATCTGAACTTTGACCACCATCAATTACATGCAAAATCAAATCGGCGTTTTTGATTTCGTCATTTGTGCGCTGAATCCCGATTTGTTCAATCGCATCGTCTGTATCGCGCAGGCCGGCCGTATCTGAAATATTTACCATGTACCCGTCGATGTCCAGTGTGCATGAAACAACATCACGTGTTGTCCCAGGGGTGTCGGAAACAATCGCACGATTTTCACCAACCAGACGGTTAAACAACGATGATTTACCCGCGTTTGTGTTACCTGCCAGTGTAATGTTAAAACCACTGCGGATAGCGCGGGACGCGGCATAGCGCGAAATTGCATTGTCAATTTCGTCGTATAATTTTTGCGCTTTGTCACGAATTTTTTCGCCGATATTTGTTGGTAATTCGTCATCGGCATAGTCCAAAATTGCGGCGGCGTATGCGGCGATTTCAACCATCTGCGCGCGCCATGTGTCGTAAATACGACTGTCGCGGCCGGTCATTGATTGCAGTGCGGCGCGACGCTGGCGTTCTGTTTGGGCGTCCAGTAATGCGGCCAGTCCATCGACATCCGCCAAATCCATTTTACCGTTCAGAAATGCGCGGCGCGAAAATTCCCCACGGGTTGCCATTCGTGCACCCGTCGCCCCCAGAAAGTCAAAGATTTTATTTATCACCGCCGGTGCGCCATGTGAATAGATTTCGATTACGTCCGTGCCGGTGAATGAATGTGGCGCGGCAAAGAATACCAATATCGTTTGGTCAATCAAATCGCCCGCATTATCGGTCAGGTTTGCAAAATACGTACGGCGCGCATCAAAATTACCGCGCCCCAGCATTCGCGCAAACAAATCGCGCAGGTTGTCGCCAGATATGCGAATAACGGCAACGCCGCTTTTCCCATGCCCCGATGACAGGGCAAAAATCGTATCATTATTATTCATTATTTGTTTCCAGATATTTCTTTCAGTGCCATTGGAACAAGGCGGGCGACGTCGGCATCTGGATTGGCGGCAACCAACTTTTGTGCCATGTCAACAATGTCCAGACGGCGATAGCCCAATGATTCCAATGCCGCCAGCAAATCGGGCAGGGCAGATCCGCCGGTTTCCGTCGCCGCATCAAAGTTAAATGCGTTGCCGGCAATTTTGTTCTTTAATTCCAGAATGATTTTTTCAGCAACCTTTTTCCCGACGCCTGGGGCGGCGGTGATGGTTTTTGCGTCGCCTGTTGCAATCGCGGACATCAGCGTATCGGTTGGCAATGTGTTCAATATAGACAGTGCCCCACGTGGCCCAACGCCCGACACCCCCGTCAGTTGCACAAACAGGTTTTGTCCCGCCAGTGTCTTGAACCCGTACAGGCGGATTGAATCCTCGCGTACGACGGTTTCAATCCACAATGCGACCGTTTCGCGTGGGGACAGTACGTCAGGGGTAAAAACCTTGTATCCGACGCCGGATACCATTAAAATTACGAATCCGTCGCCAATATAATCAACAACCCCTTGCAATTTGCCAATCATTTGTTATCCTTTTGGCGTAATTTTAACCTAATTAAATAAAAAGGTCAAATATGAGTGGACACAGCAAATGGCACAATATTCAGCACAAGAAAGGTGCTGTGGACGCCGCACGCAGCGGTTTGTTCACAAAACTGGCTCGTGAAATCACGATGGCCGCAAAACTGGGCGATAAAAATCCGGACAATAATCCACGTCTGCGCTTGGCGGTTCTGAATGCACGTAAAAATTCTATGCCGAACGATAACATCAAACGCGCGATTGAAAAGGCGTCGGGCAGCAACACCGAAAGTTACGTTGCCGTTCGTTATGAAGGGTACGGCCCAAACGCAGTTCCTGTGATTGTAGAGGCATTGACCGATAACCCACGTCGTACTGTGCCAGAAATCCGCAACATATTTGCGAAGAATGGCGGCAATATGGGCGAAGAGGGCAGCGTTGTATTTATGTTCACGCGTGCCGGCCAGATTATGTACCCAGCGTCAATCGGCAAAACCGAAGATGAAATGATGGAAATCATCATGGACGCCGGTGCTGACAATATCGAAACCGCGGACGAAGGTTTCATTATCACAACCAAGCCAGATGATTTTATCAATGTGCAAAAGGCGTTGAACGATGTGCTGGGTGAACCAGACAGCGCGGAATTGACATGGATTCCAAATATGCCGGTTGATTTGGACGACGAAGCGTATGCCAAGTTGGAAAAATTGGTAGATGCGCTGGACGATAATGACGACGTTCAAAAAGTATTTACCGCAGCAGCGTAATAAAAATGCCCCGGTTGGGGCATTTTTATTTAGAGAGCAAAGCGCATCCGTCTTCGCTGACGCTGCGCCGCGATAAAGAGAGCAGAGAGCAATGAATGTGTCCGCCGATGGCGGACAATTTTTATTTACTGGATTGCTTCGTTACACTCGCAATGACAGCGATTCTAGAAAATTAGTATTTTTGTCATTGCGAGCAAGCGCAAGCGACGCGCGGCAATCCAGTTTATTTATGTTGCGCGCAGCGCACTAAAACCGTTAGTTTATACGTTTCCGTTGCCACCAGATTGCGATTGCAGGGCACAGGAATAATAAAATCCCCAGCATTTGCCACAGGGCGATACCGCTGATTGCGGAAAAGAAAATTACCATTGGTGATATTCCCGTCAGCACAACCAGTGCCAACAGAAAATGTGGCACAAATAATGTCAGTGCCAGAACAATCACACCCAAAATTAAATTGATGAAAAATGCGCGAAACAGTGTCCCTTGTTTCATTGCCATTTTCGCATTCATCATTTCATAAAAATCTTTTTTCATAATTTCCCCCTTTGCCAGATATCATAGCACATAGCGCGTTTTTTTAGAATTTGAATTTAGTCATATTGGCATGCGTCAATGCGATGGCCAATGCGTCACTTTCGTCTGGTGTTTTTGGGTGCGCCGCCGGCAGCAATATGCGCACCATTTTATACACCTGATCTTTGTCGGCGTGACCCGCAGATGTCAGTGCCTTTTTAACCTTGTTCGGTTCGTATTCGTATATTGGAATATCGCGCGACGACACCGCAACGATTGCCGCGGCGCGGGCGTGTCCCAATGCCAACGTTGTTTGTGGGTTTTTATTTACGAATGTGATTTCAATACTGCACGCGTCAGGTGAAAAAGTATCAATCAATTCAGACACGCCGCGAAATATATTTGCCAATCGCACCGGCAATGCATCGCGGGTGGGGGGCAATATTACGCCACTGGCAATATATGTGCGATTGCTGCCGGCGGTATCGATTACCGCCCAACCTGTATGTAGTAATCCGGGGTCAATGCCCAAAATACGTGTCATGTGTGTTTATTTCCTGAAACTGATTTTTCCGATTGCCGCGCGACCGAAATAGTTATTCAACTTCTTTGTAATTTCGTCGGTCATGTATGACAACTGTAATGTGAATGCCGGATTCAGCGGCCGAATTGCAATGTTATACCGCCCGTCGCGCATTTTTTTTATCGCGGCAATTTGTGCAATCGCGGCGATGTCAGCACCCATAATTTCCGTCCAGCGCGCCGCCAAATCCGCGTCCGATGCGCGAAAACCAAAACGGCGCATCAGACCGCCCATTGCACCCGCCAATGTTTGGGGGCGTGCAACGCGGTGTGAAAACTTATCTGGTTGGTTTGACATACGTATATTCTTTTGGCATCAAAATAAACATTTCCCCTTGGGCATGTTGACCGTGGGCATACTTGTATGCTTCGTCCCCCTTGCCAAAGAAGATGTCGGCACGAATCCATCCGCGAATTGCGCTGCCGGTATCCTGGGCAATCATCAGGCGACGGAAACGGCGGCCATCGGACAGGTTTGTGCTGATATAGACCGGCATACCCAATGTATAAATGCTGTCATCCATGGCGATGGAGCGTATCTTGGACAAGGGTGTACCCAATTTACCAATTACATCTGGTGGTGTGGATTCATAGAAATACACATAGCGTGGATTCTTGTAAATTACATCTTTGGCCAATGCAGGGTTCTTTTTCAGATATGTCCATACGGCGTCGGCAGAATAGCCACCATCGGGGCGAATGCCGCGTCGACGTAATTCTTCGCCGATGGATTTGAATGGCATATCATTGACCGCGGCAAAGTTCAATTTGACCATTTTGCCGTCGTCCAGTTGTAACATACCACTGCCTTGAATCTGGATGTTTTGGACATCGACGATATTTGCCCAGTACAGAACGCGTCCGATTTGTTTTTCAACAATATCTTTCTTTTCCACACCCTTGTACGTGCGGCCATCGGTTGGTACGCCCATCAGTGGTTCGTTGCATGTGGCGGTTTTTGTGCGACATCCAGGAATAATTGGGGAATAGTATCCCGTGTATGTACCGCGGTCTGTGCCGTTGTCATTATATACCTTGTACGGTTGGAAATTTGATTCAAACCATGCGCGTACGGTTGCAACGTCCGCCGATGCAGATGGCAACATGCGGCATTTTTCTGCGAACAATTCGCGGTCTGGCACAACGCGGCCGGTGTATTGGATTTTTGCCCGACACGAATTGCGGAATGCCTGCAATGCATAGCGCACATCATCATCGCGCCATCCGGGCAGGTCATCATAAGACGCGCGGCGCAAATTGCTGGGGACGACGGAATTATCACCGCTGTGTGTCGGCGCAGACAGGTCGCACGCCGCCAGCGCAACAACCCCGAGCGCCATGGCAATCAATCGCGCCGGTTTGAAAAAATTCCGCATAACCATTTTTGTAAATCCCCCCACTTGTAAAATAATTTTATGATGCTATATTATCATAAAAGGTGGGGCTAAGTCCAGACGGGTTTTACCCCCAGCGTACAACAGGAGTAAAGCACAATGGCAAAATTCAAAATTATTTCACAGTTTCTGAAAGATATCTCGTTCGAGAGCCCAAATGTCCCAGAATTGTTCTTTAAGCAGGACAATGGTCAGGCAAAATTGGAAATCAATATCGATATTCAAATCAAGGGCGCAGAAAACAACCTGTTTATGGTTGATTTGATTACCAAGGTTCATTCGAAACTGGATGCGGGCGACAAGTCCATCTTCTTGATTGAATCGACATATTCTGGTCTGGTTCAAATGGAAGAAGAAAAAGATGACGAAGCGAAAAAGCGTACACTGTTGATTGATGTACCAACACTGTTGTTCCCAGCGGTTCGCAGTTTGATTGTCCGTCTGACATCTGAATCCGGATTCCCAACATTCGCGATGCAGCCGGTTGATTTCGCAGAACTGTATGCGCAAAAGCAGAACAGTGCAGCGAACGCAAAATAATTTATTTGTTTCATTTTCGTTCCAAAAAACGTCCCGTATGGGGCGTTTTTATTTTTTTGTGCTGTGTTTGGATTTTTTATGTTTTTGTGATAGAATCTGTCCACTATGGCAAAGGACACATATTTATCAGTCAGAAGTTCAGTCAGCGGTTTTTCGTTTGCAAATCTGGGGTTATTCACAGGATTCGCAGACGGTATTTATAATGCCGTATATTCATTGGTATTGTTGGAAATATTTCGTTCGTCCGCGGTGGTTGGGTTGTACGTCGGTCTGTATGCGGCGTTCTGTATGATTGTGGGCCTGTTTGCCAATGAACTGTTTCGCCAGTTTTCCAAGGTGCGTGTGTTTTATTTTGTGATGCTGATGCTGGCGGTGTGCTATGCGATGATGAGTTTTTCTATTCGCCCCAGTACGTTTATTATATTGGACTATACAACCGGTATTGCGACGACGTTGGTGACAATGTTGATTCCGCTGTTTATGTCTGATTTTTCGCGCGGGATTGGTATGGCGCGATTAAATTCGCGGTATCATTTGTGGCTGAATATCGGGGCACTGTTTGCACCAATGATTGCGGTTGCAATTTCAGATGCTGCGGGTAATCGTGCGGCGTTCTTTGCATCGGCGGTAATTTATTTGGCGGGGTGGGGATTCTTTAAGTATTTCCGTATTGTTCAGCAAGATAAACAGATAAAGCCCGTCAGTCCACGTCGCACGGCACGCGCGCTGTGGCGTAATACGATTGCCTTTTTCAGAAAGCCCGGAATGTTGCGTGCGTATATCGTGAATTTTGGGTACTATGCATTGCGCGCGATGCGTTACCTGTATGTGCCGATTGTGGTTATTGAAAACGGATTTTCAAATGATGCGCTGGGGTGGGTTTTGACACTGGGGATTATTCCGTATCTGATTTTGTCAGAGGCGATGGCCCATCTGGTGCGCGCGTTTGGTAAAAAGATTTGGTTGTTTGCGGGACTGTTGTCGTTTGCGGGACTGTCGGTGTTGGCAACTTTTGTGACGGGGTATCCGTTGTTGGTTATCTTTGTCGCATGGCAGATTTCAGGCGCATTGATGGAATCGGTGCATGATTTGCTGTTCTTTGATAATACAAAAAAATCCGAACAGACGCGTTTCTATGGCGTGTTCCGTACCAGTGTGAATTTGCCGAATGTGGTTGCGCCGGTATTGGCGGCGGGGTGCATTACGCTGTTTGGCGGAACGTCGGCGGTATGGGTTGTGACGGCGGTGATTGGTGTGCTGACATCAATTATTCTGGTTGCCAAAAAATAAATTTTGTACGTGCTTTATTCCTATTATTTTCGTTGCGTGCGCACGTGATTCCGTGTATGATTTCAGTATAAGAAAAAGGGGAAAATTTTATGGCAAAGAAAGAAGCAGCAGCCGCCGCCGCACCCGCAAAAAATCCTGCGTTGGAATCGGCGTTGGCACAAATTCAAAAACAGTTTGGTAAAGAAGCCATCATGAAAATGGGTGATGGTTCACAACAGAATATAGAGGCGATTTCGTCCGGTTCATTGGGATTGGACATTGCGTTGGGTATCGGTGGATATCCACGTGGCCGTATTGTTGAAATTTATGGGCCGGAAAGTTCTGGTAAAACAACATTGGCATTGCACGCCGTGGCAGAGGCACAAAAGAAAGGCGGTACGTGCGCATACATTGATGCGGAAAATGCACTTGATCCATCGTATGCGAAAAAGTTGGGTGTTGATGTTGCAAACCTGATTATCTCGCAACCGGATTCGGGTGAACAGGCGTTGGAAATTGCCGACACACTGATTAAATCTGGTGCGGTTGATGTGGTTGTAATTGACTCGGTCGCGGCACTGGTGCCCAAGGCAGAATTGGAAGGGAATATCGGCGATTCTTTCGTTGGCACAACCGCGCGTTTGATGTCACAGAGTTTGAAAAAATTGGCGGGTTCGGTATCGCGCAGTAATACGTTGCTGATTTTCATCAATCAGATTCGTATGAAGATAGGTGTTATGTTTGGTAACCCTGAAACAACATCGGGGGGGAATGCGTTAAAGTTCTATGCGTCTGTACGTTTGGACATTCGTCGCACCGGCCAGATTAAAGACAAAGAAAACGTTATTGGTAACGAAACCCGTGTCAAGGTTGTAAAGAACAAGGTTGCGCCACCGTTCCGCACAGTTGATTTCAAAATCATGTATGGCGAAGGGATTTCACGCATCAGCGAAATCTTGGATATGGGTGTGAAATATGACCTGATTGAAAAGGCAGGCAGTTTCTATTCGTACAACAATGAACGTATGGGTCAGGGCGAGGCGAATGCACGTCAGTGGCTGAAAGATCACAAGGAAGTGCAACAGGAATTGTTGGACAAGATTATGGCACGTGCGTCTGGTATTGCCGAAGAAATGACCACCGGCCCAGCCGATGACGATGCGGACGATGATGTAATGCCAATGGACGAATAAAAGGGAAAAACGATGGGAACAGATGCATAACAACAAAGGGGACAAATATGAGAGATATCGACGAATGGTAAAGTGCCAGAAAAGTTTTTATTCAGATAACCAAAACAAAGGAACATGCATGAAACTTTCCAGAACATTTGCGTTGGCGGACATTGTGTTGCGCGCGCATATCTTGAACCCATTGTGGTGGTCGCGTGACAAGCGTCGTGAACATAGATGTAATGTTGCGGCAACTGCCATTCCACGGTATATGGCGCGTTATGTGCCGGCCGCCGGCACTGTGCCAGAGGTTCGTCCCGTCCACAACGACAAACGTGAAAAGATTTGGACGCTGTGGTTACAGGGCGAAGACAAAGCACCAGAATTGGTCAAGGCATGTTTCCGCAGTATTCGTGCAAATTGCAAACAGGAATTGGTTGTTTTGGATGAAAACACCATTTGGGACTATATCACGTTGCCCCCAGAAATTGTTGCAAAACGCAAAGCGGGCCAAATAAAGCATGCGCACTTTGCCGATATTTGTCGTGTTGAATTGTTGTACGAACATGGTGGCATTTGGTTGGATTCAACCGGATTTGCAACCGCGCCAATTCCAGATGAAATTATAAATCAGGACTTCTTTGTCTATATGGCGGGAAATATGGTTGGCAGTGCGTACAGTTTTATTCAGAACTGTTTCATTCGTGCACGCAAGGGGTCTTATTTGTTGGCGGCGTGGCGTCAGATGATTCTGAATTTCTGGACGCGTGAACCCCGTGAATTTGATTACTTTATGCACCAGTTGATGTTCAAATCATTGGTTGAACATGACCCTGTTGCCAAAAAGTATTTTGATGCGATGCCCCATATTGACCAAGCACCAACGCATGCGCTGTGGTGGTCGGTCGCGAATGAACCATATACCAAGAAGTTGTTCAAAGAATATACGTCAGGTGCATTCTTTCAGAAAACAACGTATAACAGTCCGTGGGCGAAAAACCCAATCCCAGGCAGCATCGCGGACGAGATGATAAATCACATGTACAAAACGAAAACCAAAAAATAAGAAAAGGAAAATATATGCCTGCAATTTCTGTGATAATACCGATATACAATGTGGAAAAGTATTTGCGCAGATGTTTGGACAGTGTATTAAACCAAACTTTTTCTGATTGGGAGGCGATTTGTGTCAATGACGGCAGTCCAGATGGATCTGCCGCCATTTTGTCTGAATATGCCGCCCGTGATGCGCGATTCAAAATTGTGAACAAGCCAAATGGTGGGCTGTCGGATGCGCGCAATGCCGGTATGGCGGTGGCAACGGGTGATTATGTTTTGTATCTGGACAGTGACGATTTTATTCACCCCCAGACGATGGAAATTACACACTATCTGGCGACGCGCGATAATTCTGATATTGTATCGTTCACGTATGACAGAATTTATCGTCCGCAACTGATGGTGCGACATGTGCTGCATTTGGATACGGATTCTGTTGTGCCGTATCGCATGCACAAAAAATATGATGTGACGCGCATTAAAACATTGTTGACCGATGATGTATATAAATATGCAACGGAGCGTGCGCATAATGCATTTAACCCGCGTCGCAAATGGCTGATTAAACACTGTCAGGTGTGGAAGAATCTGTATCGTCGCAGTTTGATTGCGGACACGCCATTTATCAAGGGGATTTTGTTTGAAGATTTCCCGTGGTGGAGTGCGATTATGTTGAAAAATCCAGTTGTGACGATTGCGCCGTTGCCACTGTATTTCTATGTGCCGAATTTTGGCGGAATTGTTTTGTCTGCAAAGCAATTACGTATAATGCAGAGTTTGTGCACCGGAATCGAAACATCGTACAAGTTGTATAAAGAGCAGGCGACCCCATATCAAATGGACGCATGGTCGCGGCGTTTCCGCTGGTACTTTATCAAGTGGGCATATCGCAAGATTAAATATCTGGACAATGCGGACGATGTTGCGTTGGCACAGAAATGTTTTTCAAATTTGAAAAATTGTGGTGCGCTGGACACGCCGCCATACGGGTGGGCGCGCAAAATCAGATGCGGAATTGCAGAATTTATTAAATGTGGGTGTTGCATAAAATGAAACGTAAAACAATCGCGATATGTCTGCGTGATATGCAGGTTGGTGGCGTTGAATCCGTGGTGATTCAGACGATTGACGCGCTGTTGGCGCGCGGGGACGTGGACATTCGTGTGATAACATACACGAATATCAGTGTTCCCCAATATCGTGATTGGTTTGCGGCGCATCCAGATGTGAAATTGACCGCATTGTACCCATGCCGGTTTTTGGGAACGCAGATGCCGCACTTTTTCCTGTGGCGAATTATAAAACACGTGGCGCGTGATATATACCGATTTGGTAAATATATGATGATGTCATCGCATCGTTTCGATGATGTTGATGTGTTTATCGATTACTATAATTTTTCATTCGCACGTGAATTAAAAAAATTTCGTGGCAAAAAAATCACGTGGTGGCATTCATCGATTGATGCGCTGTATGCGGGTGGCCGCATGCGGTACATGCCAATGTATGATAAATTGGTAATGCTGACCCGTGACGCGGCAACGGAATTGCGTACCAAGTATCCCGAATATTCTGACAAGATTATTCAGATTTATAACCCGATTGATATTGCGCGTGCCCGCAAATTGGCGGTGGCGGGTAAATATATGCGGGGTGACTATTTCGTATGTGTCGCGCGAATGACGCGGGAAAAAGATATTGAAACGGTGCTGCGTGGGTTTGATATGTTCTGGCAAAACGCGGGGCGGCCAAATATTAAAATGGTGTTTGTTGGCGATGGCGATATGCGCGGCGAATATGAACAGATTGCGCGTACGTTGCCGGCGCAGCGTCATATAGAGTTTGTTGGGGCGGCGGGTAATCCGTTTGGGTATATGTCGCATGCGCGCGCGAATATATTGTCTAGTTATTCCGAGGGACTGCCCACCGTATTGATAGAGGCCGCCGCCACCAACACATTGAATATCGCGTCGGATTGTCGTAATGGCCCGCGCGAGATTCTGATGGATGGACGCGCTGGGTTATTATTCGCGCCTGGTGACGCAACGGATTTGGCGCTGCGTATGATGGACGCATGGACGCGTCGCGCGGACACAGAAAAAATGATAGCAGTCGCCACAGAAAATCTGTCGCGCTTTGACGCCACCAAAATCACAGAACAGATAATGAAAGTGATAAAATAAAGTTAAAAGTTCAGAGTTCAAAGTTCAAATGAATAAAGCAGTGCGCCGAATGGCGCACACATTATTTGCACTTTGAACTTTGGTATTTGAACTTTGAAAAACGGGGCATTGCCCCGTTTGTGTTATATTCCTGTTTTTACAAAACGCGATGGGATTGTTGCAACCCATTTCAGACCCAGCATTGCGGGCTTGTTCAAATCATAAATTGGGCGCAGGAACGTTTGCAATATGCGTGCGGCGCGCATTGAATGATTCTTGTTTTGGGCGCGTGTGATAATGTCAATCGTGCGCGCGCGCTTTTTCAGGTGCGCGCCCCATGATGCAGTGCGGTCGCCGATTTTATTTTTTATCATGTCCAAATCCACGCCGCCAAAATGCAACAGATACAGATTTTTATCAATGTGGAAGTTTGTGCCCTTGACACTGTGGAAACCGCTGCCCCATGTGCGGGGACGGAACAAAACAACCGGTTTGGTATAGCGGGTGGACAGAACGGCATATTTACGCTGGGTCAAAAATGGCGCGTTTATATCCAGTGCGTGTTCTGATTCTAAATCCATTCCAACGTCCAGACCCAATCCAGACACCGTCGTGCGATTTTTAATTTTGGACAAATACTGTGGCAATGTTGTTTTGATGTCAGGGTCAACAACCAGAAATTCATCGCAATCGCAACCGATGACGATATCGTAACCATCGGCGAATAATTTTTTCGCCAAATCAGATAACAGTAATATGCGCGTCTTGTCCCCGCGTTGGCGTTCTTCGTCACGATGCGGTAATTTTGTTATGTTAGCGTTCGCGTGACCTGATGGGATTTTTTGATCCAATCCGTCCAGATAGATATACAGGTTTTCAGACCCGATTTGTCCGCCGTAATATTTAATCCAGCGGTTCAAGAAAAATTCATCATTGCGTGCCATTGTCACGGCGGCAATACGAATGTCTGATTTTTGTGGTTGTGTTTTTTTCATTTACAGCCCCTCTATAAATATCTTGCGCAAAGCGTGTTTGATATGACGATATGTGATTTTTATTGGATTGCGTGTCAGTAACCATTTGATATATTCGTCGCCCCATGTGCGGCGTGCCGATGCCAAAATCATATCGCGCACCGCGGGCGACGTATTGCGTAAGATATACAAAATGCGATTGCCCAGCGCGCCATCTGCGCGGATGAACGCGACCTTTTTCATAAATGGCATACCGCGACGGAACAGGGCAGCAACATTGTTATACACACTGCGTCCGGGGCAATTATACAAACATGCAAATTTTACGCGGTGCGCGCGCAGCATTTCGGTGAATCCCTGTTCGTACAGGTATGTGATTGACCCTTTGTCCGGTTGACGGGTAATGGCGCGCATAAATTCGTCGTACCATGGGGACAAGAATACATTTTTGCGCATACCAATAAACCATGACTGAATATGCGGACGCGATGCCGTTGGATTATACACCAGACCAAACGCGTCGCGATTTAATGCCTCCATACGGCGCAGCGATGGTTCTATGTCCATCAGTGGGCCATACACAGAATCATTTACCATATACACAAATTCGTAATTTTTCAAAATGTCGGCGTCCGCCGCATACATGTATGCACGCTTGTATGAACCGAAATCGTATTCGCCGTGACGTTGCGCGGTCGCGTGCAAGACGTATGGTGCAACCCGCTGTAATTCAGCGGCACTGCAATCAGAATCCATGCACAGCACAACATCGCCGCATGCCGCCAATGCCTGAATATAAAAAATCAGTGATTCATCAATTAAACCGTGGGCATTATAACCCGCCAAAAGAAATAATCTGCGTTTCATATACATATAATGTACACATTTTTTATAGAAATTTCAACAACAGGATAAAAGTCAAAAAAATGCGCCAGATGGCGCATTTTTTATTCAACGTTTTTACGTGTCTTTTTACGAATGTTGCTGTCCAATTCTTTCTTGCGCAGACGAATTGTCGCGGGGGTAACCTCTACCAATTCGTCGTCCTGAATATAAGACAGGGCTTCTTCCAGTGACATCTTGCGCGGTGGGGCCAAGAACAGTTTTTCATCAGCGGTCACGCTGCGGACGTTGGTCAGTTCTTTACCCTTGACTGGATTTACCTCCAAATCATTTTCTTTGCTGTGTTCGCCGATAATCATACCGGAATAAACTTCGGTCTGGGGGCCAACAAACAGTGTGCCACGTGGTTGCAGGTTGAACAGGGCGTATGTCGCGGTGACACCGTTTTCCATTGATACCAGCACGCCTGGGCGATACTGAACAATCGGGCCACGATATGGGCCATATTTATCAAACACGCGGTTCATAATACCCGTGCCACGTGTGTCGGTACGAAATTCAGACAGGTAACCAATCAGCCCACGTGATGGTGCAGAAAATACGATACGTGTTTTGCCCGCACCAGACGCCTTCATTTCGGTGATTGTTGCCTTGCGCTTGGTCATCTTTTCGATAACGACGCCAGAAAATTCATCATCAACATCGATAACAACTTCTTCGATTGGTTCTAACTTTTCGCCGTCTTCACCTTCGTGCATAACAACGCGTGGACGCGATACAGACAATTCAAATCCTTCGCGGCGCATTGTTTCAATCAGAATACCCAACTGCAATTCACCACGACCAGAAACCTCAAACGATTCATTGTTCGCGCTTTGTGTGACCTTTAACGCGATGTTTGTTTCCGCTTCTTTGAACAGGCGTTCGCCAATCATGCGCGATGTCAATTTCTTGCCCGATTTACCGGCCAATGGCGATGTGTTCACAAAGAATGTCATGGTCAGGGTTGGTGGGTCAATCGGCATTGCGGGAATTGGTTCTGTAACCGATGGATCACACAGGGTGTCCGCCACGGTTGCCTTGGAAAAACCGGCAACAACGACAATGTCGCCCGCAGACGCACTGTCGCGTGAAATTTTTTCAACACCGCGGTGTTCAATGATTTTTGTAATCTTGGCGTTTTCGACAAATTCGCCTTGCATATTGATTGCCTTGACCGCTTGGCCAACGTGAACAGTACCGGATTCAATTTTGCCGGTCAAAATACGACCGACGTATGGATCGGCCTCCAACGTGGTGGCCAACATGGAAAAAGGCGCGTCCAGTTGGCAACGTGTGCCATTGCAATCAGGTGCGGGCACATGATTTACAATCAGTTCAAACAGTGGGGTCAAATCTTTGTGCGGGTCATTCAAATCGCGCACCGCCCAACCGTCACGACCAACGGCGTACAGATATGGGAAATCCAACTGTTCATCGGTTGCGCCCAATTTATCAAACAGGTCAAATGTTTCACTCAGCACTTCATCAGGGCGGGCATCAGAACGATCAACCTTGTTGATGCAAACGATTGGACGCAGGCCCAGTTTCAATGCCTTGGACAAAACGAACTTGGTCTGTGGCAGGGGCCCTTCGGCTGCATCAACCAACAGAACCACACCGTCAACCATGGACAAAATACGTTCCACTTCGCCACCAAAGTCCGCGTGCCCTGGGGTGTCAACGATATTGATTTTATAATCGTGCCACAAAATAGAGGTTGGCTTTGCCGAAATAGTAATACCGCGTTCGCGTTCAATATCGCCACTGTCCATGACGCGATCTTCGACCTTTTCATTGGCGCGGAATGTGCCGGCCTGTTTCAACATATTGTCGACCAAGGTCGTTTTGCCGTGGTCAACGTGTGCAATGATTGCAATATTGCGAATATTCATGTGTTTTGCCTTAAAATTTTTTCGTAAACGCTAGATTATACCATAATTTTCAAAATTCAAGAAATTATGATTAAAAATTACTTAAAAAATTGACATTTTAACAAATTTGTCTATATTGTATATGGAACAAGGGGTATTTAACATGGACAGATTTGATTTATTGTATGTTGATTGGAATGCGACGGTGGCAAAATTTTTCACATCGGTCGAAGATGTGTTGAACGCGAATTATGAACGTTTGGCACGCAAGACAAAGAAATCGGTCGATTTTTACGCCGAAGCACAAGAATTTTATCGTTCTTTTTACAAGTTGCACAAAATTGCCGAAAACCCGCGTAAATATGCAGATTATGCCACACGCGCAAAAGAAGATATGCTTATCGCGCCCAGTGTGTTTATTCCATATGGTACGCAAGATAACACAGTGTATTTGGAATATATGCAAATGATGCACACATTGGAGAACTTTTACAGAAATGAAAAATTTGAATTTGAACAACGCAATTTGCTGACTGCGATAAAGAAATGGAATTATGTGGTGTCAAAAAACAAATTCAAAGATTTGTATTTTGGATTTTTGCCACTGAAATATTTTGCGGCGAAAAAGCAATTCCAGAAATAAAAAAACGGGGCATTGCCCCGTTTTTTAATGCTTGCCACCAATCTTGGTGCGACCACCCATCAGGGGTTGCAACTTCTTTGGAATATTCACGCTGCCGTCGGCATTCTGGTGATTTTCCAAAACAGGAACCAGTGCACGTGGCACGGCAATACCCGTGTTATTCAGTGTCGCAACGTATTGTACATCGCCGTTTGCATCGCGATAACGGGTATTGGTGCGGCGCGCCTGAAATTGACCGATGGACGAACAACTGCCCAATTCTTTGTATGCGTTTTCAGATGGAACCCATGCCTCAACATCATTCATTTTCACCTTGTTGAAACCCATGTCGCCAGTGGAATTTGCAATTACGCGATATGGCAATTCCAAATCTTCCATGACCTCGCACAAATTGTTCAAAATGTGTTCGTGCATTTCGTTCGACTGCGCTGGGGTGCAATAGATGTACTGTTCCACCTTGTTAAACTGGTGGAAACGGGCCAGTCCACGTGTGTCGCGTCCCGCCGCACCGGCTTCTTTGCGAAAGCAGGGTGAAAATCCAGCGTATTTAATTGGCAAATCGCGTTCGTTCAGAATTTCGCCACCGTGCAGCGAGTTCAAAATGATTTCCGCCGTGCCCGCCAAACAACGGTCTGTGCCCGCCAGCATAAATACGTCGTTGTCCATCACCGACAGGTCAGAGCCCATAAAGTGGCCCGCGTCGAAAATCGTTTGTGGTTTGGTGATAGATGGGCATTCAATAAATGTGAACCCTTTTGCAATCAATTTTTGAATAACATATGTTTCAATCGCCAGTTGCAATTCGGCGGCTTCGCCAACCAATGCGTATGTGCGTGTGCCGCAAATCTTGCCGATTTTTTCAGGCAACCACCAACCATTCATGTCCAGTAAATCCCACTGGGCACGTGGGGTGAAATCAAATTCGCGTGGTGCGCCGACACGACGAACCTCTACGTTTGCACTGTCGTCTGGGCCGATTGGGGCGGACGCATCTGGGATTTGTGGTACGCGATGCATTAAATCATTCAGCGCGGCTTCTTTGTCCGCCAATTCCGCCATGTCGGCGGCGATTTCGTTTGCAATTTCCTTGCTGCGTGCAATCAGTGGGGCTTTGTCGGTTGCGGTTGGAATTTCACGTGTAACCTTGTTCTTTTCAGCCGTCATTGTTTGTGTCGCTGTTTTCAATTCGCGCACGCGTGCGTCCAATGCCAACAGTTCGTCAATGTGATCTTCGAATCCCTTGACACGGCATGCGTTTTTAACCACGTCTGGGTTTTCGCGAATAAATCTGATGTCCAACATTTTCTAAATCCTTCGGGTTTTTATGTATGTGCTTTATAATAAGGTTGTGCGATGTAAATCGCAATTATTTTATGTAATTAAATATGCAAAAATTATTCCCCCAACGGGGATGATGTGCGACTGAAAAATACATAACTATCTGACATAACGCGGGTATTATAATTTTATTTCAGGGCAAAATCAATATAATCTTTGATTTGCGTGCGCCGTGCTGTTATGCTATGCTGTGCGAAAATAATAGTACAAAAAGGAAAGGGTATCATGACCGATATTGTTATGTATGATGTGATTATTCTGGGGTCGGGGCCGGCGGGGCTGACGGCGGCACTGTATTGCGCGCGCGGTGGGAAAAAGACCATCGTTCTGGGTGGCGATACACTGGGCGGTCAAATGGCGGGCATTGCCAAATTGGAAAATTACCCAGGGTGGGCCGGCAATGGCGCAGAACTGGCGGAATTTATGAAAAATCAGGCAACATCATTCGGGGCCGAGGTTGTATTCACATCTGCCAAAACAATTTCTGGTGATGCGGTCGGCGCATTTAATGTCGCGTGCGACAATGGCCAAAAATACGTTGGCAAATCTGTCATCATTGCCACCGGCGCGTCACCACGCAAATTGGAAATTGCGGGCGCGCGCGAACTGTTTGGCCATGGCGTATCGTATTGCGCCACATGTGATGGATTCTTTTACTATGACAAAGAAGTCATCGTTATCGGTGGTGGTAACAGTGCATTGAACGACGCGTTGTATCTGTCTGACATTGCCAAGACCGTAAAAATCGTATATCGCAAGGGTGCATTCACCCGTGCCGAGGCCATCGTGCGCAGCCGCGTTGCCGAACGTGAAAATATTGAATGCCTGTTTAATACCGATTTGGTTAAAATTGAACAGACCGCCGATGATCGTTTGGCGGCAACCACCACCACCGGTGATGTCATCACCGTTGACGGCATTTTCGTTGCCATCGGGCACGAGGCCAACACAGATTACCTGACCGAAGATGTCGCCCGTGACAACATGGGGCGCATTGCCCCATCAGCGTTGCCCACCGGTATGTTTGTTGCCGGCGATGTTGAATCCGATATAAAAATGCAGATTGCAACCGCCGTCGGAACGGGGTGTACGGCGGCCATGGACGCCATCGCATACCTGAATAAATTATAATGGGGTATCTATGTGCGACGCGGGTTGCTCATGTAACTGATTGTACACTACGCAACCCGCCTCACGCATATCTACCACCATTCTAATTTATTCATAATCGGCTGATTCTCCGCCCCACGTGTCATCTGCACCATTCTAATTTATTCGCGGTCGGCTGACACTACGCAACCCGCCTCTCGCATATCTACCACCATTCTAATTTATTCAAATTTGCCTATTCATAATCGGCACAAAACATTTTTCCCTTGTGTCCAGTTTCTTTTTATTCTAGTATTCTTTTGCCGGTGGGTGTTCCATTGGCGGGGTGTCGAAACCCTTTATCAAGATGACCGCACAAGTGCGGCATAAAATACAGACGGTAGAGATTTCGGCATCGCATGGATTTGCGTCCTTGCGATGTTTTGTTTTCTTGTACCGTCACCCCCAACCAAGCGGTTGGAGGGTGGCTGAATATATTGAATAGGCACACAATTCTTGATAATTGTTTCGAACCTCCAACCACCTGAATTGTTTCGGTGGTTTTTTGTTTGTGAAAAACAACACATGGGGGTGTGAAATGAGAAAACTGTTTGCGATTCCACTGATGCTGGTCATGATGCCGTGCGCATTTGCGGCGGCATTGGATCCATTAGATCCGGGTACTAAACTTGAACTTTATTATACATCGTCGTCTGAGTGTGCAAAAAAGTGTTCGTTGGCGGCGTGTTATTCAGTGTTGGAGGACGTTTGTCCATCAGGGTGGACGAATTATTCCGATACCTGCAAACGTACATCAGGTACAACCCACGACACCGCCAATCACAGATATGTAACAACAGTGTATGGTTCGTGCAACACCACCAGCGAAGAGCGTTGGTATTGCGCCAAGGCGTGTGATGCAGATGTATGTAAGACATGTTGTCCAGTTGCATCTGGTTCGATTATTAATACTTGTACAGCATGTATGAAAGAATAAGAGTGAGAGATATGAAAAAAATTATTACTGCATTATTTGTTATATTTATTGTGAATGTTGCGCATGCGGCATGCACGACAACAACATCGTATTCGTGCGAGGCCGGTTACTATCTGGTTGGTTCAAATTGCTATCGGTGTCCGTCGGTGGGTGACCAGTACCCAACAACGGTCGATAAAAATACCGGTGGTATAACATCGTGTTGCTTTGCATCAGGGACAGAGGTAGAATTTGAAAACAGTATTGGTTCTGGGACAGAGGTATATCAAGAAAAGTGTTGTTATTCAGAATAAAAAATCAGCGCGCCATTGGCGCGCTGTTCTTTATTTCTTGCCGAAATGTTTTTTCAATGTTTGATATGCATTATTTACCTTGGTAAATTCGGCGGCGTGTGCCATGCCACCCGTATCGGGGTGGTATTTTTTTGCCAGCGCACGGTACTTTGCACCAATTTCGCGCATTGTTGCCGTCGGGGGCAGGCCCAACGTTTTTAACGCATTGCTGATGGTGGCGTTCGGGCGCGCGCGTGGCGCAACGTGGTCAAATGCGCTGCGGCCGGTGATAAAATCGTTCAGGAATTTTACATAGTCCGCTTCGTCCTTGTTGGCGGCGTCCTTGTCTTTCAATGGCGCGCCAAATGTTTGGCGTTCCCAATCGGCCTCAATCTCGTCAGGGGTCATATCGGCATAGAAATTCCAATTCTTGTTATATTCCGCCGCGTGTTCCTGACAGAACCACCAATAATCTTTCAAATCACGCGATTTTGGCGCGCGACATGTACCGGCCTTGTTGCAGCCCGTATGATCGCATTTACGTATCATTTTATATCATCCATTGATTTTGCATGGCCCAGCGGGTGATGCGCCACAACCGTTTCGCGCAGTTGTTCCGGCATCACATGGGTATAAATTTGCGTTGTTGAAATATCTTCGTGTCCCAGCATTGTTTGTATCGCGCGCAGGTTCGCGCCCCCCGCCAACAGGTGCGACGCAAACGAATGACGCAGTACGTGTGGTGACACGCGGTGTGGGTCAATGCCCGACAGAACGGCGCATTTTTTCAATATTTTGAAAAATCCATCGCGGGTGATGTGACCGGACGCGCCGCCGGACGGGAAAACATATTTTGATTTTTCATCGTCCCGCATTGCCAGCCATTTATTCAATGCCGCAACCGCGCCCGCGTGCATGGGGACAATGCGTTCCTTGGCCCCCTTGCCATGAATCAGTAATTTATCGCCCAGAATTGCGGTTACGGGTAATTCACACAATTCTGATACGCGCAGGCCCGATGCATACACCAATTCAATCATCGCGCGCAGGCGCACCGAATTTTTTATATCGCCCGCCGATGAAATCAATAACTCTATTTCGTCGACCGTCAAAAATTTGGGCAGCGGCCGCGACCGTTTTGGTAATTCCAGATTTGCCGTTGGATTTTCCGTAATAATTTTTTCCAGCATTAAAAATTTATAGAATCCGCGCAGTGCGCTGGCGTGGCGCGCGATGGACGATGCCTTGTCGGGCAGGGACGCCAGATAATTCTGGACATCGTCCGCCGTTGCAGACATCAGGCCATTTGGTAACGCCCTATCGGCCGCACGTAAATCCGCACCGTAACTGTCCAGTGTTTTTGCACTGCGTCCTTTTTCGGCGGACAGGGCCTCTAAAAACACGTCTATATAGTTCATGGATACAATACAACTTCGGTCATGTTTTGTGGGGCGGGAAATGATATAATCATCAGCACCACCAGAATGATAATCAGTGACCAAATTATAATCTTGTTACGTGTCGCGTGACTGCGTCTGTTGTTCAGTGGCATAGTGTGTCCCCATTAAATTGTATCAAAACTGGCGATAAATGTTGCCGCTATGGCGATAATAATCAGTTGTGGCGCAACGATTGCCAGCATTGGCGGCAATGCGCCCGTCGCCCCCAGTGCGTTAAACATATTGGTTAAAAAGTACAGGGCAAAGCATGTGATAATACCCAATGCAAATTTTGTTCCAAAACTGTAATTACGGCGTTGGCGGGTTTGCGAAAACGCAATACCCAATGTTGCCATCGCAACCAATGACAGTGGCAAAAACGCCAGTGTCCACAGTTGCACCCAATGCCCGCGTACCGGTGCACCAATGGATTCCATCTTTTTAATAAATGATGGTAATTGCCAGAATGAAATCTGGTCTGGTTGCAGGTATCTGTCCAGAACGGTGCGTGGGTTCAGCAGTGTCTTTGTTTGCCATGTGCGGGTTTTCATTTGGCCGTTTTCGTCCCATACGTTGGCGCGCGCGGCATTCAATCCATCGTCCGACAGGGTGATATTTTCGGCCTCGACCCGGGCGGTCAATTTGAAAGACGTATCTTGGGCATATACGGTTGCGTTTTGAAATTCCAACGCGTCGCCTGATTTGCGCATGCCGGTTGCGTTCATCGTGATGTAACCCGCGTCAGATGATTCACGCAGCCAAATTGCCCCATCAATCAATTTCAGGTGGTCTGATGTGATGGTCTGGTTACTCAGTTTAACCGAATACGGATTTACGACCGCGGTTGCAAATATGCCAATCAGCACCGCGCCCAGTAAAAATGGACGTGACGACTGGTACGGGGACAGACCCGCACTGGCGACAATAATACTTTCACTGGATTTAGTCAGATTATAAGACGCCAACAGCGTTCCCATAAACACCGCCAGTGGTAAAAACAGTGGCACGTATTCCAACAGACGTGTCCATGATTCTGCCAATGCCGCCACCGCCGTCGGATTTGATGGCAGACGTTCAACAAACGTAATTGCAAAAATAATGCCGCATACGACCAGCATTACCAGTCCAACGCCTGAAAAGAAACGTCGCAACAGGAATCTGGTCAAAATAGATGGTTTCAGTGTCATAATTAAAAAGTATAACCTGTTGAATTGATAATTGCAAAATTAAAATGAATGCTTATAATTTCAGGTACGAAAAATAGGATTTACGAAAATGGATAAAAGACCAATCTCGCGCGAGGGATTTGACTCGCTGGTGAAAGAATTAAAAGACCTGAAAGAAGTTCAGCGTCCGGAAATATTGAAAACCGTCCAATGGGCGCGTTCGCTGGGTGATTTGTCTGAAAATGCCGATTACAGCGCGGCCAAGGAAAAACAACGTCAGATTGACAAGCGTATTCAGTTTATCGAAGGGGTAATTGAAAACGCCGCAATTATTGATGTGGATTCGCTGACCGGTGACCGTGTGGTGTTTGGCGCGCGTGTCGTTGCCGAAGACGAAGATGGTAATCGTATGCAGTGCCGGATTCTGTCAGACATTGAATCTGATGGCAAACAGGTTATTTCGTGCACATCGCCGGTTGGACGTGCCATGATTGGACGATGCGTTGGCGATACATGTATTGTAAAATTGCCATCTGGTGAAAAAGAATACGAGATTTTGGAAGTTAAATTCAAAGAATAATCCGCATATGCCTGTACGCGTCTTGCCCGATTTTTTGATAAACCAGATTGCCGCCGGCGAGGTTGTAGAACGTCCCGCCAGCGTGGTCAAAGAACTGGTTGAAAATGCGCTGGACGCGGGTGCAGACCAGATTATGATTGATGTCGCCGATGGCGGACGTACGCTGATTACGGTTGTTGACAATGGGTCGGGAATGTCGCGTGATGACCTGGTGCGCAGTATTACGCGCCATGCGACGTCAAAGTTGCCCGATGATGATTTACTGAATATAAACTTTATGGGGTTTCGTGGCGAAGCGTTACCGTCAATCGCGTCTGTGTCTGATATGACGATTGATACTTGCAATGGCGCGGACGAAAATGGTTGGCAACTGAATGCGAATACTGGCGATGTGCGACCATCTGATTGGGACGCGGGGACACGTATTCGGGTGGCAAATTTGTTTGCGCGCACACCGGCGCGGTTGAAATTCTTGCGCGCAGATCGGGCGGAAATGATTTCTGTGTTGGATGTTGTGCGTCGGCTGGCCATGGCGCGACCCGATGTCGGATTTACACTGAATAACAAATGGCGATTTCCAAAAAATCAGAATATGCGTGACCGTATTGTTGCCGTTATGGGCGATGATGTTGCGGGGCGTATGATACCGGTTGATGCGTTCAGCGCATCGGATGCCGGCATTGAATTACATGGTTTTATTTCAGAACCAACGTTGCGACGCGCGTCGTCGGTGGATCAATATCTGTTTGTAAATGGTCGTCCGGTCAAGGACAAGGTTCTGGTTGGTGCATTGCGTGCGGCATATATGGACGTTATGCATGCGCGCGAATTTCCATTGTGTGCGCTGTATTTGACCGTGCCACCACGCAGTGTTGATGTGAATGTTTCGCCCGCCAAGACAGAGGTGCATTTCTTGGAGCCGGCACATATTCGCGGGTTTATTATCAAAAATCTGCGTGCGGCATTGGCGCGTACAATGAATAATGCACCAGAAATAGATGTGGCGCATCACGCGCCGCGTGAATTTGAAATGGCGGCGACCGCCGCACCCACCATTCCCGCCACAGTGCGTATGGATTTTGGCATTACGCCCGCCACGCTGCGCGTGCATCAGCCAGAGCAGGGCGAAGTTTTCAAACCTGCTGTGTCTGCACCGTCAAGTGCGCCGGCTGACGCCGATGCAATGCAGCCGTTGGGGCGCGCGATTGGTCAGATTGGTAATAAATATATTCTGGCGGCATCGGGCGATAATCTGGTTGTGGTTGACCAGCATGCGGCGCATGAACGCATTACATATGAACGCCTGCGCCAGCATGCGATCAAGACGCAGCCGCTGTTGACACCGATTGTCGTTTCTATGCGCAGTGATGATGTGGCCGCGGTATTGACCGTTGCGGACGAAATGCGGGCGTCGGGGTTGCATATTGATGCGTTTGGCGATGATGCCATTGCAATTTTTGAAAAGCCCGCAGATTGGGATTTGAACTGGGCAAACCTGTTTCACGACATCGCGGACGAAGTTCGTGCCAACGGTCATTCATCGCAACTGGGTGAACGGTTGCATTTGAAACTGGCGAATTACGCGTGCCATCACAGTGTGCGCGCGGGTCAGGCGTTGGACATGGCGTCGTGTGATGCGTTGCTGCGTGCGATTGAAAATACCGCGCGCGCGGGCCAGTGTAATCATGGCCGGCCGGTGTATAAATTTATTCCCATTGCCGATATGGACGCATGGTTTGAACGTATATAAAAACAGGGGGCGCAAGCCCTTGTTTTTTGCCTTTACAGGTGCGCTTTTTTTTACTATCTTTTGTGCATAAATACCAAGGAGAAATAGCATGGAAGAAACAACAGTCGTTGTTGAAAATGGTGCAAACATTGCACAGACCGCAACAGGGGATTGGTGGGGAATGTTGCTGTATTGTGCGGTTGTGTTTGGAATAATCTATCTGTTTATGGTGCGTCCGAATAAACGCAGAATGGCGGAATACCAGAAAATGTTGGATTCATTAAAGGTTGGTAATCGCGTCATGGCGGCGGGTATTTACGGCACTATTAAAAAGATAAATGAAAAAACGATTGAAATGGAAGTGGCCAAGGGTGTTGTCATTGAAGTAAATAAAAACGCCGTTGCCAGTGTTGAATAATAAAAGGGTTTTGATATGTTTAAGAAACTGGCGATAGTTTTTGTTGCGGTGTTTGGTGTGTTGCTGGCGGTGCCGACAATGTCGCCGAAATTAGCACCTTATTTCCCATCATGGGCGCGTCCGATTCCATTGGGGTTGGATTTGAAGGGCGGTGCGCAGTTGTTATTGGAAGTGGACACAAACACCATGTTCCAAGAAAAAGCGGCGCAACTGTATGACGAAGCGCGCAGTGCGATGATTGATCGTGACCGTGGGGTTATTCGTTTTTCAAACCTGCGCAATGTTGACGGTGTTGTGTCGTTGGTCGTTCGCGAAGATGACGATGTGTCGCGTGCCAAGGGCCGTTTGAAGAGTGTTCTGGGATCTGGGGTTGATATTTCATCATCGGGTCGCACCATTACATTAAAGTACACCGAAAAGCAGAAAGAAGAAATGGTCAAAGACGCGCTGGCACGTAGTATTGAAATCGTGCGTCGTCGTATTGATGCGTTGGGAACAAAAGAACCGTCTATTCAGTCACAGGGTGGAAAATACATTCTGATTCAGTTGCCTGGGGTTGATAATCCAGAACACATCAAGGATTTGATTGGTCAGACAGCCAAGATGACATTCCATTTGGTAAATGAAAATGTTACACAGGAACAGATTTCGTCTGGACGTGCGCCAAATGGCACACAGTTCTTGCCATACATGGAAAATCCACAACAGGTTGTGCCAGTGTACAGTCGTGTGGAGGTATCGGGTGAATCACTGAAAGATTCACAGGCCGATTTCGACCAGAATAATATGCCGGTTGTAACGACGGCGTTTGATGCAACCGGTGCGCGCAAGTTTGCACGTTTGACCACGGAACACGTCAATGAACGTTTCGCGATTGTTTTGGACGGCAAGGTTTTGTCCGCGCCAACAATTCGTGAACCAATCCCAGGTGGTCGTGGCCAGATTTCTGGTGGTTTTACATTGCAGGGTGCGAAAGATTTGGCGGTATTGTTGCGCAGTGGCGCATTGCCAGCACCTTTACAGGTTATCGAAGAACGCACAGTTGGTGCGGGTCTGGGCGCGGACGCGATTGAGGCGGGACGCGTTGGCTCGGCGGTTGGCGTGTTGTTTGTAATCCTGTTTATGTTGGTTGCGTATCGCACCTTTGGTTTGATTGCAGACATCGTTTTGATGGTGAATTTGGCCATGATTATCGGTATCTCTGCATTCTTGGGCGCGACATTGACGTTGCCGGGGATTGCGGGTATCGTGTTGACGTTGGGTATGGCGGTGGACGCAAATATTCTGCCGTTTGAACGTATCCGTGACGAGGTTCGCGAAGGCGTCCCAACACTGCGTGCGGTTGATTTGGGCTTTACCCGTTCGACCAAGACCGTTATGGACGGTAACCTGACCAATCTGATTTGCAGTTTGATTTTGTTCCAGTTCGGCGCGGGCCCAATCCGTGGGTTTGCGGTGACGCTGTCGATTGGTGTTATTACAACACTGTTCACATGCTTGGCATTGTCACGTGTATTGATTGACTGGTACATGGGCGGTAAAAACAAAAAGATTGGTTACATTAAAAATAAATAAAAAGGTTATGTTATGAAATTCCATTTTATGAAATATCGGAAACTGTCGTACTGGGTTTCTGGAATTTTGGTTGCATTGTCGATTGTGTCGTTGTTGACGCATGGGCTGAATTACGGCATTGACTTTGCGGGTGGTATTTCGATGGAGGTTAAACCCATCGAAGCCAATTACACGATTGACAAGATGCGCAGTGACCTGTCGACATTCAGTCCGGAATTGCAATCTGTGGACAATGATTCAATCTTGATTCGCGTCGGTTTGCCCAAGGGGGCAACTGATGCCCAGCAAAACACCCGCGTTGCCGAAATCAAACAGATTTTGGGCGACAAGGTGCAATATTCGCAGGTTCAAATCGTTGGGCCAAAAATCGGTGGCGAATTGGTACGCGGTGGTATCTTGGCGATTTTGGTATCGTTTGTGCTGATGAGTGTGTATATCTGGATTCGTTATCGCGGTGGGTATGCGGTTGGTTCATTTGTATCGTTGGTATTGGACTTTGTGTTGATGTTTGGGTTCTTTTCCGTTACCGGTTTGGAATTTAACCAGACGTCCATTGCGGTTATCTTGATGGGTATTGGTTATTCCATCAATGACAAGGTTGTGAACTATGACCGTATTGATGAAAATATCAAAAAGTATCACAAGATGCCAATGACAGAACTGATTGATTTGTCGGTCAACGAAATGTTGCATCGTACAGTTATGACCAGTGTGTCGACAATCTTGGCGATGGTCGGTCTGTATTTCTGGGGCGGGGTGATGTTGCAAGAATTTGCGATTGCAATGACATTCTCGGTCGTGATGGGGACACTGACCAGTATTTATATTTCAAATGTTATTTTGTATCACTTTAACCTGCGTGAGACAAAATATTGATAATCTGCGCGCCGCGCCATATTGTGGGGGGGGAGGGGTATATAGATGAGATTAAAACAAATCTTTTTACTGGTGGCATTGGTTTTTGCGATTTCGCCAGCGGCGCGCGCAGACAGTTTGTTTTTCGAAGATGAACCGGTTCAAGATGGCCTGCGCGTTTTTGATATGTCCAAAACATTTGCGGAAATTTATCAAAAACTGGACGGTGTAAAATGGGCCGGTAAAAATATCAATGTTGCGATTGAAAGTTTAGAAAATCTGAGTGCGGACGCCCATATCGCCGCAACGGACAATCGCGTGGTATTGGTTTGGCGCGACAGCATTATTGCAAACTATCCACGTCCCAGTGCGGGTGATTGGAATGGCTTTGGCGAAATCACAACGGCATTGATTTTGAAACTGCGCGAAAATGATTCAGATTTGCATCGCGCAACGCCATCTGAAATGTACCAGATGGTTGTTGATGCACTGACACACGGCATTGATGAAAATGGTCGTTATATTTATTCGCGTGTGGCCGAAATAAACGAAGATGGTCGTATATTGACCAGCGTTGGTTTGACTGGTGCACGTGACGCGCGTGGAAATTGGCGTGTGCATGGTGTATTCAAGGGCGCGCCCGCCGACACCGCCGGTATTCGCGAAGGGGACTTGGTTGCCGAAATAAATGGTACGCCGGTTGCAAAAATGTCAGATGATGATATTGAAAGTTTCTTGGCCGGTTTTAATTCTGGCACGTCCAAGGTTAAATTGCTGACCCCGTCGGGCGCGCGCGATGTTGTGTTGCGTCGTGCGACGATTGTTTTGGCGGATGCCGATGTTGTGCATCGTGCGGGTATTGGCGCAGGTGAAAGTGATGTGTTGGAAATTGTTGTACATAACGTATCAGACAATTCTGTGGCCATTGTGAACGAGGCATTGGCAGCATACGACAATCTGGGCGGGATTGTATTAGATTTGCGTGCGTCGTCGGGTGATGATGAACGTGCGGCGGCAAAATTGGCGGGGCTGTTTATCGGGGCGCGTCCTGTGATGCGCATATTGGAAACCGCCCGTGATCAGGTAGAGGTTGTCCCAGGTGGTCGCGCCGTAACCGATGTGCCGGTTGTGGTTCTGATTTCTGACCAGACCCGTGGCACGGCCGAGGCGATTGCCAGCGCGTTCTATGAATACAATCGTGGTGTATTGGTGGGCACACCCACCGCGGGCAGTGCGCGTATCGCAACACGTTTGGATTTGTCTGATGGTGGTGCGTTGGAATTGTTAAACAAATCAATCAAGACCGGCACAGGGCGTGATATTGATGGGCGCGGAATTTTCCCGATTGTGTGTTTATCTAATATCCGCAGCAGTGCGCAACAAAATGCGTTTTTCTTGAATGTAATCAATGATGATTTTAATGCGCGTGATTTTAACCAAGAACCAGATACGGACGTGTCTGCAATTCGCAGTGGGTGTCCTGTGATAACCAGTGGCAGTGACGAAGACGCATTGGCGGCGGCCGTATCGGCCAAGATTTTAACTGATAAAAAAATCTATAATATTTTAATTGAAAAGTAAAAAGGGCAATCTGATGTTTTTAACCCAAGACAATAAAATGAAATGGAAATTGTTGGCGTATGCCACCGCTGTGGTTGCGGTGATTGTTGCGCTGGGGGTGATGTGGTTTGACGCGCCGGTGTATTTGGCTATGCGTGGGTTAAATTGCAAATTGTGGGGTGTGTTTGACACGATTTTTGATGCCAAAATGTGGGTTGGTGCATCGTTTGTTCTGATGTGTGCATTTTATGGCAAAAAAACGCTGGAATCAAAACCATGTTTCAAGAACGATAAAAATCGGTTCAGTATTATGTGTTTCTGGTCTGATTTTTTGCTGAAAACAAAGAACAGTTATGCGTTTTTTACATTTTGTTCCGTGCTGTCGGCGTCTATCATTGCCCAGATATTAAAGGTCGTAATTGGTCGCGCGCGTCCGATATTTTATGAGGCATTGGGTATGACGGGATTTTTCCCATTTCATAATGACTGGGCGTTTAATTCCATGCCGTCGGGGCATGCGGTTGCGTCGTTTGCAGGACTGGTTATGTTGGGTATGTTGGCCCCGCGTATAAAGCCATTTACGTGGTCGCTGGCGATACTGATTGGTGTGTCGCGTGTGGCGATTGGGGCGCATTGGCCAACGGACGTTATACTGGGGGCGTTCATCGGTATGGTGATGGCGGACTTGGTAAAGTGGTGGCTGAAACGTCGCAGCATATAAATTAAAATGCGTCAAAAAAATGACGCATTTTTCTTTTTTTTATGATAAAATATGCGCGTTATGGAAGGGCAATCGAGATTTTTACCAGAAAGTGTTTCTGGGGCGTTAAAGAACATCGCGCGGCGCGCGTGGGGCACAACCCTGATTTTAGTGGGCGCATGGGCGATATTTGCGTTATTATTTTTTAATCCATATTTGGACGGATTTGCCACCGCCAGCACGTTTGGCAATCAATCCGCAATGGGCAACGTGGTTTCTTTTTTGCGGTACAGTGTGGGCACTGTGCCGGCGTTGTTTTTATTGTTGTGCATTGTGCGGGCGGGGATTTTGCGTGCAATGAATTGGGTGGATGATGATGCGCCCGAATATAATTTAATGCGAATTTTTGTTGCGCTGTGTGCAGGCGCGGCGGCGTTTGGTTTAATCGCCCCCAGTCGGGCGTTTGGTGGTTTTGCGGGCGCGATTGTGGCGCATGACGCTGGGACGCTGGTTGGCGCGTGGGCGGTGGCATTGTGCATTCCGGCGATGGCTGTCTTTGTATGGTTGGCGGCGCGCGTGTTGCATATTAAATGGTCGCATGTGCGTGCGTTGTTGAATCTGGTGCGTCGCGTAATTGGTGCGATTTTGTCCGTATTTCGTATGGTATCTGGGCGTCCCGCTGTCGCGTCAGATGACGTGGATGACGCCGAAGAAGTTGTGGAAGAAGAGAACGCGGAAGAGACGCCCGTGACCGACGCCAAACCCGCCGCGCGTCGTCGCGCAAAGCCCGCGGCCAAGAAATCGGTGGCCAAGGTTGCACGTGCGTCTGGTGACGATGAATTTGAATTGCCTGACCCCGATTTTCTGGAAGATTCTAATTTTGGTAAAAATGTTGTAACGCCCGAATTAAAGCGTAATGCCGTCGCGATGGAGGAGCACTTTGCCGAATACAATGTTCATGGCAAGGTTGTTGGTATTCGCCCAGGGCCGATTGTTACGTTGTATGAACTGATGCCAGAAAGCGGTACGCGTTGGGCCGACGTCAGCAAGACCGTCAAGGATATGACGCGCGCGATGGCAACCGAAAATATTCGTATCGCACAAATTCCTGGGACACCACTGATTGGTGTGGAAATGGTGAATCTGAAACGCCAGACGGTGCGTTTCCGTGGATTGGTTGCCAGTGATACATTCCAAACGTCTAAGTACAAGATTCCGTTGGGGCTGGGTGTTGATATTGGCGGTAATTATATGTACTTTGATTTGGCAAAAATGCCGCATATGCTGATTGCAGGGCGCACGGGGTCTGGAAAATCTGTGTTTGTGCAATCCATTATTACATCAATCGTTTATCATTTTACGCCGGACAAGTGCAAATTGATAATTATTGACCCAAAGGGTGTTGATTTTGGGTTTTGGGACGATATTCCACATTTGATTACACCGATTGTAAAGCTTGACCCAAATGCGGCGGTCAATGCGTTGAAGTGGGCCGTACGCGAAATGGAAGAACGCTATAAACAACTGCAACTGGTCAATGCGCGTAATATCGAAAGTTACAATGAAATTGTTGCGGCCAAACGTGCGTCGGGCGAAAAAATCACGCGTCAGGTTGCTGTTGGTACAGACGAGGAAACGGGCGAATTGCTGTTTGAAACCCAAGAGGTTGACCTGTCTGATATGCCATACATCGTCATTGTTATTGACGAGGTTGCCGACCTGATGAGTTTGGCGCGCAAAGATGTTGAGGCGTGTGTCCAGCGTATCGCGCAAAAGGCGCGTGCGGCGGGTATTCACCTTGTCATGGCGACCCAGCGTCCAGACGCGACGACCATCACAGGTGTTATCAAGGCGAATTTCCCAACACGTGTATCATTCCAAGCGCGCAGCGTTATTGACTCTATGACAACATTGGGTGAAAAGGGCGCAGAAACACTGTTGGCGTGTGGTGATATGTTGTTTAGCGAGGCCGGACGTCCACCTGTGCGTATACATGGCGCGTTTATATCGGACGAAGAATTGACGCGCATTGGTGATTTCTTGCGCGCACAATGCGAGCCGGAATATGTCGCGGGTATTACCGACGGTGGTGATGGTGACGTGCCGATGGCGGGTGGCGGCGCATCGGGCGGGGCATCGGCCGGTAACAAAGATGCCGATTTATATGCACAGGCCAAAGAATGCGTTTTGCGTGATAAAAAGCCGACGATTTCATATATTCAGCGCAGATTGCAAATCGGTTACAACAAGGCCGCTGGATTTATGGAACGTATGGAGCAAGAGGGAATTGTCAGCCCGCCAGACGCGAATAATAAACGTCATATTTTGTAGTAAAAAATACCGGCGAATGCCGGTGTTTTTTATTCTTTTTTATATGGCCTGATTGTGGTATAATTATATGCAAAAGGAGATTTTTATTATGAAGAAACAAATGTCTTGGTTTATTTTGGCGGCGGCGGTGCTGGGGCTGAATCCGGCGGTGGCCGCAACAAACAGCGGTACGCGCGCCGCGTCCAGTGTGGATTTTTCGTCACAGCCAGCAACGCGCGGGCGTACGAATGTGAACTATCAAAAATACCAGACACGTACAACAACACGTACGTACAATTCAAACGATGGTAAAAACCTGTACTATACACAGCCGGTAAACCGCAGTGCGCTGTACAAACAATATGATTCCGGTCGTACGTCCCAAACAACAACGGTTCGTACATCACGCGCGGAAACATTGCGTACAGAACTGAAACGTAAATATTATTTGGCGCATCCATTCTTTCAGCCATTGGGGGGCAAGTTTGGCTCGGTTACGGATTTGTCATACACAGACAATTCTTATAAAATCAATTTGACGCCTGTGACAGGATTTTCGATTTCTGATCCCAAGGCGACATGGAGCACCAAGCAGTTTTCCATCAAAGAAGATTTCAGTTATGGTATAACCGATCGTATCGCGGTGTTGGGTATGCTGCGTTATGATTCTGCGAAATACAAATTTGATTGGACAACCGCGCCAGATGATGAAATGGACGACAATGATTTGAATATGTTCGGCTTGGGCGGCCAGTGGCGTTTTGTTGACAATGACAAATGGATTGCAACGGCGTCGGCATATTACCAGCACCAGAAAGATATTTCGGACAACGTAATCTTGGATATCAAGGCAGGGTACAAGGTTGCACGTTCAACAATCTATGGTTTGGCACGTGGTTGGTATGTTGACTTTGATGGCAATTCTTATGGTAATGGTATCGAAGGCAAGAATGAATCCGGTCACGAACAATCATTGTTCTTGGCGTACAAGACAGACGTCAGCAACGCATTTTATTTCGAAGGCGGATTGGGTGTGTTCAGTGTCTTGGACGAAGATTGGACATTTAACTTAGAAGGTATCTTTGGTACATATGATTGGCACAATCAGGCGTCGTTAAAGGCGGCATTGGGTTGGCAACCAAACGATTGGTTCGCGCTGAACCTGTATGCCAAGATGGCCGTCTATGACAGTGCCGATGATAAAAAATTGGATTATTATGTCTATGGTGCGGAAACGTCCGTTGGTGTGTACCAAGACAGTTGGGTAAAGCACGGTACAGCGGCAGTCAACGATTACAAAGAAACAACCGTTGGTCTGCAAGCGATTTTCCAGTTTTAATATCTGATGGAAATGTTTGGCTGGTGCGGGATGAAATCGCGCCAGCCGATAATTTTGCAAAAGTAGGGATGTTCTTATGCGCAAGTTACTGTTTGGTTTGATGGGGATTTTTGTTGTGATGGGTGGTGCGCGTGCGGATGGTGCGCTGGCACGTGATACGTCCGATCCGTTGTATATGTTGGGTGTCGAAGAAACGCTGTCCCAGACGACACTGACATTTTGGGACAATGTCTTGCGCGCGGGGCAGTCCGTTTCATATGGTATGAATGACCGTCTGACGATTGGTGCAAATGTGCACTATCAAATCGATTTTGATGGTGACGAAGATGGATTCTCGGCGATTGATGTCGGTGGGGCGTATCGTATGTCAAATGGTTCTGATAACAGTGCCCAGTTGATATCGGACGTTTTGTTTGGGTTAAAGTTTGGTGGTTCGTCGCACGTGCGTACGCCGTATTTTGCGGATTCCACGTATTATGCTGGGTTGCGTTTTGGGCGTCAATGGTCGGGTGTGACATTGGCGGCAACGGTGAAATCAAATTGGATTTTTGACGATACCCGCGGTATGTCGTACATCGACATGACGCCAGAGGTTTATTTCCGTCTGGATCCTGATATGCGTTTGGGCTTTGATTTCACATGGCGCAAGGCGACAAATCCGGACTATGACCAAGAATGGATTGGTGGCAAGTTTGTTCGTCAATATGGCCGTACGCAGTACATAGGGCATGTTGACTATGAATTTGAAAGCGAAGATTTTCAGGTCGGTGCGCAAATAAACATTTTGTTCTGATAAAATATGTCCCCGCGCGAATGCGGGGATTTTTCTTGTTATGTATATTGACAATTTTTGTTTTTGGTCTATATTTTAGGTATGCAAGAAAAAGTTATTTTTGTTTTCCCTGGTCAGGGCGCGCAGTATGTTGGTATGGGCAAAGATTTGTTTCATGAATTTGCCGTGGCGCGTTATACATTTCAACAGGTTTCGGACATTGCGCATCGTGATATTGCGGGCATTTGTTTTAATGGGCCAGAATCTGAATTAAATATGCCTGAAAATACATCGTTGGGGACGTTTGCACATTCTGTTGCGATTGCCAGAATAATAGAGGCGGAATTTGGTCGCCCATTGTATCAGGTTGGGTACGCCATGGCGGGCCATTCGATGGGGCAATATTCAGCGTTGCATTGTGTTGGCGCGCTGTCGTTTGCAGACGCGGTGCGGTTGCTGTCCGCGCGCAGTTCGTATATGTCCATGACGGACACGTCGGGTGGCGGAATGGGGTGCATTGTTGGATTGGATCGCGTGGCGGTGGAAAATTGTTTGATGGCGGCAAATGGTCATGGGTATGCCGCAATATCAAATCATAATGCGCGTGATCAATTTATTATCAGTGGTCAAAACAATGCGTTGGACGTGGTGTTACGTGCGGCATCAAACGCTGGTGCACGATTGGCACGACGACTGAATGTGTCCGTGCCGGCACACTGTGAATTGATGCGTGATGCGGGGCGTATGCTGCGCGCGCAACTGGCCGTGACGCCGGTGGACGCACCAAAGACAAATTGGTTTTCAAATCAGACCGCGGCATTTATGTCCAATCCGATGGATGTTCGTGATGCGTTGGCCGACCAGATGACGCACGGTGTGCGTTGGCTAGAAATTATGGAAAAGTTCCCGACGTATTCAATTACGCAATCATATGAACTGGGCCCTGGGGCGGTGTTGTCCAAATTGATAAAGCGTGCGGACGTTGGTACGCGTGCGGCGTCAACTGACAATATCGCGGGTGTGCGCAAAATGCTGGACGCGTTGGCAACTGGCATGAATCATGTGCGGTAATTTTATTTTTTTGATGAATTTATTTTTTCACGCAATGCGTTCCAATAATCCAGACGCTTTTTAATTTCGCGTTCAAATCCGCGTTCCACGGGGGTATAGAATGTCTGGCGTGGCATGGATTCAGGGAAACAATTTTGTCCTGAAAATCCAGACGCCGTATCGGGATCATAAATGTACCCCGCGCCGTATCCCATATTTTTCATCATTTTTGTTGGGGCGTTCAAAATATTTTTTGGTGGCGGAACGCTGCCAGTGGCGCGTGCCGCGGCATACGCCGCATTTTGTGCGCGATAATTTCCAATACTTTTTGGCGCAGTGCCCAAATAAATTACCAGTTCGGTCAGGGCCAAGTCACCCTCTGGACTGCCTATGCGTTCGTACAGTTGCCATGCGGCCAATGCCATCTGCATTGCGTTGGGATCGGCCAGACCAACATCTTCCATTGCGAACCGTGCCAAGCGGCGAAACAGGTACATCGGATCTTGGCCTGATGTCATCATACGTGCCGTCCAATACAATGCCGCATCGGTGTCGGATGCACGCAATGATTTATGTACCGCCGAAATCAGGTTGTAATGTTCGTCGCCTGATTTATCGGACAGGGGCGCGCGCTTTTGTATCACGGAATCCAACGCATCGGGATCAAGTTCTGTTTTGAAATTTGCATTTATCAGATATTCGATTGTATTCAGTAAAAATCGCGCATCACCATCAGAAATGTCCGCCAAATGATTACGGGCATCTTCGTTTAATGGTAATTTTTTTTCTGTAAATTTTTCGGCGCGATTTATCAATTCCATCAAATCGTCGTGTGACAATCCCGCCAATACCCCAACGTGGCAACGCGACAGTAACGCGTTGTTCAAATTAAAACTGGGGTTTTCGGTGGTTGCGCCCATGAATACGACAGTGCCATCTTCTAAATAAGGCAACAGGGTATCTTGCTGGGTTTTATTAAACCGATGAATTTCGTCGATAAACAGTAATGTGTTGCGGCCCAAATTGCGATTTAGTTTTGCGGTTTCCATCGCCTTTTTTATATCGGCGGTGCCAGAAAACACCGCGGACATTGGTACAAAATCCATGTCCACAGAATTTGCCAATGCGCGCGCAATCGTCGTCTTGCCACATCCGGGCGGCCCCCACAAAATCAGGTTTGATAATTTATGATTATCAACCATACGACGTACCAGTCCGTTTTCCCCCAGCAGTTGGGTTTGACCGATAACTTCATCAATTGTGCGTGGTCGCATTAAATCGGCAAGAGGTCTGGTTTCGTCGGGCATAATTATATTTTACTTTGATTTTATTTACTGTTTATTTTGTGGTATAATGATTGTATTAGAAAAAAGAGGGTTTATCAATTGGTAAATGATGATAAAAATTCCGAATTTACATTGGCGGTTGCCAATCTGGCGGCGGCGGCAATGGCGGCAAATCCGGAACTGACCATGGCGGCGGCGGTGGCATCGGCGCGTGAAACACTGCGTGGGGCATCGGTATCCCCGCGCCAGATTGCGGATTCCGTGCGCCCAGACAAAATTCAGTGTCTGGAAGATGGCACATGGCACGTCATGTTGCGTCGGTATATTCGTCGTAAATTTAACCTGACACCGGACGCGTATCGCGCAAAGTGGGGATTGCCAGCGGACTATCCATTTGTTGCGCCGAACTATGCATCACGCCGGTCAAAGATTGCCAAGAAGACAGGTCTGGGAAAATCAAAGCAGGAAAAATAATATGTCGGAAAAGTTCAGAAAAATCGTGCGCAGTCCCGAAGAGGCCGCAAAAAAATTACGTAAAAAAATTGGCGCAACGCGTCCGGCGGAATATGTACGCGCACGCGCCGATGGCGACAAATTAAATGCCGGCGCGGTTGCCGGTATCGCGGCATTGGGCACGGCAAAGTGGTCGGCATGGTTGGCGGCGGGCGGTACGCAATTTATGCTGTGGCTGGCGCGTGTGGCGGCATTGGACAATGCGATTTTGCGTCATATGGAAAAGACGGGCGCGGTCAAAGATGTAAAACTGAACAAGGACGGTACGGAAAATAAATTGTCCAAGTTCAGAAAAAAGAATCCGAATTTTGTTGCACATTTGAAATGGTATTTCGCGCTGTCCATCTTGGCAGGGGCGGGTGCAGCCACAATGAAATATGGGCCGGACATTGTGCAAACAGTCCAAGAACAGCGTGCCGAACGTGAAGCGGCCGAGGCGCGTCGTGGGACGTATGCCGCGTATCTGGACAAGATGCAGAGTATAACACCATTCTTGATCGCAGACCTGATAGCCAAAGAGGGGATTCACGTTGACAGCAATGGCATGCATATACCGTACCAAGATTCGCGTGGGGTTTGGACGATTGGTTTCGGATCAACGATGTTGAAAGATAAAACACCCGTGACGTCAAAGACCAAGCCCATTACAAATGACGAGGCATACGAACTGGCGCGTTGGCATTTGGAGGCAGGCGAAACGTACTTTATTATGTACTGTTATGACACGGCCGTGCCAGATGTTGATATTTCGACAACCGAACGTGCGCTGGGGACGGGGTCTATTGTGTATAATTCGTATTCAAAATTGATTGAAAACCCAAAGGCCAGAAATACCCGTGAACGTTTTGCGGCATTGCGTGCGGATTTTGATGAATTTGGTTATGCAACACCGGACAGTTTGATTTTGAAACGCTTTGCCCAGTATCCTGTGCTGGAAAAAGATGAAACGTCGTTTGGACGTCAATGGTTGCATGGTGGCACGACGGACGTGTTGGGTGATAAACTGGGTGGATTCTTGGCCGGTGGGCGCGGTGTGCAGTGGCGACGCTGGTTAGAGGCGGGGCTGTTCACCGGTGAGATTACGCCAAATATGCTGTTGGATTGTCCGGTAAACGGTATGTACGAATTTTATAAATGCATGGATGCAGACAAAGAGGCATTCTTTATCGGTGTTGATTCAGAAAACCGTCGTGTCAACCATGATACGTATGCAAAATTTTATAAATGGTTGGAAAATCCAGTAACTAAAAGTGGGCTATCTCTGGCGCGGTGGAAGAAGATTAGTGATTATCTGCCGCCTGATATTGTGGAACTGTGTCGTGGGGGAAAATGCGAGTTGGGTAATCGCGAAATTGCCCGACATGTGCCAACGCTGGATACAGAAATCGGCAATACAGACAATATCGCGGTCAAGACGTATGTTTTGGAATATGATGAATTGTATGCAGATGCGATTTCTTCGTACAAGGCGGGGGACTTTGTCACGGCGGCGGCAAAATACAGAAATATGTTATCGCTGTACCCGAACAATGCGTTGTTGCATAACGATTTGGCGGCGACGTACAATAAACTGGGTATGTATGATGATGCCATCGCACAGGTTCGTGAAATTGTTCATCGTATCGGGGACAAGGGGCAATATGCGGCGGCGTACTATAATGCCGGATTTGCATATGAACAACAGGGGAATCTGCAAAAGGCATTGGCGAACTATAAACTGGCATTGGCAAATGGCAATCGTCGTGTGCAGCGCGATATAACGCGTGTACGTGAAAATATGAACAAGGCAGTGTCGCGTGGAAAGCGTATGGCGTTTGGTGGTGCGCGCGCAAAATTGCAAAATAAATCGCGTGGCGATTTGTTGGTTTACGGAATTGAACACAAAGGTAATATGGCATGAAGGTCTGGGTAAATTACAACGATAACCGTTGGAAAAAATATAAAATCGATTTTGAAAAAATCGTGTGCATGGCGGCGGGCCCTGCATACAAGGATTCAGAGGTTTCAATTACATTGACCAATGATGAAGAAATTCATGCCTTGAATCGCCAGTATCGTGGCATTGATAAACCGACGAATGTTTTGTCATTTGAACTGGGCGATCCGGTGTTGCTGGGTGATATATATATATCATTGGACACCGTTGCGCGTCAGGCGGCAGATGCAAAAATATCTGTGGCGGAACATACCGTGCATATGGTGGTGCATGGCACATTGCACCTGATGGGGTATGACCATATTACGGACGCGCAGGCCGCGGTGATGGAATCATTGGAAATCAAGATTATGAAAAAATTGGGCTATAAAAATCCATATGCGGACGACGCCGCACCGGTATGCGACAGTGAAAAATGTTGTGTCGGCAGTCGCCTGATTTCATTTTTGGAAAAATTCAAAATTCGTAAAAATGGCGTTATGCAATATGTCGCAATGGCGGTGCTGGGGCTGGCGGCCTCGTTTGGTTTTGCACCATTTAATATGTGGTGGTTGACCGCCATTTCCATTGGTGCGGCGTATTATTTGATGGTGCGTGCGGCGGGCCCCCGCGATGGGGTGGGGCGTCTGTGGTTGCGCGCAATGCCATTTGGTGCGGCATACAGTGTGGCCATGTTTTGGTGGACACTGCATTCAATATATGTTGTGCCTGAATTGGCGGCACAATTTGCAATTTGGACATTGCCGGCGTTATTAGGGTTGGCGTTATTTGGCGCGGTTGTATTTGTGTGGCCGTTTGTGCTGGCAATCCGCACGCGCGTCGCGGCCGCCGCACGTCCGTTTGTATTTGCAGGATTTTGGACGCTGGTGCTGTGGCTGCGTGAATGGGTGGCCACCGGTTTCCCATGGAATCCGATTGCAAATATCACATTGCCGATGCCGGTTGTCGCAAATTCTATGTCACTGTGGGGGGCATTGGGACTGACATTTGTTGTGACGGGGGCAGTTACGGCGATGGTTGAATTTCTGCGTAATCGCAAAATATTTTGGCCGATGATTATTTTTGTAGTTCTGGCTGTATGCGGCGGTGCGTACGGTGCGCGTAATATTGCGCTGTCAAATGCGGGGGCGGAAAGTGGTGCGGTAATGGTTCGTATTGTTCAGCCCGCGCGGTCACAATCGGACAAAATTTCATATTCATCGCGCAATGACAGAATTGCCCGTGCGGTTGAAAATGTGCGTGGTTTGGTGACGCTGTCGGATGCGGCCAGTGCACCAGATTTAATTGTTTTCCCAGAAACAACATATCCATTTGCGATTGTGCCAAATGACACATTGGAAATGGCAACGCAGTTATCACGACCTGTTATTATTGGTGCAACGTATGTTGATGGGTCGGGCGTGTATAATTCAATGGTTGTGGCGTCGGCGTCCGGCGTGGTGCGTAATGTGTATAATAAATCGCACCTTGTTCCATTTGGGGAATACAGTCCGTTTGGCATTATGCCGTCGCCGGCAAACCTGACAGCGGGGGCGGGCGCAACCACAATCACGGTAAATACCGCGCATGGCGATTTTACATTTGCGCCGGCAATCTGTTATGAGATTGTGTTTTCAGATGCGCTGATACCACGCGGAACAACGCCGAATGCAATTATCAATATTACAAATGATACTTGGTTTGGTGCGACCCCCGGGACGTATCAGCATTTGGATATGGTGCGCCGTTATGCAATCGAAAGTGGTTTGCCGGTTATTCGTGCAAACTATTCAGGAATCAGTGCGTTTGTGGGCGCGAATGGTGAAATAATTTCAGCATTAGACATTGGGGTTGCTGGCACAGTTGATGGATTTGTGTGGGGGGCGCATATGGCGCCGTATCGTGCGATTGGCCGCAATGGATGGTTGATAATCATATTGGCGTTTGCAGGTGTGATGTCTGTACTATTTAACAGAAAATACCGGTAAAGACCGGTATTTTTATTTATGGTTTTTCAAAATCCAAACGCGAATTGCAGATGACAGATTTCGCGCGCCACGCGCGCGGTCAATCTGGTTTATGATTCCGCTGGGGGTTGTGCCGCGCGCAGCGGCAATTTCATGCAGGGCGTCGACAAATTCTTCTTCCAGTGAAATACTGGTGTGATGACCCGATAAAGATACAGATATTTTTTTCATGTCTTAAATTTTCCCCGCGATTAAACAGTCCTGCATTGCGCGCACGCCATCGTCGTATTTGCGCAGAACCGATAAATTCAAATTGTCCAACATAACGCATGCGCCAAAACTGTCAAACGCGAACCAAAACAAATCATTGCGGCCGAATACCGTTAAACCACGCAGACGTGGATTGCCCGCCAATTCGCGATTGATGTTCACAATGTCTGGGATTGGGTAACGCGCACCACGTGAAACCTCGGTCGGGCCAAAAATGTAACCTGAGCCCAAATTTATCGCACCAGATGCGGTGTATAAATCAATCATAAATTTTGGCAACATTGCCGCGCGCATATTCTGTAATGCCATGTTGGTCAGCATCAATGCATTGTGCGGGGCAGGTGCGCTAACGTTTGCACCACGTGATTTCATTGCTGATAAAAATTCATCAATGGTTTGTGCCATCGCTTACTCCATACCACGGGATTGCGCCATTGCCGCGGCCAGTTGTGTCAACCTATCTTCGGTTGCATTGCCACCATCGCCGCCGCCACCCATATGTGCGGGAACAAAAACCTTCTTTGATGGATTTGGCAACCAAATCATTTCATTGCCGGATTGTTCGATAATAAATCTGTCCATATTGTGTGCAAATGGAAACGTTGCACATAAAAACATATTGTCGGGCGAAATTGCGCCGCCCCACATCATCGGTATACGAAATCGCACAGACAGGTTTTCTGGCATGCGCGATCCCATAATCAGACCCATAAATTCGTTCTGGGTTAAATTCATAAATGCCAGCGTATCAACCGAATCGGTCAGTGATTCCATAAATGCATGCACCGCGGATTTGTATCGCGCGAACCAGTCCGCATCAACATGCGCCGCAACCGGACGGTGACATACCAATGGAATGTCGTCCAGATTTAATTCGCGTGCGCGCCGTTGCGCTGTATCTTGTGACCACTGCATTAAATTTTGCCTATGTAATCTATAACGGTGTCGATGTATTCAGAATATGCATTAAAGTTTTCCGTGTCGTCAATATTTGTTGGTGCGGTATTTTGGCGCATAGCGACATATTGGCGCAATTCGTCGATAGAGTGGAATACCAAAATATCGACGTGTTCAGATGTTGCGTCGTCGCGCGCGTCCAGTACGAATCCCGTTACATTTATCACAATATCTTCCAGTGTGTCGGCAAAGATAGATGTCATTTTATCAATAGCCGCACGCATGTCAGATACCCGTGCGCCGTTTGCACCCAGCCATAATGCCTCGTTCGTGCCGATTGCCAACAGCGGTGTTTTTATACCACCGATGCGTGCGGGCTTTTTAACGGTATAGCCGGCATCTATAAACACCTGTTGAATATCGGTGTTTGTCGCCGCGACTGCGACGGGGGTATCGGGTTGTACGCCGTTTGGTGCGGTCATTTGTGGTGTCTGCATCGCGAATGAAATTGTGTTCAGGCGCGCGGGGCGCATATCGGCCGTTGGGACGTTTTGCACCGGTGCGGTTGGCGTGGGCGATGGCGCGATTTCGGGGGACAAAACCGGTTGATTCTGTGGAACTACGTTTTGTTGTGGCGCGCTGCTGTCACGATTTTTTGATATGCGCATAATAGGCAGGCGGATTTTACGCAGGCGTGGTCGCATAATTAAATACAGTCCCACAACCATTATAAAAACAATAACGACAAACGAAATGTAAAACAGTGGTTTGACGGGTGTTTGTATCGCCTGAATATACGCCAGATATTGCCAGTGGGCGGACGACAATATGTTAAATCCAAACATTGTATTAAACCAAAAGCAAGCCCCCAGCGTCATCGCCAGCAGCCATAACAACCCAAGCAACATATTATCAATTCTGCGTTTCATTTGGCTTTTATTATAGCATATTTGTGATAAAGTAAAAAGCGTAATGATTGATACAGACGATATTCTTGAACATATTGGTGCGGCGGCGGGCATTTGGTGCGCGGCCGATACCGATACGCCTGATTTGGCGGCGGCGGCCGATTGGGTCGTGGCGCGTGGATTGCGTGATATTTCGGTCGCGCCCGCGGCGGTGCCGATTGTATGGCCGTGGTTGGAACATACAAATGTTCAAATTTTCGCGCGGTTTTATTTGTCGCCCGCGTCGCGCGTTGCCACATTTGATGATGTGTCAGATATTGCCGCCCGAATAAATTCTGCGTTCAAACAGGGGGCGTCGGCGGCCCAGGTGTTTATGCGATTGGCCGACGTTGCGTCATTTGTACAGAATATGTCACCGATTCGTTCAGACCTGTTTTTTAACAAGAATTTGGTTATCGGATTAAATATCGGTGAAATCAACCCATCTGATTGGGCAGAATTGATTGAAAACCTGAATCAAATCGGTGCGTCTTTATTGTTAGTGTTGCCCCAAGATCGTGGATTAAAGTCCGATTTTGTTGGGCGCGTGTATGGCCTGTTGGATGGGCCGGTTGAGAAATTTAATGGCGCGTTGCATTGGTGTCTGGGGGCGGGGCACGTCCGCGCAGAACAGGTGGTGCGTTTGTCCACAGCGATGCAGCCACAGATTATGTCACGCCTGAAATTCTGGGTTATGTGAACCCGTGGTCAGTACCAGATACTTTGGTGCGGCCGTTTCCGCCATATTTTTATGTTGATATCGCGTCACAATCGTTTCAATGTCGGGCGTATGCATACACAGGCCAGATTCGCGTGCGCGTTCGGTTATCCAATCAAAGTATTCCCAATGATCCGTGCCGATAATAATTTCGCCGTCGTCGCACAGGTGCGTCGCCAGCATTTTTATAAATTCTGTTTGTAACAGGCGGCGTTTTTCATGCTTTGCCTTGGGCCACGGGTCGGGGTGCAGAATCCAAATCTGGTTAAATTTCATATTGCCCGCGCGCAGAAAATCGCGCACATCGTCGGGGTAAATGCGAATATTTTTGTATTCTGGCAAAACTTCATTTGTTTTTTCATCGGTCATTGCACCCAACAGGGCCGCAACACCGTTCATAAATGGTTCTGCGCCAATAATAAGTGCGTCGGGGTTATGAATTGCCAAATCGCGCACGTGTTCACCCGCGCCAAATCCGATTTCCAGAATATTAAATTTACCGGCCTTTTCGTCGTTTTTTGCAGAAATTGCCGGCAACACATTGTCCAGCAAGTATTGCTTGCGCGCGGACAGTTTTTTGCCGTGCCGGCGGCCAAAAGTTCTTATTTCTTGTTTTTCCATATATTTAGTATAGAATCCGATATGTTATAAAACAAGGTAAATATAATGGCAGAGTTTCCACGGATTATACCCGCGCCTGATTTTCAGTTGGAAAAAATTGCGCCAACGTTTGAAAACGCGCGCATTGTTTTTGAACTGATTGACGGGCAACGTCAATATTTGGCCCAGTGGCTGGATTGGGTGGATGCCACCATCAGCCCCGAGACCGCATACCCATTTATGCAACGCACGTCAAACACAGATAATGGTAATTATTATATTGTGCAATCAGGACATGTGATTGGTTCGATTGGTGTTGATTACAGCGAAAAGCGCAAAAGTGGTGAAATAGGGTACTGGTTGTCGCGTGACGCAAATGGCCGCGGGATTATGACGCGCGCGGTTGGCGTGATGGAACGCTTTTGCTTTGATGCGCTGGGCGTAAATCGTGTGGAAATCTTGGTTGATGTGGACAACAATAAGTCACAGGCGGTGGCTCAGCGCGCGGGGTACATGCGCGAAGGGGTTCTGCGTCAATCAATGTTGTTGCGCGGCGTGCCACGTGATATGATTATGTTTTCAAAAATAAAATCAGAATTTGGAAAAGGAAAATAAAAATGCGTAATGGATTGTCGGCTGATTTAATTGCCCGCGTATTGGGCGCGGCACCGAAATATACACTGGATGAACTGGAAAAAAAGTTCCCGCCACGTGCGTTGCCAGATGGGGCGTTTGTAACGCGTTTTGCACCCAGCCCGACGGGCTTTATGCATTTGGGCGGTCTGTATGGTGCGCTGGTTGATTGCAAGTTGGCGCGTGATACGGGTGGTGTGTTTATGTTGCGTATCGAAGATACGGATACCAAGCGCGAGGTTGCATCCGCCGTTGATATCATTGTTGATTCAATGCATCGTTTTGGTTTGGAATATAACGATGTGCCGGAATACGGGCCGTATTATCAATCACAGCGTCGTGATATTTATCACAGTGTGGCGGCTGATTTGTTGGCGCGTGGGTTGGCATATCCATGCTTTTTGACCGCCGATGATATGGAACAAATTCGTACAAATCAAAAGAATGCCGGATTTGCAACGGGTATCTATGGCGAATTTGCGCGTGATCGTGATTTAACAGATGATGAAATCAGGGCGCATTTGGACAATGGCGACGTGCCAACAATACGTCTGTATTCGGTTGGTGACCCATCAAAGCGTATTTTCTGCAAGGACGCGGTACGTGGTTCGATTGGATTTCCGGAAAACAACGAAGATATTGTTTTGATTAAATCAAACGACAGATTGCCAACGTATCATTTTGCGCATTTGGTTGATGACCACTTTATGCGCACGACGCATGTTGTTCGTGGCGAAGAATGGTTGCCGTCGTTCCCGCTGCATGCACAGTTATTCCGCATGATGGGGTGGACGCCACCGATGTATATTCACACATCTACGATTGACAAGATTGACGCGGAAACCGGTAAACAGCGCAAGTTGTCAAAACGCAAAGACCCCGAGGCAAACGTTGCATTTTTCTTGGCCGATGGTTGGCCAACGGCGGCGGTGTTGGAATATCTGGGCAATATCGCGGCATCTGGTTATGAAGAGGCAAAATCCAAAGGGCAGGTTTCGTCCATATGGCAATACCCACTGCGCGTGAAAAAGATTCCTATTTCAGGTGCGTTGTTTGATATGAAAAAATTGGAATGGTGGGCGCGTGAATATATTGCGACATTGTCTGTGCCTGATTTGGTGCGTTGTGTTACAGATTGGGCGAATGAATACGGCAATGATGTGCAAAAGATGCAGGTTCAAAACCCGCAGTATCTGGCGTCAATGCTGGGAATTGAACGTGATAATCCAAAGCGTATTCGCAAGGACTTTATCACGTGGGCACAAACGCTGGGCGAGGTTGCGTATTTCTGGGACGCGTTGTACAACAAAAACACAGAATTTGAATTTAACCGTGATGTCTTGGCGGAATTTTTGAAAACATATAATGCGTCAGATGACAAAGACACATGGTGGAACAAGATTGTCGCGATTGCAACCGCGGTCGGCGTTAAAAATGGCGAGGTTGCAATGAATTTGCGCGTGGCGGTAACAGGACGCACAAATACGCCTGACCTGTATTCTGTGATGCAGGTAATGGGTGGCGATATGGTTGAACGCAGAGTAAAGGAGATTATAAATGGTTAAAACAAAAAAGCATTCGCGGGCAGAGGTTAAACAAGTAAAACGCGACGAACGTGGTGGACATTTATTGCGCATATTGCGTGCAACGGGATTGTTTCGTTGGGAACGCCCCAGCACAAAATGCGAAGAGGCATTGAATATTTTAACACATGGTATTGGTATCGGTTTGGCGATTGCGGGGCTGACGCTGTTGGTTGTGTATGCGGCGTTGGCGGGTAATGCATGGGCAATCGTATCGTGTGCGATTTTTGGTTTGACAATGTTCACACTGTATTTTGGTTCAACAATGTGTCATGCGACCATTGGTAAAAAGGGCGAATGCTTTTTTGAAGTATGGGACAGTGTTGCCATCTATGCATTGATTGCCGGCACATACACGCCATTTATGTTGGTAAATCTGCGCGGGCCGATTGGTTGGACGGTGTTCGGTATTTTGTGGGCGATTGTATTTTTGGGTGCGTTTATGAAAATCCGCAATCCAAAGCAGCAGCCAAAATGGATGGTGTTGTTGTATCTGGTTATGGGGTGGACATTGCTGTTTATTTTGCCGGCAATGATTCGTAATATTCCAGCGCGCGGCATGTGGTTTATTTTGGCGGGTGGACTGTCATATTCTGTTGGTGTGATATTCTATTTGTGGCGCAGATTAAAATTCTCGCACGCAATATGGCACTTGTTCGTAATCGGGGGCAGTGTGTGCTTCTTTTTCGCGGTGCTGTTTGGGTGCATTATCGACTACTAATAAAAATGCCGGTTCGCCGGCATTTTTTATTGATTTTTGTATGATAACGTCATAGAATACGTGGGACATGAAAGAATTTATGATTATTTTGACATTCACAACAACTACAACAACCCCCGCGGGGGTGTAATTTCTATTTGCGGTTTTGACCGCGCAATGCAATAATCAAACAAAACAAAAACAACAAAAACCAAAGTAAGAAAGGTTTATAATTATGTCATATCCAATCGAAACGATTCGTCATTCGCTGGCGCATGTTATGGCGGCGGCGGTTCAGAAACTGTATCCAGATGTAAAATTCGCAGGCGGGCCGGCCATTGAAAACGGTTTTTACTATGACTTTGATACAGAACACAGATTTTCCGAAGAAGATTTCGAGAAAATCGAACATGAAATGCATGCGTTGATTAAATCTAACGGCCGCTTTGAACAGCGTAATGTCAGCTTGGACGAAGCAAAACAGTTGTTTGCCAACCAGCCATATAAAATGGAATGGTTGAATGAATACGATGCCGCAGGCGAGGCATTATCGGTTTATACTTTCCGTGATTTTACCGACCTGTGCCGTGGGCCACACGTTGAATCATCAAAAGATTTGCCACGTGATGCGTTCAAGATTCGCAATGTTGCCGGTGCATACTGGAAAGGGGACGCGAAAAACAAAATGTTGCAGCGTATCTATGTTGATGCATTCGCAACAAAAGAAGAATTGGAACAACATTTGAAGAATGTGGCCGATGCCGCCGCGCGCGACAACCGTAAATTGGGCAAAGATATGGATTTGTTCCACTTTGAACCAGATTATGCCCCAGGTGCGGTGTTCTGGCACGACAAGGGTTACAAGATTTATCGTCGCCTGATTGAATACATCCGTGGCCGTCAGGAACGAGCAGGGTATTTGGAAATTTCCACCCCGTCTGTTATGGACAGATCGTTGTGGGAACGTAGTGGCCACTGGGCAAAATATGGTGAACATAACTATTCTGGTAAAACCCAAGATGGCAAAACATTCTGTGTAAAGCCAATGTCATGCCCAGGCGGTATGTTGGTGTTTGGTCAGGGTATTAAATCGTACAAAGATTTGCCAATGTATCTGGCCGAATTTGGCAAGGTAAATCGTTACGAGGCCGCAGGCGGCTTGTCCGGTCTGATGCGCGTACGTGAATTTACCCAAGACGATGCGCACATTTTCTGCACCGAAGAACAGTTGGAAACCGAGGTTGTAAAAATCTTGCGCTTTATCAAAGATATTTATGGCAAGTTTGGTTTTGACAAGATTTCAATGAAATTGGCAACCCGCAAAGATTCTGAATTTCGTATCGGTTCGGATGAAATTTGGGACAAGGCCGAAGGCGCGTTGAAACGTGCGCTGGACGACAATGGTATTGAATACGAAATTGCCGAAGGTGATGCCGCATTCTATGGCCCAAAAATCGATAACTATCTGAAAGATTCTATGGGCAGAATTTGGCAGTGTGGTACGGTTCAGTTGGATATGAATTTGCCAGAACGCTTTGATTTGTCATATGTTGGCGAAGATGGCGAAAAGCATCGTCCAATTATGTTGCACCGTGCAATGTTGGGTTCGATTGAACGCTTTATGGGAATCTTGCTGGAATCAACCGGTGGTAATTTGCCATTGTGGTTGTCCCCAGAACCAGTGGTTGTTGCGCCAATTTCAGGCAAAGTGTCTGAATATGCAACAATGGTTGCCGATGAATTGCGCAATGCGGGCGTGTGGGCACGTGCCGATTTGCGTGATGAAAAGGTCAACTACAAGATTCGCGAACTGTCGTTGGCGAAAACACCGATTATCGCGGTTGTTGGCGAAAAAGAAGCCGCGGACAAGACCGTAACGTTGCGTCGTTTGGGTGTGGACAAACAGGAAACAATGCCGTTGTCTGAATTTATCGCCCAGATGGTTGATGCGGTAAAGATGCCACGATAAAATGAAAACAAACATATGGCGCGCTGTTCTATGCGCGCCATACTTGTGCAAGAAAGAAAAGGGCAGGAAATGAAAAAAGTACTTTTATTATTGGCGATTGCGGCGATGCCAGCAATGCTGACGGCGTGCGCGCGCACATGTGAAACAGAACCCATTGTAGAAGAAAATCATAAACTGATTGTGCCGCCACATTTTGGTCAAATGCCTAAATAATTTCGTCATATATTCTTTGTGAATTGGCTTTTTTATGATATAATTACCGCAAAGAACTATGGGGGGATTTCCTGATGAACGAAGATAACAACAATTTGGATTTATTGGACTTAGACGATGCAAATGATGTGGACGCATTGCCTGATGCGACACCGTTTGCCACACCACGCCCGAAAAAGCCATGGTTGCTGATGGCGGTGGGTGTTATCGTGATTATTTTGGCGACATATATTATTGTTCGCACGGTTGGTGGAAATTCTTCGTCATCGATAGAGGTTGACTTGGATGCACCAGCGGTAATTGTTGATGATGGTTCGCTGAATGTACCGGCGCGTCCGGAAAATGCACCGGCGATGCCAGTGGCGGCGCAACCGACCCCTGTGCCCGTGCCAGCACCAGCCGCCGCACCGGTAAATCCTGCACCAGCACCACAGCCGGTTGCAGCCCCTGTTCAGGAAACAGTTGGAACACCGGTTCGCGTTGTCGAAGACAGAAAGACCGTGACATTTAACCCAGACAAGCCAGTTGCAGCGAAACCAGTGGCAAAGCCAAAGACCACAACAAAGCCAGCGGCAAAGGCGGCACCGAAAAAGGTTGTTAAACAACAGGTTGCCCCAGCACACGGCGGTTGGTATGTCCAGTTTGGTTCGTACAGCACCCGCGCATTGGCAGAGGCCGCACAACGCAAGATTCAGGCCGGTCACCAGAGTTTGTTTGCTGGTAAACAATTCGTAATCTTGGCGGCGCAGTTGCCAAATGGTAAAACAACATACAGATTGCGCGTTGCGTTTGCAACGTCTGCGGACGCGAATGGATTCTGCCGTAATGCAAAATCCGACGGTCTGGATTGCTATGTTGCAAAATAATAAGGTAAGGGGAATAAAATGTTTGGACGTTTTGGCTGGGCTGAAATTTTACTGATTGTCGTGCTGGTTATGATTTTATTCGGCAGTGCGAAAATCCCATCGATTATGAAAAATCTGGCCGATGGTATAAATGTGTTCAAGAAAGAAATGAAGACCACGCCAGCCGATAAAGCACCGGTTGCAAAACCCGCTGTGAAAAAACCGGCGGCGAAAAAAACGGTTGCGCCAAAGAAGGCGGTTGCCGCGAAAAAGCCAGTTAAAAAAGTGGCCACAAAAAGGCAATAAAAAAATAATTTATAACATTATTTAGGCAAGTGTGGGTATATATCCACACTTGCTTTTTTATTATGGTTTTTCTACACTATATTCTGACTCAACAGGGATGTTGGCTCTGGGACTTGAAAATCCTATAAGCAAAACGACACATTTTTGTGTTGTAAATCCGAACGGACATTGGTGCGTTTCTGCACCGTGTTTTGTTATCCCGACTGTGTGTATTCCGGTCGGGGATCTGTGATGATAAGGACAATATGTTGTTCAAAAACCACGGGGTCATTTTTGCTTATGATTTTTCAAATCCCCGACCGCCAATTCTTTGGCGGTATTTTTTTACTTGATATAGGAGCGGGAAAATGAAATGGAATCGTATAGCATGCGTCATGAGTATAGGTGTTGTATTCGCTGGGATGTGCGGGGTTGTGCATGGTGTGTCGTGCACCACGGGCAGTCCGTGTACAAGGTGTTATGGATATTATGCATATGTTTATGGTACGATGTACTGTAGCAATTTTAGTACAGGCGAGACAACCCGCTGTTCTCTGCCGGGGGTGTCTGCGGCCTATATAATGTCGCCTTGTTGCGACGAAACTTATCACGCAGTAGGTGAGCCAACGGGGTGTTATGCTGAAGGGTGCCCAGAGAACGCGTCAGTGGCCCTGGACGCCAAGTCATGCGAGTGCAATATTGGATATTATGGCGAACTGTCCAGTTCCACCGGAAAATGTACGCAGTGTCCGACATTGAATGGTGTCAAAGGTACAACCTCACAGCGAGGTAAAAAGTATATAACAGATTGTTTTATCCCCACAGATGAAACAATTACGGATAGTTCAGGAAAATACAAGTTTATACAAGAGTGTCATTATACAAGGTAGGCAAACAAAAAACGCGGACAATTTGCCCGCGTTTATTTTTCTGCTTATTTTTACTGTCTGCGCTGTTCGTATTCTTCTTGTTCTTCGACCGTCATGGTTGCCAATGGGCGTGCCATCATACGGTTCAGACCAATTTCATCGCCAGACACAACACTGTACCCATATGTGCCGTTTTCAATGCGATCCAACGCGGCATCAATTTTACGCAACAGGTTGTTGTCACGTTCTGACATACGCAGATTCATTGTGATATCTTGTTCATATGTTGCGTTATCCGAATCGTCACCGACGCCAGCGGCCTCGGTCTTTTCGGCCAAACGTACCGCACTCAAAACCGAATCGCTGTCGTGCATCAGTTCTTCTTTTTGCGCCATCAACATTTGATAGAAATACGCCAACTGTTGTTCGCACATATATGGTTCGGACTTCTTTGGTGTGTACTTTGGTGGTAATTCCAATGTCTTGTAATTCTTCTTGGACGCCATTTTTTAACCCTTTAATTCATTTATCCACTGTGTCAATGTATCAGCGTCCATCAAACCGGTGCGTGCCTCTATCAGTTCACCGCCCTTGAATGCCAGAACGCTGGGAATGCTGCGAATGCCATATTTCGCAGGTGTGCGTCGATTTGTTTCGTCAATTTCGAATTTTACGAATTTGACGTCAGGAATCTCGTCAGAAACTGTTTCAAAAATTGGGCCAAACATACGGCATGGGCCACACCAAGATGCCCAGAAATCAACCAGTGTGATACCGCCACCCAACATTGAATCAAAATTTGTGTCGTTTGCGTGTTCCAAAGCCATCTTTTTCTCCTTAGTTATTGATATTCTGGGCAAGTGTATTATAATCAAGACAAAATGCAAGAGAAAACGTATAAAATGAATAAAATCATATACTTAGATGCGGCGGCGTCCGCGTTGAAACCTGAATCAGTAATTATGGCGGAAACAACGTTTCTGCGTGATGCGTATGCGAATGCGGGGCGGGGGATTTGCGCGCGTGCGATGGCGGTTGATGAAATGGTTGCATCGACGCGTCGTGCGGTGGCGGAATTTATGAATGCTGCGGCTGACAATATTGTATTTACGTCGGGCGCGACCGATGGGTTAAATCGCGTTTGTCGCATTATTGGTGGCGGGTCAAATTTGCGTGTGGGCGTGTCGGCATTGGATCATCACAGTGCGCGCCTGCCATGGGTGGCGGCGGGTTGTGAAATCATAGAATGCCCATTGGACGCATCAATGAACATTGATGTGCACGCCATACCAAATGTTGATGTGTTGGTTATAACTGCGATGTCAAATGTGATGGGGCAGGCGCAAGATGTGGCGGCGATTGTGCGTGCGGCGCGCGAAAAAAATCCAAATGTTATAACCGTTGTTGATGCGGCGCAGTATGTTGTGCATGACGAAATTGACGTTGCAGATTGGGACGCTGATTTTGTATGTTGGTCGGCGCACAAGATTGGTGCGGATACCGGATTGGGCATAATGTATATTAAAAATCCGAATCGGTTTCGTCCGGACAAATTTGGCGGTGGAATGGTAAACCGTGTGAATGCAGATGGCACGTTTACCGTGCAATCTGCCCCCGATTGTTGGGAGGCCGGAACATTACCACTGACCCAGATTGCGGGACTGGCTGCCGCAATCGAAGATATTTCGTTGCATCGTCCTGATACGGCATTGATAAAATATATGTATGATGCGTTGTCAAAAAATCCGCGGATTAAAATTCTGACATCGCGTGATGCGGCGATTTTGTCGTTTATTATTTCTGATATGCATGTGCTGGATTTCGGGGTGTTGGTTGGTGCACGGGGCCTGTGTTTGCGTGTGGGAAATATGTGCGCAACATGGATTCACAACCATTTGGGCATCACGGGCAGTGCGCGCTTGTCGGTTGGTTCTTATAACACAATGTCCGATGCGATGGCGGCGGTTGATATTATAAACAGTGTGGTGAAATAAAATGGCATTTACACGTGATGATATTGTTGCGGCGTTAAAGACGGTCTTTGACCCAGAAATCCCCGTGAACATTTGGGACATGGGGTTGGTGTACGATATTGCGATTGATGACGCGTCGGTTGTGATAAAGATGACATTTACCAGTCCGACATGTCCCATGATGGAAGAATTATTGGAACAGGTGCGCGATGTTGTCCAGCGTGTCACGGGTGACGTGCCCGTGCGTGTCGATTTGGTATGGACGCCGGCGTGGGATTTGTCGCGTATGTCGGATGCGGCGCGCATAGAATTGGATTTAACAGAACACGGGTGGTAATTATGACGTTTGAACAAATCAAAGATATGTTGGCAATGGTGGATGCGCCCGCCGATAAATTGGAAATGGTGATGGATTTGGGCGCGCATATGCCGCCACCGCCGGCGGACGCCGTGTGTGGTGATATTGTTGGGTGCGCGTCACATGCCGAAATTTGCAGCAAAGGCAATCACTTTTATGGGCGCGCCGATTCGGCACTGGTGCGCGGTATTGTTGCGATTATGACCGCAATGGTGGACGGGCGCAGTCCGGACGAGATAAAGAAAATGGATTTGGCGGGCACGTTTTCTGCGCTGGGGCTGCCGCTTGGGGCGGGGCGGTTAAATGGCGTAAATTCTATGATTCGTTTTTTGCAGAATTTGTGATACACTGTTCGGTATAGAGGGGTGCGTATGAACGAAGACGAGAGAATGTTCAAAATAGGATTGTGGTCGTTGGTTGCGGTAATAATACTGACAACTGGATTACAGGTTTGCTATCGCACCCAAAATTCTGCACGTAATCGTGTGCGTCGCCAGATTGTCCAGACGCAACAAGAAATTGCCGCGCGTCAGGCGAACTTTGCGTCGTATGTCAGGCCAGAAATTTTGCGCAATTCGGTTGACGCCGTCAGCCCAAAGGTAGAGGTTATCAGTTTTCATAAAAGCGTTACCATTGATGAATTGCCAATGCGGGACGTCGCGGATGATAAATGAATATGTTTGAGGTTGGACACGATATTTCAAAGTACAGTTTTATCGGCGGTGTCGAAAATAAAAACGACCACCGTCGTTTGCGCATAGTGTATAGATTCTTTGTCTTTTGGCTGTGTATATTTGCGGCGCGAACATTATATCTGGGGATTCAGGGAACAGATCGTACGCGTAATGCGGGGGCATCGGGGAACTGGGTGGTCAGCCGCGCGGACATCGTGGACAGAAATGGTGACATTCTGGCGAAGAATATTGTGTCGGGGCATATTCAGATTTTCCCAAATAAAATAAAAGAGAAAGACAAGGATAGGGCAGCGAGCCTGATACACCAAATTTTGCCGTATCAGTACAGTGTGTCGGATGCGCTGAAACTGGTAAATTCGGGGCGTGGTTTTATGTACCTGCAAAAATTCGCCACTGAAAATCAACGCAAGGCGGTTATTGATGCGCGTATCGAGGGGCTGGAGGTTAAACAAGTTCAAACCCGTAAATATCCAAAACGTCGTTTGTTCGCACATGCGGTTGGTTTTGTTAGCGAGGATGATCAGAATAACCAGCGTGGCCAAGAAGGGGCAGAGCGTATATATGATGCATACCTGCGCGAAAATACCGCGCCGTTGCGTCTGTCGCTGGATTCGCGCATTCAATCGGTGTTTTATGAACAGTTGTCGGCGGCAATGCAAAAGTATCAGGCAAAATCCGCGATGGGTATGTTGATGAATTCGCGTACGGGCGAAATGCTGGCGATGGTGTCGTTGCCGGATTTTGACCCTGAAATCAGAAACAACGAAATCAATACTAATGTTAAATTCCGGCCGATGGGCGATGCCTATGAAATGGGGTCGATATTCAAAATCTTTAACACCGCCATGGCGATGGAAAATGGCATTACCAAAGAATACTATGTCAAAGAACCGTTCAAGATTTATGATAAACGCGGTCGTGTGGCCAAGGCCGTGCGCGACGTGCGCACTTTCAAACCGCCGCGCCCGTATCTGTCGGTCGAAGAAATTATGTTGCATTCTTGTAACGTTGGCAGTGCGCAAATTGCGCTGGATTTGCCCGATGGCACACAGCAGGAATTTTTCCATCGCCTGCATTTTGATGAACCGTTAAATTTGGAATTTGGTCGTACGGCGCGTACGCATTTGCCGCAACGCTGGTGGCCGGTTGAACGTGCAACAATGTCATATGGACACGGTATATCAGTGACACCGATGCATGTATTGTTGGCGGTCAATGCGATGACAAATGGCGGAATCTATATTTACCCAACAATGCAAAAACGTGATGTTGGTGCGGTTCGTGGTCAACGTGTTTTGCCACCAGAAATATCGGCACGCCTGCGCGGGATTATGTTGCGCGTTGCCGAAGAAACCAGTGGTCGTAAATCGCGTGTCGCCGGTATTCAGATTGGTGGTAAAACCGCCACCGCGGAAAAGTACACAAATGGTCGCGTTGATAATAAACGTAACCTGACGGCGTATGCGGCAATCTTTCCTGCGTCCGCGCCCCAGTATGTGATGCTGGTTATTTTGGACGAACCACACGGTACGTCTGAATCATGGGGATTGCGTACGGCGGCGTGGAACGTTGTGCCAACAACGGGAAAAATTCTGGACAGTATACTGCCGTTGCTATTTGAATAATTTTCGATTATAATACTCTTGATAATAAAAAAAGAGTATAGCGTGAGAAAGGTTGTTGATAAATCCATGCTGGGACGGGCATGGGTGGTGGCGACGTCAAATGACGACGCCATCGGTGCAGATAGTTTAGTAAAAAAAATCTTGGTTACCCGTGGCATTGCCGATGCTGCGTCACAGGAACGCTTTCTGAACCCCAGTATCAAGGAATATATGCCAGATCCGTCTGTGTTGCGTGATATGGACACGGCGGCGCGCGTAATCGCGGACAGTATTTTGCGCGGGGACAAAATTGCAATCTATGGTGACTATGACGTTGATGGAATTACATCAACGGCGATTTGTATTAAATCGCTGCGGGCGTTGGGCGTTGATTGCATGTGGCATCTGCCCACGCGCGAGGGCGAAGGATACGGCCTGAACCCGCATGCGATTGATGATATTGCGGCGGCGGGCGCGAAACTGATGATAACGGTGGATTGCGGAATATCGGGTGCGGCGGACGTTGCGCATGCAAATGATATTGGATTGCAGGTTGTTGTTACCGACCATCATTCGCCCGATGCCGCATTGCCGGCGGCGGCGGCCGTGGTCAATCCAAAGCGCGCGGATGATACGTCGGGTCTGTCATATTTGGCGGGTGTTGGTGTTGCATTTATGACGATGGTTGCGGTGCGTCGTGAATTAAAAAATCGTGATTTGTCGCCTGATATGCGTGCGCGCGTTGATAAATTGGATTTGATGGAATTTATGGATTTGGTCGCGTTGGGCACGATATGCGACACGATGCCGTTGGTGGGGCTGAACCGCGCGTTTGTGGCAACAGGACTGAAAATACTGGATCAGAAAAAGAATCTGGGGCTGCGTACGTTGATGGGCGTTGCGGGTATCAAGCATGCGTCGGTATATGCGGCTGGGTTCGCGTTGGGCCCGCGTCTGAATGCGGCGGGACGTTTGGATTCGGCCGCGCCGGCGTTGGAATTGTTACTGACGGACAATCCCTTGATTGCAAACGATTTGGCAAATAAATTGCATCATATGAATCAGGAACGCATTGATATTCAAAATGCAATTATGTTGCGCGCCAGCGAGCAAGCCGAACAATCCTGTCGTGCCGGTCGGTGCAGTTTGTTTGTATGTGGCGATAATTGGCACGGCGGTGTTATGGGGATTATCGCGGGACGGCTGAAAGATAAATATAATTTGCCGTCGTGCGTGGCGACCCGTGGGCCAGATGGTGTTATAAATGGTTCTGGGCGTTCGATTGCCGGAATTGATTTGGGACATATTATACATCAGGCGTTGGCCGCCGGCGTTATATCAGAGGGGGGCGGTCACGCCGCGGCGGCGGGATTTTCGCTGAATGCGGAAAACGAAGATGCGTTTCGTGAATTTTTGGAACGTGCGGTCGGCGAACAATTAAATGGGCAAGTGCCCACATGTGAAGTCGTGGCGGATGCGGAGTTAGATGCGGGCGCGGCAACAATGAAACTGATTTCTGCGCTGGATGCACTGGAACCATTCGGTCAGGGAAATCCAGAACCGACACTGATTTTGCATGGCGCGATGTTACGTTTTGCAACCATTATGGGGGGCGGGGCGCACCTGCGCGGGTCGGTTGCAACCAGTGGCGGCCAGTTGGCGTTTGTCGGATTTAATTTGGTCGGTACGCCGGTTGGTGATTTTTTACTGGACGATGCAAACACAAACACTACAATAACAATGCTGGGCAAACTGAAAGAAAACGAGTATAACGGCCGCAAGAGTGCACAGTTCTTTGTTGAAGATATTGCGGTTGGACAGGGTATATAGATGGACGAAAATCTGAAAAAATTTGCCGAAAAAATCAAGGCAGCGCGCAGCGTTGCAATCTTTGCACATAAAAATCCAGATGGTGATGCGTTGTGCAGTGTTTTGGCGTTGGCACGATTGATTGAACTGAATTTTGGGCGTCGTCCAATTTGCGTATATGATGGAAATATTCCAGATGCGTTGGACAATGTGCCGGACAGACACAGAATCCAATTTTATCAGCGTATTGATTTAACGCGTCCGTTTGATGTTGCGATTGTTATGGATTATGGTACGGCGCGCAATATTGGTGGCCCGTCCCAGATTCTGGAAATTGCCAAATACACGATTGAAATTGACCATCATATAAACGACGCGCATGTGGCGGAATTGTGCATCGACGACGATACGGCGGCCGCCACGGGCGAGATTGTATTTCGAATGATGAATGCGTTATCGTGGACAGCGGACGTGGATGTGTTGAACCTGTTGGCGGTCGCAATATTGACCGACACAGGGTTCTTTAAGTTTGTGCGTGCGGGGCGTGGTGATGCGTTGCGCATAATGGCACGGTTGGTTGATGGCGGGGTCAATATTGCCACATTGGCCGATGGCCTGAACAACAAACCGCGTCGTGCGGTTCAGACCGAGGCCGCCATTGTTTCAAATGCGGAATTTCTGCGTCACGGTAAAATTGCGTTGGCCACGGTTGAAAAGAAAGATTACAAGCATCTGGATGGGCGCGGGGAATTGATTTTGAATTTGCTGGCGCAAATCAAGGGCGTTGAACTGATTGCATTGTTAAAGCAACAGAAAGAAAATCAAATTGGTGTGTCACTGCGTGGTCGTATGCACCCCGTGGATCATATCGCATCTGCGCTGGGTGGGGGCGGACACACGTATGCCGCCGGTGCGGTTGTTGCAGACACATTGGAAAATGTTCGCACGCGCTTGTTAGAATTGTTAAAGGGAGAGGATTTATGAAAAAATTGTTTGCAATAATTCTGTGTATGTGCACGATTTCGGCGCATGCGGCGGTTGATAATAATTTGGTAAACTCGGCGGAAAAATACCTGAACTCTATTACCGGTCTGTCGGGTGAATTTATTCAAACCGCATCGGGCAAGCAACAGCGTGGCACATTTGCAATGTTGCGTCCGGGGCGTGTGCGTTTGGACTATCGCGATATGCCGGTGCAACTGATTGCCGATGGGCGGGATTTATATTTCTTTGATAAATCGTTGGATCAGATTACAACCGTGCCATTGACCAGCACACCGGCGGGCATTTTAATTCGCAAGCATATTGATTTGAAAAATGCAGATATCAATGTTGTTGAAACAAATGCCACCGACAAAACATTTGCGTTAAAGATGAATTTGCGCGGTCAAGAAGGGCTGGGGCATATGACGGTTGTATTTGATAAAAAGCCCGTAAAGTTAAATTCATGGAGTGTGGTTGATGCCACCGGTGCGACAACTGATGTTGCGTTTTCGGGATTAAAGCCCAAGACCGATTTTGGCAAAAACTATTTTCAAATCAGCCGTCATAAAACCGTCAGCACCAGTGGTGGCGATGACTTCTATGACTAAGGGTGTGAACGCATAATGTTTGGAATCAGTGGTGCGGAATTTTTAGTTATTATTTTGGTCGCGATTGTGGTTTTGCCGCCGCGCATGTGGCCGGATGTTGCGCAATTCTTGGCGCGCGTGGTGAAATTTGTGCGCCAGATTATCTGGAAAATTACCGATGCGTCCGAACAAATCAAGGACACCATTGAACGCGAAGCACCGATTGATCAGGTTATTATGACAACCACCGATGATATTTTGGCGGAATTTGCAACGCCAATAAAACAGTTGCGTGGCAAAACAAAAACTAAATCACAGCGGGGAACGAAAAAATGCAAAAAATGACATTGATGCAGCATTTTTCCGAACTGCGCCGTCGTGTGATGTGGACGTTTGGCGTATTTGTGTTGGCGGTGATTTTGGGTTGGTATGTTGCGCCATTTGTTCAGGAATTTTTGACCGCACCATTGTTGCGTATTTGGCCAAATGGCACGATGCTGTACAGTGGTATGTCCGACGGACTGATGATACGATTTTCGTTGGCGATGGTTGTCGGATTGGTATTCGTAATACCGTTTGGTTTTTATCAGGCGTGGCGATTCGTTTCCCCAGGGTTACATAAAAACGAGCGCAATTTTATTTGGCCGGTGTTGATAATGTCGCCGATTTTGTTTTGTCTGGGTGCGGCGTTTGCGTTCTATGTCATGTTTCCGTTTGTGTTTGGATTCTTTTTGGAATTGAATCAACAGACGCCTGTGCCGACAATCTTTATCCCAAATGCGCGCGATTATCTGGGCTTTGCCATCGGACTGTTGCGCGTGTTCGGTATTGCGTTTCAGTTGCCGTTGGTATTGGTACTGTTAAATCGTTTGGGTGTACTGCCGCGGTCACGTGTGGTGCGCGCGCGCCGTTATGCGATTGTGCTGATTGCGATTGCGGCGGCGGTGTTGACACCGCCAGACATCGTGTCCCAGATTGCGTTGGGACTGCCGATGTGGGCACTGTTTGAAATCAGTATTTTGTTTATGCGTCGCGACGCAGATTGATGAAGTTTGTTTTCCTTTATTCATTGTTTTGTGATATAATTTTCGTGTGAGAAAAACTCTGTTGATTTTTTTGTGCGCGATTGTGCCCATGATTATGGGGTGCGATTTGCAGCCAAAAATTGTGTCGCTGCCTGATACGGTGGGGGAATTTATTACCGCGCGGTATCCGGCATTGCTGGCCGACCCAAATACACAGCCGGAAATTTATAACTCGGCGGCATCGGACTATGGCGTGTATGCATCGCCAGAACTCTATGGTTCGGTTGGTGCGGATGACTATGTTATGTATGCGTCGGTTGATGACTATATTGTTCCACCACAGGCTGGGGCGGATGACGTGTCGGCGGCCGCGTTGTACGGCGAACCGGTGATTGCGGACAATACCGCCACGCCCGCGCCAGATGATGTGGCGGGCGCGGACGTGTCCAATGTTGAAATTGCAACGGACGATTACCTGAATGTGCCGGAATATCATGCGCCGGATGTTGCAAACGCGGCGGCGGTCGCACCAGCGACAGAAAATGCCGCCGCACAGCCCAATACAACCACACGCGTAAAGTTGCGCGAAATTACGGTTGCGGTGGGTGATACGTTGTATTCGTTGTCGCGTAAATATTCCGTACCTGTGAATGATTTGGCGGTTATGAATAATATTTCTGCGCCGTTTGCGCTGTCGGTGGGGCAAAAGTTGAAAGTGCCTGATTTGGCATCCGCGCCTGTGCGTGCGGCCGCCACGACACCAGCCGCAAAAACTGCACCGGTTGCAACGACCGCACAATCAAAATATGGTACGCCACCCACCGCGCCAAAGGTTGGTGTCGCACCAAAGGTTGCAACGCCGACCGTTGCCGCAACCAAAGCGAACCCGTCCACCACGACAAAGAGTGGGGCAAAGAATGCGTCACAGGCAAATGCAAAAACGCAACCGGTAAAACACGCGCAGCAAAAAATTTCGTCAGACCCGAACAAGAAATTACCGTCGATTGCGGCGCGGTCATCGTCAAAATTCTCGTGGCCGGTGCGGGGCAAAATTCTGTCGCACTATGGCGCGAAATCGGGCGGATTATTTAACGATGGTATAAATATTGGTGCATCACGTGGCACGGCGGTCAAGGCGGCAGAAAACGGCGTTGTTGCATATGCAGGGAACGAGGTCAAGGGTATGGGCAATCTGGTCATTATACAGCATTCTGGCGGGTGGATGACGGTCTATGCGCATATGGGTTCTATGTCGGTGCGCCGCGGCGCGCGCGTGTCGGTTGGCCAGAAAATCGGGACGGTTGGCGCAACGGGCAAGGTTGACCAGCCGCAATTACACTTTGAAATCCGCAAGGGAACAAAGGCGTATAATCCATCGTCGTATTTGCGCCAATAATAAATACTTGCAAATTGGACGAAAAGATATATAATTGCCACAGTTTAGCAGTTCTGGATGCGTAGCTCAGTTGGTAGAGCAACTGACTCTTAATCAGTGGGTCCAGGGTTCGAGTCCCTGCGCGTCCACCACAAACAAGGAAACCACCATCAGGTGGTTTTTTTTATTTCTGTTGCGCATGGGACGAAGAACCCGAAAAAAGGACGCCCCGTAGCAAAAAGGCAGGCGGTGGTAGCCGTCGTACACGCTTATTACTCCATGTGTCAAATTATCTGAGTTTTCGGGACGTTGTGCTTTTAGTCAATTTGTTGTTTAGCTATTTCTGACAAATTTTTCGTTGTTTTATGATATAATGTTACTCGTTGGGTAGAACCCTTGAAATAAAGGAGCTTTTGTAATGAATAAACAGGAACAATTTCAGAGAGCTAATAAAAAAATAACTTATGGGGACTTTATTCGTGCTTTTAATCGATTGAATGAAAAGCTGGATGGGGAATATTATTGTTCGGCTACCGATTTAATTACACCAAAAGGCAAAAAAGTTCCTGGGTTTGTTTATACTGGGTATGCTGCTGGTGCTGGCATTCGTAATATATTAGACGCAGTGGGGATCAAATATATAACCCATATGAAAGGGGGGGCTGGGGTAGCAGAACAGTCAGAAATTTATATTGAAGATCCTGCATCTCAAAAGCGGTTTCTTAGTATATTAGAGGTGTGTCACCGGTTTTCCGCGAATCAGCGAGTGGAAATCGATACTCGGGCTACCAACTGTTTTGATGATCAATGGTTTCAACAGATAAGATAATGCATTTATGCCAGAGAAATTTGTATATGAATACTAGCGTAGCGCATCTGAATAACTACAAATTTGCGTACAGGCATGTAGAACATGCCGAACGAAATACTCGCCGCTTGTCGGCGTTTTTTATTTCTTTCGCGCATGGGGGATGAGTGGTTATGTTTCATTGTTCGCGTTTTGTGGTTTTTGGGTTATCTGATATAATACTTGCATGAAGAAATTACATTTGGTTTTGGCGGGGCGGTGGTACGACAAGATTGCACAGGGCGAGAAAACATCCGAGTATCGCGAGTGCAAGCCATATTGGAATGACAGGTTAGGGCGCGTTGCGTACGATATCGGTTCGGGCGCGCGGTACAGTGTGGTGTTTCATCGTGGCTATACGGCGCGCACCATGGAATTTGTGATTGATGATGTTTTTCAGACGACCGCGAAAAATGATTTGAATTTGCCACGCGTGTGGGAAATAAAGTTAGGCACAAAAATTTCATAATACGTTTTTATTGACAATATGATTTTATTCTGATAAAAAAGTGAACAGTTGTTCACCAAGAGAATAAAATATGAAAAATTCACGCAGTGATATTTTGTTGGCAGCGTTGCAGATGTTTGCGACGCATGGATTTGATGCGGTGTCGTTGGAACAGATTACAGATAATCTGGGTATGGTTAAAAGTTCCATATACAAACACTTCAAAAACAAACAAGATATTTTTGATTCTATTATTGATTATATGGCAACGCGTGATGCGGAATTTACTGCGCGGTTTGCGATGCCTGATACGGCATCGGGTGGCGTGGCAACATTGGCCGCCGTGTCAGAATTTTCACATGCCATGTTCGATTTTTGGACGCGGGACAAATTTGCGGTTGCGTTTCGTCATATGATGACGGTTGAACAATATAAATCGCCACGTATGCGTCGCATATATCATCAATATTTTGGCGCGGGGCCGGTTGAATACATGGCGGGAATCTTTACCGCCGTAATGGGTGATGCGGACGCTGCATGGGGGCGTGCGGCGGCATTTTTCGGAATTATGCGTATGGGGTACGACCTGTATGACAATGCAAAGGGTAAATCCGTTGTTGCGTCGCAAATTCATACGCAGATAGATAACTTTATACAAAGGGTACAAAATGAAATACATTAAAAGCCAACGCTATAATACGCCGGAAATCGTCAGTAAAATTATGGGGCCGAATCCTATTAAACTGACCGAAGAATTATTAGACGGGAATTTGATTGCACCGCATTCGCGTGTCTGTGATTTGGGCAGCGGTATGGGGGTGACCAGTTTATTTATTGCGCGTGAATACGGTTTTCATGTATATGCGGCGGATTTGTGGAGTGACCCAGCAGAAAACCAAGCGTTTTTTGCATCACAGGGATTGAATGAAAATCAAATTACCGCCGTGCGCGCAGATGCGACGAATCTGCCGTTTGAACGTGAATTTTTCGATGCGGTGGTGTCGGTTGATTCGTATAACTATTTTGGGCGCGACAGTGCATATTTGGACGATAAATTATTACCGTATGTAAAATCGGGCGGGTACATTTATATTGCAATCCCAGGTTTAAAGCATGATTTTCCAGATGGTAATTATCCACCAGAAATGTTATTGTCGTGGACACCAGAACAACTGGCATATATGCGCGATATTGATTATTGGCGCAAAATTGTTTCGGCATCGCACGGTGCGCGCTTGATAGAAATATCAGAAATGGAAAGTAATGAAAACGTGTGGGCGGATTGGTTACAGCAAGATAACGAATATGCGGTTCATGACAGGTTATCTATGAATGCGGGTGCGGGTAAATATTTTAACTTTATAAAAATAGTATTACAAAAAAAGTAGATGTTACTGGGCGCGAGCCGTGGAATCCATACCTATGCAAAGATGATATTTGCTCTGATAGAATCACAATGTTGACATGAAACTGTTTTTATAACCATAAAAACCTAAAAGGAGCAAAAATGAAAAAAATAGTTATTTCAACACTGGCCGTACTGATGGCGTGCCCAGCGTTCGCTGGCACACAAAAGAGTGGCAGTGATTGGCAGATGTTTGGTCTGGATCCATACATCGCGTTGCGCGGTGGTTTGGGCTATACCAACCTGAATTACAGTTACAATGGCCACAAAGAATCCATTGGTGATATGGAATGGCAAGGTCGTGCGGCATTAGGTTTGGCAATTTGCGACACCGTCCGCAGCGAAATTGAATGGTCTTTGTTCAGCAAGGTAAAAGACAACGATACATTCGGCACAACCAAGAAAGTTGATGTTGATGCAAAGTTGCAGACCTTGTTGATGAATACCTATTGGGAATTTGGCGGTTATCACACCGTTCGTCCATTCTTTGGTCTGGGTGTCGGCGCGGCATTTTCCGAAGTTACACGTAAAGTTCCTGCCGTCCGCGATCATCACCAAGATCGTGGCAGTGTCGCCGCAATGGGAACATTGGGTATGACATTCGAAATGGAATACTTTGCGGTTGATTTGGCGGCGCGTTACACATACGCAGACGTCAATTCCGGCCTGCATAACTTTGGTGGCGATGTTGGTATCAGATTTATGTTCTGATGCTAAATATTTAGCGTGCTTGAACACCCGCATTATTGCGGGTGTTTTTATGCGCTATGTGCATGAAATCCGGCGTTTTATGATTTGTGTCCTGTGGAAGTTGTTGTTTTTTTAATGGTGAAATTCTGAAAAACTTGACCGCGGGCAAAATTGTATTTATAATGCCCAGCACAAATTTCAAGAAACAATAACAACGCGCAGTGCCTGTAACACATAAGTCCAGTTGCAGGCACTGTTTTTTATGGGGTAGAAAATGAGTAATGTTCACATCAAACCGGAAACAAAAATCGAATCGGTTATATTTTGTTTGGCAAACAGTTTTATTATGGTCATTGGTATGATGACATTGAATCTGTGGATTCATGGCGCGCTGAGTGTGGCGACATTCTGTGGTGGGTTTTTACCGATATATGCGTTTGCGGTCGCACTGAATTTTTTTATCGTTGTGCCATTGGTGCAGCGGGTGGCAATTCGATTCGGTTTGATGCGGTATATTCCATTTATGATGACGGCGTGTATGGCGGGAACAATGACGTTTGTTGCGCCGATTATTGAAACGGGGCATGTGATAAATTTACTGCAATATTTGATTGCATTTCCGCGTAATTATGTCGCCGCATTTTTATTACAAAATGTATTGGCGATGCCGTTTGCAGTGCGGGCATTGTTGTGCATAAAACGCATAGTATAAAAACGCGCTATGTGCATGAAATCCGGTAATTCCTAGGGATTCAAACCTGACGAAAAAATGTCATAAATGATATAAAATATCTTTCGTATAACCCACTAAGGAACGAAAGGAGTTCTTATATGAAAACTATGTCAGGAAAATTTTTAACATTGTCATCAATTATCGGTTTGACGGTATTGCTGGCGGGGTGCAGCACAATGTGTGGCCCAAAGAAACATCATCGTGCGCCCGCACCAAAACAGCAGGTAGAGGCCGTTATGTTCTATCAGACATACGAAGAAGCCGATGTGAACCGCGTTGGTGCAAAAATGTACACCCACAGCAGCCGCGGTGGCGAATCGGAAATGGGCACAATTAAATTTGCCGAAACAGATGCCGGCCTGAAAATGGAAGTTGATTTGAAAGACCTGCGCCCAGGCAAAGTTTATACAATGCGTGTGCACCAGTGCAAGCCATGCAACAGTGGCATGTGTTGCAGCAATTCTGCAATGCCAATGACATTGCCAACGCTGAAAATCGCCAATGCTGGCAGATTGCAAGAATCGTTCATGATTCGCGGCCTGACCGCACAGCAACTGAACAATGCAAAATTGTATCTGGAACGTGACGGTGGTTACAAAGCCGCATGGGGTACAATCGGTCAAGCATGGTAATTTTGATTTTCGGTTTCGACACAAACGCCCCCCCACATGGGGGCGTTTTATTACTTTAAGAAATATTTCTTGTGTGCTAATCTGGGCGCATGCGATGTGCGGGAATATTTCCTTTTGTAATAATTTCTGTGCTGTACGCGGCAAATGCCGGCGCGGTCAGTTTTTCACGTGATGTAATTGCATCGCGTATGACGTGGAATGAAAATGTGGAAATTCGCCGTGGCGCAAGTGTGCGTGTTGATAATATATTTACAAATGCGTCTATTATTCTGGAAAACGATGGGTCGCTGGTTGGTAATATGAATGTGTGTTCGGGTTGTGAATTATTCATTCGCAATCGTGGCCAGATGAACGTGAATTTTGATGACGCGGCGTCGGTTGTGCAACTGGTGAGCGCGCAGGCAGATATAAACAGTATCGCGTCCAATGTCACGCCCGATGTATTGGTGCGTAATGCAAATATGCTGTCTATGTCGGGGATTTTGGGAATCCGCCACGAAAATATTATTCTGGAAGATTCATCAATCTGGTTTGATGTGGCTGCACCGGTCGTGGCGACCGTTCGCGGAAATGTTGATTTGTATATTACGGACATTACGCGGTTGGCGGGTACGCCATTGTTGCGCGATATTGGTGATACGGGTCGGGTGTCGGTGATTGCAAATTTGTCTAATCCGCTGATGGTGGTGCGGACGTATGCGCGTGATGATGCAATCTATGCCGATATAGTTCGCGAAACAGATTATGCAAAGATATTAAAAGATGACACGGGTACGTTTATAAATTCTGTCCGATATACCAGACCAAATGATAAATTGGTGCGCGCATTGGACGGTGCGAATAATATGCGTGAATTGCGCGACGTTATGTCGCGTTCGGTACGCATAAATCCGATAAATTTAATGCGACCTGTGCGGGCAATTTCTGACTTTATTGATTTGGGTCAAAATACCGCTATGCCGCGCTCAGGTCTATCGACAGCGGGTACGATTGTTTATAATGATGACTTTACAATCGAAACGATTGGTGGTGCGGTTGGTGTGAAATTTACCGATTCGTTTGGTGCAAAAATTGATGGCTATGTTGGGCGCGCTGATGCCAGTGATGATATAAATGATTTTGCTGCACGGTTATATGGTGCGACACTGCATACGTATTATGATAATGGCGAACTGTTCGGTATGATGCATATGGGTGCGACGGTTGCAAAGTTTGATACGGATTTTGTGTATGCCGGTAATGGTAAAATTGATACCGCGCCAGATGGCACAAATTACTATGGTGGGTTCAGTTTGGGCGCGCGTATGAATGCGGGTGATAAATTCGTATTTGCGCCAATCGCGGGAATAACAATGTCACGTGCATCGGTTGCGGAACAACGTGACACCGATACCCGTGAATATGTCGGATTAAATATTTTCACAGGGGCAGGGGACACGCATTTGAAATATGAATATGGCACGCAGGTACGTGCGGATACCGATGGTGGTGTTGCCGCCACGGCGCGTATGTCCGTCTGGTCTGTGGCAGATGCCGCGGGTGGTGATATTCAAATTGGCGTAATAAATAATATGCAGGGCGCATCGTACCAAGCGGTGATATCACTGCGTGCAAGTTTCTGATGTTTATTCTGTCACCAATTCACCGCGCAGGGATGCTTTGTTCGCAGCGGTGATTTTTATGTTCGCCATTGTTGGGGCGGCGTCGTCCGCGTCAACCACACATTGTTGCATATATGGTGTGCGATATATCATGTGACGACCGGTTTTGTCGGGCCCTTCGCACAGGCATGGCAAAACACGTCCAACGCATGCGGTGTTAAAGTCACGCTGTAATTCATTCAAATACCCATCCAATTTGGCCAGACGCGCAGCCTTGATGTTTTCAGGTATCTGATTTGGCATAACCGCCGCCGCGGTATGCGGGCGGGGGGAATATTTGAACGAATATGAATTGATGTATTTTATCTGTTTGGCGATTTGCATCGTCTGTTCAAAATCTTCATCGGTTTCGCCAGGGAATCCGACAATAAAGTCACTGGAAATTTGAATATCCGGACGTGCGCGACGTAATTTGTCAACTATATCTATATATAGATTTAACGAATATGGGCGGTTCATTCTTGTCAATACATCGGGCGATCCACTTTGTATAGGCATATTCAAGAAAGGCAATAACTTTGGTTCGATTGCAAACATTTCAATCAAATCGTCGGTCATTTCTGTTGGGTAACTGGATGTAAAACGTATGCGTTTTACGGCGTCCAATTTTGCGGTTGCACGAATTAAATCGGACAGACGCCACAATTTGCCATTTTCGTCCGTGTATTTATAGCCATTGACGTTTTGCCCCAGAAAGCATATTTCAACCGCACCGGTGTTCGCCGCATGCACCACATCGCGCATAACGTCGTCATATTTACGCGAAACCTCGCGCCCACGGGTATATGGAACGATGCAGTATGTGCAACAGTGATTGCAACCTTCTTGGATTGGAATGTATGCGACAACGGGGCTGCGCGTCATTTGTGGTAATTCATCAAATTTTTCCAGACCACCCAAATCAATGTTTAACAAACGTGCGTCTGGGTTGTCCAGAATTTCGGGCAGTTTATGATAACTCTGTGGGCCCAACACGAAATTCAAATCCGGAATCCGGCGAAATGCGTCCGCCCCAGATTCGCGCGCAACGCAACCAACGATGCCGAACAGGGCAGATGGCTTTTTTGCTTTGCGTACACGTCCCAGTGCGGAAAATACCTTGTCCGTGGCCTTGGCACGAACGGCGCATGTGTTCAAAATGATAATGTCGGCATCGGCGACGTTGTCGGTCTGGGTCAGACCACGCGCCGACAACATGGCCGCAATACGCTGGCCGTCATAAACGTTCATTTGACAGCCGAATGTCTGGATAAAGAATTTCTGCATATCTGACTTTATTTCTGTTTTGTGTGTTCGTTGCGGATTTTCTTGGCACGCGCCGCCTGAACGCGCTGGACACGTGCGTATGTGCGTGCGGCTTCGCGCTGGATTTCAGGTGCATGAACATCAATCGTGCCATAACGAACACCGGTGATAGCATTATTTTCAACGATAGCGACTACTTTCATTGTGCGTCCTTTTGGTTTTTGTGGTTATGATAATTTCCGTAACAAGATTTCGTTCACAACGGCTGGGTTTGCCTTGCCATGTGTGGCGCGCATTACGCCGCCGACAAAGAATCCCAACAAACCTGTTTTGCCCGCCTTGTACTGTGCAACCTGGGGGGCAGATGCCGCGATGATTTCATCAACCGCTGCCTCTATGGCCGATGTGTCGGTGATTTGTTTCATGCCAAACTTGTCGGCAATTTCGCGTGGCGTACCCGATTCGCCATCCAACATTTTGATAAAGATATCTTTGGCCTGTTTGCCATTGATTTCATTTGCCGAAATCATATCGACCAATTCAGACAAATCTGATGGGCGAATAATACGCGGCATGCCGCTGTCAGCTGTATCCACAACGTTTTTTACATCCCAATTTTCAGGGTGTGCAAACAGTTCTGAAATCAACCAGTTTGCGATTGATTTTGCATGCGATGCGTTGCCTGCAACGGCCGTATCAAACCATTTCGAAATGTCGGTTGTTTCGGTCAAACGTGCCGCGTCATATTCGGACAGACCGTATTCATTTATATAGCGTGCGCGCGTTGCCGCCGGCAATTCAGGCATTGTTTTTCTGATGCGTTCGATTTGGTCATCGGTGATGTCCAATGGCAACAAATCGGGATCTGGGAAATAGCGATAATCCAGTGCGTCTTCCTTGCTGCGCATTACGGATGTTGTGCCATCGCCCTGATTATAACGCATTGTGTCCTGTGATACCGTGCCACCGTTTTCATAGATTTCGATTTGACGGCGGGCCTCGTACTCGATGGCGGATTTAATAAATTTGAATGACACCATGTTTTTGGTTTCTGTGCGGGTGCGGAATTTTGTGTCACCAACCGGACGCACAGACACGTTCACGTCCGCACGCATAGAACCTTCTTCCATGTTTGCCTTGGACACGCCCAATGCGCGCGCGATTTCACGAATTTCGCGCAGGTAACGTTCGGCTTCGTCAGGGGACGAAATGTACGAATTGTTTTCTGGGTTTTTAACGTCCAAGAATGTTACGATTTCCAACAATGCAACACCCGTACGGTTATAGTCCGCGAATGATTTTGTCGGGTGAACATCATGTTTCAATTTACCGGCGTCTTGTTCCAAGTGCGCACGTTCAATTAAAATCTTTTTAGGATTGCCATCGTCGCCCATGATTTCAACCCAGCCACGACCAACAACCGGTGGTTCTTCGGCAGGTTGTGAAATCTGATAACCTTGGGGCAGGTCAGGGTAAAAATACTGTTTACGGGCAAATTTACTGTGGCGTGATATTTCGGCATTCAGCCCCAATCCCATTTTAATCGCCTGTTCAACACAATATTCATTCAGTACCGGCAACATACCAGGCATTGCCACGTCAACCATAGAAACCTGAGTATTTGGGGCGACCGTTGGGTTGTAATCCGCCGATGCACCACTGAACAGTTTGGATTTAGACAACACTTCGATATGTGTTTCCAGCCCAATAACCAGTTCCCAATCTGTTGTTTTGCCCTTTATTGTAAACATTTTTTCTTTTTCCTTGCTTTTTGTCTTTTCGTATCTTATTATGGCGTCCGTTGGCTAGGTAGCTCAGTTGGTAGAGCAAGGGACTGAAAATCCCTGTGTCAGCGGTTCGATTCCGTTCCTAGCCACCATTTTTATTTCTGCGTGCGTTTCGCGCGCTTTTTTTATTCCCCCATGATTACGGTTGGACGATTATCAACACCGCTAAATTCTTGGATGTGCTTTGCCAACTGCAAAACGCGCATATCGTCAAAGCGACGGCCAACAACCTGCATCCCCAGTGGCAGACCATTTTCCGCCAATCCCGCAGGTACACTGCATGCCGGTACGCCCGCCAAGTTCATTGCGACGGTGAACAAATCCAATGCATAGTATTCCAATGGTGTCAAATCTGAATCCAGTGGCATTGCCGTGCCGGCACTGGATGGACATACGATTAAATCGCACTGATCAAATGCGGCGGTAAAACTGTCGGCAATCATGCGACGAACACGTGCGGCCTGCATGAAATATACCTCATACGATTCACTGGACAGAACCGCCGTGCCAACAATCATACGACGCTGAACCTCTGTGCCGAAACCGGCGGCGCGGGTCTTTTTATATGTGTCGATTAAATCAGCCCCTTCGACGCGCAGACCGTAACGCATACCGTCATAGCGGGCCAGATTCGATGATGCCTCGGCCGGGGCGATGATGTAGTATGCCGCCAATGCGTCCAAGATGTTTGGAATTGAAACCTCTATGATTTCTGCACCCGCGGATTTCAAATCTGCGATGCGGGCATCAAACAGGCGTTTCATATCAGGTGATATTTTTACGTTCGTAAATTCTTTGATGACCCCAACGCGTAATTTTTTGCCGCTGCCCACGATTGGTTGCAATTCACCACTGAATGTAAAACCATTTTCTGCGCTGGTGGAATCCTTTGGATCATGACCCGCCATCACAGACAGCATCAATGCCGCATCGTCGGCGGTGCGTGCGATAGGGCCGGGGGTATCCAAACTGGATGCGAATGCGACGCAACCCCAACGACTGCACAACCCGTATGTTGGTTTCATACCGACCAGACCCGTAATCGCGGATGGAAAACGAATTGAACCACCCGTGTCTGTACCGGTTGCCGCCATGGCCAGACCACCTGCAACCGCACTGGTTGAACCGCCCGATGAACCGCCCGCCGTCAGGCGACGCGACAGTTGCCATGGATTTACCGGTGCGCCAAAGAAACTGGTCTTGCTGAATGTGCCCATGGCAAATTCGTCCAAGTTGGTTTTACCCAACAAGACAGTGCCTGCATCAATAAATTTTTGGGATACGGTCGATTCGTATTCGGGAACAAAATTTTCCAACATGTGCGATGCCGCTGTTGTGCGAATACCGCGGGTGGCAAACAAATCCTTCATCCCAATGGGAATACCGTCCAATGCGCCGGCCGTGCCATCGGCATAGCGTGCGTCGGCCGCGGCGGCGTCCGCCAATGCGCGGTCAGGCGTCGTGGTGATATAGCAATTCAATTTTTCGCCAAACTGTTCAATTCGGTTCAAATATGCACGTGCCAGTTCAGTTGCGCTGATGGCGCGTGATTTTAATTTCTGTAATGCCTGTGTAATCGTTAAATCAATCATTTTATTCACCATCCATAACCTTGGGTACTGCAAAATATCCACGTGATACGCCCGCCTTGTCAGGGGTGTTTGCCATGACCGCGTCACGAATATTTCCATCGGTAACCGTGTCTGCGCGCTGGGGCAATTTGTGTTGTGCCGGATTCAACATTGGTTCAACACCACGGGTATCAATTTTCTGTAATTTGTCCAGCCAATCAATCACGGAATCAATGTTCATTTGTTCCAGTTTTTCATCAGAAATTTCGATTCTGATCAGATTGGCAAATTTCTGTAATTGTTGCTTGCTAAACGCCATTTCAGATCCTATTATTTAATCAGAGGAAATTATACAATGATTCTGCCAGATTTCAAGGGTTTTCCGCGCAGTGGACGCATAATTGGAATTGATTGGGGGGCAACGCGTACGGGGGTTGCCGTGTCGGACGCAACGCGTGAATTTTTATTCGTGCGCCCGCAAATTGTTGTAAAAAATCCAAATGACATTCCGGCAAAAATCGTTGATGTTGCCATCACAGAGCAGGCGGTTGGAATCATCATTGGTTTACCATTGCGTGGTGATGGCACAGAATCAGATACAACCGCGCGCGTTCGTGACTGTGCGGTGGCGATTGAAAAACTGACCGAAATTCCCATTGCATTTATTGACGAGAGTTATTCCAGCACCGCCGCCCAAGATGATATGGGGCGCGTGCGCCGCGGGGACATAAAAACAAAACTGGATTCAGAATCTGCGCGCGTAATTTTGGAAAACGCAATCGCCATGATGCGTCGTGCGCAATAATCAAAAAAGCCCAGATTCAATGTACATAGCGCGTTTTTATTCGTCGCGCTTGTCCGGAATTTTTCCGTCCGCAGACAGCAGTACCGCAATCCAACGTGTGGAATCAAATTGTGCGGTGATAATGAATGTTGCCACCAATAATGGCACACTGAAAAACATACCGGCAACACCCCAAATCATGCCCCAGAATACCAAATTTATCAGTATCGCCAGTGTCGACAGGTTCAGTGTTTTTCCCGTCAATTTTGGTTCAATAATATTGCCCAGTAATATTTGCAGGCCAATCAATCCGATTGCCACCAGAATTGGTTGATGCAAGGTTGGGGCGGTTGCCAACGAAAACATAATGGGCAGACCGCACGCCACGATTGCGCCGATTGTTGGAATATAATTTGCAATGAACACTATAAATGCCCACACGCCTGCAAATTCCAAACCGATGGCGTGCAACCACAGGTATGACAGCAGACCTGTCGCCGCTGAAATCAGGGTCTTCATAAACAGGTATTTTTTCATGTTGGTATCAATACTGTTCAAAATATAACGCATCTTTTTGAATTGCATTTTATTTGGAAACAAGGCCGAGAATTTTTTATCAAATGTTGCTTGTTCCACAAACATGAACAGCAGGTATATGCAAATCAGGCCAACAGATGTTGCAATGCCAGCCAAGGATGAGCCAACACTGCTGGCGATTCTGGTAACGTTGGGCAGCAACGATGCATCAAATCGAATGCCCAATGTCCCCGATAATGTGACGCCGATTTCAACCAGTTTATGTTGAATCGCGGGCAGGGCGACAAACAATTCTGAAAACATTGGGCGTACCTGTGATGCAAACAGATACAGCAGACCCGCCATCGCGCACAGTGCGATGATATTAGATGTCCAGTCAAAAGCACCCGCCGCAATCGGGTGTGTGTGGTGTGCGTCCGCGTCATGCAGTGGCAATACCTTGCGACAATATGCAGATATGGCATTTATCAAATACCACAGGAACGTTGCAACCAACAGTGGAATTAAAATCGCACGTCCCAACCACAGAACAAAAATGAATCCTGCAAGTAAAATTATTCCGTTCATAAAACCCCCCCCTGTGCCGCGATACTGTGCACATAGCGCGTTTTTTTACTGGTTTGTATTTTGTGTTGTGTCTGTTACCGTTATGGCCATATTTTCATATGCACTGATTTGCGATATTTGTCGATACGTAATTACCGATACGGCAAAAATCATAATGATGTTCAGCACGACGGCAACGGTTGCATATGCGCCACCAATATTTTTGCAGAAACGTTTCGCCCCAACGCCCGATGCCCACATTGCAAACAGTAATGTTGCCGCGCATGTCCAGAATATTGTCTGAATCCCGAACATAAATCCGGTGAACAATGTCAAAATCGCAAATGCCAATATTGTATGCGATGGACGCGATACAATCCAATTAGTCAGGTTTTTATACCATGCTGCATGAATTGGAATAACAGGCGTTTTGGGTGCTTTTTCATCCGGCAAAATGTACCCCGGAATCCAAATCAGGTTAAATCCAAATGGGATGCTGCAAATGATTTTCCATGTTGGAATATTCATTGCGCGGCCACGGCGGAATTTGGCATACACATTTGCCAATGACAATCCAACCAAGTATGCATATGCGACGAACATCACCGCCGCCAACAGCACGAATATCACATTGCCCGCCGTGCCCATCATCGCCAGTGATATCAAGAATGATTGCGCCTGCATAATGGCCAGCATTGCAACAAATACCGCCAGTGCCAGAACATATGCCTGTGCATTTTCCAATGCAACAAAACTGTATCTGTCCAGATTGTCGTGGGGCAGGCGATGAAACAGCAAATAGGTGGTGAACACAATCGCCGCAATTGATAAAATCCCCAGTGTCGCCAGTGCGGTCGCGCCACCGATTGTGGCCGAAACAATTTCATACGGTATCATAACCGCGATACCCAATCCCAACAGCGTCAACGCAAATTTCAGTGGACGCCACAGAATCCACGACATCAGACATTGTGATTTGTTTTCAGACATGTTTGTTTCCTTTTTTGTTTGTTTTTATTTGTCGTTATTATTTTACCATAATATGGCCGCCGGACAAAGTTGTTATATCAGACGCGCCGACCATTGACGTAAATGTTGGTTGGTGACTGATAAACATAAATGTTGTGTCGGGCATTTCATGGATTGTTTGTGCAATCAATTTCTGGGTATCGGCGTCCGCCCCAGAATCCGGTTCGTCCAGAATTGCAAACGCGGGTGCAATCATTTTCAGGCGCAGTAACATTAAACGCTTGCGTTCGCCACCGGAAAAACCGACGTTGATACTGCGATTCAGCCATTCTTTTGGAATATTTAATTCGGCGCGGACGCGTTCCAAGGTCTGCAAAAATTCGCCCATTGATAAATCGCGACCTGTTTTGAAATGCGTGTGCGCGGCTGCGGAATGTTTCAGAAAACTCAGCACCGTCAGCCCTGGGATTTCAGGAACATTTTGCGCGCCCAGAAATATGCCCAATAATGCGCGCGTTGTTGCGTTTTCATGTGTGATGTCGCGACCGTCAAAAATAATTTCGCCACTGTCAATCTGGTACATTGGGTTGCCGGCAATAACGGCGGCCAATGTTGATTTGCCCGACCCATTGTGTCCCGCCAGCAAGTGTCGCGCGCCCGCCGCGACGTTCATATTTACGTTGTGCAATAATTCTTTGCCGTCCAGTGATACAGATAAATTTTTTATTTCCAGCATGTTTATATTCCTGTACTTAGTTTTTTGACAATGCCATTTGAATCAGTTGTTTTGATTCCACCAAAAATTCCATCGGCAGGCGTGATATAATCGGTGCCGCCGATGCGCCGATAATCAGGGCGGTTGCTTCGTCCTCTGCAATGCCTGATTGCATCAAGAACAATAATTGACCGGCGTCGATTGCACCGGTGGTGGCCTCGTGACTCTGGGTGTTTTCGCCGTTTGTGTGAATGATTGTGGGCAGTGTATTTGCCGTGGCATCATTGCCAATTATGCGCGTGTCACACTTTGATGCGTTTTTACCGCCGCGCCCTGAAAATGAAACCAAACTGCGAAATGTTTGTTGTGATGCATCGGTTGCCACGCCATATGACACAATGTTCGAAATGGTGTTGTTGCCAATATGAATCATCTTTGTCCCCGTATCGGCCAGTTGCGCGCCCCGTGTAATGGTCAGTGAATAAAAATCACTGTGCGCGCCATCGCCCGCCAGAATTGTCGACGGGTATTTCCATGTCATCGCAGAACCGATTTCAACCTGTGTCCAATCAATGGTTGCATTTTTCTCGGCGCGGCCGCGTTTGGTCACAAAATTCAATATTCCGCCAACATTTTTGCCATGTGCGGGCGTGCCTGCATACCAGTTTTGAACGGTCGCGTATTTAACGCGCGCGTCGTCCAATGCAACGATTTCAACAACACCACTGTGCAGTTGATGGTTCGGACGGCGTGGGGCACTGCACCCCTCCATATACGATAATTCTGCACCCGTGTCTGCGATAATCAGTGTGCGTTCAAACTGACCAATTTTAGCGGTTTCAATTCTGAAATAACTGGCCAAATCAATGGGACACTTTGTGTGTGGTGGAACATACACAAACGTACCGTCTGAAAATACCGCGGCATTCAATGCGGCAAAGAAATTGTCGGTTGCCGGTACAACATGGCCCAGATATTTTTTTACCAATTCGGGGTATTTTTTTACCGCGTCTGAAAATGGCAAGAATATAATCCCTAATTTTTCCAGTTCGGCGGTGTACGATGTGTGCACAGAACGGCTGTCGATAACGGTGTCGGTTGCCATTCCCATCAGGGCGCGTTTTTCTGATTCTGGTAATCCCATTTTGTCGTACGTATCGCGCAGGTCGGAATTATCAATCGGGGTGGGCTCGTTATAATAATTCAGGGCGTCGTAATCAATCGGGGCGTATTCAAATTCCGCCCAGTGTGGTTCTCGCATCTGTGTCCATGCATGAAATGCCGCCACACGCCAATCGGTCAACCACGCGGGTTCGCCACGAATACTGGAAATTTCACGGACAAGATTTTCGGTCAGTTTTGCCATTTAATCGTTACTTTGTGCCGCCAGCGTGCGTGCCTGTGCAAAGAACGTCAGCGACTGGCCCAGCAAACCGTCGGTAAATGTTGCAGACAAAATACCCTCGGGTTCAGTGGTGGTCAGGTGCTGTAAAAACGCGTCTGCGCGGCTCATGTAATTGTCGACGCTGCGGGCAACCTCTGAATCCAGTTTAATACAACGACGCAATTTTTCCAGTACAAATGGGTTCTTGTTGTATTCGTCCAAAATGCCACCCAATGCACGCCACAATGGATGTTCGGGGGTTGCGCGTGGCATAACATCAATCGCCGCCATAATTGGAATCAGGTGTTGCAACAGGTCTTGATAAATAACCTCTGCATGTTCGGCGACGGCGTTTGTTGCGGACTTGTTTTTCAAAACAGATTGAATTTTAACAATCAGGTTGTATTGGTATGTCAGTGTTTTTTCCAGATTGCGCATGCGGCGATTTATGCCAAAAATCAATGTTGCAATCACGACGGAAATAATAATCACCACAGAAATACCACTTAAAATCAATATGTTTTGCATATTCGTCCCCTAAAATTAGATATTGTTGTAGACAGTATAACATCTTTTGCCGATTCGTGCGATTTTATCTTGCAAATATAAATTTGTGCGGGTGCGATTTGGTCTTGCACAGATTCGGTCAAATTGTTATAATAAGTACAATAAATAAGATAAATCATTCAGGAAAGGAAGATTTTATGTTCCGCAAGATTTTTATTGTCGCAATGTTTGCAACCGCGGCCGGCTATTGCTTTGCCGCAGAATCGTTGCCCCAGGTTGTAACGAGTGAGGTTTTTTATTCCCAAGACAAGACGGTTGATGAAAATCAATCTGTTCAGACCGATACAACAGAGGAATCACAGGTAGCAACGGCTGTGCCGGTGTGGCCAATCGCGGGTTCTGATGCAGACGTAGAGGTTGCATGCGAAGATGGCATGTGTGCCAAGGATAAACAATCCGACAATATTCGCATCGTGTCAAAGATTGGTACGGATTTGGTTGTTGAAAATAATTTCAATCTGGGTACGAATGCCGGCTATGGTGATTGGTCGGGTGGGGCGAATATGCTGCACGGGACACAAATCCCAGTTGGTTTTGATGACGAATGCAATTCTGGTTCTGAAATGCCATTGCTGCATCGTGAAATGTTGGAAGATGACGGGGGCAGTGTTCTGTCCGTATCACGCAGCGGTCGCAAGAATTGCAACAAGAATGCCGATGCGTATTCTGCATTCGCAGCCAAGATGGGTATGAACAAGGTTGATGAAAACGGCAATATCTTGGCCGGTGCAGATGAAGATAGCGAAATCGCGGTCAACGCATCTGCGGATGCAGAACCGTCTGTGAAACTGACCGATCAGGTTCGTTCGTGGGTTGTTGCCAATGGCCAGACCCTGCGCGAAGTTTTGCAAAACTGGTGTGACAAAGAAGGTTGGGATTTGGTTTGGGCGACATCACGTGAATACCCGATTGAAGCCAGCGCGGTATTCAAGGGGCGTTTTGTTGATGTGGCGTCGGCATTGGTTCGTAACTTTGGCCGTGCAACACCAATTCCATATGCGAAGTTCTACAAGGGAAACCGTGTATTGGTGATATCTACAACCGAAGAATAAAACCGCAATCGCGTTGCCGTAGGAGAAAGAATAATGACGAAATCATTCAAGATGTTATTTATGTTCAGTGTGCTGGGCGTTGCGCTGGCGGCGTGTACGGCACGTGAATCAGCCAAGGTTGCGGCGACCGTTGACCAGAACTTTATCAATGCATACGATGCATTTGAAATGGCCAAGAACCCCACAGCCAAGGTTGCCAGTGGCGATACCGTTTCTATGTCCGAAGGGGTATGGTTGGGCAGCAAATCAACCGTTCTGGAACATCGCAATAATTTGCCATCGCAATTTGAAACCGATACCGGCGTTACAATTTTGTTGAATGAACCGGTTACATTGCAGGTTTTTGCAAACGATGTGCATTCAATAACTGGCATTCCGGTCAAGATTGACAGTCAGGTAAATTCCGAAAAATTAAAAAAGACAATCAATGTTGCGTACACCGGCAAATTGTCGGGTCTGTTGTCACAGGTGGCGACCGATTTGGATTTGCTGTGGTATTATGACAAGACATCGATTGTGTTCTATGAAACAGAAACCAAGACATTTACATTGTATGCCTTGGGTACAGATGTATCATACCAGACCGCGGTTCAAACCGACGATGGTAATCAGGTTGCATTGGAATCCACGTTGAAAGAATGGGACGAAATCGAAAAGGCGATTTCTGGTATTATTGGCAAGGCCCAGAATGCAGATTTCACCGTATCGCGCAGTTTGGGTACAATCACTGTTACCGCACCACCATCGGTTCTGGCACGTGTCAGTGATTATATCAACAGACAGAATAAACGTCTGTCCCAGTTGGTGACCATTGATGTCAAGGTTTTGCAGGTATCAATTTCGAATGATTCGGCGTTTGGTTTGAACTTGGCGGCGGCAATCAACAGCGCGTCGGGGCTGAACATCGTTGCGAATCCAAAGAATAATTTGGCCACGACCGAGGCCAGTTCCATGAACATCGCCGTGCTGTCGAATACTGTATCGGCGTTGACGGGTGCAACACATACCGAAGGTGGCAAGGAAGTTTCCGGTGCGTACACCGCAGACCAAATTAAAAACGGTTCGTTGGCGCGTGCCGCGGGCAGTGCCGCATTGATTGAGGCATTGGCAAAGCAGGGCAAGGTATCGTTGGTAACAAACGTTGGTGTTACAACCCGCAGCAACCGTGTTGCGCCGGTGAATAACACCAAGACCACAGGTTACATCAAACGTTTTGAATCACGTAACTTTACAACGGTTGAATCCAGTACGGTTGATCAGGACGATTTGGAAACTGGGTTCTCGATGCAGTTGTTGCCGAACGTTTTGGAAAATGGCAAGATTCTGTTGCTGTTCCGTATGTCGGTTCGTGAATTGCTGAAAATGTCAACCCAGACCATTGGCGAGGTTACATTGCAGTTGCCAGAGGTTGAAGAGCGCAGTTTCATGCAAGAAGTTATCATGGAATCCGGCCAGATGTTGGTTGTGTCTGGGTTTGAAAAGCAGACCAATAATGATACACGTTATGGCTTGGGTGATCCGGACTTTATGGCGTTGTCTGGTTCGCGTGAAACATCGGCGACGCGTGATACATTGGTGGTTATCTTGACACCACAGGTATTGGTCAGCCCGATGGATGCAGAACGCAGTATCCAACAACATTGGGGCGCACCACTGAATTAAAAAATAAAACCGGCAATCGCCGGTTTTATTTTTGGAAAGTGCACGTTTTATTTACTGGATTGCTTCGTTACACTCGCAATGACAAATGTGCCATCAGAGTATAGAAAACGAATTGCAGCAAAATGCGGTTCGCAAACAGCATACAGGTCAGAATTCTGTAAGTAATGTTACGCTAACGGTGTGTTGTCTGTGTACTGAGTTCTTGTTCCATCTGTGTTTTGTTTTGATTGGTTGCACTATACCTGTGGTGTTAGCATCCGGCGGGAGGGCTGCTTTGAAAAAAATCCGCCGATTGGGGCGGATTTTTTATACAGCAAAAGGCGCACAGAAAATGTGCGCCGGTGTACCAGACCATAATGGCATTATGCCATCTTGGAAACTTTTTTCGCCAGACGAGAAATCTTGCGCGCGGCACGCTGTTTTGGCATAACCTTGCCGGCGGATTTCATAATTTTGCTTTCTGCGGCGCGGGCGGCGGCTGTTGCGGCGGCCTTGTCCCCAGATTCGATTGCAACCAATGCCTTTTTCGTGGCTGTTTTAACAGCACTGCGACGGGCGGTATTCACGGCGTTTTTCTTTTCCGTGACCAAAATTCTTTTTTCAGATGACTTATGATTTGCCACTTTATTTTCCTTTTATTTAGTCAAGTTTCCTGCTATTCTATAAAAAACAAACATAAAATCAAGGAAAAATAAAATGATGTATGTATTTGCGATAATTATTTCTTATTTATTGGGTTCGATTCCAATGGGATTGGTGTTCACACGCCTGATGGGCAAGGGGGATTTGCGTCAAGTGGGCAGTGGTAACATCGGCGCAACAAACGTTATGCGCGTGGGTGGCCTGCGTATGGCGGGCGCGGTATGGTTGTTGGACATGGCCAAGGCCATTGCGGCGGTTTTTATCGGGCGCGCCGTTGGTGGTGACGCGTTTGCCGCATGGTGTGGTTTTGCAGCGATTGTTGGGCATTGTTATCCCGTATGGTTGCGTTTTCATGGTGGCAAGGGGATTTCGTCGCTGTTTGGTACTATATTGGCAATCAGTCCGGCGGCATTTGTGATATGCGGTATTGAATGGCTGATTGTGGCGTTGACATCGGGGTATTCGTCGCTGGGTGCGGTGGTTGTATTTTGCCTGATGCCGATATTTGGTTTCGTTATCGGAACGCAGACGGGATTGGCATTCTTGGCCATGGGGTTGTTGTGTCTGTGGCGGCATCGTGAAAATATCAGCCGTCTGGTGCATGGCACAGAATCCACCATCAAATGGAAATGGAAAAAATAGTTTTTATTGGGGCGCGTGCGCCCCTTTTTCTTTTGTATTTGGTCTTTATTTTTTATGCGATTTGTGATATAATGCGGGAAAGAATTAGGGAAGGGACAGAATGAATAAAATTCTATACTTTGTTATGTGTGGTTTGATTGCAATGCCGGCAATGGCGGCATCACCCGCCGGTCAGGCACGTCGCTCTATGCAGACCCAAATGGTCACAAATGCGCCACGTCGTGCGACAACCGCGTCGACAAACCAGATTACGGCAATGGCGTCTGCGGCAAATTCAACCGCGTCTGATACGACCAGCGAGAATAAATCCAGTGCGCGTGTTGAACCGGTCACGGACACCAAGACCGTTGATACCCGCGAAAAGGAAAAGAACGCATGCATCAATAATAATATTGGTATTGGCAATACGTTTGTTTGGGCGTCACGTTACAGCAATCGTGATAACTATGCGACAATGGTCGAAGATACCGAAAATCCTGAAAACAACACATGCTTTGTTCGGGTAGAGGTTAAATCCACCGATAACCGCGTCAGCACATCTGATATTCCCGCAAAATACTTTGAATGGGGCCAGAATATAACCTGTGGCGCATGGGCGGACGAAGGAACGTTGAAACAACGTATTTTGGATGCCAAGAAGACCGCGCGTACATGGGCGACCGTTGGCGGTGCGGTTGGTGGTGCCGGCGTTGGTGTTGGTATCATGGAACTGTTTGGTAATAAACTGATTGGGGGCAAGGTTCAAGGTCAAAAGAACCTGAGTGAAGATAAATTGTTAAAGAGCCAGTTGCTGACACTGAAAGAAAAGAACCCAACGCAGTATACTGAATTTAAGAATAATCTGAGTGACTTGGTTAAAGAATGCCAGAAAGATATCTGGACTGATAAAACCAGACCAACGGCGTGCACAGAATATGATTTCGAAAGCATTTTGAATGCCATGAAATAATTCCGTGTGACATATGTAAATTGAAAAACGACCCACATCTTGGGTCGTTTTTTACTTTTAATATATATGTGAATTTTTTTATAGTGATTGGTATGAATAAAAACCTGTTTGAAAAATTATTGATTTTACGCAGTGCGGGTATTGGGCCGGCGCGTTATAACGAACTGTTGCGCCGATTCGATGGCGACGCGGTGGCCGCTGCGGCGGCATTGAATGCAAGCGTCGCGCATCGTGATGCGGTTATGCGTGAAATGGCGCGCGCGGCCGAGTTAAATATACATTATATATGTGATGATGATGAATTATATCCGGCGGCGTTGCGTGCGGTAAAAAATCACCCGCCGGTATTGACCGCGCGGGGAAATCTGGACACGCTGCGTCGGCGTGCCGTTGCAATGGTGGGTACGCGTCACGCGACGGCGGCGGGTATGGAATTTACGGCAAATTTGGCCACAGAATTTGCGTCGCACGGCATCGCCGTTGTGTCTGGTATGGCGATTGGCACGGATACCGCGGCGCATCGTGGCGCATTGCGCGCGGCTGGGGACGCCCAGACGATTGCGGTTCTGGCGGGCGGGGTGGATTATATATGGCCGGTTGAAAACGAATCGTTGTATTGGGACATTGTTTCGCGCGGCGTGGTGGTCAGTGAAATGCCGGTTGGATTTACGCCGGTCGCACAAAATTTTGTTCAGCGCAATCGCTGGGTCGCAGGAATCGGGGAAAAATTGATTCTGGGCGAGGCCGACATGCAATCTGGCAGTATGCGTACGGCCCGATTCGCAACCGATATGGGACGCAAAATCTATGCAATACCGTCGCACCCCGCGGATTCCCGCGCCGCCGGCCCAAATTCACTGATAAAATCAGGCGCGGCAGAATTGTGCATGGGCGCATCTGATTTCCCAGAATTGGAAAATGATTCCCAATCGTTACAAAAAAAATCAAAAAAAGATACGGGTGAAAATTCCTTGCTGGATAAATTGGGTGCGATTCCAGTGTCAGAATCTGTATTGGCAGAAATTGTCCAAAAAAGTATTTTGGAAATTAAACGCGATTTGGTTGTCCTAGAATTGCAGGGTTTGGTGCAAAAAGTAGACGGTGGATATATTCGGATATGAATCTTTTCTTGTCTATACAATGTATATACAAACCGCGGAAATCGGGCAAAAAAACGAATCGTTGTCAAAAAATAAATGTTCAAAAATTGTTTAACATTTAGTTGAAAATCGAAATTTATCTTATAACTTATTTGACGTATCCAAAACGATTGAGACCGAGAAACTCAATCACCAAAGCGAGAGGGTTAAAAGTAGGGCTAACATAAACACTAAATTTTATGAAACAGTAAAATTTAGCGTTTATGTGCAGGTGATTTTTACACTCTTGCGCTGGCAGGAAACTCTTTTAGAGAAAGGAAAGGAGAAACGACATGCAGGCAGCGGCAACAAAAAAAATGACTAACTTGGAAACAATCAAGGGGGCCATTGCCGCAAAAATGGATTCTGCTGCGTTCTCGTCTTGGATTGCCCCATTAAATTTTGAAATTTCTGATGATACATTGGTCTTGACCGCCCAGAATCAATTCTCGGCTGACTTTATTTCTGGTGTGCATGGTGCGACATTGAATGCGGTTGCAGCGGAATTTGGTTTGGCGGTGCGTATTGCGGTTCGTGGTGCGTCAGTGGCAAACACAGTTGCAAACGACAACAATGTTCAGTCATTTGCCCCAGCGGCAACAGTGGCATCTGATGATGCGGCGGCAAACTTTGATGAATTTGTTGCATCTGATGAAAACGCGTTTGTGTTGTCTGCGTGCAAGAAATTGGCGGCGGGCGCGGTTGCATTCTCGCCTCTGTTTATCTATGGGCCGGCGGGTTGTGGTAAATCATTGTTGGCGCGTTGCGTGGCGAATGCAACGGCGGGTCGCGTGGTTATGATGTCTGGTGGTGAATTTGTTTCTGAATTTACACGCGCATTGCATGATCGTACAATCTTTGCATTCAAAGATTACTGCCGCAAATGTGATACATTTATCATGGACGATGTCCAGATGTTGGCGGGCAAGCGTGCAACATGCGAAGAATTTTTGCAACTGGTTGTTGATTTGCGCAACGCCGGCAAGAACGTTGTTTTGACAGCGAACGCCGCGCCCAGCAACCTGACAGGTTTTGATCATCGTGCAAAATCATTGTTGGCGTCTGGCTTGGTCGCTGATGTTGTCGCGCCAAGCGCGAATGCACGTCGCGTAATCTTGATGCGTGCGGGTGTTGCATCAGACGTTGCCACAGAATTGGCATCACGCACCGCGGCGGACGGTCACTTGGTACACGGCATTGCCACAAAAATCAAGGCGTATACAGAATTGATGGGTGCGGCGGTTGATATGACGGTTGCATCACGTTTGTTGGCGGACACATTGCAGCGCGCAAAAACACCAATCGCAATGGTTCGCAATATGTGCGAAAAATTGGGCGTTTCTTATGATGCAATCTGTGACCGTGGTCGTGCACGCGCATTGGTTATGGCGCGCCAGACAATGATGGCGGTATTAAAGGGTGCAACAAACTTGTCTTTGTCCGAAATTGGCCAGTATGTTGGCGGTCGTGATCATGCAACGGTCGTATATGCGATTGCGCAGGTTGAAAAGCAAAAGCAGGGCGATTTGGTATTGGCTGCACAAATCAATCAACTGATTGCAGAATGCAAATAAAACCCAACGCCCGCATTTAGTGGGCAAGTGACAAAGTGATATAGTGATAAAGTGATCCGTCTGCACTGACGTTACGTCGCGATAAAAATAATGTGTCCGCCGTTCGGCGGACAGTTTTTATTTACTGGATTGCTTCGTTACACTCGCAATGACAATGGTACTAGGAAATT